>Ga0326728_10000015_pt1 | contig 735481 bp, 648 predicted proteins | sample MB3enrmetagenome_FD_207602 | JGI IMG/M metagenome (GOLD analysis project Ga0326728, IMG submission 207602) | Lab enriched peat soil microbial communities from McLean, Ithaca, NY, United States - MB31MN | ecosystem: Environmental > Terrestrial > Soil > Wetlands > Peat | place: USA: New York... | reverse complement strand
CATCTGTTGTGTCCAACGTTATGGTGTAGTCCAAGTCCGCCGGGAAGCTCTCCTTCATCTTGGCGATGAGCTTCCGGACGCCTTTGGCGGCTTCCACAGCATTAGAACCGGGCAATTGGTAAACGCCTATAACTGCGGTGTCCCTACCGTTAAGACGAGTAAGCGTGCTGTAGTCCTGCGAACCCAATTCAACCCGAGCGATGTCCTTTACGCGCACCACGCCGCCGTCAGGACTCTCGCGGACGACAATGTCACCGAACTCTTCCGGCGTCTGAAGCCGGCCTTGAGCGCGCACCGCATACGTGAATCGCTGGTTTGCAGTGCCTGGTTCACCGTTGACCTGGCCGGCCGGGTTCACCGTATTCTGCGCTTGCACTGCAGCAGCAACTTCACTGACAGTGACACCCAACTTTGCGAGGCGATCGGGTTTTACCCATATGCGCATTGCGTACTGCCCAAGACCGTACAGCTGTGTCTGACCTACACCGTAGGAGCGCGCGATGGGATCAATCAGATTGATGTAAGCGTAGTTTGCCAGCCATTTATCATCGTGAGTGCCCTTTGGCGAATGTAACGCGATCAGCATCATCGGAGACGTTAAGGATTTCTTTGCGTCGATCCCGATCTCGTTGACCACGGGAGGAAGCTGACCATTCGCCAGTTGCTGGCGTGATTGGGTCAGGATCAGGTCCATATTGGGGTCGGTTTTGAGATCAAAATCAACCATCAGAGCTGTACTCGAGTTGTTGGTCGAATTCATCGAGTACATGTAATCCATGTTGTCCACGCCGTTGATCTGCTGCTCCATCGGCGTAGCTACGGCTTTCTCCAGGGTTTCGGCATCGGCACCTGGATACAGAGCCCATATCCGTATCTCGGGCGGAGCAATATCCGGAAACTGCGCAACGGGAAGGTTGGCAATGGTGATTGCGCCAACGATCACCATCAGGATAGAGATGACTATGGCTACGATCGGTCGGTTGATGAAGAATTCAGACATGGGCTACCGTCCCTCTCGCTGAGTGTTTGCGAGCTTGGGTACGACGGGAGTTCCGTCCTTCACTTTCTCCGCTCCTTCCACGATGACCGGGTCGTCTGGGTTCAGACCTTCGTCGATCACCCACATCGTCCCTGTCTTCTCGCTCGCCTTGACGGGACGAATGATCGCTTTGTTGTCTTTGCCCAGAAAGGCAACTTGGTAGCTTCCCTGGATTTCTTTGACCGCGCTCTGGGGCACCAGCAGCGCGCCTTTCTTGAAGCTCGTCTGGATCCGAACACGCGCGTACTGGCCCGGACGTAGAATGTTGCCAGGATTAGGGAATGCTGCGATCATGCGGATCGTGCCGGTGTTGGTGTCGATTTGCCGGTCCGTCAGCAGAACCTTTCCCCGGTGCGGATACACAGTGCCATCCGCCAGGATCAGCTCGGGCGAGGCGTTGAAAAGCTCCATCGGCTGCCCGGTGGAGCTGAGATGTTTCGCCCGCAGATACTCCTGTTCGCTAACAGGGAAATACACCTTGATAGGATCGACCTGCGAAACCGACGTGAGACGCGCGCCGGGGCCGACCAGGTTTCCCATCTGCACTTCCGCGATTCCTGCAATGCCATCGACCAGCGATGTGACCTTGGTCCATTCGAGATCGAGTTGTGCCCGTTCCACCGCCGCCTTGCCCGATTCGACTGCGGCTTCGGCAGCGCGTTTCGCCTGGATCTCGTTATCCAACTTCTCCTTTGGGACAGCCTTCTGTGCCGCTAGAGGCGTATCGCGTTCAACGTCGATAGCGCTCTTTGCGAGTTGCGCTTCGGCCTGGGCAAGTGCTCCCTTGGCACCGTCGAGAGCAGCCTGGAAGGGCCTCGGATCAATTTCGAACAGCACCTGACCCTTGCGGACGACCGCGCCTTCTTTGTAGTTCTGGCTGATGATGTAGCCTGAAACTTGGGGGCGAATCTCGGCGTTGACGTAACCGTCTAGTGTCGCCACCCACTCGCTGTGCACGGGCACGTCTTTTTGTAAGGGAGTTGCAACCAGCACTTCGGTATCCGGCAGCTTGATTGCAGCGTGGCCACGCCCGCATCCAGCGAGCGCTAAGACTGGGATAATGAGAAAAATGCACGCGAATACAGAGCTGTGTTTCTCGCCGAAGAAAGCGGCCGCTACATTCGCCATCGCTGCTCCTCCGTCACCACGATTGCTCAAATTCTTATGTAAAGCGATTGTGTTCATAGTTCGTATTCACTCACCTCAGCTAACGTTGAGCCTCTTACAGCCAAAGCCAACAGACCGGTGACGTCATCTACTGTCACCCTCGTCAAGTTTTCTTCGGTGCGAAAGAAGCGGTATTTTCAAGCGCCCGAACAGATATTTCGCACACGGACCTTCACCGTGAAAACGGGCGCCCATCCGGTGAAGCCACCTGAGCGCTTTGTCACCGTCCTCATCGGCAAAGGTGAGATCCGACACATCGATTTCCAAAGGCTGGGGCCCGTTTGTTCGCAATACGGTTTTTTTCAATTCGTCCACCCAGGGTCCCACCAGTCGGCCTTCGAGTTTCAGAACCACTTTGTCTCTCGCAATTTCGGTGATTCTCAGCACACCCTTGATTTCGCACGAACTGTTCCAAACTGTTGCGGACTACAAGGTATTGAAGTCAGGGCTGTTTGATAGAATCGGTGCGCTGCTGCCCATCTCTTCTTGTCGTCATACCGACAGTCGTCTTAATATCGACAGAGACGAAGTATGGCGAAAGATCCCTCAAGTTCGACACGGCAGGTAGACGCCAGATATCACGCTCTGCTCGAATTCTCCGCTGCCATCGCTTCGGAACCGAATCTGCAGGCCGTGCTGGAGAGGACATTTACACTGCTGTCCAGCATCATTCCTTTCGGCTTGATCGCCTTACTGCTGCTGGAAGAAAAACGCGGGCTGGCCAGACTGCACTTCCTTAAGACGGGGTCTGGACGCCCTACTATCGCCGTTGGTACCGAGCTTTCGCTGAAAGGTAGCGCTGTCGGACGGGCTATCGATGAACAGAAACCGGTTCTGGTCGAAGACGGACAAGGCGAACTGAAGAAATTCCCGGAATTCGCTGCGCGCCTAAAAAACGAGCCTATTCGCAGCTTCTACGCATTCCCTGTCTCGACCTCACGCAGAAGGCTTGGGGTGCTAATTGTTGCCCCAAAGTCAGCCGCATTCAATAAGGATGACGTCGAGCTGATGGGCTGTGTGGCGTCCCATCTGTCTGTCGCATTGGATGGCGCCCTCGCGTTCGAGTCTGCCGGCAAATACCACCGCGAGCTTGTGCACGAACGCGATCGGCTGAAGCTGTTGCTTGAGATCACGAACCATGTAATGACACGGCTGGAAATGGATGATTTCTTCCGAGCGGCTTCAGCTTCCATAAGAAAGTTTTTCGGCAATGATGTCACCGGTTTTTGGCTCTTGGACGAGCAATCAAAACGGTTGAACTGTGCGGTACTCGACTTTCCCTCGAGTCGTACCGCGCTGACCCGACTCGACATTCCCGAGGTGACCGAGCAGTTGATGGAAAAGATTAGTACGCCCATGCCGATCATCCAGACACTGGAGGAATTCGAACTGCTATTCCCATTGGGAGTATCTGCGCCGCTTAGAGCTGAATCTATCGTCAGCTTCGCCCATGTCCCCTTGGTTGCACGCCACCGTCCAATCGCTGCTATGTCGCTTGGAAGCCGTCACCCTAATGCATTTTCGGAGGGGGACCTGGATCTGTTGGCGCAGGTTGCAAGCCAAATTGCCCTTGCGCTGGACAATGCGCTTGCCTACGAGCGTCTCAATGCCTCACGGAATCATCTCGAAGATCAACGTGTATATCTGGAATCAGAAATTGTCTCGGAGTCCGGTTTCGAGGACATCATTGGCAAGAGTAGGGCACTGCGCAAAGTTCTGGATCAGATATCCATCGTTGCCCCGGAGGACTCCACCGTAGTGATTCATGGAGAGACCGGCACCGGAAAAGAGTTGATCGCGCGTGCGATTCACCAGCGCAGTTCTCGTTCGGGCAAGACGTTTGTGCGTTTGAACTGCGCGGCGATCCCCTCCGGACTTCTGGAAAGCGAACTGTTTGGGCACGAAAGGGGCGCGTTTACCGGGGCCCTTGCGCAAAGGCGGGGCCGGTTCGAACTTGCCGACCAGGGAACTCTTTTTCTCGACGAAATCGGCGACATCAGCCTCGACCTTCAGCCGAAACTCTTGCGTGCCATTCAAGAGCACGAGTTTGAGCGCCTCGGCAGCAATCGCACTATTCATGTCAACGTTCGCTTGATCGCCGCCACTCACAAGGACTTGCGCAAGATGATTGGCGAGGGCGCCTTTCGCGAGGACCTGTTCTATCGACTTAATGTTTTTCCCATCGAGGTGCCGCCCCTGCGCGAGCGCCGCGAAGACATTCCGCTCCTCGTCCGGTATTTCGTTTCTCGCTTGTGTCGCCGAATGCAGAAGTCGATCACCAATATTCCTCGCGAGACCATGGATGCTCTCGTAGCCTGGGATTGGCCCGGCAACGTTCGTGAGCTGGAGAATCTCATTGAGCGCGCAGTGATTCTCTCCCCGAAAGATAGGTTGAATGCTCCTCTCGCTGAGTTGGCTGCTTCCAGGGGACACGTCCCATCCGTCTTGACTTTCCGCGATGGTGAACGCAACACGATCATCACTGCTTTGAAGGCTGCGAAAGGAAAGATCGGGGGGCAGGACGGCGCCGCCGAGCGACTAGGCCTTAAGCGAACGACGCTCCTGACCAAGATGCGTAAACTGAACATAGCTGTAGAGCGCTCCACGGCTGTAAGAGGGCCGTCCAACGAGCATCGCTAATTAGTCGAAAACCGCAGCCGAGCCAACCTCGGACAGCGCCGTCTCGGTTACCTGCAACAGGCCCGGAGAAAGGTTATCGCCGGACTGCCTGCTCCGCCACCCAGTCTGGCCCGCAGAGAAATCGGGTCTGCGTTCCTTGAAATCCTCGCGAAAAGCCCGCCAATTCACGGTTTTTCATTCTTGAACCGCACTACAGAGCTTGGCGAACGCGAGAGCCCGTCAAGGTTGCCCTTCGTTGCCCCAGTTCTACACCCATCTCTGCACTATGGTGGGAAGTTAGAGGTGCGGGTTCACTGCCGCGATGACTTTTTTCACGGCCTGATATGACAGATTGGTTTTCGGGTCGGCGTCGAAAAGAAAGATCTATTCCCTGAGACTTTAGTCACTGCCTAGGACTGAGTATCGCGCTTAAATGAACATATGAAACCTGCCGAAACCTGGGTCGATTTCAACGATTCTGCCCGGTTGCGTAGCGAAATGACGGCGGGAGAGGACTATGGCACTTTGGTAACTAAGCATCTGTGATTTCAATCACAGGCCAATCAGGGTTCAGTTCGTATGCTGACCTCCATTCGAGGAGTATAGGATGTCTGAAAACGCACCGGGTTTGGGTGAACTGAACGAGAGGGTCAGGTCGCTAGAGGAGATAACGGAAAGCGAGCACAGATTTCGGAAGCTGGTTGAGGCTTTGCCTGATGCCATCGTAGTCCATACTGAAGGCAAGATCGTTTTCATAAATCCGTTCGCCGTACGTCTTCATAAAGCGACAACACCCGAGCAACTCCTAGGTCACGAAATCGACGAGTTCATCAAGCCCGAGTTGAGAGCTACGATAAAGAACCGAATTGAAGAGTGCTATCTGACCGGGGAGGCCTCCGTGCCGATGGAAGTCTCTCTGATCGCGTGCGACGGTTCATCGGTGGACGCCGAGGCCGTTGCGATTCCCATATCGTGGTACGGCGCGCCCGCCATCGAGGTGGTGCTTCGGGATACGAGAGAACGCAAGCGAGCGGAACAGGCGGCTCAAGACTGGCAAAAGCGGTTAGAGTTGGCGCAGAAGGCGGGTCTGCGCATTGGATTGTGGGACTGGGACGTGGTCGCGAACACCGTCACGTGGTCAGATGAGACCTACAGGCAGTTCGGATTTACCCGAGACACATTTTCCGGTCGGGTCGAGGACGCGGTAACGCGGTTACATGATGGCGACAGAAGTAGAGTCGACGAGGCTATTCGAAGAGTCCTAGATGGAAAATCAAACGAATACGCTGTGCAGTATCGCCTCGTGCGCCCTGATGGAACGATCTCATGGATCGACGCACACGGCGTTATGGTGCGCAACGGTTCGCACCACATGCTCGGGGTCGGCATTGACATTACTGATCTGAAAAATAGTGCGCAATCGCTTAAAGAGAGCGAGGAAAAATACCTTCTGCTGCTCAATTCCAGCGCCGAGGCGATTTATGGACTCGATCTGAAGGGAAATTGCACATTTTGTAACCCCGCATGCGTACGTCTTCTTGGGCATCAGGGTCGAGAAGATTTGCTTGGAAAGAACATGCATGCGCTGATGCATCACACCCGCGCCGACGGAACACCGTACCCGGAGCAAGAGTGCGAAATCTACGTAGCCGTTCGTGAAGGCAGGCCCAGTCACGTCAGCAATGAAGTGCTTTGGCGTGGTGATGGGACCAGTTTTGCAGCTGAATATTGGTCTTATCCAATGTACAAGGCTGGCGAAATGGTCGGGGCAGTGGTCACGTTCCTGGATATATCCGATCGCAAACGGGCAGAAGAAGAGCTACGACGATCGGAACAAAAATATCGGCAGCTCTTTGAAAACGCGACCTACGGGATGTTTTGGTCAAAACCAGACGGCACATTGCTTGACGTTAATCCAGCTATGGTCGCAATGCTGGGTTACAGCTCCCGCCACGAATTGTTGAAACGAAACCTGAGTTTCGACATTTACGAAGACGAATCTACCCGCAGAGCGATTCTCGAAAGCTACGGCCCGAGCGAAAGGGTCGAAGGTGTTGGGGCGAAGTGGCTGCGCAAGGATGGTAAAACTATCGTCGTTCGAATTAGCGGAAATCTCATCCGTGAAAAGAATGGATCTGTCGACCACTATGAGGTTATCGCGGAGGATATTACCGAGCGACGCAGCTTGGAGGAGCAACTCCGGCAGTCGCAGAAGATGGAGGCAGTGGGCTTGCTCGCGGGGGGAATTTCGCATGACTTCAACAACCTTCTCGGCGTTATTCTTGGAAATGCCGAATTGCTTCTAGAAACGGAACAATCCGAGAAGCAACAGCGTCACGCTGAGCAGATCAAGAAAGCGAGTGGCCGTGCGGCTCAACTAACGAGACAGTTGCTCGCATTCAGCCGCAAACAGGTTTTGTATCCCACCGTCCTCAACCTGAATACCGTGGTCGCAGACATGGGAAAGCTCCTGCAGCGTCTAATCGGTGAAGACATACTGATTGTGACCGAGTCTCAAGCTGGCTTGGGCTCAACACGGGCAGATCGCGGGCAGGTCGAGCAGATTGTCATGAATTTGGCTACAAACGCAAGAGATGCTATGCCGAGTGGCGGCACGCTTAGCATCCGCACGGCAAACGCCCGGCTTGGCGATCAGGATGTCGCACGCTATCCCTATGTGAAGCCCGGTCGCTATGTCCATATGGCGGTGAGTGATACAGGTACCGGAATGACGGAAGAAGTGCGTACGCGGGTGTTCGAGCCCTTCTTCACCACGAAAGAGAAGGGGCGCGGTACGGGATTGGGCTTGGCAACCGTTTACGGAATCGTCAAACAAAGTGGCGGTTACATTTGGGTTTCGAGCACGCCGGGAGCGGGAACAACCTTCAATGTCTATCTGCCAACGGTAGATGAGAAACCAGTCAGCGTGACTCCTACCCTTGACGTACGGCCTGAGTATCCCAGAGGCACAGAGACGGTTCTTCTGCTCGAAGACGATGATTCGCTGCGTCAAGTGACCTCTGAGTTTCTCACAGCGAGTGGTTATAACGTCATATCAGCTAGCCGTGGTGATTTGGCTCTTGATCTGGCAGCCCAATACAAGGGTCGGATTCCCTTGGTCATCAGTGACGTCGTCATGCCCGAAATGAGTGGCCCACTAGCAGCGTCAAAACTCCGGCTTTCTCACCCAGAAGTGCAAGTCTTGTATGTGTCGGGATATGCAGAAACTCCCATTGTGCAGGAACTCATCGCAGAGGGGGCGATTCTGTTACAGAAACCTCTCTCTCGAATGACCTTGCTGACGAAGGTTGACGAGCTGCTCCATTCAAGAGGAAATCCTTAGGCGAAAATCCCATTGACCCTATCGCGCGAAAAAACCCTGTTATTTTCCCTGTTAGCAGGGAATTGGGGCAGAGAAAAGTTAGCGCCAGACTGCCTGCTCCGCCATAAAGTCTGCACAGCAAGAAATCTGCCCGCATTACCTTGAACACTACGCAAACCGTCGCAATTCCTCATTCCTGGATTGCGCCATGGCGTGCGTTTTGGCGAGGAGAGCAAGCATGAAGCGAATTCAATGCACCCTGCTGCCGTTCCTGATTGGCTTGCTCTGCGTGTCGCCGGCCGCAGACAGTCCCGGTTCGCGCAAAATTGACCCGGCTAATTCCACCATAACGGTCCATGTCTACAAGAGCGGCTTTCTTTCCGCCTTTGCTCACAATCACGAAATTCAGGCTCCGATCCAGTCCGGCGAGGTGAAAGAGGCCGATCCCGCATCGGTTGAGTTGCGTGTGGATGCTCGGAAACTCAAGGTCTTGGATCCCGAAATCTCGGAAGGAACCCGAACGCAGATTCAGGACACGATGAACGGCATCCAGGTTCTCGATGCCGCTCAGTTTCCAGAAATCCGTTTTCAATCCACTTCCGTGGAACCGAATGGCCCAGGCCATTGGATCGCACACGGCCACTTGACGTTGCACGGCAGAGAACGGCCCATTGCTGTCGAGGTGGCTCTCCAAGGCGAGCGCTATCGAGGATCAGCGAGCCTGAAGCAGACCGATTTTGGAATTACACCGGTCACCGCCGCCGGCGGGACCGTAAAGGTGAAGGACGAAGTGAAAATCGAATTCGAGATTGTGCTTCTCAAATGATCGAATCGAACGAAAGGTGACAGGTTCAAGGCTGGAAGAGTGCCACAGGCGCGTCAGCATACTTGGTCCGAATCGTAGCCTGACAGGCTGCCGAAGAACTTGATGTTGCTCTTGATGTTGCTCCTGATTTTGGGTGGCGCAGCGCTTCAGCGCTGCGATAAACGCCCTATTTTGAGGGCCGGCTTTAGCCGCTGAGGGAGCGACGCGGCGTGCACTCGAGTTTTTCAGCAAACTGCTTAGCCGCCGACGTGCCCGTCATTCCTTAGAAACGACTTTTTCCGCAGCCTGCGAAGGAGAAATCCTGCTACGTTTCGCAATCATCGTGACCAACTCTGGTCTGATGCGAAAGGCAAGCAACATTCCCCTTTGGGCCAAAGAATATTCCGCCATCTTCGACAGCAAAGACGCACGCCGGATCAATGGCAGAAGGTCGCGACGTGCCCGGCGATGGTACAGGTCGGCGTCGCCACGCAAATGGCATTCAACCGCCAGAAAAGCCGTATGCAGCGCAATGGACATACCATAGCCGGAAAAGGAAGGAATGACCGCCATCTGATCCCCCAGCCGGTACAGCCTGGGCCAGGCCTGGGACGAACCTCGATAAATAAAGCCGTAAGGAATTCCGAAGATCGATAAAGGTCGTGGCCAACAGGGCTGCGCTCCCGCCAGCCGTTCGGCAAGTGGCGGCGAGGCCGTCAAAATGCCGCTCAACAATCCCTCCCACGTTTTCCCGCTTCGAGCAAATTGGCGCTTGCTCACCACCAGGCACAAGTTTGCCTTCCCCTCTTCAACCAGGCTCAGCCCCGCGTAGCCGCCCTCAAACAAGGTCATCTCGACATGCTCAGACAACCCCGCTCTTTGTGCCGGTGTCAGCAGGAAATGACACTTGAAGCCGACGAAGTCAGTTTGCCCCCCGCCGCTTCGTCGCCATCCGCGCAGCTCATGCTTGCCCGTTGCCAGAAATACCGTCCCCGCCTCAATCACGCCCTCGCCTGCAACCTCAATCCGCCAGCACTCCGGCTCTTCGACCAGTGCAGTCACGGCCGCCCCGCGCCACACCTCCGCTCCCTGATCCTGCGCCCGCAACAGCAAAGCCTCATCGAGCACGCGCCGCGAGAGACTGAAGCCAGTAAAGGGCAAGCGTGCGGATGCAATCCTCTGCCCTCGCACGATCCGTATGTTGGTGATGCGCCCCGCACCCAAGGCGGCCAGATCGATGCCGAGTTCACGCAGATAATGCTGCGCATCAATGCTGATAAACTCGCCACAAACTTTGTCATGTGCCGCTGGCTCTTTCTCCAGCAGCAACACATTTTTCCCATTCTGCGTCAATCCAATGGCTGCGGCGCCGCCCGCCAGCCCGCCCCCGATGACAACCACCTCCCACCGTTTCACGCTTTCCGGCATGACACTCCGTAGCGGAAGGGGAAAAACCACTCGATCGTGATTCTCTCCCCTGGAATTCCGGCCGCTTCCAGCAAATGCCGCCATTCCGCCGCCGTGAACCCCCGCGCAACCGATACCGGCCCGTCATGCCGATTCATCCGATTAGAGATCAGCAATCGTCCCGCATACTTGAGGAACAGGTAGGGCACAGGATGCCGGTGCAGATCGTTGATGAACCAGCCGCGTGTCGCATGACCATCCATCCACCGGATAAACCGGATCAATTCATCGTCATTGAGATGGTGGGCAAAAAGTGAGCTGACAATGAAATCGGCGCGCCGCGAAGCATCAAGCGAGAAAACGTCGGCTGTCTCAAAGCGAATCGCGGCATCTCTTGGCGTGATCTGCTCAGCCGACTTCTTGGACCACGGGTTAAGGTCAACCCCGGTAAGCTCAAGGTCAAGATGCCGTTCCCGCGCCCACTTCCAGATTCGCCGCAGCATATCTCCGCCGCCGCAGCCAACATCAATCACCGATATCGCCTGCCCGGAACCGGCGCCATCCATCATGCGCTCAAACCATCCGAGCGTGGGGCGATAGGCCAAGGTAAAACGATTGATGATTCCCAGAGTGTGCAGGCACTCCCGGAACTCCTCAAAGCTGACAGCTTCCGTATCCATCAACTCCGGACACGCGCTGCGCTGGCTCAGATCCTCCATCAGTGACTTGCCGTCTGGTATTGATTCTTCACCACGTCCCCGCCCTTCATCACAAACTTCACCCGCTCCAGCGTCGTCACATCCGCCAGCGGATCGCCATCCACCGCAATCAAGTCGGCAAATTTCCCCGGCTCAACCGTCCCCACTTTATCCGCCCACCCCAGCAAATCGGCATCATTGATCGTCGAAGTCTGAATTGCCTGGAGCGGCGTCATCCCCAGCCCCACATACACATTGAACTCGTGCGCATTCAGCCCATGCGGATACACCGCCGCGTCCGTCCCAAATCCAATCTTCACCCCCGCTTCAAACGCCTTCTTCGCATTTCCCTTGCCCGTTTGCGAAACCATCTCCATCTTGCGCCGGGCAAACTCGGGGAGATTCGCCTGCGCCGCGTTCTCCCGCTGCCAGTCCAGCAGGTAGAGAGTCGGCACCAGATACGTCCCGTTCTTCTTCAGCGTCGCGATCGCCGCATCATTCATCAGGTGCCCGTGCTCCACCGAATCCACGCCCGCTTCCGACGCCCAGATCACGCCCTGCGCGCCATGCGCGTGCGCCGCCACTTTCCGCCCCAACCGGTGCGCGTCCGCCACAATCGCCTTCATCTCTTCCAGCGTGTATTGCGCCGCATTCGGATCGTCCCCCTTCGACAGCACGCCCCCAGTCGCGCATATCTTGATCACGTCCGCTCCATACTTGATGATCTCGCGCGTCTTGTGCTGCACCCCTTCAATTCCATCCGCCGCGCCGCCGCTCTGCGCGTGATACTCGAACGGCAGCAGATCGTTGTCGCAGTGCCCGCCCGTAATGCTCAGCGCCGGACCGCTCACCAGCATCCGCGGTCCCGGAACATCGCCCGCATTGATCGCATCCCGCAGCGCCACGTCCGCATAACCTTGTGCCCCGACGTTGCGTACCGTCGTAAATCCCGCTTCCAGCGTTGTCCGTGCATTGTGTGCCCCAATCAGCGCCTCACGCGGCACCGAGATCGCTAGCATGGAGTACCCGAAATTTGGATTGAACGTCAGATGCGTGTGCGCATCGATCAGCCCCGGCAGCACGGTCGCCTTCGAAAGATCGATCACCATCGCGCCTGTGGGCAGGAACTGGTCGTTAATCCCTCCCACTTGGGCGATCTTGTCCCCCTGAATGATGATCGTTTGGTTGCTGAGCATCTTCCCGCTCTTCACATCCAGCAAATGCCCCGCGCGCACCACCACCGTCTTCGCAGCAGGCGCCACTTGCTGCGCCCAAAGCGTCCCGAAGAAGAAAACCGAAACAGCCAACCACCTTAGATGACGAAATTTCATTTCACGCCCTCACTGAAAATCAAGTCTGATCGGGTACGTTACAACTTCAAACAACAAACGGCAACCGGTCGGGTTTCCCATTGATATTCATCCCGTCCGCTCAACCGGCTGCTGAAGAACTCGCCTTTCCTCTCTCGATTTTGGGTGGCGCAGCCGTTTACCGCTGCGATAAACGCCTTACTTTCAGTGCCGGCTTTAGCCGCTGAGGGAGCGACGCGGCGTGCGTTGGAGTCCTTCGGCAAACTGTTTAGCCGCCGACGTGCCGATCCTTACTTAGTCACTTCGCTGCGCTGCCCTCGAAGATAGTTCTCAATCGCCTCCTGCCAATGCGGTCCTTCCTGCCGGTCGCTTTCGCCCAGCGCTCGCACTTCCTCATCCGCCGAGACGTCCAGCGCCGTGCGCGCATACCGCACTTCCACGCCGGTCGTGGATGCATCGCGTGCGGTCAACTGCACGTCGACAATCGATATCCGGACGCCGGGAACAACCGACACATACTGCATACTTCCGCCCGCCACATCGAACACCGTGGCAGCCCATACGCTCGTATGTTTCCCCTGCTGCACCGTGAACACCGCTCCCTGTACGTCTTTCCCCGGCCGCGGGTAAAGAAACTGCGGGTCCCACCCCTCTCCCGCCCAACCCCGTTCGCCCTCCGGCCCGAACAGCGGAGCCGCGACGCTCAAAGGCGCGTGCACAAGGAACTGAAAGCTGTTATCCACGTGAACCGGGACGGCCGGCGCTGGTGGCTTTTGCGCGCCGGCAGTGTTGTTGATGGTGAAAGCTGCGATTGCGAGAGCAATCCCTCCAATAATAATCATGCTTTCTCCTCTTTAGTACCAGTGTACCACGGTACCACATGGGGTGCGATTCGTCCGCCCCTTGAGTCGCAGCATCCTGCCTCGAGCCGCCCATGGCTTCCTCCGTGTCCTCTGTGTACTCTGTGGTTGCGACTTTTGCCGGCAACGAAAATCGGAGTTCGCTCAAAGTGACGCGAGAAACTCAAGAACCGCTTCCCCCCGGAGTGCGCGCCATCGCCGCACTCTACGCCTTCTGCGGCATTTATCTCGCCATCACCGCCACAGTAATGCTGGTTCGTCCCGGAGCCATCTCCATGTCCGCCGGCGCCCCCTTGCTCTTCGGCCTCGAACTCGCCGGCCCCTACATGTTCCTGCTGATGGCGCTGGCGGGCGCAGCCGTCGCCTGGGGTCTCATCAGGCTCAACAACATCACGCGCCACATAGCCCAGTTGATTGCCATCACCGGCATTGTGATGCTGGTGCCCTCAGTCTCGGCCGCAGCGGTCTCCGCGAATGTGAAAGCACTGATCCCCGGTGGTCTCGGCATCATCGTGCGCGTGCTGGTCGCGTGGTATCTTGCGCAAGCGGATGTCGCCGGACAATTTCACCGCACTGGATAAAAGTTTTCGCCGCAGAGGAAAGGAAGAAACAGATGAAATACCTCGCATGGATTTTTCCCCTCATTCTCGCTCTCCCATCCGGCGCGCAAACCGCGTCCGCAACCGACCCGTGGAAGGCTCTGGCCTTCCTGCAAGGAACCTGGGAAGCGAAAGCCACGAGCACCGCCGGCTCCGCAGGCGCGGAAGTAGCGGGCACGTACACTTTCCGAACTGAACTCAACAATCACATTCTTGCGCGTCACTCCTTCACGGCCGCCGGATGCAAGGGCCCCGCCACCTTCGACTGCGATCACAGCGATCTTCTTTATGTCTACCAGGACTCGACCGGTCAGCCCCTCAAGGCCATTTATTTCGACAACGAAGGCCACGTCATTCACTATGACGTTTCCACTCCCAATGCGACCACGGCGCTGTTTCTCTCAGACAGCGTTCAGCCCGACCCGCAATTCCGCCTTGTCTATGAATTAAAAGGTTCCGTAATGTGGGGGAAATTCCAGATGCGAATACCCGCTCAGGCCGATTGGAAGTCCTATCTCGAATGGAACGGCTCGAAACGAACCGAGAATTGACTAGAGCCCGCCCTGAGCTTGGCGAAGGGTTCGCGACTCACGCTGCTCTCGCCGTGGGGCCAAGCACAATTCAGCCGATTTTACGCTGTCTCAACCAGAGGTTGCCAGAGTTCGACGCGGTTACCCTCGGGGTCGGTGATCCAGGCAAAGTGCCCGTAGGGGGCGGATTCCTGGTGGGGATCGATGGGGACGTTGGCGGCACGGAGCTTGGTGAGGAGGGCTTCAAGGTCGTCCACGCGATAGTTGATCATGGCGCGCTGGGTGGGCGCGCCGAAGTGCTTGCTGGTGTCGGGGAAGAGCATCCAGGCGGTTTGGCCGGTACCGGCGGGGACTTCGTCGGACCAGAGGAGGGTGGCACCGCCGTAGTCGGCGAGCTGGATGCCGAGGTGTTTGGCGTACCAGCCAGCGAGGGCTTTGGGGTCGCGGGCTTTGAGGAAGACTCCGCCGATTCCGGTGACTCGTGCCATGAGGATCTCCTTGGGGTGGGTGAGCGGGGAGAAGAAAAGCAGACCTCTCCGCTGCGACACGAGATGATACCAAATCAGTGAAACGGAGTGACGGAAAAACGCGGTGCAGGATGCCGAAACCCTGGCACGATTATGCACTGAGGGCGCTGACGAGGAGGGTGTCGCTGCCGGAATCGATTGTGGCGCGGCGAGGGCGGTTAAGGTGTTTATGAAACCTACTCTAGGCAATTCGCAGCAAACTCTTCAAATCATCCGGATGCACCGCATACTCTACCGCCTCATCCTTCTCCAGATGCCCCTGCCGCACCAGCCGCGCCAGCGATTCCTCCAGCGTGATCGACCCCTTCCCCTTCGTCATCGTGATTTCCTGGTGCAGATGCTGCAGCGCGTTGCGCCGTATGTGCTGCCGCGCTCCATAGCCGACCATCAGCATCTCCAGCGCCGGTACGCGTCCACCCTTTCTGCTCGGCAAAAGCATCTGCGTCACGATCGCCGAGATCGCCATCGACAATTCCTGCCGGATCGTGTTCTGGCGCTCCGCCGGAAACGAATCCGAAATCCTCGAAACCGCCGAAGCCACATCGGTCGTGTGCAACGTCGATAAAACCAGGTGCCCGGTCTCGGCCGCCGACACCGCAATCGCCATACTCTCCGGGTCCCGCATTTCGCCCACCACCAGCACATCCGGAGCCTGCCGCAGCGCCGCCCGCAGCGCCGTCGGAAAGTCGGGCGCATCCGTCCCCACTTCCACCTGCTCAATCACGCTGCGCCCGTGTTGGTGCTCATACTCCACCGGGTCTTCAATGGTAAGAATATGCCGTGCATCGTTCTTATTGATCTCGTTCACCAGCGCCGCCAGCGTAGTCGATTTCCCCGCTCCAGCAGCGCCGCCCACCAGCACCAGCCCGCGCCGCAACCCAGCCAGATGGCTCACCTCCGGAGGCAGTCCCAGTTCCTCAAGCGCAGGCACCTTCACCGGAAGCGCGCGAATCGTAGCCGCCGCCTGTCCCCGCTCGCGATGCAGGTTGATGCGAAACCGCCCCACGCCGGCAGCGCGGTAGGAAGAATCCGCGATCTGCGTCTTCCGGTATTGCTCGGCCGCCACCGGCGAAAGCACGCCCTCAATCAGCCCCTCGATCTCCGCTCCCGTCAGCGGATGGTCCCCAATCTTCTCGACCTCGCCATTCAAGCGAACCGCCGCCTCCACGCCTCCCACCAGCAGCAGGTCGCTAGCCCCCCGCCGTGCCAGCTCCGCCAGCAGTTCTCTCAGCTTTTCGTTCTCAGCCAATACAGCCCTCCTTACAGGCAGACTGATCCGTAATGATTGATCGTACCCGAGAGACGTTCTTGCGTCAGAAGAAGGACGTGACGGCGGGCGGCCCAGCCTTGACGATCCTTGCGTGCACCATTCCCACTGAGGCTGCCCCACCCTTGCGTTCTTTGCAAGGGTGGGTGGCGATGCTGCGTGTGCTATTTGACCCGGGAGCACCCAACCCAAAAAGCCGCGATTGGGGCCAGCCGCACTACCCAAATAAGGCCAAATGAAAGTGCCGGGTGCCCCATCCTTGCGCGTTCTCTGCGCAAGGGCGGGATTCCACGTATGTAGACAGCATGGACCTTTGACGTTGTTTTGAAGGGCAAACATGAGGATAACGTCCCGTCTGTCCACACATTTCGTGTCCCTCCATTTCGTCAGCGACCCGCATTCCCATAGCCTCCCTTGCCGACGATCAGAGAATAGTGCTTCACTGGTAAGTTGGCGCCCTGGCTCGCCGACCGAATGCGTATGACCGCGATTCAAGACGATATATCGAGCTACCGCGAGATGTGCGACGCCGAAGGCGTGCAAACACTTCAGCGCGGTATGAACTATCGTCTCAAGCCGAGCTATTCGGTAATTTTGATGTCTCAACGCTCCAGTGCCCCGTATCGGGACAGGATTTATGACGACGGCGTAACGATCGAATACGAGGGTCACGACGTCACGAAAAAATCCTACGAGCACAATCCCAAAAACGAGGATCAGCCCGACACCTTACCGTCAGGCCGTCTCACTCAAAACGGCTTTTTTACCAAGGCCGTCGAGGGATACAAGAGCCAGGGCCGACCCGCTGAGATAGTAAAAGTTTACGAGAAACTTTTCCCCGGCGTTTGGTCCCTCAAGGGTTACTTCGAGCTCATCGACTACAACACCGTGCATGATGGAAAACGGCACGTGTTTCGTTTCATTTTAAGATTGTCTGACCGAAACATTGATGAGGTCGGCCAAACTCCGACGGAGATGGCCCACACTCGGCTCATTCCCTCCGAGGTCAAAAAGGAGGTATGGAAACGCGATAAAGGACAGTGTGTAATTTGTGGTGATACGAAAAACCTGCATTTTGATCACGACCTACCATTTTCCAAGGGCGGCACCAGCTTGACGACCAAAAATGTTCGACTGCTATGCATGAAGCACAACCTCGAAAAATCCGCGAACATCGAGTAGATGGTTACAGCCGATCAGTTGCTTCCAAGCCCGGAAGAGCGGAATACTGACCACCGGTCAACCGAACGTCTCTACTTCAGGCTGATCCAACCCAGGGAGCACCCAACCCAAAAAGCTGCGCCCGAGACCGGCCGCGCGGCCCCAATAAGGCCAAATGAAAGTGCCTTGCATATATCATAAAACTGCCCCAACCCCGCCAAAACTCTTACGCCATTTTGTCTACTTTCCTACCCAACACAAATCCACTTTCGTACTCCTCCACGAAAGAAGATATTTGCTGGGCAAAGACTGCCCTCTTCCGTCGCTCCACGCGGCCTGCCGTTGTAAGAATTACTTCCGCGCGGTAGCTTTCTTCCCCCCCACCCGCTCGCTCACCTTGAAATTCATCTTCCCCGCCTTCTTGTCGGCATCTACGATCACGTGATCCCCATGCAGCACCTCGCCATCGAGGATCTTCAGCGCCAGCGGGTCCTGCACCAGCTTCTGGATCGCCCGCTTCAGCGGCCGCGCCCCAAAATTCGGGTCGTAACCTTCAGTAAACAAGAGCTCTTTCGCTGCATCCGTCAGCTCAAGCGAAATCTTCCGGTCGGCCAGCAATCGCCGCAGATCCTCCAGCCGCAGGTCGACGATCTTCACCAGTTGCTCCTTGCCCAGCGGACGGAAGATGATCACGTCGTCCACCCGGTTCAGGAACTCGGGCTTGAAGTGCCCGTGCAGCGCCTCCATCACCTGCTTTGACGCCCGCTCGAATCCTTCGTCGGAGCGGATGTTTTCCGCCTGCAGATAAGACGACCCGAGGTTCGAAGTCATGATGATGATGGTGTTCTTAAAGTCCACGTGGCGGCCCTTTCCGTCGGTCAGGCGCCCGTCGTCCATGATCTGTAATAGCACGTTGAACACGTCCGGGTGCGCCTTCTCAATTTCATCGAAGAGCACCACCGCATAAGGCCGCCGCCGCACCTGCTCGGTAAGCTGCCCGCCCTCTTCATACCCAACGTACCCTGGAGGCGCGCCAATCAGCCGCGACACGGCATGCTTCTCCATGTACTCCGACATGTCGATGCGGATCATCGCCTTCTCATCGTCAAAAAGGAATTCGGCCAACGCCCGCGCCAGTTCCGTCTTTCCGACGCCGGTAGGTCCAAGGAAAATGAACGACCCGATCGGCCGCTTCGGATCGCTCAACCCGGCGCGCGAACGCCGGATCGCATTCGACACGCGTTCCAGCGCTTCGTCCTGCCCGATGACGCGCAGGCGCAGGCGCTCTTCCATGTTGATAAGCTTCTTGACTTCGCCTTCGAGCATCTTCGAAACCGGAATGCCCGTCCACTTCGAAACGATGCGCGCCACGTCCTCTTCGTCCACTTCTTCTTTCAGCATGCGATGGCCTTTGCCGTCCATCTGCGCGGTGACTTTCTTCAGCTCTTCTTCCGTCTGCCGGATCAGCCCGTAACGAATCTGCGCCACGCGTTCCAGGTTGCCCTTGCGCTCTTCGGCCTGCTCCTCGAGCTTCAGCTGCTCAAGTTTTTCTTTCAGCGCGCGCGCTTTGGCAATGACATCTTTTTCCTGTTTCCACTTGGCTTTGAGCGCATTCGACTTCTCGCGAATTCCGGCAAGTTCCTTCTCGACCGCGGCAAGGCGCTCTTTCGAGTTCGTGTCTTCTTCTTTCTTCAGCGCCTGCTTTTCGATTTCGAGTTGCGTGGCACGCCGTTCGAGCTGATCGATCTCCGTGGGCATGGAATCGATCTGGATGCGCAGCGACGCGGCCGCTTCGTCAATCAGGTCGATAGCCTTATCGGGCAGGAAGCGGTCGGAGATGTAGCGATGCGAAAGCGTGGCCGCGGCAACAATCGCCGAGTCCTTGATGCGCACGCCGTGGTGCACCTCGTACTTTTCTTTCAGCCCGCGCAGAATGGCAATCGTGTCTTCTACATTCGGCTCGCCGACGAAGACGATCTGAAAACGGCGCTCGAGCGCCGCATCTTTCTCGATGTGTTTGCGGTATTCGTTGAGCGTGGTCGCGCCAATGGCGCGCAGCTCGCCGCGCGCCAGCGCCGGCTTCAGCATGTTCGAGGCATCGATCGCGCCTTCGGCCGCGCCCGCACCTACCAGCGTGTGCAGCTCGTCAATAAAGAGGATGATCTGGCCCTGCGCGTCCCCGATTTCTTTGAGCACGGCTTTGAGGCGGTCTTCGAATTCGCCGCGATACTTCGCACCCGCCAGCATCGCTCCCAGGTCGAGAGATACGACGCGCTTGTTCTTCAGCACCTCGGGCACATCGCCCGAAATTATCCGTTGAGCAAGGCCTTCAACGATGGCAGTTTTGCCAACGCCCGGCTCGCCGATGAGCACAGGATTATTCTTGGTCCGGCGCGAAAGCACCTGGACAACACGGCGAATTTCCTCGTCGCGTCCGATGACCGGGTCAAGTTTGCCGCGGCGGGCTTGTTCGGTCAGGTCGCGAGCGTAGCGCTCGAGCGCCTGATACTTTCCTTCAGGATTCTGGTCGGTGATGCGCTGCGATCCGCGCACCGCCGTGAGCGCCTTGAGAATGGCCTCGTGCGTCGCGCCGTGGCGGGCGAGCAGTTCCTGCGCCGGGTCCATGCGATTGCGGTCGCGCTTCAGGCTGGTGATGGCAAGCAAGAGGTGCTCGGTCGAAACGTATTCGTCCTTGAAGGAGTCGGCTTGCTTGAACGCGTTTTCGAGAAGCTGATTCACCTGTGACGAAAGCGCCACCTGCTGCGCTCCGCTGCCCGAAACCTTCGGCAGCTTTTCAATCTCTTTGTAGATCTCGGCAAGCACGGCCTGCGGCCCAATGCCGATTTTTTCCAGCACAGGCGGGACGATGCCTTCCTTGTCCTCGACGAGCGCGGCAAGGAGGTGCACTGGCATCAGTTCAGGATTGCCGTGCTCGGAGGCAAGCTCGTTCGCGCGCTGCACAGCTTCCTGCGCCTTAACAGTAAATTTGTCCCAACGGATGGGCATGCGGTAACTCCTCGATTACATTTCATTCTGAGCGCACCGAAAGACCTATGCAATTGGACGCTGCTAACAAATCCACCGGTCCTTCGCTTCGCTCAGGATGACATTACTTCGCCAAATGAAACGGGAGGCGTTGTGTCTCGCCTCCCGCTGAGTCTACAACTGCCGGGCTTCGCCCGGGAACGGACAGGAGTGTCCGCCCCACACGAGCTGTTGCTTACGCGGCTTTGCCGGCGCTCTTCCCTTCGCTCTTGGGCTCTTTGCCTTCCAGCGTCTTCTGGCTGCCATGGGCTGAGGAGCCTACGTTCACCTTGATCTGCTTGGGCTTGGCCTCGGCTTTCTTTGCCAGCTTGATCTTCAGCACGCCCTTGTCGTAGTCGGCCTGGATGTTTTCCGGGTCAACGGTCGTGGGCAGGGTGAAGGTACGGGTGAAGCTGCCGTACTGGCGCTCGACGCGGCGATAGTTCTCCTCTTTCTCTTCCTTTTCGAACTTGCGCTCGCCGTGCACGCTCAGCATGTTGTTCTCGACCTGGACATCGATGTCTTTCTCGTCGATCCCGGGCACTTCGATCTTCAGGGTCACGTTGTGCTCGTCTTCATAAACATCGACGGGAGGCGCGAACGTGGTGGTGGTAAGAGCTTCGTCCCGGCCTTCCGGAGCATAGGAATCGCGGAATAAACGGTTCATGCGGTCCTGCATGGTGACGAACTCACGGAACGGATCCCAACGGGTAATCATGGTCATGGCTACAAAATCCTCCTACTTGGAATATGGTGGGAGCACGATTGCTCCCTGCGCTTATCATTAGCGTAAGCGAAGAATAAAATATGAGTGTATTGTTGTCAAGCAAAATTTATGTCTTATTTTCAATCATTTACATTGAGTATCAGGCACTTCAGATAGCCAGTTTCCGGTGCATTTAGCAGGATCGGATGGTCTTTGGCCTGGGTGCGGTTCTCCAGTAAACGAAGGGTTTTGTGGGCATCGATAGCGGCGGCGGCGACTACTTCGAGCAGGTCAGATGCGCTCACATGGAACGAACAGGAGCAGGTAACTAGGATTCCGCCGGGGCTGAGCATCTTGAGGGCGCGAAGATTGAGTTCCTTGTAGCCGCCGCGAGCCTTGTCGAGGTCACGTTTGGTCTTGGCGAACGCCGGCGGATCGAGCACGACCGTGTCATAGCGGCGGCCCACATCGGCATAGTCGCGAAGAAGGTCGAAGGCGTTGGCCTCGATCCATTCGATTTCGCGTCCGTTGAGGGCGGTATTCTTGTCGGCCATTTCGAGCGCGGGGCGCGAGCTGTCGACTCCGGTGACGCTGGAGCACTGTGGGGCTAGGTGGAGGGCAAAGCCTCCCTGATAGCAAAAGGCGTCGAGAGCTTCACCGTGGGCATAGCGTGCGGCGGCGGCGTAGTTCTCGCGCTGATCGAGGAAGGCTCCGGTTTTCTGGCCTTCGAGCGCGTCGTAGTGGAAGCGGACGCCGTTCATCTGGATCATGGTTGAACTCTTCGCTCCCCAAAGCAGTCCGGATTGGCGAGGCAGCAATTGCTCCAGATCTCGAATGCGCGCGTCGACTCGCTCGACGATGCCTGTCGGCTTGAGTTCTTCCACGAGAGTCTCGATCACGACGCCGCGGACGGGCTCGGCATCTATGGCCTGCGTGAGAATCTGCACGGAGAGAACATCGTTGTAGCGGTCGATGATCAGGCCGGGGAGGAAGTCGGCTTCGCTGAAGACTACGCGGTAGGCGTCGGTATCAGCGACGAACTGCTGACGATAGGCGATGGCGGCGCGGATGCGCTCGCCGATGAGGGCAGGCAGATCGGTGATTTCGGCATCGTGTTTGGCGATCATGCGGATGGCGATCTGCGATGAAGAGCTGTAGAGGGCGGTGCCAAGGGATTTTCCGCGCGGGTCGGCCACCTTGATCATCGCGCCGGGCGGGACGTTTTCTGCGGCGGCGATATCGGAACGATAGACCCAGGGATGTCCGGATTTGAGGCGGGCGGCGCCACGGGAAGAGAGTTTGACGATGGGGAGAGACAGTTCAGCAGCGCTCTTGGATGAGGCGGCAGGATTTTTCGGCATGAAGCGATGTTACATGTGAGGGCCACACGTGACGAATGGGTCGACGAAGAGGCGGCCCTTCAAACGGGGATTCGGAAATAGGCAGCTTCTTGAGCAGTCGGCTTTTCGCGGGCGGGGGTGCCCGCGCCACACTCAATTCCACGGCGCGTGTGTTTTCCTTATGCTCGAACCGGAAGTTCGCCGTTTCGCAGCTTGCGCAGCGGCCATGCGGATGACACGCTTGCCGTCACTGCACCGGTCATCACCTTCTTTAGTGCCGCCTGGAACTGGTCCATCTCGGACGCGGTGCCTACCGTGATGCGCACGTGGGTTGGCCAGACGGGCCAGATGCGGCCGATGTGCACGTGCTGCGCGGCCATGGCTTCGATTACGTCTTTCCCGTTGCGCTTTGTGTCGAGCATGAAGCAGTTCGATTGCGAGGGAACGTAGGAGTATCCGTTACTGTCGAGCCACGCGAACACTCGCCCGCGGACCTCGGAGTTGATGCGCTTGCGCTCGGGCACCAGTTGCGTGTCCTTTAGGCTGGCGGAGGCCGCGACCAGCGCCGTGATCGGCATGAAGTTCCAGCCGCCATACGCTTCGACCTTCTCGATCAAGTCGGGACGGCCCATGACGACTCCGCAGCGCAGGCCGGCCATGCCGTAGATTTTCGAGAACGTGCGCAGGACGAGCACATCTTTGTCGGCTTTGACCAGGTCCATTGCTGACGGCGCGTCGGAGAAATGGATGTAGGCCTCGTCGACCATCACGACGGAATCCTTGGGCTTGTTGGCAACGAGGTATTCGATATCGGAATGGCTGGTGAGCGTGCCGGTGGGATTGTTTGGCGTGCAAACGTAGAACAGGCCGGCGTCGGGCGCGGCGGCGATCATGGCGCGCACGTCGTGGGCGTAGTCCTTGGCGAGCGGCACCTTGACCACGCGCGCGTTCGTCGCACCTGCGGCCGCAAACATTCCGGCTTCGTAGCCGGGATCGGCGGTCACGTAGCTGCGCTGGGGCGAGGTAAAGGCCGCGACGGCGTGATGCAGCGGCTCGCTCGAGCCGGGATAGAGACGAATGTATTCGGGCTTCAAGCCTTCGAGTTGCGCCAACTGGTTGATCAGGTCTTCGGTCAGCCAGTCGGAGTAGCGTCCACCTTGGGGAGCGATGGCGATGATGGCCTCGCGAGCGGCGGCACAGGGGCCTAGTGGATTCTCATTGGCATCGATCATCACGCCTTCGTGGATCAGGTGGCGGGCGGCGTGGGCCAGCATGGGCTCGGTAACAATGCGCAATGCGAGCGCGGCGGACGCGGCGGCGGACACTCCCAGAAAAGAGCGGCGCGATGTGGAGAGAATTGGACCTTCAGACATGAGTCACCCCTTGCCGGGTATCTTACCGCAGATTGCGCGGTCGGAAGCGCGATTTGGCACGGCGGGAGCAAAACGATTGCGGGGCGCACGATTCCGCTGGTATGCGGTGACAGCGGCGAATCGCAGTATCAGCTGCCGCCCGCTTATGGTACGCTTCACGCGTCGACTTTCCGCTGTGGAAGCCGAGTTTCGTTGCTTTCCAGGAGGCCCCCATGAAGCGCCCGTTCGTTGCCTTGACGATCTGCCTCGCATTCGCTTTTGTCGTTTTCGTGCCCACCATTCGGCCGGTTGAGGCCGGCAGCAACCCGCACGCGTCGGCGCAGGAGAGCGCGCAGGCAGACGACACGGTAGCGGCTTCAGCCTATTGTGTGAGCAAGGGCGGCGAGGTGGTCGCTCGCCAGCCGTACTACAACACCAATGCCGGCGAGCCGGACTGGTTTGCGCTTTCGGGAAACCGCCTCTTCTGTAAATTTACGTCGAAAAAAGATGGCTCGCGGATTCACGTGCTGCTCTCGACGCTTTACACCGACAAGCCGAGCCTGGCGGCGCTTGCCTACTACGCGGAGGTCCCGATTGGGACTTGCAACGGCAACCCGGCGTCATGCTACTGCTCGCTGCTTGGGGGCACCGACCTTTTCGGCGGAATCAATCTGAATGGCGGTGGTTGGGTACAGAAGTCAGACCCCGTTGATACCGTGCTCGAAGCTTGCATCCTCCCGGACATGTCTTCGATCGATTCCTGGGGCTTGACGTACCATTCCGCGGGAATCATTCGCGGCAAGGATTTGAGCAAAGTGCTGCGGTATAAGAATCCGTACGCGACAAAGTAGCTTTTAACCGATAACCTTTCTGGCGGGGGGCTCACGCGTCAACTGGCGGCGGTGTGCTCGGCTGTGGCGGGCGAATGAGGCTTGTGGGTTTTCCCGTGTTCGCGCTGGGCAGCGCGCAGGTCGTTGTGCAACACGTCGAGGGCGCTGCTTGGAATTTCCGAACCCCACTCCTGCATTTCTTCTTCGTCCCAGTGGCCGTTCAGGCGGATGGCGGAATCGGTTAGATCTTCAGGGAATGCCTGCCGGTAGTGGCCTTCGCGGTTAAGTGCATCTCCGAACTGGCGGCCGGAGTGCAGATCGTAAATGGAGCGCGTAGCCGTGCCATTGGCATTGGTGAACACGAGCAGCACTTCACCCGCCTCGCCGTAATCAGGACGATAGAACCAGGCCTGTGGTGCGTCGGCCTTGGGCCGCGGACGACGGCGCGCGTGGCCGGTCTGTTCGGCCGCCTGCTCGGGCTTGACCTCTTTTGCCGGATCGAAATAAAGGACCCGCTGGCAGGAATCGCAGTAGACAATCTGCTCGCCGTTGCCAACTTCGTTGAAGGTCTGCGGCCGCAACATGACCTGGCAACCCATGCATTTGTGGTCGCGCACCTCGGCCAGGCCGCTGCCGCGAAACTTCATGACCCGTTCGTAGCGCCGCAATAAATCGGGGTCAATGCCCTGCCGTAGCCCGTCGCGCTTGGCGTTCCACTCCGCGAGTTTTTTCTGATCTTCGGCTGTAACCCGGCGCGCTTCTTCTTTTTCTTTTTCGATCTCGGCGGTCTCGGCCTTCAGTTCGGCTTCCGCGGCTTTGACTTCCTTCTCGCGGACTTCGACGTTGACCATGACTTCGAGGATGCGGTCTTCATTAATGCGGATCTCCTGCTCGGCGAACTGAATCTCGTGCAGCAGGGCTTTGTATTGGTCGTTGGTTTTTACGTCGAGCGACTGGTCGCGGTACTTGGAAATCTTGCCCTGCAGGTCCTGGATGGCGGATTCGAACTTCTTGCGGTTGGCCTCGTCGGCCTTGGCGGCTGCGCGCGCTTTTTCCAGTTGGGCTTTGGTTCCGGCGAGCTTTTGTTCGATCGCCGCCATGCGCTTGGGCAGCTCGGCGATCTCTTCCTGCAGTTTGCGGATCTCCTGATCCGCCACCTGCAGTTCGAGCAGTTTTTCTATGTCAGGCAGCATCGGCCAGAAACAGTCCCCGGGTTTGATTCTAGCACGCGAGAAACAGCGTCCCGCGAGCGCACCGCCGCGCGGCAGCCGATTGTGATAGCCTGCCCAGTTTGGTCCGGTTCGCCACGACGGACGCAGGAGGTCCCACCGTGAAACTCGTTAAGCCCATGCCCCTTTCGTTTTTGAAAGCAATCTTTTTTGCCGCATTGATTTCTTTTGCCGCCTCACCGGCCCTGTGCCAACAGCCCGGCGCAACCAAATCCGCGGATAGAAGCGACAAAGTCGTTGTCGATCGCGTGGGTGACACGGCGTTTGTCCTCCTGCGCGCGCCGAGTTTCCAGGCGCTGACACCCCGCCAGCAGGCGCTCGCCTATTGGCTGATGCAGGCTTCGATCGCCATCGACCCAATCATCTACGACCAATTCTCCGCCTACGGTCTGCGGCAAAAACGCCTGCTCGAAGAAATCCTGGCGCATGATAGGGGAATCGACGTCGCGCTGCGAACGCGACTCGCCGACTTTGCCAAGCTTTTCTGGGCCAACCGCGGCAACCATAACGACATCACGTCGCAGAAATTCCTGCCCGGTTTCACTTTCGAAGAGTTGAGCCTGGCCGCATCATCGGCGCAAGAAAACGGCGCCTTTCAGACCTCCTATGCCGATTTGCCGCCGCTCAGGACTCCGGCAGACCTGAAGCGCGAACTCGAGGACCTTCGCGCCTCGCTCTTCGACCCATCCTTCGAGCCCATGGAAGTTGCAAAAAGCCCGACGGGTGGCAAAGACGTCATCCAGGCCAGCTCCAACACCTTCTACCCGGGCCTAAGCCTCGACGATCTCAAGGGCTTCCAGGACAAGTACGCGCTCAACTCCCGCGTCGTCCGCGGCGCGGATGGCAAGCTCACCGAGTTCGTCTATCGTGCGGGCACGCCCGACGGCACAATTCCGCCCGGCCTGTACGCAACGTTTCTAAAGAAGGCGAACGATTGCCTGGAGAAAGCACGCGCCTACACCGATCCGCAGCAAGCCGAAGCCATCGGCCATCTTATTCGCTATTACCAGACCGGCGAGTACGCCGAGTGGGTCGCCTTCGGAATCGCCTGGGTGCAAAACGACGCGACCGTCGATTTCGACAATGGCTTCATCGAGGTGTATCGCGATGCGCGCGGGGCGAAGGGGAGTTCGCAGAGCTTCGTCACCATCACGGACAAGCCGGTCACCGCGGCCATTACCAAGCTCGCCGAAAACGCCGCTTATTTTGAAGAGAAGGCGCCATGGCTCGACAAATACCGGCGCACGTCGTTCAAGCCGCCGGTGGTGAAGGCGGTCGAAACCCTGATCGAATCCGGCGACTTCAACGTCACCACCATCGGTGATAATCTTCCCAACGAAGACGAGATCCACGAAAAATACGGCTCGAAGAATTTTCTGTTCACGGGCAGCAGCCGCGCCCTCCAGGACGCGACCGGCCAATCGTCGATTGCCGAGTTCGCCCCGGATGAGGCCACCATCGCACGCGACCGGAAGTATGGCGATCAGGCCCGCAGCCTGCTGGTCGCCATGCATGAAGTAATCGGCCACGGTTCGGGCAAACTCACCGACCGCGTGCAGGGCTCCCCGCAGCGCTTCTTAAAGGAATATTTCTCGACGCTCGAAGAAGCCCGCGCCGACCTGATGGCCCTCTGGAACATTTGGGATCCCAAGCTCAAAGAGCTTGGCCTCGTCAGCGATCAGGAAGAAGTGGCCAAGGCGATGTATTACAACCAGGCCTCGGTCGCGTTGACCCAACTGCGGCGCATTCCGCACGGCGACACCATTGAAGAAGATCATGAGCGCGACCGCCAGTTGATTGCGCACTACATTGCCGACCAGGCTCCCGGCTCAATCGAGCAGTTTGCGCGCGACGGCAAAACCTACGTGCGCGTGGCAGATTATGAAAAAATGCGCAAGGGCGTAGGGATGTTGCTGGCCGAGCTGATGCGCATCAAAGCCGAAGGCGATTACGATGCGATCAAGGCACTCGTCGAAAAATATGGAGTCCATTTCGACCCCGCCGTGCGCGACCAGATCCTCGCACGCTACCGGAAACTCGACTTGCCAAATTATTTTGCCGGCGTCAACGCGCACCTGACCGCGAGCTTCGACATGCACGGAGAAGTCGAGAAGGTGGAGATCAGCTATCCAGAGAATGCGGTCGCGCAGTACATCAGTTACGGTGCGATGTACGACAAAGGTCTCGGGCACTGAGCAGGAGCGCTTAGTTGCCCTCGCCGGGCATCGGATGGCGCGCCTCGTCCGCATGCGGCACCAGTTGCTGATAGAGCGCGCGCGGCACGTGCGAGTCCCAGTAGCCAGCGCTCTTCGCAAATCCGACGACTCCGAAGAAGAGCGCGGCGATCGCGGCCGCCATCGCCCACACCGGCACTTTGGGGGCTTGCGGCGTAAGGCTGGGAGTCTTTTTGCCGAGGATCGCGCTCCCAAAGACTTCGGGCAAGGCAAGGCTGAGCGTATCTTTCGCAGGGCAGACGGCGACGCATTCCAGGCAGCCGGTGCACTCCGCCGATTTGATCGTGACGAGCTTATCGACCGGCAATGCTGAAGGGCACGCCTTGGCGCATTTGGCGCAGTCAATGCAACTCTCCGGGTTGCGGCGGATGCGCGTCGGGCTGGCGAGCGAGACAATGCCGAGCAGCGCGCCGTAGGGACAAAGATAACGGCACCAGAAATTCTGGATGAATAGCGAGGCGACCACAAGCACGCCGAGCACGATCGCGCCGGTTTCGCCGATGTGCCGGAAAAAGTTCAGCATCTTCACGTCGGCGATGATGCCGTAGGGGCTGTTCATGAAAGAGGCGAGTTCATCGACGGCCATTGAACTGACTGCCCAAACAAAGAACCCGAGCAGAAGATACTTCAGGCTGCGCAGGCCAAGATCGAGCCAGCGCGGCAGATAAAAATTGCGGCGGAAAATCCTTTGGCCCGCGCGCCACAAGTATTCAGAAAGGGTTCCGACCGGGCAAAGCCAGCTGCAAAATGCCTTGCGAAACAGAAATGAGATCGCAAGAAACGTAACCAGCAGAAACATTCCCGCCGGATGCAACGTGGGCACATGATGCGATAGCACAAAATAGCGCAGGTTCATCAGGCCGGCGATCGGCAGCCAGCCCTCGACTCCAGCCGGGCGCTCGAAGGAGGTCGGTCGACCGCCCGGCTCAAACTGGCGAACCCAAAAATAAAAGATGCCGCCAATCCAGACATTCAAAAGCAGGAATGCGGCTTGAAAGCTGCGGCGCATGACTTGTGAGTAGTCGCGATCGGTGCGGCGGATGAGTTTTTTCTGCGGCTTGGCCGCGGGCTTCGGCTGCTCCGCAATTGAAGAACCCGACGGAACTGGAATGCTGGAAGGAATTTCCAGGGTGATTTCGCTTTGCGCTTGCATTGCCATGACGATCTTTCTAGTCGCCTCTTGCTGGATGCGGCGTGCCGCCTCGTTGAAGACCCAGCTTAGGCGGCCATGTCACAGAGCGCTATGACTTCTGTCACACAATGGAAGTGATTGAATGCAAAGACGCTGACGGCGGTCGATTCGTCGTCGAACAACTCGGAAGCGGGTGGGGGGAATGGTTTTTGATTGGGCTCCAATTGAACCGGCGGCTGTGATACACCTGATATTTGCTCCTGCACACGATCATCTTTCTCTTCTTCGCCGGCGCGCTCGGGGGCGCGCTCAACGCCGTCGCTGGCGGCGGCAGTTTCATTGCGTTTCCGGCACTGCTTTTTACAGGCGTCGCACCGATCGCGGCCAACGCTACCAACACGGTCGCGCTCTGGGTCGGAGTGACGGCTAGCACTGGCGCTTATCGCAAGCACCTCGACCTGTCGCGGCGCGTGATGATCCCGCTCGCGGTCACAAGCCTGATTGGCGGAATTGCCGGAGCCTATCTGCTGCTGCACACGCCACCGCAGACGTTCCTGCGCGTGCTGCCCTGGCTGATGCTGGGAGCGACCCTGCTGTTTCTGTTCGGCGGACGGCTGGCGCGTTCGCAGAACGGACTGGCGCATGACATTTCAACGTCGGCGCTTGTCTTCGCCTCCGCGTTTGAACTCGTGGTCGCGGTTTATGGAGGATATTTCGGCGGAGGGGTTGGAATCCTGAACCTGGCAATGCTCGCCATCGTTGGCATGACCGATATTCACGCCATGAACGCGCTGAAGGTCGTACTCGGTGGCATCATCAATGGCGTCGCCGTTGTCACCTTCATCGTTGCCGGCGCCGTGGTCTGGAAGCAGGGAGTGATCATGATCGCGGGCGCGCTCTTGGGAGGCTACCTCGGCGCCCACTACGCGCTCAAGCTTCCACAGGCATGGATTCGCGCCTTTGTCATCGCGGTGGGAACCGGGATGACCGTGTACTTTTTCTGGAGGGCATACCACTAGGGACGAAAAGCTCGTGGCATCGCGCCAAGCCCAGAATTCAGACACCCAAAAATAGCTGAGAACTTTGGTAATCTGCCCTGCGATCCTGCACGGTGCGATACTAGCGACGAGTATGGCAGGAACTGCCAGCACGTTAAGAGGACAACGAGGCGCACGGGTCAAACTCGCCGGCTCGATCCTTGCCTTGGTGTTGCTTGAGAATGGCAGACAGATTCGCGCCCGCATGAGCCAGCTCTCGACCAACGGCGGCCTGCTCTCGTTGGACGCTCCGCTCGACGAGAGCATCGGCGTGACCGTGGTTTTTCATATCGGCGTAACCAGCGTGCGCAGCCGCGCAAGAATGATGTTTCCCATGTGGGCGACAAAGGGCTGCCTTCAGCCCTTCCGGTTTGTGGACTTGAGCGAGGAATCGCGCACCGGCCTGACTCGCGAACTGGAAGCACTCGTGCGCGCGGGCGCATCCGAAGAAACTGAAAAGACCGAATAGGCGAGCGCTACTTCTTCTTTGCCGCCGCCCAAATCTGTTCCAGCGAATAGTTCTGCAGCTCACCAATCCGGCCCAGCGTAATGTCCGGTTTGGGAAACTGCGCCACTAAGGCGGCGTCGAGCGCGTAGTGTCCTTGGCGCGGGAAAACGGTGGTAGCGCGCTCGCCCCAGTGGGATTTGATCGCCGACAGGAGGCGCACCTTGTCGTCCACCATCACATAGTGGTTTGCCGGGTACTTCTTCTCGACATCGGCGAGCTCCAGTTCCTTGTGCACATAAATGAGAACGTGGCCTTCGAAGGAGTCGTAAAGGCCGGAGCGGTCGACTTTGCGCGGCTGAAAGACAACGTCTCCATCGCTCAAGATCACGGGCAATCCGAGCCGCCGCGCATGATCGACAGCATCGAGTGATTCAGGAAAAAGGCGATTCGCAAAAGGATAGTTCACCATGAAATACGACACTTCGAGCAGCTTGGGATCGCGTGGCATTTCGATGCGGTAGCGCTGCAGCGCGCCCAGGTAGTCGGCGTATCCGAGTTCGGTGCGCAGCTGCTCGAAGATTTGCCAATAGCGTTGCGCGCTTTCGTCGCCGACTTTCTTCTGCAAGTGTCGCTGCAAGTCTTCTGCGATGCGATCGTTGTCGACCAGCGTGTTATCGACATCGAAGAAGAACACGGTACGCGAGCTGGCATCAGCGCGATTCAAGGGATCTCCTGCAGGCAACCATTTGAACGAATGGCCCTATCATGCCAGAAATCAGACGGTCGTGTGCACAAGGCCACAGAGAACACCATTTTCAATTGTTAACGTTGTGTTAATTGCAAGGGAAAAAATTGCCTCCGCGCCGTGAGGGGAACGATAGGGGCTTGTGTCGAGGTGCTCCCTGTAGTAGAACTTCTTGTTCGACCACCAGGCTTAAATCAAGAGTACAACCAGCAATAGCAGTGTGCGCCAAGAACCTTAGATCGTCCCGAGGAGCCTCTTCGTGGAACACATTGATCCAGCCGTCGTGAAACGATTTGACACGCGCTCCAGCCGGCCATGCGAGTTTTGCCGGGAGTTTGACCCGCACTTTCCGAACCGCCGCCCCCTTGACCAGATGGTCGTCTCCACGCGGAAAGCTGTGGCCGGTTCGCATCTCACCGAAGATGGCTACGTGCGGCACCGCATCCTGGAACTGCGCAAAATGTCAGCCCGCGCCCCACTCACGGCAGCTTGAGCGGTGGTCTGCTCGGAACCAGCGTTCTCAATGGTGGGACACTTTGGTGCCACCACCTTGGCGATTTTTCGCGCAACTCCCCCCGCTAATTGAGTTCTAATAGGGTAGGCCGAAGTATGTTCGAATCACGGCTCGGGAGACCGCCCATGCTGGCGAAAACTCGACCTTACTTCTTGCTGGGCCTTCTTGTGGCACTTTCGCTCGCCTGTGTTCCTCTTGCAGCGCCGGCTCAAGGTGTTCCGTCTTCATACACTCCGGTCGGCATCGCGGGGAACCCTGCGTCCAGCGGCCGCGCTGGCCTGGCTTCGTTCGGACCCAACGGATTTGCGAACGCGGCGCAGCCTTTCCTGGGCAATTGTTGCGCAATTTCTTTTCTGGTACCCGAAAATGTTTCGTCTGAAATCAGGCCGCCATTCGCGCCCGAGTACGGTCACCGCCGGCGCGACGACGAAGCCTTGATGCCGGTTACCGTGCCCGTTTACATTCCCTATGCGATTGGGTACGAGCCGGACGAAAACGAGCGTGCGCAGGAGGAAGTGGACGCCGGTGAATCCACTTATGCTTATGGGCCAGGGCAGGTGGAACGCAAGCGGAGCGACACCGTCAGCGACGATTCTTACAGCGGTCCTCCGGCTGATGACGAGGCCGAGGCTGCCGAGCCCCCTGAACCAGTCACCCCACAACCTGCCACCGTGCTTGTCTACAAGGACGGCCATCATGCCGCAGTCGTGAACTATGCGATCTTGGGCGACGCCCTGTTTGATTTCGACGACGAGCACACTCGCAAAATCCTGCTTGCCGATCTCGACCTCGCAGCCACCGAGAAGGCCAATGATGCTGCGGGGGTGGACTTCAAGCTGCCGGCGAGCACGATAGGCAACGCTCCGCAATAAGGACCAGGCGGTTGCTTCCGCTGTCGGCGGCCGCTTCCTCCGGCGACCCGACAATTGCGCGATATCATTTAGGCTGACTTTGAATTAAGTCCGATGCCGAAACCTCGCCGAAAAACGGATTTTCTCCCTTCGGACGAATCGCTCTTCACGGGCAAGCGGCGCAAAGCTCCTCCGCATGAGTTCGTGCTTGAGGCGATCGCTCCACTCATGCCATCGACCCGCCCGATGTTCGGGTGTCTCGCGGTCTATGTTGAAGGCAAGATTGTGCTCATACTGCGGGACAAGCGCGACGGAACCCAGGACAACGGGGTCTGGCTCGCCACTACGGTAGAGCATCACGAGAGTCTTCGCCGTGAGTTCCCGAATATGCGATCGATTCGAGTGCTCGGCAAGAAGGTAACCGGCTGGCAAGTCCTTCCGGCCGACGCGCCCGACTTCGAGGAGTTGGCGCTGCGGGCCTGCGATCTGATCATCGCAGGGGATCCGCGAATCGGCAAGATTCCGGGGACGCGGCGCGCGGCGACGATGGCCAGGAAAGACGGGAAGCCGCCGAAGAAGCAGAAAACAACCACACGCGCCGCCAAAGGGCGCGCTAAGTCGTGACCGCGCAATCCCGCGTTCAGTCACCCCGCCCAAGGACCTGATCGACGGCGCCTTCTCTACGCCGTAACGGTCGCAAACGCCTGCTTCGCCGCTGCAATCGTCTGCTGCACGTCGTGCTCGGTGTGCGCGGCGCCGATGAAGGCCGCTTCAAACTGCGAGGGCGGTAGGTAAATCCCGTTCTCCAGCATGGTGCGGAAGAAGCGGCCGAAGGCCTCGCTGTCGCTCTTGGCAGCGGAAGTCCAGTCTGTGACCGGACCGGGTGTGAAGAACCAGGTAAACATCGAGCCCACGCGATTGTGGCACAACGTGACACCAGCCTCTTTGGCCACGGCGTCCACGCCCGCAACTACCTCGGCGGTGAGTTTGTCGAGCTTGGCATACAGGTCTTTGTGCTCGCGCAGGTAGCGCAGGGTTGCGTAACCTGCGGCCATCGCCAGCGGATTTCCCGACAGCGTCCCGGCCTGGTACACGGGCCCGAGCGGGGCCACCAGATCCATGATTTCGTTCGCCCCGCCATAAGCTCCGACGGGCAAGCCGCCGCCAATAATTTTGCCCATGGTGGTGAGGTCGGGCTGGATCGCATATAACTCCTGCGCTCCGCCAAATGCCAGGCGGAATCCGGTCATGACTTCGTCAAAAACCAGCAGAGCTTTGTCGCGCGAGGTAATCGCCCGCAGCGCCTCAAGATATCCGCGGGCCGGAGGCACACATCCCATGTTGCCCACGACCGGCTCAACGATTACGCACGCGATCTGATGCCTGAACTTCTTGAACGTTTGCTCGAGCACATCGGTGTCGTTAAACGGCAGAGCAAGCGTGAATTGCGTAAACTCCTCGGGCACGCCGGCCGAGCCGGGAATGCCTAGCGTAGCCACGCCCGATCCGGCTTTCACCAGCAATGCATCGGCGTGGCCGTGGTAGCAACCCTCAAATTTCACGATGTACTTGCGCTTGGTGTAAGCGCGGGCCAGCCGGATGGCCGACATGGTGGCCTCGGTGCCGGAGCTGACAAAGCGCACCTTCTGCATGTGGGGGAAGGCGGAAATGACCAGCTCGGCCAAGTCGGCTTCGGCCGGCGTGGACGCTCCAAAGCTGGTGCCGCTGCGCGCCGCCGAAATCACGGCTTCGATCACGGTCGGGGCGGCGTGCCCCAGAATGAGCGGACCCCACGAGCCGATGTAATCCACGTATTCATTGCCGTCGGCGTCCCAGATATGGGAGCCCTGGCCGCGGACAACGTACAGCGGGTCGCCTCCCACCGCCCGGAAAGCGCGCACGGGCGAGTTCACTCCTCCTGGGATCAGTTGTTCCGCGCGTTTTTGCAACTTGCGCGATTGTTCGGTTTTGCGGGCCATAGACCCTCCACAGATTAGTCAATCGATCGCTTCGTATTTACCCAATATAGCAGCGGCTGCCGGGAGGTCGGCAGCGCGGTCAATCACAGTGACATGTGATCTAAGAACAAGGCGGTAAGTGGGGCCATACCAGCGGGTTGGCCGCCGCGGCCGTGAATTCGCTGCCATGTTCCGGCACAAATTCATTGGAATTTCATAAAGTCGCAATACTGCCGCAATGTCGGGGCTCTATCCTGCCGACAGTTGCCCTTCTAACCGGGAGGGTTTATTAGGACGGCCTTGGGGGGCTCCGGGCTGTCCTTTTATTTTTGGCTCAAATGTTCTGTGACAGGCGGCCATCGGCATTCCACAGCTTTCCGAGCCCCCGGCCCGGAAGCCTGCCCCGCTGCCTTCCCAAGCTCGTTTACTTCAGGTAAGCCCGCACCAGTGCAATCAGGTCTTCGGTCAGCTCCTCCGTCGACTCGACTCGGCGGTTGGGATGGGTGATGTGCAGGCGGATGTGATCTTCGAGAATCTCCGCCATCAGGCTGTTGACGCCGCCCCGAATCGCGGCCAGCAGCATCAGGATGTCAGCGCATTCGTCGCCGCCGGTCACCGAGCGCTCGACGGCGTCGATCTGGCCTCCCAGGCGCTTGATGCGCGACAGCAGTTTCTGTTTTTCATTGGAGATGGGCGGCGTTTTGTCCTTCATAATTTTGCTGTTGTCCTCGCGTTTTTCACTTGACGTATACCCTAGGGGGGTATGATATATCAAAGGGCTGCGGATAGGGAAGAACACTTACGAACCGCTCGTCGTTCCGTAAGGCTCCGAAACGTCCGGCCACGGCCTTCGAAAAGTCGACCGAAAGGAGGAAAACGACAATGTGCTCGATCGCTCTGGTTGCGCAAGAGGTCACGATGGCGACGACCGAGCTCATGCGCGGCACCCGCTACCGGGTCTCGGGGGGTCGCCAAGAACAAGATCGGCTGGAATCCCGGCCGCCTCGCATGAACTGGGTCGTGGTCACCGATGAAAGCCACAATCGCCGGATGCAGATGCGCTGGGCGCCGCCGGCGACCGGCCGCTGACGGTGGTTCCACGCGTGTAACGCCCTTGTAACGTAATTTGCCTAACATGTGCCGGATGTGCTGGGCAGTTCGCTGGGAGTACGTACTTAACTATAGTTAAGTACGTACTTCCATTAACCCGGTGGGGATTGGAAGCGATCGTGCCGTCTTTTGGAATTGCACGGGTGATGCGAATCACAAGCGGCGGTGACCCATGGCCTTGAGCGCGCGGATGGGCGCGCTTAAGCTGCGGATATGCAATTGAAAATGAAAGTCATTTTCATTATTACGGAGACGTTCCCGAGGCGTGCCGTCCGGTGGCTCGCGCCCCTGTCCGCACGCGCACTTTTTGCCTCCGCCTTGGGGCTTTGTATCGTCATGATGGGTGCACAGCTCGTCTTGGCGCAGGCGCCGCAAATGCCTGCCGTGAACGGCGCTTCGTCGTCGGCGACCTCCCAGTCCGCATCCCAATTGCAGACCCCCGATGCCCCGAACGCCTCGGATCCCTCTGACCCTGCGGCCTCCGACGATACCCCCGCCATGTTCCCTCACTTCAAGGACACGCGCTTCTGGCTCTCGGGCCAGATGAATTTCATCTTTCAGACTCATCCCCCATTCCCCGCTCTCTACAGCGGCACGCACAGCCTAAGCCCCAACTACAATAAAGCTACATCGCGCGTGCTGACCCTTTACACCGGCCTGCGACTCAACAACTCCACTGAGCTGCTGGGCGACATTGAAGAAGCAGGAGGTTCGGCCCTCACGCAGGGATTTGGCCTGGCTGGGAATACGGATCTGGACATCGTGCGCAATCCGTTGTTGGGCAAGAATCCCTATCTCGCCCGAGGCGAGATCCACAAAGTTTTCGCGCTCAGCAAAGACAAAGTCGAAAACGAGCGCACCGCGTTCTCGCTATTCGAAGAGCTCCCGCGCCGCCGCCTGGAGATTCGTTTCGGCAAGTTCAGCATGCCGGATTTCTTCGACGTCAATTCCGTCGGCTCCGACACGCATCTCCAGTTCATCAACTGGACCACAGACAACAACGGCGCTTACGATTACGCCGCTGACACGCGCGGCTACACGGTCGGCCTGACCGCCGACTACGAAGACCGCAACTGGGGATTCCGCTTCGCCGAGGCCCTTATGCCGAAGATTGCCAACGGCATTGATCTGGTCTGGCGGCCGTGGCAGGTCCACGAGGAAAACTACGAATATGAACTCCGCCACGGCTTCATCCCCAAGAAGGCGGGCGTGGTCCGTCTGCTGGCCTACACCAACTACGCGAACATGGGAATCTATCGCGAGGCCATCGCGCAGTATGAGCAGGGGCTGGTTTCCGTGCCCGACATTACGCACCATCCTTGGCACATCACCCGCAAGTACGGTTTTGGCGTAAACGTGGAACAGGAATTCGCCCGCAACTTGACCGCTTTCGCCCGTTTTGGCTGGGACAACGGCAAAACCGAATCGTTCGCTTACACCGAAGTCGATTCGACCTTCGCCACCGGTCTCGGCGCACGCGGCACCTGGTGGCATCGGCGCTATGATCGCGCCGGCGTCGCCGTCGTCACCAACGGAATCTGCAAAGACCATCAGGAATATCTCCGCCTGGGAGGCCTTGGCTTCCTGCTTGGCGATGGCAACCTGACTTATGGCCGCGAGACCATCTTTGAGTCCTATTACACTGCCCACCTCTGGCGCGGTCTCTACCTCGCTCCTGGCGTGCAGCATATCGACAATCCCGGCTACAACCGCGATCGCGGTCCGGTCGTCGTGCCGTCGTTCCGTTTACACCTTGAGTTTTAGAATATTAAAGATGATAACGCCCGCGAAAACGACGTTTGGTTCCAGCCATGTCCGCATTTTTCTCGTTGTCCTGATCATTGCGCTTACAGCCGGAAGGGCCGTCCAGGCGCAGACGGCCGAGACGCTTAGCCAAGTCCGGAAAGTGTATGTGGATTCGATGGGTGAGGGCAAAGGCGCGGCTGAAATACGAGCGCGAATTTCCAATCGCTTGCGCGCGAACCGGAAGTTTCAGCTGGTGGCGAATGCAAGCGAGGCCGATGCCGTCATCAAGGGCACCGGCCGCATTTGGGCCGCGGGGTACATGTCAGTTAGCGTTCATCCGACGCGGGCCGACCGCCACGCGGTCTTCGATGGCTTTCTCTCGGCCGAGGTCACCGGAAGAGCCGGGGCGACGCTCTGGTCCTATCTCGTCACGCCGAGCAGATTCTCCGTGAAGCGGATTACCACCGACCTCGCCGACCAACTCGTGCAGAAGTTGCTCGAAGCTGTCGAACACCAGTCGCAGGAAATGCAAGTTCCGGCCGTCAACGCAAACGGCGCGGCGGTCTCTGTACACGGCGCGGGAGGCACGTTTCCTTGGCCGATTTATCAGAAGTGGATCGAATCCTTCCATCAGAGGATGCCGAATGCGCATATTGCCTACGATCCCGTCGGGTCCGAAACCGCGATTCGCCAGCTCACCGAAGGCGGCGTTGATTTCGCCGGCTCCGATATGCCTTTGTCCGACCAGGCTATGGCGCAGTCGAAAATCCGGTTTCTGCACGTCCCGTCGGTGCTGGGCGGGGTTGTTCCCATCTACAACCTAAAGAGCGCCGATCGCCTCCTGAACTTCACCCCAGAGGCCTTAGCGGGAATCTATCTCGGCACAGTTAAGAAGTGGAACGATCCACTCATCCGGACGTCCAATCCAGGAGTGGCTTTGCCGGATAGTGAGATCGTTGTAATTCATCGTTCTGACGGCAGCGGCACCACCTTTGTCTGGAGCGACTATCTCTCGAAGGTGAGTGCGCAATGGAAAGAACACGTGGGTGCGCCCGGCACGACAATTTCATGGCCGGTGGGCCAAGGAGCCGAACGAAACGAAGGAATGGCTGCTTTGGTGCATGAGACGCCCAACTCCATCGGATACGTCGAACTGATTTACGCGATTCAGCATGAACTGCGCTTTGGAGCAGTGCGCAACGCCGCAGGAAATTTCGTCAAAGCCAACCTTTCCAGTCTGACCGCCGCCGCCGGAGTGGAATCGGCCAACTCCGACTTTCGCGTCTCGATCACAAATGCGCCCGGCAAATACGCCTATCCCATTGCTACGTTCACATGGTTGCTGTTGCCGGTGGACAGCGATCCGTCGCCGAAACGATCGGCGGCAATTGAGTTTCTACGCTGGGCGCTCACCTCGGGCCAAAAGCAATGCTCAGGGCTAGGATATGCGCCCTTGCCCGCAGGGGTGGCTAGTCAGGAACTGCAGGTTCTAAACGCCCTGAAGTGACGCGGCGATCGTCAAGCTGGACTACGTTGAGCGTTCGGTTCCCGCTTCCAGCTTTTCCGCCGTGCGGATCGCCCACGCCATGCGCGGCGTGTTATGCGCGATTCCGAAACGGCCTTGGGCATCGAGCAAAATGATTCCTCCATGGCCGTCGAGGCGCTGCTTTAGATAGTTCATCGCCTCCTGCGCCACCCACTGCGGCATATTGCCCGCAGCGACGCGATCGGCCGCCCACTTGGCCAGCACGAGTTTCATGATGGGCTCGCCCCAGCCTGTCGTTGACGCGGCAGCGCTGGTGTTATCGGCATAGCAGCCGCAGCCAATCAGCGAGGAATCGCCGAGGCGGCCCGGATCTTTATTGAGTGTTCCGCCCGTCGAAGTCGAGGCCGCGATATTGCCGCCGCGATCGAGGGCAACGGCCCCCACAGTATCGTGTGAAATCTCGGGCGCGAAGAGGTCGTTGCCATGATTTGTGCCTTGCGTCTGATACTCGCGCAGGCGCTCCACTTCGCGCGGAATGATCAGGTCCTCGTTGCGGCAAAGCTCGATGCCGTTCTCGGCGGCAAAGCGCTCTGCGCCCTCGGCGACGTAATACACATGCGTGCTGTCACTCAGGATCTTGCGCGCGGCACGCACCGGGTTGCGCAACCGCTCCACGCAGCCCACGCCTCCGCCGCGCAGCGTCGCCCCATCCATGATGAAGGCATCGAGCTGCACCTTGCCGTCGCGGTTGAGAAAGCTGCCGCGGCCGGCGTCGAACGTTTCGTCGTCTTCGAGCGCCACCACGGCTTCCTCCACCGCGTCGAGCGCCGAGCCGCCGCGTTCCAGCACTCGCCAGCCCGCGGCCGCAGCATTGCTCACTCCGTTCAAATGCGCTTCGACCATGTCATCGGGAATGGCCCACGCGCCGCCGTGCACTACCAGAATTGGGTTGGATGCCACCGTCATCCTCGCGGGAAGATTTGCCGTCATAGTCTAGCATTCTGCGGGGCAACCCCTACGAACCGTTTCTCATCCGACAGGTGCCTGGCCCCAGCCGGGTAGAATCCCTCGGTTGTAGAAATTCACAGTAGCAGATATATATCGTGATACGATATTGTTCTGCCCGGAGGACTTGCCATGGCTGTTGCGGCCCTTCCCTCGGTTCGTGCCACCAACTATCTCAACGTCAGCCATACTGTTAAATCGTGGCTGTTAACGACCGACCATAAGCGGGTAGCGATTCTCTATCTGATCTCGACCACGGTGATGTTCTTCATTGGCGGCTTCTTCGCGCTCCTCATCCGCCTCGAACTGCTCACCCCGCAGGGAGATCTGGTGCAGGCCGACACCTACAACAAACTGTTCACCATGCACGGCCAGGTCATGGTCTTCTTCTTCCTTGTCCCCGTGGTGCCCGCCGTCCTCGGAAATTTCGTCCTGCCGATCATGATCGGCGCTAAAGACCTTGCCTTCCCCAAGATCAACCTTTTCAGTTGGTACCTCTATATCACCGGTGCAACGCTGATGCTGTGGACAATCGTCAACGGCGGAGTCGATTCCGGCTGGACCTTCTACACGCCGCTCAGCACCGAATACTTGAACACCCACGTGGTCACGGCGGCGCTAGCGATTTTCATTGCCGGCTTCTCCTCGATTTTCACTGGCCTGAATTTCATCGTCACCACTCACCGCATGCGCGCTCCCGGAATGACGTGGACGCGGTTGCCCATCTTCGTTTGGTCGAATTATGCCAACTCCATCATCATCATGCTCGGCACTCCTGTCTTAGCCATTACGCTGGTGCTGGTTGCGCTGGAACGCGCGCTGCACCTGGGCATCTTCGATCCCCGCGTGGGCGGAGATCCGCTTCTCTTCCAACACCTCTTCTGGTTCTATTCGCATCCCGCCGTATACATCATGATCCTGCCGGGCATGGGCGTAATCAGCGAGATCATCCCCTGCTTCTCGCACAAGCAGATCTTCGGCTACAAGTTCGTCGCTCTCGCCAGCATATCCATTGCAATCTTGGGATTTCTGGTGTGGGCGCATCACATGTTCGTCGCCGGAATTTCGCTTTATGCCGCGCTCCTATTTTCGCTGCTGAGCTACCTGGTTGCAGTGCCATCCGCGATCAAGGTCTTCAATTGGACAGCGACCATGTACGGAGGATCGATCCGGTTTGACACACCGATGCTTTACGGACTCAGCTTCATCGGGCTGTTTACGATCGGCGGACTGACTGGGCTATTTCTCGCGGCACTCGGCATCGATGTACACGTCACCGACACGTATTTTGTCGTTGCCCATTTCCACTACATCATGGTGGGAGGAATGGTAGTCGCCTACCTGGGCGGATTGCATTACTGGTGGCCGAAGATGACGGGCCGCATGTATCCCGAAGGCTGGGGGAAACTGGCCGCGCTGATTACTTTTGTCGGCTTCAACCTGACATTCTTCCCTCAATTCATCCTGGGTTGGCTGGGAATGCCACGGCGCTATTGGCAATATCCGCCGGAATTCCAAGTGCTGCATATTCTTTCGACGGCCGGAGCGAGCATCCTGGGCATCGGCTATCTGCTTCCCATGGTTTATTTCCTTTGGTCATTGCGCTACGGGCAGCTGGCTGGAAACAATCCGTGGAACGCTTCGGGGCTGGAGTGGAAGACGATTTCGCCGCCGGCGAAAGACAATTTCGAAGTAACTCCCATCGTCAACGAGCCGGCCTACAACTATGGCGCGATCCCCGACCTGCCCAGCCGATCAAATGTCGCGTAGGGCGTCCTGTAAGGGCGCTTGGAGAGCATGCTTCACGCTGCGATGCCTTCGCGCTTACGCAGCGCGGCCGGCGGCCGCAGCATCCATCTCCCGCGTGCGCTGCCAGGTGTAGACAATGCGGTGGACCACGGTGATGGTCGAAAGTACGGCAATCACCCAGAGCGCCGGCGCCATCACGTTGAACAGTGCGCCAATGATCAGCAGTACTAGGCGCTCGGGGCGTTCCAGAAATCCCACGCGGCACGTACCGATGATCGATTCGGCGCGGGCGCGGGCATAGCTCACCATAATGGCGCTGATCATGACCAGCGCCGTCAGCACGACGTAGAAGAAGCGGTTGCCACGAGCGTAGTAAACCAGCAGGCCGAAAAATAACGAGGCGTCGCTGTAACGGTCAACGACGGAATCGAAGAACGCTCCGAAGCGAGTGACCCGGTTCGAGGCGCGCGCCACGCGCCCATCGACCAGGTCAAAGAATCCGCTGCCGATGATGACGAGCCCGGCGTAGAAGAACAGGCGGCGCTGGTTGTCGCCGTTGGCGTAGCCGAACAGGAAAGCAGCGTAGGTGTTGACGACCAGCCCCATGAGCGTGAGGACATTAGGGTTGATGCGGGACAGGGCCAGCAGCCGCACGATGGCATCGAGGAGAACGCCGCAGGCGCGGCCTACGCTGTTAGTCCAACTCATGCTCTACCACTCATGTCCACAGAATTCCGACTTATCCAAGCGAAGCTAATCATTTCGATCCCGCCTCGCCTCCCAGCTCTGCCAAGTCGTGGATGGTTGAGAGTTTCAGGATCTCCATTTCGCGGTTGCCGGCGGGCGTGACCACCACGGCGCTATCCCCCACTTTCTTGTTGAGCAGGGCTCGGCCAATGGGCGAGTTGGTCGAGATCTTGCCTGCCGCCACGTCCGACTCCTCGCTCGTCACCAGCTGATATTCCATCTCTTCGTTTTTCAAGCAGTCGTAGACCTTTACCGTCGAACCCAATCCGACCTTGTCTTTCGGGATGTTGTTCATGTTGATCAGCGACAGTTCGGAGAGCCGCTGGCCCAATTGACGAACCCGCGCCTTCAGATATTCCTGGCGCTGCTTGGCCATGTGATATTCGGCGTTTTCGCTCAGGTCGCCCAGAGCGGCCGCCTTTTTCAGCTCGCGCGGAATGTCGTAGGCGAGCTCGCGCTCAAGCGTGTTCAGTTCTTCCTGAAGCTTCTTCTTGATTTGATCGGTCATGAGATCTTGCGAAAGGCGCGAGGGCCATTATAAACGCTGGGGCGCAAAGGGAAGGCGATTCCCAGGGAAACTGCGCATTGCGGAACGATGTATTGCGGCGGGTCGGCAAACCTTGTGCTGGCTTGAGTAGGGTAGTCATACTGCTGGCGAGAGCCCGCGTGACGTCCGTTCTCGCCTCCTTGCGGTCCATTCGGACTCGATCTCCACGCATCCTCCGCATCCTGTCGCGTAATGTCGGAAACTCCACTCCCAGTCCTCAGGGATCACGCACACCCCCGCCTCAGCGGCTGCCCAAAATGGGAACCATGCGCTCCGCAGAACGCATGATTATTCCGAAAATTCTTGACTCCGCAAGAGTCAGCACGAAGAATTATTGAATTCCCTTTCATCGAGAGATCCATATCGCTCAGGCGGTATGAAACGTTCTTTGAAATCCAGGACTTGCTAAGTGCCACGTATTCAAGACTTTGCCTGTAACTTGTCTGCGTTCAATACTTTGCGGAAATTGCCCGCTAAAGTATTGATTCTAATATACCGGGGGAGGGGGAGGGTACCAGAACCGGCTTGAGGCGCGAACATTCTTCGGCGAATCCGATCATGCGGCAAGGCTTCAAGACGAGGACGGACGGCCAGATCGAGATCAAAGGACCCTCCCGCTTCGGGACGAGGTTCGCCCGATTTGCTTTGGCTAGCTGCGTCGGCTAAACTGTATAGTGTCTTCTACCCCCGCCGGGTGGGGCGGTCTCCTCCATGAATAATGGCCACGTTTTTCACATCGGCGACAAGGTCGTCTATCCCAATCATGGTGTCGGAGTTGTCGAACAGATTGCCAGCCTGACCGTAGGTTCCCAGGTGGAGAAGTTCTACGTGCTCAGTATTGCTGCCAGCAATCTCAAGGTGCGGATCCCTTTTCACAACGTTAGTAGCGTTGGGATACGTCCGGTCGTGCGCAACGGCGAGGTGCAGAAGATTGTCGAATATCTGTCCTCGGGTGAATGCATCAGCGCCGCGGACTGGAAAGACCGCTTCCGGGAAAATTCCGATCGGATGCGCACCGGCTCGCTGGCCGATGTAGCGGCGGTGCTGAAAGGTCTGCTCACGCTGGCCCAGGAGAAGTCGCTGTCGTTCCGGGAAAAGAAGATGCTGGAGCGCGCCCGCTATCTTCTGGTCAGCGAAATCGCTATCTCACGGAACTGTCCTGAACGGATGATCGAAGAGGCACTGACCAAGGCGCTGACCAAGTGCAATCTGCGGTTGCCAGAGATTGGCGAGTTGGCCTCGTAGGGACGCAGCGTACCCGCTTTTGTTCAGAACACTAGGAAAGCGCATCCAGATTTGCCTCGAATGGATTGACCACTACCAAGCCTTCAATCTCCTGCCCCGCCTGCAAGTCTATTATTCGGCACACGGAACGAGTGGCGCTTTCGATTTATCCGGAGGAAGCGAGATAGGGAGAGTTCCGTCTGATCCTTGGAGTAACTGCCCGCATTCAGTGCTTCCGCAGGTCCTTCTCGCATTGCGCTCGACAATTGCCTGTGTTAGCTTCGACTTCGAGAGGTTCCTTTGCGACACACGGTTCCGCCGGGCATGAACCGCAAGGAATCGGAAGTTTTCCTGCGGCTTGACCCGGTGCGTCTGCCCCAGCATATCGCCATCATCATGGACGGAAACGGGCGGTGGGCCCGCCGCCGTCACATGCCGCGCGTTGCCGGGCATCGCGCGGGCGTGGCCTCAGTCCGCTCCACCGTGGAGACCGCCGCGCGCATAGGGATTCCCGCGCTCACGCTCTACGCGTTCTCCGAAGAAAATTGGAAGAAGCGCCCCAAGACCGAAGTGGATTTTCTGATGCGCCTCCTCTGCCGCTATCTGAAGGCGGAAATCGCGACGTTCAAGGAGAACAACATCCGCCTGCGGTATATCGGGCGCAAGCACGAATTGCCCCCGGTGGTGCAGCGCGAGATGGCCGAAGCCAGTGAAGCCACCAGTTCGAATACCGGGATGATTCTGACCCTGGCGCTCAATTACAGCGCGCGCAGCGAAATCGTCGATGCATTCCGCTCGCTCGCGGAAGCTGCGGCTCGAAACGGTGGGCTGGATCATCTGGAAGTAACCGAGCAGGCCATCAGCGAGAACCTTTACACGCGCGACCTGCCGGATCCCGATCTGGTGGTGCGGACAAGCGGCGAAATGCGGCTGAGCAACTTTTTGCTCTGGCAACTCGCCTACGCGGAAATTTACGTCACGCAGACCCTTTGGCCCGATTTTCGCGGAACCCACCTGCTTGAAGGCATCGAGGAGTACCAGAAGCGCGAACGGCGCTATGGAGGTCTGGGCCAGGACCCTGGGCATAGTCACGAACATGCGGCGCCGATCCACGCAGAAGCCAAATTTTGAGAGCTGTGAGAAGCTCGCGACCTTGGCGGCTAAAGCCGCGGATAAGAGTGCTCTGCTTTTCGCAGCGCTGAAAGCACTGCGCCACCCAAAATCCGGAATCACCCAAACGCCTGAAAACTCGTTCGCAAGCTGCTAAGGGAGCCCTGAGTCTGCCGGCGGTGCGCCCGAACCGCGGGCTCCGAGCCATCCCTGCAGAATGAGAATCGCCGCCATACGGTCGACGGCTTTCCCTCGTTTTGCAATAGAGAGATTCGTCTCGCGCAGCAGGCGGTTGGCTTCAGTTGAGGTCCAGCGCTCGTCCCAGAGATGGACGGGCAAGCCAAACTTAGCGTGGAGTTCGTCGGCGAAGACGCGCATTTTCCCTGACTGCGTGCCTTCGGCGCCGCTCAGGCGCAGCGGCAGGCCGACGACGATCTCGCCCACGTCATACTTCTTCAAGACCGAGCCCAGCGCGTCCCAATCTTTGCGTTTGTTCTGGCGCTGGATGGTGTCCAGTCCCTGGGCGGTGATGCCGAGCGGGTCGGAGACGGCGACTCCGATACGTCTCGATCCGACATCAAGGGCTAGCACCCGGCGCGGCAAGGGCATGGGACGATCATGGATGCCAGTCGAGAGAGAGTCAAGGCGCCGATGCATTTGTGCGCGCGTGGAATGTCGATTCGTCTATAATCCGCCGCATTGATGGCGTTGACGAACGGCACGAAACTGGGTCCCTACGAGATTGTAGCGCCGCTCGGCGCGGGCGGAATGGGAGAAGTGTATCGGGCGCGGGATACGCGCCTGGACCGTTCAGTGGCGATCAAGATTCTTCCCGCGGACCTCTCCGGCGATGCGGTGCGCCGTCAGCGCTTTGAGCGCGAGGCCAAAGTTGTTTCCAGCCTCAATCATCCCAACATCTGCACGCTGTATGACATCGGCCAGCAGGACGGAACCGATTTCATCGTTATGGAATTTCTGGAAGGACAGACGCTGGCGGAGCGGCTGGAAAAGGGACCGCTGCCGGTGGCGCAGGTGCTTGCCTACGGGGCGCAGATTGCCAGCGCCCTCGACAAGGCGCACCGCAATGGCGTGACCCATCGCGACCTGAAGCCGGGCACGGGGCTCTTGTCCTTGCGCGAGATCTTCGTCACCGACGACCAGCGGTCGTACGCCTACACCGCCTACTATCAGGAGTCGAGCTTGTTCGTATCGGGGGGCAGCCAATGATTGGCTGCAATCCGCAATATGGTTTTACTTCTTCAATTTAACTTCTAACTTCTGACTTTGCCGTTTCTTTCGTGCAATTCGCGCTGCGCTGAGGCAGAATTAATTGCCCACCGCTCGATGGACAACGCCGAACCAACCCGCCCGCATCACTGGTCGCTGACGCTGCTTGGCATGGGACTGATCATTCTGTTTGCCTACTACGGCGAATCGGTGCTCGCCGTGCTTTTCCTTGCCATTCTGCTCAGCTTTACACTGTCGCCGGTCGTGCAGGCGCTGGAGCGTTTTCACTTGCCGCGGGCGGTCGCGGCACTCATCAGCATCGCGTTGCTGCTGGCCGTGCTCTATGGCATCACGGTCGCCTCGTATACGGAAGCAATCGTGTTTGCCGACAACGTCCCCAAGTACTCGGCGAAGATACGGTCGATTCTGCAGCCGGTCCGGCAACAGGCTGAGCGGATCGAGAAGACGGGGGAAGTGGTGAACGACGAGGGGCCCGGTGCCCCGAACGTGGTTACGGTGCGGCAGGTGACGAGCTGGTCCGACCTGTTGACGCACGGTGCCGGCACCGTGACGGACATTTTTCTGGCGGTGTCGTTCGTTCCGTTTCTAACCTATTTTTTGCTGACGTGGAGCAACCATGCGCGGTCTGCCACGGTGATGCTGTTTCCCTTACACTACCGGCACACCGCATTCGTGACGCTGGGGCTGATCGGCAAAATGCTGCAAAGCTTCATCGTCGGAAACCTGCTGATTGGCCTGCTGATCTCGGCTGTGAGCGTCGGGATTTTCGGGCTGCTGCATGTTCCCTTCTTTTATTTCGTAGGATTCCTCAGCGGCTTCCTCAGCCTGGTGCCGTATCTGGGGATCGTGCTGGCGATGATTCCGCCGATCATGGTCGGTCTGGGCCAACTGGAAGCCGGAGACCTGATCGTCGTGGTGATCTGCGTGGTGGCGATGCATCTGATTGCGCTGAACGTGCTCTATCCCAAGTTGCTGGGCAGCCGGTTGCGACTGAATCCGCTGGCGGTGACGATTGCGTTGCTGTTCTGGGGAGCGATCTGGGGCGCGGTGGGATTGGTGCTGGCCATTCCGATCACGGGCGCGATCAAGATTGTCTGCGACCACGTGGAGTCGATGAAACCGTACGCGGACTGGCTGGGGGAGTGACCGTCGCGGTAGGACTGAGAAATTGGATTTGTAGGAACCCAGCGTCGACGAGAACTCACGAAATCCAGTGGTGTAGGTTCCCGCAAGCCCACTTTGCAACCAAGTGGAGAACAACCGTGCCGTATATCCCGGGCTAACCGGACATCTCCCCAACTACGGTTTTTTTGTCTGGTCGTACACTTCGCGGACGGCATTGATCAGGGTCTCCGGCTCGTCAAACTGGATGTATTCCGAGCTATTGTGGGCGAAGATCTGTTTAGCATTGGAAGATAGTTCGAGCCAGCGCGCCTGGGCCAGCGTGGTCTCCTGCTCATATTTGAGGTGCTTCGGCGTGTCCGGAGGCTTCTCTTCCAAGTGGCCGACACCGTGGTTCCGGGACGTGAGCACGCGCACGGGGCGGGAGCCAATTGAGCGGCGGTGTTGTTGCAGATAGGCTTCGTCCGCCGGTGTTTGTTCCATTTCCGAAGCATCAGCGTCATACATGGCAACTTTGGTTCGCGCGATCTCCAACACTTTGGCGTTCAATTCCGGAGACCATTCAGCCTCCGGAAGGCCGCGAAAAAAAAACTGCTGTGCGCAGGTCTGTGGTGGCTGCCCGGGACCTGCCGGTAGAGCCGGTAACGGCTTGTGCTCGGCAATCAAGTTTCGGCAAGCGCGCAGTTCGGAGGGAAGCCCAGCGTGTCCTCGATGTGCCTCTTCTTGCATCGCCTTCGGTTCAAGGTCGTCGGGATCGGCGTCATCCAAGACCAGCCCCGCAACCTCGTCCGTGTACAGGTCCGCAAACGTGCGCACGTTGTCGCCGCCAAAGGCGGATCCTACCAGGATATAGGGCCCGGCGATGCCGGCATTATGAAGCGCGGTGCGTAGCTCCCCCGCGATCCGCACGCTGGTACGCGGCATGGGACCCGGATCACTAAATCCTGCCCCGGCACGGTCATAGCTGCACGCGCGTGTCCACTTTGCGATCTGTGGCTGCACCTTCGACCACGCGGGCGCCCAGTCTCCGAATCCGGAATCGAAAACAACTGCGGGCGACCCGCTCCCCGTGCAGTAGAGGTTCAGACGAAATCCACCGACGTCAACGAGCCGGCCGGGTTGCGCATAAACGATGTCGGCGGGGGATCTGCCGCCGGCTTTTTGCTGGCCGGAGACGGCAACGGTGGAGATGAGCACTGCCAACAGAAAGCCGGTCCGTGACTGCCTCATTGTCGGTTCCTCCAAGGGCTGGGAGTGCCGCCGCTTTCATCTGCGCCGCGTGTCCGCGCATAACGCCATCGGCTCAGTGGGACAATTCTTAGGTCAAACGGTTGTCGCAGGGTTGCTATGCAGACTGCGGCTTATAAGACGGGTGACTCTGAAGAAGGTTAGCTGAACGGACGACGGGCAAACCGGAAGCAACCCTACCCCCTACCGCGCCCACTACCAGAAATTCAATGGGCTATCCCGCCGCGCGACCTACCCGCTATGTGCAGTCGCTTCTTCTGGCCTTGTACTCCCGCGACTTTGTGGCAATCTAAAAAGCCTCTACACTAAAACCTTGCGCATCTTGATCACATTGTTTTTGCTGGCGGTCCTCGCCGTTGGCGGATGGGTGGCGTGGACTATCTATGTTCCGGTTACGCCCGCCGCAGGTCAAACATTTGTCTTGCTGCATTCCGGCTATTCGACTCGCCGCATTGCAGCCGAGCTGAAAAGGGCTGGCATCATTCGCAGCGAGCTGGCGTTCCGGCTGTGGCATGCCACACATGCCAAGGCAAAGCTGAAGGCGGGCGAATATCTTTTTGAACGCGAGGCGACGCTGCCCCAGGTCTATGACCGCATCGCTCGCGGGGACATTTACTTCCACGTGGTCACGATCCCGGAAGGCTACACGATGTTCGACATTGCCAAGGCGATGGAGGAGGCCGGGCTAGGCTCGGCTGCGGATTTCCTACAAATTGCCGAGACCCAAACGCAGCTTATCTCCGACATCGCGCCGGATGCCAAGTCGCTGGAGGGATATCTGTTCCCGAACACCTACCAGTTCACGCGGACGCAGAGCCTGGAAGAGATGGCGGGCGCCATGATTCATCAATTCCGGCAGGTGGCCCACGAAATTGGGCTGATCCCGGCGGGAGCCGTGGTCGCAGTGGACGTCGGAAAAGTCGTCACCATGGCATCGATCATCGAGAAGGAAACGGCAGCTCCAGAGGAACGCCCGCGCGTGGCCAGCGTTTACTACAACCGGCTGGCGCAAAAAATGGCGCTCGATGCCGACCCGAGCGTGATCTACGCCGAACAGCTGGCGGGCACTTATCAGGGCAGCCTGCATCACGCCGATATGGCTGTGAACTCTCCTTACAATACGTATCGCTTCCCCGGCTTGCCGCCTGGTCCGATCGCGAATCCTGGGCGGAGCGCGCTTGCAGCGGCGCTGCACCCTGACACGACGAAGTTCCTTTACTTTGTTAGCGATGGCAACGGGCACCATCGCTTTGCAACCACTCTCGCGGAACACGACCGCAACGTGGCTGCGTACCGGCGGTCGCTCGCGAGTCACTAAAGCGCTGCAACCTTCACTGCCGTATACTAATCAGATAGTTAAGTGCCAATTCTTCCAGGTATCAGGATAGGAATGCTTCGTCTTCATCTCCGGTGGTTGTTGTCTATTTTTTTGTTAGCCGCCACATTTCCGTTGACCGGATGTCTTTTCCGCACGCGGGCGATCGAACGCCAGTTGTCGAACGCACCCCTTAAGACGGCCACCCAGCAGGATCTGATCGACTTCGTCAATACGCAAGCCGAACGGGTCCAATCCATGCAGGCGACGGTGGATATTGACGCCTCGGCTGGCGATCCGAAAAGCGGTCGCATTACCGACTACAAGGAAATCCGCGGGTACGTGCTGGCCCGCAAGCCCGACGTGCTGCGCATGAAGGGGCTGCTGCCGGTGGTGCGAACGACCGCCTTTGACATGGTGAGCGATGGCAAGGAATTCAGGCTCTGGATTCCTCCCAGGAACAAGTTCGTGATCGGCCCCGATAACGAGACGACTTACCAACCCGACAAGCGCATGGAAAACATGCGTCCGCAATACATTTACAACGCCATGCTGCTGCTACAAATCGCTTCCGATGACATCGCGGTGCTTGAGAACGGATACGAAACGGTGCTGGATTCGAAAAAGCACCGCGTCGAACAGCCCGATTACGAAGTGGCGGTCATTCACCAGGGGCCTCAGGGCTGGTATCTTTCGCGGCGCATTGAGTTCAGCCGCAACGACCTGCTACCGCACCGGCAAAGGATTTACGACACGCAGGGAAATGTCGCGACTGACGCGCGCTATCACGATTACAAGGACTTCAACGGAATCTCATTTCCGACCACCATCGAGATCGAGCGCCCGCGTGAGAATTACGACATCACGTTCCACGTCCTCAAGCTCGAATTGAACCTCCCGCTGACCGACGATCAGTTCGCGCTGGAACAGCCAGCGGGAGCTGAGATCGTACGGCTAAGCGCGGCCCATCCTGGCGCTTACGGTGCAAACGTCACAAGTGCCGGCAAGTAGATCTCGGAAAAGACATGATGAATCGCATGATCGTTGGGAACCTGATGCATCGGCCGATCCGGTCGTTGATCAGCATTGTGGCTGTGGCTTTGGAAGTCACACTTATTTTGCTGATTGTCGGGCTTTGCCTGGGGATGATGCAGGACTCCCGAACTCGCACCGCCGGGATCGGGGCCGACATCCTCGTGCGTCCTCCCGGCTCTTCCTTCATTGGCGCTTTCAGCGGGGCGCCCATGCCCATCAAAATCGGTGGCGTGCTGGCCAGACTGCCGCACGTTGTGAGCGTTGCGCCCGTCGTCACGCAAGTCGCAAGCAGCGGGGCGCTGGAGATTATCGCTGGCATTGACCTGCCGAGCTACGAAAGCATGTCTTCGGGTTTCCACTACCTGAAGGGCGGGCCTTTTACAGGGCCCTACGACGTTCTGGTAGACGATCTTTTCGCGCAGTCCAAGCATGCGAAGGTGGGCGACACCATCGAGATTCTCAATAACAAATTCCGCATCAGTGGGATTGTGGAACGCGGCAAGGGCGGTCGTAAGTTTATTCCTTTGAATACTTTACAGGATCTTGTAGGTGCCAAGGACAAGGCCACTATCTTCTACCTCAAACTCGATGATCCGGCGAATGTGGACGCGGTTATCGACGAGATCAAGGCCGTTCCTGGCATGGAGCACTATGTTGCCACATCCATGGCCGCGTACCTTGCCATGATGACGGCCAGCAATTATCCCGGCCTTTCGACATTTATTGACGTGGTGGTGGGCATTTCTGTGGTTATCGGATTCATCGTGATTTTCCAGGCGATGTATACGGCTGTAATGGAGCGGACGCGCGAAATCGGCATCCTCAAGGCCATGGGCGCCTCTCGGCTCTACATCGTCAATGTGGTGCTGCGGGAGACGCTTCTGCTGGCGCTGGGAGGGATCGTTCTTGGCATACTGGTCAGCCTGGCGGCGCGAGCCGGACTGGCGCAGAAGTTTCCACTGGTGCAGGTGGTTGTCGACCGGGGATGGATTGTGCGGGCCTTCTTCATCGCAATTGCAGGGGCCATGGCCGGCGCCCTCTATCCGGCGTTCAAGGCGGCTCAAAAGGACCCGATCGACGCCCTCGCCTACGAATAAGGCTCGCTGTCCATAAGTGGTTGCGGCCGGGCTTTCGCCATTTTTTCCCCAGTTTGTCTCTAGAATCTCGGCTTCGATCCCCGCTCCCGCATCCTGCAAAAGTTTTTTCTCGCAAATCTCCGGTGAATGCACGATACTGCCGGGTGAAACAGCCGTGCTATAATCGCCCGCCGTTACGAAAAGCAGGGACGTTTCGCAAGCAGTCTTAATTCCCTGGGCCTGAAACGCCAGCCGGCGTGACTGGCCGACAATACGCAGGAGGAGATATGCGTTTCGATGATCCCACTCTGTACGGTCGTGATGATGAAACCGATGAATATGGTGACAGCAGCGCCTTCGGCGAATCGATAGAAGAGGATTTTGACGAAGAGGAAGAAGAGGAAGAAGAACCAACCCTGGTAGACGAGGACGACGAGTTGCCCGCGCCCGAACCGGAACACGAGCCCGAACCGGAGCCGGCAGTTTCGTTGGGCGGTGGTAGCGGAAGCGCGCCGCCTCCGAAGAAGAAGGCGGCCGCCAAGAAACCCGCTCCCAAGAAGGCCAAGAAAAAAGCGGCACCCAAGAAGGCAGCGAAAAAAAAGGCTGCTAAGAAGAAACCCGTGAAGAAGGCAGCTAAGAAGAAAGCCGCGAAAAAACCGGCGAAGAAAGCGAAGAAGAAAGCGGCCACAAAGAAAAAGAAGAGCCGCCGCTAGAGGCCCTTCCCCAACATGATGGCGGGGCCGCGCGCCGGTTCCCGCCATTTGCGAAGCGGTTCTAGGGCGATCGGTTTTACTCCTCCTTGATCGCTTCCACCTCGATCTCTACCAGCATTTCGGGTGACACTAGGGCGCTGATGCCGAGCATGCTCGTCGCCGGCCGAATTTCTCCGAAGAACTCCGCATGGGCTTTGCCAACTTTTTCCCAGTCGGCAATGTTGGTCACGAACATTCGCGTGCGCACCACGTCTTTCATCGATGCGCCGGCGCGAGCGAGCGCGCTCTCGACATTTTTGAGCGTCTGTACCGCTTGCGCGTAGGCATCGCCCGGGATGATCTTGCCGTCGGGACCGGTGGCAGTTGTGCCCGAAACGTAAATGTGCGGGCCGACCTGCACCACGCGAGAGTAACCAACGACCGGTTCCCAGGGTGTGCCGCTTGCAAAGTTCCTTCGTTCCACACGACCTCCGCTGTCTCCAGCTTTCCCTGCCTCGTTCTACCGGAAGTAGATGACGGACCTGCGCCTCCGGACTCCTTGTGATACAAAGCGGCGTATATGATTGGCAGCCGACAGCCTTGACTGCCAGCAAAACCGGACGAAACCCCGCACCAGCAAGGTGTTTCTAAAGTGTAGAAGCGCACGATAGTGTACTTGTTTGAGGTCTCGAAGTGCGGTATCTAATCTGCAAAAGGGCGTGTTCCGATGAAATAAGAGGACACGTAACGAAGTTGGGGGCCGAACATGATTCCGGAAACGCATCCGCTGGAGAAGCTATTTGTTGAACTCGTGGGGCGGCACTATGCCCAGGAGATTGGCATCCGCGATCCGGAGGTCGTAGGATATGTCGCGCACCTGCTGACGGAGTTCTGCGACGCCGAGCAGATGATGAAAATCCGCGACGCGAGCGGCCGTCCGCTCTCCGATGTCGGCGAGATGCTGCTCGAATCCGACCCGGTATACGGGACCGCGCCGTCGTTTGACCGCGAGCGACAGGTCCGCAAGCACATCGGAGATTACACATTGTTCTTTGCAGGGATGTTTCCGGAGAGCATCAATCATCATCGCCTGCGCCGCCAGCGGCTCGAGAATTTTGTGGAGTGGGTCAAAGCTGGCAAGGAAAGCTACTACATCGTTTCGAAGTTCGAGTATTTCGAATATGCGAAAGTCGCGCCGGTATTTGCCCAGCTCTCGCAGAAGTTCGAGGATTGCGTTTACGGATTGAACCTGGTGAAGAATGAACTCGAAGTGATGCAGCATCCGATTGCGCGGAGAAGCAATGATCTGATCATGTGATTGCAGAATTCAGATTGCAGAAGCAGGCTTAGCAAATTCTATTCCATGCGGTAACCCAGGCGCAGGCCGCCCCAATGCCGTCCTTTGACGATGATTGGGACGGACAGGTCCTTCATCATGACGAATTTGCAGCCACCCATGTCACGGCGATAGGTCTGCAGCAGAAAGGGCTTGGTATTTTGGCCAGCGCGCAGTCCGGTGCGGTCCTTGAACATGCGCCGGTTGCGGCAGTTCGCGTTGTTCCACACAGGATCTTTCCCTTGGGGCTTGGAGAAGATGTTGTTGTGCGTGGGCAGATAACCGTTGCGATCAATTGCCACGCAAAACACTACGCGCCGGTCGAGGTTCAATATGGGCTCCTGAATCGATGGAAGCAGACTGTCGGTTAGCTCCACGAAACGGGTTGTGAACTGCTGCGGGTTGGTGCCCGGAACCGGCTGATATCTTTCGTCGAACAAGTCTTCCAGGCTTACCCGGCCGCGTTCCACCGCCCGTTCGAAGTCCTCCGAAATCGCTTTGGCGGCGACATTCAAGGCGTCGACAAGGTAGGAGTCTCTGGTCTTGAGGCCGGCGTTGGCAATCAGATTCATAATTTCTTCGCCTTGTTCAAGGGCCTGGCTGACCCGCTGGTCGGCGCCGCGCAAGCTCTGAGCCGTCTTCTTGACCCCCTCGAAGAACTGGTCGATTTGGCCGAGCACTTCCTGACAGAGAGTCAAGCTGGCAGTGACGGAGGAAGCGATTTCTTTCACCTTAAATTCAACCGTGTTCATTGAGGCGTGAAAGCGTTCCATTACTTCATTGATCACTCCCACGCCCTGGTTCACCGTGTCGGCAACCCCGCGGGTGGCGCTGCTGGTGGCGATCAACTGGCCGATATTGTTGGATAAGACGCCTACCGTCTCGTTGATGCCGGAGGTGGCCGCATCCGTCTGGCCTGCCAAAGTCTTGACTTCGGTTGCGACCACGGCAAACCCCTTGCCCGCTTCGCCGGCGCGAGCCGCCTCAATGGTGGCGTTAAGCGCCAGGAGATTGGTCTGGCGGGCAATGGTTTGGATGTTAGAGGACATGCCGCGCACACCACCGAGCGAGGATTTCAGTGAACCCAGCCGTTCCTCGATTTCCCGCACCGAATCAACCAGGCGCCGGATCTCTGTCAGCGCCGAAACTCCGGCTTTCAACGAGTCCATGGATTCGCTGGCCCCGCCGCCTGCGATGGCGGTGGTTTCGCGACCCGCCGCGTCGATTCGGCCGATGTCTTCTCGCAGGCCGTGAGTCAAGTCACGCAGATGCTCGAACAGCTTTTCCTGGTGCCCGACGAAGGCCGTCATGTCCTGAACGGTGCCGGAAATCTCGGCGACCTCGAGACTTAGCGCTTCGACTCTCTCCGACAAGTTCGCAGCAAATTCGGAGTTCGCTGCCGATTCCAACCTTGGATCTGACGTGGCCATGCACATGCCTTCGTCACAGGTATATCGGCAAGAGAGGCAAACGTCTATTCACCGTAGGGACGCGACCTAAAGTTGGCGGACTTGCCTAAGCCGCCGGCCGGCGATCTCAAACTTCCCCTCCAGAACCACGTTGATCGCCTCGGTGTAGGCGATGTGTTCCTGCGCCAGGATGCGATCCGCCAGCGTGTGCTCGTCGTCGGAATCGAGCACGGGCACCGTCTTCTGCACGATGATGGCGCCGTGGTCGAGTTCTTCGTCGACGAAATGCACTGTACAGCCGCTCACTCTTACGCCGTAGGCGAAGGCTTGCTGCTGCGCTTCGAGGCCGGGGAAGGCCGGGAGAAGTGAGGGATGGATGTTCAGGATGCGCTGCGGGAACTGGCGGACGAACCAGGGCGAAAGCAGCCGCATGTAGCCGGCGAGGCAGACGAGATCGACATTGTGCTCATTGAGGGCGGCCACAACCTCGCGGTCATGCTGCTCGCGCTCTTTGCCTTTGGAAGGAATCACCAGGGCGTTAAGTCCGCGCTGGCGGGCGGTTTCGATGCCGGGTGCGGCGGCCCGGTTCGAAATCACTATCGCAATGCGCACGCCCGTAATGCGTCCAGCGGCAATGCTATCGGCGATGGCGACGAAGTTCGAGCCGCGGCCAGAAAGTAGAATGCCGAGGTTTTTCATCAGTGGTCAGTGGCTGGTGGTCAGTGGCCCGTTACCTACCTCTGTTTACACCGTGGAGGCTCAATTCTGCAATCTGCAATCTCACGTCTAACCTCTGACCTTAGCTATACATCACTTTCCGCTCGCCCTTCACGATGCGCCCGACGCTGTAAAACTTCTCACCCGCGCGCTCCAGGAGCGTCTGCGCTTTCTTGAATTTCTTGGCGGGAACCACGACCAGCATGCCCAATCCCATGTTGAAAGTGCGCAACATTTCTTCCTGCTCGACGTTGCCGAGATGCTGCAGGTGCTCAAAGATCGGCAGTACCGGCCAGGTCCCCAGTTCAATGACGGCCGCGGTTCCTTTGGGCAGTACGCGCGGCAGATTCTCCGTAATGCCGCCGCCGGTGATATGTGCCAGTGCGCCCACGCATTCACCGGCAATCAGCTTGCGGATGATCGGCCAGTAGCTGCGGTGGGTGCGCATTAGTTCGTTGCCGACCTTGTTCTTGATTTCGCTGACGAAGGTTTCCGGAGAGTAGGCCGCCACTTCGAACAGGAGCTTGCGGGCAAGGGAGTATCCGTTGGTGTGCAGGCCATTCGAGGGCAAGCCCAAAACGCAGTCGCCGACCTCGACGGTCTTGCCATTGATAATCTTCTCGCGCTCAACTACGCCGACGATGAACCCGGCGAGGTCGTACTCGCCCTTCGGATAAAAACCCGGCATTTCCGCGGTTTCACCCCCAATGAGGGCACACCCATTGTGCTTGCAGGCTTCCGCGAGGCCGCTGACAATCTTTTCCGCGATCTCGGGCTCCAGAACGCCGGTCGCCAGATAATCCATGAAGAAAAGCGGCGCGGCGCCTTGCACGGCAATGTCGTTGACGCAATGATTCACCAGATCGCCGCCAACGGTGTGGTGCATGTTCATTTCGAAGGCGACTTTCAGCTTGGTTCCGACGCCATCCACGCTCGAAACCAGCACAGGATCGACATACTTCTTATCGACCGAAAACAGGCCGCCGAAGCCGCCTATCTCGCTCAGCACGCCTTTGGTGAAGGTCTTGTGGGCAAGATACTTGATGCGCTGCTTGGTGCGTTTGGCCTTGTCGATATTGACGCCAGCATCCGCGTAGGAGATGGAGCCGCCTGGGGTGTTGGGGTTTTCAGCCACGTTTCAGTCCGTTGTTACCGGGTGGAGAGATCTGGTGCGCCACAAGCCGGGGAAATCATTACGAGCGCACCAAATTCTAGCATGATTCTAGAACTCGCCCGCGATTCGCCAGAAACTCGGAAGGGAACGAGCGGGGATTGATAATTTCCGCGCGGTTATCCATCACAGCCTGGATACACGCTCCGGTTTAAACTAGTTGCCTTATGAATGTGACGAAAATGGGAAAAATCGGCAAGCACCGTCCCACCACGGATAAGGCGCATGATGTCCTGCGCACGGAAGGACATCCGCTCGACGCCATTTTTGCCCCCCACAGCGTCGCGCTCATCGGCGCCACCGACCGGCCGGGCAGCGTTGGGCGCGCCGTGCTCTGGAGCCTGCTCAGTTCGCCGTTCGGCGGCACCGTGTATCCGGTCAGCGACAAGCGCACCAGCGTCCTCGGAATCAAGGCCTATCGCGACGTGGAGCAGATTCCGGAAGCCGTCGATCTCGCCGTCATCGTCACGCCTGCCGAGAGCGTGCCCAACGTAATCGGGCAGTGCGTGGCCGCTGGCGTACGAGGCGCCATTGTCATTTCTGCCGGCTTCAAAGAGCACGGTGAACGCGGAAAGGAGCTCGAGAAGCAAATCCTCGACCAGATCCGCGGCAGCTCCATGCGCATCATCGGCCCCAACTGCCTGGGCGTCATGAATCCGGTTACTGGCCTGAACGCGACGTTCGCGAACAATATGGCGAGGCCGGGCACCGTCGCTTTCATCAGCCAGAGTGGAGCATTGTGCACGGCGATTCTTGACTGGGCGCAGAAGGAAGTCGTCGGGTTCAGCGCCTTTGTTTCGGTCGGGTCAATGCTCGATGTGGGCTGGGGCGACCTCATCGACTACCTCGGTAACGATCCGCGCACGCACTCGATCATCCTCTACATGGAATCGATCGGCGACGCGCGCTCGTTCCTTTCAGCGGCGCGGGAGGTTTCGCTGGGCAAGCCCATCATCGTGATCAAGGCTGGAAGGAGCGCAGCCGCCGCGCAAGCCGCTGCCTCGCATACCGGCACGATGGCCGGCAGCGACGAGGTCCTGGAGGCTGCTTTCCGCCGCTGCGGCGTGCTCCGCGTCAACACGATCGCCGATCTCTTCTACATGGCCGAAACGCTCAGCAAGCAGCCGCGCCCCAAGGGGCCGCGCTTGGCGATTGTGACACATGCCGGCGGCCCGGGCGTGCTTGCCGCCGACTCCATCATCAGCGCCGGCGGCGAACTGGCCGAGCTTTCTCCGGCAACCCTGCACACGCTCAACCAGATGCTGCCGCCGCATTGGAGCCATAACAATCCGGTTGATGTGCTCAGCGACGCCCTGCCCGACAAGTATGCAAAGGTCGCTGAAACCGTCGCCGCCGACGCCAATAACGATGGCCTGCTCGTCATACTCTGCCCACAGGGCACGGCACATCCCACCATCACAGCGGAAAAGTTGGCGCCGCTGGCCAAAGGCACGGGCAAGCCCGTGCTGGCCTGCTGGATGGGCGGCGCGGACATGAGCGCGGGAATTGAAATCCTGAATCGCGCCGGCATCCCCACTTTCAATTTTCCCGACGCGGGTGCGCGCATCTTCCACTACATGTGGCGTCACAGCTATCTGCTGCGTGGGCTCTATGAAACTCCCATGATGCCATATGGCGACGAGGGTCCCGACCGCACCCGCGCAGAACGGATCATCGAGAAGGTGCGCCAGGCCGGCCGCACTCTACTCACCGAACCCGAGTCGAAAGAGCTATTGGCGTGCTACCAGGTTCCGACCGCTCCGACTTTCGAGGCGCATAGCGAGGATGAGGCGGTTGCGAAAGCGGAGGAACTCGGCTATCCGGTGGTGGTCAAACTGCTATCGCACACCATCACGCACAAAACCGAGGTTGGGGGCGTAAAGCTCAACCTCTCGAAGCCGGAATCCGTGCGCAAGGCATGGTGCGACATCGAAGCGTCGGTCCGCGAGAAAGCCGGGCCGGAACATTTTCTCGGCGTAACCGTGCAGCCGTTCTTCCGCGCGGAAGGTTATGAACTTATTCTAGGGAGCACCGTTGACGCGCAATTCGGTCCAGTGATGCTGTTCGGTACCGGTGGCCAACTCGTCGAGGTGTTTGGCGACCGCGCTCTTTCTCTGCCGCCGCTGACCAGCACGCTCGCACGCCGACTGATGGAACAGACCAAGATCTTCACAGCGCTGCAAGGCGTCCGCGGCCGCAAGCCGGTGGATCTGACAGCACTCGAGGCATTGCTCGTCCGTTTTAGCCAGTTAGTCGTCGAACAGCGCTGGATCAAGGAAATCGACATCAATCCGCTCCTGGCCTCGCCCGATCGCCTGATCGCGTTGGACGCACGCATCGTCGTTTATCCGCAGGCCGCCAAGAAAGAAGAAATTCCGCGTCTCGCCATTCGCCCCTATCCGCAGCGGTATGTACGCCCGGCCAAGATGAAAAATGGCGAAGAGGTTCTGGTGCGGCCCATTCGTCCAGAAGACGAGCCGCTCCTCATCAAACTGCACCAGGCCTTATCGGAGCGGACCGTATACCTGCGCTACTTCCAACCGCTGAAGCTCAGCCAACGCACCGCGCACGAACGCTTGCAGCGCATCTGCTTCATCGATTACGACCGCGAAATGGCCCTGACCGCCGAACACAAGAAGGAGGACGGCGAACCCGAAATCATTGCCATTGGCCGGTTAAGTCAACTGCGCGGGAGGAACGAGGGCGAGATGGCCGTGCTCGTCGACGACCGCTTCCAGCACCAGGGGCTGGGCACGTTGCTCTATCAGCGCCTGATCGAAGTGGCGCGCGACGAAAAACTCGCGACCGTGGTCTCGACCATCCTTTCCGAAAACCGTGAAATGCAAGCGATCTGCAAGAAACTCGGTTTCTATCTCGAAGCCGATATCGACGAGGGGACCGTGCAGGCGGTACTGAAACTGTAGCTGTTACAGTTCTTCCGCTCGCGTTTGCCGCATCAAAGGGTGCCAACTCCATTGGGAGTAAGTGCCGCTGCCGTACCGAACTATACTATAATGCGTCACTAACGCTTTCCGCTGCGAATTACCTTCACGGGACGTTTGGGCCAGTTCGAGCTTGTCGATTCACAAAGCGAGGCTGCGTATGGGATCTGCTGGCCGTGCTTTCGTCAATCCATCGCTACGGCAGGCTGTTGTGATGGTCACGGTAGCGTGCGCCCTTTGCGCGTTTGCCAAAGACAAGGATAACGAGAAAGAGAACAGCTCGGGTGTGAAGTTCAGCGCACGCACCGAGTTAGTGCTCATCCCGACATTGGTCACCGACAAATCCGGGGCTCACATCAGCGGACTGAAGAAAGACGACTTTACTGTGCTCGAAAACGGCTCCGAGCGCACCATCGCCACCTTCGAGGAAATCATCAGCGACCCCCAACGTATGTTGCGTCCCAAGAATCCGAATGAATTCAGCAATTCCTTGGGCGGGGGCGAGTCCACCCGGCGCATTACACTGATCGTATTGGACTTTATCAACACGCCCTTCATGGACCAGGCTTACGCCCGCCAGGAACTGCTCAAGTACCTGACTCAATCGGTGGATCGGCGCGAACCGACGGGACTTTACACGCTTACGCGCAGCGGCATTCACGTCATTAACGATTTCACCACTGATCCCCGTGTCCTGGTGGCGGCGCTGCACAAGGTAAAGGGCGACACGTCCCAACTAGTGGACAGTGAGGAAACCGTGGAAAGCATGACCGGAACTGCCAGCCCCGACGGCAGTGCGGGGATTGATCCGGGCATGGTACAGACCGAAGCTCAACAACTCCAAACCATGATGGAAGACGCGGAACTGAATTTTCAATCGTTTCAGCAGCGCCTCGCCATCACATACACGTTGCAGGGGATGCAACAGGTGGCGCAGACATTAGCTGGATTCCCGGGACGCAAGGCGCTGATCTGGGCTGGCGGCGGATTCCCCTTCAGTGTCAGTGACAACACTATGCAGTTGGCTCCCGCTGGCCGCGATTCGCTCGCCGACGTGCTGCCTCAGTATGAACACACCTGGCAACTCCTCAACGATGCGCAGATTGCCCTCTATCCGGTGGATGTGAAAGGACTCCAAACGAACACACCGAGCGCCTCCATCCGCAATCCTGGAGCGAACTACCTGCGTAACGCCACGTGGCGGCGAATGGATACGCAAGCGACCTTGCAGACGTTTGCCGGCGCGACCGGTGGGCGCGCGTATTACAACTCCAACGACTTAGTGAAAGGCTTTCGGGATGCGGTCCACGATTCGTCCAGGTACTACCTGCTGGGTTACTACCTCGATCACTCCAACACAAAGCCGGGTTGGCGCAAGCTGGCGGTAAAAGTAAAACGGGATCATGTGGAAGTTCGTGCCCGCAGCGGCTTCTTTGTGACCCACGCCACGATCGATCCGGCAAGCAACCGCGACAGCGACATTATCTCCGCCTTGCAGTCGCCCCTGGATTACACCGCGCTGCAGTTGGTAGCTCGCTGGGATACTGTCGAGGCCAGCAAGCAAGCGGGCAAGAAACGTGTGAGCTACGTGGTGAAGCTGGCGCCGGACCCCTCGCTCATTGACGCCGCCGATAACAACCACATGGCGCTCGAATTTGTCGGAGTGGCGAAAACACCGGCGGGAGAGCAGGTTGATCAACCCCTGGCCCAAAAAGTCGACCTTCATCTAACTGCGGAGCGCTTGCCGACCGCGCGTGAGAATGGCATCCAATATCGTGGCGCTCTCGATCTTGCCCCCGGTGAATATACCGTCCGGATTGTTGTCCGCGACAGCCTGAGCGGCCGCATCGGCTCGGTCGCGGCACCTCTGAAGGTTGAGTAGCCAAAAGCGCGCTCGAAAACTGCTATCATGCTCCTCCAATTCCTTTTTTCGTGGGGGCGCCATGAAAGTTCTGGCAGTATTGCTTTTCGCCTTGTGCATGATGCCGCTGGCCATCGCCCAGCAGGACCAATCGAACGAAACTCCTGATAACGCGAAGCAGTCAGCCTCGCAAAAAGACAAGAACAAGAAACCAGCCGCGGCGCCCGATAAAGCCAGCGAGAGCGCCAGGCCCGAAAGCGGCAAGCCCCCCGAGGGTTCAAAGTCCGAGGAAGCGACCGACAAGGAAGAGCACTACGACGTTGCGGAAGTGCCGCCCATTGTCACGCATCACCAGATCTCGCTGAATGGAAAGACGCTCAACTACACGGCAACCGCTGGGCGGCTTCCGCTGAAACGCGGCGACGGCAAAATCGAGGCGGAAATGTTCTTCGTCGCCTACACGCTCGATGGTCAGGATGCCGGCAAACGCCCGCTGACATTCGCCTTCAACGGCGGCCCAGGCTCGGCTTCGGTGTGGCTGCACATGGGGGCATTGGGACCCAAGCGCGTGGTGCTGCAACAGAACGGCTTCATGCCTGCGGCCCCGTATCGCCTGGAAGACAATCCTGACACCCTTCTCGACCGCAGCGACATCGTGATGGTCGATGCCATGTCCACCGGCTACTCGCGCGCCGCGACCATGGAACTTACGAAGAAGTTTCTAGGCGTAAAGGGCGACGTGCAGGCCTTCGGGGAATTCATCCGCCTATATCTTTCGCGTTACGAACGTTGGACTTCTCCGCTGTTCCTGCTCGGCGAGAGCTATGGCACAACACGGGCCGCGGGCGTTTCGGGCTATCTTGCCGACCACGGCATTTCATTCAACGGCGTCACGCTGCTTTCAATGGCCGTGGACTTCCAGACGCTGGAATGGAATAACTCGAACGACTTGCCTTATTACTTGCTGGTGCCGACGTTCACCATGATTGCTGGCTACCACCACAAGTTGCCCGCCGACTTAACCGCTGACATGGCCAAGACCCGCGACGAAGTCGTGCGATGGACGCTGAACGATTACGCGCTGGCGCTCGCTAAGGGCGACGCCATGAGCCCGGACGAACATGCGAAGATCCGCGAGCAGCTCGCGCGTTACACCGGACTGCGGCCCGACGTAATCGAAGCCCATAACTTGCGCATCGATGTCCCGACCTTTACACACGAATTGTTGCTCGATCAAAAGCTCGTCACCGGGCGCCTGGATGGGCGCTTCACCAGCCCCAATCCCGGGGAACGCTTCTATGATCCGACCAGCGGAGCCATCCTGCCGCCCTACACGTCCGCCTTCAACAACTATCTGCGCACCGAACTGAACTACAAAACCGACATGCCTTACCGTGTGTTCGCCTACGACCAGCCGGAATTCGAGAAGTGGGATTGGGGAAACGCGGAGCACGGATTTCCAAGTACGGCCGAAGGCTTGCGGTCGGCGATGATCAAAGATCCCTATATGAGGGTGCTCGTGATGGAGGGGTATTACGACTTAGCTACGCCTTTCGCGGCCGCTAACTGGACCATGGATCACCTGGATATGGACGTAAAGTACCGGCAGAATATTTCCTATGCGACTTATGCCTCCGGTCACATGGTGTATGTGGATCGCGCGGAACACGACAAGATGAAGAAGGATCTGGTGGAGTTTATGGAGAAGTGTTTGAAGTAATCGACTTTGGGGCTTGGGCTCTTGGCTTACGTCTTGTGCTAGTGGTTAATACCGAGCCTGGAGCCACCTACCATGCGCGCTGCGGCCATCCTGGGATTGGGGACCTCGCCCGCCGATCTGAAACCATTTCAGATTGGCTCGCCGACGACTTGGATCGAGGGACTGCCGACAACGGCGAGGGACGCGGACGCAGTCGTGATCTTCGGCGGCGACGGTACCATTCACCGGCATCTCGGAGCGCTGGTCCACCTGGGGCTTCCGGCGCTGGTTGTACCATCAGGAAGTGGCAACGACTTTGCCCGTGCCTTACGCTTGCGGTCAGCGCGCGATTCGCTGAAAGCCTGGCAAGGTTTCGTCTCAGGAAGGCTTCACGCCCGCGCAATTGATTTAGGCGTCGTTCGTCACCACTCTTCACCTGGAGTGGAGCGTTACTTCGGCTGCGTGGCCGGGTGTGGGCTGGATTCCATTACTGCGCGCCGTGCCAATCGGATGCCGCGGTGGCTGCGCGGCCACGGGGGCTACGCGCTCGCGCTCTTGCCTGCGCTCCTCAAGCTTCCTGCCTCTCCGATGAGGCTGACCCGCTGGATCGGGGCCGAAGAAAGTCGCGAAGAGAAATCGCGACTTACTTTGCTGGCGGCCTTTGCCAATACGCAATATTACGGCGATGGCATGCGCATCGCGCCGCAAGCTGACCCGTGCGATGGGCAGCTCGATGTCTGCCGCATCTGGCCAATGAATCCTTTCGAGCTTGTTAGCATGTTCCCGACGGTATATTTTGGGCAGCATCTGCTCTCCTCAAAAGTCGAATACTCGAAGGCGCAGCGTGTTCGCGTGGAGACGGAGACTCCTCTCGAGATTTACGCTGACGGAGAGTTTGTGTGTGAGACCCCTGCAGAAATCTCGGTGGCTCCGCGGGCACTGCGTGTAATCAGTTCCGACACTGCTTAAGCGTTACTTTGTGGCGTTCGGAAAACGCTCGTCGAGCGCGAGGTTCAGCTCGAGTACGTTGACGCGCGGCTCACCGAGAAATCCCCATTGCCGGGGCTCAGCGTGCTCGGAAACCAGTTTCTCGATTTCCGCTTCCGGCGCCTTGCGTTCGGCCGCGACCCGGCGTATCTGAAACTTCGCGGCCGCCGGAGTGATATGCGGATCCAGTCCCGAGCCTGAAGTCGTCACAAGATCGATGGGGATCGGAACGCCGGGATTCTCAGCCTGTAACTTCGCCACGTCTCCATTCACGCGCGATACCAGTTGCGCGTTGGTGGGACCGAGATTCGAACTGGATGAGGCGGTGGCATCGTATCCCGTGCCGGCGCTGGATGGTCGTGAATGAAAATAGCCGGGCCCGGTGAATGCCTGCCCGATCAGGCGCGAGCCGACGACGACTCCATTGCGCGAGATTAGTTCCCCGCTCGCCTGCGCAGGAAAGAACAAGTGCGCGAGGCCGGTGACGAGCAGCGGATATAGAATGCCCAGCAGCACGGTGGTCGCGATTGTCATGAGTACAGCGTTCAACAAATGTCTTTTCATCGATTCGTTCCTAAGTGTGCTGACTCGTCGGTATTTGTCTCACACGAGTTTAATGCCCGTGATCAGCATATCAATCAACTTGATGCCAATAAACGGAACCACCAGCCCACCGAAGCCATAAACGAGCAGATTGCGGCGGAGCAAAGCTTCCGCGTTCATGGCTCTATAGGCCACCCCGCGCAGCGCCAGCGGAATGAGCGCAACGATGATAAGCGCATTGAAAATAACCGCTGAAAGCACCGCCGATTGCGGCGTTTGTAGCCGCATTATATTTAGGGCGTTTAGCACGGGGAAGGTGCCCGCAAACATAGCCGGAATAATCGCAAAATACTTGGCCACGTCGTTGGCGATGGAAAACGTTGTAAGTGCGCCGCGTGTCATGAGTAACTGCTTGCCGATAGCCACAACTTCGATGAGCTTGGTGGGATTAGAATCAAGGTCCACCATGTTGCCCGCTTCTTTCGCCGCCTGCGTGCCGGTGTTCATGGCGACGCCGACATCGGCCTGCGCCAGCGCAGGCGCGTCGTTCGTGCCGTCCCCAGTCATGGCCACGAGCTTGCCATCGGCCTGCTCACGGCGGATCAAGTCCATTTTGTCTTTCGGTGTCGCTTCGGCCAGAAAGTCATCGACGCCGGCCTCGCGCGCGATGGCAGCGGCGGTAAGCGGATTGTCGCCGGTAATCATCACTGTCTTGATTCCCATGGCGCGCAACTGGTTGAAGCGATCGCTCATGCCGCCCTTGACGATGTCTTTGAGGTAAATGACGCCGAGGGCACGCTGATTTTCGGCAACCACGAGAGGCGTGCCGCCGGAGCGCGCAATCTGCTCAACGCTCGCCTGAATTTCGCGCGGCAGCGAAGTTTGAAACTGACTTAGATACTTCGTGATGGCATCGACGGCCCCCTTGCGAATCTCGCGCCCGTCGAGATTTACGCCCGACATGCGCGTTTGCGCGGTGAAGGGAACGAAGACAGCTTCGTGGGTCGCAAGTTCGCGGCCACGCAGGCCGTACCGTTCTTTTGCGAGCACTACGATGGAACGGCCCTCGGGTGTTTCGTCGGCAAGCGACGACAGTTGCGCCGCATCCGCCATTTCCGCCTCAGTGATGCCGGGCGCAGGAATGAACTCGGCCGCCTGCCGGTTACCGAGCGTGATTGTGCCAGTCTTGTCGAGCAGCAGCGTGTTAACGTCGCCCGCCGCCTCGACCGCGCGGCCCGACATGGCGAGCACGTTATGCTGTACAAGACGGTCCATGCCGGCAATGCCGATCGCGGAGAGCAGGCCACCGATGGTAGTGGGAATCAGGCACACGAGCAGCGAGACCAGCACGAAAACGGTTTGCGGCGATCCCGAGTAAATCGCAAACGGCTGCAGCGTCACGACCGCAAGCAGAAAGATGATCGTCAGCCCGGCGAGCAAAATATTGAGCGCAATTTCGTTGGGAGTCTTCTGCCGCTCCGCTCCTTCGACCAGCGCAATCATGCGGTCAAGAAAGGTCTCACCCGGGTTGGAAGTGATGCGAATCTTGATCAGATCGGAGAGCACGCGCGTGCCGCCGGTAACCGCAGAGCGGTCGCCTCCGGCTTCGCGGATGACGGGAGCGGACTCGCCGGTGATGGCCGACTCGTCGACCGAAGCGACTCCCTCGATCACTTCGCCGTCACCGGGGATGAGTTCGTTTGCCGCCACCATCACGACATCGCCCGAACGCAGCTTCGAACTCGCCACCGTCTCGGTCTTCCCATCTGCGAGCAAGCGCTTAGCCACGGTTTCAGACCGAGCTTTGCGCAGTGTGTCGGCTTGCGCTTTGCCTCGTCCCTCCGCCATGGCCTCGGCGAAATTCGCGAACAACACGGTGAACCAGAGCCACAGCGTGATCTGCAAATTGAACGCGAAAGCTTGTTTGCCTCCAAAGAGCAGTAACGTGGTCACAACGCTGCCCACTTCCACCACAAACATCACCGGGTTCTTCATCATGGTGCGCGGATCGAGTTTGACTACAGCATCAAACAGCGCGCGCCGGATGATCTTTGCATCCCACAAACTCTTGCTCTTTTGTTCTGCCATTCTTTGCCTCAGAAAGTCTTACCAGCCACCATTAACAAATGCTCCAACACCGGCCCCAGACTAAGTGCTGGGAAAAATGTAAGCGCCCCTACGATGACAATTACCGACACCAACAAAAGCGAGAACAGCGGCGTCGTTACCGGGAACGTTCCAGCCGACGCAGGCACCGCTTTCTTCTTGGCCAGGTTCCCGGCAATCGCCAGCATCGGAATGATCATGAAGAAGCGCCCCACCAGCATCGTCATCGCGCCCGCAGTGTTGTACCAGAGCGTGTTCCCGTTCAACCCGCCGAACGCGGAACCGTTGTTCCCTGCCGACGACGTAAACAAGTAGAGGATTTGGGTCAAACCGTGTGGACCCGGATTGCTGATGCTCGACGTGCCAAATCCCTCGACCGATGAAATGCCCGTGAGCACCAGAATGATCAGCGGAAAAACCAGCGTCACCAGCATCGCCATTTTTACGTCGTAGGCCTCGATCTTCTTGCCCAGATACTCCGGCGTTCGCCCGACCATCAGCCCGGCAATGAACACCGCCAGCACCACGTATATCAGGATGCCGTAGAGGCCCGCGCCCACTCCTCCAAAAACGGTCTCGCTGAGCATGATGTTGACGAGCGGAACCATACCCCCAAGAGGCGTAAAGGAGTCGTGCGCGCCATTCACCGCGCCACAACTGGCGTCAGTCGTCACAGTAGCGAACAGGGCGGAGTCCGCGATCCCGAAGCGCACTTCCTTGCCTTCCATGTTGCCGCCCGGTTGCAATGTGCTGACGCGCTGGTCGACTCCGCGAAGCAGGGGATTCCCTTGGGCCTCGGCCCAATAGGCAGTCACAACGCCGCACGCAAATAGAACTGCCATTGCTGCCCAAACGGCCCAGCCGTGGCGTGGCGACTTTGTCATCCGTCCGAGCGTATAAGTAAGTCCGGCCGGAATAGCAAAAATAGAAAGGACTTGTAAATAGTTACTCAGTGGTGTGGGGTTTTCAAATGGATGCGCGCTGTTGGCGCCGAAGAATCCCCCGCCATTCGTGCCCAGCATCTTAATGGCTTCTTGCGACGCTACGGGTCCCTGGGCAATGACCTGATCGGTGACGGTATCCATGACTGGCTTGCCGTCCGGACCAACCGCAGGCTTACCGTCAGCTCCTGTGTGTTGTACTTGCTGCGGCTCGATGATCTTCGCGGTGTCGTATTGATGGAGATTTTGCACGGCCCCCTGCGAGACCAGTGCGAGAGCGTAGACGATGCAGGCCGGCAGCAATACCCAAAGCGTTGCCCGAGTCATATCGACCCAGAAGTTTCCGATCGTCTCCTTTTCGCGGCGCGCGATTCCGCGAATGAAGGCGATCGCCAGGGCAATTCCGACTGCGGCGGACGCAAAGTTGTGGTAGGCGAGACCGGCCATTTGCGTGAAGTAACTCATCGTGCTCTCGCCCGAATAGTTCTGCCAGTTCGTGTTCGTGGTAAAGGAAGCCGCAGTATTAAACGCCAGCGCCGGCAGCACGGCGGCAAATTGGCGTGGATTCCACGGCAGCACTTGCTGCACGCGCTCGATCAGATAGAGCAGCAGCATGGACGCGCCGCTGAATAGCAGCATGGTGAAAGCGTATTCCGTCCAGCGCATCTCGTGCTTCTCATCGACGCCCGTGACCCGATAGAGCAGACGCTCGATAGGCCCGAGTACGGGGTCAAGAAAGGTGCGCTCGCCGCTGAATACTCTGGCCATGAATACCCCGAGGGGTTTCGTGATCGCGAGGATCAGAGCGAGGAATACCGCAATCTGTAACCATCCATTGGCCGTCATATTAAAACTTCTCCGGCCGGAGCAACGCGTACAAGAGATAAACCATCAGTCCGGCGCTGATGATGAGCATGATGATTGATTCAGCATTCATATGTATTTCCTCTCAGTGAATGCGGTCACAGAAATTAACGTAGGCGAGCGACAACACGAAGAACGCGATTGTCACCGCCACAAAGATCAGGTCTTGCAAGCAGACACCTCCAAATGCAACCTACGTTCCTGTCACGTGCGCAATCTAGCCGTCAGAACTTAACCATGATGTCGATGTCGATCAACGACTCATCCCGGCGTAAATCGGGGAACCACACGCCGCCAGGTCCGCCGCAGGCTGTTTGCGCTGCACTTAGGCTCGTGGTCATCGACGAACTCCCGTTCAGGCAGGCGTAGTATTGCGGATAGCCGTTGTTGGTATAAGGCACTCCGCCCGACCCCGGCGGCGTAATTCCGCCGCGGCCAGTCCAATAGGGCACATTGGCGTGGCGGTAGTCATACTCCCAGCGGAAAGTGAGCCACTGCCGGGGCATGTAATCGTACGTGATCGATGTATCCCAAGCCTTGAATGGGTCGCCGGGATTGCCGGTAAAGTAGGGTGCGTTGATGGCCGCCGACGGCGCGGTCTCACCGTTGATAGGCGGAAGCAGGACAAGGTAGCGTCCTGGATTGTTAATTTGGCCGCCACCAATGGTCAATCCATAGGTGTCTTTCTTGAACCATGCCCGGTTGTAGAGCATGTAGCCGATGAAGCTCTGCTTCGGCCCACCCGACTTATTACCGTAGCAGCTTACGCCGCCGCCGAATTCGCATCCCATATCGCCGGTGAAGGAGAAGGCCATTTTGTCGAGGGTCTTGCCCGGCTTGTCAAAATACTTAACCTCGATACTATCGTCAGTGTGAATGCGTCCGCGTTTCGGTATGTAGAGATCGTCGTGACCGAGGCCATAGTTGTTGGAAATAATGTTCACCCAGGGCCTCGGAGTCCACTTGATCTGCCCACCCAGACCTTTTCTCGAATTGGCCGAGGCGTATGATTGCCATCCATTAATAAGCCAGGGCTCGATCTTCAAGTGGGGGTTGGGGAAGATCTGCACGCGCAGACCCTCGAAGAACCAGGGTGTGTTGGAAGAAACGTACGAAGGTTGGTAGGCCCAATTATCGAAGTTGTAGTAGCTAAACAAACCGATGTATGACAGGAAAATTCCCGCATCGATGTTAATCCCGTCCAACGCGTCGATGTGGTAGCCACCGTAGGCTTCTGCCAGGTAGCGGTGTGCCTCGTTGAGATTCCACTGTCCCTTGGCATAACTAGGGTCATTACGCACCGTTGTTGTGGAGTACATGCCAAACTGGGTCATGAATCGGGCGCGAACATTGTCGTAATGAAAATCGCCTCCGAGGCCGAGCTGTTCCAACTGGATTTCGTTGGAGCGAAATATTTCGCTCGATCCTCCGATCGAATTGTCGATTGGCTTGTTGAAGTCGTAGTTGTAAGTAATATCGGCCCGGATTTCCGGCGTGAAGAATTTCGAATCGAATGCGACATCCTTGTTGCGGGGGTTGCCGTTCAACCAAGTCCAGTCCCAGTCCGAAAAGGGCGCGACCTTCTCATCCTTTGCCGGCGCTGTGGCGAAGGGTGCACTTTGCGTTTGCACCACCACTGACTGAGTCGGCGCCGGCATTGACGCCTTGGCGCTCTGAACCACCGCGGCTGGCTGTCCCGCCGCTTCGTGTTCCTTGAGTTGCTCTTCAAGCTGCTCAACCCGCTTTGTCAAGGCTTCCAGTTGCTTCAGGACATCGGGCGGAACTGACTGGGCAGGGCTGGCATCCTGCGCGCGCAGTGGCAGCGAAAGAACGAGCGCGCCGATCAGGATGAGCGCCGCGCTCTTCGGTGCCTTGTGCTTGATGTTGATATGGAATCTCATACGTATAATTTCTCCACCTTCCGTTGCTGGCCTCAAACCGGGCAGGTGACCATTTCGCTGGCGCGATACTCCGCGGATCTCCTCCCCAAGTGCCAAGACGAATCGCAGCAGGAAAAGCTCACACAACGCACCGAGCGTCAGAAGAAGAAATGTCACGACGTTCCGCTCAAGGAGTTTGAGGGTGCAGGCACAATTAGACAGGTGCGTCCGTAAAGAGACGATAAAGACTTCGTAAGGAAGTCATAAAGACGACCACCGGATTGCACCCTGCTGAATTTACTCAGCAGCCCCACTCGGCTTCGCCGGGCTTCGCAAAATATCGTCGCGATTGGCGCTCGCTGGGCAGAAGTTCGACTTCGAGGAGGGCGAGGCGGGCGGCGGCGATCATCAAGCTCTTTTCCGAAGGCGGCACGTCCGCCCACGTGTCAGTGGCATGTACGCTCGACGCGCCATTGAAATCGTTGGCTAGAGCATGTTGATACTGATGAAAAAGTTGAGCAAACCGCTCGGCGGATACTTCCTGGATGGACATTTTGTTTCTGTTCCCCTTTTGCCGGCCCACATCTCCGGCACCAATCCATTGGACTCGAGGGCCCGTAAAGTATGCATAAAATGAAAATAAAAAAAGCATAAAGAGCTCCGGCATCGACAGAACGGATTCGTCCCCTCCTGGCTGCGCTCAGGGTCGGAATGACAAATTGGCGTTTGAATAAGCGGCGTAAAACGCCCGCTACTCGCCCGGCTCGAAGCGGTAACCGACCCACGGGTCCGTGACAATGTAGCGGGGAGAATTCGGCGAAGGCTCCAGTTTCCTGCGCAGTTGCCCAACAAACACGCGCAGATACTCAACCTGCTCCGTGCTTTCGCCGCCCCATACGGCGCCGAGCAGCGCACGGTGCGTAATCACCTTGCCGGGATGCCGCGCCAGGTAAACGAGCAAGTCAAATTCTTTCGGAGTCAGATGAACGGCTCGGTCCTTAACAAATACGCTGCGCGCACCTGGATCGATGCGAAAGTCACCGGCCTCAATCGGCGCCGACTCCGAGTCTTCCGCGCGGTTCCGGCGCAGATTTGCCCGCACGCGCGCCAGCAATTCCTCCATGCCAAAGGGCTTGGTCACATAGTCGTCAGCTCCAGCATCCAGCGCTTTCACCTTAGTGCGCTCCTCACCGCGCACCGAAAGCACAATGATCGGCACCTGCGTTTTGGTGCGCAGGCGGCGGCACAATTCCAGACCATCCATGTTGGGCATAGCCAGGTCGGTAATGACGAGATCCGGAGTCCAGTCCTTCAATATCTCGAGCGCAGTCTCGCCGTCGTTGGCGACACGAATGTCGTAGCCATGTGTAGATAGCGAAGTCCGCAGCACGCGCGTGATCTGCGCTTCGTCGTCCACCACCAGAATGTGCTTGTGGTCCGGCATCTTCTAGTCAAACACGACGATCAACTCGGCTCCTGCGTCACGATGTGCACGTCTACGGCCGGGGCATCGCGCAAAAACTGGTGAATCGCCGACAAATAAAAGTATCGTTTCCAGCCGCGTGTCGCCGAGCGCCCGAACACGACCTGCGTAATGTGCTTTTCGTTGACGAACTGAGCCACCGCTTCGGCCACGGTTTTGCCCTGCAACCGGACGATGGAGGCTCCTACATTCTCCGCGAAGCGTATGTTCGCATTCAAAGTGCGCTGGTTCTCCTCGCTTTTGTCCTGGCCCAGATCCGTATAGACGACGAACAGTTCGGCATTCATGGCCTGCGCCATCCGCGCCCCGCGAGCGATCAGATACTGTGCCGCCGGGTTCGAACTTATGCAGACCGCGATGCGTTCGCGAATGGCAACCTGGCCCCGGTCTTTCTCGAGCACCTCGCGGCGCTGTTCCAGGCTTTGATCGACGGCCTGAGCCACTTGGCGCAATGCCAACTCGCGCAACGCGATCAGGTTCGTCTCGCGGAAGAAATTTTCGAGCGCACGGCCAACGCGTTCCTGAGGGTAAACGTCTCCCCGGCGCATCCGGTTTTGCAGCGCCTCCGGTGTCAGATCGATCATCACCACTTCGTTGACGCGTTGCAGTACCCAGTCCGGCACGGTCTCCCGCACCTGGATTCCCGTCACTCCCTGCACCGTCGGCGTGACGCTCTCCAGGTGCTGAATGTTCATGGTCGACAGCACGCAGATGCCGGCATCGAGCAACTCGAACACGTCTTCGTAGCGCTTGCGATTCTTGCTGCCTTCGATATTGGTGTGCGCTAGTTCGTCGATCAGCGCGACCTTAGGATTGCGCGCCAGAATCGCGTCCACGTCCATTTCTTCGAACGTCGCGCCCTTGTACTCGATGGCTTTGCGCGGAACCGTCTCCAACTGACCAACCAGGTCCGCCACCCCTTTGCGCCCGTGGGTTTCGATCACGCCGATGACTACATCTTCGCCGCGACTATGGCGTCGAATGGCCTCCGTCAGCATGGTGTAGGTCTTGCCAACCCCCGGAGCATATCCAAGAAACAGCTTGAAAAGGCCGCCTTTCTTGACGGGCGCCGCTTCCTCCAGCCATTGGTCGGGAGTCTTCGTCATTGCGCTTTATTGTCGTCGAGAGTGCCGGCTTTGTCGATGTCAGTCAAAGGAAGTTTCAAGGTGCAAAGTTGTGAGGACTCAAAGTATAAGGTCAGTGGCCAGTGTCCCCGACTGCCCCTGTCTTTGAAACCTCTGAAACTCTGAAACCTTGAAACCTGTCCGCTCTCAGTTACAATCGGCACGTGAAATCCGGGACCCGATTCCTGGTGGGGTTCGTGAACGCGACGTTGATCGTTGCGGTCGTCACACTGGTTGGGTTTCGCTTGCTCCACCTCAATGCGACTGCGGTTGCGCTCGCTTTTCTGCTGGGAGTTCTTGCGATCTCGGCCTTTTACGGATTGCGGCAAGCGATCTTCATGTCGCTGCTGGCTACCCTCGCGTTCAATTATTATTTTCTTCCGCCGATCGGCACGCTGACTATTGCCGACCCGCAAAACTGGATCGCGCTCTTCGCCTTCGTGGTCACGGCTGTCGCCGCCAGCGAAATGTCGGCGCGCGCGCAACGCGAGGGGCGCGCGGCCGTTGAGCGGCGGCACGAACTGGAACGCCTGTACGCCTTCAGCCAGCTCTTGCTCTCGAGCGATAACGCCGCCGAGTTGCTGAATATCATCCCGCGCTACATCGTGGAGTCGTTCGGTGTCCGCTCGGCAGCCGTCGCGCTTACGAGCCGCGCCGATATGTATCGCTCCGGCCCCGTGATCGACGGCCTGGAGGCGCAGGATCTGCAGCTGGTCGCCTTGCGCGGCGAGCCGCGTTTCGATCCCGTCGGCCAGCTCGCTTTCATGCCGCTGCGCGTCGGCATGCGCGTGGTCGGCAGCATGGGCGTTTCCGGCTCGCGACTCTCGCGGCAAACGCTGGAGGCGATCGGCAGCCTGGTTGCCATCGCTCTTGAACGCGCCAGCGCCTTCGAGAAACTCAGCCGTGCCGAAGCGGCGCGCGAAAGCGAACAACTGCGCTCGGTCCTTCTCGATTCCGTCACGCACGAGTTTCGCACCCCCCTGACGGCCATCAAGGCGTCGGTCACGTCATTGCTCGGCAGCAGCGAGCACTCCGCAGACGAAAAGCAGGAACTGCTGACCATCATCAACGAGGAAAGCGACCGCCTGAATCGCCTGATCGGCGAGGCCGCCGAGATGGCGCAACTCGACGCGAATAAAGTCGAGTTCCGCTTCGAATCGACGCCGATTCGCCCGACGGTTGATGAAGCACTCGACGAGTTGAAGCAGCTTCTAGTCCAACATCCCGTCGATGAGCGGATTCCCGACGATCTGGCCCCGGCCCGCATGGACTCGGCCCACATCAAGGAAGTCCTCGTGCACCTGCTTGAGAATGCCGCGAAGTACTCGCCGGCGGGCGCGCCGATCCGCATTACCGCGGAAGCCAAGGACCGCATGCTCACCATCAGCATCGCGGATCGTGGGCCCGGAATCGATGATTTCGAGCAGTCGCTGGTCTTCGAGAAATTCTATCGTGGGCGCAATCAGCGCGTGCAGGTCCACGGCACCGGCATGGGCCTGGCCATCTGCAAAGCGATTGTCGAAGCCCACGGCGGCCGGCTCGGCCTGACCAGCCAGTTAGGCCACGGGTCGGTGTTTTATTTCAGCTTGCCGGTGGGATAAGACTTCCAACCGCAGAGTCCGCGGAGTCGTCCCGATAATTCTGGTGGGCCCACTAGGATTTGAACCTAGAACCAACAGATTATGAGTCTGCTGCTCTAACCGTTGAGCTATGGGCCCGACTGCCCAATTATCCCACGAACCCTTTGAGCGGCCGCGAAGCGGCACAAAAATGCATCCCTCGGAGCAGCAGATCGAGAAAAAACGCGGGCAGCACAGGAAACCGGGAAGGGCACGACCCTTGGTCGTGCCAATAAGTCGCTGAAAATGACTTTGCGCTTTAGCGCCTGGGGCCGCTCGCTGTCAGACAAATGATTTCAGAACCTAAGTTTCTGCGCCGCGGATAGAAACTGCAGCAACGGAACCATCTTGCCCGTAGCGCGCAGGAAGTCCGTCATGAAGCGCGGCCCGCATACCTGCTCTTCCGACAAATCCACGCTCGCGACAAAGTCTTTTCGCTTCAGGTCCTCGATCAGAGGATGATCGGAACGATACCCGCGGGGAGGACGCGAAAGCGTCTCTCCACTAAGTTCCAGGCCGCGCTTCGCCTTCCGCCACTGGTCCGGCTTCCACGCGACGGCATCGCGAATGAGCGCCAGCGCCCGTGGATCCGGCTGCCACACACCTCCGGCTAAAAAGCACCCTTCCGGCTCCAGGTGCAGGTACACGCCCGGCGCATGGACCGATTCGCTGGCACTGGCATGCCGGAAGTGCATGCCGATGTGCGTCTTGTACGGACTTTTATCTTTGGAAAAACGAACGTCGCGGTAGATGCGAAACAGCGAGCCGCCCACTGGCTTAGGATCGGCAACGAGCCATGGACTGATCTCCCGCAGCCGCAGCCGCAAGTCTGTAATGAAGCGTAGGCTAGGCCGGCGTGCAAACTCCTCGAATTCAGCCTTGTGTTTCAGGAACCAGGGGCGCCGGTTGTTCCGCCGTAACTGCGCAAGAAACTGGAACAGCCGAGGATTGAAATACGGCTCCGCCATCTATTGATGCGTTGGCGGGGTTGAAGGCGCCGCGGCAGCCGCGGGCGCAGCTGCTCCGCTGTTGATCAAGTCCTTCAATTCCTTGCTGGGCTTAAAAAACGGAATCTTCTTTGCGGGAACTTCCACGCGGTCGCCGGTCTTCGGGTTGCGGCCAACTCTTGGCTTACGCTGCCGGGTGCGGAAGCTGCCAAAACCACGGATTTCGATCTTGTCGCCCACGCGCAGTGAGCGCACCACGCTGTCAAAGATTGTCTCCACAATCACTTCACTGTCTTTGCGCGTGAGTTCCGCCAACCGGGAAACCTCTTCGATCAGATCCGCTTTTGTCATATCGCCTCTTCGCTCCCCTTCGATACCGCGTTGGGTGGCGCTGGAGCCCAGAGCCCCGCTGCCATTCTCCGTCTCCTTATAACCTTCTCAAATTTCAGGGGTTTAACGCAAGTAGAGAAAAAAGCACCTTATTTCCACAGGTAATAAAAGCCGACCTGCTGCTCCAAAATCTTCTCGCGCGAGGGCAAATAGTCGGCGAGATCTCCCAGCAGCCAATCCCTCATCCCCGGCCGCCTTTCTTTCGGAGGCCACACCAGCGACGGCTCGCCCGATATGTTAACCGCCCGCGCTGTATCCTTCACCGCGCCCTCAAAATCCGATATCTGATCCACCAGCTTGAGCGGCAGCGCTTGCTCGCCGGTCCAGACCTTGCCGTCGGCAATGGCGCGAATGTCGTCGGGCTTTTCGTGACGTCCGTCGGCCACCGCCTGAATGAACTGGGTGTGCATGTCGTCGATCAGTCCCTGAAAGTACGCGCGCTCAGCCGGAGTCATGTCCCGCGTTGGGCTGCCCGTATCCTTGAACTCGCCCGCCTTCATCGTGATCGCGTTCAGCTTGGCCCACTTCAGCAGTTCCCCGTAATTTACCCACTCGGCAATCACGCCGATCGAGCCCACGATGCTGCCTTTATCGGCATAAATCTTGTTGGTGGCCGAGGCTATGTAATACGCGCCGCTCGCGCCTACCGTCTCGATCGAAGCGACAATGCGCTTTTTCTTTTCGTCGCGGATGCGTTTGACTTCGCGATAAATCTCCTCCGACGCAGCCACGCCGCCGCCGGGTGAATTCACATGAATCACGATCGCCTTAACCGAATCGTCGTCGGCAAAATGCTTCAGCTGCGTGACCACCTGCTTCGGAGAAATGATTACGCCCTCCAGCTCGACCACGCCAATTTTGGAGCCGAAACCGGTAAAAGCCTGTTCATCCTCGTTGCCAAAACTGAAGTAGACCAGCGTGAAGACGGCGGCAACGAACAGCACAAACAGCGCCCCGCCCACCAGCAGCCAAATCCAAATCCGCGAACGCCCTTCAGACATAATTAGACGAGTGTAGCAGTAACCAGTTCTCAGTTCCCAGTTCTCAGTTCTCAGTATCGGATCCGCGGGCGCGACGCGGGGTGAATGATTTGTCCTGGTTCTGAGATACTGGCACGCAGTTACTGAGAACTGAGAACCGAGAACTGAGAACCGTTTTTCATGCGCGATCCCATCGAACTCGAAGTCTTCAAAAACCTCTACCACTCCATTGCCGAGGAAATGGGAGCCGCGCTCCGCCGCACTTCCTTTTCACCCAATATCAAGGAGCGGCGCGATTACTCTTGCGCGGTGTTCGATTCGCGCGGCCAGGTCATTGCCATGGGCGACCACATGCCCGTGCATCTCGGTTCGATGCCGATGTCGGTAGCGGCCGCCATTGAACAATGCAAGCTCGACCGCTCTCCGCTCGAACCCGGCGACGTCGTCATGCTCAACGACCCCTTCCGCGGTGGAACCCACCTTCCCGATATCACCCTGGTCATGCCGGTGTATGTACGCGCGACAAAGAGCGGCGGGCGAGGGCGGCCGCCCCACACGGCCGCTCCCGACTTCTACGTCGCCTCGCGCGCCCACCATGCCGATATCGGAGGCACCTATCCCGGCTCCATGGGCCCGTGCCGCGAAATCTATCAGGAAGGCTTCCGCATCCCGCCCGTCAAAATCATGCGCGCAGGAAAGATCGTGCCCGACATACTAGCCTTGCTTCTAAATAATGTCCGCACGCCTGAGGAGCGCCAGGGCGACCTGGGAGCCCAGATCGCCGCCTGCCAGACCGGTGCCCAGCGCCTCGCTGAAATCTGCGCCCGCTACGGCCTGGCCCGCGCGCAAAAAGCCGCCGCCGGTCTAATGGATTACTCGCAAAAGCTGATGCGCAGTTTCCTCGTCACCATCCCGCCGGGCGAGTACTCGACCGAAGATTTCCTGGATAATGATGGTGTTGATAAAAAGCCCGTCCGCATCGCGGTAACCATCCGCATTGAACAAGCAGCCGCCAAGAAATCCACGGCCGCAGAGACGCAGCTAGTCGCATCTCATCGCGAGCGAGCCGCGAACGACGAAAAGCGAACGGCCAACGACCAACGACCAACGACGCCGCTCATCATCGACTTCACCAACAGCGCCCCGCAAGTCGCCGGCGCCATCAACGCCGTCGAAGCCATCACCTACTCCGCCTGCTTCTACGTCTTCCGCTGCCTGCTGCGCGAAGATGCCCCCACAACCGCCGGACTCATGCGTGACATCCACGTCATCGCTCCCGTGGGCACGGTCGTAAATGCCCGCCCTCCCGCCGCCGTCGCCGGCGGAAACGTAGAAACTTCACAGCGCATTGTGGACGTTCTGCTGCGTGCGCTGGCCCAAGCCATTCCTGACCGCATTCCCGCCGCCGCCGCCGGAACCATGAACAATCTCACTATTGGCGGCATTGATTCACGCGGCGACGACACAGGCACGAGTCCGCCCTTTGCCTACTACGAAACCATCGCCGGCGGCATGGGCGCACGCCCCACAAAAGATGGCGTCTCCGGAGTGCACACGCACATGACCAACTCGCTCAACACCCCCGCCGAGGCGCTCGAAAATGCGTACCCGGTGCGCCTGCACCAGTATTCGCTGCGCGCCGATAGCGGAGGCCGCGGCCTGCACACCGGCGGCGACGGCATCGTCCGCGAAATCGAAGTTCTTACCGACGCCCAAGTCACGCTGCTAGCCGATCGCCGCAGCCGTGGCCCATACGGCCTGGCGGGCGGAAGGGATGGAGCCCCCGGCCGCACCATCATCATTCGCCAAGATGGCTCCGAAGAAGAGATTCCCGGCAAGACCAGCGTCCGCCTTCGTGCCGGGGAGAAAGTAAGGATCGAATCCCCCGGCGGCGGCGGCTGGGGCAAAGCCAAACACTGAGGCGGGAAAATGAATGCTGACCAAAATCTAAAGCCTCTGGGACGGACGATTACGCCGTATGTCGGTCAGGCCTTAATCTTTGCTGGCGTTACTGCATTCATGGTGTACACGGGCCTGAGAACGTCACAGTGGGGGCTCATGTGGGGGCCGGTTGTGATCTGGGGAGGGTTCGCGGTTCTTACCTACATCGGAATGAAATACCGGGTGCTCTGGGACGAAACAGGCGTGGTTATGCGCGCAAGTGGGGTATTGGAAAGGCTTATTCGCTATGATGAGATAACAGAAATCAAGATCGAGAGGGCACAGGTTAGCGAGTTTCTCATCCAATCGAGGCCTTTTCGTCGGATAGTGATTCACGGGCGCAAACGACATCCGAACGAATATATAGACGTCTCTCTCCGTCACTTTCGGCCAACAGATATTGACGAACTTCTGGCTGTAATTCGCACGCACCGACCGGATCTTACGCTTCCTACGGTCCCGTGGGGCACGGGAACTCTATAGATTGGACTTAATGAAAACACCTGGGCGATAACCGTTTAATCACGCTTGTTTCCCACGCCCCACCCCGCTTTTCGCTAAAATCCCTACAGGCCTTATTCAACGGAGTCACGAACTCAACATGAGAATCCTTCGTCCTTTGTTCTTTGCCATCGTCCTGGCTACGGCTTTCTTTTACTTCACCACCTACCGCAATGACCTGCATCCCACCAGCTGGCTCAGCCGTCCCCAGCACGTGGAAGTCACCGAAGCCGCCGGCGGCGAATCGCTCGATCCCGAAGAACAGAACAACATCAACGTCTACAAGAAGAGCATTTCGGGTGTAGTCAACATCACTTCGCGCACTCAGACCTTCGACTTCTTCTACGGACTCGTCCCCCAAGAAGGCCAGGGCTCCGGTTTCGTCATCGATAAAGAAGGACACGTCCTCACCAACTTCCATGTAATCGAAAACGCCCGCGAAGTCTGGGTGACCATGCACGACCGGAAAAAGTATCGCGCCACCATCGTCGGCACCGACCAGGGCCACGATCTAGCCGTCGTCCAGATCAAGGCGACCGATCTTCGCCCGATGACCCTCGGCGACTCCACGAACCTGCAAGTCGGCCAAAAAGTCTACGCCATCGGCAATCCCTTTGGCCTAGCGGGCACACTTACGCGCGGCATCGTCAGCTCCATCCGCCAGGTGCAGGAACCCGACGGCATGGTGATCGACGAAGCCATCCAGACCGACGCCGCCATCAACCCCGGCAACTCCGGAGGCCCGCTGCTCAACTGGCATGGTGAAGTGATCGGCATCAATACCATGATTGCTTCAAACGTCGGCCAAAGCGCCGGCATCGGGTTCGCCATCCCCATCAATACGGCGAAGGCTGTACTCAACGACTTGGTCACGCTCGGCCGCGTGCGCCGCCCGGCGCTCGGCGTCCGCACCATCCCCATCGATCCTGGACTCGCCAACGAATTGGGCCTGGCCTCAGATTACGGGCTGCTGATTGTGCAGGCGGTTTCAGGAGGAGCGGCCGACCGCGCCGGCTTGCATGGCGGCACCGAGCGCGCGTATCTCGGCAACATGCCCATCATGATCGGAGGTGACCTGATCGTCGACATCGACGGCGGCAAAATCGAAACTCAGCAAGACTTGGCCCAGGTCATGAACAAACACCGCGCCGGCGACACGATAAAGATCACAATTTATCGCGGCAAGAAAAAACTGGAGCTAAGCGTAGTGCTGGGCGAAACGCGGGAGCAGGTGTGACCTGCGTGGCGCGGGCGCCCTCGCCCGCGCGAATTCCTCCCACGCCAACTGGGACTAAATCTGTAGTATCCTGTCTCCCTGCTTATGACTGCCTTCCGCTAACTCGCCTCTGCTTTCCTGACGACACCGCGCGCGAAATGTGCGCGAGCTCGCCGCGGCTCCCTCTAATCCACAAAAGGATACCCTCATGCAATTCGTAGACCGGGCCCTTGCCCGGCGTTTTGAATCCGCGGAAGAAATGCCACAAGTTCACCACGCTTATGCCGCGCAGAAACTGCAACCCCAACTCGGCGCCGCCGTCGAACCCATTGCTGGAGGCCACATGATCTTTGCGGGTCTCGGCTCACCCATCGGACGCGCGGTCGGCATGGGGTTCTCGGCTCCGGTGACCGAGGTGGACTTCGACCAGCTCGAAAGATTCTATTACTCGCGCAAGGCTCCGTCGCAGCTTGATTACTGCCCACTCTCTGACATCAGCCTGCTCGAGATCGCCCGCAAGCGCGGCTACCAGGTTGCCGAACTCAACAACGCCTTGGCCCGCACACTCGACCCCACCGAAGATTTCCCACCACCGCCGGCGGGTTTCCACATCCGCCCTGGCCGGTCGGACGAAGCTCTCGCCTTCAGCGCCATCGTCCGCGAGAGTTTCTATCCCAACGGTGGCGAGCCCGCGGGCTTTGATGAAATGCTTGCCCCCATGTTCGGTTTCCCCGGAGCGGTCACATTCGTCGCCGAAGACGACGGCAGGCTCGTCGCCACCGGTGCCGGCCTGATCATCCCGGACCATCGAATCGTGGCGCTGTTCGGAGCCGGCACTTTGAAGCCCTATCGGAACCGAGGCTTGCAAACTGCAATGCTACGCAAGAGGCTCGCTTTGGCTGCCCGGGCTGGATGCGAATACGCCGTGATCGTTACCCAAGGTGGCACCACTTCACAGCGTAACGCCGAACGTCTTGGCTTCAGCCTGGCTTACAGCAAGGCCACCCTCATCAAAGACTATAAGCCTTAGCAGCCGCCAACACGCACAGAAGACGGCCGCAAGGCCGTCTTTGCGCTATCATTTCTGATGCCCGACGTCGACTCCATCCGCAAGCTCTGCCGCTCTTTGCCTGACGTCACCGAAGACATGCCCTGGGCGGATGACCTCTGTTTCAAAGTAGGCGGCAAAATCTTCGTCAGCATGGTTCTCTCCGACGGCCGCTTCCCGCGCATCACCCTGAAAACCTCGCCGGACGCATTCCACGACCTCCTCGAAATCCAAGGCATCGCGCCGGCGGCCTACGTCGGGCGTTATAAGTGGGTCACGCTCGCCAATTGCAACGTGGTGCCCGCGCGCGAACTCGAAGAGCTGATTCGTACGTCGCACGCACTGGTAGCGGCGAAAGCGCCAAAGAAGAAGGCAGCCGTTGGGAATAGGAAGAAGTCGTCGCGGTCCCGTCGCACCTGAGCCACATTTTTCTCGGCGCCCTCGGCGCCTCGGCGATGATACTGCCTGACACTTGCCTGTTTGACTCATGCGACCCACTAGACTAGCCTCGTAAGTTCGACCTCTGCTTTCGCGGATGCCTATTCGCCGAAAACTTCTAATCGTTGCAGCGCTCGCGGCCCTCTTCACCATCACCACCGCCGCCGCGCCCCTGCGCCCCACCCACGCGCCCCACGCCATCGTGGCCAGCGTGCACGAACTCGCCTCTCGCGCCGGCGTGGAGATGATGCAAGCCGGAGGCAATGCCGTCGACGCCGCCGTCGCCACCGGATTCGCCCTCGCCGTCGTCCATCCCCAGGCCGGCAACATCGGCGGCGGCGGCTTCCTCCTCCTTCGCACCGCATCCGGCGAAACCCACTTCATCGATTTCCGCGAAAAAGCTCCCGCCGCTGCCACCGAAAACATGTATCTGGACGCGCACGGTAATGTGATCCCCGACCTGAGCGTCGTCGGATACAAATCCGTAGGAGTGCCGGGTTCGGTCGCCGGCCTCGTGTATGCCGAAAAAAAGTACGGCAAGTTGTCGCTCGAAAAAGTAATCGCCCCCGCCATCCGCCTGGCTCGCAACGGCTTTTCCCTAGCCTACGAAGATGCGAAGGATCTCCAAGACGAAGATCTAGCCAAGTTTGCCGACTCCCACCGCATCTTCCAGCGCGACGGCAAGCTCTATCAGCCAGGAGAAATCCTCAAGCAGCCCGAACTAGCGCACACCCTGGAGCGCATCGCCAAGAATCCCGACGATTTCTACCACGGCGCGCTCGCCCGCGAACTGGCTGCCGCCATCCAGAAGGGAGGAGGCCTCGTTACCGCCGCCGACCTCGCCGCCTACGAAGTAAAAGAGCGCGAACCAGTCCGTGGCACCTATCGCGGCTATGACATCATCGGAGCGCCGCCGCCCTCTTCAGGCGGCACAACCCTCATCGAAATCCTAAACATTCTCGAGGGCTTCGACCTCGCCAAAACCGGCAACCGCTCGGCCGAGGCAATCCACCTTACCGCCGAGGCCTTCCGCCGCGCCTTTTACGATCGCACCGACTTCCTGGGCGACCCCGATTTCGCCAACCTCCCCGTCCCGCAGCTGATCGACAAGAAGTATGCCGCCGCCTGGCGCGCCTCCATCGATCCCAACCACGCGAGCATAAGCAAGGAACTGAAACGGCCCCCCTTCGAAGGACTGGAGCGCGTAGCCGAGTCAAGGCCGATCGCCATCCACGAACCCGAGAACACCACGCATTATTCGGTCGTCGATGCCGAAGGCAACGCCGTCGCCGTAACAACCACGCTCAACGACACTCTAGGCTCACGTGTAACCGCCGATGGCCTTGGCTTCCTGCTCAACGACGAGATGGACGACTTCGCCATCAAGCAGGGCGTGCCCAATGCTTACGGCCTGATCCAGGGCCCCGCCAATGCCATCGGCCCCGGCAAACGCCCGCTTTCCGCCATGACGCCCACCATCGTCCTCAAAGACGGCAAGCTTTTTCTCGTTCTCGGCTCGCCCGGCGGCCCAACTATCATTACTACGGTGGCCAACATCCTGATGGGCGTCGTCGATTTCGCCCTCGATATCCAGGAAGCGGTCAACGCCCCCCGGTTTCATCATCAGTGGCTCCCCGATCAGATTCTCGTCGAAGACCGCCTTTCTCCCGATACAATGAATCTGCTGCGATCCAAAGGCCACAAACTCGAAGTCCGTCACTTCTGGGGCGACGGCGAGTGCATCATGATCGATCCGAAAACAGGCGAGCGTCTGGGCGCCAGCGACGGACGCAATAATGGGAAGGCGGTAGGCTACTAATGCTCAAGGCGGTCTCCACGTACGTCTATGTGAAAGAACGGCTGCACCCCGGCTTACTCGACGAGTTAGTCCGCTCCGGCGCGCAGGCCATCGAAATTTTCGCCGCTCGCCAACACTTCGATTACGCCAACCGCAAGCAGCACGTCCGCGAGATCGCCGACTGGTTCAAAGCCTCCGGAGTTCCGCTCAACTCCGTGCATGCCCCCTTGTACTCCGACTATGAGTGGGGACGCACCGGTTCGCCCCCCGTCAACATCGCTTCCACCGACCGCGCCAAGCGCGTCGAGGCCATGGACGAAATCAAGCGCTCCCTTGAAATCGCCGAATATATTCCGTATCGCTTCCTCGTGCAGCACATCGGCAACCCAAACGAGGCTTTCGACGATAAGAAATTCGAAGCCGCAATGACCTGCGTCGAGCATCTGCGCGCCTTCGCCAAGCCGCTAGGGGTGCGGGTTTTGCTCGAAAATATTCCCAACGAGTTATCCACGCCCGACCGCCTCGTCGAGTTCATTCACACCATGCACTTCGACGATATCGGAGTCTGCTTCGACTGCGGCCACGCCCACATGATGGAAGGCATTCCCCAATCTTTCGAAATCCTAAAGAACCATATCTGCTCGACCCATGTGCACGACAACAACAAAGACAAAGATTCGCACCTGCTGCCCGGCAACGGCTCCATCGACTGGAAAGAAACCATGGAACTCCTGCGCACCGCGCCCCTAACCCCGCCGCTGCTGCTGGAAATCGAAGGTGAAGACAAGAAGAATCCCGGCGTAGACGTGAGCACAACCTTCCGCAAGCTGGAAACTTCGTAGGATTCCCGCCGAGACGCCGAGTACGCCGAGAAATGCAAGAAACAGATAGACTCGATCAGGTCTCGCGCCGCATCATTGGCGCCGCAATTGAGGTTCATAGGCATCTCGGGCCTGGACTACTAGAGTCCGCCTACGAATCATGCCTGGTGTTTGAACTCCGGAAGTTAGGGCTCCGGGTTGAAGAGCAAAAGCCGCTCCCGGTCATTTACAAAGAAGTGAAGCTCGACTGCGGCTATCGGCTGGATTTGGTGGTCGAGGACGAGATCATAGTAGAAGTCAAGGCAGTAGAAACACTGCTCCCAATCCACGACGCGCAACTTTTGTCCTATCTTCGATTAGCCCATAAGAGAGTCGGCCTCCTGCTAAACTTTCATGTGCCTGTTCTCAAGAGCGGCATGAAGCGAATAGTTAACGAATTTCCGGATGCAATCCGCAGAACCGCGTCGTCGGACGGCACAAATCAAGAAGAAATGCCTTAGCTTTTCTCGGCGCCCTCGGCGTCTCGGCGGTGAAAAGGTTTTATACGAATCGTAAACGAATTTCCAGATGCTCGCCCCAGAGAGGACGCATCGGACGCACCTGAATAAGCAGAAATGATTTTGGTTTTCTCGGCGCCCTCGGCGTCTCGGCAGTGAAAGGGTTTTATACGAATCGTAAACGAATTTCCAGATGCTCGCCCCAGAGAGGACGCATCGGACGCACCTGAATAAGCAGAAATGATTTTGGTTTTCTCGGCGCCCTCGGCGTCTCGGCGGTGAAAGGTTTTATGTCCATCAGCACGATCGCACAAATCGGCCAACACGAAAACGAAACCGTCACCATCCGCGGATGGCTCTACAACCTCCGCGAAAGCGGCAAGCTCCTCTTCCCCCAATTCCGCGACGGCTCCGGCATCATCCAGGGTGTCGTCCCGAAAAACGCCGTCTCGCCCGAAGTCTTCGACGCCATCAAGGGCCTCACGCAGGAATCGAGCGTCATCGTCGAAGGCAAGGTCCGCGCCGATAAGCGTGCCCCCGGCGGCTATGAACTCGACGTCTCGAACGTCCAGGTCATTCAGCGCGTGCCGGAATCCGATCCCTATCCCATCACGCCCAAAGATCACGGCACCGACTTCCTCATGGAGCACCGCCATCTCTGGGTCCGCTCCCAGCGCCAAGCCGCCATTCTCCGCGTGCGCGCTGAAATCATCAAAGCCGCCCGCGACTATTTCGATAGCAACGGATTCACCCTAACCGACCCACCCATCATCACCCCCGCCGCCTGCGAAGGCACCACCACGCTCTTCCCCGTCGACTACTTCGAAGAGCAGGCCTACCTGACGCAGTCCGGCCAGCTCTATATCGAAGCCACGGCCATGGCGCTAGGCAAGGTCTATTCCTTCGGCCCCACCTTCCGCGCGGAGAAATCAAAAACGCGCCGTCACCTCACCGAATTCTGGATGGTCGAGCCCGAAATCGCCTACGGCACACTCGACGACCTGATGATTCTCGCCGAAGGCTTCCTGACTTTCATCGTCAAACGCTGCCTCGAACGCCGCCGCCCCGATCTACAGACCATCGGGCGCGACATTACCAAACTCGAAAAAATAGAGCCGCCCTTCCCGCGCGTCTCCTACGATGATGCCGTAAAAGCCCTGCAGGAAGCCCATTCGCAAGGTGTGCTGGAAAACGAATTCGAGTGGGGCGGCGACCTGGGCTCGCCCGACGAAACCTATCTCTCGTCGCAATACGACAAGCCCGTCATGGTCCATCGCTATCCCGCCAGCGTGAAAGCCTTCTACATGGAGCCCGACCCCCAGCGCCCCGATCTCGCCCTCTGCGTCGACGTCCTAGCCCCCGAAGGCTACGGAGAAATCATCGGCGGCTCCCAGCGTACCGCGTCACATGAACTGTTGGTCAAGCGAATCAAAGAGCACAACCTCCCCGAAGAAGCCTTCAAGTGGTATCTCGACCTGCGCAAGTACGGCAGTGTCCCCCACTCCGGCTTCGGCATGGGCATCGAAAGAGCCGTGGCTTGGATCTGCGGCTTGGAGCACGTGCGGGAAACGATTCCGTTCCCGAGGATGCTGTACCGGCTGTATCCATAATCCAAAGTACCGGAGTTGTCTCGCCGGGTGCCCCACTCAAGCGCGCTTTTAGCTTGAGTGGGATTCCACAACTCCCTCCCTCAAGAGCTTTGAACTTCTCGGCGCCCTCGGCGTCTCGGCGGTGAAAAAGGGTCCGATCTCAAAAACCTCACAAACTCCCTGTAACCGCCCTCACAGACGCTGCACCACAACCTGTGCAATCCTCGATTCAGAACTGCGCCCTCCACTCGGCGCGCCCATAACTAGAAAAACAACATGAATATTCCGGGAATTCACGATTTTGTCGCCGATTTATCCGGCGTCCCAACCTCAGAAAACCGGCCAAACTCCACATCCATGGCCACTAAGTCGAATGCTTCGAAGACTTTACATTTATCTATCTTGTAATGAGTAAGTTATGCAATTTCAAGGGGAGGGGGGAGGGTTATTTTTCCAGTTATCTCGCCGCGCCTCCCAACACCATCATCCGCGCCCATACCAGCACCAAACGTGATTCGCACAAGCATGGTTCATGAAAAGGAGCAATCATAATGTCATCATCTTCTTCCACTCCATCCAGGAAATACCCTTACGGATGTTGTCAAATGCGAAACGCCAGTGGCGATCCCTGCAGAATGCCGGCCCTCCACGGCGAACGGTTTTGCCACTATCACAAACTCATGGGCAAAACTCCCATTCCGGCCGGCGATGACTTCCTCCCCTACAATCACATCTACCTTCCACGGCTCGAAGACGCCGCTTCCATCCAGGTCGCAATTTCCGAAGTCTGCGAACTGATGTTGCACCGCCGCATCGAGCCCAAAGAGGCTTCCGCGCTCTTCTATGCCATGCAGGTCGCGTCCCAGAATCTGGGGCCCGTCAACCCCGATCCCAACGCGAACGCATCCCAGCCCTTGCAGCCCGGAACCATTCAGGCATGCGCCGACCAGCCTTCCCGCCGCCGTCGTGGCCGTCCTCGCAAGTCAGCTGCTCAACCTGTCCCTATCGGCAATTTAAGGAGATGACGAACTCACCGCCCTCGGCATCCGGTGAGATTGGCGGATCGCAGTATCATCGAAATTGCGGGATCGGTTTACAATCACCCATGACCCGATCGCCAGATCGCCCGATTTTCTCGGCACCCTCGGCGTCTCGGGGGTGAAATGACATGGCACGAACTACAACCTACAGCAGCATTACCCCTCGCCAGATCCGCGTGATCGGCGTTCCTCTCGACCTTGGCCAGTCCCGCCGCGGCGTCGACATGGGTCCCTCCGCCGTGCGCGTCGCCGGACTCGAAGCGCGCCTCGAAGCCATCGGTCACATTGTCGAAGACGCCGGCAACATTGCCGTTGCCATCCCTGAACAAAAAAAAGAAGGCGCAGCGCATGCCAAGTATCTGAAAGAAATCACGGCCACCTGTACCAAGAGCGCCGATCTCGTGCTCAAAACCCTCGAAGCCGGCAAGGTTCCGCTCGTGCTCGGCGGCGATCACTCCGTTGCTGCTGGCACTGTCTCTGGCGTAGCCGAGTTCTACCGCCGTCAAAACCAGAAAATCGGCCTGCTCTGGATTGACGCCCACACCGACATGAACACTCCCGACTCTTCTCCAAGCGGCAACGTGCACGGCATGCCGCTCGCCTCGCTGATGGGATTTCCGCCGCACGAACTCGGCAAGATTTACGATTTCACGCCCAAAGTGGCGCCCGAGAACTGCGTCCTGGTCGGCATCCGCGACGTGGACAACTTCGAGAAGGAAAACATCCGCAAGGCTGGTGTCGAAGTCTTCACCATGCGCGACATTGACGAACGCGGCATGCGCACCGTGATGGAAGAAGCCCTGCGCATGGCCGGACGCGGCACCGCCGGCTACCACGTCTCACTCGACATGGATTGGATTGACCCGGAAGACGCGCCCGGCGTGGGAACTCCTGTCTGGGGCGGCGCGACTTACCGCGAGGCGCATCTCGCCATGGAAATCATCTCCGACCACGGCCGCATGCTGAGCATGGAAATTGTGGAAGTCAATCCAGTCATCGACGAGAAAAATCAGACTGCGGACTTGGCTGTGGAGTTGGCGCTCTCAGCATTCGGGAAAAAGATCCTCTAAGGGAATCGAAAAGCAGAAATTAGAGGATACACACAGGAACACTAGGTAACCCGTGCTTTCCCCTGTGCTCCTCCGTGTACCCCGGCGGTTAGAGGTTTTGCAGTTGTCTCTACTGCACGTCCACAACCCGCCCATTCAAGAACGTCACCTTCAGGTCCTTATAGACCCAAATCTGCTTGGGGCCGAGGTTGACCATCTTGTCCGGGTTCCCGAGAGTTCCTTTCACCTGATCTTGCGTCTGCCCCATCTCGATCGACTGCGGCTGCGATGCCTGCTGCTGCCCTCCACCGCCTCCCTGTCCATTGCCTTGACCGTTGCCTTGTCCGTTGCCGCCTCCGTTGTTGTTGCCTTGGCCTCCCTGATCGTTTCCGCCCTGCTGCTGCGAGTCATCATTGCTGATCGCGAGCAATTGCCCGATGGTGTCTTCCACCTGGCTTGCATTCCCCTTGGCCAACGTGCCGGACGCGAACTTAAAAACCACTTGGGCCTTGTTGTAAGTGGCAGGATCGGTGTTGTTGCAGGTATCGCAGGCGACGATACTCATGGTTACCGTATCTTTGGTGAGATCCACCGCAATCTTCGTGGGGTAGACTTTGTCTCCAACCTTAAACAACTTAGTTTCAGTCTCGCCGCTGAGCGCGTCTGGAGTGCTGGGGCACTTATGCAGTAGACCGCAACCGGCCTTCAGGAAGCTGTTGTTCTTGATTCCAGTTGCATCCGAGGCATGAACGGTTCCGTCCTGGAACGTCGCAGTTCGCGTGGCCATATTCTTGTAAGGAACGCCGATAATTCCGCCCTTTTGCACGGCCAGCAGCGTGCCTGCCTCGACCACGGAATATCCGCTTGAATCCTGCCCCATCTTCGCCAGGTTGTATTGCGCTTTGAGCTGGTCTTCGAGCGGTACCTGCGCGTTCAGCAAACCGGGCGCGAAGCCGACAAGAATCAAAGCACCGACCAGAACCGCCATCTCGATTTTCCTCTGCATTGCGACTTCTCCTCTATTGAAAGTGCTGCCCCTGCTCCCGCTCCCACATGAGTCGGGCGCTTAAGTGTCTTGGTTGAGAAAAGAGTGGGCGCGCCTCCCCCACCAGTCATGAGGCGCGCTCAAGTTGTTAGTTAGGCTGCTTGGCTTCCGCTTCCGCCTGATCCGCATCCTTTTGCGTCTGCTGCAGATCGGCTGCCGCATTCGTGTCGGGCGCTGGCGGCGGCACCTCACCAGCGGTTGTCTTGGTATCGGGAGCGGTGGGCAGTCCGTTCTTCCCGGAGTTGTCCGCCATCTCCTTCATGCCCTGACTCATGTTCTGGCGCAGGTTGTTGTACATCTCCTGCAGGTCGTCGACGGCCACGCCGACGGTCGAGCCTACCGGGCATTCGCCCTTCTTGCTGCTCTTGACGGTGGCGTCGACCATCTTGTCGTCATCGGGTTGGTCGCCGACCCGGTAAACGACATCCCCACCGGTCAGTGTGCATTCCGTTCCATCGGAGGTAGTCAAATCCTCGTCGGTCGCGACCACGAAGTAACGGATCTTGGGATCGAGCGCGGCCGGCGGACCTTGCGCGTTGCCGGACGCATCCTTGCTCGCCGCCGCATCCTTTTCGGCTGCGATCTGATCCTTGATTTCGTCGGCGATCGCGTCCTTGATCTCCTTCGTCATCGCAGGTGCGCCGTTGGTTGCAGCAGGCGCAGCCGCCCCCAGTAGATAGGGATTGGCTCCATAAGTGGAAGCAAGATTCGCCGCCACCAGCGGATCCGACGACCAGAGCGACGCGATTACATTCGAAGATTCCTCGTTAAACTGCGGTGGATGCAGCTCGCCGTTTTCGTTGGCCGCGGCGGATTGCTGCCCCGCCTCATAAGCCGCGCGCAAACTGGCCGCGACGAAGAAATCCGTCAGCCAGAATGCCGCGCTCGGATAGACCGGATAAGGGGCATAGTACGCGCCGTAATAGCCATACCAAGGTGCTCCTCCCCAGCCCCAGCCGTAATAGACCGGCGCCGGCCACGGGTTATAAGCCCAGCCATAGTATGCCGGTCCCCAGTAATACCCGGGAGCATATCCGTAATAGGGATAGCCGCCATAATAGTAAGAACGGTAAGCATAGGCATAGCTTCGCCCACCATACACGTAGGTGCGCTGCACATACGTCCGGCCATTATGGTTGTAGTACGCGCGCTGGCTGTATCCGCCGTTGCGGCCATGGGCGACGACCGTGCGCCCGTTGTGATTGGCTACGATGTGGCGCTGGCCGTTCAAGCCATGGTTGATGGTCATTCCGTGAGCCCGGATCGTCCGGACCTGGCCATTGGCGCGGGTCGTCACGGTCGCGCCGCTGCGGGTGGTTCTCGTAGTAGCGCCGGTCGGCTGGTGATGGTTGGCGCTGGCATTGGCTCCCCCAGGGTGATTGCCTTGGTTGCCACCGGGATGATTGCCCGCCTGGCCCTGCTGGCCCCGGTTCGTGTTATTGTTCCCGCCCACATTCCCGCGGTTATTGTTATTGACGTTGCCGCGATTGCCGGTCTGATTGCCCTGTGGGCCCCGGTTGTTGTTTCCCCCCGGGCGGCTGTTGTTGTTCATGTTTCCGCCTGGACGGTTGCCCATCTGGCCGTTGCCTCCCGGGTGATTCGCGCCGCCCGCCTGATTGCCACCCGGATGCGCTGCGGGAGCGTTATGAGGTGCGGCTGCCGGCTTGCTCGCCGGTGCACTCGGTTTTTTTTCATCTGCAGCCGCCAGGGCCGTAACCGCAAGAATAAACAGTGCTGCCAGCAGCACCACCGCAACGTGATTTCCCTTGCTACTCGAATTCATGAGTCACTCCTCACAGGTAGACGTCAATACCCCAAATCGGCCCGGGAAGAATGCAGTTACACGGCAATCGCCTGCAGTCCCGAGGTGAATAGTTAACGAGGGCTTCTCGGTCCAGTTGCCGTGTGGGGGGAAGGCCGGCATGACCTTGGAAGCATCGCCAAATTTCACACTGGTTTTCCCCCGGTGTCAAGTAAGGAAAGAGATTTCTGTCCAGGCAGTCCCGGCCGCATCACACCCGCAGCAATGGGCGAGTCAGGCACGTCGGACCCCCGGAACCGTTGATGCAGAGTTCAGGCCCGGAAAAAGTGAGCACTTCAAACCCAGCCTCGCGCAAACATCCATTAGTTCTAGCGTTTTGATCGAGCGCAATCAGCCGCCGGTTGCCGAGCGAAAGAACATTGCAGGCGAGCGAATCCCGCTCGCTCGGCTCGATTTCAAGCAGCTGGAAGCCGCGCCCGCGAAGCAGTTCCACGGTTTCGACGGCAAGCCAGGGCAGATCCACGAGGATCGTCCGCTCGTCGAGCATGCTCATCAGCGACATGAGGTGAAGGCAGGCAGCCGGTCCCGGCCCGTAAGGGAGGGGGGCCGAGAGCACATCAACCCCCATAGGGGCAAGCAGCGCGCGCATCTGCTCGATTCCCGCGCGGTTCGTGCGGTAGCCGTGACCCACCAGCAACGTGCGCGGGTCCAGCCAGACGATGTCTCCCGCCTCAGTGCAGCCCGGCGCCGTGATTTCTTCCAAGACTCGAATGCCAAGCCCGGCCCCCAAGTTAGCCTGGGCGCGGGCTTCGGGAACACGATTTGGTTTGGCTGGGTTCATGAGAATCAAGCCGTAGTCGGTCAGGAGCGATGCGTCATGCGCGTACACGGCGTCAAGCGTCAGCGTGTCAGACGCCGGGAGGAACACGATTTCAGCTCCCGCCTTGCCAAGTAGACGGCACATCGCCTCGTGCTCGGACTGCGCCGCAGGATAATCGGGTGGATGGTGAAATCCCAGCTCGCGCCAGGCGTCCGCTTTCTCAGGTCGTCCCCAACCGGCGTTTCGGGGCGGGCAGACCAGCACGCGCCGTAGATTGCCGGTCATCGTTTGTGTGCTCGTCACCTCTACCGATGTTGATCGATCACCCATGGCATTCGCCCGAACTTCTGAAATCCCCGTTTCCAAGCTTCCCACATCCAGTTCTAGCAATGTAGAGGGAGACTGCCTCCACTGCAATGTTGCAAATTGAAACGACCGTGTTGTGTCTTTGTTCTTTCCAACAGGTAATCCACCTTATTGCTTGCGCAAACACCCTCCTCTGATGTTACATATCATCCGTCAATCAAGTCCTCGCACCGTGCAAACAATCCGAGCCGATAGTCAAGAAATCGAGCGATTCAATTCCCATCTCCGCGATGAGGTGGAAGAGCCCCAGGGAGCCCCTATGAGAGCGATGTTGCGCCTGCTTTGTGTTGTCCTGATGTGCTTGGTTGTATCCCAGCTTGGACTCGCCCAGGGTGCTGCCACCGGCGACCTCCACGTAATCGTCAAGGACCCGAAAGGCGGCGTCGTGACCAATGCCGCGGTCACCGTGAGCAATGCCGCCAAAGGCATCGAGCGCGCCGGCAGCGGCGATGGACTGGGCGGGTATAGCGTCCGGCAACTGCCTCCGGGAACGTACAAGATCACCGTCGACGCCCCGGGGTTCGCCAAAGCGGAGGACACCGATGTCGCGGTCACGGTTGGCGGGATTGTCGAGTTGCCCATTGCGCTCACTGTGGCTGGGGGCAGGGAGATCGTGGAGGTCAGCTCTCAGGCCGAGGTAGTGGAGACCTCCCGCAGCTCGACCACCGACACGATCGGCGAACGCCGGATCGACAATCTCCCGATCAATGGCCGCAACTACATTCAATTCACGCTGACGGATTCCCAGGTACAGCGCGACAGCGCCCCCAATCTTGGCGCCGCGCCGACGTCGGGGCTGAACATGAGCGGCCAGAGCGCTCGTTCAAATTTGGTGAACGTAGACGGCGCCGATGCCACCGACAATTCCACCAACGGCGTGCGCTCAACCGTCTCGCAGGAAGCCGTGCAGGAATTCCAAATCATCAGCAACAGTTACGCCGCCGAATATGGCCGCGCCTCGGGCGGCGTGGTTAACATCATCACCCGTTCGGGCTCGAACGATTTTCACGGCGACGTCTACGGCTATCTGCGGAACCGCAACTTTCAGGCGGTGAACCCTTTCAGCACGACGTCAAACCCGGCGTACACCCGAGTCCAGGCGGGCACGGCGTTTGGCGGTCCAATCAAGAAGGACAGAACATACTATTTCTTCTCCTATGAAGTAACACGCCGCCATGAGACCGGATTCTCCAGCATCGCCAACCCGCTGACGAACTTGTCCTACTACCAACTGCAGGCTTTCGACACCTCGCAGGTCGGCCTGCCCTTAGGCACATTGCAGCTGACCCCAGGCGCTTCGGGTCAAATCGGCTTTCTGACGAACCCGACCGTGCTGGCCGCCGAACAAGCCGATACGACCGGGGCTGTTGCTGCCGCCGTGGCCCAGTACGCTGAAATCGCTGGTGCGTCCTCCGGCATGGCGCTGACTGGCGCTTGGCCGACCCTGCTCGGCGGACAGCCCGGGTTCATCTCAGACTGCTCGACTCCGGGAACGTGCATTGTGCCGACTTCCTACCAGACGCTGGCATCGCAGGCTGGGAACTTTCCCGTGTTCGAAGGCACCAGCCTCTACTCTTTCCGCCTCGACCACAACGTCAGCAACAATAACCGTCTCACGCTGCGCGTCAACGCCAGTCCGAGCACGGTCACCGGTATCGAAGTCAGCGGCCAGGATCAGCCTTTTGGTCAAAACGCACGTTCCCGCACTTCTCAACAGACCTACCGGGACGTGGCCGGAGTCGTGCAGGATACCTGGACCCTCGGCAACAGCAAAGTAAATGAATTCCGCTTCCAGTACGCCCGCCGAGGCCTGAATTACTTCTACAACACTCAGGTCACGGACGGCGCCTATCCGGCCGTAAACATCCCCGGCTACGCTTATTTCGGCCGCGAGCCTTACTCCTACATCAAGCGCATCGAACCTCGCTACCAGTTCACTGACAACTTTTCCTGGAGTATCGGTCGGCACGACACCAAGTTCGGCGGTGACTTCAACTATCTTCCGCTCACGGCCACCTTCACGGTGAACTACGGCGGCGTGTACGACTTCGGACCGCTGTCGGTCGCCGATTCCCTCCCCGCTGCAACCTACAACACGCTGGTTAACGCCCTTCCTCCCAACTTCCCCATTCCCGGCCTCTCCGCCGTGCAGGCATACGGTTTCGGTGTCCCCCAGGACTTCATTCAGGGCATCGGAAACCCCACCGATTCGTTCTCCAATAAACCGCTCGGCATGTTCTGGCAGGATTCCTGGCGTGTGCGCAACAATCTCACGTTGAACTATGGTGTGCGGTACGACATCGAATTCCCGCCAACGTTCAAACCACCCACCCAACTAGCTCAAGCCGGATACAACTTCCTGGGACTGCAGAAGGGCATCCAGACCGACAAGAACAACATCCAGCCTCGCCTCGGCCTCGCGTGGGACCCCAAAGGGGACGGCAAGACTGTAGTCCGCGCGTCATTCGGTATGTTCTATGACCACCCCTTGCTTGGTCTCTACTTCCTGGGCGATGCTTCCGACGGCTCGACCAGCGTCCAGTTGGCGTTTCCCGGAGGCACTCCTTGCAACGCCGGCTCCACTCCATTCAGCCCCGCGAATCTCAATGCCTCCAGTATTTTCACGGGGGGTCTTGGAAACGCGAATTGCATGAACGTAAGTCAGCTTTACTATCAGCCGAACCAGCAGCAGTTCCAGTCGAACCAGCCTAACTCCCTGTTCCTCGGTCAGCAGTATCTGACCAACGCGCCGGCCCCGTATGCTCCATATCCCTTCCCGCTCCCCTTCCAGCCCTTCGGTTATCCGCAAGGGAAGAACTTCGTTTACGCCTACTCGCAGCAGGCGAACCTGACCATCGAGCGCGACCTCGGCGGCGGCTTTGCCTTCAGTCTGGCCTACAACTTTAACGGCGGTCGCCATCTGAATCGCCCCATCAACGCCGCCCCGGTCCGTGGCGATTTGGTAACCCAGAATTGGCTGGCCGCGGTGACCGCGGGTGCGGTGCCGTCTTCCACCAACCCCCTCTTCATAGCCACTTGCGGTGCCAGCCCGTTCGCTGGTTCGTCCCCCACTGCACTGCCCTATTATGTCCCAACCGCTCTGGTGAACTTCTTCCGTCCCTCCGGCCTGAATGCCTCTATGGCTGCACTCTTCCAGGCTTGTCTGCCATACGCCATCGCAGATCTCCAGACGGCAAAGCTCAATGCCAACTGCAACCCGGCCACGCTCGCCAACTGCATCCCCTTCAGCGACATGGACGCCAATTACTCCAACGGCACTTCGGACTATCACGGCCTGAGCGCGAATCTCCGCAAGCGCTTCAGCAATCACTACGAATTCCTGGCCTCCTACACCTGGTCTCACACCATCGACGATGCCACCGATCTCCAGGCCACGCTCACCCCGCAGGACAGCTATATCCCGCGTGCCGATCGTTCCAATTCCACTTTCGATCAGCGCCATAGATTCGTCTTCAGCGGGGTCTACCAGTCGGGCAAGCTCAGCGGCAACGGTTTTGCCGGCAAGTTCTTCAGCAATTGGACCATCGCTCCCCAGATTGAACTCAGTTCCGGCCGCCCCTTCAACATCATTACTAGTGGCGGCGACAACCTCCAGTTGTCATCCCTTACCAGCCGCCCAAACGTTGTGCCGGCGGGAACACCGGCGAATGGCTGCGGGTACGCGACGGTAGCTTCCAAGTTCTCGCCCACGGGCTTCTTTCAGGAGCCGTGCTTCGCCGACCTCGCCGCCAATCCAACCGTGCTGTTCAATCCCAACCCCCTGGTGGCGCTGGCGGCGCTCGACGGAAACCTCGGTCGCAACGCCGGCCTCACTCCATGGACCGTCTTCGACGACCTGCGCCTCGCCAAGCGCGTTTCTTTCGGCGAGCGCTATAACATGGATTTCATCGCCGACATGTTCAACATTGCCAATGTGTACAACGTGGCTGCGGTCAGTCCGCTGTTCACAAACACCGGACAGGCCACCGCCGCCTACGATCCGCGGCAGTTTCAGTTTGCGTTGAAGTTGAACTGGTAAGCCGGATTTGGTTTTTCGCTCCCGGCGTGGACGCGGGAAGTGGGTCCGCGCCCTCTTTCGAGGGTGCGCCAACCGCTCCAAAGTCAACAAGTCACTACCTTTGGTGGAAGGGTATACTCGTCCGCCCATCAGGGCGGTCGAGCCGCACGTCGGGCGTTATCTCTTCGGTTTCAGGCCCCCGCAGTCACTCTTTTCGGTCCGCGGGAATCTTGATGTCCCTTCAGTTCCCGCGCCAGCGACCCGGCGATCTTGTTCGTAATTCGCGCCGTTACGGCCGCGATCAGTCGATCCTGATCTTTGGGAAATGGGCCTCGTTCCAGGCGGAAGGATTCCAGTTCCTGGCGGCAAATCTCGTCGATGCGCAGCCGCAGCGCGGTCAATTCGGGCCCTGCGCCTCCGGCGATTAGCTGCTTTCGAAAACCATGCACTTCGGCGAGCACGATCTTCTCCGCCTCCGCTTCGCCGGCGCGGGTCCCGATGCGCGGCTCGACCGCACGCTCCAGATCCTCCAGATCGTAGAGCAGCACGCCATCGAATTCGCGTACTGCGGGATCGATGTCGCGCGGCAGCGCCAAGTCAATCATAACGAGCTTGCGTCCCTGGCGCTTGGCAACCAGGCACTTCATGTCCTCGGCTGAAAAACAAAAACGCGGCGCAGCGGTGGCGCTGATCACCAAATCAGCTTTCGCGAGATGTTCCTCACCTTCTTCGAACGCAGCTGCCTGCAAGGCGCCTGCCGGTCCGCCAACCCTTTGAGCTACATCCTTTGCCCGGTTCTCGGAGCGATTGATTACACAAACCGATGCTCCTTGCGTCAGGAACGCACGGGCCGTTGCTTCTGCCACGCGGCCCGCCCCCAGCACGACGATGTTCCTGGAAACCACCGACCCGAAGATCTGGTCAGCGAGCCGCAGCGCGGCGTGGGCAGGCGAAACGAAATGGGAGCCGAGCGGCGTCTCCTTGCGCACACGCCGACGCACGGCCAGCGCTTTCCGCAGGACTGTATCCAGGTGCTGGCCCGTGCAACCCAGGTTCCGTGCCTGCTGCCATGCCGTGTTCACCTGGCGCGCAATTTGCTGTTCGCCAATGCACATGGAATCGAGGCCGCTGCTCACCCGGAAAGCATGCGCAAGGGCCTGCTCATCCAGCAGGCGATAGAAACTGTTCCACTCCTGCAGCTTCAAATCATATTCGGCAGTCAGCAGGCGCAGAATGGAATTGACAGCCAGGGTGGCATCGCCCCAAACGACAAACTCGGTGCGATTGCAGGTGGAAAAGACGAGCACTTCCTCGATGCCTTCGCCTTGCGACAACATCGACAGGACTTCCGATTGGCGGCATCCGGTCATCCAGAAGCGTTCGCGCACTTCGACCGGCGCCGTCCGGTGACTGAGCCCGACTACCACTAGAGTCGGTTCCACGACACACGCTCCCCATGGGACTTCCATCTGTTGTAGGGCATCGGAGGTGCCAAACTTCCTGATTGAGGGAAATTTCTGTAAAAGTTTGAAAATGAACTTGTTAGCCGTTTGCTGTTGCGTTCCGCAACGCTCCGCTGAGACTGGCGGGTGCGAGATTCACCCCTGTGCTTCGGGTCCTGTCGCGCAGGAGCAATGGGGATTGTGATGGCTGTCACCGGTCAATGGTCATTTCGGGAAAAATGTGCGTAAATCCATTGTTTTGTGGTATCGTCGCAGCCGAAAACCTTTGCAGCGGAATTGTGTTTCTACTGGGCAGGTTGACCCAGTGGATGGCAGTGCGTTGCCAGGGCAACTGCGCTCACTACCAAGGGGCGCTTATCTCTCACTTATAAGGAGAATGGACGATGAAGACGATTCTTAGGGCGACCATCGTGGTGGTTGCGCTGGCGCTGATTGCCTCGACCTACACCTTTGCCGAAGCGGGTGCGGACTACAAAGCAAAGTGCGCGGCCTGCCATGGCGCCGAAGGCCACGGCGACACGACGATGGGCAAGAACCTGAAGATCAGGGACTTCGCCTCTGCCGACGTGCAGAAGCAGTCGGATGCGGAACTGACCGACATCATTGCCAAGGGCAAGGGGAAGATGCCGGCCTATGACGGCAAGCTTTCGAAAGATCAGATCAGCGATCTGGTGAAGTGGATTCGGACGTTGAAGAAGTAAGCCCTAAAACTGTGGTTCTGCCAAACGGCCGGGTGCTGCCCGGTCGTTTTTCTGTTATTGGGGTTGGACTCTCGGCTTCGATTGGGCAGGCGCGCCGCCGCTGGCTCAAAATAGTGGAGGGCGAAGATGGACCTTCATGCTCCTTCTAAAGGGCGCGGGCAATCGCGCCGATGGGTTCGAATAGGGGTCGCTAGCCGCCTGGGGAAGAGAATTGTCTATGAACTTTGATGATGCCGTGGCTGCACACTCGGAATGGAAGCGGAAACTCTATTCGTACGTGCAGAAACCCGATCACACCCTGAAGGCCGACGAGGTAGCCGCAGCCGACCGGTGCGTGTTGGGGCAATGGCTCAAAGGAGAAGCGCAAAAGTACTCGGCCCTCCCGGAATTTGCGAAGCTGACAACGGAACACACGCGCTTCCACATAGCGGCGGCGGACATTGTGAGCAGGGTCGACAGCGGGCAAGACGTTAGCGCGGACCTGGTTATTGGAGGCGGCAGCGAATTTGGGCGTGCGTCGGCAGCGGTTGTGCGCGCGATTATTGATCTGAAGAAAAAGTACTAAATGAAGAGTTAAGGTTACGAGGCGAGCGTGCCCTTGGCGCGTCCTGCGACCGTCTTCGTGTTGATACCAAGATCCGAAAGGCGGCTGTCCCGGCGAACCGCCCGCTCTACCTCGCGCGTCGCCTGATTACTTTCTAAGCGCCAGCGCGCTTTTCAATCCTCGCCCACGTATCTTTCAGCGCAACGGTGCGGTTGAAGACCGGCTTACCCGGCCCGGAGTCGGGATCGACGCAAAAATAACCGAGGCGCTCGAACTGGTAGCGGCTTTCGATCGGAGCTTTTGCGAGCGACGGCTCCAGCTTCGCGTGCTCGACCACTTCGAGCGAGTTGGGATCGAGGTTTGCCGTAAATTCCTGCCCCTCCGCTACTTGGTTGGGGTCTTCTTTGATGAAGAGCTTGTCGTAGAGCCGCACCTCGGCGTCAATCGCATGCGCGGCTGAGACCCAGTGGATGGTCGACTTCACTTTACGGCCGTCGGGAGCGTTGCCGCCGCGGGTTGCCGGATCATACGTGCAGTGCACTTCGACGATCTCGCCTTTATCATTCTTGACCACGCTTTTCGCTGTGATGAAATAGCCATAGCGCAGACGAACTTCTGTGCCGGGCGAAAGGCGGTAGTACTTCTTCGGCGGCTCTTCGCGGAAATCATCCTGCTCGATATAGAGCACTCTCGAGAACGGAACTTGCCGCTTGCCGGCGGCCTCGTCTTCCGGATTGTTCACCGCCTCCATCTGCTCGACTTGCCCCTCGGGATAGTTATCGATCACAACCTTCAGCGGGCGAAGCACGGCCATGACGCGTGGGGCGCGCTTGTTGAGATCTTCGCGGACGAAGTGCTCCAGCATCGCCAGTTCGAGCGTGCCGCTGGTTTTCGAAACTCCAATGGCGGCGCAAAAATTGCGGATCGCTTCCGGCGTGTAGCCACGCCGGCGAATGCCGGAGAGCGTGGGCATGCGCGGATCGTCCCAGCCGCTGACCAGTTTCTCCTGTACCAGCTTGAGCAATCTGCGCTTGCTTAGCAACGTGTACGTGAGGCTCAGCCGGTCGAATTCGTATTGCTGCGAGGGGAAGATTCCCAATTGCTGGATGAACCAGTTATAGAGCGGCCGGTGATCTTCGAATTCGAGCGTGCACATCGAGTGCGTGACGTGCTCGATCGAATCGGACTGTCCGTGCGCGTAGTCGTACATCGGATAGATGCACCACTTGCTGCCGGTACGGTGATGGTCGGCGTGGAGAATGCGGTACATCACCGGGTCGCGCATGTTGAGATTGGGCGAGGCCATGTCGATTTTGGCGCGCAGCACGCGCGTGCCGTCTGGAAACTCGCCCTTGCGCATGCGCTCGAACAGGTCAAGATTCTCTTCAACGGAGCGGTTGCGATAGGAACTCTCTTTGCCCGGTTCGGTGAGCGTGCCGCGATGCTGGCGGATTTCTTCCGCGCTTAGATCGTCAACATAGGCCTTGCCATCTTTGATCAGCTTGATGGCCCACTCGTAGAGCTGGTCGAAATAGTCGGAGGCGTAGAAAAGGCCTTCCCACTCGAAGCCCAGCCAGCGGACATCCTTCATGATCGAGTCGACGTACTCCTGCTCTTCTTTCTCGGGATTGGTATCGTCGAAGCGCAGGTTGGTCTTGCCCTTGAATTCGTCGGCGAGCCCGAAGTCGAGGCAGATGGCCTTGGCATGGCCAATGTGCAGATAGCCGTTCGGCTCGGGCGGGAAACGCGTCTGGATGACGGCGTCACCGTACTTCTTGCTGGCGAGGTCGGCGATCATGGCATCGCGGATGAAATTGGAGGGCCGCGGCTCGGCCGACGGGCTGGGCGCAGCCTCGCTGGACGAAGGGGACTTAGTCGTACTCATACTCTTGCTATTCTATATGTCTGATGGCGCAGTGCGTGCAATGCGGGCGGCAACTTCCTCCTTTGACCTTAAGGAAGATATGCCGGTGGTGTGTGCAGCACGAGGCTGCGCAGCGAGGCGACGATTCTGGCGTGCAGCGGGTCGAGGCAGCGCCATGGTTGCGGCAGCAGTCGACTTCGATGGCCGTTACGCAGGTGATTTTTGGCGCGAATGTCGCGCTGTTCATCGCGATGGTGCTGGCCTTCGGCGCTTCGACGCTGAGCGGCCCAGCAGGGCCAGACCTTGTAAGGGTGGGCGCCAACTTCGGCCCTTATACGGTCAGCGGACAGTGGTGGCGTCTGCTGACCTGCCTTTTCGTTCACGCCGGCCTGCTGCACATTGCGTTCAACATGTGGTGCTTGTGGGACCTGGGTCGGCTCGCCGAATCTTTGTACGGACATTGGACGTTTGCAGCCCTGTACCTTATCTGCGGGGTGTCGGCGAGTTTGGGTAGCATTTTGTGGAATGCGTCGGTCCTGAGCGTCGGTGCTTCGGGAGCGATCTTCGGGATTGTTGGCGCGCTGATCGCGTCGTTTTATCTGGGCGAATTTTCGCTGCCGCGCGCCGCGCTCGGCGGGACTTTGCGCAGCCTCCTGATCTTTACTGGATACAACCTCTTCTTCGGTGCCGTGATTGCGCGCACCGACAACGCCGCGCACATCGGTGGACTGGTCATGGGCCTCATCCTTGGCGCGCTCATCGCCCGCCTTGCTCCGGGACGTGACGACGTCGTACGAAGGATAGCGGTGCTGTTAGTCGGGGTTGCGATTGTCGGAGGCGGAGTGATGTGGCTCCAGCACGCGCGCGCCTATATGGTGCACGCGCAGAACGGAGTCAGCTTTCTGAATGCCGGCAAGTCGGACCAGGCCATTGCCGAACTTCGGAAGACTGTAGCCCAGCGGCCCGATTTCGCCCCCGGCCATGCAGCCTTGGCACGCGCCTACATCTCGAAACACGATTACGAAAACGCCGCCGACGAAATGAAGCAAGCGATCGCGTTGCGGCCACACGACGAATCCGGCTATTACGAGCTCGGCCTGATCTACATGGAGCAGAAACAGCCGGCAAAAGCACAAGACACGTTTGCGCAGCTGCTCAAAATCGATCCCAACAGCGCCGACGGACACGCCGGGCTGGCGTCGGCCCTTTCCGACCAGCATCGCGATGCCGAGGCCCTCGCTGAGTACAAGCGGGCGGCGGCAATTGATTCCGACTACCAGGGCGTGAATTACAACATCGGCCTCGAGCAGGCACGGCTTAAGCTCTATGACGATGCCATTGCCTCGTTGCTCAAGCAGCGCGATAAAGGCGACGACCCCGACAACGAAAATCTACTGGCCGATGTCTACACGAACAAGGGAATGCTCAACGAAGCCGAGGACGCCCGGGAGAGAGCCGCGCGGATGAAGGGGCCGAAATAGAAGGCTCGGACTAGGACGGGTGGGGCACCTGCCACTCCATTACTGCCGACGCTAATTCAATCTCTGAATCGCCTGCTCGATTCTTGCCAGCGTTGTCTCCTTGCCCAGCACCTGAAGCGTCTCAAACAGCGGCGGCGCGTTCTTCCGGCCGCAAACGGCTACGCGGATGGGCTGGAACATCTGGCCGGCTTTGAGGCCCAGTTCCTGCGCGGCGGCGCGAAGGGTTTGGTCGAGTGCATCATGGGTAAATTCGGTTTGTGCCAGGACTTCACGGGCACGCGTCAGGACTTTGAACGCCATGGCCGCGTCGCCCTTCTGCGGAATGAGTTCCGCCGGATCATAGGGCGGAAGTTGATCGACAAAAAAGAAATCCGCGGCCGTGAGCACATCGCGCAGCAGCTTGATCCGCTCGCGAATCAGAGGCGTAATCGCCAGCATTTTCTCGGGCGTGACCTGAAATCCAGCGGAGTGGACGATTGGCAGCAACTGGGTGCTCAGGTCGGCGACCGGCAGGGCGCGGATGTGCTCGGCATTGAGCCACAGAGCTTTGGGGTCAAAGGTCCCTTCAGGGTAAGCGGGCGAGGGCGCCCGCTCCACACTTGTTTCCTTGAAATTGACGACAGCATTCGCGCGATTGATCCCTTCGAGGGAAAAAGCGTCAATCAGTTCCTGCCGGGTCATGCAGGTGCGATCGTCTTTCGGCGACCAGCCCAGCAGACACAAGAAGTTGATGAAGGCGGCGGAAAGGAATCCGGCATCACGATAGGTCGTGACGCTGACGACCGGCCCGTGGCGGCGCTTCGAAAGCTTCGAGCCGTCGGGCGCGACGAGCAGCGGCAAGTGCGCGAATTGCGGCAGCCCTGCGCCGGCGCTTTGCGCCGCCTCAAAGATCAGGACGTGCTTGTAGGTGTTGGAAAGATGGTCCTGGCCGCGGATAATGTGGCTGATTTGCAGATCGATGTCGTCGGCGCACGACGCCAGGTGATAAGTCGGCATGCCATCGCTGCGCAGCAAGGCGAAGTCTTCAATGTCGTCGGCGGCCTTGATTTGCTCTCCGTACACGGCATCGGTGAAGCGAACCTGCTCGCCCAAGCCGCGCGGCACGCGGAAGCGCAGGGCAAAGGGCTCTCCAGCGGCGGCGCGGCGGTCGCTTTCGGCGCGGGGCAGGTCGCGCATGCCGGGATTGAAGAGCCAAGTTTGAGTGGCGCCGGATTTTTCGCTGTCTCCTGTATGCGCCGGGGTAAAGTCGCGGTAGCCTAGGCCTTTCTGGAAGATGGTGTCGGCGATCTGGCGGTGAAGTGCAAGGCGTTCGGATTGCTTGTATTCTTCATCCCAGGCCAGATCGAGCCAGCGCAGGCCGTCGAAAATGGAGTTGACGCTCGCTTCGGTATTGCGCTCGACATCAGTATCGTCGAGGCGGAGAACCATGGTTCCACCATTGCGGCGGGCGTACAGCCAGTTGAAAATAAACGTGCGGGCACTGCCCACGTGCAGAAAACCGGTGGGCGACGGAGCGAATCGAACGCGAAGCATAACGTTTGAGTATATAGGCTCTGGGGTAGCCTAACGCCGAAGACCGAGAGCCCGGTTACCTCCGGTTACCAAGGTAATGGGCAGGCGCAAAACCGGCTAGCAGAGTCGCATCTTAATAAAGGAAGATATCCAAAACGGGCCGCACCCAGGGCGGACTTCGCCGGAAGACCAAGTTACGAAATTCCGGCGTAACAGCATTAGGCCATTCGATATTTGGCCAATCGATGTACCGTCCGGGCCGCGCCCAGTTTTGAGGGAGCGATGAACACCTTTGCCGCAGGTCCGGTACTGGTCCCAGGAGCCGTCGCGCTTCTGGTGTTCGGCCTCTTCTGGTACCTCTACCTGCAGAACCGCCACAGTTATTTTCGTGCCTGGCAACTGGCCTGGGCGGCTTACACGCTCCACTATGTCGTCGAGTCGGTCATCCACTTCAAAGGTTCCTCTGCCCCGCTTCTGTTCCTGAGTTCGCTGCTGCTCGTCGCAATGGCGGCTTGCATCCTGGTCTCGACGCGCCTCATGAAGGAACCGTTTCAGATCAAGTGGTACGACGTTGCGGTCGTGCTGGCCGGAATCATTCTCGCCTTTATCGGCGTTCGCGCTCATACGCCTGACGGCCCATTTCACCTGCAAGCCACGGTGCCACTCTACTTGAGACTCGAACTGGGGCTGGCGGCCGTTCTGCTCTATTCCTCGTTTCATTATTATCGCTACGCTTATCGCCGAGACTCCATGGCGTTCCGCACGCTGGCCTTCTCGCTGGCGTTGTGGGCGGCGCTCATGGGCGCAGGACAGTTCCGCGAGCCATTCCTTGAGAATGTTGGACGGCTCGGCGGCTACCTCGGGCCGATTCCGCAAATGCTGCTGGCGATTGCGATGGTGATGGTGCTGTTTGAAAACGAGCGCAATGCCGTGCAGGAAAATGCCCTCGCCTTTTCGACTCTCGGCACCGATCCGCGCCGGCTGCTTTCGGCCGACGATCTGGCTCCCAGCTTGCAAGCGTTTGTGGATCGTCTGGTGGCGCCGCTGCCCTCGCGCCGTGCCCTGATCTTTATTACCGCACAGTGGCGTGGCACCGTTCCCTCGGTGCAAAAGGGGTTCTCCGCCGAGTTCCTGGATAAGCTGCAGAAAACGGAGGCGGGAGATTACATCACCGAACTCGCCTACCGGCGCGGCGGCGTCGTCACCTTCCGCAATCTGGCGGACCTCGAAGAACCGCTGCCGGCGCTCTCCGGAGGGAAGTTTCAGACCTTTAAGCAGGCGCTGCTTTCCGAGGGAATCGGCGACATGATGGCCGTGAGCCTGCAAACGCGCGAGCACAACTTTGGAGTCATTCTGTTCCCCCATGCCGAGCGCAGCATGTTCGGATCGTCGAATTTGCGGCTCCTCATCGGCCTCTCGCTGCAGATCGCGCTGACCCTGGAAAATTATGTCGTCATGCACGACGCCCAGCGCCGGACCAAGGAATACGAAATGCTCACGGAAATCGGGCAGGCCATCAGCTCCCACCTCAATCCTGACGAGGTGCTGCGCACGGTGCAGGCCGAGCTGGGCCAGATTTTCGACACCAGCTGTTTCTATGTTGCCTTCCAGGAGGAAGAACAAATCCGCTTCGAGCTGGAAAGCGAGGACGGCCGCATTCTTCCCAAGCGATCGCGCAAGATCGCCAATGGCCTGACGGAGCACATTCTGCGAACTGGGCAACCCCTGCTAATCAAATCGGACCTTGAAAAGGTGCGCGCGGACCTGGGGGTTGACTTCATTCCGCCCCGTCCGGCGCGGTCGTTTTGCGCGGTGCCGATTCTGCTGGGTGGAAAGCCGGCGGGCGTAATGGCTGCACTCAGCAGCGAACGCGAATATCAGTTTCAGGAGCGCGATCTTGCCGTCATGCAGACCGCAGCCGGTCAGCTCGGCGTGGCCATCGAGAATGCGCGTCTCTTCACGGAAGAGCAGCGCCGCGCCCGGCACCTGGCGTTTTTGAACAACATTTCAAAAATGGCGATCTCGAGCGAAGATGCCGAGCAGATGATGGCCGACATCGTCCGCGAAATCCAGAAAAGTTTCCACTACGATCATATCGGCATCGGCATCCTGGATCGCGTCACCAGAGACATCGAGATCAAAGCCGAGGCGGGAACGACGTCACTGGCCCTGGGTCGCCGGATCGCCGTGGGCACCGGCGTAGTGGGCAAGGTAGCGCGCACTGGAGACAGCGCGCTGGTACAAAGCGCCGGCGCCGGCCAACTCGCAGGTGTGCTGCCGGAATCGCGCGCCGTACTCTGCCTCCCGATTACTTACGGCGAAAATCTGCTGGGCGTACTGAATGTGGAAAGCCGCTCCGAGAATGCGTTTGCTCCGCAAGATGTATTGATTCTGAATACGCTCGCGGACTTGTTAGCCACTGCACTGCACAATTCGTTCGTCTTCCAGAAGCTCCAGCAGCAGTCCATTACCGACGGCCTGACCGGAATCAAGACGCGCCGTTTCTTTTGGGAGGCGCTCAGTTCGGAGTGGAGACGCGCTTCGCGTTCGGGCCGGCCCTTCTCGGTGGTCCTGATCGATCTCGACAAATTCAAGGAAGTCAACGATTCGCTCGGCCATCTGGAAGGCGACCTGGTGTTGGCGCGCGTCGGCCGCTTGCTCGAACAGAAATGCCGGCAGTCGAATGTGGTCGCGCGCTACGGCGGCGACGAATTCATCATCCTCATGCCGGAAACTGGAATCGAGCAGGCGCAGGTGCTGGCCGAGCGCTTGCGGCTCTGGCTGGCGACCGATCCCATGTTGGAAGAGCATCACATCACCGGCAGCTTTGGTGTCGCCAGCTTCCCGGTGCACGGATTCGCCATCGAGGACATGATCCGCGTGGCGGATGCTGGCATGTACGTGTCTAAGCATGCAGGCGGCAACCAGGTCTCAACCTCCGAACCATTTCGCGAAGGCTCAGCCGTCCAGCGGCAGCTCATTAGTTCCTACATCGAAGGATTTCTGCAGCGCGAGCAGCATAGCTCGAAGCACCTGGAAGAACTGGCGACTACGTTGCGGAAACTGAGCCCAAGCTCCGGCGACGAAGACACTAGAGTTCTTCGAGAGGCGGTAGAGACCTTGGCGCAGGCCGCCGAACTAAGAGAGCCGAACGCCTCCGGCCACGGGGAACAGTGCGGGCATTACGCGGCAATCATTGCGCGCGGATTGAATCTCTCTCAGGAGGAGATCGCGGACGCAGCTTTTGCCGCGCGTGTACACGATGTCGGCAAGCTCTTTATCGATGAACGCATTTTGAACAAATCCCACTCTCTGACGGACGAGGAATTTTCCTTAATCAAGACCCACCCGCAGCTTGGCGTCGATGTGCTGCGCGTCATTCCTCAAATCAACCGCGTCGCTCAGGCGGTCGCCTCGCATCATGAGGCATTCGATGGCAGCGGATACCCGTTGGGCTTGCAGGGTGAAGTCATTCCGCTGCTTGGCCGCATCATCGCCGTGGTAGATGCCTACGCCAACATGATGAGCGAACGCTCTTTCGCGCCCGCCAAAAGCCACGAGCAAGCCCTGGCGGAGCTGGCAAATTTAAGCGGCACCCGCTTTGACGGAATGATCGTTCGCCTGTTCACCCGCCTGCTCAAAATAGAAAAAGCATCCACTCTGTAAGCAGCGGCTAAGCCATGGTTAGCACGAGCGTTGCGTTGCTGGGCAAGTAGCTCTTCCGCCGAAACCAATCTTCCATGGCATCGCGTAGCTGATCGAGCGGGACGTGCGTCCCGATCTCAAGCGATCCATCCGCCACCGGCAAGGTGTTGTCAAACACAGTGGCATTCGTGAAATTACGCATGCTGAAACTATCGAGCCACTTCAGCGGGCAGAGATGCAGCTGCCCATCGAGCTTGTACTCGACGCGAACTTTGCGGGCGAACATAACTCGATTTAAGCACAGAGAGGCGCGAACGGGCGGCCCCTTGCTTCGCTCGCGTCAGGCCCAAAGCGCGATCAAAAGAAAAGCCCGGGACCCATCCCGGGCTTTCCTTTGTTCACATGTTTGTAAAACGGTCTTACTCGTCCTCTGGCCAGCGTTCCGTTCTTTTGCCAAGCCGGCTGACTTTGCCGAACCGGCTGAGCTTGCCCGTTTTGGTGATGCTCAACCGCAGCCGCCGGTCCAGATCATCCAGTTCATGAGTCAAGCCCTCCGGCAAATGCGTGCCGAAGCGTTCAAAGTGCTCCCGGATCAGCGGGATCTCGGCAAGCCAGCCGTCAACGTCCAGGCTGAGCAGCGTGTTGAGTTGTTCGGTGGTGATGTCCAAGCCGCTGGTATCGAGATCGGCAGGACGTGGAAGCCTTCCAATCGGCGTATCCACCGCATGTGCTTTACCTTCGCACCGTTCGAAGATCCACTTCAGGACCCGGCTGTTCTCCCCGTAGCCAGGCCACAGGAACTTGCCGTTTTCGTCGGTACGGAACCAGTTCACGTAGTAAATCGTGGGGAGCTTTGCGCCCTCACGCTCTCCGATCTTGAGATAGTGTGCGAAGTAATCGCCCATGTTGTAGCCGCAGAAAGGAAGCATGGCCATCGGATCGCGGCGCAGCTGTCCCACCTGTCCCGCCGCCGCGGCCGTGGTCTCACTGCTCGCCGTTGCACCCAGGAACGTGCCGTGCTGCCAGCTGTACGCCTCCGTCACCAGCGGCACAACGCCCGCTCGGCGGCCGCCGAACAGAATCGCGTCAATCGGCACGCCCTTCGGATCTTCCCACTCGGGCGCGATCACCGGGCACTGCCGTGCCGGGGTGGTGAAGCGCGCATTGGGATGCGCCGCCTTTCGAGCCGTATGCGGCGTCCACGGCCGGCGCAGCCAGTCCAGCAATTCGGGCGGCTTTTCGTCTGTCATGCCTTCCCACCAGACGTCGCGGTCGGGTGTAATAGCACAATTGGTGAAGATGGAGTTCTTGGTGGCGGTGAGCATGGCATTCTGGTTTGACTTCATGCTCGTTCCCGGAGCTACCCCGAAAAAACCATACTCGGGGTTAATTGCGTACAGCCGGCCATCCGCGCCGAATTTCATCCATGCAATGTCGTCGCCGACCGTCTCCACCGTCCAGCCTTTGATAGTCGGGATCAACATCGCAAGGTTCGTCTTGCCGCAAGCCGACGGGAATGCGCCCGTAATGTATTTAACGTGCCCCTCCGGGCTGGTCATCTTCAGGATGAGCATGTGCTCCGCCAACCATCCCTCGTCGCGTGCCTGTACCGACGCAATGCGCAGGGCATGGCATTTCTTGCCGAGCAGTGCATTCCCGCCGTACCCCGAACCGTACGACCAGATCTCGCGCGTCTCCGGAAAGTGGCAAATGTACTTTTCGTCGGCATTGTTCGGCCAGGCGGCATCCTGGTCGTTCGGCCCGAGCGGCGCGCCCAGCGAATGCAACCCGCGCACAAACTCGCCGTCCTCACCGAGAACATCGAGCACGCGCGTTCCCACCCGCGCCATGATGTGCATGTTCGCCACCACATACGGCGAGTCCGAAATCTCCACCCCGATGTTGGCAATCGGCGAGCCAATCGGCCCCATGCTGTAGGGAATCACATACATCACGCGCCCGGTCATCGAGGCCGCGTAGAGCGGCAGCAGTCGCGCCTTCATCTTGGCTGGATCTTCCCAGTTATTGGTCGGGCCGGCTTCTTCCTCGCTCCGGGCGCAGATAAACGTTCTTTCCTCAACTCGAGCCACGTCGGCCGGGCTCGAACGCACCAGGATGCTGTTTGGCCGCTTCTCCTCATTCAGAGGAATCGCGGTGCCCGCCAAAATCATCAGCCGCACCATCGCCTGATATTCTTCGTCCGAACCGTCGCACCAATGAACCCGGTCGGGCTTACAGAGTTGGGCGATTTCTTCAACCCAGTCAATCAGGCGTTTGTTCTTCATTCCGTTGTTTGTTTCGGTCATAGTTTCCGCGTCCAGAGTATGTGTGGCCATTCGAGTCCTCTTTCTCAAACAATCTCCTTTAACCGATGCCTCGCTGTGAACCAGGCATTCCGCAGGCAGAAGGCGTGGCCGCCGAAGAGATTCTGCCCATTGACCCCGAGGACAGGAGTACTATTGTCCCTCTTTTGCAGGCCCTTTTCCATGTGTCGGCTCCGGGCCCGCTCGATAAGGAAAAACTCCACCGTCCCGTGGGCGGTCCGTCGATTATCCCCGTCCTCGCAGACAGTCCAATGTGTCAAAGATCACAACTGATTGTGATGAATGTCGCAGGCCTGAGGTGGCCGCTGGCGAGCCGAAACTAGCGGGAGGCCTCGACCGGGGGTTCCACTTCGGCCACGATTGCGTCGAGGTGGCTGAGCGTTTCTTCTGCCGTCAGGCTATACATCTCCCGGCCCAGACCTTCGCCTGATTCCAGCGCGGTTCTCAGGAAGTGGCCGGCAATTTCTTTCGCCAGGGGGTCGGTAATGGCGTTGCCCGTACGCTTTTTGTACTCGACCCAGGCCGGATGCGGCAGCGCAACCCAGACCGGGCGTCCATCCACCAGAAATTTAATATCCACCGCATCGGCGTGGCGGGTAGCAATTGCCACGATCAAGGCTTGGTACAGAACATGGACCTTCTTCTTGGTCCAGCGGTCAGTCGCGATGAAGTCAGTGTGCATACGGATAGGGAACCTCAATCACTATAGCGCTCCGCCGGGCCGGCGATCAAACCGCGCCCTGGTTGCTGTGCCTTAGTTCTGAGAACGCCCTGGTTTATTGTCATTCCGAGGAACGCATGCCGACGAGGAATCTCGGACGCTCCTAATCCGGGTTTCCTTGCTCTTGTTTTTTGCATCCTTACCAATTTGCTCAACATCTGTTAGCTTATTGCTCCGCGGTTTGTCGAGGCGCCCCGGGGACGTGCTAGGGTGCTTTTCGAGCAGAAATCCCAAATACAAGGACTATCAATTATGAAAAAGCTGCATAGCCTACTCGCATCTCTCGCAATAGTCGTTGTAACGACTATTTCCGCTTTGGCGCAAACTTCAGCCTGGAACATCGACCCCGCCCATTCCACCGCCCAGTTCACCGTGCGTCACCTCGGAATTTCCAACGTGACCGGCAACTTCACCAAGGTTAGCGGAACAGTCGATTTCGACGAAAAAGACATCGCCAAGTCGCAGGTGGCCGCGTCCATTGACGTCAACTCGGTCGACACTCGCGTCGAAATGCGCGACAAAGACCTGAAGAGCCCCAACTTTTTCGACGCCGAGAAATACCCGACCATCGAGTTCAAATCCAAGCGCATCGCGAAGACCGGCGGCAAGCTGCAGTTGATCGGAGACTTGACCATCCACGGCACCACGCGCGAAGTCACGCTCGATGTCGATGGCCCGACCCCCGAAATCGCCGATCCCTGGGGCAACGCGCGCCGCGGCTTCGAAGCTACCACCACCATCAACCGCAAGGATTTTGGCCTGGTTTACAACAACCTTCTGAAGACCGGCGAAGCCGTTGTCGGCGACACCGTCAAAATTCAGATCGACGTCGAGTTCGTCAAGAAGAAGTAAGCTGGCTCACAAACAGGTTTTGGGTAGGGCACGGCTTCACAGGCTGCGCAAAAGGTCGATGTTGCTCGTGATTTTGGGTGGCGCAGCGCTTCAGCGCTGCGGCAACCGCTGTGTTTTGAACGCGGCTTTAGCCGCTGGGGGGCGCAGCTTCACGCATCCCCTCTCGCTTGCGAAGACTTAATCAGAAGTTCCTTAGCCGCGTTGCTGGTTCACAAGGATCAACCACGACTTCAGTATTATTGAACCGTGGGTCCCAAAGCGATTTCGAAAGCCCAAATCGAATTACTGCACTCCGAAAAGCTGGCTAAACTCCCATGGCTGGTCCATGCCTTCTCCACGCGCCCCGGCGGAGTTTCGCGCGCCTACGGCGGCAATGCTCTTAACCTCGGCTACACCAAGCACGACACCCGCGCCGCCGCCGACAAGAACCGCGAGCTGTTTCTTAAGAAGCTAGGCGTGGCCCATGGTCGCAAAACCTGGCCGCTCATCACGCTCCGCCAAATTCATTCGGATCTCATTCATTACGTCGATCGCCCGCCCGAGCGTCCGCCCGCCGGAGACGGCCTGATCACCGACATTCCCGAACTGCTGCTCGCGGTGCAGGCTGCCGATTGTCTCCCCGTCATCGTGGTCGACCGAAAGCGGCGCGCTGTCGGCGTCTTTCACGCGGGCTGGCGCGGCACGGTCCAGCGCATCGTCGAAAAAGGAGTCGGCGAGATGCGCAAGCATTTCGCGAGCGATCCGCGCAACCTGGTTGCGGCCATCGGCCCCGGCGTACAGGCGTGCTGCTACGAGGTCGGCGAAGAAGTGCGCACCCGGTTTGAAGCCCAGTTCGCCTATGGGGCAAGCCTTTTCCGCGAAGTGAAGCAATCCGATCCCGTACGGGAAAAGTATCCGCTTCTTTTTTTGACGGCGCGCGCCCCCGGCCACAGCCAGCTCCCAGTCAAATTATTTCTGGATTTGGTCGAAGCCAACCGGCTCCAGTTGGTCGATGCCGGTGTGCCGAGCAAGAACATCACCGCGTCGGCTCCCTGCACCGCGTGTCATGCAGAATTACTGTTCAGCTTTCGCGCCGACAAAGGCGTTACGGGAAGGCAAATGGGCGTAGCAGGAATTCGGCCGCTCGACCCGCGTCACCGGTGATGAGTGGTAATGCCTGCTTACGACAACTGACGTAGAATTCGGTCGTGGCCAACATAGCAGAACATCGGCGATTTGATTGGCGCAAACCGCTGGTCGCGGCAGCAATCGCCCTTGTGGTGTCCCTGATGATGACCATCTACGGGACCGACGTAGATTGGCTTCTATATACGGCGGTCGCAGGCGTTCTCGGCGGCGTTGGGCTGCTCGGGTCGATTGCTTTGCGCGCTGTCTTTCGGAAAGGGCAGCATCTGCTGATGGCGCTTGCAATCTTTGGGGCATATGTTGCCGTGACAGCAGTGTTTTTCGTGGGCTATGGACAACTTCGACCGATCCTGCGGTGGACTCTGTGGTCCCACCGTTACAAGTCCGAGTTTCTGGCGCAACCCGCCCCGGCGAATGGTCAATTGAAACACGTTGAATGGGAACGTTCGGGCTGGGGACCAGTCGGTCCAACGATTGTCTATCTCGTATTCGACCCCGCGGATTCGCTTTCAGCGGCCGCAAAGAGCAACAGCCCCGGACGGTTCAGCGGCATACCCTGCGAAGTACCTCGTGTACAGCGTTTAGAGAGCCATTGGTATGCAGTGACGTTTTACACAGAGGAAAGCTGGGGCGAGCGCAACCGCTTAAATTGCAGTGGGTCGGGTGCGTAGTTGTTGTAGCATCCCGATATCACTTACAGTCCAGGAATCTAATCGCTCCACGACTCCCGGGCCCTTCGTCTGTGCTTATGCCAGATCGAACAGCAACACTTCGCTATCCTTCGTCCCCCTGATCGTCAGCTCCTTCTCGTCGCTGACCGCCGCGCCGTCTCCCTGTAGCAGTTTCTGCCCGTTCAGTTCGACTTCGCCCTTCGCCACCTGCAGCCATGCATGGCGTTTCGCCCCCAGCGCATGCCGGACTTCTTCGCCGGGTGAAAGCAAAGTCACGAACAGCTTCGCGTCCTGATGAATTTTCACTGAGCCATCCGCGCCGTCGCTCGATGCGATCAGCCGCAGCCGCCCGCGCTTCTCGGCCTCCGGAAAACTCTTCTGCTCGTACCCCGGCTCGTAGCCCTGCTTGTCGGGCAGAATCCAGATTTGCAGCAAGTGCACTTTCTCGCTCGTCGACGGATTGAATTCGCTGTGCCGGATGCCGCGCCCCGCGCTCATGCGCTGCCCACCGCCGGGCAGAATCACCGAGCCGGTGCCCAGGCTGTCCTTGTGCTCAAGCTGGCCGGAGAGCACATAGGTGATGATCTCCATGTCGCGATGCGGATGCGTCGGAAAACCGCTGTTGGGTGCGACCCAGTCCTCATTGATCACGCGCAGGGAGCGGAACCCCATCCACTTCTCGTCCCAATAATCGTTGAAGCTGAAAGTGTGCTGCGTCTTGAGCCAGCCGTGGTCGCCGCCCCCACGTTCGCCGCTGCGCCGGATGGTTAGCATATCGCCCTCCCCGATGTAGTCGTTATAACGACTAATCTGTCTGTTTAGATGTACCTGGGGCGGGAAGGATTCAGGCGGGAGGCGTCGGGCCGTCGCTCGTCTTTCGTCGTTGGCCGCAACCGGTTTGCAATGAATATTGACGGCTGCCGATGGCAAAGGCTGCTATTCTTCGTCTGCCACTATGCCTTATCGTGTCGTATCGTTCACCATGGTGCAGGTGCGGCAAGGAGCGCTCGGATTTCAACGTCAGTTGAGCGCTGCCCTGCGCGGGAATGCCGAAATCAAGGTGTATTCGGTGAGCCCGTTCGACATGGACGAACGCCGCCGGCTCAAAGACCGGTTCGGGGGAGACATCGTGTATTTCTTCAACGAAGCGGCATGTCGGCAATGCGCACAGCTCAGCCTCAACCTGCAGTTCCTGGCGGAAATCTCCGATGACGAACTGCCTCGCCGCCGAACCCTGGTGGTTGGCGTGCCCGAGCAAACCGGCAAGCCGCGGTGAGATAGGAACGTAGAAACAGGGCCGGCGTTGTGGCGGACGCTAATCCTTTTTGTGTTTCTTTGACGAGGTTTCGGACTTGGGCTTCTCTTTCTTGTCCTTGTCGCTCTTACTGTCCTTCTTCTCCTCTTTTGCTTCCTTTCCTTCCTTTGCGCTGCTCTCAGTTTCAGAAGAAGAATCAGAAGAAGAAGGGGACGACGCGGAAGAAGAACCCTTCTTGGCGTAGTCGGTCACATACCAGCCCGATCCCTTGAACTGCACAGCCGGAGCCGACACCATTTGCTCGATCGGCCCTCCGCACTCGGGGCACTTGGTGAGCATCTTGTCGGAAAACTTCTGGATTTTCTCAAAGCGGTGTTTGCACTTCTTGCACTGATATTCGTAAAGGGGCATGGGTGAGGAGATTCTAGAGTTTGCGATTGAGCCGCGTCAATTTGAGGGTGTGGCGCGGGCCTGCCCTGAGCGCAGTCGAAGGGGCTCTCTCCCGCGGCCGCGCCAACAAGAGGCCCTCGCCGCAAGAGTGGTCTGACGGCTCCCTCACCTCTTCAGCAAATCCACCGGCTCGCGCACGTCGTGCACGCGGAAATACTTCGCCAGCCCCGGATGCTTCTTCGCGACCGCCTCATACATGGCATAGGCCACGTTGCGATAGGACGCGTGCCCGGCGGGCGTGGTGCGCAGCTCGGAGATGTAGACTGCCTCGGCAAAATCCATTTTGAAAAGCGTGCGTTTGCGGAAAGCGAGCGGGATGGCATATTGAGAGTTCTCGGTCGCTTCTGCGCCGCCCGACGCCGCAAGCTTCTCAACCCCGCCTGCCGCCCGCTGCATGGCGCTGTCATAATTCGCGCTGATTCCAGCGGCTTCAACCTCCGGCGGAGTGTCGTAGCCATGCGCGGTCGTGAAGTCCTGCATGATCTGGATGCAGCGCCGGTGCCGGTGCATGTCGCGGAAGCCGCCGATATCCATGAGAATGTCGAAGCGGAATTCATGACCGGCCGAGAACGCCCGCGGCATCTCATCGTGCTTGCCGCGATGGCGCAACCCAAGATCGATGATCTCGCTCCGCAGTGTTTCGCCCGCGTCCTCGACTGCCTGCCGAATCTGCCGGTAAGAATAATGGCAGTTGCCATACAAAAGCGTAGTCGCCAGCTCGATTTCCAGCGGATCGGAGTCCAGCAAATCCACCAGCGGCGCCGGCTCAATGGCCACGCCCTTCATGATCTCGGCAGCCGCCTGCCGCAGTTCACGCCGCGACTCAATCTCATAGGTGTTCGGGTCGGCATACTTGACGAGCGTGGACGCAACGCGCACTTCGCGGAGAAGTTCTTTCTCTGCCCGCAACCCAAGTTCGGGCGATACCCGCTCAATCGCCTCCACCAGCGCGCGCAGCGCTTCCTCATTCGCGTTATACGCGGGAGAAGTGGCCGCCCGCTTCAGCTGCGCTCCCAGTTCACGCACCTCTCGATGTGGCTGCGAAAGCAAATGAGCGACCTGCGTTTCGAGCGTACGCGCATTGACAATTTCCCCGAGCGAAGTGTTCGTCGCCAGAGGCAGCAAATAGCGCGACACATCAAAAGCGCGTGCACGCAGCGTGCGCTCGTACGCTTCCGCCTTCATCTCTGCGGGCCGGGGCGTGATGCTCGCCAGATATTCAAAGGTCGCCTGCGACACCTTCTCATAGCTCGCAAACAGAAATTCGATTGTGTCGCGATAAACCGTGGCGGCAGCAGCCGCGCCCGCAGCCTCAGCCGAGCCTTCGAAATTCGGCGTATAGTACCCGCTCTTCTTGAAATCCTGGTAGCGGGTTGACCGCTCCTGGCCATCCCAGCGCTGCTCGTCGGCCACCACGACGGCAGCCAGAATAGAGAGCTTTTCAATGGCAAGCGCAATGTGCGCCAAGTCGGCAATCGAACGATGTCCGTACTGAAAGTAAAAAGTATTGAGAAACTTCTCGGCTTTCTGCGAGGTAATCTCGCGCAGCGACTCCTTCATCGACAGCGCCGAGCGTGAATACTTGGCCATGGCATAGGCCTGAATCTCGGGCTCGACGCCGTAAACGGCGAACACCTCCACGGAGGGTCCGTTCGCCGAAGTGGAAGCGGGCTGCGCTGTCATGGGCTCGGAGAGATTCACTTCAGACATGAGTGTGAAGGAAATCTTAATCGTCCGGTCGTCGCGGCGCAATTGCCCAGGTTCGCAAAGGGATATTCAGCCGAGCGCGGGCTGCCACTGGCTATTCGATAATCGCGTCGTCGAGGTAGCGAGCCAGAAGCTGTTCCCCGTTGCCCTGGAACTCGAGGAACATGATCCCGTTGCCGAATTGTGGATGGCGCGTGACCACCCGCCCGCGAACGCGAACGGGAGAATCGCAGATCCACAGCGTGGCCTTGACGTAGGTGCCGACCGAAAGGGGCATCATCAGCTGAACATAGCAGCCGCCGCGGCTCAGATCGGCGGTTTCCATCCGCAGCGGCACGTCGCTGCCTTCCTGATGAAGTTCGATCTGCACCTGCACCGAATGGCGGGGGAAGCGCCGGCGCTCGACCGGGGAAGCTGTGGCCTCTGAAGGCTGATGGCTTGGGAAGTCCATCGAATCGGCTCCGCCCGAGCAGAAATCTTCCGCCTCGGACTCATCTTGATTATCGGCAAAGCAAGCGCGCGCAATTAAGGGGCGCTGTCACAATGCCATGCTCGGAGGTATGGGGCGTTCGGTTACGAAGGTCACTCCCCGGCATGCTAGAATTTCCAAAGCTTCTCATTTGCGGAGACCCGAGCCGACAATTCTGGCTGAATCGGGCCGCACCTAAGCCGGTGCCACGTCAGACGCGGCCAAGGTGTGACCCCGGCAGAACTGTTCATGGAACCTAATTTGATCGAACTTGCACCCTCGATACTGTCCGCCGATTTCGCTCATCTTGCCGACCAGATAGAGCGCGCCACGGCGGGCGGCGCCAGCGTGATTCACGTAGATATAATGGATGGCCATTTTGTGCCCAACATCACCATCGGGCCTCCGGTCGTGAAATCGCTGCGCAAGGCAACCCGGCTTCCTCTCGATTGCCATCTTATGATCGAGAATGCCGACCAGTACATTGGCGATTTTGCCGAAGCAGGAGCCGACTGGATTTCCGTCCATCAGGAGGCCTGCCGGCATCTGAACCGCACGCTGAACCTGATTAAGAGCCACCAGTGTCGCGCCGGCGTCGTGATCAATCCCGCTACCCCTGTGGAGACGCTGAGTGAGGTGCTCGAGATTGTGGACTACGTGTTGGTAATGAGCGTGAACCCGGGATTTGGAGGCCAGAAGTTTATTCCCGGCGCGGTGCATAAGATCCGAAGGCTGGCCGAAATTCGCGCCGAGCGCGGATATTCTTTCCCCATCGAAGTAGATGGCGGCATTGCTCTCAATACCGTCGCCGAGGTTGTGCAGGCGGGCGCCGGGATTCTGGTCGCGGGCAACTCCGTGTTCGGCAAGGGCGATGCCAAGTCGAATGCAGCTGCGCTGCTGGAAGCGGCGCGCAGCGCGAGCCTGCAAAGGGTGTAGCGTGGATGGCGCTAACCGGGATTTTGTAATTGTGTAATTTCGCAAGTTGGTAATTCAAAACCGGCCCATGCCACGACGGCTCGATTTTCAATTACCAAATTACAAAATTACTCAGTTACCAAATTTCTCTGTGGTTTCGCGGCGAAAAAGGTTCTGGGGAAACGGTTTGAGGTCCTTATGCGACGTAAATTGATTCTCGGGTTGTTAGTCGTCGCGCTGGCGCTTCTGCTCGGCTGCACGAACAAGAAGGTGGGCAATCCGCTGGGGAACGTCGGCTCGAAGCAGCCAGACAAAGTGCTGTTTGACCGCGCCATGGATGCCATGAAGCATAACCGCTTCGACGTGGCGCGCATGACCCTCCAAACGCTGATCAACACTTATCCGGACTCGGAGTTTATCGCGCGCGCCAAGCTAGCGGTAGCGGATTCCTGGTACGCCGAAGGCGGTTCCACAGCGCTCCAGCAAGCGGAGATCGAGTACAAGGATTTCAAAACCTTCTTCCCCAATATGCCCGAGGCGGCCGAAGCGCAGCTCAAGGTCGCCAACATTCACTATCAGGAAATGGAGAAGCCGGACCGCGACTTCACTCACGCCATGCGCGCGGAAGAAGAATACCGCGCCCTGATTCAGGAGTATCCGGACAGCAAGCTGGTTCCGCAAGCCAAACAGCGTTTGCGCGAAGTGCAGGAGGTTCTGGCGGAAAGGGAATTCGAGATCGGCCGCTTCTATTATTTGCGGCAGACCTACCCTGCCGCCATTGCCCGGCTGAAGACTCTGGTCGACCGTTATCCTCTTTATAGCGGCGCCGATGAGGCACTCTTCCTGCTCGGTCGAACCTACGAAGCCGAAATTGAAGTGGTTCGAAAGAACCCGCGTGCGGCCGAAGCTATCAAAGGCAAGATGATCGAGCAGTTGACCAAGGAAGCGGCCGCGGCCTACGGCCGAATCATTACACGATATCCCGCTATGGATCGCGCTGTCGATGCCAAGGCCCGCCTCGAGGCGCTGCATCAGCCGGTACCGCGTCCCACCCGCAAGGCGCTCGAGGAGAACGAGAAAGAAATTGCCAGCCGGCAACAGCCAACCATGATGTCCACCATGTTCGGCGGACTGGAGAAGCATCCCGATGTTTCGCACGCCGCCCATCACGGTGAGCCAACCTTGGTCGATCCCGAGACAGTCACGGCCCCGGGAGTTGCCAGAGATCTCGTGCGTGCGATAAGCGGAGGCTCGGATGCGAACGGCAACTTGACCGCCACCACAATTAACGGGAGCACCGCGCCAAACGAGGCTGCCCCGCGGTCTGACAACCCAACCACGGGAGATGCAGCAAACCCCGGTCAAAGTCAGCCCGCGCCCCAGAGTGCAACGGCAGCCGCGGCGGAGTTGCAACCGAACGTCGCCGACCCCAATGAACTTAGGCCCAACGTGCAGCCGGACCCGAACGCCCTGCCTCCGCTGCAGCAGGCCAACCAACTGGACAGCAACGCGGCTGGAAGTTCAAATGTCAGCTCGTCGAGTTCAAATCAGAAAGAGGAAATGGCCGACATTTCCTCGAGCAAAAAGAAAAAGAAAAAGGGCATTAAGAAGCTAAACCCATTCTGATCGCTGACCGGTCAGAAGCCGTACTCATCAGCTTCCTTGTATCGAATATGGGCTACAACCCCAACGGGAGTCTTCTCCTCCGGAAAGGCGTTCTCTACGGCGCCACGCTCCAATCCGCTACTGCTCCCTGCTGGGCTGGGGACATTTTCTCGGCTGTGTAGTCCGAAACGCTTATCTCGGCTGCGGTTTCGAAAACACAAATCCGAACGGAGCCCTCTACGGCACGACATCGCTCGGCGGTACCTCCAACAAGGGAACAGTTTTTGTAGCAACCCCCTAGTCTCTCTAGGCAGACGATCCCTGATGCCAACCGCCCCCTGCAGTACATGAACCTCCGTACTTGGCACGCTCGTAACGGTCCCGCTCCTCACGAATCGTTGACTTGAGTTCCCATACACGGTACTTTCGCCTTATCTCTTCTTATTCAGTTGGCGAAGGATGACGCTTGCCGCGGAAAATTTTGCTCGCCGATGACAGTGTGACCGCCCAGAACATGGGGCGCAAGATCCTGGTTGACGCCGGGTACGAAGTTGTTACCGTCAACAATGGTTCGGCTGCTCTCAAGCGCGTCAACGAATCGAAGCCCGATCTCGTGGTCCTTGACGTCTACATGCCGGGCTACAGCGGGCTGGAGGTTTGTCAGCGCCTCAAAGAAGCTTCTGAAACCGCCCATATTCCAGTCCTGCTGACGGTCGGGAAATTGGAACCATTTAAGCCGGACGAAGCCCGCCGTGTCCGCGCCGACGGCCACATCGTTAAGCCTTTTGAAGCGAGCGAACTGTTGAGCGCCCTCGCGCGCCTGGAAGACCGCATTCTGTCCTCGGCGGAACAGCAAAAACTGAACCGAAAAGCTCCCGGCGATAACGGCTCTGCGAAAACGGTGGCGAGCGGTTCCGATACCAGTTGGAGGGACCGCCTGCGTTTCCCCGCCAAGAAGAAGGAAAAGAAAGAGGCAGAAACCGAGTCGGCCGACGCTACCGCAAACTTCCACGACTTCCGGCGAAGCAAAGCTAAGACCGTCTCCGAATCGCCAGAGGTCGCCAAGTCGTCCGCACCTGAGAAGGAGCCTGTCGTCGTCCCGGACATTCCGCGCGATATCACAGCCGATGAACTGGATGCGCTAAGCGCTGTGGCGGCCAGTTTGCAGGCATCGACGACGCCTGCGGACAGCGCGCCGGCAGCGGAGGGTCAGTCAACACAGAGTCCGGCCGTGGAGACACCGACAGCCGAAACTCCCGCAGTAGAGACACCAACAGTAGAGATTCCGGGGCCGACTCCAGCTACCGACGTCGTGAATATGGCTTCATTCGTGCAAGAGCCGGCGCCGATCGATCTGCAGGACGAGCCGATCTTTGCCGCCCAACCTGCCCCACAAGAAAAAGTTGAAGTCATCACCGCCGAAGCTGTGGCAGTGAGCGAACAAAGCAACACCCCGGAGCAACTGGAAGCGAAGGCCGAAGAGCCCCTACTCATAAACTCGAGCCTTGAAGAACCCAGGCTTGAAGAACTTGGACCTCAAGAAGCCGGGTCTGAAGAATCCGCGGTCCAGGAGTTCAAGGTCCAGGAATCGAAGCCTGAAGAATTAAAGCCCGAACAATCGCCGCTCGTAGCGGCGTTGGTCGATGCCCCCAAGGCCGAAGAGACCACGCCAGCGGTAGTAGCAGAGCCAACGGCCTCCGTCGAGCCCGCTCCAACCGCGGTCAGCGTCCAGGTAACTGCCGAGCCGGAAGGCCCCCCGCCGACCGATGAAGAATTAGCGCACGCGCTGCGGTTGCTCACGCCGGCGACCGGATATGCCGAAACGCTCATGCCTTCGCACGAAACGCTGGCGGCAGCTGGGCAGTTGCTGGCGGAGCAAGCCGCTCGCAACGCATCTTCCCAGCCGCGTTGGATCGCCGAGCCGGTCGCGTTGACTCCGGCAGAAGCGTCCATCTCGCTCGAAGCGGAAATGTTCGGCAAGTTTGTAGCCGATGCTGCCGGAGAAATCGCGGCTCCTGTTGCAAGCCAGATCGCAACAGACATCGAACCCGCTTCGGAGGCACTCTCGGAACCGGCCCCAGCATCCGCGGTAGCAGAGACAGAAGGCGCACCCGTCCTCGAAACGGCAATTCCCGCAATCGCGCAGGAAGTGAGCCAACAAGTCTCCTCGGCAACCTCGCCGGACGACTCTCAAGAACAAGCCCCGGCCGCAACCTTCGCCGATGTGGCCCCGCCGCAGGCAGTTGAAGCGGCATGCGGCGCACTGGCCATGCTTGCCCACGTAGAGCGAGCGGCAGAGGATTCAAGTCCTGACGCGGGAGGGCAACCGGAGATGAGCAAGCGTGGCAAGCAGACCTCGGGCAAGTCGAAAGGGCTCCAGACCGTTGAGCAAGCGGCCAACCCCCAAGCCCCTGTTGTCGAAGCGGCAATGCAGGCCGAAACCCAGGAAACTCCCAAAACGATGGCTGCGGCCGCGTCGGCCGATGGCGCATCCTCGGTCGTGCCTGATCCCAGCGCGATCGCCAGCATTGTAGAAAGCGTGCTCGCCGATCTTCGCCCGAAGATCGTGGAAGAGATCACCAGGAAACTGTCGCGCAAATAGACAACCGCTTCGCTCGGCTTACTTCCAAAACCAACACGTCATCACCTTGCGCCGGCAACCCCGGTTGTCCCGCTTCACGACCAACCATCGCCAAAACCTGTATTTTAGGCCCATTTTGCGGGCGTACCTTTTCAGAAACCGCATAAAATCTGCACAATATACTACTTTTCCACAGCTGAGTGCGTTAATATGCGGTCGAAATCAGTATTTCACGTTAAGTTTCCGAAGGAGGAATTCATGGCTTCTGGTATGACCAAAACTCAACTGACCCGTCACCTCGCCGAAAAACTCGGCACCAACAACAAAACGGCCGCGACATTTCTAGAGCACCTGGCCGACACCGCGATTAAAGAAACCAAAAAGAACGGCGTGTTTGTCGTCCCCGGACTCGGCCGCCTGGTGAAGGCGCACCGCAAGGCTCGCATGGGCCGCAACCCGCAGACCGGCGAACCGATCCAAATCAAAGCGAAGACCGTCGTGAAGTTCCGCGTCGCAAAAGCCGCAAAAGACGCAATCGCCCCGAAGAAGTAGCGCGGCAGTATGTGGCGCGGACCTGCCCTGAGCGTAGTCGATGGGGCCCTCGCCCGCGAAAGTGTGGAGCGGGCACTCCCGTCCGCAAGAACTGCAAGGGCCGGCGATGTCTGTCGGCCCTTTCCTATTCCCGAATTTCTAACTCCTCCAATTCGCCTTTGATCTTCCCCTTCTCGATCCGCAGCCGCCCCACGCTCACCGGTAGCGTGAACCGCCGCGGCCCCGCGCTCCCGGGATTGAAATAAAGCACGCCATTCTTCCCTTCCATCTTCGGTTGATGACTGTGCCCGTACACCACCACGTCGATTCCCGCAGCTTCCGGCTTCAAATCAATCCGTCCCAAATCATGCAACATATAAATCGTTGCACCGCCAAGCTCCACAACCTCCGTTTCCGGCAGCCCGCGCGCCCATGGCTCAATGTCCACGTTGCCGCGGATTGCAGTCACAGGCGCGATTCGAGCGAGCGCCTCGAGCACTTCCGGCGCGCCAACGTCCCCCGCATGCAGAATGCGATCGACGCCACGGAGTACCTCAATCGCCTCCGCCCGCAGCAGTCCGTGTGTATCGGAAATAACGCCGACGATCATCAACGCAAAATCCTATCTCACCTCGGAGTCACGGAGAAAATCAATCAAATGTTTTCCTCCGTGACTCTGTGACTCTGTGGTGAGTTAAGGATCTGCGCCCGAATCCCGCCCCATTCATCACAAACCCACCGCCACAACCCTCACAGACGCCGCCCACCCAACTCCCGTTATACTGCCAGCAATGTCCCCGCTCCAGCCCGATCTCTCAGATCCACTCCGCCGCTACTGGGGATACCACGCCTTCCGCCCCAAGCAGGAAGACATCATTCGCAGCCTGCTCGCCGGCCGCGACACCTGCGCCGTCATGCCCACTGGCGGAGGCAAGTCCCTCTGCTATCAGCTCCCCGCCGTGGTTTCCGGAAAAACTACCGTAGTCGTCTCTCCGCTGATCGCGCTCATGCAGGATCAAGCCGCGCAGCTGGCGCAAATGGGCATTCCCGCCGCCGCCATCAACAGTTTTCAGAATGCGACCGAACGAAGCTACGTGATGGCGAATGCGCGTAAGGGCGACTATCGCCTCATCTACCTCTCGCCTGAGCGCCTCGCCACCGACCACACTTTCGACTGGCTCGCCAACGTGCCCGTAGGATTTTTCGCCGTCGACGAAGCCCACTGCATCTCCGAGTGGGGACACGAATTCCGCCCCGACTATCGCCAACTCAGCCGCCTGCGCACCCGCTTCCCCGCGATTCCCATCGCCGCCTTCACCGCCAGCGCCACGCGCCAGGTGCGCCACGACATTCTCAAGCAGCTGCAAATGCGCGATCCCGCGCTCTACATCGCCAGCTTCCACCGCAACAACCTCAACTATGTCGTGCACGAATGCGACCCGCTCACGCAGCTCGAACTCCTCGAGTGCGCGCTGCGCTACTACTCCGAGGGCAACGTCATCGTCTACGCGCCCACCATTCGCCGCGTCGAAGAAACCGTCGAATACCTTGAGGAGAGCAGCATCCCGGCCATCCCCTACCACGCCAAAATGGAGAACTCCATGCGCCGCGAGAATCAGGAGCGCTGGATGTCGGATGAAGTTCGCGTGCTGGTCGGCACCATTGCCTTCGGCCTCGGCATCAACAAGCCTTCCGTCCGTGCCGTAATTCATCTCTCGCTGCCCAAATCCATCGAGCAGTATTACCAGGAATCCGGCCGCGCCGGCCGCGATGGCCTTCCCGCCGATTGCGTCCTGCTCTGGCAAAAGCGCGACCACGTGCTGCTCGAATACTTCATCGGAAAAATTGAAGATGAAGCCGAGCGCGAGCGCTCCTGGGAGCGCAAGCGCATCGTCAGCCGCTTTGCCGATTCCAGAAGCTGCCGCCATCGCCAGATTTGTCTCCACTTCGGCGAAACTCCCAAATGGGAACATTGCGGTGCCTGCGACAACTGCTCCGGCAATCCCGACTGGCTAAGCGACCAGCCGGTGCCCGAAGTTCGCGCCCGTGATCGGGGGATGGGGGGCGCTAACCAGGGCGACTCCCGCCGCAAGAAAGTCGCGCGACTCTTGCCCGAAGAAGACTTTCTGCCCGCGACGACCGTCGCCCGCGGAGCTCCTCGCGATTTCGATCCCGCCCTCGCCGACTATCTTCGCGAGTGGCGCCGTTCTATCGCCCGCGAAAACAAAATTCCCGCTTACGTCGTATTGCACGACAGCACGCTGGAAGAGCTGTGCCGCCGCCGCCCAAAGAAGCTAGCCCAACTCATGGACGTCCCCGGAATCGGCGAGCGCAAAGCCGACGTCTATGGCGCGGAAATCCTTCAGGCCATCCGCAATTTCGAAACTGGAGCGCGCGCCGCACCCGCCGTACCCAAAGAACTGACTCCCGGCGAAGAAACGCTGCGCCTGCTCCAGGAGGGCCGCACCTTCGAAGAGATCGGCCGCCTCCGCGCGCGCCAGCTTTCCACGGTTGTAGGCACAGTTGCGAACCTGATCGAAACGGGTCAGGTCAAACTCGATCCCAAATGGATCTCTCCCGACGCCCAGCCGCTGATCGAGTCCGCCTGTCTGTCGAAAGGAATAGAGCGTCTGCGCGACATCAAAGAAGCCGTGCCGCCTTACGTCAGCTTCAACGACATCCGCCTGGTAGTAGCCAGCCTGCGCGCGGAAAGAAGGCTCGCCGCAAAGACCGAGGTAAGAACTGCCTAGCAGGTTTCGAACAGTCGAGATTTTGCGTGGCACAGCGAAACAGGCGAGTCTGTTGCGGATATCCGAGCTGCCTCTGACCATGGCCTTGATGATGGGCAAGAAACTCCGACTACAACTCAAGACCGCCGCCAAATAACCTGCTAACGTCAACTGCCAGTATCATGCGCCAATTCCGCTGCGCCTTCGACCAGCGACCTGCACTACGGCCCCCGCACTCCACAGCAAAAAACCTCGCGAGCTCACAACATGTCCAATGCCTCCAATACGTTACGGTGACATGAAAATTAAGACATCCGACAGGTGGCCGCTATTGTGACTGCGGCGCCAGTTCGGCATGCTCAGCAGCACGGGCCTTTCTGTGAGGCTAGGCTGCCAACGGCGCGTTGCTTGGTACTTCCCCGTCGGGCTCAACGGTTTGGCCCAAAACTCTCCAGGAGGAGTCTTTCAATGCTAAAGAAGATGTGGGTGATTCTATGCGTCGTTGTGGCGGCAGCGCCTGTGGCACTGCTTGCGCTAGCCGTGGTGGCCTTGCCCGCCCTGGCGCAATCGACCGCTAATTCTCAAAAATCGGCAAGCCTCGCCGACCCGATAGCAAGCCTGCTGCATCTAGGTGCATACGCAAAGCCGGCGAACTCCCAGTCCCCAGCGCGCGATGCCGTGGCCTTAGGCTTGGCCAAAGCCAAAGTCTATAGGGTCGCGTCAGCCGATTATCCCGGAGCGGGCACGTCTGTCGTGTTCGACGAGAACCTCAAAACGATTCTGGGTGACACCCAGTTCACCAACACGTCGGGATTTATGCTGGAGGGAGGGGTGTATCGACTGCTGAGCCTGCCGGGTGCCGGGGCCAACACCGCCGCCGGAATCAACACCAACGGTCAGATCGTTGGAATTTATACCGACGCCAGCGATGTCCAGCATGGGTTTCTTGACACTGCCGGAGTCCTCACCAACATCGATGTCCCCGAAGCCGCACGCGGGACGACCGAGGCCATTGGAATCAATGATTCGGGGGAAATTGTCGGGGAATTCGAAGACAGCGCTAGCACCCAGCACGCCTTCTGGACGACCGACGGGGTGACCTTTAACGACTTTGATTTTCCGGGCGCTTTCCAAACCGTAGCTGCCGCCGTTAACACTGCTGGGGAGATTGTGGGTTACTGGGTGGACGCCACGAATGTCAGGCACGGGTTCTTGCTGCAGGGCGTCATCTTCACGTCATTCGACTTCCCGCTCAGCACCGGCACGACCGCTATCGGCATCAATGACGCAGGTGAGATTGCGGGTTGGTTTTCGGATGCGAGCAACGTGTCGCACGGGTTTATCTACTCCAAAGGTTCCTTCACGCAGGTCGACGTGGGTGGGGCCGCCTCAACCGAGCTCACGCGCATCAAGAATAACGGGCACATCACCGGCCTTTACGCCGATGCGAGTGGGGAGTCACACGGCCTAACCGGACACTAGAAATTTAGCGATTCCCGGCCAAATTACACAGCCTCGCCGCTAGGCGGGGCTGTTTTTGCGTGAGACGCATACAGGCAGATCGTTGACGTAAGATAAAGAGAAACGGTTTGCTGGAGAACCTCGTCTTCACCAACCCGTCCACTTTCGTACCCCCTCCCAAAGAGGTCTTGCAGCGTCAGTTAAAATAGATGTGGTAGCCACAGTCGCTGCCTGCTCAAGACCAGTTCCTTGACAAAAGAAACGAAGTAGTCGTCTCTCTGCGCCCGACCACTGTGCAAGGCAAAGATAGACCATAACTCCTTATTCCGGAATACTTTACATATAACTCCTTTACCCGGAATACTTTGCAGAGAAATCGGCGCTAAGTCAATGATTCCAATAGACCGGGCAGGGAGGGGGGTAGGGTACCCGCTACTCGTACCGCAGGCTGTCTACCGGATCGAGCTGCGCGGCGCGCGTGGCGGGAAGCGTGCCGAAGATAATTCCGACCAGCGACGAAACAACGATTGCAATGATAGCCGACAACCCGGAAATCGGAATGCGGAATTCAGTGAGAAAGCGTACCGAAAACGGAATCGCCAGACCGACAACAATTCCGATCACGCCGCCAATCAGCGAAATCAAAATCGCCTCGGACAGAAACTGAAAAAGAATTTCGCGTTTGGTCGCGCCCATCGCCTTGCGAATTCCAATTTCGCGAATGCGCGCGCTCACCGTCGCCAGCATGATGTTCATAATGCCGATGCCGCTCACCAGCAGCACCACCAGCGAAACCCCCAGCAGGACCGCAGAAAGCGTGTTTGCCGTCTTCTCGGCAACCGACAGGAGTTCCGTGAGGTTCTCCACGTTGTAGACCGACTCCGCACGGTGCCTCGACTGCAGGACCCGTTTGATTTGGGCTGTCGCTGCCGTCACTTCATCCGCGCTCGCCACCGAGAAGTAAATCTGCCGCACCGCGTTGGATGGCAGAAAAAACCGGCTCACCGAGTACGGAATCGCCATCGTATTCTCCTCCACTTCGGACTGCCCAAATGTCTCCACTCGCTCCTTGAACACCCCGATGACAGTAAAGGGCAGACCGTTGAGCTTGACCACTCGGCCCACCGCGCCTTCTGGCGTCCGCGCCAGCTTCGCCGCCAGTTTTTCCGTGATTACGCCGACTTTGTTGTGCTCCTGCGAGTCCTCCACGTCAAAGAACCTGCCCGCGAGCAATACCAGGTTCCGAACCTGACGATATTCGGGGAACACTCCAAGGACCAGAATGTCCTGCTCCTTGCCGTTACCCACGCTGATGCGGTCACCGAGAGTCACGAACGGCGTTGCCGCCACCACCGCAGGCACTTGCTCTCGCACCGCCGCAACGTCATCCACGGTCAATTCATCGAGCGACACCGCCGTGATGCGCTGTGCTCCGGCGGCGTAGCTCGCATAAATCAGGTTGGTGCCGATGCCCTCGATCTGGTTCAAGATGTATTGTTTCCCCGTCATCCCGATTGTGACTACCAGGATGAGTGAGGCGGTGCCGATGGCGATGCCGAGCGCGGTCAGCGCAAAGCGCACCTTGTTGCTGATGAAAGTGTCGTAGGCAAAAGCAACGATCTCGCTGACGACCAGACGGGACCCGTGTTGCACCTCGGTTGGTTGAGTCGTCGTGGTTGACATAGGTAATTAGATGCCTTCCCGGACCGGAGACGCCAGCAACCATTCTACTCAGGCATCTGCATAATCGAACGAAGCCCTCGCAGATTCAGGAGTTAGGCCTGGCGCTGGACCATACGATGCCTCTTTCCGCAGGCTTCTTACCCCGGCAGCAAAGATTCCCAGCATCAGCAACATCAACAGCAATTCATCCGGCAGTATGGTCGCCCGATTGTCGCTTGCGGCAAAGACATTCAGCGCGAGCATCGCGATCGCGAACCCAAATAGAACGGGTCTGCGGGAAGTCCGCCCGACGCCGCGCAGCGAACGCCACGCCACCAGCGCCATCGGCAGCGACACCGCCGCAACGTCATAGGCCAGAATCCGCGGATTCAGCAAGACCACGCCCAGCAGCATCACTGGCGCCCAACTCGCAAAGCGGACTCTGCCCGCGTGGTATAGCCGAGAGAGCCACAGCAAAAGAACAAACATCGCCAGCGCGAAAACCACATAAAGAACGATGGCTGGCTTCTCGTAAGGCACACCCATGATCTGCAGCACGCGCGCCAGATTGCCCGCCGGCCCGCATCCAAAGTCGCGCCTCGACTGTGACATGACCTTCAGCGTGTTTACGTACACGTGGAAGGCCTGGGGCCAGATCCTGAACTGCAATGCGTAGAGCCCCAGCCCGGCTGCTCCGGTAATCATGGTCCGCACCCATTGACGTTTCCCGCACAGCAATGGGATCGCCAGCATCGTCAGCAGCTGCACTTTGACGCAGGACGAGGCCAGCACCGCCAGGTAGAACCAAATCCAGCGTCCGCGTTTCCAGCCCAATGCCGCAGAAGCCAGCATCAGGCCATACAGAATGTACGCCAGGTTGCCCGACACAATTACATCGTTGATCAGCAGTCCCGGGAAAAACGCAATGACCGGAGCCGCATAGCGAAGAATCTTGCGCTCCTTCGGGGTCGCGAACTGCATTCCCACCCAAAGCTGAGCCAGCCATCCGGAGAAGTACGCGAGGCCGAAAATCATGATCGTCAGCCCCAGAGGAAGCAGTCTCGCCACGCCCAGCGCGGGAATCATAAATAGCGGTGAGTAGGCGAGCGAAGAACTCAGTTGTCCGTTGACGTAGGCGTGGTATTGCTGAAGGGCTAAAACGTAGTCTTTGGCATCCCAGGCGGAGGGCAGGAAAATCGACATGCCCACCACCGAGCACGCCGCCCCCAGCCATAGCAATCCTACGGCCCACCGCCCCCGGTCAAGGGGCTGACGCATTTCTGGCAATAGCGCTCCGGCGCACCTTATAGTCAGATGACTCTGCTCGCCTGTGCTCAAATCATTCTCATTTCGCGAGCGACATGAGTATTTGTGCTGGAGTCGACCGCTCGAACCGTTGTTGAAGTCATAGCTGCGCTTGGGATCAGGTTATGAAGCAAATTCTGCCATAGGAGCTTCTGCCCCTCTATTGCGTGTAGCGAGCGGCGCGCTACTTCAAGCGGCACACCAAGACACCGCCGCTCTGGTACGGGCAAGCAAGCCCCGCAACGCCGGGGCGGGCGAGCACAATCCAGTTAACACCAAATTCTTGCTTGAGTTTCTCGAAGTCAGCCGCCTGAAAATTTGGCCAGCCCTCGGTCGCGCGGACTTCCCTCAGCCAGCGCGGCGCTAACGAGGGCACGCGTGCGGCCATTCCCCCATCTTTTGTGAAATCCGCCAGCGCACTTCGCTCCGCCAAAGCCCGGAATCCATGAAAATCCTCTCCCGGCAATTGCATGTAGCGAGGATCAAGAGCGAATAGGCTATTGGACGGCGTGTTGTGCCGGACCCACGCGAACGCCTCCAGCCAGTCATTCCGCGGAGCCCGGCCCGGAAGTTCGAGATGCAAACTCGCCGGATAGAGTTGCCGCTGCGCGTGGAGCATCCCTAAACCCAGCGGCACAAACAGAAGCAGCCAGCGATAGAGGTGCTTGCCGAGAATGTATTGCCCAAGCAGCCCGCCGGCGAACAAGAAGAATAGCAGATAGACCAGGTGCAGGTAGCGCATGGGTTCGAACGGGCGCAGGCGTTCGAGCGGCGCCGGCAGCATTATGATCAGGCCCACGGCCGTCTGGAAAATCCCGAAGTAAACGAGCCGGGTCGCAAGGCGCGCCAGCACGGCAGACTCGTTGTGTTTCGCGATCCACCGAAAACCCCACAGCAGGGCAAGCGGAGCAAAAACTCCGAGCCACTCATACCAAGCCCACCGGTTCAAGTGGTAGAAGCTGCGCGTGGAAGCCGCCTCGCGCCAGGCATCGGAAGCAGGCGCAAACAGCCAGCCCAGCGGCAACAGAAATGCCGCATTCGAAACCTTGCCGGCGCCGCTTTGCCAAGCCAGAAATATGCAGCACGAGATTCCAAAGCTGGCCATGATCGCGTGCGTGGCGAAGGCAAAAGCCAATAGCACTCCCGCCAGCACAAAACGTCTGTCGAGCGTGGCGACGATCGCGCCCACAATCGCCGCCGTTGCCAGATTGCGCGGATGTAGATACTGGTCGGCGAGATTGATAGCCGTGCCGGAAACCGGAATCGTGAGAACGAGTGCGACCAGGGTGACTGCGGCCCATTGTGCATTTGATTGGGCAAAGCATCGCCTGGCAATCTGCCAGCATCCCCAAAGGATCAGGTAAATCGAAGCGAGCTGCCAGAGCAACACACACCAGGCCAGCGGAAGACGGCTCAAGTGGATCGATTCAGCGATCAGCTTGTCGAAAATGGTGGCCTGAAACTGCAAGCGAAAAAAGTCGGCATCGTGCGGAAACAGCGCCGGGTTCAGGTTGCGCTTGATGGCCGCGAGATAGAAGGCGTCATCCTCCAGGCCGGGATGGTAGCCCAGCACCAGCATCGCAATGAGCGTGAGTAGGAGAAGGATCGCGAGATCGCGTATGCCGGATCTCCCGGCCGAGGATTCCGTCGCCATTAAGCTCCCCGGCTGCTGACAACGCCCGCTTCATAGTACTCGCGTTCCAAACGGCGGCCACGCTCGCTGAAGATCCGAAATTTTCCCATGCCCCATTTTTGCAGGGCGAACTGCATCGTCGTCGCCAGCACGCCGAATCCATATTTCACACTGCGCCGGAAGTTGATCGACGAAGCCTCTTCAAAATACTTGGTGGGGCAGGAAACTTCGCCGATACGGAAGCCGAAGTGCACGCACTGCGCCAACATCTGATTGTCGAAGACAAAGTCGTCGGAATTCTCAAGCAATGGCAGCTTGGTAAGAACGTCGCGGCTGAAGGCGCGATAGCCAGAGTGATACTCCGACAGCTTGACTCGCAGAAAGAGGTTCTCGAATGCGGTCAGCAGGCGGTTCGCGACGTACTTGTAAAAGGGCATGCCGCCGCGCAACGCGTTGCCTCCGATGATGCGCGAGCCAAGCACCACATCGTAAACGCCGTACGCGATCATGCTGACCATGGAAGTGACTAGCAGCGGCGTGTATTGATAATCAGGATGCACCATGATGACGACATCTGCGCCCGCAGCCAGCGCCTCGCGGTAGCAGGTCTGCTGGTTGCGGCCATACCCGTAGTTGCGGTCGTGGACGAAATACTGCAAACCCAGGCGGCGCGCGACCTCCACGGTGTGATCGGAACTGTGATCGTCCACCAGGATGCACGCATCCACGAGGTCGGGCAGTTCCCGAACGGTAGCTTCCAGCGTCTTTTCCGCGTTGTACGCGGGCAGCACCACGGCAATGCGCTTGCCGTTGATCATGCAGAAATCCTCAATTCACCTTGTAAATGATAACCGAAAGCCGCGCATATGCCCGATGTTTGGAGCCCGCAGGGTGCCTGCTGCGATTTATCATTCTTAATCATGCCTGCTCGTACGCTGTTCGACAAAATCTGGGATGCGCATCTGGTCACGGCACCCGCCGGCCAGTCGCCACTGCTTTACATTGATCTGCACCTGGTTCACGAAGTAACCTCGCCGCAGGCTTTCGATGGATTGCGCGCGAACGGGCGGCGTCTCCGCCAGCCATTGCGCACCGTGGCCACGGTCGACCACAACATTCCCACCACGCCGCGCGGCACGCCCATCACTGACCTGATCGCGGCGAAACAGATTGAAGCGCTGCAGAAAAATTGCCGCGACTTCGGCGTTCCGTTCTTCGACATGGATTCGGCCGAGCAGGGCATCGTGCACGTCATCGGCCCGGAGCTTGGGCTTACGCTGCCCGGCATGACCATTGTTTGCGGCGACAGCCACACTTCCACGCACGGAGCCTTCGGTTCGCTGGCGTTCGGCATTGGCACCTCGGAAGTCGAGCACGTTCTCGCCACGCAATGTCTGCCGCAGAACAAGGCAAAGGCGATGCAGATTGTTGTGCGCGGCAAGCTGCCAGTGGGAGTCACGGCCAAGGACCTGGCGCTCGGGATCATCGGCCGCATCGGCACGGACGGCGCGACCGGACATGTGATCGAATTTGCAGGCGAAGCTGTGGGCGGTCTCTCGATGGAAGGCCGCATGACGCTCTGCAACATGAGTATCGAGGCGGGAGCACGCGCCGGCCTGATTGCGCCCGATGAAACCACGTTCGCCTATGTTCGCGGCCGCCGTTTCGCACCGCAGGGCGCAGACTGGGATGCGTCGGTTGCTTACTGGCACACGCTCGCAACCGATCCGGGCGCGCGCTTCGATCGCGTCGTTGAGATCAACGCCGCTTCGCTGGCGCCTTACGTGACGTGGGGAACAAATCCCGGCATGGTGGTTGCCGTTGATGCCCGCGTGCCCGAGTTGGCCAGCTTTGCCGCCGAATCCGATCGCCGCGCCGCCGAGCAGGCTCTTGCTTACATGGGCCTTCAACCCGGAACTCCGATCGAGCAAATTACTGTCGACCGCGTCTTCATCGGTTCGTGCACGAACTCGCGCATCGAAGACTTGCGCGCCGCAGCCCGCGTCGCCAAAGGCCGCCGCGTCAATCCCAAAGTCCGCGCTATGGTCGTGCCCGGCTCGCAAGCGATCAAACACGCTGCGGAGCAAGAAGGCCTGCACCGCATCTTTCTCGATGCCGGCTTTGAATGGCGGGAATCCGGATGCTCGATGTGCCTGGGCATGAATCCCGACATCCTCGCGCCGGGCGAGCGTTGCGCCTCAACCAGCAATCGCAATTTCGAAGGCCGTCAGGGCCGCGGCGGGCGAACGCATTTGGTGAGTCCGGCGATGGCCGCGGCCGCGGCGATTGAGGGGCGCTTCACCGACATTCGCAAGTGGCGATTTATCCAGTAGCGACGAGCCCGCGCATCATGATTGATTGAGTTAAGATAACCTGCTTACACCTTTGCATTTCAGCCGTCGAAAGCGATATGAACAAAAATGTCTCGTGCTTCTTCGTAGCATTCTCGCTCCTGTTTTCTTGCGCTGCGATTGCTCAGAACTCATCCTCGACCGGGCCCGTGCTGCCCTACTCGCCGAGCCTCGATTTAACTTCGATGGACAAGTCCGTCGATCCCTGCGTGGACTTCTATCATTACTCCTGCGGGGGATGGCAGAAGAAGAACCCCATTCCGCCCGACCAGACTTCCTGGTCCGTCTACGGCAAGCTCTACGAGGACAACCTGAACTTCTTACGAGGGATGCTGGAGCAGGCGGCCAAGCCGAGCCCGCAACGTTCAGCCGTCGAACAAAAAACTGGCGACTTCTATGCGGCCTGCGTGAACGAATCCACGGTCGAAAAGCAGGGCCTGGCGCCCGTTCAGCCCGAGCTCGATGCCATTGCGAAGGTCAAGTCGGTGAAAGACCTCATACCCCTGGTGGCGCGGCTACAGTTCAGTTACCGACAGTATTCCTACAACAGTTCGATGCTCTTTGACGCGGGCTCGCGGCAAGATCCCGACAACTCCGAGCAGGTGATCGCCGACGTCGACCAGGGCGGGCTCGGGCTGCCCGACCGCGATTACTACACCAAGACCGACGACAAGTCGAAAGAAACCCGCGAACGCTACGTGCAGCATGTGCAGAACGTCCTCGAACTCGCTGGCGACAGCCCGGAGGTTGCAAAGAAAAATGCGGCCACGATTCTCCGCATGGAAACCGCCCTGGCCCAGGCTTCCATGACCCGTGTGGACCGCCGCGACCCCCACAAACTGGTCCACAAGATGAAGGTCGCCGACCTCGCGCAGCTGGCCCCGAATTTCGACTGGCCCGCGTATTATCGCGAGCTGGAGTACCCGCAGTTTGAGATTCTCAACGTGGAAGCCCCTGAGTTCATCAAGCAGATGAATGCGCTCCTCGGCTCAGAACCCGTGGAAAACTGGAAGACGTATTTCCGTTTTCACGTAGTCGACACCTCGTCCCCGTATCTTTCTTCGAAATTCGTCGAGGAGAATTTCGAGTTCTATCGCAAGTATTTGCGTGGAGCGAGCGAAATGCAGCCTCGCTGGAAACGCTGCGTCGAATATACCGATTACAGCCTGGGCGAAGCGCTGGGACAAGTGTACGTAGCAAAGGTCTTCTCGCCCGAACTCAAGCAGAGTACCCTCGACATGGTGCAGCGGATTGAAACCGCCATGGGTGAACGCATCCGCGCGCTCGACTGGATGAGCCCGGAAACCAAGCAGCAGGCTTTGACCAAACTCGCCGGCATCCGCAACAAGATTGGCTATCCTGACAAGTGGCGCGATTACAGCTCCGTGAAGATTACGCCCGACGATTTCGCTGGGAACGTGCAACGTGCCCATCAATTTGAGACTAGGCGCGATATCAACAAAATTGGCAAGCCGGTCGATCACGGCGAATGGGACATTTCCGCTCCGACCGTCGATGCCTATTACAACCCTCAGATGAACGACATCAATTTTCCTGCGGGAGTCTTGCAGCCGCCGCTCTATGACGCGAAAATGGATGACGCCCCCAACTACGGCAACACCGGCGGCACCATCGGCCACGAGCTCACGCACGGTTTCGACGACGAAGGCAGCCAGTTCGACGCCCACGGCAATCTGAAAGATTGGTGGACCAAAGAAGACCGCGAGAAATTCGACGCGCGCACGAAGTGTGTGGATGATCAGTACTCGGCTTATGTCGCGGTGGACGAGGTTCACGTTAACGGCAAGCTGACGCTGGGCGAAAACGTGGCCGATATTGGCGGCGAAATCCTGGCCTACATGGCATGGCAAGACAAAACCAAAGACATGCACTTGCAACCGGTGGACGGGTTCACGCCGGAGCAACGCTTCTTTATTGGCTTCGCGCAGTGGGATTGCACCAACGAGCGCCCCGAGGACCTGCGCGTGCGGGCCATAACTGATCCGCATTCGCCGGCGCAGTACCGCATCAACGGTGTAGTGGTGGACATGCCGGAGTTTCAGAAGACATTCCAGTGCAGATCCGGTCAGCCAATGGTGGCGCGGGCTGATAAGATCTGCAAAGTGTGGTAGAGGTGATCATGTAGAATCCGCCCAAATGATGGGGTTGTCATTCCGAGCGGACCGAGGAATCTGATGTCGGTCGACCCGGCCAACCCCCGAACATCAACCTGGACGCGAAGCAACACGAGGCTTATGCAGCCATTTCGCAAACATACTGGAATTGTCGCCCCGCTTGATCGCGTCAACGTGGACACTGATCAGATCATTCCTAAGCAATTCCTGAAGCGCATCGAGCGCACCGGCTTCGGCCAGTTTCTGTTTTACGATTGGCGCTTCTCGCCCAATGGCTGCGAGATCTCGAGCTTCGTCCTGCACGATCCACGCTACCGGGACGCGACCGTTCTTGTCGCCGGGAAGAACTTCGGCTGCGGCTCCTCGCGCGAGCACGCCGTCTGGGCGCTCGCCGATTACGGATTCCGCGCCGTCATCGCGTCTTCCTTCGCCGACATTTTCGCCAATAATAGTTTGAAGAACGGGTTTCTCACCGTTCGCCTGAGCGACGAGCAGGTCGCCGAGATCATGCGCCGCACGCGCGAGGTCGAAAACTATCAGCTCACCGTCGATCTCGAAAGCTTGAGTGTCGAGGACGGCCGTGGCTTCAGCGCGAAATTCGCCATTGACGATTTCGCCCGCCATTGTCTGCTCAACGGATTGGACGACATCGGCCTAACCCTGCAGCACGAAGCCGCCATCGCCGCCTATGAAGCGAAACACCCCGTGCGCGCGGAAATGAAGGCCGTCGCCACGGGTCCTACCTAGACTGGTCTTCGTTGTACACTTTTCTTCTCTGAACCGGCATTTAGTCGGCACAGGCACAGTTATTAAATCGGAGCGTGTTCGTGAAGAATCTTTTCGCCGGTTTTGTTTTTGCTTTCTTCATGGTCTCCACCGGAGCTGCGCAGACCTCAGCGCCACAACAGCTCACGATCGAGGCGATTTTCGCCGAAGGCGGCATCACTGGCCGCGCTCCCGAGACCATCCAGTGGAGTCCGGACGGCTCCAAAGTTTCCTTCGTCGAGCGTGACGATTCCGGCGAACACGGTCAACTCTGGTACTTCGAGACCACAACCGGCGAAAAAAAGGTGCTCGTCAGCGAAGACAAGCTCTCGCAGCTTGCGCCGCCCGCGTCCGCGATTCACGACGAGCGCGAAAAGGAGCGTGTGACGCGTTATCGCGTCGCAGCTTACCTGTGGTCGCCCGATTCCAAGCACCTGCTTTTCGACTCTCACGGCCAACTCTGGTATTACAGCCTCGAAAATGGCACCGGCGTGCAGCTCACTTCGTCCCCAGACCCGAGCGAGGATCCGAAGTTCTCACCCGATGGCAAGCATATTGTCTATGTGCGCAAACATAATCTCTATGCGCGGCCGGTCTCCGGGCAAGATGAACGCCTGCTCGTCCAGCCCGAAAAGGACAAGAACAAAGACAAGGATAAGAACTGCGGCAAAGCCGACGACGAAATTCTGAACGGCGAAGTTGACTGGGTATACGCCGAGGAACTCGCGGTCCGCAGCAATTATTTCTGGTCACCCGAAGGCCACGACATTCTCTTTCTTCAGATGGATGAAGGCCGGGTTCCCACGTATCCCATCACGGACTGGACCCCCACCCACCCCCACGTCGATCAGGAAAAATATCCCAAAGCTGGCGATCCGAATCCCACCGTGCGTCTTGGAGTCGTTTCGAGCGGCAGCGGCAAACCGCGCTGGATCAAGCTCACCGACGAGGAGGACACGTATGTCCCCCGCTTCGGATGGATTCGCGAGGGTTGGGCCTGGGCTGAGGTGCTGAATCGCAAGCAGGATGTAATGGACCTGTATTTCATCGACGCGCACTCTGGCAAATCGCGCAAGGTGATGACCGAATCGGCGCCCGATTCGTGGATCGAGGTCAACGACAACTTTCGCATCCTCAAATCCGGCGACCGGTTTCTTTGGACGAGCTGGCGCGATGGCTATACCCACATTTATCTCTATAGCTTCAACGCGGCCAATCCGTTCGCGGACGGCGCCAAGCTTGAACGCCAGCTCGAAAGCGGAGATTACGAAGTGCTCTCTGTCGACGGCGTCGACGAGGAGTCCGGCGCAGTCTTTTTCACGGCGAATAAGGGCGATCCGCTTCAGCACCAGCTTTACTCTATAAAATTTGACGGCAGTGAACTGCGCCGCATTTCTTCCGAAGAGGGCACCTACTCCGCCACGTTCTCCGATAACGGCAAGCATTATGTTGAACACTATTCCGCCCCGCGGACGCCGCCTCGCGTGGCCGTATGTGGGACGGGCAGCACCTGCACGCAAATCTCGCACGCTCGCAGTGTCGCCGACTACAACTTGATCGCGCCGAAGTACCTCGAATTCAAGGCCGACGACGGCACGCCTCTTTACGGATCGCTGCTACTGCCGCCCAACGTCGATGCAAACCAAAAGCTGCCGGTCATTGTGAGCGTCTATGGCGGCCCCACCGCGCAGGAAGTGGAAAAAACATGGAGCGGAGGAAGTGCGCTGTTCCATCAAATTCTGGCCAAAGAAGGTTTCGCTATCTTCACGGTCGATAATCGCGGCAGCGGCAATCGCGGCCGCAAGTTCTCTGCCGCCCTCCGCGGGCAGCTCGGCCGAGTCGAACTGAAAGACCAACTCGCCGCTCTCGACCAGTTATACGATAAATATCCGCAACTCGACCGCACGCGCACCGGTGTCTGGGGGTGGTCCTATGGCGGTTTTATGACGCTCTATTCGCTGACCCACTCCGACCGCTTCAAAGCCGGCATATCCGTTGCGCCGGTTACGAACTGGCGCGACTACGATTCGATTTACACCGAGCGCTATATGAGTCTGCCCAAGGACAACGCCGGCGGCTACGACGATTCGGTCGTGAACGCTGCCGGGCATCTGCAAGGGTCGTTGTTGCTCGTTCATGGCACGAGCGACGACAACGTGCATTTTCAGAATACAATCCAGATGACCGATGCCCTGATCAAGGCCGGAAAGCAGTTCCGCATGATGATCTACCCGAACAAAACGCACGGGATCGCAGGTCCCGGCACGCGCACGCAGCTTTTTCACATGATGGAAGATTTTTGGAATAAGGAATTGAAATGAGCAAAGCTCACGTGGGGACAGCCGCCCTCGGCTGTCCAGCCGAGCGAAGCTCGCCTCCCTTCTAGCACGCATATTGTAAGCAAGCCGGACAGCCGAGGGCGGCTGCCCCTACGCGAGGTTGCTGCTCCATGCACCGGATTACTCTTGGCGATTTCGAACTAACCATCGTTTCCGATGGCACTTATTTTCTCGACGGCGGCGCATTCTTCGGCGTTGTGCCGAAGACGATGTGGTCGAAGAAGGCCGCGCCCGACGACAAGAACCGGCTCGACGCCGGCTTGAACTCGCTCCTCATCCGCACGGGCGACAAAAATGTTCTGGTCGAAACCGGCATTGGCAACAAGCTTCCCGACCGGCTCGTGCAGATTTACAAGCAGCCCGCGAAGCTGCTCGATAACCTCCACGCCGCGGGCCTCGCCCCCGAAGACATCGACATCGTCATCAACACGCATCTGCACTTCGACCACTGCGGCTGGAACACCGTCCGCCGCGGCAACGAGACGGTGGCCACATTCCCGAATGCCACTTATTACGTCCAGCGCAAAGAATGGGAGCACGGCCGCCTGCAACTCGAGCGCGACGCCATCAGCTACATGAGCCCGAACTACGATCCACTGATCGAAAGCGGTCAGATGGAATTGCTCGACGGCGATCGTGAAATCGTGCCTGGTATCTCAGTGAAAGTCTTCCCCGGCCACACCGCCGACATGCAGGCCGTGATCGTCGAAAGCGGCAGCGGCAACGAGAAAAAGAAAGCGTGTTATATCTCTGACTTGATCCCCACCAGCATGCACATCGACCTGACCTGGGTGATGGCGTTCGACTTATTCCCGCTGCAAACGATCGAGAGCCGCAAGAAGTATTACGCCTGGGCGCTGCCCGAGCGCTGGCTTACAGTCTTCACACATGATGACGCGACGCCGTGGGGATATATCGAGCGGGGGGACCGGGGAAAGCTGGTTCTAACAAAGCCCGCGTAGAGAGGGCCGCACCGCAAGGCCCCAGCCGAACGAGGCTCCGAAGTATCAGTTACCCACATTGTTACGGGGGAGTGACTCCTGCCAATGGCAGCCGATTTTCGAAAAACAATTCGACACTCTTGAGAATATCCGCGCCGCTCTTCGCGTCGTAAATCGCCTTCCGCAGCGCGGCGCCTCCGGGCACGCCGTGCGTGAACCAGGACGCGAACTGCTTCATTTTACCTTCCGCTCCGGGCATCTCTTCTTCGAGCAGCATCTGGAAGTAAGTGCGGATCATCTGATAGCGGTCGGCTTCCGTCGGCTCGTCGTAGGCCCTGCTCAAAGGCGAGCCCAACGAATCGCCAGCAGCCTGGCCCTCAGCGGCTGAAGCCGCAGCAGATATTACCGCACCTTCGGCACGCCTGAAGTCGTGCCCTTCCCGGTCCGAATCCTGGTTAAACTCTGGAGCTGTCAGCTGACGGCGGATGGCTGATGGCTGACGGCTGTTAGCTGACGGCGGATGACTGACATACTGCTCAATCTGCCGAAAAATCCAAGGGTTTGCCGGCGCCATCCTGCCAATCATCACCGCGTCGCATCCCGTCTGAGCGACCATCGCACACGCGTCCTCGGGCGATCGGATATCTCCATTCCCAATCACCGGAATCTCCACTGCCTGCTTCACGCGCGCGATCCACTCCCACCGCGCTGTGCCGCTGTAGCCTTGTTCGCGCGTACGCGCATGCAGCGCCACTGCGCCCAGGCCGCAGTCCTCGGCCAGGCGCGCCAGCTCGACGCAGACGATCTCTTCGTCATTCCACCCCGCGCGAAACTTCACCGTGAACGGAATCTTCACCGCCGCGCGCACCGATTCGAAGATCTTCCGGATCAGCGGCAGATCGCGCAGCAGTCCTGAGCCGCCGTTGCAGCGCACAACTTTCTTTGCCGGGCAGCCCAGATTCAGATCGACGAGATCGAACCCGAGATCTTCCACCAGCCGCGCCGCATCGGCGAGCACTTCCGGATTGCTTCCGAAAAGCTGCGCGGAGATCGGATGCTCATCCTCATAAAAGTGCAGATACTTCCCGCGCACCTTTTTGTTGCGCAGCACGCCATCGGCGGAGGTGAACTCGGTCATAATCAGCCCACATCCACCCAGGTTCTTGATAAAGCGCCGAAACACTGTGTCCGTGACGCCAGCCATGGGCGCCAGCACCGTTGCCGGACGAATCTCAACTCCCCCAATCCGCAAATACTCTGGGAAGGGCCGAGGCCGAGTCGGTGTGGCGCGGACACTCCTGTCCGCGTCGGGACTGGCAGGAAAGTCAGGGCACACGCCAACGATATCCGCTTTGTCCCGCGACTCGGAATCCGGCTCCGACTTGTACCAATACTTCTGCATCGTCCCCATTCTAGTCTGCCCGCAAAATCAAAAGCCCCCGCCACTGGCGAGGGCTTGATTTTCCGAGTGTGCGCGCGCTTGGGCGGGCAGGAATGCCCGCCCCACACGAACTACTTCTTCGCCGTCTCCGCTTTTGCCGCTTCGCTCTTGGCTGCTTCGGCTTTGGCGGCATCGCTCTTGGCGTACTTCCGGCGGAAGCGCTCCACGCGGCCGGCCGTGTCCATGAGCTTCTGCTTGCCGGTAAAGAACGGATGGCAGGCGGCGCAGATTTCTACGCTGATGTCGCCCTTATGGGTCGAACGGGTTACGAACGCGTTGCCGCAGGCGCAGTGCACCCGTATTTCGTGATAGTTGGGATGGATCGCTGGTTTCATGGTCAGTTCTGGCCTCAATTCAATCATTAGATTCTACAGGAGTTAAGAAGGATTCAGCAAGCCTGCAACCCGGCTATTGGCTCTTGGCCGTTGGCTTAAGCATTCGTTTGCAAGATCTGGCTAAATGCCAACAGCCAACAGCTAAGAGCCCAAAAGCAAAACGGCAGGGCCGACCCCCTGCCGCTTCTTCAATCTAAACTTGCGGGCCCCTTACTTTCCTTTATTCACCACTTTCTTCAGTTCGTTCCCGGGAGTGAATTTTGCTACGCGGCGGGCAGCGATCTTGATTGTGGCGCCCGTCTGCGGGTTCCGGCCATTGCGGGCCTTGCGCTGCGAGACGGAAAACGTGCCAAATCCGATCAGCGCCACCCGATCCCCTTTGCGAAGGGACGAGGTGATGCTGTCCACCGTGGTGTCGATCGCGGTCGTCGCCTGCGCCTTCGATATATTGCAGGCTCCGGCAATCCGGTCAACTAGGTCAGCTTTGTTCATGCTATCTCCTACATTCGACATTCGGTTCCCGCGCATCGGCCGGGGAGGAGAGCTCGAAACGCGAAGCACCGGCATCCGTAATTTTCCTCACCTACAACAGAATGTCAATGGCAAACGGGTGCCAGTTGACGCTCTTGACACGGGTCTTCCAACGTTGAGTATCGTCGCAGGTAACGTCGTTCGATGAGCTTCCTGCATCTCTCCAATCCCTCGCACTACAATCAACCTGTGCTGAGCGAGCGCCTCGACTTCACGCCAGATCGCGACCGCGAGCTTTTCTCTGCTGTCCCCGCCGCGCCGGCCGTCTTCCTGTTACGCGCCTCCGATCCCGCCGCCGAACCCCACGTCAGCAAAACCGCCAGCTTGCGCCGACGCCTCGAACGATTACTCTCGCCACCCGAAGAGCGCAGCAAGCGCCTCAACCTGCGTGACCGCGTTCGCACCATCGAGTATTCGCTCACCGGCTCCGACTTCGAATCCGGATTTCTCCTCTACCGCCTCCTCCGCTCCACTTTTCCCAAGACTTACGACAAACGTTTGCGCCTGCGTCTTGCGCCTCTCCTCAAGCTGCACCTCGAAAACGAATACCCGCGTGCTTCCATCACGACGCGCCTCGCTCGGCTCACCGGCAAAAGCATCTACTACGGCCCATTTCCCTCGCGCCTGGTGGCGGAGAAGTTCATGAATGACGCACTCGATTTCTTCAAGATGCGCCGCTGCACCGACGATCTCCATCCCGACCCCAAGTTCCCCGGCTGTGTCTACTCGGAAATGAAAATGTGCCTCGCCCCTTGCTTCAAAGGCTGCACTGACGACGAGTATCACGCCGAAGTCGTCCACGTCGAAGACTTCCTGAACACGCGCGGTGAATCGCTGAAGCGGCAGATCTCCACGGAGCGCGATCGCGCGTCGGAGATTCTCGCCTTTGAAGACGCGGCGGCGCTCCATACACGCCTGGAAAAGCTGGCACCCGTTCTGCAGCAGATGCCGGAACCGGTTCACCGTGTCGATCAGATGCGGGCGTTGATCGTGCAGCAGTCGGCTACGCCCGAAAGTGTGGCCCTGTTCCGCGTGGATGCCGGCGCCATTGCCGGTCCGCTGATGTTCCCGATCTCTGGTGAGGAACACGCCAAGTCGCAGTCGATGGAAGCCCGCATTCAAGCAGCCCTCGCCAACTTTCCCGCGGCCCAGCCGCGCAGCGCTATTGAGCGCATGGAGCATCTCGCCCTCCTCAAGCGCTGGTGCTACCGCGGAACCCGTAAAGGAGAAATCTTCTTCGCCGACGACAAGGGCGAGTTGCCCATGCGCCGTATCGTCCGCGGCATCGGCCGCGTCTATAAGGGCGAGGCGCCGGAAGCCGCATCGCCCGCTATACCGGTGATACCGCAGGAATTGCCCTGAAATAATCGCTTTACTATAGTTGCTATTTCCGAAGAGCGAAGGCGACCAAGAATCTCGAAACCAGCGAGGGACTCATGCCAAAGAAAAAGATGACGACCCAAAAGGCAATGAAAAGAAAGAACGCCGCGAGGAAGAACAAGAGCGTCCCGATCAAAAACCATCGGACCGCCGCGACGGCGGACAAATCCGTGCGCGACCACGTGCTTTACCTGCTCAATGGCGGCGGAGCCCACGTAGACTTCGATCACGCCGTCGGCGACTGGCCCGTACAACTCGCCGGTGCCAAAGTCGCCAATTTCCCGCACACCGCATGGATGCTCCTCGAACACATGCGCATCGCGCAGTGGGACATCCTGGAATTCAGCCGCAATCCCCGGCACAAGTCGCCGCCGTGGCCCGAGGGTTATTGGCCCGAAGCGGAGATGCCGCCGAACGAAAAAGCCTGGATGGATTCCGTACGCCTGTTCAAGAAAGACCTGCGGGCGGTGGGGAAGCTGGTCGCCAATCCGCGAGCCGATCTTTATGCAAAATTCCCCTGGGGCGATGGGCAAACGCTTTTGCGCGAGGCGTTACTGGTCGCCGACCATAACGCCTATCACCTCGGCCAACTGGTGATGCTGCGCAAATGTATCGGAATCTGATTGGTGGCACGCTGAGCGAAGGTGGAGCTTCGCGATCGCGAAGCGCAGCCGTCGTCGAAGCATCCCTATTGCCTCATGCGCTTCGGCGGTCGACAACTGGATTCTTGACGTCGTGCGCCCTCTTCCGGAACACGACCCGCAGTTCCTCCCGCCAGCGCTCGTCAATGCCTAGCAGTTCCCACTCAATCTCAGGGGACAGGTAGCGGAGGAGTGTATCCGTTGCCGGATGCACGTGTAGAGCCGGAGCCACCAGCATTAGTAGTGGTTTTTCTGCACAGATTTCGTACCCAGGAAAGTAGCCGAACTTCGCGAACTCCTCCCGGCTCCGGTGCCACTCCACGCGCGCCCAGTAATCCACGCCTTGCAGCGGCAAATGAATATCTTCGTCGGCTTTGAGTTCAATCACCGCGAGCCGATTCGCGTGCGTTATCGCCAGCACATCGATCATCGCCCGATCCGCCGCCGAGAACGCCGGCACCTGCCGGTACACGCATTCCGTCCGCAGTCGCCCGTCGAGGGCGGCGACATTGTCTCTGGCCACCGATTCCAGCCATCGCTCCGGATGCATCCGCCAAAGTGCATGATTCTTCGGGCCGTCTTTGCGTCGTACTGCCGCCGCCAGACGCACCAGATTGGCGAAATCACTCTCATTCCTCTCATCGAGCACGCGCTCCTCCGGCCCCACTCCAAAAGCAATTTCTTCCGCGAGCTGAAATATCCGCGGATCGTGCATCATCCTCGCCCGCGCAAACTCGAGGCCGCAGCAACGAAACGAAACCTCGGCCGGGGAAAGAACGACCACTTCTGCCAGCGGCAATATGGTGTGAATGCGCTTGATGGATGCGGCAAAGCGGCCGAGTGCCTGACTTTCATCCACCGCCCGCACCAGCCGCGTGGCCAGGTTTCCCCGGTCGCCCGTTTCCAGCCGAACCAGCGTATCCTCGCGCTGATCGAACTCGTTCAAATGCCATTTTGCCGCCGTTGGATCGAGATGCGCCATGCGCTGCGTGGTCAGCGCCGCCGCGCCCTTCGGCACCGCCAGAACCAGCCCCTCGACGACGCGGCGCTCCTGTTCGGCCAATCGGCAGGCCTCCAGCCAGAGGATGCCGCACGTGAGCGCGCCATCCACCGTCGCCTGCGTTTCCTCATCGTTCACCCCGACAATCGCCAGAGCTCGCTGCCCCTGCCTCATCCACCCGCGCAGGTAGGCCGGCCCGAACGAGCGTTCCAGATCCATGCTGGTAGTCAGCCGGACCACAGTCCATCCCGGAAAATTCCTCTCCAGCGCCCGCCGTAGCCGTGGCTCGTAGGCCACGCGCGCTGCCCGCCGCGCCGCCGGTGAACGCTGGTCGCGATCGCGGCAAATATCGAGCCGCGTCGGCCGGCTCTGCCCCATCCGCTGCACCTGCAGCCGCAGCGTTGCGCCCTTGATTTCCGCATCCAGCACCCGCCGCACCACGTTGCGTTCGCTCGACCACAGATGCACGAGGCATTTGTTGTATTCGCCCGAAATGGAATACTTCGCGTCGGCCAGGTCGAAGACCACAGCGCCATCTTCGACCACAACGGCCGCACGGGAACCATCGAGGAAACCGGCGACCAGCGAGCTGAGCGATTCCGCGGTCATATCTCACATTCTCTGACTTGCTGTGCCTCACCGATGTGACCCCTGCACACAAAAAGTGTGGTGAATTCATGTGGGATAATGACTCTTAGCCTTCGGAGTCCTTTCAGGGGCGAAAGCATCGAATTATCGTGAACAATCAAGAGCGCTTTTTCTTCGACCACTACGGCCTTAGCCATCAGGACCTGGAATCTTATCTAGCCGCCGCCCTTTCCGCCGGCGGCGACTACGCCGATCTCTATTTCGAATACCTGACCTCGACCTCGCTCATGGTCGACGAGTCAATGGTCAAGTCCGCGTCCCAGGGAATCTCCGCCGGTTGCGGCGTCCGCGTGGTCTCCGGAGAGCGCACCGGCTACGCCTACACCGACGATCTTTCGCCCGCGCGCATTCTCCATGCCGCGCGCACTGCCGCGCTCATTGCCAGCGCGCCCGCCAAGACCACCGTCACCGGCTTTCAGCAAAATCCCGCACGCAGCCTCTACCCGGTTGCGTTGCCTTCGGTGGATGCCGAAATCACCGCCAAAGTCGATCTCCTTATGCGCGGTGACCGCACCGCCCGCGCTTTCGATCCCCGCATTAAGGAGGTGCGCGCCAGCTACGCCGACGAACTCCGCAACATTCTGGTCGTCGGCTCCGACGGCACTTTTGCCGAAGACTCGCAGCCGCTCGCGCGCCTCAACGTTTCCTGCATCGCCAAGACCGAAGCCGGCTCCGGCCGCGGCACGGCCGGCGGCGGAGGACGCGTCGCTCTCGATTTCTTCTTCGGAGAAAAAACTCCCGAGTTCTTTGCCAAAGAGGCTGCGCGCCAAGCCATTTTGCAGCTCGATGCCCGCGAAGCTCCCGCCGGAGACATGGAAGTCGTGCTCGGCCCCGGCTGGCCCGGCGTTCTTCTGCACGAAGCCGTAGGCCACGGCCTCGAAGCCGATTTCAATCGCAAGAAAACATCCGCTTTCGCCGGACTGATCGGCAAGCGCGTAGCCAGTGAAAAATGCACAGTGGTCGATAACGGCACCATGCCCTGGCGCCGCGGGTCTTTGAACGTAGATGATGAAGGCCAGCCCACGCAGGAAACCGTGCTCATCGAAAACGGAATCCTCAAGGGCTACTTAAGCGACAAGCTTTCCTCGAAGCTCATGGGCCTCGCCGATACCGGCAACGGACGCCGCGAAAGCTACGAGCACATTCCCATGCCGCGCATGACCAACACCTACATGCTCGCCGGTCAGGACGATCCGCAGGACATCATCCGCTCGGTGAAGAACGGCGTGTATGCCGTGAATTTCGGCGGAGGCCAGGTCGATATCACCAATGGCAAGTTTGTCTTCTCGGCATCCGAGGCTTATCTGATCGAGAACGGCCAGATCACCGCGCCCATCAAAGGCGCTACGCTGATCGGCAACGGCCCCGATGTGCTGACGCGCGTCTCCATGGTCGGCAACGATCTCAAACTCGACGAAGGCGTAGGCACCTGCGGCAAAGACGGCCAAGCCGTCCCGGTAGGCGTCGGCATTCCAACCATAAAAATCGACCGATTAACCGTAGGCGGCACTGCCCGCAAAGATCCCGGCGGATTTATGCAGTCATAGGTCAGAGGTGAGAGGTCAGATTGCAGAGGTAAAAACCTCGCGTCAATAGCTTTGGCTTTTACCTCTGCAATCTGACCTCTGACCTCTGAAATTTTCAAAATGACAACAACTCTAGAACCCAGCACCCCCCGGCTCGAAGCTAACCTAACCTCCCTCGCCTGCGACGTCATCCGCCGCGCGATGCAGTCCGGCGCATCTGCTGCCGAATGCGTAGTCCGCGAAGGCGACGAATTCTCCACCACCGTCCGTCTCGGCCAGGTCGAAACCCTGAAAGAATCCGGCTCACGCTCCATCGGCGTCCGCGTTTTCTACGGCCAACGCGCCGCCTCCACCTATTCCAGCGACTTCTCCGCAGCTGGCATCGACCGCATGTTGAAGTCCGCGCTCGAACTCGCCAAGATCACATCCGAAGACCCCTTTGCCGGCATCCCCGAGGCCGCGCAACTCGGCCAGCTCTCCGGCCCGCTCGATCTCTACCACGAAGACGTCTATTCCCTCCCCGGCCCCGAGCGCATCGACTACGCCCGCCGCGCCGAAAAAGCCGCCCTCGATTTCGATCCGCGCCTTAAGAACTCCGACGGCGCATCGTTTGACGCCGCCACCGGCCGCAAAATTCTCGCCAACTCCCACGGCTTCCTCGGCGAATACCGCCGCTCCTATTGCTCGGTCTCCGCCGTTCCCATCGCGCAAGACGAGCAGGGCAACATGCAGCGCGATTACTGGTATTCGGTCGCACGCAGTCTGGCCAAACTCGAATCCGCCGAAGATGTCGGTAAAGAGGCTGCCCGCCGCACCATTCGCCGCCTCGGCGCGCGCAAGGTGAAAACCGCGCACGTCCCCGTCGTCCTCGATCCCATGGTTGCCACCTCCATGCTTGAGCACATTTTCGAAGGCGTGAACGGCGACTCCGTCTATCGCGGAGCCTCATTCCTCGCCGGCAAACTCGGCGAGCAAATCGCCGGCCCCAACGTCACCGTCATCGACGACGGCACCATGCCCGGCGGCTTCGGCACCACTCCTTTCGACGGCGAAGGCATTCCCACGCGTCGCACAGTGGTCATCGAAAACGGAATTCTCAAGTCCTATCTGCTGAACACCTACACCGCGCGCAAGCTAAAGCTTGAAACAACGGCCAACGCATCCCGTGGACTGGCCGGCACTCCCGGCATCGCGCCCGGCAATTATTTTCTTCAGCCCGGCAAGAAAACTCCCCAGCAGGTCATCGGAGAAATCAAAGACGGCCTCTACGTCACCGAATTTCTCGGCCATGGCGCCAACCTGGTCACCGGAGACTATTCACGCGGCGCTTCCGGCCTCTGGATCGTCAACGGCGAACTCGCCTATCCTGTCGAAGAGATCACCGTCGCCGGCAATCTGAAAGACATGTTCAAAAACATCTCCGACATCGCCAGCGATCTCGAATTCCGCGGCAGCGTCGCCTCGCCTACGATCCGCATCGACGGCCTCACCGTCGGCGGCGAATAAAATAGAATCGGCGGTGAAGTTGTGCCTGTGGACGGTATAACGACGTTCGTCGGCGAGAAATCCCGCCGCGTTCTCTGGGTTTACTCCGCGTGTTCAGAGCGACCAAGCCCTGCCTTCTGTCCCCGCCTGCAAGCCGCAAACGTGGTATAATTTCGTAGTGAGATCGATCATATAAGCACCTTTAAATGCAAGCATTTAGCGACATTGGCACCGTCGAGGCCGAGCACAACTTTGCTCAGCAGGGGCCTGGTGATAGCGGCCCTCGCCAAATGGTTTTTGCTGAGAACTGACAACTGAGAACTTGATTTTCCATGCCTGACGATCAAAATCCCGAACTGCCCTTAACTCCTCCTCCTGGAGGCGACGGACAAGGTCCCGCCGGCAACATTCATCCCGTCAATATCGAAGAGGAGATGCGCAAGTCGTATCTCGACTATTCGATGTCGGTCATCATCGGCCGCGCGCTGCCCGATGTGCGCGACGGACTGAAGCCCGTGCATCGCCGCATTCTCTACACCATGCAGCAGATGGGGTTGCAGCCCAACCGTGCCACTCGCAAGTGCGCCCGCATCGTCGGCGATGTCATGGGCAAGTACCATCCCCACGGCAACCTCGCCGTGTACGACGCCCTCGTTCGCCTGGCGCAGACCTGGAGCATGCGCTACCCACTGATTTTCGGCCAGGGAAACTTCGGCTCCGTCGACGGCGATCCGCCCGCAGCCGACCGTTACACCGAGGCTAAACTCGCGCAGGTTTCCACCGCGCTGCTCGAAGACCTCGACAAAGAGACCGTCGATTTCCATCCCAACTACGATGGCAGCGAAGTTGAGCCCGACGTTCTTCCCGCGCGTATTCCGAACCTCCTGCTCAATGGCTCCGACGGAATTGCCGTCGGCATGGCCACAAAAATTCCGCCGCACAACCTCACCGAGATCGTCGACGCCACCATCACTCTGATCAACAACCCAGCCGCGCAGCTCGCCGAGATTCTGCAAATCGTAAAGGGCCCCGACTTCCCGACCTACGGCATCATTCACGGCCGGGCGGGAATTCTCGATGCCTACAAGACCGGCCGCGGCCGTTTCATGATGCGCGCCCGCGCCGCCATCGAAAACATCACCAAGGAAAAACAGGCGATCATCGTCACCGAGATCCCCTACCAGGTGAACAAGGCGAAACTGGTCGAGCGCATTGCCGATCTCGTCAACGACAAGACGATCGAAGACATTTCTGATGTGCGCGACGAAAGCAGCCGCGAAGGCATGCGCATTGTTATCGAACTCAAACGCGGTTGCGAAGCGCAGATCGTGCTCAATCAGCTCTTCAAGCACACCGCGATGCAGGAAAGCTTCAGCATGATCCTGCTCGCCATCGTGCACGGCCAGCCCAAGGAAATGGGGCTGATCACGGCGATCCAGCACTTCATCGATCACCGCGTCGATGTCGTGCGCCGCCGCACCGCCTACCTGCTGCAAAAAGCGAAAGACCGCGAACACATCTTAGAAGGCTACCTCACGGCGCTCGATCACCTCGATAATGTGATCACCATCATCCGCGCCAGCGCCAACCGCGCCGATGCGCGTGACAACCTGGTCGCCTATTTCGGCGGCAAGAAGATCGACATCAACACGACCGGCCGCGCGCCCAAGCTCGATCCCGAAAAGCCGTTCACGAGTAGGCAGGCCGATGCCATCCTCGAACTGCAATTGCACCGGTTAACAAAGCTTTCGATCGACGAAATTTCGAACGAGTTGAAGCAGGTGCGCGAGAACATTGCCGAATACGAATCCATCCTCGGCTCGGAAAAGAAGCTGCGCGGCGTCATCATCAAAGAGCTGGAAGAAATCAAGAAACTTTACGGCGACGAGCGCCGCACCCAGATCGAAGACGAAGCCGCCGAACTCGTGCTCGAAGACCTGATCGCCGACGAGCAGGTCGCGGTCACCGTCAGCCATTCCGGCTACATGAAGCGGACGCCGATTTCTACCTACCGCATGCAGCGCCGCGGAGGCACCGGTCGCACCGGCATGAAGACGCGCGACGAGGATTTCGTCGAGCATCTTTTCATCGCCTCCACGCACGCCTACATTCTCATCTTCACCAACACCGGGCGCGTCTACTGGCTCAAGGTGTATGAGATCCCCGACCTCACCGCCGCCGGCAAGGGCAAGCACATCGGCAACCTCGTCGGCCTGCAGGCTGGAGAAACTGTCCGTACCATGCTCGCCGTGCGCAATCTCGAAGAAGAGGGTCGTCACATCTTCTTCGCCACGCGCAACGGCACGGTGAAGAAGACCGAGCTGAAAGACTTCTCGCACGTCATGTCGCGCGGCATCATCGCCATCGGCATCGATCAGGGCGACGAACTCGTCGGCGTCACGCTCACCGACGGCGAGCAGATCGTTTTCCTCGCCTCGCACGATGGCCAAGCTATTCGCTTCGACGAAGCGGATGTGCGGTCGATGGGACGTCCCGCCTATGGCGTGCGCGGCATGAACCTGGACAAAGGCGATTACATCGTAGGCATGGCGACCACGCCGAAAGATGCCAAGCAGGCCGAAGAAGCCGCCGCCAGGGCGAAAGCCAAGGCCGGCATCGAAGCGACCGCGACCGACGAAACGCTCCCTCTCAAAGGCTCGCTCATCCTCTCCGTCACCGAAAACGGTTACGGCAAGCGCACACCCGCCGACGAATACCGCCTGCAAGGCCGAGGCGGCTCCGGCGTGATCAACGTGAAGACAACCGAACGCAACGGCAAAGTTGTCGCCATCGCGCAGGTCACCGAAGAGACCGAAGTCATGCTGATCAGCCAGTACGGCAAAATCATCCGCATGGACTCAAGCACGATCCGCGAGTCAGGCCGCGCTGCACAAGGCGTTCGCTTGCTGTCGCTCGAACCTGGAGACAAAGTCGCAGCAGCCGTAGTGATCGCGCCAGCAGAACCGGAGAACGGCAACGGGACGCTGATACAGTGATCTCGCGTTGGGGCGGACGAATTCGTCCGCCCCGCATTACTCCAGTCACTCCCCAAATCATCCTGCTTTCCGTTACTGTTAACGGTAGTGACGCTGTCCCTCCCCGTGTGCGCCCGCGCGGTTGCGAACGACTGTTGCTGTTCGGCTGTTCACTATTGAAGAGCGTTTGTGCACGATACTGAGAAACCAGAACCCGCGTACCAGAAGCTGCTCGCCTCGCCCATTCGTGAACTGGGGCTGAAGCTCGTTGGCTCGCCTGTCGAGCGCTTTGTCGAGCAGCTTTATCGCGAGCTCGAAGCCAAAGGCCTCGGCAAGTTTCGCCCTGCGTGTTATCTCACCGATGAATGGGGATGTCCGTCGGGCGAGCCGATCATCGGCATTCCGTTTTATCTCGCCGATGCCGCGCTCGCGCAACTGGAGAAGGAAACGCACGACCTTGAGGATGCGCGCGAGATCATGATGTATCTGCGGCACGAAGCGGGACACGCGTTTGTGTATGCCTACAAGCTGCACAACAAACCGGAGTGGAAGCAGATCTTCGGCCCGTTTCGCCGTCCGTATCGCGACAACTATCGTCCCGCGCCGTTCTCGCGCGACTACGTTCGGCATTTGCCTGGATGGTATGCGCAGAAGCATCCTGATGAGGACTTTGCCGAGACGTTTGCGGTTTGGCTCACGCCCCGTTCGAACTGGCGCAAGCGCTATCGCGGCTGGCCCGCGATGGAGAAGCTGCGCTTTCTCGACCGGCTCGCGCGCAAGCTGGCGAAAGCTGATCCAGCGCGGCGTCGCGGAATCGCGGATATTACCGTCGATGACATGGAAACTACTCTGGCTGAGTTCTATCACCAGAACGGGCGCGAGGAAGTTGCGGTTACTGAACTTACTCCGGACACCGATCTGCGCGATCTGTTTCCGGTTTCGAAGCGGAAGAAGACGGCGCTTGCGGCCAGCGAGTTTCTCCATCAGCATCGCAAGCCGCTGATCGACAAGGTTGCGCAGTGGACAGGAGCGCAGCGTCCGCTGATCAAGACGCTGATCGATAACATCGAGAAGCGCGCGGGAGAACTCGACTTGCGCGCCGACAAAACTCGCAGCGCCGAGCATTTGGCCGAAGTGACGGCTTATGCGACCGCGCTTGCAATGACGTATGTGGCGAAGGGAAAGTTTATTCAGCCATGAAAAGCAGGCTCTAGGCTTTCGGCTCTCGGCTTTAGGAATTGTCTGGCGAGGCAAAAATCCCGCCGAGATTCCGAGAGCCAAGAGCCAAAAGCCCAGAGCCAATTTGAGGAGCCTCGATGATTGGAGCAAAGAAAAAAATCGCGCTGCTGTACGACGTGTGGAACGAAGACCCGGTCGCAGCCGCTGCAAAAGAAGAATCGACCAACGGCAACGGAAGCGCGAACGGCAGCAGCCGCAAGGCGCACAAGCCGGTGAAGAAGGCCAAAAAAGAGAAGACCGACCGCGAGGAAATTTTCGAAGCCTTGCAGAAGCTTGGACACGAGCCTTCTTTCTTCGAACTCGACGGGCGTCCGCAGTCGCTGCATTCCCTTGCTAAGTGCGATGCCGATCTTCTCTTCAACCTTACCGAATCGTTCGACGGCGACGACACAAAAGAAATGAATGTTGTCGCTTACGTCGATCTGCTCGGGCTGCGCTACACGGGCGCTGGGCCGCATTCCATTATCCTGTCGCAGGATAAGGCCATCGCCAAAAAGATTTTCGCCTTCCACGGCATCAAGACTCCGTTCTTCGCTACCTCCTATCGCGGACGCATCGAGCATGCGCACGACATTTCTTTTCCGCTGATCGTGAAGCCATCCTGGGAGGATGGATCGATCGGCATCGATGCCGGCGCGGTCGTCAAAAACGTCAAGGAGATGATGGAGCGCGTCCAGTACATTCAGGACGAATTCGATTCTCCGGCGCTGATCGAGGAGTACATCGACGGCCGCGAAATTTATGCGGGCATTCTCGGCAACTACGAACGCGCACAGGTTCTGCCGCTGGTGGAACTCGACCTCTCGCGGCTGCCCGAAGGCACGCCGAAAATTGCGAGCTACGATGTGAAGTTCGAAAAAAACACCGAAGCCTACAAGCTCACCAAGTCGGGCATCGCTGAAGATCTCGACGACGAGACGCGCAAACGGCTTTCCGACACCGCGCTAGCGGCCTATCGCGCGCTCAAGCTCCGCGACTACGGACGCATCGATATGCGCCTCGCCCCGAACGGCGACGTTTACGTCATCGAAGCGAATCCGAATCCGTGGCTGGCCAGCCGCCAGGAATTCGCCATGGCCGCCAAGGCCGCCGGCCTTTCCTACACCGAAATGATCGAGACCATAGTCGATCTAGCCATGAGCCGCTATCTGAACGCCACAATGGCGATGGCAGCTTCGATGCACTAGAATCACCCAAGTTTAGCCCTCCACGCGGCCGTCCGCATTCGCGCAGTGAACGCCACCAAAGCGGTTCACGTAGGGACAGCCGCCCCCGGCTGTCCAGGCGAGCAAAGATCGCCCCGTTCACTGGCTGTGGCTGGAGGTTTCTCAGAAGAGCAGGACGACAATAACAAGGCCGGAAAGGACCGGCCCACCCGCCCGCTAACAGAACCCTGTCATCCTGAGCGGAGCACGATTGTCGCGAAGCGATAATCGTGCGGAGTCGAAGGACCCCCACCCGCTCAACCGCAGCAAGCCCGCCTCAGGGAGTTCTCCCCGCGCCCAGACCTCGACGCCGACGCTTGGTCGCCAAGTCAAAGTAATCACAAGGTGAAAAGCTGACGGCGATACCGATACAATTGGAAGCAGAATGTCTCAATTCCTATCACGAGGAAGCATTCCTATGAGACGACTCCGCCTGTCGACGGTATGGGCCTTACTCGGCGGTCTTATCTTCACAGCCAGCGTGTCCGCGGCACAGCAACTGAACTGCCCGCCCATGCCAGACAAGATTACTCAAGTGAACCATGACGTTCGCTCGGAAGTTGAGGCCGACGTCGGCTCTCTGGGGAAACTGAAGGCTGGCCACGTCGGAGTCAAGACAGATGTAGTCGCAAAGAACCTATTCGACAAGTACCCAAACACCGACAGAATTATCGTCGTACAAATGATGGCAGCAACCTATTGCTCCATGATCAGCGGCAGCAAAACCCTGAAGGACCCTGAGAAGCTTAGCCTATGGTCCGAGTTCTCTGAGCGCATTTTTAAATTTACGGATCCTTCTTACAATCCCATCCCCACGACCTCGAAGCCCAAAGATCAATCGAAAGCCGCCTCAAAGGACTCTCCAGTCCGAAACCAGGACCCTCGGTCCTCAGCGAGGATTACACCTCCTCAAAAAACGGGCGACTACTATATAGACAACGTCCTTGAAAAAATATCAGGAGGTGAGAGGAACCCTAACTGGTCCGATGGTGAGCGGTCCTCCGCGTTGGAAGGTTTATTCGAACGAGGTGCATTTTCCTGCGCTTCCACCGAGAGTTGGCCTGAGATGCTGTGGGCAGTTGCAGCAACACGGATTGTCATCGAAGATAACATTCCGGCATTCGGACAGCATCCCGAAACTAAGAATCACCTAAATGAAGCCGCAGGGGTGCTACTAAAGATGGAGAAAGACATTGCCTCTCTTTGGGGCGAGGCTTTCGATCCGACGGCTGCGATGCACAACTACTTCCGCAATCACGACGAATTTATTCATCATCTCCCCGGGATGGTAAGTACGCCCGATGAAGGTCTGCAAGCGAAGCGCAGACAAAACGTTAACGCGCTGCGAAAGGCTCTGAAGGGGTACATACCAATTGCGGCCGACAGCTCGTGCGATGAGAGCCGACCCGAGTCAAATCCCGGGGCCCCTAAAGACTCCAATCCCCCGAAGCTCCAATCCGAGCAACACCCAGCGAATCCGAACAGACCGGCTACGGAGCTGGCGACCAATACGGACGAGAAGAATGCGCCCCCGACACCCGTGACAGCCAACCAGAAAACTGAATCTGCGACGACGGGAAGCGCCAACCCTACAGAAGGGACGAAGGCCGAGGCTGCGCAATCGGCGAAGCCAACTAACCCGAGCGACCAAACCACCGAGTCTGCGGGAAGCCTGCCACAAACGCCCAGCGACCTCCTGCGACAAATCGAAGAGATGCTTGAGAAAGACCGAGAACTGTCGGACCTAAAGGGCTGTCCAACCGCAGACAGTGTTCACCTGCATATCGTCGGCGGCAAAATCTCCTACTACAAGTGCATCGAGATATGCTTTGCCTCTTGGGTAAATGTCGACCCCAAGGGGCTGGATTTTGGGCAGACCAACGTTAGTCAAGACGAGGACCCAGACCTAGCAAGCGTCGGCATTCCTTGTCGGGCGGGATTATATTGTGCGAGAACCATCAAGGGATCCGTCGGGCCCTTCTCCATTGGGACCGTCTGTAGCAAGAAGAAAACCTCGCCCGACCTCTCCCCGTATTTTGTCATGGATGTGCATGCAAAGAACGCGGACGCAATTGCGGACCTCTGGAAGAAGTTTGCACGAGCCGGCTTCTAAATCGCTGCCGTCGCAATCCCCGCCTAACCCAACGGAAGACCTGAATGGACCGGCCTCGGAAAAACTGGGGACAGACGGGAAAAACTGGGGGGGAAAACTGGGGACAGACGGGTGCACTCCACGGGACATTCCCCAATCTCACGACTCGCGCTAACCTCGCGTAAAATGACTCGCGGTCTCATCTACAATTACACACGACTCCCAGTCTCGTTGATAAAATGATCAATAGGTTTTTGCTCGCGTTTTTCCCTCCATTCCATTGATTCAACGAACCTTCGACCCAAAAACCAGCAAAAATCACCCCTTCAAAATACCCCTTGACAGGCATGATATATGCAGCTTCCGTTCCGGCTTTCCGCCCTCGCTGTTCCCCTCTATCCCAATGATTCCACGGCAAATATCGTCACCACTCCCCGCCGCCTCCGGTCCGCCGCCAACTACGCCCGCCGCCCCCATGAAATCTATAGCTTACGGCGATCCGCACCGAAGTTGCCCTTCATTGTACTTGCTGATTAATACTCCGTTAGTAATCGCCAAAAAATATTTTCAACCATAACGGTACATATACCGCTGTACATAGAACCTTCAACAATGTACGTACAATTCGCACTGCATAATGTTCCACGTGGAACACTCCCGGCACCCCGCCAGCCTCACTTCATGTTGTCGAGAATGGAGCCTACGATTCCTCCTACGACTCCGCCTTCTACGGTCTGCTTGGAGGGTTGGTGAGGCAGATATTTGTCGATGGCGTGGGCTAGCTTGGCTATGGGCAGCGTTTGCAACCAGATACGTCCAGGGCCGGTTAGCGATGCCAGAAAGATTCCGTCGCCGCCGAAGATCATATTCTTGATGCCGGGGACGGTTGTGATCTGGAACGAAACGCTAGCCTGAAATGCCCCAACATGCCCAGGATGAACGCGCAAAGTCTCACCCGGCTGGAGGTCGCGGACGACGAGTTCGCCGGAGAGTTCGAGCCAGGCGGTGCCTTGTCCGCTGAGGCGTTGCAGGAGGAAGCCGTCGCCGCCGAAGATGCCCGCGCCGAGCGATTGCTGGAAGCCGACACTGATCTGAATTTGCGGGGTGGCGCAGAGGAAGCCGTGGCGGTGAATCATGTATTCGTGTCCGGGGGAGACTTCGACGGGGACGATGTGGCCGGGGAGTTTGGTGGCGAAGGCGATCTCGCCGGCTGCGCCTTGGGCGCGGTACTCGGTCATGAAAATGGAGCCGCCGCCGGCCACGCGCTTGAGGACGCCGAACAGGCCTCCGCCACCGGCGAACTGGGTGTGCGTGGTCATCTGGATGGAACTGCCCATCCAGGAGAGTTCTCCGGCCTCGGAGATGATGGATTCGTTGGGGTCGAGGAGGAACTCGAGAACGGGCATGGTGGTTCCGGTGATGCGGCTTTGCATGGCGGTCTCCTGGGTGAGGATGCGATGGTCAGGGCGCAGACTCGGGTCTCATTTTAAACGAGCGGAGTTGGCGGCGTGGGGCGGTGGAAAACACAAGGTCCCCTTCGACAAGCTCAGGGCGGGCTCTCCACTCCGCTTGGCTTCGCCTGCGCTCCGGTCGGGATGACGGGGGGTTGTTGCGGACGACGCAGACCGTGGAACCGAGGAGCTCTGGGAATGCACGCGGGGGATTGGCCGAAGGTTCTACCACTTGGGCTGGCCCATTCGTAATCTACAATTAGTAACCACTCCCGCCCCATACTTAGGCTGTCATGAGCAGCTCTCCCCAAATTCGCCCGCCCAATCGTGTACCCCGTGCCCATCTGGAAGGCCATAATCCGACCGTGCTGCGGTTACCAAATGGCCAGAGCATCGGGGGCAACCTGCAGGTGATTTCGCTCACCGGCGGGCTGCTATCGCTCCCTAAACCTGTCGTTGAAGGCTCGCAGGTCAAGATGATTTTCCTGACCGGAACGGGCGCCGTGCTGGGAGGCGCAGAAATGCTGCCGCCGGTTAACGCCGGGCAGCAGCCGTTCCGCTTCGTTGCGATTGCGCCTGACGATCAACGCCGGATCGGAGCGCTGATCGGGCAGCAGACCCATCGGAAAGAATTCGAGCAGGCCTGGATGGAGAAACTGCGCGCGGCGTCTGCAAATCAGAATGAGCCGCGACGCTGGAGGCCGCTGGTGGCAGCTGCGGTTGGAGCCTTGATGATTTCGCTGGCGGCTGCGGCCTACCTGCTGCACTTTCGAGTGCATATCGGCTTGCTGAAGCAGATTGGGTTTTGACGGTCAGGCGTTCGCAATGGACTCGACCAACACCCGCCGGTGCCCGCGCTATCGCATGCACACGCCTGTGCTGGTGGTGGTACCGGGCACGACCGACGTGTTGGTGCCGGGACTAGTTTCCAAGTTGAGCCGCGCGGGGATGGAAGTTTACGCGGGAGTGAACCTGCAGCCCGGCGAGGTGATGGAAGTGGAGTTCCGGACGGAAGGCAAGACGGTACGGGTTGCGGGGGTGGTTCGCAACCGCGAGGGCTTTTGCTTTGGGCTGGAATTCTGCGCGCTGCGGATCGAACTGGGTGAGGTGCCGGTTCGGCGCGGGCCTGGAATCTCTGAGTAGGGGCGATCCTGGGGCACCGCGCGTTCTACTTCGACCGTGACATGGGAACTGCGGGCGCGTCTCCTCAGACACCTGGCGCTGGCAAGCTGTCCGGGTCAATGGTCTCAACTACCCACAAAGGCGGGTCGTTCAAATCAAACTCCACCCACTTCTGCCCGTTCCAGTAGTGATGCCGCGTCTTTCCATCCTCGATAGTGTTCCACTTCGGAAGCCGGTCAAACAATGCGAGCAACTCGGCCTCGTGTTCGCTAGCGGCGGCTTGCAACTCAGCCTCACGCGCCGCTCTTAGCTCCTCTGGCGATGGCTGCTGCGGAGGAGCCGGCTCGACCAAGGGAGCTGCGACACTGCGATACGAATTACGGCTGAACCTGGGCTTCATACGAACCTCCTTCACAGATGGAAGCAGGGCCTCTCGTCATCTCTTTGTGCTATGCGCGCTGATGTTGGCAGGTCGGGGTCTTTCCGCGATACCTCACTCGTCGACCGGGGCCGGGGCAACTCATCCTTAGTATAAGAGGCTTGTTCTAGAGTTACCGCACGACGCGAACCGGGGCTGGTGCAATCTGCACAAAAGTGAGGGGCTCGCCAGGGTAATAGACCCTTCTATTACCAGCGTGATCATGACGTTGGTTCCTTATCACAGACATCTGGGCTGCATGTGCGAGATCTTCGTAGAACTGGAGGTTGGGTATGGATCGTGATTTGAACCTGGGCTCATCGGTTGGTGTGCCCGCCGCGGATGCTGATGTGAGGAAACGGCGATATCCGCGATTTGCTGCGGACTTTCCGGTTCAAGTCCGATTGACGACGCAGGGACCTACCAAAGCTGTAGCGTGCGAGGGACAGGGCACGAACATCAGCGGCGGGGGATTAGCGGTTAGAGCCGACATCGACCTGGCGGTTGGCACACAGGTCGGAGTTGAGTTTACACCTCCGTATTCGGACCAGCCGATGGCATTCCGCTGCTTTGTGCGAAACCGCAACGGCAATCTTTATGGCGTGGAGTTCATTACAGAGAACGATGACGACTATAGAAAAGCAGGGGAACTTCTGGAAGGGCTCGCCGCTATGAACGCCTCTGTGTCTACCGTTTGAATTGCAGACAGGCGGGCCCAACAGAATCGCTTGCCCGGCCAAGGTCCACTTGAGCCCTTCGTTTCCATGCCATCCAGGCGCAGAAGATAACAAGCGGTAACATCGCGCAGCCAAACTCGCCGACAAAGTACCTGGTCCGCCCCCGGTCGGCGGTCAGGGGGTCAAGATATCCCTGGATGATTGCGTTGTGCGAGGCATGCAGTAGCACAGCAGGCCACAGGCTTCCTGACTTTAACCTTATCCACGCGAATACGAAGCTGGCGGAAACCGTCATCGCGGCGAAGCAAGTCACGGCGTACCAAGTTGGAGTGCCCGAGTTGTAGCCGCTCCAGATAATCAACGGAGCATGCCAGGCACTCCAGATCACGCCGCTGATCACGGCGGTCCGCGTGAACGAGTTGAATTTCATAAGCTCGGGGACCAGAAAGCCGCGCCAGCCAATCTCCTCCCCCGCTGCCCAAAGACAACCGAACAGGACGGCACCGATGGAACCAAGCAAATAGAAAATCGTCAGCAGAACCCATGTCGGTTGGGAAGGCATGTGCAGTAGACTCCGGATTCTCTCCACTGTTTGCTCTTTGGGAAAACCGCCCAGACCCGTAACCCAAACCAGCAAATAGGCCGGCCATATATAGATCATAGGGATCGTCCAGCCTGCCAGCAGATACCTCGCCTTTCCCAAACCCCATCCGAATTCACGCCACGGTCTTTTCGTCAAGAAACCAGTCAGGATTCCAGCGGCGGCCGGACACCACATAAGTCCGAAGATGTAGGACCCTTTCATCCCATGGCGGATGCAGAGGACATAGAAAACAGAACTGAGTGAGAAAACGAGAGCCAAGTAAGTGAGGGCACGAAGACGCGGGTTCGGAGCCATCGAACGCTTCTCCTAGAAGGATCGAGGATAGAATACTCTGCTGCTTCGCCGCTTCACTTATCGAGGGTCAATGAGCGTACACACGTTTATGGCTACGGGTTAGTTCAACTGTTCAGCTTCCAGAGCTACATTCCAATAGGAAGACTTACCCGACTTAGCGTCGATGCAGGATGCATGCAAATTGCAGAGGTACGGCTGCGCCTCTAAATTACTGCTCTTGGAAGTTTGCCGATGTCCTGAGGGGTCGTGCCCGGGGCAGAGAAAACGATCCCGTACTTCGGGGCGAGCTCACGGAGGCGGTTGATGTCAGGCGGGCCGATGCGCCCCGCTGGCGGTTCCAGAGCCGCTGCAGGGCTTCCCAATTCAAGGAAAAATCCCTCCAGACCCGGAGGCGAGAACAGGGTGAGAAACTCCGCTTCGTCCGACTCGACCTGAAAGGTGTGCCACATATTCGCAGGAGGGCGGACTAAGTCGCCGCCTTCGGCAAGGAGCTCCTCGTCGCCGACCCAGAAGCGGAGCTTGCCACGGATGATGTAGAAGTCCTCCGGCCCGTGATAGTGTGGCACAGGCGCAAAGCCCTTTCTCAGCCGCCATGCCAGCATGCTGTAATGTCCTCCTGTCATCTCGCTCGTCGCCAGAATCGTGATTAGCGCGGTTCCGTACCAGATCGAGTTTTCTAGTGATGGCCGGATGAAACGATGTGGGGGCTTCGGAATTGAAGACATGCGCTCAAATTATCCAGCCGAAAACCTTCCGAGACAAGCAGATTCTTAGTTGAAACGAGGCGCCCGGCGAATCGAGGTTCTCGGGCTGACGATGGCCTTTTGGCGTTCATAGAAACGACACTTGCCGCAAGGCACGCAGATGGTTGGCGAAAATCCAGATTTCATTCATCGAGGGTCAATGAGCGTAAACGCCGATTACACTCATTGGCTGGGTTGCGAGTTTATCCGACAACTACCTGCCCGCACCCTTCGCTGCCGGTTGCAGTCTTTCGAAGGCCTCTTCGGCTCGTTCCAGCGCGTCCTGCACGTTGTCGCAGATGTTCTCTTTTCCGACCAACTCCTCGAATTCGGTTTGCTGAATCAGGCGCAGGGGCTGCTCGCGGGCGCCGCATAGAATCAGGGCACGGCCGCTGGACTTCAGCTTTTTAGCTACTTCTTCGAGAGCGAACAATCCGGTGGCATCGAGTGCAGTCATGTTGCGCAGGCGGAGAATCACGACCGGCGGGAGTTTGTGCATCTTTTCGGTGACGACGTCGATTTTGTCAGTGGCGCCAAACAGAAAGGGGCCATGGATGCGGAAGATAGTTGCGTAGTAGGGGATGTCTTTGTCTTGCAGAATGTGGACGCGGCCGTCTTCGACGTAGTCGTCGGTGACCTGGGAGACGGTGGTGGTGGCGGCGACGCGGCTGATAAAAAGAAGTGCGGCGAGAATCATGCCGGCCTGCACGGCTACGCTGAGATCGGCAAACACGGTCAGCGCTAACGTCACTAGCCAGACGCTGATGTCAGTCTTCGTCAGTTTGAGTAGCGAAGGAATCTCCAGCCACTCGCCCATGTTGTAGGAGACGACCATCAGGATGCCCGCCAGCACGGCTAACGGCACATAGCGAACCCATTGCGAGGCGAAGAGAATAATCGCCAGCAGCGTCAGGGAGTGAATTATACCCGCGACTGGAGACTGCGCTCCGGAGCGGATGTTGGTGGCGGTGCGGGCGATGGCTCCGGTGGCGGGGAGGCCGCCGAACATGGGCGAGACCACGTTGGCCACGCCCTGGGCTACGAGTTCGACGTTGGGATTGTGGCGGTCGTTGGACATGCGGTCGGAGACTACCGCCGACATCAGCGATTCGATCGCGCCGAGCATGGCGACGGTGAGCGCCGGGCCGAGCAGTCCGTGAATTAGTTCGGGACGGAAGGTGGGAATTTCGAAATGCGGCAGGCCGCTGGGGATGCCGCCGAAGCGAGTGGCGATGGTGGCGACGGGCAGCTTGAAAACTTCCACAACGATTGTGCCGAGCACCATGGCGACAATCGCGCCCGGGATGCGGATGGAGATTCCGCGGCAGAGCACGATGATGACGACGGTGCCGGCGGCGAGCAGCGTAGCCTCGATGGAGACGGTGTGGAAGTTGAGAGCGAGCGCTTCCATGCGCTGCCAGAAGACGCCGGGAACTTTTTCGAGCTTGAGGCCGAAGAAGTCTTTCACTTGCGTGCTGGCAATGAGAATGGCGATGCCGTTGGTGAATCCGATGACGATGGGGCGAGGGATGTACTTGACCGCGGTGCCGGCGCCGGTGAGGCCCATGATCATCAGGATGACGCCGGCCATCATGGTGCAGAGAAAGAGGCCGTCGATGCCGTGAACGGCTACGATTCCGGAGACGACTACTACGAATGCGCCGGTCGGGCCTCCGATTTGCGTTTTTGAGCCGCCGAGTAGCGAGATGATGAAGCCGGTGACGATGGCGCAGTAGATTCCGGCCTGGGGCTTGAGGCCGGAGGCGATGGAAAACGCCATGGCGAGCGGCAACGCGACCAAGCCTACTGTGATACCGGCGACCAGATCGCGCAAAAACTTATTCAGGTTGTAATCGCGCAGGCAGAGAACTGACTTCGGCAGCCATTGGTCGGACAGAAAGGCACCCTGAGAGAAAGCACGGACCATTATGTTAGCTATTATCGCAGGGGCGCGCGGACTGCGGCAGAAGAACCGCTCCCAGAAGTAACTTGCCTTTCATCAGCGACACAAGAAGAAACGGCTGCCGGGGGAACCCGGCAGCCGTTAAGATGCCGCGCGGACAAGAGTGTCCGCGCCACACGGTCTTTGTTTCTAGAACATATTCCACAAATACTGGTTGTAGACCTCGTGGTGGAATTGGACCTCGGAGGGCTTGACGACCGTGCCCAGCAGGCGCGGGCAGCGGTCGGCGGAGGCCTGCTTGAGGTCGGCGTAGCGGCCTTTCACGTCTTCGCCGAGAAGTTCGGTGGTCCACTCGGCGTTGCGGAAGTTCTCGATCGCTGTATAGATGTTATCGGGCAGGTAGCGCTCCTTCCCCGAGCGAAGGTCCTTGATTTTTGCGGTTGTGCCTTGGAGACCGGTTTTGAAGATCCCGTACATCACCATGTAGGGATTGGCATCGGGAGCGACGGCGCGGACCTCGGTGCGCATGCTGCGCTCGTTGCCGATGGGCACGCGAATCATGGCGCCACGGTCCACCGCCGAGGCTTTCAGCTGATTGGGCGCTTCGAAGTGGGGATCGAGGCGGCGATAGGCGTTCACACTGGAATTGAAGATGAGGCAGAGATCGTTGCCGTGGGTGAGAATGCGGTCCAGGAACTCCCAACCAAATTTGCTGAGCTTTTCCTCGCCTTTGGGATCCCAGAACAGGTTCTTGCCGTTCTTGCTGACCGAAACGTTGGTGTGCATGCCGCTGCCGTTGACGCCAACGATCGGCTTGGGCAGGAAGCAAGCGGTCAAGCCCATGTTGCGCGCGACCTGGCGGCAAACCAATTTGTAGAGCTGAATGTGGTCGGCGGCGGCCACTACTTCGGCGTAGTTGTAGTTCACTTCGAACTGGGAGGGGGCGACCTCGGGGTGGTCCTTTTCGTTCTGGAAGCCCATGGCGCGCTGCACTTCTGCCGTCGTGTCGATGAAGGTGCGGAGGGGATCGCCGGGCAGGGAGTGGTAGTAACCGCCGGTATTCACGTAGTCGAACTTGCCGGTCTCGTGATACGTGCGCTCGGCATCGGGGCTGGCAAACAGGAAGCCCTCGATTTCATTGGCGGCATTGAGCGTGTAGCCGTGCTTCTTGTGCAATCCTTCGGCGAACAGCTTCAGCATGCTGCGGATGTCGGCGGTGTAGGGCTCGCCGTTCTTGTCGATCACTTCGCCGAAGACCAGGATCTTTCCCGGCCCGAAGATATCGGCCGGACCCCAATAAAAAGCGCTCCAGTCAATGCCCAGGCGCAGGTCGCTTTCGCGCTGGGCGGTGAAGCCACGGATCGAGGAGCCGTCGAAAGTGAGGTTCTCGTAATTCTTGAGCAGGAATTTCTTATCGTAGTCGAGCATATGCAGGCGGCCTTCGAGGTCGCTGAACATGACGGTCAGGGCCTTGATGCGCGACTCGTCGGTGAGATACTTCAGGCGCTCTTCCTGGATCTTGTGAGGAGCAACGCGGTCGAGGCGCTGCTTCTTCGCCTTCAGATTCATTTCTTCGAGTTCGTCGTAGGGGATGGAAAGAAAATTTCGCAGTTCGGTCGACATGGTTCTCCTTAGTTTTGGCCGGTACGTCAGCGCGGTTTGAATGCCTGGGAATAACCACATAGGCTATCGCGTGGCGGCCATCTGCGACAAATAAAATTTATTTATGCCAGCGATTGACGGTGGGTGGGCCTCGGGCGGCCTCAATTTCGAGGCGCTATAATCCTCGGGCGATGAAAAAACACGGTTGGAGGGCACTGATTGAGATCGGGTTCATTGTCTTCCTGTTTTATTCCAATCTGCTGATGGGCGAGTTTGAACGCTCGGGGATGGGGCGGACGAGGGGCCTGATTTGGGCTATCTCGGATATTTTCACGGTTGCTAATTTTGAGATCGCTCTGGTGGCGGCGGTGATTGGCTTTCTTCTTTTCGAATTCCTTCGCGCAAGATTCTGACGCAAACTCAAGACGGCCTTCCTGCGGCCGATCCGCCGCCGGCGAATTCCGAACATTTGAATGTGGTGTATGTCATTGACCCCCTGCTTGGCCTCCTATAGGCTGACACGTTCTCATACCGGGGTTCTGCGGAATCCTTAAGCAGGGAGGCATAAATGAACGCCAAGGGTGTACTCGAATTCGCCGCAAAAAGTAACGCCAAATTTCTTGACATGCGCTTTGTTGATCTGCCCGGCATTTGGCATCATGCCAGCTATCCCATCACAGAGCTTACCGAAGACGTATTCACGGAAGGCTTCGGCTTTGATGCCAGCTCGATTCGGGGGTGGGCTCACATCCATGAGTCGGACATGAATCTGGTGCCTGACCCGAATACGGCTTTCATGGATCCGTTTCGTGAAATGCCGACGCTGGTGCTGATTGGAGACGCGATCGATCCGCCGACGGGGAAGCCGTATGGGCGCGACCCGCGCGGCGTGGCGAAGCGCGCGGAGAAGTATCTGGCGGCGACGGGCCTTGCCGATCAGGCTTTTTTCGGGGCGGAGGCGGAGTTTTTTATCTTCGATAATGTGCGCTTCGACAGCGCTACGCAGCACAGCTTCTACTTTATTAACTCCGACGAGGGGCGGTGGAATTCGGGGCGCAAGGAGGACAATCTTGGCTTCCGGCCGCGCATGAAGGAAGGATATTTTCCGGTGCCTCCCACCGATCAGCACCAGGACCTGCGTTCGCGGATGGTGCAGCACCTGATTGACGCGGGGATTGACGTCGAGTGCCATCACCATGAAGTGGCTACCGCGGGGCAGGCCGAGATTGACATGCGCTTCGATACGCTCGTCAATTCCGCCGACAAGATGATGAAGTACAAATACATTTTGCGGAACACCGCTTACCAGGCGGGCAAGAGCGTTACGTTCATGCCCAAGCCGCTGTTTGGCGATAACGGGTCGGGCATGCACACGCACCAGTCGTTGTGGATGAAGGGCAAGCCGCTGTTTGCGGGCAAGAAGTATGCGGGCTTGTCGGAGATGGCGCTGTATTACGCCGGCGGACTGCTCAAGCATGCTCCGGCGATTTTGGCGTTTGCCGCGCCGACTACGAATTCGTACAAGCGGCTGGTTCCGGGGTATGAGGCGCCGGTGAATCTGGCTTACTCGCAGCGGAATCGCTCGGCGGCGGTGCGGATTCCGGTATATTCGGACAGCCCGAAGGCGAAGCGGCTGGAATTCCGGCCGCCGGATGCATCGTGCAACCCGTATCTGGCCTATGCGGCGATGCTCATGGCCGGACTTGATGGCATCAAGAAGAAGATTCATCCGGGCGAGCCGCTCGATAAGGACAGCTACGAACTGAGCCCCGAGGATGCGGCCAAGGTGCCGTCGGTGCCGGGGTCGCTGGAGGGCGTGCTGGCCGCGCTTGAGGCGGACCACAAGTTTTTGCTGGAAGGCGGTGTGTTTACTCGGGACCTGATTGAGACTTGGATTTCTTACAAGACGAAGAACGAAGTGGATCCGATCCGGATGCGGCCGAATCCGTACGAGTTCCATCTTTATTACGACATTTAATATCGCATCGGGTCATCGGGCGATCGGGTCATCGGGTCATTGAAAATCACTCGACGATGAGATTTGATTGACGGCCGGATCTCTCGGCGTCTCGGCGGTAATTCCATTCATGAAATAATCGGGAGTTGAGGAAAATGCGTGAGTTGTCCCCTTTGTCAGGAACGGAAAGAAAAGCGGTTCTGTCCGGCCGTGCATGGGAAAATCTGCGCGCAATGCTGCGGCGAGCAGCGCGAGGTCACTCTGGATTGCCCGAGCGACTGTACATATCTCTTACAATCACGAACTCAGTCGCGGCAGCATGAAAAAGCGCCCGCGGACGGCGGCTTCGATCACGAAGCCCTTTTCCCCGAGGTTGAGATTTCCGAGCAGTTCCTCTATGAGCGCGAGCACCTGATCGTTGGCCTGAGCTACGCGCTGGCCAAGAGCGCGCGCGCCGGGCGCTCGCTCGACGGGCATGCGCTCAACGACCGCGATCTGATCGCCGCGCTCACTGCGCTGGCCAAAAGCTATCGGACGCTGGTCGAATCCAGCCTGATTTATGAGCAGGCCACCGCCAACCTGGCGCACCAGCAGATTGCGCGCGAAGTGGCGACGATGGTGAAGGAGTTTCGCGAGGCCGAAGAGAAACATGTGGGCTATTCGCGGCTGCGCGATTCGGAGGTTTTGCAGGCGCTGGTGTTTCTGCTGCGCATGGGCGTGATGCGGACGTCGGGGCGGCCGAAGTCGCGCGCTTATGTCGATTTTCTTTTTGCGCAATTTCCCGAGCCGCAGTCGGCGATTGCCGCGCCCGAGAGCCCGGGCAGCGGGTTGATCATTCCGTAATCGCAACGCCCAAGCGAAGTCTGATTAGGCGCCGGCAAAACTCATTAACCACGGGGTACACAGAGGAACACGGGGGGATTTCTAGCGATCGCTCTCAGTCCTGCACATGACGGCCGGATGGCTCGTCTAACTGGCGCACGACTTCGCCACCTGGCAGCGCGGCCAGCATTTCGCGCGCGGTTTTGCCGAGGATGGGATGGCGGACATCCGGTGCGATTTGTGCCAAGGGCTCAAGAACAAACCGTCGCAGGTGCATCGACGGGTGCGGGATCTTCAGGCCGGGCTCTTCGACGACTCGGTCGCCAAAGAGCACGATATCGATATCGATTTTGCGGGGACCTTTAGCGTGCGTCCGCAGCCGCCCCATGGCCTTTTCGATCGATAACGCCAGATTCAGCAACTCGCGCGGAGTCTTCTCCGTTTCGATTGCGAGAACGCAGTTTAGAAACCACGGCTGGTCGGGGACGTCGACTGGCTGCGTTTCGTAGAAAGCCGAAACCGCCCGCGGCGGACCGGCTACGTCCAATCGGACGATGGCCTCGCGCAAGTTGACCGCACGGTCACCGAGGTTCGACCCGAGCGAGAGATAGGCCATTTCGGACACCTGGCTAGTGTGGCGGCAAACAGCTTCCGAATCCACAAGAAACTGCCGCAGCCAGTATCACTCTGATTCTTTGCCACTTCCCGCATCCAGAGCAGACTTTCGTGGCGTCCCATACCTTTGGTCGACATGACCCGAGGAACCCTTTGCTCGGTACCTCCGTGATCTTCGGTCGGGCGGGCGAAGCGGCTACTATGGAAGTTCTATGAACCTGGAATCCCTTCTCGTCAGCAAGGACGCCGCTCTGGTCGGAGTGCTGCGCCCGACGCTGGAGAAAATTTCGGTGAATGTCATGGTTTGCTCGGAGACGCAGAGCGGCGGTGAATCGCTCGCCAAACGCAAATTCGATGCCGTGATCATCGATTGCGACGATCTGCCAGACGGTTTTAGGATGCTCCAGGGGCTGCGCCAAACGCAGAGCAATTCGAAGTCGGTGGCCTTTGCCGTACTGAACGGAAAGACCACCACGCAGGAAGCTTTCAAGTCGGGCGCCAATTTCGTTCTACAGAAACCGCTCACGCCGCTGCATGCCACGCGCTGCTTTCATGCCGCGCTCAATTTCATGATCCGCGAACGCCGCCGCTACTATCGCTATCCGATCGAGATGCCGGTGCAGGTGAGCATTCCGAGAGTCCCGGAATTCACGGCCAGTTCCACCAACTTGAGCGAAAGCGGCATTGCCCTTCGCATCACCACCAAGGTGGAGAAGGACATGATAGTTGGACTCCGCTTCAGGCTGGCTGAGACGAACATTTCGCTCGAACTCAAAGGCCAGATTGCGTGGGCCGACGGCACCGGCCATGCCGGTATTCGCTTCCTTGAGGTTCCGCAAAGTTCGCAATATCAGCTGGAAAAATGGCTGACCGACCGCTTGCAGAGTGAAATGCCTCCAAAACTGCAAGTCTACGCGTCGCTTATCTAGCTAACCTCTGCGTTTCCAGTTGCCTCTTTCACAATTCGATACACCCAATCTCAACCACCCGCATCATCCTGGTGACTTGCGCTTGCCTGCGGCTGTGGCAATCTGGGTTGAGTTCTCCAACGACTTCTTGTGAGCCCAACCATGATTACTTTGGAAGAACGAATTGCACGGACCCAGCGTTTGCTGCGCCGTTTGGAGGAAGACCAGCCTTACTTGCGCGCACGGCTTTCGGCGTTGGGAGCCGAACATCGCGAGAGCGCCCATGCCTTTGCCGAACGCGTGCGGGTGGAAGCCGAGGCCGAGCTGCAGCGGTTGTTGGCGGAACGCACGCCGGCGCTGGAGTGGGTTGCGCCGCAACCGGCTGATTGAACTAAGCGCTGACGCTGACTGCCGACACCACAGTTGGCGCGTGCTCCGCATCTTCCATCGTGGTTTCTTCCGACAACGAGCGGTCGCGCAGGATGCGCGAGACCAGCGCGGTGTGCATGGCGTGGCCGGCGCGGTCGGCCACCACGGCTCCCAGAATCTGCTTGCCGATCAGGGCCAGGTCGCCGATCAGGTCGAGCACCTTGTGGCGGACAAACTCATCGGGGAAACGGAGTGGCGGGTTTTCAATTCCCTGCTCGGTCAGCACGATGCAGTTCTCGCGGGACGCGCCGCGGATCAATCCCATGTTGCGCATGGCTTGCTCGTCCTGCCGCGAACCGAAGGTGCGGGCGGGTGCGATCTCTGCGAGATAGCTGCCGTTGGTGAGGGGCGCGCGAAATGTCTGCTTGCCGATTTGGGGATGGGGAAAGTTGATCGAATAAGAAACGGAATACGCGTCATCGGGGTAGACCGCGATGAACTTGTCGCCCTCGCGCAATTCGATCTCGTGAACGATCCTCAGGTAGGAGCGCGCCTTGCGCTGCTGGCGGATGCCGGCCTGCTGAATCATCTCGACAAACGGGCGGGCGCTGCCATCGAGAATGGGCAGTTCCAGGTTGTCGAGTTCGACAATCGCGTTGTCGATCCCCATCCCGATGAACGCCGATAGCAGGTGCTCGGTCGTCGAGATCAGCACGCCCTTTTTCATCAGGCTGGTAGCGTAGCTGACGCGAGCGACGTTGCGGCCGCTGGCTTCGATCGGAAAGTCGTCGAGGTCGGTACGATGGAAGACGATCCCGGTTCCAGCCGCGGCGGGCAGGATACGCAAATGGACCGGTGCGCCGCTGTGCAGGCCGATGCCATCACAGCTTACGACACTGCGAATTGTCTGTTCGTGGATCAAAGTTGCTAACGGTCACTCCGAAGCGGCGAGACCGCCTGCACTACGATGAAGACTGTAAGTGTTTTGCTGTCCAATAGTTTATAAGGACGACCGGATTTCCGTATGTGGCAGAAAAGCCGCACTCCCGTGGCTGAACTGAACAGACGACCGCTATCTTGTTTAGGTGACTACAGATGTATGGGGTGCTTTAGGAGGAAATGGGGCCTGTTTTTCCGAGATTTGGGTGCGAATCCTACCTCCGTTTCAACGGCTCTTTGCGCTGGTACGTTACGGTGGCCTCGAAGAGCGAAGCGGGCAGATTCTGGTTGTATTTGGCGGTGGTGATGAAGCGCTGCTGCGACATCTCTCCGTTGAAGTACCGCGAGATGGAGTGGGGAGTCATGATGCCCTGCTCCGGCTTGTAGCTGTCGTAGACTTCTTCCTCAACATTCTTCTGCTTGTCCTTCGGGTCGCGCCACGAATAACTAATGCGGATGGGATAGTGCGTAATCTGATCGAGCGCGACGCTTACTGAATCGTTCTGACTGTTCAGCAAGGTCACGACTTCAACCGGTTTGCTGTCGACGATCGTCAGCCCGTCATCGAACAAGGCGACCGTCGGATCATTGAGCCATTTGCGGAACACCCATTCGAGCGAGTGGGGACGACGGCGCAGATAGTTTTGTAAGTCTTCCTTATCCTGCGGCACAGTTCCCTTGTAGGTCGTCTCGTATCCTTTGTCGCCGTTGTGGATCAGAACGATGTCGAACTGTTTGTCGGTCTTCACACCGCCGATGTCGATCTGCCCGGGAATAATGTGTATGTCCTTGGTGTGGATGACTTCAAAGCGGTCCTTGTCGGGATACTCGAGGTAGTAGTTGTAAGGAATTCCCAGGCTACCACTGGTGCCGTGATGCAGAGGATAATAGCGGCCGGTTTCGCTGCGGTTGGTGTAGGTGAGATAGGGCTGGCCGCCGAGGGCCTGGATGGCTTGATCGAGCAGGGCCCTCGCCTTGTGGGCGCTTTCGGAATCGTTCAGGTTGAAGGATGACTTGCTTTCCGGGGGAAGCGCCGCGCGTGGCGGGGGCTCGGTGCCGCTCTGGGCGTGGGCCGGAACGGACGCCAGGCAGGACATCAGCGTCAGGAACGAAATGGCGGCGAAAGGTCGCATTGATCTATCTATTAGAAGCGTACAGGACTATTTTAGCTGTATTTGAGGATGTATCATTCGCTGGGCTCCAGAGAAGATCGCTTCGGGGGTAAAGAATGAAAAACCTGTTCGAGCAGCAGACCATGGATGAGGTGATCGCGCGCATCGATAAGCTGCAGCCCGCGTCGGAGAGGCAGTGGGGGAAAATGGATGTGGCGCAGATGATGGCGCATTGTTCGGCGACCATGGACATGGCCTCCGGGCGGCTGAACTTGCCGCGCCTCTTCATCGGCAGGATTCTGGGCCCTTTGGTGAAGCCCGTCTACACGAACGAGAAGCCGTTCAGAAAGAACGGCCCCACCGATAAAAAGCTGGTGGTTGCGGACCTGCGCGATTTTCTGCGCGAGCAGGAGCAGCTCAAATTGAAAGTGCGCCAGTTTCATGAGGGCGGAGAAGCGAAGTGCACGCGCCGTCCGCATCCGTTTTTTGGTGCGCTCACGCCGCAGGATTGGGCCCGCGGGTCATACAAACATCTGGATCATCATTTGCGGCAGTTCGGGGCGTAGAGCGTGCGGCGCGGGCGCCCTCGCCCGCGTAGTTTCGGGAGCGCCGTCCTACCCCACCAACACCGCTCCACCGTTGACGTTGAAGACCTCGCCGGTGATGAAGCCCGCGTAGGGCGTACACAGGAACAGGATCGGTCCGGCGATTTCGTCTACCGTTCCTACGCGCCCGAGGGGAATGGTCGCGAAGACCTTGGCCCGCGTCGGCGGATCGCTTAGCGCTCCCGCCGACATGTCCGTATCGACCCAGCCCGGAGCCACGCAATTGACCCGGATGCCGTCGCGCGCCAGCTCCGTCGAAAGGCCTTTCACCATGCTGATGAGAGCGCCCTTGCTGGCGGCGTAGTCGCAGTGGAAAGCTTCGCCGCGCTGGCCCGCGGTTGAACTGACGAGCACGATGTGGCCGGAGGCACTTGCTTCGGCTGCGCTTCCTCCGACCGCAACAGCAGTCCCGCCTTTGGCCTGCAGAGGCGTCTGACTCCGCTGCTTCTTTATCTGGCCGACGGCGTGCTTCACCAGCCCGAACACGCTATCGAGATTGACGGCGATGGTGCGATGCCATTGCTCGTCGGTCATGCGGTCAATCGGCGCGTCTTCCGGAGGCCAGATGCCATGATTCGCCACCAGGATGTCGAGCCGTCCGAATGCGGCAACGGTCGCAGAGACCAACTCCCCGGCCGCCGTTGCAGTCGAGAGATCGCACTGCACGGCGCGGCAGTTTGCCGCTCCGCACTCGCGCACGCGTGCCTCCGCCTGCGCTTTGGCCGATTGATAGTTGAATACAACCTTGGCCCCCGCTGCGGCAAATAGGCGCACGGTGGCCGCGCCGATGCCGCGTGAGCCACCCGTAATTAAGGCAACTTTAGAGCCTAGTTCTAGATTCATGATCGTTTAAGTATCGCGCAAGGTGTGATAACCGGCGAGCAAAATGGAGGGCACCCTCGTAACCTTATAATTAAGGAGCTCTTCGTGATTCATGCGTGAAATGTCGAGGCATTGAGCGATTAGCCAAATGAAAAGGGCGGCCCAAAAGGGCGCCAAGTGGAAACTTTGTCGGGCGGCAAGTAGTCTAATTGCGTAGCAGTTGTGCCCTTTTTTGCCCATGAGATTCCTCTTTCCCATGAAATTGTTCCGAGGGTCGATTGTCTCCCTGGCAATTGCAATTGCCTGCGTGGCTGCGTTCGCAGCAGACGCACCGGCTCCGGTTTCTGTTCTGCCTGTTCAATTTGGCGGCTGGCAGATGAGTGGGACGGCGACCAAGAGCGCCGACTCGGCAGGGGCCGATGCGGCAAACGCGGCGGTGCTGAAAGAGTACGGGTTCCAGCGCTTTGAGAAGGCGGAATATAGCCGTGACGACGGGCGGAAGCTGTCGATCAAAGCGGCGGTGTTTGAAGATACGAGCGGGGCTTATGGGGCCTTCACTTTCTACCGGATTCCGGAAATGAATGGGGAAACAATTGGTGAAGAGGGCGGCTCGCTCGGCAATCGCGTGCTGTTTTTCGAGGGAAACGTGCTGGTGGATGCGGTGTTCGATAAGCTGACGGGGATGTCGGCGGCCGAATTGCGCGAGTTAGCGGGAACGGTGCCGCGGCCTGTGGGAAGCGCGGGCAAGCTGCCTCCGCTACGCAATTATTTGCCGAGGCATGGGTATGAGAAGAATACCGAGAAATACGTAATGGGCCCGGCGGCGCTTGATCGTATGAATGCGCCGCTGGCCAGTTCAATGGTGGATTTCAAATCAGATACGGAAGTGGTGCTCGGGAAGTATGCGGCGCAGTTGGGGGACGCGACCCTGATGTTGATCGAGTATCCGACGCCGCAGATTGCGGCGGAAAAACTGCGGCAGATTGACGCGGCGCATCAGGTGACGGCGCAACAGCCGGGAGCGGCTGCGATGGTGGACGTGGGCCCGTTCTTCGACAAGCGCACGGGACCGATTGTTGTGATTGCGGCGGGGCCACTTTCGCAGCGCGAAGCGCAGGCGATGCTGGGAGCCATTAGCTATGACGCGGACGTCACGTGGAATGAGAATACGTATCTGACGAAGCGCGACAATCTGGCGAACCTGTTGTTCAACGTGATCGTGTTGTGCGGGATCTTGATTGGGCTGGCGCTGGTGGTGGGGGTGGGGTTTGGAGGCGTCCGAATTCTGCTGAAGAGGCTTTTTCCGGGCCGGGTGTTTGACCGTCCGGAGGACATGGAAATCATCTCGCTGCACCTGGATGACCAAATCAGAGAGAGCCACGGTGGGCGGTAAGTGACTCAATCGAAGGTTGTTAAGGGGCGGGATGGCGGTTTTTGTGCCGTTTTGGAGCGGTTTGATGAATTGTGCACATGTTTTGTAAACTGTTGAAAACAAGACTATTTAATTCAGAAATTTTGCTTGACACCCTGCTTTTCCGCCTCATAAGATTCCCGCAGAAAGTTCTGATGGATTTCTAACCTCCGTTGGAACTATTCTCCCTTGAAAGAAAAGGCCGCCCAAGTTGCCGGGTGGCCTTTTCGTTTGGAGAGCAGCTTCTAGCTTCTAGCCGTTAGCTCTTAGCTTTCGGATTTCAGCAAAATCAACTTTACAACAGCGGCATGGAGAAGATCGGAATGCTTTTCTTCGTGGCTCCGTGGTGAGTCGCAGCGTGGGGCTGAACTGGGAACTCTTCACGTCTTGCGGACGTATTGTTTAAAGAGCAGAATTTGTGAGTTCACTGGAGGAACCGAATGTTTTGCGATCAATGCGGTGCGCAACTGCTGGCAGGGCAAGCGCGTTGCGGGCGATGCGGCAAGCCGGTCACAGGGCCTCTGGAGTATGGACGCAATCGGGTGCGGGAGCATGTGAAGCTGGTGGGAATTCTGTGGATGGCCTACTCGGCTTTGCACGTGGTAAGCGGCGTGGTCATACTCCTGGTGTCGAAGTTGGTGATCGTGCGGCTGGGAAATATTCCTAACGGACCTCCGCCAGAGGTGATGGCGTGGTTGCCGGCGCTGGTCAGCGCGATTGGATGGTTGATTCTGGCGAAGGCCGCGGTGGGAGTGATCACGGGCTGGGGACTCCTGCAGCGCGAGGAGTGGGCGCGGATCGTGGCACTGGTCATGGGGTTTGTTGCGTTATTGAGCGTGCCGATCGGCACGGCGTTGGGAATCTATACGCTGTGGGTGCTGCTGCCTTCGCAGTCAGAGGAAGAATACAAAGTGCTGGCGCAGGCAGCGTAAGGCAATTTCGGGCGCCATCACTTCGGGCGGCGGAACGGCGCGATCTGGCCCAAGCGCAGGGGCATATCCGTTTTGCAAATTCGGATCGGAGCGGGGTCTCGATTTTTCGAAGAAGCGCAATAAATATGGGGAGCGGCTGCGGCTGATGGTGTATTCAGATGCACTCAGTAGAATAGGCAGAGCTAGAGCGAGACGAGCATGAAGTCCAACAAAGCATCTCCCGTCATTAGCGGTTCCGTCGAGGGTCTTCAGGCCCAATCTCGGCTTGCCTACTTTGAGCGACGGTGCGACGGGATTGTCTCTACCATCCGCGAGCTGGTCGAAATCGAATCTCCCAGTGACGATAAACCGGCCATAGATCGAATCTCGGAAACCATCGCCGAAAGGTTTGCTGCCGTGGGGGGCCAAGCCCGAGTTCACCGCGCCCACGATTTCGGCAATCACCTTCAGGTTGATTTCACCGGAAAAGCCGGCGGTAAGCCTGTTCTGCTGCTTGGCCACTACGACACCGTATACCCACTGGGCACGCTGGCGAATATGCCATGCCGGGTTGTGGACAACAAACTTACTGGCCCCGGCGTGCTCGATATGAAGTCGGGCATTGCGCTGATGCTCCACTCAATTGCTGGGCTTCGAGAATGGTATGGCGAGCTGCCGCGGCCGGTGACGGTTTTTCTGGTCTCAGACGAAGAAGTCGGCAGTGACTCTTCGCGCACGATTACGGAATCGCTGGCGCGAAGATCTGCTGCCGTGCTTGTGCTTGAGCCTGCCGCTGGTTCCAAAGGCGCGGTGAAAACTGCGCGGAAGGGCGTGGGCGATTATCAGATCAAGGTCATGGGCAAGGCTTCACACGCCGGACTCGATTTCGAAAAAGGCGTCAACGCGATTGTTGAGCTGGCGCGGCAGATCGAGAAGGTTACAAGCTTCACCGACCTGAAGAAGGGGCTGACGGTGAATGTCGGCATAGCCAGCGGCGGGTCGCGGACTAATGTTGTTCCGGCGGACGCGACGGCGGAGGTCGACGTACGAATCGCCCGGCTGAAAGATGCAGCGGGCATCGATAAGAAGATGCGCGGGCTGCGACCCTTCAACCGCAAATGCCGGCTTGAAATCGCGGGCGGCGTTAACCGGCCGCCGATGGAGCGGACGCCGGGGGTCGCCGCGCTTTACGGCAAGGCTACGTCCATTGCGCGAACCCTCGGCTGGAAGCTGGGCGAAGCGGGAGTGGGAGGCGGCTCGGACGGGAACTTTACGGCGGCCCTGGGCATTCCGACGCTCGACGGCCTGGGCGGCGTTGGCGATGGCGCGCATGCCTCCCACGAGCATATCCTGATTTCGGAGCTGCCGCGGCGCGCCGCGCTGATCGCCGGGCTAATCGAATCGGTGTGAAGCCTTGTGGGGCCGCCGAGTGGTGCCGGTTGGCCTGGGGCAGGGGTCCGAGGGCCTGTGACCGGAATCACACTTGCCGGTGATAGGCAGTACGGGAGTACTTTGACTGGGGTCCTACACTGACCTAGAATTCAATTTGGGGATTTTGGCTTGATCCGGTCGGACGATGCTGCGCCGGTTTACGTCAATGGGAGTCCCCGCGGTTTTCGGCGGCTCGATTTGCGTCCGTTGGTTCCGCAATGGAGGAAGTTATGGGTGAGGGTCTATTCCAGCCGCTGCATATCCTGCTGATTATCGGCATTGCGCTGCTGCTGTTCGGCCCCAGTAAGTTTGCCGACCTGGGCAAAGGGCTGGGCGAGGGCATTCGCAACTTCAAGCAGGCAGTCAAAGAAGACGATAAAAAGGACGTGGAGAAGAAGTCCTAAGTGGAGTGGCGCGGACACTCCTGTTGGCGCATGCGTGGCGTGGCATCAGCGTCTGGGGAGAACAAACAGCTTCTGTTCAAACCTGATTCGCACCTTCAAACTATCTGCGTCTCTCGCAGCATTCGATACACCAGAGCTACCGGCAATCCCACCACGGTGCTGTAATCCCCTTCGATGCGAGGAATCCAGCGCGACGCTATGCCCTGAATCGCATAGGCGCCAGCCTTGTCCATCGGTTCGCCGGTGGCAACGTAACGGTTGATTTCGGCGGTGGGAATTGCAGACATTGTGACCGCAGTAGTTTCACTGGCGACGGAACAGTTACCACTGGCAAGCAGGCACACGCCCGTAATCACTTGGTGCGTGCGTCCGGAAAGCATGCGCAGCATGTGGACGGCATCGGACGCGTCGGCGGGCTTACCGAGAATTTGATCGTCAATCACCACAACTGTGTCGGCGCCGAGCACTGCGTCGCCGGGCCGCAGACGGGCGACTGCCAGAGCCTTTTCACGCGCCAGGCGTTCAGCGCAACTCTTCGCCGGTTCGCCGGGCAGCGGGTCTTCGGGGATATCTGCGGGCTGAACCTCGAAGGCAATGCCGGCGTTGCGGAGAAGTTCCTGACGGCGCGGCGAAGCGGAGGCGAGGACGAGCATGGAAGATTGATTCTAGAACAGACGGGGGGCTTGAAGTTTAGCTGCGTGGTCTGGGCTGGTGCTCAGAAGCCGGTCAGCGAGCGCCATGGGGATGTTACGCCAACTGAGTGCTTTACAATAAGCTGGTGCTTGGTCACGTGTGAAATAGAGTCACTCCCCATAAGGGATTCCCGAGCTTGTCCTGACTGAGTTCATGGGCCTCTTCGCCATTTACATGGGGGATCCAAAAGGGAATCCCGGTTGATACGGGGCCATGTGGGAAATGTCGGCTAACTTAACGGACGCCGCCGATGCGAGTCGGATTGGGAGATACGCAATGAAAACCGATTCATTGCCAGCGTTAGCCTTGGGCACGCGGGACCGAAACGAAACTCCGGCGCGGGAGATCGCGCTGTGGCGGATTTATCTTCTGAGGGCCGGATACCTCTTGATTGCCGTCGGCATGGGAATGCAGAAGGTTCCTGCCTTCCTTCATCACAGACCCTGGGAGTTGATGCATGGTGTGGTCAATTCCATGCTGCTCGCGCTAGTGCTGCTGGCGGTCCTAGGGCTACGCTATCCCTTGAAAATGCTGCCGCTTCTGTTCTGGGAAATAGCATGGAAGGCGACGTGGCTTCTCGCGGTGGCGCTGCCTGCCTGGCAGAACCACACCATGGACGCAGATACCTGGGACACAACTTTTGCCTGCCTGATGAGCGTGATCTTCCTGTTCGTCGTGCCGTGGGACTATGTCTGGCGGAATTTTGTCGCCGCGCGCGGTGACCGCTGGTGGTGAACGCTTTGCGGTAAGCGTTCGCCGATGGCCGCGGGATTGGCCGTTGCCGGTCGAATCGGCGCAGGCCGAGAAAACAAACGCGCTACTCCAGTGCTTCGGGCTCGATGGAAATATTCTTTTCCCCAGCAGCGCGCTTCTCCCAATACTTCTTCACCCAGGCTTCGTAGGTTTTGCCGGCGGCGGTGTCGCGTCCGGTGAAGGCGATGCCGGCAATTTCGGAATAGGGGATGGCGGGGCGTTCGTTGTCGGCGGCTAGCATCAGGCGGATGAGGGAGTCGTTGAGCGTTTTGCCGATGCGGCGGTCGAAAAGATATCCGGTGAGCTGCGAGCCGTCTTTGCGGGTGACGGTGACATCGCCGCGATAGTCAAACGCTTTTTCGATAACGGCGCGGATATCGGCTTCGGTGGCGAGTTCGGGAATCCAGCCCTGCAGATTTTCGCGCTCGAAGCCGGGAACGACCTCGAGTTGGTCATTGGAATTGGAATGCGGCTGGGTTGGAGGAACAACGTGCGCTGCGGACGGCACAGGATGCGGCAACGGCATTTCGTGCCCATGTTCGCGGCCGCTCATGCGTGGGTTTCTTCCACGGCTGAGGCGCTGTCGGAAACCGAAGTGCTCTCGGAAGACGCCGCCGGAATCTGGGCGTCATGAATTTGGACCAGCGGGTTGTACGAGTACACTGGCCGCACTTCGCGATCGAGATCGGCGAGCGCGTCTTTGTCGGGATAGAGCGAGAAAGTTGCCTTCACCGTATCGATAAAGCCGCGGAGCGAGCCGAAGGTGTCGTCGACCGAGGTTGGCTCATATCCGCAGTGCACCATACAGTTGGCGCACTGCGGATTCCCCGACTGCGTGCCATAGGCATCCCAGTCGGTGGTTTCCATCAGTTCCTTAAATGACTCGGCGTAGCCATCCTGCAGCAGGTAGCAAGGCTTTTGCCAGCCAAACAAGCTATAGGTCGGCATGCCCCAGGGCGTGCAATTGTAGTCGCGCTTGCCCATCAGGTATTCGAGGAACAGCGGCGACTGGTTGAAGCGCCATTTCTTTTTGCGGTTCGCAAGCATGGTGCGGAATAGGCGGCGGGTGCGGGCGCGGCCGAGGAAGTGCTTCTGGTCGGGCGCTTTGTCGTAGGAATAGCCGGGCGAAAGCATCATGCTCTCGACGCCGAGGTCCATCATCTCGTCGAAGAAGGTGCGCACGCTCCTGGGATCGGCGCCGTCGAAGAGCGTGGTGTTTGTGGTGACGCGGAATCCGGCTTTGACGGCCTCGCGAATCCCGTCCACCGCGATGTCGTATCCGCCCTCGCGGCAGACGGAAAAATCGTGATGCTCTTTCTGCCCATCCACGTGTACGGAAAAGCTCAGGTACTTGCTGGGGGTGAACAGATGCAGCTTTTCCTTGAGCAGCAGGGCGTTGGTGCAGAGATAGATGTATTTCTTGCGGGCGACCAAGCCTTCGACGACCTTGTCGATCTGCGGATGCATCAGCGGCTCGCCGCCGGGAATCGAAACCACGGGCGCGGGGCATTCATCGACCGCTTTAAAGCATTCTTCTGGCGTCAGGTCTTTTTTCAGGATGTGGGCGGGGTACTGGATCTTGCCGCATCCGGCACAGGCCAGGTTGCAGCGGAACAGGGGCTCGAGCATGAGCACGAGCGGGTAGCGCTTGCGCCCGGCAAGCTTCTGGCGCAGGACATAGGTCGCCACCGTCCACATTTGGGATACAGGAACAGCCATCACCCCTCCGGAAGGAATGTTCTTCTATGATAAACGGAATCGAGGGGTAGCGCGATACCGGCGGGGGCACCGATCCAAGAAATCCAGCAAATAACAGGATGAGGTCAGGAAAGCGCGGCCGCTCCGGCACTTTCCTGACCGCATGCTCCCCCTATTGCGTCCGCAGATCGCGCCGAATCAAAGCAAAGTCGGCAAAATATCCCAGCCCAATCATCAAAGGGACCACCCCAAGCGCAGCGGCCGTCCATGCATTCCGATCCGCGTGACCCATCAGCACACAGCACGCGATGTATCCCAAAGCCCCCGACGCCAGCAGAATTCCGTACCGGCGGGAGCGAGCCGCTTCGGTCAATTCCGGTTCCATTGGGACGTTCACGCCGCGCGCCAGCGCGGCCAGCCGCTCATCAGTGCGCAGCTTCCGCACGCGATAAAACGTGTACATCGCCGCCATTGGAATTCCCAACGACAAAACCACCGCCGCAAAACCAAGAATGTTTCCGTCCATTTCGCTCTCCTTCGATCGACCGCTCCCTTGGCGTCCTTTTCGATCTGTCAGAGATACGAAGGCATTCGGCTGGAAGTTCCGCAGACCCCTAAACAGTTTTGCCTGGAGCCGCGTTCGCCTTCACGGCTAGCGCATCTCCCGGCAAAGATTATCTGCAAGTTGACTCTAGTTGCGGTCGAGAATCTCGTCGATTGCGACCTTGCCGCCTCTTTCCACGCTGATGACCTTGTGCACGGGTTTGAAGCCTGTCAACGTGATATCGACGACGTAGTTTCCGGGCCCTACCATGATGTCGACCGGCGATAACTTATCGAGCACACGCTGGTTAATCGCCACCTGCGCGCCTTTGGGCTGGGTATGGACGCTTACACCGCCCATACCGGCGGTATCTCCGCCGCCGCGCCCGAATAGCTTGTTGAACTTGCCGACGGTTCGGATTTCATCGGCATTGCCGAGCGCCCTCAGCACCGGTGCGTATTGGAAGTTCTGTCCCGGGCCGAGGTCCGCGGTCGTGGTCTCATCGAGGTAGCCCTGCTTCTTGAGCACGACGGCGTGGGGACCTTTTTCAACCGCGAACTGCGCGGGAGTGACTCGTCCCGTCACCTTGCCGTCGAGCGTGATTTCGGCGCCTGCGGGCGTGCTGTTGACGATCACCAGCGCGTTGACAGCAACCAGGTGAACGACGAGAGAGGATTTGCCACCGGAGACGACTTCAATCGCCCGTATCTCGCTCGTGAATCCGTTCTTGTTCACCGATATGATGTGCCTACCGGGGTTCAGGCCGGTCACGTCAAAGGGCGTAACCCAGGATGGATCGCCTTTTCCGTCCAGTTGAAAGGACGCACCCTGTGGCGTGGAGTCGACGAATGCCTGGCCCGGAATGACGACAGGAACGGGCGCTGGCGCGGGAGGCCGCTGAGGCTTCACGCGGTTGTGCGCGGTTGGACGAACCGACAGGTTCGGTTGCGCCTCGACCGGCGGTTGAACAGGAGTGGACGAGGCTTTAGCTGGAGCAGGCGCCCGAGCCGGTTGCTGAGCCGCCGGCTGCGGGGCAGCAGTTGCCGACTTGATGGGACGTGGCGCCGCCGTCGAACCGTCGTCTTCCGAATGCACGTGCAGAAATACGGCCACGGCAACGATCAGGATCACCACTACTGCCGCCAGGGTCGAAAACAACATTAAACGCGGTGGAATCGTTGCAATTTCGTTGATCGCCTTTTTCGCGACTTCCCGGGGCTGGATCCTCGGTTTTTCTTCCTCCTCGGCCTTGGGTTTCGGATAGATCTGCCGCACGCTCGAAGGCAAGCTCTGCTCAGGCTCGGGCAGCGGAGGCGGGGGCTCGATGAAAACCGGTTCCTTCATCGGAGGAAGTTCATCGATATCGGAAAAGCTGGTCTGCGGCGCGCTGGCTGCGCCACCCGCCATCGCCGGATCCACCGCAATCCGCGGCGAATAAGTTTCTGGTTCCTGCTCGACTTCGGCTGCTGAAAGCACCGGATCTGGCGCGGCGGCAACGAATCCATAATGCGTTTCTGAAGCATGATTTATTTCTGAACCATGGTCGAGATCTTCAATCAGCCGCGCGCCGGAGGTCACAGCTCCTGCCGAATATGGTTCGGCTTCGACGGGATCATTGGCCAGCGTACCGGCATCCGACGACATTCCCGCCGCTGCTCGCATGGCCTGTGCCGGGGCTGGTGTAGGCGGGGCCCAGGTGGATTGCGGTGGCCCTGTCTGCGGAGAAACGGATGGGGGCGGAGCGCTCTTCGGCAACTTACCTGTCGCCGCCGGTGGCCGTTGCAAAGCGCTCGCCGACGACGACACAAACTTGGCGGCAGCCGCGGCGCGCGCGCTCGGGTCGATTTTTATGGCGGCAGCTGGCACCGCTTTCTTTGGGTCGGGTGCTGCTTTCTTGCTCGTCTCCTTGCACTGCTCGAGATTCTCAACCAAAGCGCGCGCGGTCTGGTAGCGTTCGGCTGGATCTTTCGCGAGCGCCTTCATAATCACGGCGCTGACGGTGGGATGGACCTTTGGATTCAACGATGCTGGTGTGGGCGGCATTTCATGTTCGACCTGTTTGACCAAGGCAACGGGGTCTTCCGCGCTGAAGGCTTTCCGTCCCGTGACCATTTCGTAGAGAATCGTTCCCAACGTAAACAAGTTTGAGCGCTGGTCAATCGCCTCACCGCGGATCTGCTCGGGTGAACAATAGGGCATCAGCGGCCCCAAGCCATTTCCCGCCTCGGCCTGAATCAAACTCATATTGGAGATGCCGTAGCCGAGGATCTTCACCAGCCCGTCCCACTGCACCATGATCTTGGCCGGTTCGAGCGATGAGTGCACGACGCCCAGCGCGTCTGCGCATGCCAGCGCCGCGCCCACTTGCCGCGAGATGTCGAGCAAATCCCAGATCGAAAAGCCTTCCTTGCGCGCCAGCATGGTCGCTACGCTGTTGCCTTGGATGTACTCCATGGCAGCGCAGAACTGCCCATCGATCTCGCCCGCGCCATAGAGGACGACAATATTCTGGCTGGCCAGATCGCGCGTGCGCTCGCCTTCGGCGATCAGCGTTTGTACGAACGCGCTTGCGCGGTCGCCGAGCGGCTTAAGACTTTGCGTCTTCAGCGCTACCGTCTGGTTGGATTTGCAATCCAGCGCTTTGTAGATAAAAGAAGTTTCCGATTTCGAGATCTCGGTTTGAACTTCGAATCGGTCAAACATCGTCGCCATCGCAGTCGCCTCGCCGGGACAAGCGCCTCCACTGGTTGGATTGTTGTGGCAGAAAACACCGTGGAGCGCCGTTCTTAGGATAGCGTCGTCAACCGGGCCAATGGGAGTTACGAAAGTACCGGAAAAACGCTTGGAACCAAAGACTTACGAGATCGGTCGACCGTCGGCTTGTTTGGGTCCGGAAAGATCTGCTGCGTCTTATTCACGTCTTGTTCACAAACGCGGGCGCTCCAGTTGTCGGCTTGGCGAGAGCTGTTCTATTCTCAACTCTGGCGTGGGGCGCGTGGTTTCCTCCTAAAGTGTTTTCTTCGCGCAACGGCTGGGCTGGGAGTTTGTGCTGGCATGACACTAACCCGCTTTGTAACAAAGAGCGCGTTTCGCAATCGGCGGCGCAGCATCCTGACCGTCCTGAGCATAATGTTTTCGCTGCTGCTGCTCACGATGATGATGACAGTATGGCGCTCTTTTTATATCGATCAGGGCACGGCCCAGGAAGCGCAGCGACTGGTTACTCGCCATCGCGTTTCGCTTACGCAGTGGATGCCGGCGTTTTACCGCGAAAAGATTCGCGCCATCCCCGGAGTGGTCGCCGTTGCTCCCAACAACTGGTTCGGCGGATTGTACATTGACGATAAGCCCGAACATTTCTTTGCGCAGTTCGGTACCGATCCGGACGAAATCTTCAAGATCTTCACCGACGTTCGGCTTCCCGGCGACCAACTCGAGGCCTGGCAGCGCGACCGGGCCGGCTGCGTCGTTGACGATCAACTCGCCAAGAAGTTCGGATGGAAGCTGGGCGACCGCATTCACATCAACGGAACGATCTATCCCGTCAATCTCGAGCTCACGATTCGCGGAATCTTTCATGCGCCGCAACCTACATCGGCCATTTACTTCAATCAGAAATACGTCGAAGAAGCCGTCGCCTTCGCAAAAGGGCAGGCGGGCATGTTTGACATCCTCGTCGATACGCCCGGGAACGTCGCTCACGTGGCCGCCACGGTCGACGACATGTTCCATAACTCTCCGCAGCCTACGAAGACCGAGTCGGAAAAGGCCTTTCAGCTCAGCTTCATCAATAGCATGGGCAATGTGAAGGCGTTCATTCTCAGCATCTGCTTTGCGGTTGTGTTTGCGACTCTGCTGGTATCGGCGACTACGATGGCGATGTCCATACGCGAACGCACGCGGGAAGTCGCTGTTCTTAAGACGCTGGGCTTCACGCGACGTTCCATTTTGCGGCTTTATCTTAGTGAGTCGGTCATCGTGGCATTGGCCGGCGGGGTTCTCGGTTGCCTGTTGGCGCTCCTGTTGATCTCTGTTCTTGCTCACGCCCCGGGCATGGGCATGTTTTTCGGCGGCATGAAAGTAACGCCTCCGACCTTGCTGCTGGCTATTTTTGTTGCGGGAGCGGTGGGATTGCTGAGCGCCGTTTTCCCGGCATATCATGCGGCTAAACTCGACATCGTGGAGGGCCTGCGCTACCTCGGCTAGGAATGCATTATGGCAATTCCGCTCAGCTACAACGTTCGCAATCTCGAACTGCGTAAGGGCCTCACGGTGATGACCGCACTCGGCATTGCGCTCACCGTGACCACCGCGGTATTCCTTATGGCGTTGCTTGCGGGTCTCGACAAAGCCTTCATGACCAGCGGCGACCCGCTGAACGTGCTCGTCATGCGCAAAGGCTCAACGGCCGAACTCTCCGGAGGGTTCGACGCGAACCTGTTCCCCACGCTCAAAACGCTGCCCGGCATCGCGACCGATGGCCAGGGACAGCCGCTCGCTTCCGGTGAATGGGTGGTTGTCGCCGTTCTCCCGCGCAACGATGGAACTGGCGAAGTGAATGTTTCCGTGCGCGGCCTGATGCCCGCCGGCCTGGCGCTCCGCATGGACGAGAAAGATTCGAAGGGGCAGCCGCGCCTCAAATTGGTGGAGGGGCGCTGGTTCTCGACGGGTCAGCGTGAGGTGGTGGTGGGCAAGTCAATTCACGACCGCTTTGCTGGCGCGAAAGTCGGCGACACGATGGACTTCGCCAAGGGCCAGTGGCAAGTGGTTGGCGTATTCGACTCGGGCGGCACGGCCTACGACTCCGAAATCTGGGGAGACGTCAATCAGATCGCGGTGGACTTCGACCGGCAGGGTGGGTACGCGTCGGTTTATCTGCGCGCGACCGATCCCATTGCCGCCGACGCTCTCAAGAACCGCGTCAGCGACGATCAGCGGCTGAAGCTCGAGGGCTCGCTCGAAACCGAGTATTACGAAAAGCAGACCAGCTCCGGCGGTCCTATCAAGTTCATTGGAACCGTTGTCGCGATTATCATGGCCATTGGCTCCAGCTTCGCCGCTATGAACACGATGTATGCGGCCGTTGCCTATCGCTCGCGCGAGATCGCCACCTTGCGCATCATCGGCTTCTCGCGCCCCAGTATTCTTACGTCGTTTGTTATTGAGGCCATCTTGCTTTCTCTGCTGGGAGCGCTGGTTGGGATCGTGCTCATTTTGCCGTTTAATGGAATGACCACGGGAATCGGCAACTCGCTGACTTTCAGCGAGACGGTTTTCAGCCTGCACCTCACGGCGCGGGTCATCATGATCGCGGTTGCTTTTGCAGTGGTCATGGGGCTGGCTGGCGGCTTTGCTCCTGCCTGGCAGGCTGCGCGGCAGGATATTTTGACGTCGCTGCGAGCGTAAGCGGAAGTGTGGCGCGGGCGCCCTCGCCCGCGAAAGACCGGCGAGATTCACACTCGTCTAACGCGGATGGCCTACAATTTGTATGGCAGTCGAACCAGTAACATCGGATCAATTGAATGCCCACCGATACCAAGCACGACGACCTCCAGAGCCTGCGCATCGACCACTCGTTGCGCGAGGGCGGCGGCGAACCACCCGCCTGGTCGCGGCGCATCATCATCGGCGGCGTTTCGGTCGTAGTCCTGCTTGGAATTGTCGCGTTTGCCTATCGGGTCTTTGCCTCCAGCACGCCGGAAGTCGAAGTCGTGCGCGCGACCGCGGAAGGCACTAATGCAGCGGGCAGCACGGTGCTTTCGGCCAGCGGATATATCGTCGCGCACCACAAGATCAGCGTAAATTCCAAAGTGACGGGCCGCGTCGCGTGGATCGGCGTGGAAAAGGGAGACAAGGTCGAGGAGGGCCAGGTTCTGGTCCGCCTGGAAGACGAAGAGTTCCGCGCCATGTACGAGCAGGCGCGCGGCGCGTGGGAAAGCGCCAAGGCTCGCCTGGCGGAGGCCGAGCATGGCTCGCGGCCCGAGGAAATTCAGCAGGCCGATCACAATCTGGCTGAGGCTCGCGCCACTGCCGCCAACGACAAGATCAATTTGGATCGGAATCGCGATTTGTTCGCGCAAGGCGTGGTCTCGAAGCAAAATCTCGACGACGCGCAGGCCAAATACGATGCCGACCAACAGCGAGCCAATTCACTGGAGCAGTCGTTGCAGCTATCGAAACTTGGGCCGCGCATCGAGGAAATTGACCGTGCCCGCGCCGACGTTGATACGGCCAAGGGGCAGATGGATTATGCCAAGTCGCAGCTCGATGCGACGATCATTCGCGCCCCTGTCACGGGCACCATTCTCGAACGAACGGCCGAAAAGGGCGAGTTGGTGACCGCTCAGTTCGCGAGCGGCGCCGAAGGCGGTCCGCGCGGCTCCGTGGTTGCTCTTGCCGATCTCAACGATATTCAGGTGGAACTGGACATTGCACAAGACGATTTCGCCAAGCTGTCGCCGCATCAGGAAGGCATCGTCACGCTCGACGCGTTTAAAGACCGCTCCTATAAAGGCGAGATCGCAGAAATGTCGCCCGAGGCCAATCGCCAGAAGGCAACCGTACAGGTCAAGGTGCAGATCCTCGAGCCTGATTCCTACCTGCGCCCGGAAATGAATGCGACGGTGCAGTTCAAAGCTCCGGCGAGCAAGGACAGCCAGAACGCTGCGAAACAATCTTTCGTTTTCGTTCCTACGGCCGCTCTGCGCGACAAGGACGGAGCAAAATTTGTTTTCCTCGCTTTCAACGGCAAGGCCCTCCGCCGCGATGTGCACATCCAGGGTCAGCGCACTGGGGGCTATCTTGTGGATTCGTTGGTGGGCGGCGAAAGCGTGATCACGACTGCGCCCGAAAATCTGGAAAACGGACAGAAGATTCGCATCAAGGGGCAATCATGAGTGCAGCAGCAAATCCTCCCGCGCAACAAGCCGCGAACGGCAAAGTCGTGCAGGCGCGCAGCGTCAGCAAAATTTTCAAGCGTGACGCTTTTGAAGTCACCGCGCTCGACAACGTGTCTCTCGACATCGGCACCGGCGAATTTCTCGCACTCATGGGCCCCTCCGGCTCAGGCAAGACTACCCTGCTCAATATGATTGCGGCCATTGATCGCCCAACCTCTGGCGATCTGCTGGTGATGGGCGAAAACGTCTTCAAGCTCGATGACAGCCAATCCGCGCGCTGGCGCAATACGCACGTCGGCTACGTCTTCCAGACATTTAATCTCATCCCGGTGCTCACGGCATTCGAGAATGTCGAGTTGCCACTGCTGCTTACGAAGATGACTCCGCAGCAGCGCCGCGACCATGTGATGACTGCGCTCAAACTGGTGGGCTTGGAGGAGCGCGTGCACCATCTTCCGAAGCAGCTTTCAGGCGGACAGGAGCAGCGCGTGGCGATCGCCCGTGCGATCGTCAGCGATCCCACGCTGATTCTTGCGGACGAGCCTACCGGCGATCTTGATAGTCACTCGGCCACGGAAATTCTGGAGATTTTGAAGAAGCTGAATGAAGGTTTCCGCAAGACGATCATCATGGTGACGCACGACCCGCACGCTGCCAGCTATGCGCACGTGACTCGGCATCTGGAGAAGGGGCAATTGCTGCCGGCGTAGACTCTGTGGGTGGTGACGAGCTGCTAGGTTTCGTCATTCCGGCCAGAGGGAGGAAACCGCTTCTTTTCCGTCCGTTGCGCCTACGCCGGAATCCGATCTGCAAGTTGGTTCGCTGCTTGCTCCCTGTCGCTCACCCACTCCCACACGCGGCGGCCGCGCTCGTTGGTCAAGCTGCGGGCTTCGCCGTAATCCACCAGCCGGTTCAGGACCGTGGTCACCGAGGCCAGCGGATCCTTATGCCGTGAAAGAATCGCCGGGGCCTGGCGCTCGAGCTCGGCGCACATTTCGCGCGCTCCTAGTGGCCGATGCACTTCCATCAACACCTTGCGGCACGCTTTCGTGAATCCGGGCTGGCGCCCGTTCGGCTTGCGGTCGAGTAGTTCCATCAAATCGTCGCCCAGCGCGTCTTCGCCAAAAAGATTAGCTAGTCCGGCGATGGTCTGCTTCACGGTGCCGATCCGCTTCATGATCTCGGCCCGCTGCTGCAGCAACTGCCGCAGTTCCTCGCGCGCCGCCGCCACTACCTGATGCACCGGAGCCTCGCTGCCGGACGCCTTCATTTCGTGCACGCCGTCGTGATTACTCTTTCCAATCTCCATAAAACCCTCCCGGCGGGAAACGAAGACACCGGATCCCTCTATTGATTCAAGTACGTCTAAGGTTCCACCGAAGTTCCATGACCCCGCAACCTCGAGCCTTTATGGGCGAATGGGCATGCCTGTTTGGATTAGACGCATTCGAAGAGAAAAAGGAAGCACGATCCCACGCTGTTGGGGGCTTATCTGAGTTCGCGGACCGAATATCATTAGTAATGTCCGGCTCACTGCTGATGGAGTTTACGCCGCTCCGAGCAACGCCAGCTCAGAATCAGAACGACCCCGGGCACCAGCAGGTAAAACCCCAGCCTCATTACTGCTGCGGCCTCGACGGGTTCGCCGGGATATGCCATACCCAAAGGGTAGTTAACAAAAATTATCGCGGGGCCTGCGGCAGACTGGAACGGTGGAGGGTCATCTGCCCGGCGAACACGGTTCGTATCCGATGGGTCATAAATAATCGCCAGCGAACGGCCTTGCCCAAAGTGCGAGGCCCAATTCTCGGCCTCGGACTTGTACGTGAAAAGGGGAGAGTCAACCTCCGATTGCCGAGCGGCTCCGTCTACGAAATAGGAAACACCGAAACGAAAAACATAGTAGTCGCAAAGGGACAAGGAGCGCTCTGCATCTCCAGCGTGCCAGCCCGGGGGGCAAGCGTTTGGTGTGGTTTGGATTTTGCCACCCAGCACAGTGGCATCTGTTTGCCTCCAGGGCGCTGGGGCCGCCCAGCGGTGGCGTGCGATGACGCATCCGCTCCAGAGAAGGAGGAATGCGCCCAGGACGATCAGCGTCTTGCCGAGCGACCTCCGGTTGATGGGGTAAGCTTGATTTTCCGGGGTCCACGCCGTGTCCGGTATCTTGGGCGGACCAAACAAAGTCGTAATAGTGGGTTGATTATGCGTGCCAGTTGAGAAAAGGCTCACGGCAGTCGCCTCCGTTGCATTGCGCTTGCGAGGGTCCTACCCGACTTTCCGAGAACTTCCCAATCGACACAAGTTACCGACGTTCCTTCGGGACGACCGCCGTTCTACCCCATCACCGTTGTGTGCTCGGGCCGGACCTTGTAGAGCACGCGCACCTCGCCTGGCTGGCCATAGGGATATTTGTCCACGCCTAGATATTTCTTGGCCATCTTGTCGATATGCTTGTCCGCGCCCTCTTCGGTGATTTCAACGACGGTGCCGCGGATTTCGAGATAGCGATAAGGATTGTCGGGATCGATAAGCGCTAGCGCCACGTGCGGATCGCGGCGCACGTTCTTATCTTTTTGCCGGCCCCTGGCCGAATTGAAAATCACGTGCTGTCCGTCGAAATCGCACCACACGGGCGTGACCTGCGGACGCCCGTCGGGCATCAGCGTTCCAAGGCTCGCGAAAGCGCGCTTCTGAAAAAGATCGCGATATTTTTCCGGAATCACATTCGACATTGCTCACGTCTCCTCGACGGCGATATTCACCCTCCCGATTATATTCGTTCGTGGTTCGGCATAGATGTTCAGATGGCCGGGGAGTGGCGGGGCTCGTTTTGCCTGCGTTAGCGATCTGTCTCTCCGCCTTCGGCTACAATGTTGTACTCCACACGAACCGGGGGCCCATTGGAAGTTCGCCGTGAAAATGGCCCGTACGATTGTGCTGTCTTAATCTCTAGTAGAATAGTCGTCTTTATGGAGGGCTGCGTTTCATGACTTCCGCCAGCAGCAGGAGCCCGCTTCAATTTAGTCGTTACCGGGGACGTCTTCTTGCGGTCTGCCTGTTGATTCTAGTTTGCGCACAATCGCTTCCCGCGCAATCCGCTGCCCCGCCCCCCCCAACCGTCGTCTTCATGACCGATTTCGGCGTTGTGGATGACTCGGTCGCGCTCTGCAAGGGCGTGATGTATGGCATCGTCCCGAATCTCCGCATTGTGGACCTCACCCACCAGGTCACCGCGTTTTCGATCGCAGATGGCGCACGCTTCCTCTTCGGCGCGAGCCCGTACTTTCCGGCGGGAACGATTTTCGTCGGGGTCGTCGACCCAACCGTCGGGAGTCCCCGCAAGGCAATTGTCGTGAAGTCCAAGCGCGGTCAATTTTTTGTGGTCCCGGACAACGGTCTGATCACGATGGTCGCCGACCGCGACGGTGTTGAAAGCAGTCGCGAAATCACCAATCCCGACTGGATGATCGGCGCCAAGGTTTCTTCCACATTTCACGGCCGCGACATCTTCTCTCCGGTCGGCGCGCATCTGGCCCGCGGGGATGACTGGACGCAGGTTGGCCCCGAACTCAAGCAGTTGGTGCGGCTCGACCTCCACCCGGCTGTCGTGGACGAGCGCGGATTGGCCGGCGAGGTGATCGCCCTCGATGGCCCGTTCGGCAATCTGGTCACCAACATCGGCGCGGAAGAGTTCCTGAAACTCGGCTACCAACGCGGCGATTCTCTAAAGGTCACGATCGGAGGCCACGAAATCCAACTGCCCTTCGTTAAGACTTTTGCCGACGTTCCGCTCAAGCAGCCATTGCTTTACATCGACTCGCGCGGACGCGCCAGTTTCGCTGTCAACCAAAGCAGTTTTGCGGCGGCCTACAACATTCAGCCCCCGCAGCCGATTTTCATCCCGCGCAAGGGACATTGATGAAATGATGTCGACCCAAGGAACCAAACTTATGCGTTTCGCCAAAATCGCTTGCTTCGCTCTTGTAGTCGCGTTCTCCGTCGTATTGTTCACCCCTGCATTTGCGCAGAGCTTCCGCGGATCGATCCGAGGCACGGTCACCGACCCGAGTGGCGGCGTGCTGCCCAATGCCAAAGTCACAGCGAAGAATATCGCCACCGGCCTGGAGCGCGAAGCCAACACCGGTCCCGACGGCGGATACGTAATCGCCGAACTCCCGGCAGGCGAGTACACGGTAACGGCGCAAGCGGCACAGCTATCGCCCTCCGCGCAAAATGTGCAGGTCAACGTCGGACTCGACACCACGGCCAACTTCGATTTGACCGGAGTGCAAGAGCGGAAAGAAGTGGTAACGGTCATCGAAGAAGCTCCATTGGTGGAGTCGTCGCGCGACGTATTAGGTGAAGTCGTGGAACGGCAACTCGTCGTGGATCTCCCGCTGAACGGGCGCGACTTCGGCAAACTAGTCGCCCTGGTTCCGGGCGCGACGGTCGAACCGTCCGGCGTGGCGGCCATCCAAAGCGGCTTCGGTCAATTTGCCATTAACGGCAACCGCGATCGCTCCAACAACTACACGCTCGACGGCACCGACAACAACGATCCCTTCTTCAACAATTCGGCACTCAACCAGACGGGGATTGGAGGCGCGCCTGCGTCGCTGCTACCGATTGATGCGATCCAGGAATTCAATCTTGAATCCCAGTTCGGCGCTGAATACGGCCGCAACAGCGGCTCGGTCGTGAACATCATTACCAAGTCGGGGACCAACAAGCTCCACGGCACGCTGTTTGAATTCCTCCGCAACGATGCGATGGACGCCCGCAACTATTTCAACCGCGTTGTCGATTTGAGTGGGAACCCCGTGCCCAAGACCGCATTCCGCAACAACCAGTTCGGCGGCTCGCTCGGTGGGCCGATCATCAAAGATAAGACGTTCTTTTTCGGTGCCTACGAGGGTCAGCGCGAGCGCGTGGGCTCGGATTTCACCTTCCTTGTTCCCACGCAGTACCAGATCCAGGAAGCGGCCCTCATCGCGCAATACAATCTGGGCGTTCCCGTCAGTTCCTCGCTCACCGGGCTTCTGGGGCTGTTTCCCTCGTCCGCGACCGGGTCCCTGCCCGGAACGGTCAAGGACAAGAACAACGTAAATAGCCTCATCGCCAAGATTGACCACCAGTTCAGCTATACCGAATCGCTCACCGCCCGCTACGCCTTTGCCCAGAGCGACCAAGTGTTCCCGCTGGGAGGCCTAGGCGGAGGCGCGGCTTCCCGCCTGCCTCAGTTTGCGCAGACCTCGCCCACCCGAGTGCAAGTCGTCTCGGCAAGCTGGCTTTCGACTTTCAGCGCGAAGAGGCTGAACGAGGTTCGGTTCGGCTACAGCCGTTACCGCACTTCCTTCAGCTCGGAAGATGCGAACTACAATCCCCTTACCCAACTTGGCATTGACTTCGGCACCGGCAAGCTGAGTCTGCCGGAAATCGACTTCGGCGGCGCGTTCGAAAATCTTGGCGCTACGGCGTACAGCATTCCCCGCGGCCGCACCAGCCAGAGTTATCAAATCCTCGACGACTTCACCTGGATCACGGGCCGCCACACCATCAAGTTTGGAGGCGAGTACCGGCGCATCGCGGTGGACAGCTTCAATAACAACCTGGAAAGAGGGCAAATTGAATTCGGATCGGGCGATTTCAGCTCGAGCTGCCCCTTCCCATCGACTGACCCTCGTTACCCGGAATGTACAGATGTAGATATCACCACGCTCGCGAATTTCTACGTCGGTAATCCGTACAACGCGGTTGCGGACACCGGCGTCACGCAGCGTACCACTTACAACAACGGCTTGAGTTTCTTTGCCCAGGACGACTTCCGCGTCGCTTCAACCTTCACCTTCAATTACGGCCTGCGTTGGGAGTACTTCGGCCCCATCAGCGAAGCCCACAACCTGCTCTCCAATCTCGGAACTGACGGCCAGCTGGCGATGGTGGGCAGCGATGGCGTCAACGGCGCTTACGCAAGGGACTTGAACAACTTCGGGCCCAGGTTAGGATTTGCGTGGAATGTCCGCTCCAACACGGTCATCCGCGGCGGCTATGGCCTGTACTACGATTACGTGCCCCAGGATCTGCTGATCGCGAACTTCACCACTTCAGCCGGACTCACCCAGAATCCGCTTGGCCCCTCGCCTATCTATCCACTCCAGTTCAACGGCGACGCGTTTAACGGGAGTGCCTCTGGTCCTGTGTTCTCGATCTCCGATCCTGCTTGCCCTACCGGAACCTATGCCTGCAGCATTTTCGTAACGCCGAGAAACTTTGTTACACCTTATTCTCAAAACTGGAACGTGAATGTGGAACAGGAGCTGTCGAAAGCGATCGTTCTACAGACGGGCTATACGGGCAGCAAAGGAACGAAACTGGTTCGACTGCTGGACTTGAATCAGGCGAACGCGGCCGGAATTCGACCCAACCAGAATTACGGCGCCATGGACTCGCTATCCACAGTCAGTGCCTCGACCTACCACGCTCTGCAAGTCACGCTTCGATCCAGAGATTGGCACGGACTGTCGGGATTTGCCGGCTATACATGGTCGAAGTCCCTAGACGACGCTTCCGACGGTATTGATTTCAATTTCGCCACTGTCGCCTTTCCACAGAACTCCCTTGACCTGCATGCCGAACATGGGCCTTCGAACTTCGACACGCGTCACCGCTTCACGGCGGCATTCACCTACGGCGTACCCAAGCTGGGCGGGCCCAACTGGATCGCCCAAGGATGGCAGCTCAACACGATTGTGACGGCGCAAAGTGGCCGCCCGGTTCCGATTGTCAATGGCGACGACACCAGCGGAGATGTCTTCGACCAGTTTCCCAGCCCCGCAGATTTCCATCAGCGCCCGAACCTTGTCCCGGGCCAGCCGATTATCAATTCGAATTGGAGGTCGGGGCCAGACACGATTGGTTATCTAAATGGCAACGCCTTTGCCGATCCGCCACTGGGAACCTTCGGCACCCTCGGCCGAAATGCGATCTTCGGCCCCAGCTTCTGGAACGTTGATTTCTCGGTCGGCAAAAGCTTCCGCTTCTTCGAACGGGCGACCTTGCAGTTTCGAGGGGAGTTTTTCAACATCTTCAACCACCCGAATTTCGCGCTGCCGAACTTTTTCGTGTATCCAGGTTCCACACAACAAGGCTTGATCACGCAGACTCCCGACCAGGCGCAGACGAACCCGGGCCTAGGCGGCGGCGGGCCGCGCGTCGTCCAACTCGCATTGAAGGTGGTGTTTTAGGGCGGCGAGTGCGTAGGCACCTTCACGCTGACTTAGAACTCGGCTGCAATCCGCGGCAGCACGGCTCGCAGTAGCGCGATGAACTGGCCCATCACGCGGCGGCCGGTTGCGAGCACTTCCTCGTGGTTGAGCGGCTGGTCTGCGGTTCCGGCGGCCATGTTCGTCACGCACGAGATAGCGAGCAGTTCAATCCCCATATGCCGCGCTGCAATCGCCTCGGGCACGGTGGACATGCCTACCAGATCGGCGCCGATGGTTCGAAGATAACGAATCTCTGCCGGCGTTTCATAACTTGGACCAGCGAGCGCGGCGTAGACGCCTTCGTGCGGTGCGATCGAATTTTTCTTTGCTTCGTCGAGCGCGATTTCGCGGAAACGCTTCGAATACGTATAGCTCATATCTGGAAAGCGGTGGCCGAAGCGCTCGTCGTTTGCGCCCGTCAGCGGGTTCTGACCCTGCAAATTGATGTGGTCGCGAAGCATGACCAGCGCGCCTTGCCCGTAGGCTGTATTGATTCCGCCTGCAGCGTTGGTGAGGATGAGCGCTCGAATGCCCATGCGCCCGAGCACGCGTGTCGGAAATGCGACCTCGGCAGCCGAATACCCTTCGTAGAGATGCACGCGTCCCTGCATGACGGCGATGGGCACCGAACCTGATTTGCCGATCACCATTTGCCCGGCGTGTCCGATTGCCGTCGATTGCGGGGACGACGGAATGCGTGCATAGGGAATGCGGACGGCGTCGGTGAGGTCATCGGCGAACGAGCCGAGGCCGGAACCGAGCACGAGGCCGATTTTCGGGCGGAGCTGGGTTTGCGAAAGAACGAAGGCGGCGGCGGATTCGGCGCGGGTGAAAAGGTCGGTGGTCATTGATTCAACTATTTCTTCAGAAACTCTTTTCAAACTCGGCAAATGCTTTTTCTAATTGCCACTGCACGCGCGCCCGCTCGTTCGTGTCGAGGAATTGTGCGCACTTTTGCGGAGGCGTTTCGTCGGAGGGTTTCGTCTTAGCGCACGCGTCGACCCGGTTTAGGCCGCTCTCGTCGCTCCACAAACTGGCGCCCGGAATAAAGCTGTGCTGCAGGCTCGCCCGCGCCATGCGCTTCAGTTCGGGGTAGGGCAGGTTATACGTCTCGGCCGCGCGCAGGTACTCGTGCGTCATGTCGCCGCGCGCCACGCCCTGGTCATCGGTGGCGAGAGCGACGGGAACTCCATACTTAATGTAGATCGGCAGCGGATGACGGTCTCCGGTCACGCCGAGGATCATCTCATTCGAGGTCAGGCAGATTTCGACCAGCACGCGCTTTTTCGCCATTTCCTCAAGCAGGCCGATTGGGTTGTCTTCGCTCATGACGGCAACGCCGTGGCCGATGCGCTCGGCGCCCGCGCGCTCAATCGACTCGCGGATGTGGAAGCGCAAACCTTCCGGTCGGACCAGACCCATTGCCAACTCGTCCGCGTGCAGCGAGATGTGCGTCGCAGGATAGAACTTGTGTAGCGCTTCGATCATCCGCATGTGCAGATCGAAGTCGTGCATGGGCACATACCAATCCTCCGGCATGACGAGATTGAACCCAACAAATCGCGGATCAGCTTTCGCCAGCTCGAAGCCAAGCAGGATTTGGGCGAAGACCTGCTCGCGCGGCAATCCGCGCAGCACCTGATAAAGGTAGTGAATGGTGACCGCGCAGCCGGGATCGGGTTTCGCGGTTCCGCAATGCAGCACTTCTTTCCTGCGGGCTTCGTCGGCGTCGGTTTGCGCGCGCACCGCAGCCACGATGTCGCTCATGCCTCCGGCAAGCAGCTGGTCGCGGAGTTTCGAGAAGTCGGAATCCGGCCCGATCTTGTTCTCGGTCTCAGCTGCGAGAATTTTTGTGCCGAGGATTGCAGCTTGGGCGCCATCGGCCGTATTCATCAACTCGACATACTGGAGGTGGTCTTCGGCCGCGCGCGCGGCAACTTCAGCCACTGCGTCGCCGATGTGGTTTTCCAGAGCCGGACCAAACTTGTCGAAGGTCTCAAAGAAGCGGTCGTGACCAGATTCCTCGGCGGCGTGCCAGTTGCGCATGGACCACGCATCCACGAGCTGGCCGTAAAGAATGTGGTCCTGATACGCGCAGCGCACGGATGGTTTCGGCTTGTAAGGCTCACAGGAATCGCAGGCCGCGTGAATCAGTTTGGAGGTCGTGCGGTCGACGCAGAGCGCATTTTCGGAGGCCCAATCGATCATGCTCTCGGCATAGATCGCTCCCGCCAGGTGGACGTGCAGGTCTCCGCCTTTGGGCATCTGTTGCAGGAAGGCCAGCAGCAATCCGGGCTGGTTGCGCACCGACTCCATGTACCTTGCGGTCTTTTCTTCCGGGCTCTGGGCCGAGCAGAATGCCGCGAGAATGCACATTACCGCAGCGAGTCGCGTAAGTCGCATCGCCAAACCACCTCCAATCGGGAAGCCAGCATTGTAAATGGAAGCGGCCTCGGCCGCGCAGGAAGAAGCAAACGCCGCAAGGGGCCTGATGTTTCACGAGATTTGCACAGTTCAGAACTGCGCCGGGGCTTCGGGTTTCACGGGCCAGAATCCGCGAGGCCCGCGAAACACCGCATAAATGCTGGGGATTGTGGACTGGCGATGCACGGAGTGCACAATTTCTGCTTCACCCGCCTGTGGACAGGCTGCACTTGATTGATAGAACGAGGGTTAGGGAACGGTGAATTTGATTGACGTTAAAACTGAGCGTGTTAAAAACATAATCGTTCTTTGACACGTTCTGAAGTTTACCCGGTTGGTGCAAAGTCCGGGGCTCAAGCGTAGTCACTCAAACGGCCGCGAGGTTGAGTTTGAGAGGGCGAGCAAGGGTCAAATGCTGAGCGCTGGTTGAGGCGAACAGGAACTAATGTCGAAGGCAGGATAGAGTCCCGAGGCGTTGGACTGATTTATCCGGTTGGCGGTGAGCCCGGAGCCCGAGCAAGATCGGCTTACAATGCACCCGCAAGGGAGTTGTAAGAATAAGGTCAGCAAGGGTCTAAACGCGAGCTACTGGCCGAGAGGAATGAGTTCAACATCACCTCGGGACTCTTTATTTCTAGCCATCAGCCATCAGCCATCAGCCATCAGCCATCAGCCATCAGCCATCAGCCATCAGCCATCAGCCATCAGCCATCAGCCATCAGCCGCTAGCTTCCAGCTAAATCCATCCAAAATATTCTTTTGAGTCGAGACCATTGGGTTGAGTGTTCGGCTTGGTGTTTCTGCTTAAGTTTACTTACTGATTACCCTACCCCCCTCCCCCCGGTCTTTTGGAATCAAGATTTTGGCGGGAATTTTTTCCAAAATCTTGAGCCCCAATGACTTACATGCAAAATATTCCGGAATAAGGACTTAGCTTGTTGAGGTGCTGGAGGCCCCCGGTGCCGTCGCGAACGATTTGTCAAGTGGCTGGCGGAGAGGCGAGTAAGTGCCCACCTCCCCAGCGCCTGGGCGCTTAGTAAGTGCTAGTTACTACTTCTAGTATATCTCCGCGTGTCAAGGGCTGGACTGCGAACCACCAGGCCGAGTCCAACATTAGCTCGGGATTCTCTATCTTGTTCAGCAATGGTGAAGAGACGGGCATCCCCTCGCGTCCAAGCCGAGCTTCGGCAGTCCCTAGCGGAGCGACTTTGTGGGTCTCATATCAAAGTTGTTGATTCCGGGACTGTGGAAAAATCGCGGGGGCACGTCCCCCAATTGCCCAAGCACCTCCGTGGTGAAGGCCCGCCGGGGTGAACTCATACCGGCGGTTTCTGGGATTAGTTCGGATTAGTACTGATATGCAACGGTACCCCACTGTACTCCGCCGGGTCCAGCAGGTAGTTGTTTATGCCGTTCCCCAGCGTTACGAGCAGCGAGTTGTCCGAGTCATCGTACAAGGTCACGACGAAGAGAACGTCCACGAAACCGACCCTGCTTCACGGGGCGCTACGCACGGCACAATCTGCGAGAGAAGTTCAGCCCCTGTAACAGAACCTTCACCCAATTTTCATTGGCCCATAATAAGCCCGTAACGATTGCCAACTATTATCGCTGCTCGTACTTGCATCCACAAATGTAAATGTCTTTCCGCCCCAATGTCGCACGGCCGATCCCAGTTGAGTAAGGAAAAAATCCAATGAGGAGAACTGTGTATATGTCACGAAAAACGGCTCGAAATCATTCGAGTATCAATTGTCTGCGTCCGCTCGCTGTCCTGGCAATGGCGGCGGCTTTGAGCGTTATGGCGCTCGCGCAGTCCCAAGAGTTCCCGACCTACACACCGGGCGAGAACCAAAACGCGACCACGGGCCCGACCTACACGGCGCCGTTGTCGAACCCATGGGTCGTGAGTGATGGCACAATCATCACTCCTGCGGGCACACAGGTTTACCTTGGCAACACGACCCGGGCGAAAGCGATCGCACTCAACCCGCTCGGCAACGGAACCGCCGCCGTCCTTCAGATGAGCGCACCGCAAGCCGTTTCGATCATCTGCACGGCGACCGCCGGTTGCACCAACAGCCTTCCGGGCAGCCCCTTCAGTCAGGGCGCGGTCATGCAAACCTGGAGCTACAGCGGTAATAAGGCTGGCAGCACCAAAGGCATCGCCTATACCTCGGACGGCCTGCACCTGCTGTTCAGCCAAGACCAAGACCACAACTACAATAGCTGGGTTTCCATCGTCACCCTCAATCCGACGACGGGCTTGATCACAGGCAATGACACCCAAGTGAGTGTTCCGTTGGACGCCACGAATGTCAGCGTCCCGGGAATTCCGGTGCCGGTACCGGTGCTCAATACGGTCAATTGCACACAGACCGTAACCATGCCGGTGACCAACTACGTGCTGAACGCCCCTGTGGGAACGACGGGCAGCCTTGCTGTTCCCTGCGGGATCCCCTTATCGTTTATTGATAACTTCCAATACTCTGGTACGTACACGGTCAACACTTCCTATCCGACGGACATCGCTGTCGCTCCGGGCAACGGCAATGCCTACGTTGTGCTGAACTTCAACAACGAACTGGCAAAGCTCGATCTCAGCCTGTCCGCCTCAGAAGCCGCGACGGTCCGCGTCGGCAACGTACCGCACAGCGTTGTGGTCAATAGCACGGGCACGACCGCTTACGTCAGCAATGAAGCCGGCGCGGTTCCTGCCAGCACCGACTTCCAGCTGTACTCCAACGGCACTCCGGTGAAAGTCACCAACCCGACGGGTTCCACGGCCACGGGCACCGTTTCGGTGGTGAACCTGCCCACGTTCCAGGTCACCAACACCATCAACGTTGGTCTACACCCGACAGGCATGGCGTTCTGGACCAGCGGAAAGATTACTTACCTCCTGGTCGCCAATGCCTATAGCGACTCCATCTCGGTTATCAAAACTTCCAACAACACAGTGGCGAGGACGATTAATCTTGACGCTGCGCTGCCGTTTAAAGTGCTTAAAGGCATGGTCGCTGGCCTGGGGCCGAACTCGATCGCTGTGGATAATGCAAACAATGCCTACGTGGCACTCTACAATGCCAACGCGGTTGCGGTAATCGACCTGAGCACTTGGACTGTTTCGGGCCTGATCCCGACTGGCTATGCGCCGAGCGGGGTTGTGTTCGACGCTACGGACAATGCGCTGCTGGTGACAAACGATAAGGGCCTCGGCACCGACGGCTTCAACGTGGCACCGCCTCCCGGCTTTGAAGCTACCAGTCAGACGTTCACATACGAAAACTCGTACGCCAAACAATACTACGTGTGGGACTTTAACACCCATGAGGACCTCGGAACCGTCAGCATTATTCCTCTTCAATCCGTTGCAGCGAGTCTGCCGGCGATGACGACGCAGGTCACCTATAACAACCACTGGGATCTTACGCAAAATATCGCGTCCGCCTCCGGTGGCAGCGCGAAGACCCCGGCCAAGCCAATCCCGGCCAGGATCGGCGATCCTTCAGTGATCAAGCACGTTTTCGTGATCATCCGCGAAAACCGCACCTACGATCAGATCCTGGGCGACGTGGCCGGCGCCAACGGCGACCCCTCGCTGGCGGTCTTTGGCGACAACACCCCCTTAGCCGGCACCGCGGCCTACGACGGCGCGGGTTATACGGTCATAACGCCCAACGCGCACGCGATCGTGCAGCGCTTCCCGCTTCTGGACAACTTCTACGATCCAAGCCGCCAATCGGCCGACGGTCATAACTGGATTCTCCAGGCCATGGCGCCCTACTCCGACGACATTCAATCGCCGGACTGGCTGCGCGATTACCCCTCCAACGGCGGCGACCCGATTGCCTACCAGAAGGCTGGCAACCTGTACAACGTAGCGGTGGCCGCCGGCCTCAAGCTGAAGAACTACGGCGAGTACATCGAAGAGAATACCTTCAACCCGCCGGGCTGCACCCCGTCGCTCATTACCAATAGCTGTGAGCCGACTTGGGTTCAGTTCTACAACGACACCCAGTGCTTCGAGGGCGGACCTAACTGTGCAGCACCTGGAACCCCTGGCGAGACGACGCTGTACTATCAGAACACAATCGGCTCGTACTCCCCGCTCCCGAACGTGATGAGCACCACGGTCCAAGCCTACCCGCAGTTCGATCTGGGCATCCCCGACCAGTACCGGTTCGATGTCTGGAATCAGGACTTCCAGAACGACCTCAATGCGGCGCCGAAGGGCGCGGCTGTGCCCCAGTTGGAATTCATCTGGATCAGCTCCGACCACACCGGCGGCCCGCCAGCCGCGATCGCCATGCAGGCCGACAACGACCTGGCGCTGGGCCGCTTTGTCGCGGCCATCAGCAACAGCTCGATTTGGTCCTCTTCGGCGATCTTTGTCGAGGAAGACGACGCGCAGACTGGCGTCGACCACGTCGACGGTCACCGCAGCCCTGGGTATGTGATCAGCCCGTACGTCATCCAGAGCTCCGGCAATGGGCCGTACGTAGATAGCACGTTCTACACGCAGGTCAACATGACCCGCACCATCGAGCAGATTCTCGGACTGAAGCCAATGAACCAGAACGACCTTTTGGCCTCGCCGATGAGTACGCTCTTCATCGATAACCCCCCGGCGGAGAACTTCCAGCCGTGGAACTACGTCCCGAACCAGGTCCCGCTGTATTACGGCGTTGCGGGGTATACACCCCTGGCGCCCGCGGCACCGGGCAAAACTCAGTCCACCACGACCGAGAGTCCTGCGGTTAAGGCTCTTCGCGCTGGATGGGCGGCCAAGAAGGCTGAGGTCTTTGCTGGCAACTATCACAAGCCGGACGTCGAGGACCCGGACACCGTCAACCACATGAACTGGTACGAAGCGACCGGGTATACTCGACCCTATCCCGGCGAGAACACGGTTCGCCCCGCGAGCGAGTTCAATCGCCAAGCGCCTATCAAGGATGGCGACGACGACTAAATAACCCTCCGGCAGTAAATGGCCCTCTCCCTTTTGGGAGGGGGCTTTTTTGTTTGAATCTGAAAACTTGTAGACGTGACCGCAGTCTGCGGCTAAAAGCCGTGGCTTACAGCGGGATGTTGCCATGCTTCTTGGGCGGGTTCTTGTCGCTTTTCGTTTCCAGCATCTCCAGCGCCTGGATCAGCTTCTTGCGCGTCTCTCTGGGCTGGATTACTGCGTCTAAGAAGCCGCGGTCGGCGGCTATGTAGGGGTTGGCGAAGCGGTCGCGGAATTCTTCGATCTTTTCCTGACGCAGTTGGGTGCGCTCGGAGCCGCTGCCTCCATTTTTTACGGCGTCGAGTTCGCGCTTATAGACGATGTCCACTGCGCCTTCCGGGCCCATGACGGCGATCTCGGCGCTCGGCCATGCGTAGTTGACATCGGTGCGAATGTGCTTGGAGGCCATGACGCAATACGCGCCTCCGTAGGCTTTGCGCGTGATGACCGTCACCTTGGGGACGGTGGCTTCGGCGAAGGCGTAGAGGAGCTTGGCTCCGTGCTTGATGATGCCGCCGTATTCCTGCTGCGTGCCGGGAAGGAAGCCGGGGACGTCTTCAAACGTCACCAGCGGGATGTTGAAGCAATCGCAGAAGCGCACGAAGCGCGCGCCTTTGACCGAAGCGTTGATGTCGAGCGTTCCGGCTAGCATGGCGGGCTGATTGGCGACGACGCCGACCGATCTGCCGTTCAGACGCGCGAATCCGACGACGATGTTTTTCGCGTAGTGCTCGTGGATCTCGAAGAAATAGCCGTCGTCCACGACCGCGTTAATGATGTCCTTCATGTCGTAGGGGATGTTGGACTCGTTGGGGATGAGCGTGTCGAGTTTCGCGTCGAGGCGGTCGATGGGGTCGGTGCAAGACTTGCGCGGCGGGTCCTCGAGGTTGTTCGAGGGAATAAAGCTGAGCAGCTCGCGCACCATGGAGAGGCATTCGGCATCGTCGCGGCAAAGAAAATGCGCCACGCCGGAAGTTTCGTTGTGCGTGTGGGCCCCGCCGAGCTGGTCTTTGGTGACTTCTTCGTGGGTGACGGTCTTGATCACGTCGGGGCCGGTGATGAACATGTAGGAAGTCTGGTCGACCATCAAGATGAAATCGGTGATGGCGGGCGAGTAAACAGCGCCGCCGGCGCAGGGGCCCATGATAGCGGAAATCTGGGGCACGACGCCGCTGTACAGCGTGTTGCGCAGGAAGATGTCGGCGTAGCCGGCTAGCGACATCACGCCTTCCTGAATGCGGGCGCCGCCGGAATCGTTGAGTCCGATGACGGGCGCGCCCATCTTGGCCGCGAGGTCCATGATCTTGACGATCTTGAGGGCGTTGGTTTCGGAGAGCGAGCCGCCGAAGACGGTGAAGTCCTGCGCGAAGACAAAGACCAGGCGGCCTTCGACGCGGCCGTAGCCGGTGATGAAGCCGTCGCCGTAGACCTTTTGCTCCTGCATGCCGAAATCGTGACAGCGGTGGGTGCGCAGCTTGTCGGTCTCTTCGAACGTGCCTTCGTCGAGCAGGAACTCGACGCGCTCGCGGGCCGACATTTTGCCCTCTTTGTGCTGGCGCTCGCGGCGTTTGGCGCCGCCGCCTTCTTCGGCTAGCTGGTCGCGTTTTTTAAGTTCGGCAATTTTTTCTTCGAGCTTCATAGCGAGACATTATAGGCGAGCGCGAAAACATTGGGGTGTGACGGGCGCACGGGGCGGTGTGACGGGTGAACGGTGGGGTTTGAGCGACCGCCACCCAGGTTCGCGCCGAAAGGCACGGCGCTAACCTGGCGCACCGGGTTTTGTGAAAACTGCCGAGACCCGGCAAGCCGCGTCTCTATCTGGCGGCTGTTGCGTCGAACAGGTTCAGGAATTCGACCTTCTTTTCTGGCAGCAGGAAGGAAGCCTCGAACGAATTGCGGGCTAGCTCGCGGAGATGATCGTCGGAAAAACCAAAATGCTCCTGCACCAGTCGGTACTCTTCGACTAGCGAGGTGCGGAACATGGCCGGGTCGTCCGAGTTGAGCGTCAGCATGAGGCCTTCGTCAAAATAACGGCGCACGGGGTGTTGCGGTAGCTCGGCACAGCAGCCGGTGCGGAGGTTGCTGGTGACGCAGACTTCGATCGGGATTTGCCGCTCGGCAAGCTCTTCCATTAATTCAGGATCCTGCCCCGCGGTGAGGCCGTGGCCGATGCGCTCCGCTTTCAGGTTCAGCGCACCCCAGATCGATTCCGGTCCAGCGCTTTCTCCGGCGTGGGCGGTGAGATGGAGACCATGATCGGCGGCGCGCGCAAACACTTCAAGAAACAGTTCGGGAGGGCCTTTGAGTTCATCCCCGCCGATGCCGAACGCGGTGACGTTACGGTCACGGAACCGAATGGCCAGATCGAGCACGGGTTGCGCCTTCTCTGCGCCGAATTGGCGGATGGCGTCGAAGACCCAAAGCAGCGAAATGCCGAAGTCTTTTTCTCCGCGCTGGCGGCCGCGCTCAAGGCCTTCGAAGATGGCGGGGAAATCCTGCTTGCGCCAGAGGCAGACGCCCACTGAAACTGTGACTTCGGCGTGCAGCACATTCTGAGCCTTCAGCCGCTCCATCAGACGATACGTGATCAGTTCGTAGTCGTCGGGGGTCTGCAGGTGTGCGGTGACATCTTTAAAGGCGACGAGGAACCCGGCAAAATTGGCGAAGTTGTAGAGCTGGTCGGCTTCGTCCAGCGATGCGCCCTCCATGTTGTGGCGCTGGCGGAGTTCGAGCAGCGTGGCGGGCGCGATTGAGCCTTCGAGGTGGAGATGCAGCTCGGCCTTGGGAAGCGTGCGGACGACCGTGTTAGCGTTCTGTGTGTGGTCGAGATGCATCACGCCGATTGTAGATTCGCACAGCCGGAATTTCGAAATGCCAGAAGCCCTACTCTACGCGGCCAGCCGGGGGTCCTCACCGTATTGATTCGCTCCTCTGGTACCAGGGAGGAAGCAAATCTCAATCGCGTACCAAAGGTTCACGAATGGGACAAGAGCTACCAGCATGAACCATCCGCTTCGACCGCGGTCGTGGCACCGCTTAATACCAAGCGCAAGGTTTGGATAAAGCATAATCAGCACCGGCAGCACAAAAAGTAGGCGTGCGTAATCGCGGGGCAAGAAGCTTCCCACCCAGAGCCCAGCTGCAGAGATACATCCCCCGACAATCGCCCAGGCAAAGCAACAGGCCCACCACTCGACTCGGGTAATGCGCCCCTCGAACGAAAATAGCAGGTCCGAGACACCCATGATCGTCCCTTTGCGGAACTCACTATGGTAGCGGCTGTAGAAGATGTAAATCGTAAGACCCAGTGCTAGCCAGATCACGAACCGCGCCCACGTGATCAGCGTCAGACCGAACATAAGCCCGCCGCAGAAAAGCACTGAGAGCAGAGGGAACCACGGCACAAAGGGCACGCGGAAGGCACGCTTGCGATCGGGCTGGCGGCGGCGGAGGAAGATGACGCCCAGCGAAACCAGGACGAAGGCAAACAGAGTTCCTATGTTGGCTAAGTCGGCGGCATCGCCGATATCCACGAGGCCAGCGGGAATTCCTACGGCAAAGCAGGCGATCCACGTGGACCAGTGCGGGGTCTTATATTTCGGATGCACTGCGGAAAACAACTTCGGCAGCAGGCCGTCGCGCGACATGGCGTACCATATGCGGGCTTGGCCGTATTGAAAAACCAGCAGTGACGAGATCATGCCGGTGAGGGCGCCAATCACGATCACGGACCGGAAGAACGGGTGCACGCCGAGATACTTCATCGCGTAGGCGACGGGGGCTTCGGCGGCTTCGCCGGAAACGAAGGTCGTGTACTTCATCATGCCGAGGAGAACCACGGCGACGCCGACATAGAGCAGCGTGCAGACAACCAGCGACATGATGATGCCAAAGGGCAAATCTTTTTGCGGATTGCGCGATTCCTCGGCGGCGGTGGAAACGGAATCGAATCCGATGTAAGTAAAGAAGACGATGGCGCCGCCGGTGACGATTCCGGCGAAGCCGGAAGGCGCGAAGGGCGTCCAGTTCGCGGGCTTCACCAGCATTCCACCGACAACCAGGAACGTCAGGATCGCGCCGATCTTGATGGCGACCATGATGTTGTTGGTCTCGGCGGATTCTTTCACGCCGCGCACCAGCAGCAGCGTGAGAATGAAGACGATCAGAAAGCCGGGCAGATTAAAGTACGCGCCGGTCCACTGCCCACCAGCCCACACCGGACTCGCCCACTTATCGGGCAAATTCAAGCCGAAGGCCGCTAGTTGCGCTTTTGTGTAACCAGCGAAGCCCACCGCCACCGCAACGTTGGAGACAACGTATTCAAGGATCAGGTCCCAGCCGATGATCCAGGCAAAAATTTCGCCGAGCGTGGCATACGAATAGGTGTAGGCGCTGCCGGCGATGGGAATCATTGAGGCCAGTTCGGCATAGCACAATCCGGCAAAACTGCAGGCGATCGCCACCAGCAAGAACGAAATCGCAATCGAGGGTCCCGCCGGCGGCCGACCATGCATGAGCGCTCCCGTGGTGCTGCCGGTGCGCAGAAAATTCATGATGACATCGAGCGCCTGCGCGTGAAGGAGGGACGGAGCCTGGAAATATTCGCCCGCGGCCGCGGTGCCGGTAAGGATGAAAATACCCGAACCGATGATGGCGCCGATACCGAGCGCCGTCAGCGACCACGGGCCGAGGGATTTGCTGAGGCGGTGTTCCGGGTTCTCCGACTCGGCGATCAGCTTGTCAATGGACTTGCAGCAGAGAAGTTGGCTGCCGGATGACTGCGCGGCCGTGTCGTTTTCGGTGACGGATTGTGGCAAGAGACCGTGTCTCCTTGCTGATATGGAAAGCACGAGCGAGAGCGCCCGTGCCTCCATCATCTCTGAGAACTAGTGGCCGGAAACGAGCGGTGTTTTACCGCTTTGCTTGGCCGCGTGCCATCTTCTTGACTTTGCGCTTTTTCGATCCGCGCGCGTAATCGCGGGGCTTCTTGGGCTTTTCGACCTTTATCTTCTTGCGCGCAGTGCGCTTGGCTTTCTTGCGTTCTTCTTTGCTCAGCTTCTTGGTATTGGCCATGAATGATTTTTTCTCTCAATTTTGTAATTTGGCAATCGGGTAGTTTTGCAATTTCCCCCGGGAATGGGGCTGACAATTACAAAATTACCCGATTACAAAGCTACCAAATTCTGTTTTATGCCCGCTCCAGCTGTGCGTACTTCTCTACCAGCTTCTTCAAACCGAAGCGAGGAAATTGTACAGTAATCTTGGCGTCTTCCCCATCCCCTTCGCGATGAAAGACTGTGCCCTCGCCGTATTTGGGGTGCTTGACCTTCTGTCCGGGGCGGAATCCGCGCTTGCCAGTCGGCGCTTCGACCGGCACTTTGGGCACGCTGAACTTTTTGCCGCGCGAGGCGAAGAACTCGGCAATGTTGTCGATGGAGTTGTAGCTCGGCAGCGGGCGCGACGGCTTCGGCTTCACACGCGCCGGGTTCCAGGTCGCGCTCTGGTCTTCGTCTTCGTAAGAATAGTGCGTGGGTTCAGATTCGTAGTTTTTCCTGTGTGGCGCGGACCTGCCTTGAGCGCCAGCCGAAGGGGCCCCCGCCCGCGAAAGGCCGGGAGCGGGAGAAGCCTTCCGCCGCGATCCGCCCAACTCCTCCACTAACTGCATCGGCACTTCCTCCAGGAAGCGCGACGGAACACTTGCCTCGGGCATATCGGTTCCGTAGCGGCGGCGATAGACGGCGCGGGACAAAACCAGCGTATCCATGGCGCGCGTCATCCCGACGTAGCAGAGGCGGCGTTCTTCTTCGATCTGGTCCGGCTCAATCAGAGTGCGCGAATGCGGAAACAAGCCTTCTTCCATGCCGGCGAGCACGACGAGCGGAAACTCGAGGCCCTTGGCGGCATGCAGCGTCATGAGCGTGATCTGGGCGTGCTCGTCATACTGGTCCGCATCGCTGACGAGTGCGGCATGATCGAGAAACTGATCGAGCGACTCGCCACGGTCGCGCGAATCCATGGCGGCGTTTACCAGCTCGCGCAGGTTTTCAATACGCGAATAGGCTTCGGGCGTGTCCTCGTCCTCGAGCTGCTTGATGTAGCCGGTGCGGTCGATCAGAAACTTGAGGAGTTCGGCCGTATTGGCGACCGAGCCGGGAGCGCGAAAACCGTCGGCGGCTGCGCCCTGCGTGGGAGCAGGCGATTCGTCCGCTCGTTCGCGAGCCTTATCCGCGTTCGCACCGAAGTCGAAGCTGAAATTGCTGGGATCGAAGTCCGTGTTCGCCTCTTCGGCGCTTGCCTCTCCCCGCGGAGCGGACGAGGACCCCTTCGACTCACGCTCAGGGCGGGTCCGCTCGACAGCCGGCGGGACGCTGGCGCTACTTTCTTGGGCGCTTTTTTCCAGGCGTTCAGCGTAGGTGCCGGCCAGCATGGCTTGCCCGTCCTGGATCACGTCGCGAAAACATTTCAAGGCGGACAACGCGCGGGCTGACAGTAATTGCCGCGAGATCGCCTCGCCAATAGCTCCCCATAGCGATAGGCCTGTCTCCAGCGCCAGGCGCTCGATCGTTTCAAGCGTCGTCTTGCCAATGCCGCGCGCCGGGGTGTTGATAACGCGCAGGAGTGATATGGAGTCGTCCGGATTCTGGATGATTTTCAGATAGGAGATCAGGTCTTTGATCTCGGCGCGCTCATAGAACGAAAAGCCGCCCACGACGTGATACTTCAGCTGATACCGCCGCATGGCTTCTTCGAACAGGCGCGACTGCGAGTTGGTGCGGTAGAGCACAGCTGCCCGCGCGGTTTCGGCGTTGTCGATGGCTTGCTTCACGTAACGACTGATGGTGTCGGCCGCAAATAGCGCTTCATTTTCGCCGTCGGGGGCCTCGTAGTAGCCGACCTTTGCTCCGCCCTGCCGCGAGGTCCAAAGATTCTTTCCCTTGCGCCGCACATTGTTTGCGACGACCGCCGACGCCGCCTGCAGAATGTTCTGCGTCGAGCGGTAATTCTGCTCCAGGCGCACGATCTTCGCTTCCGGAAAGTCACGCTCGAATTCCAAAATGTTGCGGATATCGGCCCCGCGCCACGAATAAATCGATTGGTCTTCGTCACCGACGGCACAAACGTTGTGCCGGTCGCTCGCCAGCAGCCGCATCAGCTCATACTGCGGCCGGTTCGTGTCCTGATATTCATCGATCAGCAAATATTGAAACCGCCGATTGTAGTACTCGCGGACCGCAGCCACCGACTTCAGCAAGCGCGCGGCTTCGAGCAGCAGATCGTCGAAGTCCATCGCGTTGGCCTTGCGCAGCTCTTTGCGATACTCCTCATAGATGTGGGCAATGCGCTCGGTCTTTGGGTCGGCCGATTGCAGATAAATCTCCTGCGGATCGAGCATATGATTCTTGGCCCAGGAAATGCGCGACAGAACCGTGCGCGGAGTCAACTCCTTGTCGTCGAGGCCGAGACGCCGCATGGTGCCTTTAACCACTTGCTGCTGGTCGGTCTCGTCGTAAATGACGAAATTCTTCGTGAGGCCGATGGGCGGCTGGCCGGGCACGGCGGATGGGATGCGCAGTGCCTCAATGTCGCGCCGCAGCACGCGCACGCAAAAAGAATGGAATGTCGAAATAACCGGCTTGGCAATGCTCAGCCCGCCGACAAGTTTCTCGACGCGCTCGGCCATCTCGCTCGCGGCCTTGTTGGTGAAGGTCATGGCGAGAATCGCCTCCGGCATCACGCCCATCTTTTCGATCAGATAGGCGATGCGGTAGGTGATGACACGCGTCTTCCCGCTGCCCGCGCCGGCGAGGATCAGCACCGGCCCTTCGGTGGTCTCGACGGCCTCGCGTTGTTGTGGGTTTAACTCGTCCAGGAACGACAAAAGGAGTGGCTCCGCAGTTGGCTAAAAGGATTTTACAGGAAGGGTCAGCGGGTCCGTGTGGAGCGGAATTCCTGCTGACTTAGAGCACTCACAAGAGGTAGACGTGCGAAATCGCCGATGTTAGCTTATTGTGCATTGAAGGGAAGCCACACCGTGAACACATTGATCGGTCAGGTAAATCAGCCGGATAACGATGCTGAGGGGTGGTCTCGTCTACGCGGGGCCCTGAAGGAGGTTTTCGCCGAACTCGGAGGAGGTAAGGCCTATCTTCGCGCTGAGCGTGGCACCTTCTACAATCCAGCGGGCGAGCGCAGCCCAGGCCGGGACCGATTTTTTCTTGACGAACGACAAAAGTCTAGTTTGTAAAATCTAACCGCGGATTCAGTTCGTCGCGATGATCGATACGCAAGTACTCTAACTGGCGAATCGTGCACATCTCCGATTTTTCGTTCCCGCAAAGGGTGCAAGGGTGGTTTTTCAGGGGACTCGCATCAACCGCTTACAACCAAATTCTCCGTTCGCAGCACTGTATAATAAAGGATTGCGCTTATGAGAAAGAACACACTAGCAGCGACGGCCGCCACAAGCGCAGCCACCGCCGCATCCCGCCGAATCCGCTCCACTACCGTGCTCTGCGTCCGCCGCGACAACAAGGTCGTGATGGCAGGAGACGGGCAGGTCACGCTGGGCGAATCCGTCATCAAGCACGGGGCGAAGAAAATCCGCCGCCTTTATCAGGACAAAATTCTCGCCGGATTTGCCGGCTCGACTGCCGATGCGTTCACTCTGTTCAGCCGCTTCGAGGCGAAGCTCGAGCAGTATCATGGCAATGTTGGCCGGTCGGCTGTTGAGTTGGCCAAGGACTGGCGCACGGACAAGTATCTGCGCCATCTGGAAGCTTTGCTGCTCGTTTCCGACAAAGAACAGACATTTTTGTTGAGCGGTCAGGGCGACGTGATCGAGCCCGACACGGGTATTGCCGCAATCGGCTCCGGAGGGCCGTTTGCGCAGGCGGCGGCGCAGGCGCTGGCCGACCACACCAAGCTTTCCGCCCGCGAGATTGCCGAAGAATCTATGAAGATTGCCGGGCGCATGTGCATCTATACAAATGACAAGGTAACGATTGAGGAATTATAGCTGTCAGCCGTCAGCCATCAGCCGTCAGTAGGGGCGGTTTGGCTGAGCGCTGACGGCTGAAGGCTGACAGCTGAAATGGCCATCTACTTACCCGGAACCGCCGAAGAAGAACAAGTCACACTCGACGAGCTGACGCCTCGCGAAATCGTCACCGAGCTCGACAAGTACGTTGTCGGCCAAAAAGACGCCAAGCGCGCCGTCGCCATCGCCTTGCGCAACCGCATGCGCCGCCAGAAGCTCGCGCCGGATATGGCCGAAGAAGTCATCCCCAAGAACATCATCATGATCGGGCCGACAGGCGTGGGCAAGACTGAAATTGCGCGCCGCCTGGCCAAACTCGCGAACTCGCCGTTCCTCAAAGTTGAGGCCTCGAAGTTCACCGAAGTGGGCTATGTGGGCCGCGACGTCGAATCCATGATCCGCGATCTGGTTGAGATTGCGATCGAAATGATTCGCGAGGAGCGACTCGAAGACGTTGCCGACAAGGCCGAGCTCAATGCCGAAGAGAGATTGCTCGATATTCTGCTGCCGCCGATCTCGCCGCGCACCGATGCGGCCTCTTCTTCGACTTCCACGGGCGGAGTGGTGATTGATGCCAGTACCAGCATGGCGGAATCCTCGAACCGCACGCGCGAGAAGTTGCGCCAGCAGCTGCGCGAGGGCAAGCTTGACGACCGCACGGTTGAGATCGAAACGCGCGAGCGCAATTTCCCGTCGTTCGAAATCATCTCCAACCAGGGCGTCGAGGAGATGGACGTCAACATCAAGGACATGTTGCCGAACATCTTCGGCCAGCGCACCAAGAAGCGGAAGATGAAGGTGAACGAGGCGTTCGAGTACTTGATTCAGGAAGAAGAGCAGCGCTTAATCGACATGGAGCAAGTCACGCGCGTTGCCATTGATCGCGTCGAGAACTCCGGCATCATCTTTCTCGATGAAATCGACAAGATTGCCGGCCGCGAAAGCGGCCACGGGCCTGACGTTTCGCGCGAAGGCGTGCAGCGCGACATTCTGCCGATCGTCGAAGGCACGACCGTCAACACGCGCTACGGCATGGTGCGCACCGATCACATTTTGTTTGTCGCCGCGGGCGCGTTCCATGTTTCAAAGCCCAGCGACCTGATTCCCGAGTTGCAGGGCCGTTTCCCCATCCGCGTGGAGCTGCAGTCGCTCACCATGGAAGACTTCATCCGCATTCTCACGGAGCCGAAGTCGTCGCTCACCAAGCAATACACGGCTCTGCTTGAGACCGAAGGTGTGAAGCTGGAATTCACGCCTGACGCGCTGGAAGAAGTGGCGCGCTTTGCCTTCCGTGTGAACGAGGGTACAGAGAACATTGGAGCCCGCCGCCTGCACACCATCATGGAGCGCGTGCTTGACGAAATCAGCTTTGAGGCGCCGGAGCGGAAGGGCCAAGAGTTCAAGGTTGACGCCGCCTACGTGCAGAAGATGCTGAGCGAGATCGTGAAGGATCAGGATTTGTCGCGATACATCCTCTAGATCATCTACCACAGACCCACAGGGAAGTTCGGTGATGCGAATTCCCTGTGAGCCTGCGGTCTTTGACTGTCCCCCTAGTAGTTCGTCGGAATCTTGTGCGACTCGAACGCCTTCAGCGGACCCTTGACCTTCGCGCCGGGAGCTGGCACAGCCACGTAGTCGCAGACGATCGACTTCTTCGTAACTGTGATACGCAGATAGCCGTGCTGGCTGTCATTGAAGTTCTCCAGAATTCCGCCCCCGTTGCCGAGCGTGACCGGAAGCTTCGCGGTGTGAAAAGCCTTGTGCAGTGTGTGCAGTTTCGCGTTGTAACCGCCGGCACCAGCAATAATCATCGTCACATCTTTGCCGGCGAGCTGGCCGGTAAAGCGCTGGTAGTCGTGCACGTGGCCGCCGAGCACCAGCTCGGGCACGCGGCCCGCTGCTTCGACGGCACCTTCCAGCACCGCATGCAACACCTGGCTTCCCGGCTTCGAGCCATACGCCGAATAAATCGGGTGATGCACGGCCACAATCACGGCGCGATCCTCGGGAGCGGCTTCCAGCTCCGACTCGAACCAATCGATCTGCGCCTGACTGAGCTGTCCGCCCTCGGGGCAGTTGCTGTACAGACCGATGATGGTCACGAGCGGCGTCAGCAGCGTCCAATAGACGTTTGGCTGCGTCATGGCGTGCCGGGGCGCGTCTCCCGCCTCGGGAGTGTGGACGGGAGCCTGGCTACAGAAATTGCGTACAAATCCCTCCAGGCTCGACTCGCCGGTCTGCGGATCGATGTCGCCATCATGGTTCCCTGGTATCGCCACGATCGGCCCCGGGTAGTTCATGTAGGGTTCATAGAACTCCGGGAAGTAATTCGTCAGTTCGCCGTCGTAATACACCACGTCGCCCAGGTGATAAAAGAACGACGGATGCGTAGTAATGTCGGCACTGGTGAAGTCCTGCTCCATGTAGGACTCGACATTGTCAATGCAAGTTGGCGTGTTGACCCCGCCCGTGTCTCCAACCGCGTGAAAGACGAGCTTGCCCGAACTGTTAATCAAGTCGATCGAGCCCGGAGAGAGGATGCTTTCGAGCGCCATGCGAAAAGGCGGTGCGCCCGTAGGTGGCGGCAAGTCGCGCCAAGGCTGGGGCGGGTTCTTATCCGGATCGATGATGGTGTGAAAGTCGACCGGCAAACGGTGGGCGCCAAACGCCCTACCAGGCGCGGCCACGGGGTGATGCGGGATGTTCCGGTATTGGCCAACATTGATAGCAGTGACTTTGCGTACAGGCACGTTCTCCTCCTCTGAGAGGAATTAGGTTCAGAAGCCGACAATAATGCACCGGGAAAGAAGGGAAGGTTTACAGCAGACCATTAAGTTGGTCCTGTGTCAACGGCTTTTTCTGCGATTGCTGCCCGCCCTGTTCATGTTTTTCTCTTTCTGCTAAGCTTCACCACTTCAACCGGCTTCACGTCTCATGCCCATCCTCGACCGCAACCGCCTCAAGTCGCTCATGGAGCCTGAGCAGAAGCGCTTCGCTGACGAGCGTCCGAAATCGAAAGCTGTTTTCGAGTGCAGCAAGAAGTCGCTGCTCTCCGGCCGTCTGCTACCCTTTTCTTTCCGCATGAATGTACCTTCGACGAAGCCCCTCGCTTTGCTGGCCCTCTGCATGCTGCTTGCCGGCTGCGCTCAGACTGGCGCGCCGCTGCCGCCGTCGCTCGAATTACCCAAACCGCCTTCCGATCTTCGCGCCGTGCGCAAAGGAAACTCCGTGGCTCTGACGTGGAGCGAACCAACGCTAACCACGGACCATGAGAGTTTGCGCTCGTTGGGGGCGACGCGAATCTGCCGCAGCGCCGGAGCCGACATGACTGCTTGCGAGAACCCAGTCGCATCGGTTCCGCCTCCCACGATTACGCCCAAGAAATCCGCGCACAAGTCGCCAGCCAGGCAATCCACGCCGCAGACCTTCACGGATACACTTCCTCCGAGCGCTTTAAGCGACAATCCGGAAGCCGAACTCACCTACGCCGTCGAAGTGTTGAACCGCGCCGCTCGCGGAGCCGGCCCTTCCAATCGCGTGCATATACCGGCAAACATTACGCTGTCTGCGCCCGCCGATCTCGCGGCGCAACCAAATGAAGATGGCGTGCTGCTTACCTGGACGAGCACCGGCGCGCCTGCCGCGAGTTTCGGGACGCAGTTTCGGTATCGCATCTATCGCCGCGACGAAAACGCGGGTAAGGAAATGGTTGCGGGTGAAGTCCCGGTCGGTGTGGCTGGTCCCGTGCATTTCCTTGACGCGATCGAATGGGAGAGGACTTACTTGTACCGCATCACAGCCGTGAGTATCGTCTCGCGGTCTGGCGGTGACGTGCAGGTTGAAGGAGATGACAGTCCGACGGTGCGCGTGGTGGCTCATGATGTGTTTCCGCCGGCTGTGCCCGCGGGTCTTCAGGCGGTCTATTCAGGCGAGGGGCAGAAACCCTTCATCGACCTGATTTGGGCTCCAGTCGCGAGCGCCGATCTCGCGGGCTACAACGTGTTCCGCAGCGAAGCTGACGCCGAAGGGAAGACTACGGTAAATGCGGCGGTCAAGCTGAATTCCGAGTTGGTGAAAGCGCCGTCGTATCGCGACAGCTCGGTCAGCTCCGGCAAGACTTACGTCTACGCTGTTTCCGCGGTGGATGCGCGCGGTAACGAAAGCGCGAGGTCGGACGAGGCCAGCGAAACCGTGCCTGCGAGCAAGTAATCCCCTCCAAGCAGCGCTTGATTCAGGTTCCATTATGTCTCCGCGGCGTTTGCGTTGTGGTAACTCGCGCGACTTTCCCCTTTACCTTCTCCGCGCGCTCAGCGTACTCTGCGGTTCTGAGCCTCTATGAAATATTGCCGCTTTCATCTCAACGGTTCTGCCAATTACGGCTTCGTCGAATCGGTTGCGGGCAGCGATGCTATCACGCGCTTGCTCCTCAAACCGCCGCACACTAGCGACGGCGATGTCGAAGGTTTGCCTAGCCGGCGCATTGAGCCAGCGCCGATTCCGCTTGCGCAGGCGACGCTTTTGCCTCCGGTTGAGCCTTCGAAGATTGTCTGCGTCGGGCGCAATTACCGCGAGCATGCTGCCGAACTTGGACATGCCGTTCCGGTTGAGCCACTGCTGTTCATCAAGCCGCCGAGCGCGTTGCTTGCTCCGGGAGCGACAATCCTGCGGCCGAAGGTTTCCGAGCGCACTGACTATGAGGGCGAGTTAGGTGTTGTCATCGGCCGTCGCGCGCGGCGACTGCGCGAGGACGAAGATGTTCGTCCTTACATTCTCGGCTACACGTGCGTCGACGATTTCACTGCACGCGACCTGCAGAACAAAGATGGACAGTGGACGCGCGCCAAGGGCTTCGACACTTTCTGTCCAGTCGGGCCGCTGATCATCGATGGGCTCGATCCTTGGGCTGGAGTGCAGGTGGAAACCCGCGTCAATGGCGAGGTTCGCCAGTCGGGGAATACGCGGGACTTCATCTTCGCGCTCGATGTTGTGATCCGCTACATTTCGCAGATCATGACGCTTGAACCTGGCGATCTGATCGCTACGGGAACTCCGAAAGGAGTTGGACCGGTTGTGGCTGGCGATGTCGTTGAGGTTTCAGTTGAAGGCATTGGTACGCTGCGCAATCCGGTCGCTGACGAAGGCTAGGTCATTCGGCGACCTCAGCGGCTGAAGCCGCAACCAAAGAATTGCCGCTAATCGCAGCGCTGGAAGCGCTGCGCCACCCAAAATCCGCTACATAAAATCTCTCCGAAGGGCATATATTCTTCTCGAGGGCGTTCCAGAGTCCACTTGAGGTCGTCGGTGCTATGAACTTCGTCAATGTCTACGAGAACTCGACGCGCGCTGATGCTTACTCGAAGCTGGAATTCGCCAACACTTATCATCTGGCGTTTCGCGATTTGCCGGAAATTTTTCGAGCGCACGTGAAGGGCACAGCGGCGCTCGATTTTGGTTGCGGCACCGGGCGCTCGACTCGGTTCCTTCGCGGGCATGGATTTGAGCCGGTGGGCGTGGACATCTCGGACGAGATGCTGACCAAGGCGCGTGCGGCCGATCCCGAGGGCGATTACCGGCTCATTCCTGGCGACGACATGAGCTCGTTGCCTACTGCGAGTTTTTCGCTCATTCAATCGGCGTTCACGTTCGACAACATTCCGGGCACGGAAACCAAGGTGCAGTTGTTTCGCGATTTGCGCGGACTGCTTGCGCCGGACGGAATCTTTGTGAACATCGTTTCCGCGCCGGAAATTTATTGGAACGAGTGGGCTTCGTTCTCGACCAAAGATTATCCTGAGAACCGCAACGCGCGTCCGGGCGACCCGGTAAAAATCATCACCACCGATTTCGAGGACCGGTCGCCTGCCGTCGACATTCTCTGGCCACATGAGTCCTATCTCGACACTTACTCGCGCGCCGGGCTGGAGTTAGTCGAGATGTGCAAGCCGCTGGCCACGGGCGACGAAGCTTATCACTGGGTGAGCGAGACTCGCGTTGCTCCGTGGGTGATCTACGTGCTGCGCTCGTGTTGATCCCAAAGTCCGAGGTCAAAAGCTCCTAACCACGGGGTACACAGGAGAGCACGGAGGAAACTCTCAAGACTTCCGTTCCCGATTCGGGAATTTCGCCTGCCAGTTGGTTCTGGGTACCCCCTCCCCCTGCCCCGGTCTATTGGAATCAAGGCCTTAGCGACTTTCTCCCGCAAAGTCTTGAGCCATTGAGAGTTAGAGGCAAAGTCTTGAGCGCGTCAGAGTTAGGGCCAGCCTTCAGCCGTCAGCCATCAGGTAAAACCTTACGAAACTAAGTGCTGGGTGATCCTTGGCACCCGGGATCGGATTAACCGACGGCCACATCACCTAAACTTCAACATCCTTCGCTTCGCTCAGGATTTCGGCAGCAGGCTCCCGCTTCGCTCACGCCCGCTAAGCGCCTCAAATTGTCAAAGAGCGGGTCGCAGATTGGACTGCCTTACTTCTATTGTAACTTGGGGTGTCAAGGAGATGGGTCACAAGTTAGCGAGTGGCGAGCGGTTTATGCATAATCGGGTGTACGTACGCGAGACATCGTGGAGGCGAAGAGGCGGCGAATAAAATATTGTTTGGAATACAGATGTGTACGTACGGTCGGCGTAGAGGCAACAAACGAAAGGGGCTCGAAGATTTCTGGGAGGTCAAACGAAGCTTGACAGGCATGATATATGGAGCGCGGCGGAAGGCGTCGGTGCGCTCAATCCTCCGCATTCAGGTCGGCCATCAGGTCGGAGACGCGATGGGACGCGGGCAATCTGCGCTTGCGCGCTTCGCGCATCGCGGCGGCGGTGTTGGGCGCCTTGACAGTCGAAAGGCAGGCGTGAGCCAAGGGGCTCGACGTGCGGTAGACTTCTTTCCAGGGCAGCTTAGATGGGCAATGAGGCGTGCGATGAAGATCGACTTTAACACTCAGGAGCTCAAACTGCTCTTAAAGCAGTTTGAAAAGGGTAATGTGGTTCTCTTCGCCGGAGCGGGGTTTTCGCTTGGATCACGCAACAGTAAGGGAACTGATCCGCCGCTCGGGGTCGGCCTTGCGGAGGCCTTGGCGAACGAGTGCGGGTGGAAGTATGAAGGCGAGGAACTGGGGATTGTTTACGAGCAGGCTCAACGGCATCTGGGTTCGGGGGGGTTGAACGCTGTTCTTCGGGCTCTTTACAAAGATTGTGTCCCCGCCCCATGGCATTACCTGATTCCCCAGTTGTTTTGGTCTCGGATTTACACCACGAATGTCGATGATGTGTTGGAGGGCTCTTACCGAAAGGGTTCTGTCCAGAAGCTTGATTCAATCACTTGTCCGGCGGAATTCGAGCAGAACGACGTGTGGTTTGAGCGTGTACAGGGAATACACCTCCACGGCTCGGTTCTGGATCTGCAGAGGGGTCTCACTTTTTCTGCGAGCGAGTATGCCGGCCAGACGGCGAAGCCTAATCCTTGGTACCAGGCGTTTGTAGAGGACATGTATGCAAACTCAGTGCTCTTCGTTGGGAGCAAACTCAATGAGCCTCCCATGTACCACTACCTGGCGCTCAGAAGCGAGAGATCAAAGGGCGCTCCCGAGGTTCGCGCTAAGGGCTTTGTCGTGACCCCGGGCGCCAGTGCGATTCGAAGGCGGCAGCTGCAGGATCAAGGCTATGCTGTTGTGGAAGCTACGGCGCAGGATTTTTTCGAATCACTGCATGGCACTCTCAGTGGGGCTATTCCCTCCCGTTTGGATCTGTTGAAAAACCGCTATCCGCATCAGATTGGAGCGATAACCGATGGCCTTTTGGATACTCAGGCCGAACTCTTACGTTTCTTTGAGCCGATCGGGCCTAAGCATTTGGCGCCAAAGGCGAGGGCCCCAAAGCGTGAACTGTTTTTTGAGGGGGTTGAGCCGACTTGGGAGGACATTGCCAATGGGTTAGATGCTACCCGCGATGTAACTCCGTCATTCATTGAGCGGATTACAAAGCAGGAAACCGGTATCCGCTGTTTTGTCTTGGTGGGGCATGCAGGTTCCGGCAAAAGTACACTCCTCCGCCGGATTGCGTTCGAACTGGCGAATGGTGGGAAGAATGTCTACTTCTGCAAGGCTGAGAGGATCATCGACAAACAGCCCGTCGTGGATTTCGTTGAGTCGCTAGGCGAGCGGCATGTGTACATGTTCTTGGACGATGCGATCATCCAGCTTGAGGTAGTGGACGAGATATTGCTCGCTCTCAGGCGAGAAGCAAACGTGACGTTCGTTCTGGCCGATAGGCCTCACGTCGTCTATTCAAGAATGCGGAGGCTGAGAGCCGCGAAGCCGGAGTTGCTCGAAATGCCGCCGCTGGAGCGGGCTGACTGCGAGCGGATAATCGGAAAGCTGGATCAGTTTGGGATGTTGGGTGATCTTCAGGCCAAGCCGCTCCATCAGCAACTTCGACAGTTCCTTGGCCGTTCCAGGAAGCAGCTTCTCGTAGCGATGAAGGAGGCCACCGCTGGAAGAGGCTTCGACGTAATACTCGACAACGAGTTTCGGAGTTTGTCTTCCGAAAATGCCCGTCTGGCGTACACGATCGCTTGTCTTGCGTACATGCATGGGGCACCCGTCCATCGTAGGCACTTGCTTGCGTCGATGGGCGGCACCGATTTGGAAAAGGCGAGCATCCTCTCACACGAGCTAAAGGAAGTGATCGTCCCTTGGAATGGGCGGGAGGAATTGCTTTGCCCTCGTCACAGGGTGATTGCGAATCAGGTGGCAACCGAAACGGCGCCGCCCGGTATCCGGGCGGTTGCTGTTCTGACTCTCCTGAGCAGAATAAGCGGAGACGTTACTCCCTACAACATCTCGCGGCGAACGCCCGAATACATCGCGTATCGCGGGATCGTTAATTTCGACAGCATGTTTGACCTATTCGGCGAGGACTATGAGGTGATCGGCGGAATTTATAGCGAGCTGCGAGACTACTACTCTCAGGACTTCCTATTCTGGCTTCAGTTTGGGCGAGCGGAAGTTCACTTCGATCACTTCACCGCTGCCGAAAATTATTTGAACCAGTCGCTGGCTATTCGAGATGTTGGCAACTTTCAGGCGCGTCACAATCTTGCCGTGCTCTATCTGAAACGAGCGCGGTACGACGAGAATCTTGCGACCGCGGATGCGGATGCAAGACGCGGAGAGGAGGCGCTGCACGAGCTGATTATCGAAAGGGGAGAGATTGACGCCTATCCCTACGCCGCTCTCGTGGCGCACAAATATCGCTATCTCGTTGCGCACAGCTCTCCGAGGTTCAACGAAGAAGTGGAGGGTCTGGTGGATATCGCCCAGACTGGCATAAGGAGGCATCCGATGGACGATGCGATGCAGGAGGCGTATCAGGAGATCATGCGAGCCTATCTGATGATTGCGGTCAGAGAGGAATGACTCTTGCGTGCTCTGTCTGGTGGAGGCTGCCGAGCTAGAGTCGGCAAAACCTGACCTCAGAGGCTAAAGCCCGCATTTTGCGGTGCTTGGCGGCACGGCTGAAGCCGTGCCCTACCCAAAACCATCCGCTCCGGGACCGATTGGGAATCCCACGTTTCCCGCCCCAGCACGCGAACGGCGCGCGTGCCGGGGGCCCGAAAACCGCGGAACGTGGGGCACCCTGCCCTTCACCCCTGCCCTTCACCCTCGGGGATTTCTGGAAACTAACCAAACGGGTTTACTACGCGCAGGCCGTCTACTTCGCGCTGGGGTTGAAAATTCTCTGACAGGAGCACGCGGCAACCGGACTGCTTGGCGGCGCGGAGGATCAGTGCGTCCCAGAAAGAAAAGCCGTGGAGACGGTGAAGGTCGATGGCGGCCAGGATATCGGCCACGTCGGGTGCGGCTACGTCGAACTCGGCCAGCAGCTCGACTTTACGGCGAGCGAGTGTTGCCTCCACGCCGAGCTTGCGGGTTACGGTGACGAAATATTCCTGGAGCACCTGCAGCGAGACGACGCCAGTGCCGGCGCGGCGGTGCTCGGCCACCAGCTCGACCGCGCGGCGCTGCTTGGCCGGAGCCGCCTTATCGTCGGCATAGACAAGGACGTTGGTGTCGAAGAAGCTGCGGAGGGTCATGCGCCTCCGCGGCGGTGGGGTTCGCGGCTGTGGATCTCGTCGCGATTGAAACGCCAGCCGCGGGAGTGGCCCTTGCCGGAAAGGCTGCGAAATTCGGCGATGCTCTGGTCGGGATCGTCGCCGCCGGCGAGCTTTTGCAGGTAGTCGCGGACGAGCTGGTTGAGGCTCTTGCCGAGGGCGTCGGCGCGCTTGCGGGCGCGGTTGACGAGTTGCTCATCGACAGCCAGAGTCAGGTTCATGAACACATTGTACGTGTGCACGTATTATGTGTCAACTGATTGGGAGAATCCCCACCCTTCGCAAAAAGACGCGAAGGGTGGGGCAGCCTCGGCAATGTAGGGATCCTTCGACTCGGCTACACTCTCGCCCCGCTGGACAGCCGAGGCGGCTGTCCCTACGTGAACCTACTGCTCTGCTACACTCCCTCTGATGCCGACTGTTACTTATCTTGAAGCGATCCGACAGGGGATTTGGGAGGAGATGGAGCGCGATGCTTGCGTGTTCTGTCTGGGGGAGGATATTGGGGTTTATGGCGGGGCGTTCAAGGTTACGGAGGGGTTTATTGACCGGTTTGGGGCGGAGCGGGTGATTGATACTCCGATTGCCGAGTCGGCGATTGTGGGGGCGGCGTTTGGGGCGGCGCTTACCGGGATGCGGCCGGTGGCGGAGTTTCAGTTTATGGATTTTCTGCCGTGCGCGTTTAACCAGATCGTCAATATGGCGGCCAAGGCGCATTACCGGTGGGGAGCGCCGGCTCCGCTGGTGATTCGCGGGCCTAGCGGGGGGAATGTGCATGGGGGGCCGTTTCATTCGCAGAATCCGGAGATCTGGTTCGTGCATGCTCCGGGGCTGAAGGTGGTTTGCCCAGCTACGGCTTACGACGCTAAGGGGCTGATCAAGGCGGCGATTCGCGATAACAATCCGGTTATTTTCTTTGAGCACAAGTATCTTTACCGGCGGATTAAGGAAGAGATTCCGGCGGAGGATTATGTGGTGGAGATCGGGAAGGCGCGGGTGGCGCGCGCGGGTCGGGACCTGAGCGTGATTACTTTTGGCGCGATGGTGTATGTGGCGCTGGAGGCGGCGGAGATTCTGGCGGCAGACGGGATTGAGGTTGAGGTTGTCGATCTGCGGACGGTTTCGCCGCTGGACTGCTCGGCGATTCGGGATACGGTGGAGAAGACTAACAAGGTCATTGTGCTGCACGAGCACGCGCGGACGGGCGGGCTGGCGGGGGAAGTGGCGGCGATTATTAATGAGGAAGCGTTTGATTCGCTGGATGGGCCGATTGTGCGGATTGCGGCGCTCGATTCGCCGGTGCCGTTCTCTCCTCCGCAGGAGGAATTCTTTTTGCCCAAGGTTAGCGACGTGGTGAGAGAGGCGCGGCGGCTGCGGGCGTACTAGGGCCGGTGCGATCAAGACGTCACAGAATTGCTGGAGGACGCTTCTTTCGCCGCTCCGCGGCTTCTTAATCTCCCGCTTCTGACCCACGGCTTGCGAGAGCGGAAAAAGTCGTTTCTGAGCAGGAGTCGCTATCTCAGCGGCTAAGGCCGCGTTCAAAACAATGCGGTTACCGCAACGCTAAAGCGCTGCGCCACCCAAAATCAACAGCAACGCAGACTTTTTCCGCAGCCTGTTGCGCCGTGGGCTGTATTGCACCCCAGCACGCCAAAATCGGGCGTGCCGGGGACCCCGCGCTTGCGCCGCTTCGCGGCTAGGGATTCAGCTTCGAGCGCTTCGACGAGATCGAACTCCTGATATATATAAGGCTTGGGGTTGCGTTCTGAACGAAGCGTTTTCGTGCTCATGTTTGGGAACGGTTTGGGGGTTCTGCTATGGGCAAAGTTGTTCTGGGGATTGTTCTGACCACCGCGGTTCTGCTGATTGTGGGCGCGGGGCTGGCGCTGCTTGGGTTCATGCCGACCAGGGCCAACAAGCAGCCGCCGGATTGGGAACGTCACCTGGCGATGAGCGCGCTGGATAATTCGGTGGAGCGGCATGCCGCGCGCACGAACAATCCGGTGCCTCCTACGGACGATAATCTGATCGCGGGCTTGAAGATTTACACCATGAACTGCGCGCTGTGCCATGGCGGGATCGACCGTCAGCCTTCGACGCTGGCGAAGTCGTTTTATCCGCCTCCGCCGAATCTGATCCTCCATCCTCCGGACGATCCGGAGTGGCACATTTATTATGTGATTCACAATGGCATTCGCTACACCGGAATGCCGGCTTGGGACAAGACGCTCTCGGAAACCGACATGTGGAAGGTGACGGCGTTTTTGTCGCGGATCGAGAAGCTGCCTCCAGCGGTGCAGGATTTCTGGAAGCAAGCGGGCGGAGCCGCACCAGCGGCCGAGGGCGGGCAACATGAGGAGCACCACTAGTGATCGGTGTTCGAACTGCCCTTGGAATCGCCCCGCAATTTGCCCTCAGCGCCTAAAGGCGCCATCGATTGAAGAGGCAAGTACGGCTCGGCTAGAAGCCGAGCCCCTTCAAAAACAATCTCAAATAGATGCCGTTATTGCGGAGTTTCTCTAGCTGGTGGGTGAGGTGAAGTTGATGGTGAGGAAGGTTTGCGTCTGGACGGGATGTCCGCCGACGGTGTAAGGCTGGAAGCGCCATTGCTTTACGGCGGCGATCGCGGCTTTTGAGAGAACGAACGACCCGCGGACGATCTTCAAGTCTTCCACGCTGCCATCGCGGCCGATCGTCGCCTGTAAGACAACCGGGCCACTCAGCTTTTGAGCGGCGGCTTCGGGCGGATAGGCGGGATCGACGCTGTGGACCAGCAGGGCGCGCTCCGCTTGCTCAGTTACTGTTACCGGCTCGCTGAATTGCTGCGTGGAGAAAGCCGGCAGCGCCGGGCTGGAAACCGGCATGATTTGCGCCGGATTGACCGTTACCACCACTGGCGGCGCGATCGGAGCCGAACCGCGCAGACTGTCAGGAACCCCACCGCGTGGGGCTTTGACCGGCGCTGGCTGTTCGTAGATGGGCGTGGGCAGTGGAAAGTCGGATGGATTGCGCAATGGCACGCGCGAGTCGGCTACGCTCGCTTCGTCTGGGAGAACTCCGAGTTTCGGATGACCGTCGGAGCTGCCAGCGTTCCGTTTGAAGTATGGATCGTCCGGCGGCGCGTCGGCGACGGCTCCGGGTGCCGGTGAGCGGGTGCCATCGAGAACTGCCGCGATGGATTGCTTGAAAATATTTGCCCGGTTCTCGCGCGTGTTGGCCAGGTAGGAAATCGCATCGCGGGCGTTCCACAGGCAGTAGGCGAGGCTGAGGACTAGTACGGCTGCGCAGATTGCGCCAAGAGAAAACCGCGGCGAGGATGGACGAATTTCTTCTTTTTGGGCGTCGATGTCTTCATCGGCAGCATCATCCGGGGCACTCGTCGCCGGATAGGCGGGTGCTTCCCCGTATTGAGGTTGGTTTTGTTCAGACGGAGCCGGCGCTGCTGCGCTGGCGGAGCTCTCGGATTGAGCCGCCGGCTTGGGCATTTGCGGCATATCCTGCGCGCTCACCTGCGGCATTTTTTCGCTGGCTTTGGCGAGTACTTCCTGCGCTTCCTGCACGGCAATCGGACGGTAGATCAGGAGACTCAGACGGTGGTCGCGCATTTCGGCGGGCGTGGGCTCGCGCTCAACTATCGCGATGGCAACTGTGTTGAGGTTGGGTTTTGATTCGCGCGCCCGCTTGAGCAGAAAACCGGCCTCGGGCTGATCGGACCAGTTCACGAGCACGCAGGAAAACGGCTGCTTGGTCCCTTTCTCGATCGCGGAGAAAATGTCGTCGCAGATCTCGAGGTGGATGCCGGCGCTTTGGCACGCCGTCGTCAGCGCTGCGTTTGTGTCGGGGCCTTTCGAAAACAGTAGGGCGCGGAAAGCCATTCAGGGCCAGATTATCGGGATTTAGCGATCCGCGACAGGTAACCAGCGGGTGATGCACTTAGGTGGTATGTGGCCGTCGCAACTCCGGCAAAAAGCGAGTAAGGCAGTTCGGATGGCCGCACCCGCTTACTGGAAATTGTTGGGGCAGAATGAATTAGGGGAACCGACGAAAGGCGCTAACCACAGGGTACACAGAGGAACACGGAGGAATGCGAGTCCTGAATCAGAGTTCCCTTAGGGACTCTGACTTGAGTGCCGACAAAAAGCGTGAGCGCATAGGGCGCGCTTCGACTTCCCTCAGGGAGGCTACGGCTAAACGGAGGATCCCACGCAAGCTCGTTGCTGTTTCAAATTTCTGCCCAATTCCTCGTCAGCTCGTGGCGCAGCTTCTCCTGGCGGTCGCGCATCGTTTTTTGACGATCGAGGATCATCTGCTCGCGTTCTTTCATTTTCTTCTGCTGTTCTTCCAGCCGCTTTTGGAAATCCTTCTGTTGCCGGCAGAAGTTCCCCTCGGCCCTTTTCTGGGCTTCGGCAGAGAGTCGGAGGTCACGCTGGAGGTCCTTCATTTCTGAGCCTAGGTTGGCCATTTCGCCTTCCGCACTGTTGATAGCCAGTTCGGTTTCGGCCGTGAGATCGGGAATCTCAAAACTGTCTTCGAAAAGCTGGCCAGAATCTTTCTTCTCCGGCAAGGTCAGAGTCAGAGTCTGTTCGTGCTTGTCGCGCATGATGGTCACTGCGGCGGCGCCTTTTGCGGATCCGCGCAGCGCGTGCGTGAAATCGGAGGCATCGTGTACCGGCTGGTCATTGACCTTGACGATGACATCGCCGGCATGGAAGCCGGCCTTTTCGCCGCGGCTACCCTTTTCGACCGAACGCACCAGCGCACCCTTGCCGTCCTTGACGCCAAAGAATTCTCCCAGCTGCGGAGTGAGATTCTCCACCATTAATCCGCTGCGCACGGAGGAATGCGCAATCACTACCGTCACGGGCAGATCAAAGTCGGGAAGCTGGGGCAACTCCGGCATCTTGAAGTCGAATTCGTGCGCGTTTGGCTGCCAGTTTTTTGACTTGCTGCGGTCGGCGAGTTGCACCTTGAAGGTGAGGGGCTGGCCGTCGCGGCTGATGCCCAGGGTGACCACGCGCCCGGGCGGAATTTCCTTGATCATCCTGCGCAACTGGGCCGCGCTCTCGATCGCGGTGCCGTTCAGGCTCAGGACGACATCGTGCTCGCGCAGGCCGGCCTTGCCGGCGGGCGCGTCCTCGTCCACCATGGTGATCTCGGCGCCTTTTTCTTCCTTGAGTTTCAATTCGGAGAGCCGTTCGGCGCGGACGTCGGCGATGTCGACACCCATGTATGAGGACCCGCTGCCGCCTTCGTCCGAGGCGTAGCCAAAGCTCCAGTTCTCGGCGTTTCCGTCCGTGGGTCGTTGGTCTGGCTGAGCGCTTGCCACCAGGGATAAAAACACTATGCAAAGCAGGAAGCGATGAAGCATAAGTCCTCCTGAAACCCAATTTTTCGGCATCTTCAACGCTGCTGCATCCCAACGTTGATAACCTCGGCGGCTAAAACCGCGAATGAAAATAGCCGCCCAACCGCAGCGCTGAAAGCGCTGCGCCACCCAAAATCTGGCCGCCTAAGCGACGCCACAATCCGTGCGACACGACTGGCGCAGTGCCACCGCCGCACAGCTCTAGCGGGAGGCGCGCAAGAAGGTGATGTTTCCTGAACTTGTCGTCACCTTCAACACGGGACCGCCGCCATTGAGTTGGCCTTCAGCGGTTACCGATTGCGGGCCGGGCCATCCTCCGCGCTCACTGGAAATGTGGATATCGTTGAAGTCGCTGCGAATCTTATGCCCATTGCCCATCTCGATTTCGGCGCGGACCGTGATCGGGAGATCGTTCGCCAGATAAACCGTGATATCGCCCGCCGAGGTTTCGAGTGTGGAATTGGAGCGCACGTCGGAGGACGACACCAGTTTCACGGTGATGCCACCGGCACCGGTTTCCGCGCGCACTGAAGTCGCTCCATTCAATTGAATACTGCCGCCGCCGGTTTGAGCTTCGACGCGGCCCTTGGCCGATCCGAGGCGGATGCTGCCCGCACCGGACTCGATCTCGACCGGGCCGCCGATCTCGCCCAGGTCAATGCTGCCACCGCCAGTGGTCGCTTTCACGCGGCCATTGCATCTTTCGATCCGGATGCTGCCGCCGCCGGTCTCCAGCACGGCACCCTGCTGGCCGGAAACCAGATCGAGGCTGCCGCCGCCGGTTTCCGCCTTGACGTCGCCCTTGGCGGAATTGATCTTGATATTGCCGCCACCGGTTTCGAGGGAGACCTCCCCTCCGGCATTGCCAACGTCGATGGTGCCGCCGCCAGTCTCTGCCTTTATGCCACCGCCAATGTCATCGAGGCGGATGGATCCGCCGCCGGTTTCAATCTCGGTGCGCCCGGCAATCGCGGCGACACTCACGCTGCCGCCGCCGGTTTCAATCCTGGCGAGGTCTGTGTTCCTTGGCACATTGACCACCAGTTCGTCGGAACATTTTCGGTTGTGACTGCCACCCTCGGCCACAATCCACGCCGTGTCGCCCTTGACCGACGTAGTGACGCGGTTTGACTCGAATTCGCGGCGGGCGCGCTCTTCGCTTCCGGTATATGCGCGACGATGAATCACGAATGTAATGGCTGCCTGCGATCCGCCCTGCACTTTTACCGAACCGGTATCAAGTTTGACCCGGAGATTTTTCGCTCCGCTTAGGTTGCCCGTTACTTCCTGGACCCAGTTGCCGCCTTCGCGGTAGATCCGGCCCTCCTGGGCCAGAGCCAGGGAAACCAACGCGGCGGCGGTGATGGCCACGCCAGCGAATTTGATTGCGTACTTCAAGAAATGTCCTCCGTAATCATTGCTACAGCAGCTGTCGTTCGTCGTTCGTCGTTCGTCCTTCGTCGTTCGGCCCTCATCGCTCGTCTTTGGCCGCTCGTATCACCTTGGAACATCGGCTTCGCGAACGACGAACGACGTTTCCTAATCCATCTCCGGCGTTTGCGCCAGCATGAGTTTCGCCTGCGAACGGATCGAGGCGTTCTGATCCGTCTCGGCGAGGCGCGTCAGTACCGCCCGGACGTTGCTGTCCGCTTTCATCGGTTCGACGAGGTGCAATGCTTGCAGGCGCACGCCCGAACTGGCATCGGCGGCAACCGTCCGCAGAACGGCATCGCGTACCGCCGCATCCTTGCGCACGTAGGCGCTCAGCCCGTCGAGCGCCTTCAGACGCACGCCTGGATTGGTATCGTTTTCAAGCGCATACATCAGGGCTTCGCGGACTTGCGTGTCGTTGGGGGCCTGAGTCAGCAGGTCCACCGAATCCATGCGCACGCCGGAATTGTAGTTATTGCGCGCGGCAAACAAGAGCAACTGCTGAATGCGCTGATCGTTGAGCGAGCCTTGCGCTTCCTGGGTTGAAATTGTGTCGTACTTGATGCTGACCTGATTCGATCCTGGCTGCTGCGTGACCGAACGGATGCCGGTAATGGCGGAAGCCTCGACGGGAGCCTGATTCGACGTTTGCTCGATCGCCGCCACGCCATTGCCCATCTGACGGCTTCCCAGATAGTTGTACGTTGCGCCGATGCCGCCGCCGAAGCCCACGATGAAAATCGCGGCTGCGAGCGCGGGAGACATGCGAAGCTGGCGCAGCCAAGTTGTGGGCTCGAAGATAATCCGACGCCACCAACCACCCTGCGAGGTGGTTTCGAGCGCTTCCTGCAAGCGCATGCGCGAGGCGGTCAGCAGGTTGGGCGTGGGTTCGTCGACCAGCGACTGGGAGAGCGTGGCGTGGAACTTGCGCGTGGCTTTCAGCTCGTTGGCGCAGTCGGGACAACGCGCCAGGTGCTGCTCGACCTCGTAGCGAGCATCGTCTTCGAGCTCGTTATAAACGTAGAAGAGAATATTTTGTTGTACCCATTCACATTTCATTGGCGTACCCACCGAGCTGCGAGCTTCGAGCTATGAGCTTGGAGCCAGCCAAAACTTGGACGCTTGTCGCTCGTTCCACTCGCATCTTTAAAATTCCTCAACTTCAAGACTTTGCATTCCGACACTTTTCAGCTTCGAGCTGCGAGCTATGAGCTATGAGCAACCACTGAACTGATTGCTCGCGGCTCGTAGCTCGAAGCTGCTTTCATCGCATCTCCGCCAGCGCGCTGCGCAGTTTTTGCGTAGCGCGGAACAGCGTGTTCTTGGCCGTTTCCTCGGTCGTGTGGAGCATTTCGCCCACGGTGCGCAGCTTCAGGCCGTGGTAGTGCTTTAGCTCAAACACCATGCGTTCGCGCGGGGTGAGGCGCTCCAGAGCGGCTCCAATCTTTTTCCCCAGCTCGCGCCGCATCAGATCGCGTTCCGGGTTCGCTCCCGCACGCGCGTCGGCGACCTGATCGAGCACGCTGTACTCTTCGCCGGAGTGGTCGACGGCGACCGGAGCGTCTTCCTTGCGCACATTCCGCTTGCGCAGATGGTCGAGGCAGAGATTGGTGACGATGCGGTAGATCCAGGTGTAAAAGGAACACTCGAAGCGGAAGCTGCCCAGGTTTTTGTAAGCCTTGAGGAAGGCCTCCTGGTAAATATCCTGGGCGTCGGTTTCCGATCCGGTCAGGTGCAGAGCCAGGCGAAGAACCGACTGATCGTAATGACGGACGAGTACCTCGAAGGCCGCACGGTTACCCTGCTGCGCCTCGCGGATCAGAGTCGTGTCGTCAATGCGGTTACCCTGCGCTGCCAAGGAGCCCCTCACGGTGGGGTTCTCTACCGCCCGCCTCGGGCCTGATGTGTCGCCAACCGGAAATGTTGCTGCGTAAGAATCGGCCGGCATGTTCTGTCTCTGTCCTCTACAAGTGATCCAACCTTGCCTTGCAGAGAAATAGACGTGGGAGCAGGCCGAACGTTAGCAGACTATCAGGAGTTGGCCCTTGGTTTGCTTGACGAAAATAGTCGCGGGTGGCGTGTCTTACCTCTTGGAGCCGGGTTTGGCGGTATCCGGCTTCGGGGCTGATTTTGCGGGGTCCTGGCTTTCAGATTCGAAGCGCAGGCGCATTTCGTTGGTGTGCGCAAATCCGAGCTCTTCGTAGAGATCGTGCCCTTCGGAACTGGCGTGGAGATTGACGCCGCGCAGGCCGCGCGCCTTGGCCCAGGCGAGGATCACCTGCATGACCTGCCGCGCCACGCCCTGGCGGCGGAATTCCGGCTCGGTATAGACGTTCAGAATGACGGCGCGCTCTACGCATGGGTCATGGGGATTGGCGGGCCATGGCGAGATAAGGACTCCGCCGCCGCCGGCCACGCGGCCCGAGCCATTGATCGCGAGCCAATGGCGGTAGGAGCCGTCGGCCAGCGCTTGCGCCGTCCAGGGACGCGCCACTTCGACCATGCGGTCCAATTCCCCGGCGGTGCCTTCATCCATGTCGCGAAACATGGAGCGGCGATGATGGAGGATGGTTTCGAGATCATCCTGCGTGGCTTCACGAATTGTGATTGCGGCGGGCATTTCGTCGTTCGTCCTCCGTCGTTCGTCCTCCGCCCATCGGCGGCCCGTTGCCCGGTCACCCGTTAACTTGGAAGCGCCTTTCTGCCTGCATTCAAAGGTACAATAATCCTGGTCTCGTCGCGTGGATTGGATTCGCCGCGCACGTCAGGGGTTAGGGATTTTCATGTACGAAGTAACCGTAGAAGACACATTCGCCGCCGGGCACTACCTGCGCAACTACAAGGGGAAGTGCGAAAACCCGCACGGCCATAACTACAAGATCCGCGTCACGCTGGCGGGCGCCGAACTGGACAAGGCCGGCCTGCTCCTCGACTTTAAGGACCTGAAGGACGTGATGAAGCACGTCATCGACCGGCTGGATCATCAGATGCTCAACGATATCGAGCCTTTCAACGTGCTGAATCCCTCGGCCGAGAACCTCTCGAAGTACTTCTACGACGAAACGAATGTCCGGCTGAAGAGCGTAACCAACGGCCGCGTGCGGGTGAAGGATGTCACCGTTTTCGAGACGGACACGACCACGGCCACCTATTCGGAGTGAGGCGTTGTGATCGGGTCGTCTGGCGATCGGGCCATCGGGTGATCGAAATTCAAAATAAGGACCTTTAATCGCCCGATGCAAATCACCGAAATCTATAAATCGTTGCAGGGTGAATCTACCTACGCCGGGCTTGTGTGTGTTTTTGTTCGCCTCACGGGGTGTAACCTGCGCTGCAAGTGGTGCGATAGCGAGTTCAGCTTTTCCGGCGGGCGCACCATGACGGTTGAAGAAGTGGCCGACGAGGTCGCTCGCCTCAGCCCGCACGGGGCGGGCGGCGGCGCCCAGCAAAACCTGGTCGAGATCACCGGTGGCGAGCCGCTGCTGCAGGAGCGCGAGGTAATACCTCTGATGGATCGGCTGGTGGCGGCCGATTACAAAGTCCTGCTCGAAACCAGCGGAGAGCGGCCACTGGCACGCGTTCCCAAGGAAGTCGTCAAAATCGTGGACGTGAAATGTCCGCACTCGGGAGAGGCGAATACGTTCTCCCTCGATAATTTGGCCGCGCTTGCGCCGCACGACGAACTCAAGTTCGTTCTCACCGACCGCACCGACTACGATTTCGCGCGCGATTTCGTCGCGCAGCACCAGCTTGCCGGGCGCGTGCATGCCATCCTGTTTTCTCCGGCATTCAAGAAGGATGCGAGCGGGGCGCGCGATACTTCGCATTGCCTGCTCGATCCCGAACAGCTCGCGCAGTGGATCCTTGCCGACAGCGTCCCGGCCCGCCTCAGCCTGCAAATCCACAAGCTGATCTGGGACCCGGCGGCCAAGGGTGTGTGAGGCATCGGGGTCAGCGAAGGCCTTTCATCTCCTAGTAGCGTGTGGCTAGGCCGACATAGCCGCTATCGATATCTATCATCAACGACGCCACGCCGTTCTGCGAGATGCCTCCCACGCCGAACCAATGGGTAGTGGGTCCTCCTCCCGAAGCGTAGGATATTGAGGTAAAAGTGCAGTTGGAATTCATGGAATCGGTCCCGGTGATTGTGCCAGTCAGGATCGTTTTGGCGTTAACGTTCATAACCCATGAGCCCGATTTCGCTCCTTTGGAGCTCACTTTCAACTGAACGGTTTCAATCGCGGCGCCGCCAGGTGTGAGTGGCCACTGGACCTCTTCGGCAAAGGTTCCGGCAGCGCTGGCCTCGGTGCACTCCGTCTTCTTTAGCCGGTAGGAGGTGAACTGAATTGCCGCTCCGGCGTCGGTGGAAATCCCGACCATCTCGGCCCCATTCCCAAAGATATTGCCTGAGTAATGGGTGGTGTTGCCCCGGCTGTCAGTTGCGGTCCTGGTGAAAGTGCAGTTCGCGTTTACAGAATAGGTACCGCTTATCGTCAAATCGGTATAGGGGGTGCCGTTGAAGTTTTGGGCTCCCGCCCCGGAAAAATTGCCCGCGTCGTTGGTAACGAGCCAAAGCCCAACGTACGGGCCGTAGATAGCGGCAGACGCGTAGGTTCCGTTGACTGTGTCCTGATTACAGGTCGTTGCATGCATTGATAGGTTTAGGGAAAAGAGTACGAGCATCAAACAGCCGATGCGAAGTTTCATGGGAGTGCCTCCCTGGATTGGGTTGACTTTCTTTGCGGGGCGAGACCCAGGCTGAAGCCGAAAAGGAGGAACACATGCTCGTCGGGCCGAAGGCCTACGCGCGCAACGTGCAGCTGAATTATGCTGGTGCATTGCAGGTTCGCGCTAGTACCAGCGTCACCTTACCGCGTGACGGTCCGCTCTTCCGAACCCACGACCAGATGCCATGCCAACCAGCGTAAAATCGGAGTGAAGCGCCGCTGCGGGTGCGGATAGAACGATGGCCCGATATCCCGATCCCATGCCCCGACCTGAACGACCCCCGATGACTCCATCCCATGGTTTGCGGTCCCGAGCCGTTGTGCTGCTGAGCGGCGGCATGGATTCGTGCGTTTGCGCGGCGCTGGCTGTGCGCGACCATCGGGCCGCGGCGGTGCATATTAGCTATGGGCAGAGGACCGAACTTCGCGAACTCCGCGCCTTTGAGACCATCTGTGACCGGCTTGGCATCCGCGATCGCCTCGTGGTGCGCAATGAAGCGCTGCGGGCCATTGGGGGCTCGGCATTGACCGACGACAACATCGCCGTGCCCGAATCGCGTTCGCTTGGCGCCGGCGTTCCGGTCACTTATGTTCCATTCCGCAACGCGCATTTTCTGGCGGTTGCGGTTAGCTGGGCGGAGGTGCTGGGCGCGGAAAAGGTCTATATCGGGGCCGTCGAGCCCGACAGTTCAGGCTATCCCGACTGCCGACCGGAGTATTATGGTGCGTTCAATAAAGTGGTGCAGGCGGGCACGAAGGAGGGCACGATCCAGGTCGTGACGCCGCTCATCGCGATGCACAAACGTGAGATTGTGACGCTCGGCCTTGAATTGGGCGCGCCCTTCGATTTAACGTGGTCATGCTATCAGCGTGACGACCGGGCCTGCGGCGTTTGTGACAGTTGTGTGCTGCGCCTGCGCGCGTTTCGCGAAGCGGGCGCGCAGGATCCGATTCCGTATGCGGAGGCCGCGGTGCGAAATGGTTAGGGCGATTCTGTTGTGTCGCGCGTAAAGTGCATGGCGGCGAAGGAAGCGCTCGCGTATTGGAGAGTTCAGGTTCGGAGTCAGTTCTGGGAACATTGGTTCATTCAAGGATTCGCAAAATAGAAAGGCTCGGAGGTTCTTTATGAGGAAATATTTCATTCTTTCCCTGCTGTTCGTACTCGCCGTGGGGCTGTCGGCTCCGCTCGTATATTCGCAGACTACAAGCGTAAAAGGAGTTTGCAAAGATCTTGACGGGAAGCCGATCGACGGCGCGACGGTGGAGTGGACGGGTACGGAAACCGGTCACACGTATTCGATCAAGACCAACAAGAAGGGAGAATATTTCTCGCTCGGCGTCAGCACCGGGAAGTACAACGTCAAGCTAATGAAAGATGGCAAGCAGCTTTGGAGCTTCAACGGCGTGGCCGTCACCATGGATGAAGTGACTTTGGATTTCGATCTGAAGAAGGAGCAAACGGCCGCCGTGAAGGGGCAGGGCGTGAGCCCTGAGGAGGCCAAGGCCCTGGCCGAACAGCAGGCCAAAGCAGCCAAGGAGCAGAATACCGTTAAGGCGCTGAACGAAAAACTGCTCGAGGCTAAGACCGCTTCCGATGCCGGCGATTTTGAGAAGGCGATCGCGGTTCTGACCGAGGCGAACGCGATGGACAGCACGCGCGATCTGGTCTGGTTCAAGTTGGCCGACGCCTACCGCGGTTCAGCTCCCAAGCAAACCGATCCGGATGAGAAGAAGAAGCGTTACGAAAGCGCCGCGGCCGACTATCAGAAGGCTATCGATCTTCGGAAAGCTTCCGAGCAAGCGCAAAAAGACCCGAACAACAACAAGACGATGGCCGCCTACTATAACAACCTGGGGGACGCCTATGGCAAGGCCAACAAGGTGGACGACGCAGCGGCCGCTTATAATCAGGCCGCTCAGCTCGACCCGCCCGGCGCCATGTATTACTTCAACGAGGGCGCGGCGTTGACCAACGCCGGCCGCGCCGACGATGCCATTGCCGCCTTCGACAAGACGATCGCCGCCGATCCCACCAAGGCCTTGGCTTACTACTGGAAAGGGATCAACCTGATCGGGAAGGCCACGGTGGGCAAGGACAATAAGATGGTGGCTCCCGACGGGACGGCCGAGGCGTTCCAAAAATATCTCGAACTGGATCCCAACGGCCCCATGGCTCAAACCGCCAAGGATATGCTGGGCACCATTGGCGCACCCGTCGAAACCGGCTTCGGGACATCCAAGAAGAAGCCGGTGAAGAAATAGGGCAAGTCAGTACCCAGTACCCAGTTGCCAGCACCCAGGTCTTGATAAAGGGTTGCAGCAACCATGGAAACGTACAAAGGGCAGCGCTTGGATTTTCTGGGCACTGGGTACTGATTACAGGGTATTGGGTAGTGCCTTTCCGTTACCGAGGTGTATGGCCTTCTTCGTGTTTCGCTCTGCGGTTGGTTCGCGCTAAAGTCTAGCTATCAGTTCCCCGGTTTTGTCTCCCCTGCGGTAGCCCAAATTCTTGGAACACTGGGAGTGTGCCGTGGCGACGCCGGGGAGTTCCCCGATATCAATTGCCTTTGAGGGCGTGACGGGATCGGGCTCAATCCCGACTGCGGTTCTGCTTGCCGGCATGTTGCGCGCCTCCGACAAAGTGAGCGATCTGATCTTCTCCCCTGGGCGGCTGCCTCAGGTTGAGATTCATGGGCAATTGACGGCCGTTGAGATCGTGGGGTCTGGCGTGCTTACGGCCGATGACACACGGCGCATCGCGGCCGACCTGATCGGCGCAAACAAACAGGCGATCAACACGCTGCGCGAGCAGGGATCGTGCGACGTTTCCTACGGGCTGGCGGGCATGGCGCGCTTCCGGGTCAATGTATTCATTCAGCGCGGCAGCTGCGCGATTGTCATGCGCGTGATCCCGACCGTGATTCCAACCTTAGGTTCGTTACGCCTGCCGGCGCAACTGGAAGACGCAGCCAATGTGCGCAACGGGATCATCCTGGTCACCGGCGGCACGTCATCGGGAAAGTCTTCGACGCTGGCGGCGCTGGTGGACCGGATCAACAGCGCGCATTGCTATCACATTCTGACCGTCGAAGACCCCATCGAGTTTCTCCACAAGCACAAGAAATCGACGGTACACCAGCGCGAGTTGCATAGTGACGCGCCCAGTTTCCCGCTTGCCTTGCGGGCGGCATTGCGGCAGGCGCCGCGCGTGATCATGGTGGGCGAGATTCGCGACCGCGAGACGCTGGACATTGTTCTCGAAGCGGCCGAGAACGGCCACCTGGTGCTCTCCAGCATGAATACTGTGGATGCATCGAAGACGGTGGAGCGTATTGTGGGATCGTTCGCCGCAGCGGAACAGCAATCGGTGCGCGAGCGGCTGGCCAAGACTATTCGCTACATCATTGCGCAGCGCCTGATTCCGCCCGCGAATGGCGGCGGGCGCATCGCAGTCATCGAGATTCTGAAGTCAAACGCGCGCACGCGCGATTGCGTGGAGCAGGGCGAGCGTCCGGGGCGCACGCTGCTGGATGCCATCAAGGCGAGCGAGAGCGAGGGCATGCAGCATTTCGACGCCGAGATCGCCAAACTGGTCCGCTCGGGCCTCATCGATCTCGAAACCGGGCTTTGCTTTGCCAGCAATGCTTCCGTGCTGGGGCAGGAGCTGGCGCGGAATTAGGCCTCAGTTCCTGGTTCTCAGTTCTCAGTTCTCAGTTCTCAGTTCTCAGTTTTCAGTTTTCAGTTTTCAGTTTTCAGTCAAGGGCGTCTCTCTTGTCCGTTGACATATGGCGACAAATGTCGCTATCATTGACGACATAATGGTCAACGAACTTCGGGCGGTAGTTGCGGAGTTGGGCGGAAGGCAGACGCTGGGGCGAACGCTTTCTACGGATCGCGATATGCGGGAAGCGATTCGGGAGGGGTTTCCTCCGGCGGTGGTGGAAGAGTTGATGCGGGCCTCGGGGCTGACGCTCAACGAGCTGGCCCGGGCGCTGGATCTTTCCCCGCGAAGTCTGCAACGGCGGCGGCGCACTGGACGGCTGGCGCGCTACGAATCCGACCGGCTCTACAGACTGGCGCGGATTGTGGCGATTGCGGATGAATTCCTGGGCGGGCGCGAGCGCGCCATGAACTGGCTGAAGCGTCCGAACCGGGCGCTGGGCGGGATCGCGCCGGTGGAGGCGATGGATACGGAGCTGGGAGCGCGGCAGGTAGAGAACATTCTGGGCCGCATCGCTTACGGCGGAATCAGTTGAGCCGAATCTACCGCGTGCTGCGCAAGGCGTTTGCGCGCGCGCCGTTCGACGGTGAAGGCGCCTACCGGTACGGGGGACGATGGTCAAGTCCGGGAACCCGGCTGAGCTATGCCTCGGAGCACCAATCGCTGGCTATGCTCGAGTATTTCGTTCACCTCGACAAGGACGATCCTCCGGGCGATCTCGTGCTGGCAATTGCGGAAGTTCCGGAGGACTTGGCGCGCGGAAAAATCGATCTCCGCGAGTTGCCGGCAAACTGGCGGGATGCGGCGGCGCCAGCGGAGTTGGCGCGGTTGGGAGACGAATTCGCCGCGCGCGCAGAGCATTGCCTGTTGCTGGCGCCTTCGGTGCTGGCTCCCGCGGAGAATAACCTGCTGATCAATCCGGGGCATCCGGATTATGGAAAGATCGCAATCCGTGGCGTCGAACCGCTGCGCTACGACTCGCGCATGTTCCGAAAATCGGGCAGGCATCGGGCGCGCTGACGCTCGGGTATCATCTCTGCATGTCCCCCAATCCTTCGAAAGCGGGCGTGGTGAGCTTTGAAGAGGCGCGGCGCATTGTGGAAGAGCACGCAGCGAAGGTGCTGGCTGCGCTCGGCGATTCGGTCGCAACCGAAACCGTTGAGCTGCTTACGGCTCGAGGGCGGGTTCTGGCGGAAGCGATTCGCGCCGATCGCGACTTTCCACCGTTCGCCCGGGCGACGCGGGATGGATATGCGGTGCGGGCGGCGGACATAGAGGGGGTCCGGGCGCGGCTGGAAGTAGTGGGGGAGATCAAAGCTGGAGATTCGGCGGAAACTTGCGCGGTCAAAGCCGGTGAGTGCGTTTCCATCATGACCGGGGCTCCGCTTCCTTCGGGCGCGGACGCGGTCGTGATGATAGAGGATACAACTGTCCCCGAGCCTTCCAAGCACGCAGAAAGTCCCCACCCGAGATATATCGAAGTTCAACGCTCTGTAAAGAGCGGGGAGAATTTTGTTCCTCGGGGGGCGGAGGCGCGGGCTGGGCAGTTGCTTGTTGACAAAGGGCGTCGGCTGGATCATGCGCTGATTGGGATTGCAGCGTCCGTGGGCAGGAGCCTAGTGACGGTTTTTCGCAGGCCGCGTGTGGCCGTGCTTTCCACGGGCGACGAAGTGGTGGAGATCGATGCGGCTCCGGGAGCGGCGCAGATTCGGAATTCGAATTCCTATTCCTTGGCGGCGCAGATTGAAGAGGCGGGCGGCGAGGCGGTGCGCCTCGAGATTGCGCCGGATGAGCCGAAGCGGCTGCGAGAGTTGATTGAGGGGGGGGTCGCCTGCGATCTGCTCTTGATCACGGGCGGCGTTTCGATGGGGAAGTATGACCTGGTGGAGCAGGTACTCTTGGAGATGAAGGCGGAGTTTTATTTCACTGGGGCGCGGATTCAGCCGGGGAAGCCGATTGTGTTTGGGTCGTGTGGCGCGGGCGCTCAGGGCGGGCCCGCGCCACACTATTTTTTCGGGTTGCCGGGCAATCCGGTGTCCACGATGGTTACGTTCCGGCTGTTTGCGGAGGCGATGATTGCGGCGCTGGCGGGAGCGAGAGCGGAACCGTTGGTTCTTCTGAAGGCACGATTGAAGGCCGAGGTGCGGGCTAAGACCGGGCTGACGCGGTTTTTGCCGGCGGTGATTTCGGGCAAATTCGAGAATGCCGAAGTCGAGTTGGCTGCCTGGCAGGGGTCGGGCGACATCGCTGCGTTGGCGCGGGCGAATTGCTATCTGGTGATTCCTCCGGACCGGGAAAAAATTGCGGCGGGGGAGTGGGTTTCGGTGCTGCTGCCTTAAACCGCGTTTTTCTCTCGACTAACAAAAAAACAGACAACCACAGAGGACACAGAGGAACACGGAGGAATTCAGCCATTGCAGATGGAGCACGTGCGGGTGGGCGGCGAAATACGATAACCTCATTCTCGATGGCCAAGAAGCTTTCGCATTACGATGCGCACGGGCGGGCTCGGATGGTGGATGTTTCCGAGAAGACGAAAACCGCGCGCGCGGCCGAGGCGAGCGCGTTTGTGAGGATGAAGAAGAGCGTGTTGCGGGCGCTGCCTTTGAATCCCAAAGGCGATCCACTGGAAGTGGCGCGGATGGCGGGGATCATGGCGGCTAAGCGCACTGCGGAACTGATTCCGATGTGCCATCCGTTGCCGCTCAGCCACATTGCTGTGACCCTGCGCGTGTGCGAGAATGGCGTGGCTATTGCATCAAAAGTGAAGACCACGGCGGAAACGGGCGTGGAGATGGAGGCGCTGGTCGCGGCCAGCGTCGCGGCCTTGACCGTGTATGACATGTGCAAGGCGCTCGATAAGGGAATTGAGATCCGGGAAATTGCTCTCGAGAAAAAATCGGGTGGCAAGAGCGGGGAGTATCGCAGGGCAAAAAAGGGTAACTGAGTCTTGAGCCGGTCAGAATGAGCAGCAACGTCAAAATCCTGCTGGTCGACGACAACCCGATGGTTTTGGGGATGCTGCAGCAGGCGCTCGCTGCGTTGGGCGTGGTGTCGACCGCGAGTGACTCGGCAGATGCGCTGCTGAAGGCGGTCGATGATCCTCCTGATTTGCTGATCTGCGACTATCGCATGCCGGGCATGGATGGACGGCAGTTGCTGGAAAGATTGAAGAGCCGTCCGGCGACTGCGGGAGTCGCGGTGATCCTCATGGCGAGCAAGGCCGATATTACCGAGCGGCTCGCCCAGGACCCGGTGGAAGATTATCTGGAGAAACCGTTCTTCCTGAAGGATGCGGTGCGGAAAATCAAGCGCGTGGTCGACCGGATTGCGCTCGAGAAGTTGGCGAAGGCGGGATCGACCGACGGCGTGGTGCGCGGCAGTCTGGCGCAGATGAACGTGATTGACCTAGTGCAGTCGCTTGAAATGGGACGCAAAAGCTGTTTGCTCACCATGACGAATGCTGCCGACAAGTGCGAGATCTATTTCAATCAGGGGCAGGCCAAGCACGCCGTCTATGGATCGATTACGGGAGACGCCGCGGTTTTCAAGGTGCTGCGCTGGACGGAAGGAAATTTTCAGATCGACTTTGAAGGCAAGACTTCGCAGGAAACAACCACCTTGAATACGCAGGGCCTGCTGATGGAAGGATTGCGCCTGCTCGATGAGGCGCAGCGCGACGAGGCGACTGAGGGAGAAGATGTCCTGCTCGACAGCTGATGCCGCACCAGCGGCGGTTTTGACCGTAAGCGACTCGTGCGCGCGCAGCGAGAAAAAAGACCTGTCGGGGCCGGCGGTCGAAGACGCGCTCAAGCGGCGCGGATTTCAGGTGGTCGCGCGCGGAGTGGTGGCGGACGACAGCAGCACAATCCAGAAAGAACTGATTGAGATGTGCCGGACGGCGCGGCTGGTGGTGACGACGGGCGGGACCGGGATTGCTCCGCGAGACGTGACGCCGGAGGCAACGAGCGCGGTATGCGAGCGGCTGGTAGAAGGCATTGCGGAGCAGATGCGCGCCGAGGGCATGCGCAAGACGCGATTTGCGGCGCTAAGCCGCGGCGTGTGCGGGGTACACGGGACGAGCTTGATTTTGAATTTGCCGGGAAGTCCGAGGGGAGCCGTGGAGTCGCTAGAGGCGGTGGTGGATTTGCTGCCGCATGCGCTGGAGCTGATTGCGGGGAAGACCGAGCATGGGTGAGGACGCTGTTCGTCGTTCATCACGTAAACTGTTGGTGTCCCGCAGGATCAGATTTCATTGAACAAGATCAAACATTTTGTCCATGCGTATGCGAAGTGGATCAAGCACGTACTGGCGCCGCTGGGGCCGTGGGGGATGCTGGCGTTTGCGGCCGTCGACGGGTCGTTTCTGGGCATGCCGCTGGATGCGATTTTTGTCGGGTATGTGTACCACGACCGCGGGCGCTTTCTGCTGTACGTGTTTCTGGCCTCGACCGGATCGGCGCTGGGCAGCATTGTGATCTATGCCATCGGGTATGTGGGCGGCGAGGTGCTGCTGCGCAAGCGGCTGCCGCCGGAAAAGTTTGAGAAGATTCACGCCTCGTTTGACAAGCATGAATTCTGGGCGCTGATGTTTCCGGCGATGCTGCCGCCGCCGACTCCCTTTAAGGCGGTGGTGCTGGCGGCCGCAGCGTTCGAGATGAACTTTGGGAAGTTTCTGCTGGCCATCTTTGCCGGACGGTTTGTGCGCTTTCTGATCGAGGCGCTGCTGACGCTATGGTTCGGGCCGGAAGTTGTGTCGCTGACAGGGAATCTATTTGCGCATCGTTTTGTGTGGGTTTTGGTGGGCGTGGGCGTTGCGCTTGTGGCGTGGCTGGTGTGGCGGCGCACTAAGCGGCAGAAAATTGCGCAGGACAAGGACAGGAACGCAGCTACCGATTCCCGCCCCAGGATCGAACCGACATCCTTGTGATTCGCAGCTCCCAGCGCAATTGTGCGAGCTTGGAATGAGGCGACACCCAACGTGGTATTCCCACTAGCATGCTGGTGATCTGTAAATACGCCCTGCTGTCAATTGGGCTCGACGATGACTGTTCCTGTGCCGCTAAGGCCTTCGTACGCCGCTGTGATCGTAGCCGTACCCTGCGCATCGCCGGTAACCAATCCATTCTGCGTCACAGTCGCAACGTTCGTGTCAGAGGAAGACCAGGAGGCTTCGTCGGTAATGTTTTTGCGGCTGCCATCACTGTAATTCCCCCATGCCGTTAGCTGAAACGTTGTACCAACGGTGAGTGCGATCGAGGGAGGTTGTATAACAATCGACGTTAGCGTGGGCGAAGGCGACACGCTAACGGTGGTGGTGTCTCCAAATATCGGTCCTGGCGATTGGAAATCGACGTTGCAAGTGTTTCCTCCGATGACGCCGCCGCAACCTACCCCATCGCGCACGATAAATTCGAGCTCATAGGTACCTGGAGCCACGGCTCCGACGACAATCCTGGCGGAACCGTTGCCGTGCTCGTCGGTGAGCACCCCGGCCACTTCGGCCGCCGCAACGGTTTTGGTCACACCTTGTGCCGTGCCTGAAATGCAGTTGCCATTCGAGTTTTCGGTGACGGGAAACTGGCCGAATGTCGACGGAAATGTGGTGCAGAAAAACTGGAGCGCGACTTGATACATCTTGGTCGGCGTGGCTCCCACCAGGTTATATGTAACGGTCAAGTTCGATCCTGCCACGGACCACTCGACGTTACTCTTGCTATAGTTCAGCGGCTCGTGAAGGTTGGTCCAGCCCGGGGCCCATGCCTGCTTGACGGTACCGGCAGAAGAGACTCCCGCCGATAGAACAAAGAGTGCCGCAAGCGCGAATATTCTTTTCATCTTAGGCTACTGCGCTGCCCTGCGAGTCATGCGAACGCGCAGCGATCGCGAAAAATGCAGGGATTCCAAACATGAGGGCGGTGAAGACGAGGTCGCCGGCGATGCCGCGGCGGAAGAACGGGAGTCCGGCATCGTAGCAGGCCATCAGGCCGGCGAAGGTCTTGGGATACATATTCCAGCAGGCCCAGACGGCGAAATTGCTGACCACAAAAAACGAAACCGAACTGGCGAGCGATGCGCTGCCGACGCGGAGCCAGTCTGTGGCCGAGCGCAGGCTCGCGCTTTCACGAAGGCTGGTGCCGAGCCAGAGAATCGCCGCGTACCACAGCCAGGTGACGAAGTGGTCCCAGGAGAACTGGAAGGCGTAAACGAACTTTGTGAGGATGATGTCGGAAGCGGCGAGCAGCACGAACGGAACCCAGAGCTGGCGCCGCGATCCGCGGGCGCCGAAATAAAGCAGGGCGGCGGCAACGGGCGTGAAGGCCAGGGGATGCGGCATGAATCGGACCGCGATTGCGACGAGGACAAACAGATAAGCGAGCATGATCACCTCACAAAAAATGGACAGTTAGGATTGTTGCGCGTGGAGAGGGAGTTGGTCAAGGGACGCAGGGGCGGCGTAAGCTCGGGTGAAAGGCAAACCGTCCCCGAAACCAGATGACCGGCATTGTTATCTTTAACGTCTTGATGATTGCCCTTGCGGTCGCGGTGGGGGCTGGCCTTGTGCCCGCGGGCCGGATCAGCGCCATGCTGGAATGGCTGCACGCCATTATCGGGATCACGCCGCCCGCTCCGGAAAAATCAAAATTGTTTGCACTTGTTTGGGTTGGGTCGATGATCGTGATCGTGGACGGGCTTCTTTCACTGCTGGTGTTTCTGACTCTTCATTCGATGGGATCGAGATAAATGCTCCCGGCGGCCGGCCTTTGTCCGCGTTCTGTGGGCTCCTACGAAGCGAGCAAGTAAACGCAGGGCTTGCTCGGTGCGGGCGCGATCTCCGGTGGCGCACAGGTCGAGGAGCAGACCTCGGGTGGCGGCGAGGAGCAGCGTTGCCATGGCCTCATCGGCTTTCGATTGCCGGGATGTCCTTTTTGTGACTCTTTTCCAATGGACGAGCGGATCTTCGAGAACGCCGGGATAATCCTTCGGGTGGCGGAGGGCAAGGGCGTAGAGCTCAAAAATGAGGCGCACGGCAGGCCGGGCCTCGGGCGCGCTCATTTGCTTCCAATACCAGCTTAGAAAATCGGGAAGGGCGCGCGATTTCCCGGGGCCTTCGAACCAGGCGCGGATGCGGGCGTCTCCGAGAGCCCGTAGGCCGAAAAGGATCTCGCGCATCAATTCTTCGCGCGATCCAAAGTGATAGACAAGCATGCGGGCGTTGGTCTTCAGGGCTTTGGCGAGCGGCCTCAGTGCCAGGTCACGGAATCCGTGGGAGAGCACATAATCTACGGCTTGATCGCGGAGGCGGGCGCGGATGTGGGGTTCGGGCGGTCTGGCCATTGGGATGTTTTTCTCTTCTTAATTAATGTAACATATGTTACATTAATCGCCAGGGATTTTTCCCGCGGAGTGCGCATATGCGAAAAGGTTTGATTTCCATCTTATTCCTCGCCCTCACTCTTCCCGGCTTTGCGCGATCAGCCAGCGAGCAGGAAAGAAACAAGAACGTAGCCCGGAACTTTTTTGAGGAAGTGCTCGGCCAAGGAAAACTCGACAAGTATGCGGAGTCGCACGCGAAGGATTTTGTGGCGCATGGAGCCAGCCGCGACTTTACTCTCGATGAAGACATGGCCTTTGCGCGGGACGAGCGCCAGGCCCTGCCGGATATGAGCATCGCGGTCAACCAGATGGTCGCGGAGGGTGACCGAGTCGCAGTGTACTGGACGGCGTCGGGAACAAACACGCAGGCCGGGATGGGGTTTCCGGCGACGGGAAAGAAAATCAAGGTTTCAGGTATGACGCTATTCCGCTTTCAGGATGGGAAGATCCGGGAAGAGTGGGGCGTTTGGGACAAGTTGTCGGCGATGAGGCAGGCGGGGCTGCTCCCCTCGCAGCCCTGATCGAACGTAGATCACGGCTTTTGTGTATTTCGATCCGGGGACGACCGCATGCCCATCTGCTCGCTTACGACCTGCAGGTCGCGGGTAAGAAAGACGCGGGCGCCGAGCATGGCGCGGGTTGAGCTTTGTCCGGGATAGGCGTAGCGCAAATCGAGCAGGCGCACGACATAGGCGGCGCGGGAGAGATCGGCGGGACCGTTGTCGAGCTGCTCGGTTTCGGTGATGGGATACTGCGCCCAGCTCAGATAGACGCGCCCAAGATAGCTCTTCTTGGCGGCGAGCGTGATGGGCGTTTCGTCGGGTTTGTAGCGAATCTGCATCTTGCCCTCGGGGTCGACCTCGGGGGCCGTCGAATTCAAACTCATGGAATCGACATTCATCATCGCGAAAAAGGAGGGGGTTTCGGCGACGCCGTACCAGCGGAAAGGATTCATGGCATACGGGTACGCGGAAACGCGGATGGCGTCGGCTTCGTTGTAGGTGCGGGCGTTAAGCGCGGCGACGGCGCGGCGGTGCTCGTAGTCGCACACTCCCCAGAACGCAAATGTGGCGATGAGTGCGACCGTCGCGGCGACGCGGCCGGGCGGGCTTTTCTGGCGCGCGCCGATTTCCTGATTGATGAGAGAAAACAGCGCGGGCACGGCGAGTCCGAGAATGAGGACGACCAGGAGGATCGGCTCGACAATGAAGACAATGTCCCAGGAAATCCAGCGCTCGGAAAACGGCCAGAAGGGGCGAATGCCGTAACTGGTCGTGTAGTCGAGCAGAATGTGGCTGAGGCCGGCGAGGCAGGCGTAACCGAAAAGCAGCCCCCAGCGCGGGGGGAGATGCGGGTCGTGCGTCTTGCGGCCGCGCAGTCGCCAGATTGCGTACATGAAAGCGACGACAACGGCGGCGACCAGGGGCACGCCGAGGAACGAATGGGTGAAGCCGCGGTGATGATTGAGGCCGAAGGCCGAGCCGCCGAAGCGGCTGAAGACGTCAAGGTCGGGCGCTTCCGCCGCGAGCGTGAGCGTGGCCGTGGCGAGAGCGGTTTTGCGGTTCAGGCCGGCGCGGCCCATGTTGGCGCCGAACAGGAAATGGGTAACGGGTTCCAAGAGGCTTAGGAGAGTTTAGCCGATATCAGGAATTCGAGGTCCGGGCTAGTTGACCAGGCGGAAACCTGCCGCGAGCCCGGTGTTTTGGAGTCGGCCGCCAGGAGCAGCCCCAGGGCCCGCAGAGAACACCACCGTGCTGCCAGCTCTCAACAAGGTTACCTTTTCGAATGGCACGACCTGCCCTTTCGACTTGATGCTGGAACTGAACAGAACCTTCCCATTCGCCACGACGCCGACGACGGCACCGATGCTGTCCTGGTGACCGAAAAAGCTTCCCTCGACCAAATACTTGCCATCGATAGGGGCGGTGAAAACGACGTCGGAATACTGCCCGCCATCCCCGGTCACGAGTGCGAACTCGTTGGCCGCCAAATGGATGTTTCCTTCATCGTAAGCCGGTCCGTTGTTGAACTCCACCGATGGAGAGTTGGCAAGGTCAACCGCCGAGGAAAACCAGAACTGTGCGTTTGGTCCATTCACGCCGTTCTGCTCGGCGCGATCATAGAGCGTGACCGGAGCCGTAAAGCCCGAGGAGTAACCGTAGGACCACACACCGTAGGGATTGCCCTTGGAGGGCCAACCTTCCTTGAAGGCGGCAGCCACGTCCCAACTCTGGGCCCAACAACTACCTGTCACGGACGCGAGGAAAAAAAGGACTGCCAAATGCCGGGAAACCGAGTTGAGATTCATTGCTGCTCCTTGCTGAAGCTGGAACCAGCCAGCGCTTCCTCGTGACGGGAAGCCCGAATCTAAATTGTTCCAAGGATAGTGAATTGGGGCGCAGAACTCAAGGAGGGAGCCGAGTCCGAGTTTGCCGATACGGGGCAGTGAGTGAAGGGCGCCCTTAGCCGGCGAAACCAAATTGTGCCGATCTGGCCTCGCGCACCAGATTTTGCGCTTGGGGCGGCGCAAAGCCGAGCCCCTGAAGTGTCGAGCCGACAACCTCAAATGTCTTGACGTAGGGAGCACCGTCCAAAAGTGTTTCGAGCATCTTCAACGCTTCCGGAGAACCGCATGAGTTACAAGAATGCGCATTCACTTTGTCATCCCAGAAACTGATGGTTGCGACTTCCCGGCAATGCGGAACGGCCAGAATGATCAAGTCCAGGAAGCCATCTTGCTTTCGCAGCCACGGGAGAATCTCACGCTCCATGAGATTCGTAAACTCCGTGAGCGAGTTCGGTTTCAAGCGTGCAGCAACCTTGCGGGCAACCACTGGGAACCTCCTCGGGCTTGGGGATGGTCCTAACAAGCCCCTATTTATAACAACGAAAAATACGGGGCAAACGCTTCGCCAACGCGAAACTTTTTTGCGGAACGGCACCGGCAAGCCTGGCTGGTTTTCGAGAGGTATCTAGGCGGGGTTGTTCTGTCAGCCCATCCCGGGAGTGCCGCCTTTGGCTTTCGCAACTCCGTTCGCGCTTCACCCCGCGTCTTTATTGACTCTGCCGCGCATCCCGCCTAACATGGCCCGACTGCATGATTGGGCAGACCATCTCGCATTACCGCGTCGTCGAGAAGCTCGGCGGCGGAGGGATGGGTGTCGTCTACAAGGCCGAAGACACATCCCTGGGGCGTTTTGTCGCGCTTAAATTCCTGCCTGACGACGTGGCTCGTGACGCGCAGGCGCTGGAACGGTTCCGGCGCGAAGCCCGCGCCGCTTCAGCCCTCAACCACCCGAATATCTGCACCATTTACGAGATTGGCGAGCACGAGGGGCTGCGCTTCATTGCCATGGAATTTCTGGATGGCATGACGCTCAAGCACATGGTCATGGGCCGTCCGTTGGACAATGAAACGCTGATCGGACTTGCAATTGAAATTGCCGATGCGCTCGATGCGGCGCATGCGGAAGGCATCGTCCACCGGGACATCAAGCCCGCGAATATTTTTGTCACCAAGCGCGGACACGCCAAGGTTCTCGATTTCGGGCTGGCCAAGGTGGCGGCGGCTCGCGGCCTGTCGAGCGAGACTTCCGGGGCCACCCAGGGAGCCACGCGGACGATCGACGAAGCCCATCTCACCAGCCCGGGCACGATGGTTGGTACGGTCGCCTACATGTCGCCAGAGCAGGTGCGGGCGCGCGAACTGGATGCGCGCACCGACCTGTTCTCTTTTGGGGCGGTGCTCTATGAGATGGCGACCGGGAACGTGCCCTTCCACGGAGAGAGTTCGGCCGTGATCTGCGAAGCCATCATGAATCGCGCGCCGGTGGCGGCGGTGCGATTGAATCGGGATATACCGCCCAAGCTGGAAGACATCATCAACAAGGCGCTGGAGAAAGATCGCAACCTGCGCTACCAGCATGCCTCCGAGATGCGGAGCGATCTGCAGCGGTTGAAGCGAGACACGGACACGGGACGGGCGCTATCTTCTGTAGCGAGTGACGAAGTATCGGGAAGCGGAAGTGCACCGGCATTGACAACGGGACCGGCTAGTTCCGGCGCGCACGGCGCGCTGACCGCAGCGAGTGGCAGTGGCGCTGGCAGTGCGGCCGTTGCTCCCGGACGAAGTTTGCCGTGGGGCAGCATGGCCGCGGTGATTGCCGGCATTGCGGTCGTTGCGCTCGGCTTGTTCTATTGGCAATCAAAACATCACGCGGCTGCACCCGCCAGTTCCGCTGGCCCTACGACAATCGCCGTGCTTCCCTTTCAGAATATGGGCGCGGATAAAGACGTTGATTTTCTGCGCCTGGCCCTGCCCGACGAGATCGCGACCGATCTTAGCTACGTGCGTACTTTGTCCATCCGTCCGTTTAACACCACAAGCAAATACACGGCTGCCGGTCTCGACCTGCAGCAAGCCGGACGTGAGATGCACGTCACCGATATCGTCACCGGGCACTACCTTAAGGAAGGCAATCAGCTCCAGATCACGCTGGAAGCTGTGGACGTCGAGAATAACCGCACACTTTGGCGGGACACGCTGAACGTTGCCGCCCCCGACATGATTGCCATGCGCGGACAGATCACATCGAGGGTACGCCAAGGACTGGTGCCAGCGCTCGGCGCCAGAACCGAATCCGCCGAGACCGGCACTCATCCCAAGAATGAAGAGGCCTATGATCTCTACTTGCGCAGCATCTCGTTGCCCCATGATCCGCTTCCCAACAAAGATGCGATAACGATGCTGGAGCGCGCGGTGGGAATGGATTCCACTTACGGGCCCGCATGGGAAGCCTTGGGATATCGCTACTATTACGATGCGACATATTCGAATGGAGGCGAGGCGATGTATCAGCGCGGGCAATCCGCCCTGGAACGGGCCGTGGCGCTGGACCCGAACCTCGTCGGCGCGGCAGCTCAGCTGATCACGACCCGGGTAGAAGGAGGCGATCTCTTCAAGGCTTACCAGGAGGGAAAGGCACTGGTGGAACGGAATCCGGAGAATGCCTCGGCGCACTTTGCGTTGGGGTATGTGCTTCGTTATGGTGGCGTGCTCGACGAATCTGCGCGCGAGTGCGAAGCTGCCGTGTCGCTGGACCCGGGGAACTATCGTTATCGGTCGTGTGCGATCACGTTCTTTGAACAAGGCAACTTCGCGCGGGCGCTCGATTTTATTCAGCTCGATGCCGGCTCCTCATGGGCAGAGGGAACCCTGGTCGCATATCTGATTCGCGCGGGCAATCTGTCGCAAGCGCGGGAACAAAGTGTGAAACTGAAGGATCGATCCGTTGAAAATCGACCCGTTGACAAGATGGTCTATGCCTGTCTCAACCATGCGCCACCGGCGGATCTGGACAAAGAGGCCCGTGAGCTTGCGCCAACTGTTTTGACTTTTCATGACCCCGAGGCCCGATACTTAAATGCCGGAAGTTTCGCCTTCTGTGGCCAGAAGGATATTGCCGTGCGTTTGATCAAAGGCGCGATTGCGGGGCACTACTGCGCGTACAACGACCTGCAGACCAATGCCACGCTCGCGAACCTGCGCGGTACGCCGGAGTTTGCAGAGTTACTCTCCGCCGCGAAACAGTGCCGGGATAATTTTCTCGCCGAGAGAGCTCAAACTTCACACTGACTTGTTCGGACTTCGCTGACAAACGTGCCGTTCTCAATTCTTCGCCGCAGGCACGACCAGCGACAATGCGTCCGGCTGCATCGTCATGCGTGCGGGGAGGCGACCGATCAGTTCGCCGTCGGCTTCGACGTAGACACGTTCTGCGGCGTCGCTTTGCTCGGGCACGCGGCAGGTGAGTTCGGAGCAGCTGACCAGGTCAATGCCGCCGATCTTGCGCTCGCGCCATCCGAGAACGGTGGCTGTGACATACCGCAAATAGGCTCTGCGGCTATCCGTGCGGCACATGACAGCCCGAAGGTCGGGACAGTCGAGGGAAGCTCCGGGAACAAGCTCGCGGAGTATATTGCCGAAGTAACGGATGCGAACAGCGAGCAACTCGGTAAGCAGTGCCTGCTGCTTGTGCCCGCTGCCATTTGAGTATTCGACTTGGAAGCGCCGCATGCGATAGGTGGCCCAGAGCTGCCAGGCTTTCCAGTAGTAAGCGGCCATACCGCCGCGGTTCTTGAGATCGGAGTTGAGTTTGTAAAAAAGGTGGGCATCGACGCCGATTCCCGCCGCAACGGTGAAGAAGCGGGCGCATGATTTGCCGGTGAAATCCTGATACTCGACCCGGCCGAGCGGGATGCGGCGCACCGTGCCGGTGACTGCGGCGAGGGCAGCTTCGCTAGGGCGGAGTGGCAGACCAAGATCGTGCGCAAGCGCGTTGGCCGTGCCGAAGGGAAGAATGGCAAGCGCGACGGGCGTGCCGGCCAGTTCCTGAATGACGTCGTGAATGGTGCCGTCGCCTCCGCAGGCGAACACGGTGTCGCTGCCTCCGGCGACTGCATAGCGAGCGTGGATGGTCGCTTCGTGGCTGGAGCGGCAGATTGTCAGTTCGGTGTGCACGCCGGCCGACTGGATGATGCCAACGGCAGTGTCCAGTTCGCGATCGCGGCGCTTGTGGCCCCGGCCGGAATTGGGATTAAAGAGAATCGTAGCTTTGCGCATGCACCCTATTCTTCGTGGACCGACGGACGGGGGCTGTCCTTCGCTCCAATGTGTTGGGACGGGCGAGGGCGCCCGCCGCTCGGTTGCCTTGGATTGAGTTTAGCGCAGAGAGGCAGTGGGCGGCTCTCCATTTCCGCATGCCGAACATTATCAAGCGCACCGCTAACCGGGCAAAGGGTTGACATGGGAGGCGCTTATCGCCATGCTTACAAGTGGATTCGGGAGGTTTGATGGCCGAGACCCAAGAAAAAGACAAGCGTTCCACGCGACGTTTTCCGCTTCGTCTGCCAGTGAGTGTGCAGTACGCAGAAGGCGAAGAAGCGCACCAGGCTCAGACGCGCGACGTGAGCGCGCGGGGAATCTGCTTCTTTGTAGAGTCGGGCATTCAGGCCGGTTCTCCTATCGATTTCACACTGACGCTTCCTCCCGAGATTACGCTGACCGAGAGCATCCGGGTGCGCTGCAAGGGGCGCGTGGTGCGGGTCGAAGGGGGGGTGCCGGCCGGGAAGATGGCGGTTGCGGCCGTGATCGAGGAATATGAGTTCCTCACCGAAGGCCAGGATGAGGCGGAAACAACAGGGAAGAAGGATGGCCTGAACCCAAAGTGATGGCACCCAGGTGGTGATTACTACCGTACTTTTTTGACAATCGCGCGGGTGATATGTTGGAAGAAACACCCGAGCGTTGACTTTGAACTACTACCCGCCGAATCGCGGTTTCAAGCGAGTGCCGTCCGGCACTGCCTGGTGGGCTGCGGAAATGGACGCGGAGAAGTTGGCCTGGCTCACCCTGGCGACGCTCTCGCTTGCGTTGCGGGCGCTGGCTTTCGCGGTCTTGGCGTTCGCAGCCGCGCCGCTTTATTCACAAATTGTTCCGAAGGTTCGCCCGGTGTCCACTGCGGTTCCGGCGAAGGTTGCTGCGGTCAAGAGTTTCCGCATCGTTCAGGAAGAGGATGGACCGGCCGTGGAGATTCTTTCCACGCTGCCCCTCCGTCCGCAGATCAAGCTCATCAACGATCCAACGCGGCTGGTGATCGATTTGCCGAATGCGCGGATCGACATGGCGCAGAAACGGATCGAAATTCAGACCGACCGCATCAGCACGCTGCGCGCCAACCAGTTTCAGGAGACGCCGCCAGTGGCGCGCGTGGTGGTTGATTTGCTTGCGCCGCGCACCTTTGAGTGGAAGGCGTTGGGCAATCGGCTGGTTGTGCATCTGGGAAAGAATCCGACTGAGGAAAGCCACTCGCCCTTTGTGCCGGCAATGGCTCCGGCACTGACACCAGCAGTTCTGGCAGCACCGAAGGCTGAGATCAGAGCGGTGCGGGCCGCCGGACCGCTGGCGCTGGCGAGCGATACCGGGCGCGTGGGTTCTTCGTTCACCGCCGGGGCGGACACCGCCGTGCTCAGTTTGTCGAGCGGAGGCGAGTTGCGCGTGTGTCCCGGAACGACGGTTTCGATTATTCCCTCGGCGAACCGGCACAACCTGTTACTGGGGATGAATAGCGGCGCGATTGAGGCGCACCTCGATCTCGACGATTCGACGGACTCGGTGATGACGCCGGATTTCCGAATTACGCTCGAGGGTCCGGGAGAATTTCACTATGCCTTCAGCACCGACCGCCGCGGGGACACGTGCGTGCGCGCCCTGCCGGGAAATTCGGCGACGGCGACGGCGACTGAACTTCTGGGGGACGGGAGCTATCCGATCAAGGCGACGGATCAGCTGGTGTTTCGCGGCGGGCGGCTGGACCGCGTGGATATGAACGTGCCGCTCGAATGCGGATGCCCTCCGCCGCGGCAGAATGTTGAGCGGGCAGCGAACGAAGTGCCGGTGGAAGGCGCGACGGCGAGCGAGGCGAGGCCGGCGGCAAACGCTGATTCGATGGCGATGGGCGCGCCGCCAGCAGAAAGCAGCGGGAGGTCGGGAACTCCGGCCGGAACTGCCGCAGCTGACGCTCGCACAGCGAGAGAAATGCACGTGCAGGTGAGCGCGCCGCTCGTGTTCCATGCATCAGGCCCTCCGCCAGCGCCGGTCGAGGATGTGCGCGCGGCGGCGGTGGAGATGCAACCGGTTGCGAAGGCCAGCACTGTGCCAACCACGCGGGCACTGAGGGCGCCTGCGACTGGCCCGGGGCTCACTCTGGACCTTGAGACGTCGCACCGGGGATTCTTCCGGAGGATCGGGGGATGGTTCGCCAAGGTATTTCGGTCAGGAAGTTAGCCGGCCTCGGCGGCTAAGCCTCGGCGGCTAAAGCCGCCACTCCGATTCAAGACTTATCGCAGCGCTGAAGCGCTGCACCACCCAAAGGCGGTGCGCCCTCCCAGAGCTGAGGATCTGAGAACCTTGAGTTACCCTACTGGTTTTCGGTCAGGGCTTGGCGGATGCGCTGCCAGGTGACTTCCAGCGCTTCCGGCAGGACGCGGGTTTCGCCGATTACGCTGGCGAAATTGGCATCGGCAACCCAGCGCGGAAGGATGTGCATGTGAATGTGTCCGGCGACGCCCGCGCCGGCCGCTTGGCCGATGTTCATGCCGAGATTGATGCCATCGGGGCGATAGAGCGAGCGCAGAACGACCTCCATGCGCTGCGTGAGCATCATCATCTCAGCGGCTGCCGGTGAAGGGAGCTTCTGCAGTTCGTCGAGGTGAACGTAGGGAACGATCATTACGTGGCCGTTGGTGTAGGGATAGGTATTAAGAATGATGTAACCGTGGGTTCCGCGATAGACGATGTGCGCTTTCTCGTCGGTTTCCTTGGGCGCGTCGCAAAAGATGCAACCTGTTGTGCGGTCGGCGCCGGTCACGTAGGCGTAGCGCCAGGGAGTCCAAAGGTAATCCATGTGGGGGAGGGTAGCAGAAATCGGATTCGGGCCGCGAGTGGCGAGCTTCGAGCTAGCGAGACTCTGATTCGCTGCCGGCGAAGAGCCTTAACCACGGGGGTGCACGGGGTTACACGGGGGCGCTTGGTTATCGGGATTTCCGAGGGAGCCGCCGGGCGATTTGTTTCGGGCTTAGGCTCGAAGCTCGTGGCTCGTAACTCGCCGCCAGTGTGACGAATCTGTAAATTCTTCCGCTAGCGGCGGTTGGAGGGTTTGACCTAATGGGGGACGGTTGCTATAGTCGAAGAGTCCCTATTTGGACGCGGGTTCGATTTCGACGTTCCGGCAGCTGGGATTGTAACTAGGGTCGTCCGCCAGGGCGGCCTCAACGCAACCTGAAGACCACGCCAGCAGTCCGCTACACAAGCGTCCCGCAATCGTCACGCAACTCGCGTGACACTGAGGCTATGACTTTGTTCGACGATACAACCAGCCACACCGATTCTTCCACTCAAACCATGACTTCCGAACATGACACGCATTCCGGAGGCTCGGCCGTGATAGACGCGCCCGAGCCCACAACCACTTCGCCCGCGGAAGCACAAGCTTCTGCCCCCGACGCCCCGGCCCATGAGGCCTCGACCCATGAGGTTCGGGCTGAGAATGCTCCCAGCCATGAGACGGCAAGCCCGGCGGTCGAGACTCCGGCTTCAGCCGCGAGCGATGACTTTGCCGCGGCGCTGGAGAACTTCACGACCGAGACCGAAGAGGCGGTCGGCGACGACCACGTGATTAAAGGCACGGTGGTCAAGCTGACGCCGACACAGGTGGTGGTCGACATCGGAGCGAAGTTGGAGGGGATGGTTGCCATCGCCGAAGTGCTCGATCACGAAGGGCAACCGCGGTTCAAGCCCGGCGATGAGATCGACGTGATGCGCGACAAGGGCGAGGTGGAAGAGGGCTACCTCAAGCTCTCGCACCAGAAGGCGCAGCGGCTGCGGGCATGGGACGACATTGAGAAGGCTTATAACGAGAAGAAGCCGATCAAGGGTGTAGTGGTCGAGCGGATCAAGGGCGGCCTGACGGTTGAGATCAACGGCGCGCGCGCGTTCCTGCCGGGATCGCAGGTGGATTTGCGGCCGATTCGCAACTTGGATGGCATGAAGGGCCAGACGATTGAAGTGGCCATCATCAAGCTGAACAAGAAGCGTGGCAATATTGTGGTTTCGCGCAAGCATCTGCTGGAAGAAGAGCAGAACGAAAAGCGCGGCAAGACGCTCGAGCACCTGGAAGAAGGCACGGCGTTAACGGGCGTGGTTAAGAACCTGACCGAGTATGGCGCGTTCGTGGATCTGGGCGGGATCGATGGTCTCTTGCACATCACCGATATGTCGTGGGGGCGGCTAACGCACCCGCGCGACCTGGTCAACGTGGGCGACCAGATTCAGGTCAAGGTCCTGAAGTACGACAAAGACAAGCAACGAGTCTCGCTGGGCTTCAAGCAGCTGACGCCGGACCCGTGGCTGGATGCCGAGCACCGCTATCCGGTGGGCGCGCATGTGCATGGACGCGTGATCAGCGTTACCGACTACGGCGCGTTCGTGGAGCTGGAGCAGGGCATTGAGGGCCTGGTCCACGTGAGCGAAATGACGTGGTCGAAGCGGATGAAGCATCCGACGAAGCTGGTGAACGTGGGCGATCAGGTGGAGTGCGTGGTGCTGCAGGTGAATCCGACCGAGCGCAGGATTTCGCTCGGTATGCGACAATTGGCGGCCAATCCATGGGATACGCTGCACGATAAGTATCCGGTGGGAGCAACCGTGGAAGGGCGTGTGCGCAACCTGACCGAGTTCGGCGCGTTCATCGAAATTGAAGATGGGATCGACGGCCTGGTGCACGTCAGCAATTTGAGTTGGACGACGCGGGTCAAGCATCCATCGGAAGTTTTGAAAAAGGGCGACCGCGTGAAGGCGGTGATTCTGGCGATCGAGCCCGACAAGCGGCGGCTGTCGCTGGGCGTGAAGCAGATGCAGCCGGACGTGTGGGAGAGTTTCTTCACCAAGCACCGCGTCGGCGACATTGTGCATGGCAAGGTGCTGCGCGTGGCGGCGTTCGGAGCGTTCGTGGAAATTGCCGAGGGCATTGAAGGTCTTTGCCATAACTCGGAGGCCGCGGACGACAAGGGACAGCCGATTCACCTGGAGCCGGGCAATGAGTTCGACTTCAAAATCATCAAGATGAATCAGGAAGAAAAGAAAGTCGGACTGAGTATCCGGGCGGTGGGCGAAGAAGCCTCGCGCCAGGAAGTGGAATCGTACAAGCATCCGACATCGTCGTCTTCCTCCTCGACCAGCACCACGATTGGTGATTTGATTTCGTGGAAACGGGCGGGGGGAGATAGTAACTAACCTCTTCTCCGCGGATTGACACGGATTTTCGCAGATCAGAAGGAAATGGGCCATCGGTAAACGGCGGCCTTTTTTCATGCCCTCAGCAACTCCGAGATCGCTAGGACGGCTGTTTCTGTAAATCACGCCCACATTCATACTTGGAGCAGCCGCCCGAACCTCTTAATCACCTAGTGCTCCCACCAGCCTATCTTCCTATGGGGTTAGCGCTTACTTCGCATCAATCTTCAGGTCGATGTAGACTTGCGTGCGGTTGTCGAACTGGCTGACGGTCTTGGTGTGGCTTTTGTGCTTGTTGAAGAGGGCGTAGACCTCGTAGTCAATGTTCGCTTGCAGGCCCGGGAAACGGTAGGTGCCTTCGGCCCCGACGATGTAGGTTTTCACCGAGCGATCACGCGTGTTGGTCAGATATACGACGGCATTCGGAAGCGGATTGTCAGCGTTGTCCAGTACCTTGCCGAGGAGAAGGCGGGTGGTGGGCTCGGCCTTCTTGTCGCGTCCGAACAACTGGGCGGCTGCCGGGACCGGAACTACGAAGAGTCCGAGCGTGAACATAGCGGCAACGGCGGCTGCGATTACGGCCCTTTTCATATGTCCATTGTGCCGATTTCGGCGCGCAAAGGCCACTACCAATTGAAGTGCAATCCGATGTCGGAGCGCTCGTCGCTGTCGATATGAACCTTGACTTCGGGGCCGGGCTGGAGGCGGCGGCCATCGGGTAGCTTGTAGCCCTTAACGTCGGCCCAGACAACGTAATCGGCGGGGCCGGGGGGCACGCGCTGGGCAAATTCGCCGGTATGATTGGAGTAGAGCTCCCAGCGGGGTTTCTTTTCGCGGGCTCGCCGGATTTTCACCTTGACGGCGTAAAGAGTGTGACCGTCGGGATCGAACACAGTTCCAAAAATGAGGGCGTAGGGCTTTACCTTTTCGCGCTCGCCGGCGCGGGCCGCGCCCGTGGCGATGGTGAGAATCGCGAGCAGGAACAGAACTATCCCGGCGATCGTGGGGCTGCGGCGGAATATCGGAATGCCTGGGAGCCTACTCAGAGGTCGTCCTCGTCTTCGTCGTCTTCCTTGTCGGCGTCTTCTTCGTCCTCGTCTTCGTCGTCAATTTCGTCTTCGCCGACCATCTTCAGTTCGATGGGGTTGACAGTAATCACCTCGAAGTCGGAACCGCACTCCGGGCACGAGACCACGGCACCTTCATCGACTTCATCTTCTTCGATGTCCAGGTCGGTCTCGCATTCAGGACAGTACACCATGCTTGCCTCCACGTTCAGGATACCCCCTGTTATATTTAGTTTCTTCGCGAGGAAAAGGTCAAGTGGGATACAGAGAAAATTGTGGGTTGCTAAAGAAAGCTTCCGAGAGGCATTTGGGCGTCCGCAGGGTGTCGGCTGGAGCGATGGCGCTAACTTTCAGTTTTTGCGCTGTTCTGTGTGCGGGACAGCAGGCGGCCGGTCGTGCGCAGGTTGCGCGTTCTGCCCATGAGGGCCTAGTCGACGCGCCGCCGGCCGACGCACGCATTGTGGAGGCGATCGGGAAGATTTCGCCGGATCGTATTCGGCAGACGATCGAAAAGCTGGTCAGCTTTGGGAACCGGTCCACGATTTCCCCGCAGGATGAGGAATCGATCAAAGCGGGCAAGGGGATTGGCGCGGCTCGAGAGTGGATCAAGAGCGAGCTTGAACGCGATTCGAGGGACTGCGGCGGTTGCCTCGAGGTCAAGACCGACTCCTTTGTTGAGCAGCCCGGAGAGCGGATTCCCAAGCCGACGGAAATCACCAATGTTTATGCGGTGTTGCGCGGCACGGACCCGGCACGGACGAATCGCATCGTGCTGGTTACGGGGCATTACGACTCGCGTAACAGCGATACGTTCAATGGCACCGATCCCGCGCCGGGCGCGAACGACGACGGCAGCGGCACAGCCGTGAGCCTGGAGTGCGCGCGCGTCTTGAGCAAGTATAAATTTCCGGCGACGATTATTTTCTTGACCGTCGCGGGCGAGGAGCAAGGCCTGAACGGCAGCAAGCATTTTGCGCAGATGGCCAAGCAGCAGGGATGGAAGATCGAAGCGGTTTTGAACAACGACATTGTGGGAGGCGACCGCAGTCCGGAGCAGGATGCCAGCGTGGTGCGGGTGTTCTCCGAGGGAATACCCGCGGCTGCGACCGATGCGGAAATAAAGCGGTTGCGCGCGCTTGGGGGCGAGAGCGATTCGACCTCGCGTGAACTGGCTCGCTACATTGCCGAGGTCGGCCGCACGTATCAAACCGGAGTGAAGCCGCTGCTTACATTTCGCCAGGATCGGTATTTGCGGGGCGGCGACCACTATTCCTTCAACCAGCAGGGATTCGCGGCTGTGCGCTTCACCGAATTCCGCGAAGATTACAACCATCAGCATCAGAATGTGCGTACGGAGAATGGCTTCGAATATGGTGATTTGCCGAAGTTTGTCGACTACGACTATGTGGCGCACGTGGCACGGTTGAACGCTGCGACGCTGGCCGCGCTGGCTTCGGCTCCGGCGGCGCCGGCGAACGTAAAGATGCTCACGAAAAACCTCGAAAACGACACGACTTTGACGTGGGAACCGTCGCCGGGAGCGACAGGCTACGAAGTTGTTTGGCGCAGCACCAGCGCACCGGACTGGGAACACCTACAAGTAGCGGCCGCGCTGAACAAAATGGAGCCGCCGGGTATCATCACCCGTGCAACTTTACCGCTTTCAAAGGATAATGGGATATTCGCTGTTCGCGCCGTCGACGCCTCTGGCCATCGCAGCCTGCCCGTCGTCCCCGAGCCGGAACGGTAGAAGAATCCGCATGCGCCGCGGCGGCACCATATCGTTCAGCTTCCCGCCCTTTGCCGGGTGGGTAAGGCGCATTGTGATTGCCTGCACGGCGATCTATCTTCTTCAGCTCATCTTGGAAAACGCATTCCGCATCAGCTTCCGCCCGGCGGAAGAACTGTTGGCGCTGATCCCCGTCTTCGTCATGAGGGGGGCGGTCTGGCAACTGGTTACGTACTCGCTGTTGCACGCCGGCTTCGGTCACCTGTTTTTTAACATGCTTACGCTGTGGTTCATCGGATCGTATCTGGAGCGCGATTGGGGACCGCGGCGGTTTATTGAGTGTTACCTGTTTTGCGTGGTGGGCGCGGCGCTGGTGACGGTTGGCATTGCTTACACGCATTTCCTCGGTATGAGCCCGCGCACGGCGACGGTGGGCGCTTCGGGAGGCATCTTCGGATTGCTCATGGCGTTCGGGATTCTGTATGCCGACCAAGAGATGTTTCTGTTTCCGCTGCCGTTTTCGATCAAGGCGAAGTATCTGGTCGGGATCTGGATCGTGGTCGCGATTGTGGGCGTGTTCAGCCCGACACAAGACGGTGTGGCTAACTTTGCGCACCTGGGCGGCTTGCTTTTTGGATTTCTCTTCGTCAAGTTTCTGCCACGGCGCGGCCTGACGTATACAGCCTCGGAGCAATATTTCGGCGCACGGAACTGGTATTACCGGTGGAAGCGGCGGCGGGCTGCGAAGAAATTCGAAGTCTACATGCGGCAGCACGACCGCAAGGTCAACTTTGACGAGCACGGGAACTACATCCCGCCGGATGATGACAAGAAGAATGGCGGGTCGAAGTCGGGCTGGGTGAACTAAGCTTCGGCCATCAGCCATCAGGAAAAACCCAGCTCTCCGAAGAGCTAATCGCCGCCAAGACGCGGAGTGCGCCGAGAAAATTCCTTTCTCTTTTCTTTTTTGCTTGGCTATCCGAATATCTCATCGAATCTTGCAAAGACGCGGGCAGGAAGCCGTGGTGCTTGTGCCTTTCCTTTGAAACCCAGATCGTGACCCGCGCCCTCCGCTTCTACTAATTCGTTTTTGGCGGGGATTAGCTTCAACGCGTTCTTCATCTCTTCGATGCTGCCGAACGGGTCGCGTGTGCCGTGGACGAAGAGGCTCGGTGTGCGCAGGTTTGGAAGGTGCTCGATGCGAAGCTGCCTGGGTTTGCGCGGCGGATGGAGCGGGTAGGAGAGGAGTAGGAGGCCCGAAACAAGGTCGGGCTCGGACGCACAGAGGATGGTGGATTGGCGGCCCCCGTAGGAGTGGCCGCCGAGAAATATTTTTCCGCTTGCCTGCTTTCGCAGGGCGGCAACCGCGTTGCGCAGGCCGGCGCGGTCGCGCTCGGCTTGGCCGGGAAAGGGAGGGCCGGTCGGCCGCTGCTGGCGATAGGGCAGGTCGCAGCGCAGAACCATGTAGCCGTGTCTACAGAAAGTTTCGGCGAGGGCGGCAAGCAAGGGAGCCGCGCAGTTGCTGCCGGCACCGTGGGTGAGGATGAGGGCATTGCCAGTGGGCTTTTCGGGCGAGTGCAGGAAGCCGCGCACGGCGGGGTGCAACGATGGATCGAAGAATGAAGTGATTCCGTCCAAGGCAATCCACTCGAAAACTTGACCTAAGAATTGCGGCGGCGCTTCCCTGTTGGCCGGTCGCTCTCCCCCACCGTGTGCAAGCGCATAAAATTGGTTGCGCCGGAGGACAACCTAGTTCCGGCCACCAGGCCGAGTACTTCTCCGGCGTGGATGAGCCCTTTTGGCAACAGTTCGTTTTCGGCCGTCTTAAGCATCGCCTCCGCCGACTCCCACTGGCTCTGATGGACCGGATGCACGCCCCAGAGCGCATTCATTCGGTTGCAAACATCGGGGTGGCGGCTGAAAGCGTAAATGCAGACCTTGGGGCGATGCTTGGAAAGCATGCGCGCGGTGTTGCCGCTTTCGGTAAAGACGGCGATGGCGCGCATGGGCAAATCTTCCGCGGCATGCGCGATCGACTCGCAGATGGTTTCCGCGACCGAATAGCGATGCTGCTCCCGACGCCGGCGTAGCGGCGTCGGCAACTGCGTAATGCTCGCCTCGGCTTCGAGGACAATGCGGGCCATCATGGCGACGGCTTCGCGGGGATAGCGCCCGCTGGCGGTTTCGCCGGAGAGCATGACGGCGTCGGTGCCATCGAAAATAGCGTTGGCTACGTCGCTCGCTTCCGCCCGCGTGGGACGCGGGTTTTCGGTCATGGATTCGAGCATTTGCGTGGCTGTGATGACCGGCCTACGCCACACCCCGGCACGCTGAATTACTTTTTTCTGAATGATAGGCACGCGCTCGGGCGGCACTTCAACGCCGAGGTCGCCGCGGGCGATCATGACGCCGTCGGTCACTTCGAGAATTTCTTCCAGATGCTCGATGGCCTGCGGCTTTTCAAGTTTGGCGATGATGGGCACCGATTTGCCATAGGTGCGCATCAGATCTTTGGCCAGGCGGATGTCGTCGGCCGAGCGCACGAAGGAGAGAGCTACGATGTCGACTCCATGCTTGAGACCGAACTGAAGATCGAGCTTGTCTTTTTCGGTCAGCGCAGGAATGGAGACTGCAGCCCCGGGCAGGTTGATGCCTTGATGCTCGGCGAGCAGGCCGCCGTTGCCGACTTCGCACTCCACATCGTTACCGCGAACGGCGCGGACTTTCAATTCAATGCGGCCATCGGAGAGCAGGATGAGCGCGCCCGGCTCGACTTCGCGAGCCAGGCCGGGAAAATCGGTCGAGAGGAGCGTGGCGGTTCCGGCGATGGCGCGCGGCGTGATGGTGAGGACGCTGCCGGTTTTCAATTCGACGGGCTTACCATCTTGTAGGTGCCCGGTGCGGATTTTGGGGCCTTGCAGGTCCTGGAGAATGCAGAGGGTGCGCTGGAGACGGCGGGCGGCGCGGCGCAGGCGCTGAATTCGCTGCGCGTGCTCGGGGTGCGTGCCGTGGGAAAAATTCAGACGCGCAACATCCATGCCGAGGCGCATGAGGTCGAGGATGGAGTCTTCGGAGTCGCAGGCCGGGCCGATGGTGCAAACGATTTTGGCGCGGCGCACGCGGGGGGATGGTTCTGCATCTGGCGTTGCGGTTAGCCGGCTGCCTGCGATGAGATCTGATTTGTGATTATTCACAGTGTTGACCTCAGCGGCCAAAGCCGCTAACTAAATGCGGCGCTTACCGCGGCGCTGAAGCGCTGCGCCACGCAAAACCTAGGCGCCCGGATCCCTACGCCTGAAGGGAAATCATACTGGAAGAGCGTGTGGATCGCCGTCAGCTTAATCGCTGGGGCGCGGCGGCACTTTCGTCAGCCCACGCGGGAAGAGCATGGCGTTAAACTCGGCGCCAATCAGGATGACCAGCGAGATGAGATACATCCAGACCAGCAGCGCAATCGCCACGCCGAGCGATCCGTAGATGATGCTGTAATTGGCATAGTGCTGGAGATACCATCCGAAACCGGCCGTGGAGAGCAGCCAGAGAGCGGTGGCGAGAACGGCGCCAGGCAGAACAGTGTGCCAGGGTTGCGTGCGTGGAACCGCGTTGTGATAGATGAGCTGAATGACGGCGATGCTGGTAAGGATCGCGATGATCCAGCGGATCAGGCCCCAAAGCAGCAAAACCAATGGGGTGAATTCGTGGCCCAGGTAAAACAGCAGGCGCGTTTCAATGCGGCTGCCGAAGGCGACCAGAATGGTGGCGAAGGTGAGGGGCAGGCCGGCCATCAACACGAGCGAAATTGAAATCAGGCGTTCCTGCACCAGGCCCCACGTTTTGGGAAGCTGGTAGGCGCGGCGGAATCCGTCCATCCAGGAAATAATCACGCCGGAAGCGGTCCACAAGGTGAGAAGCGAAGTGGTAACCAGCAAGCCGACCGGCCGATTCGAACTGCCGCGAAGATAGGACAGCGCGGTCGCGCTTCCGGCCGGCAGAATGCTGTCGAGCGCGTGCGAAATCTCGCGCACATAAACTTCGCCCCGGCGAATGGTCGCCATGACTGAGCCGAGCACGAGAAGGAACGGGAAAAAAGTGAGGATGGACGAGTAGGCACCGCCTTTGGCGATGGCGAAGGCGTCATGCTCGAAAGAGCGCCAAACGGATAAGCGAAACAAGCGCCAGAAGCGGCCGAGCGCGGGAGCCACGACGAGGCCACCCGGCATCGGCTCCTGAGAGGGAGTGCGATCCTCGGGCTGACCGGGCGCGTGCTTTGGCTCAATCGCTAGTGACATGAGGTTCGACTTGGACCCTTCGCCTTCGCTCAGGGCAGGCGGGCGAGGGCGCCCGTCTCTCCACAAAAACAAGGGGCGACTCTCGTCGCCCCCGCTGATGAATCATTGGCCTTACTCCGCGGCGAGTTCTTCGGTCTCGCCTTCATGCCGCATGAGTTCGAGCGCGCGCTCGGCCTCTTCGTAGGCTTGCGAAACCTCCTCCTGCACCTTGCTGGCGGCCTCTTCCATTTCCGGAGAGAGACGCACGTTGCGGTAATACTCCATGCCGGTGCCGGCGGGAATCAAGCGGCCCACGATCACGTTCTCCTTCAGCCCGCGCAGGTGATCGACAGCGCCCTGAATGGATGCCTCGGTCAGCACGCGCGTTGTCTCCTGGAAGGAAGCAGCGGAGATGAACGAATCGGTCGAGAGCGACGCTTTGGTGATGCCGAGCAGCAGCGGACGACCGGTAGCTGGCTTGCCGCCCTGCGCGATCACACGCTCGTTCTCCTCGTGGAAGCGGAACTTGTCCACTTGCTGTTCGAGCAGGAACTGCGTGTCGCCCACGTCTTCAACCTTCACCCAACGCATCATCTGGCGCACGATGACTTCGATGTGCTTGTCGGAAATGTTGACGCCCTGCAGCCGGTAGACTTCCTGGATTTCGTTGACCAGGTAAGACTGCAGTTCTTTTTCGCCGAGCACAGCGAGGATGTCGTGCGGGTTGAGCGGGCCGTCCATGAGCGGTTCGCCCGCTTTGACGCGCTCGCCTTCCTGCACGTTGATGTGGACGCCGCGCGGAACCGAGTATTCTTTTTCGGTGCCGTTGTCGGCGGTGACGTAGAGTTTGCGCTGGCCTTTTGCAACCTCGCCGAAACGAACCGTGCCATCGATTTCGCTGATGACGGCGGTTTCACGCGGCTTGCGGGCCTCGAAGAGTTCGACCACGCGCGGCAGGCCGCCTGTGATGTCCTTGGTCTTGGTGGTTTCGCGCGGGATCTTCGCCAGCACGTCGCCGGGGAAAACCGTGTCTCCATCCTGCACCATAAGGTGAGCGCGGGAGGGCATGAGGTAGCGTTTGCTCGATTTGCCCTTGATGACAACCGCGGGCTGGCGCTTCTCGTCGGGCGAATCGGCCACCACGTGACGCGACAGGCCGGTGACTTCGTCCACTTCTTCGTGGAGCGTGATGCCTTCCTGCAAGTCCTTGAACTGGGCCGTGCCGCCGATTTCCGTTAGGATCGCGAAGGTGTACGGATCCCATTCGACGAGAGACTGGCCGAGTTGCACCGGGCCGCCATCGGTCACCTTCACCTTGGCGCCGTACACGACCGCATAGCGCTCACGCTCGCGGCCCTTTTCGTCGACCACGGCGATCGAACCCTGGCGGTTCATCACGACCAGATCGCCGGTTTTCGACTTGACGGTTTGCAGGTTGATGAAGCGCACCAAGCCATTCGACTTGGCATCGAGGCGCGACTGTTCGGAAACTCGCGACGCGGTACCGCCGATGTGGAAGGTACGCATCGTGAGCTGCGTTCCGGGTTCGCCGATGGACTGCGCCGCGATGACACCGGTTGCCTCGCCGAGTTCGACGAGACGGCCGGAGGCGAGGTTGCGCCCATAGCACATGACGCAAACGCCGCGCTTCGATTCGCAGGTGAGCACGGAGCGAATTTTGACGCGCTCGATGCCGGCGGCCTGAATTGCGCCCGCCAGGTCTTCGGTGATTTCATGATTGATGTCGACGACGACCTGGCCGTCGTAGTCCTTGATCTTTTCGAGCGAAACGCGGCCGACGATGCGGTCGCGCAGCGGCTCGATGATCTCGCCCGCTTCGACGATACCGGAGACGAAGATACCGTCCACGGTGCCGCAGTCGTATTCGCTGATGATGACGTCTTGCGCCACGTCGACCAGACGCCGCGTCAGATAGCCCGAGTCAGCGGTCTTGAGCGCGGTATCGGCCAGACCCTTGCGGGCGCCGTGCGTCGAGATGAAGTACTCGAGCACTGTCAGCCCTTCGCGGAAGTTGGCCGTGATCGGCGTTTCAATGATTTCGCCAGTTGGCTTGGCCATCAATCCGCGCATGCCGGAGAGCTGGCGAATCTGCTGTTTCGATCCGCGAGCGCCGGAATCGGCCATGACGTAAATCGGGTTGAGTTCACCTTCCTTGTCGCGGCGCTGCATCTGGCCGAACATTTCGTCGGCAACTTTTTCCGTGATGGCCGACCAGATTTCGATCACCTTGTTATAGCGCTCGCCATTGGTGATGGCGCCGTCCAGGTATTGCTGCTGAACCGCGATCACCGACTTGTCGGCGTCGCGAACCAGCGTCTTCTTGTTGTCCGGGATCACCATGTCGTCGATGCCGATGGAGAGACCGGCCCGTGTTGCGTAGCGGAAGCCGAGCGACTTGATCTCGTCGAGCATCTTGACCGTGGTTTCGAGGCCGTAACGCAGATAGCAGTAGTTGACCAACTGGCCAATACCCTTTTTCTTGAGCAGGCCGTTGATGTACGGCATCGCCTCGCGGTCGCCGACGGCCTTGGGCAGATGGTCGTTAAGAATGGCGCGGCCGACCGTGGTGTTGATGTACTCGCGGTTGAACTGCACTGGGTCGGTATGGCTGACGTCCTGATCGTCGTAGGCCTGGGTCAGGTCAATGACCTCGCCGGTGAAACGCAGGCGAATCGGGGTCAGCGTTTCGACTTCGCCCATCTCGAGCGCGATGAGCACGTCGTCAATGTTGGCAAACGACCGGCCTTCACCCTTGGCTCCCGGTTTACCTTTGGTGAGGTAGTACAGACCGAGCACCATATCCTGCGTGGGGACGGTGATGGGCTGGCCGGATGCGGGCGACAGGATGTTGTGCGAAGACAGCATCAGCACGCTGGCTTCGACCTGGGCTTCGGGCGAGAGCGGAATGTGCACTGCCATCTGGTCGCCGTCGAAATCGGCGTTGAACGCCGTGCAGACGAGCGGGTGAATCTTGATGGCCTTGCCTTCGACCAGCACCGGCTCAAATGCCTGAATACCGAGGCGGTGAAGCGTGGGTGCGCGGTTGAGCAGGACGGGATGGTCCTTGATGACTTCTTCGAGGATGTCCCAAACGATATGCTCCTGCTGCTCGACCATTTCCTTGGCTTGCTTGATGGTAGTGCAGTTGCCCGTTTGCTCGAGCCGGTGGTAGATGAAAGGCTTGAAGAGTTCGAGCGCCATCTTCTTCGGCAAGCCGCACTGGTGCAGCTTCAACTCGGGGCCGACCACGATGACGGAACGGCCAGAGTAGTCGACGCGTTTGCCGAGCAAGTTCTGGCGGAAGCGTCCCTGCTTGCCCTTGAGCGTATCGGAGAGCGACTTGAGCGGGCGATTGTTGGCGCCGCGCAGTACGCGGCCGCGGCGGCCGTTATCGAACAGTGCGTCGACGGCCTCCTGCAGCATGCGCTTTTCGTTGCGTACGATGACTTCGGGAGCGTGCAGGTCCATCAGCTTCTTCAACCGGTTGTTGCGGTTGATGACGCGGCGATAGAGATCGTTGAGATCGGACGTGGCAAAGCGTCCGCCGTCGAGTGGAACCAGGGGGCGGAGTTCGGGTGGAATCACCGGGAGCACATCGAGAATCATCCACTGCGGCTTGTTGCCGCTCTTGCGGAAAGCTTCGACTACTTTCAGCCGCTTGGCATACTTGAGGCGCTTCTGCAGCGAGGTTTCGTTCTTCATCTTCTCGCGCAGTTCGATGGAGAGGCCATCGACCTCAATGCGCTTTAGGAGTTCTTTGATCGCTTCGGCGCCCATCATGGCTTTGAAGCCGGTGGGGCGGAACTGCTGATCCAGTTCGCGGAACTTGGCTTCGTCCTTGATAACCTCGCGCTCCTTTACCGCCGCGTCGCCGGGATCGACGACGACGTAGGCTTCGAAGTAGAGAATCGCTTCGAGATCGCGCAGGGAAATATCGAGCAGGTGGCCGATGCGGCTGGGCAGGCCCTTAAAGAACCACACGTGCGAACAGGGCGAGGCCAGTTCGATGTGGCCAAGGCGCTCGCGGCGTACTTTCGAGAGCGTGACTTCCACGCCGCACTTGTCGCAGATCACGCCGCGGTGCTTCATGCGCTTGTACTTGCCGCAGAGGCACTCCCAATCGGTGACCGGACCAAAAATGCGCGCGCAGAAAAGGCCATCGCGCTCCGGCTTGAAAGTGCGGTAGTTGATGGTTTCGGGCTTGGTGACTTCCCCGTGCGACCAGCTCCGGATTTTTTCCGGTGACGCCAGGCTGATGCGAATGGCATCGAAGTCAGCAACAGGGTTGGCCAGATCAAATGGGCTTGAACGAAACATGTGCCTCCGCTTTCCTCGGCTATACGCCGCCGCTCGCGGCTCTCTACTTCAGTTCTCAGTTGTCGGTTCTCAGTTCTCAGTAAAACCGGCTTGAGATCGTTGCCTATTCGCGGCGCTGAGAGCGGGCACCGCGACGGCCAATTGCACAAAACTTTTCTGGGCATCTCTCGGCTCCAAGCTCGACTCAGCTCTCTACGACTGAGAACTGGGAACTGAGAACCGGGAACTGCTTTCTTAATCTGCTGCTACGGCCACCGGCTTCTTCTCCGTGGCCTTGATCAACTCGACATCCAGGCAAAGGGCCTGCAACTCGCGAATCAGCACGTTGAACGATTCCGGCACGCCCGGCTCCATCGCGGCCTCGCCTTTGACGATGGCCTCATAGATTTTGGTGCGTCCGTATACGTCGTCCGACTTCGCGGTGAGCAGTTCCTGCAGGATGAACGCCGCGCCGTAAGCTTCGAGCGCCCAGACTTCCATTTCGCCGAAGCGCTGGCCGCCGAACTGCGCCTTGCCACCCAGCGGCTGCTGGGTAATGAGCGAGTACGGGCCGATGGAACGCGCGTGAATCTTGTCGTCCACCAGGTGCGACAGTTTCAGCATGTAGATGTAGCCGACGGTGATCGGCTGCTCGAACGCTTCGCCGGTCATGCCGTCGCGCAGGTTAGTCTTGCCTGAGGTAGGCAGCCCAGCTCGCTCGAGGAGCGCCTTGATCTCGGTCTCGCGAGCGCCGTCGAACACGGCCGAGCCCATGAACACGCCTTTCGTGAGCGTGGGAGCAACGGCTTCGAGTTCGTCTTCGCTCATATCGGCGATGGTGTCGGCCAGCACTGTGTCTTTAAACAGCGCTTTCAGATCGCGCCGAATCGCTTCCGCGCGCGTGTTCTGTTTGAGCAACTCCGTGATCTTCTTGCCCAGTTCGTGACCGGCCCAGCCGAGGTGCGTTTCGAGAATCTGGCCCACGTTCATACGACTCGGCACGCCGAGCGGGTTGAGGACGATTTCGACTGGCGTTCCATCCTCGAGGTACGGCATGTCCTCTTCGGGCAGCACGCGCGCGATCACGCCCTTGTTGCCGTGGCGGCCGGCCATTTTGTCGCCGACGCTCAGCTTGCGCTTCATGGCGATGTAGACCTTCACCAGCTTGATGACGCCCGGCGGCAGCTCGTCGCCCTTAGTCAGTTTGTCTTTCTTCTCGTTGACGATCTTCTTGAGCACATCGATCTGGCGCGAGGTCATTTCCTCGATCTCGTCGATCTGCTCGTTCACGCGCGGGTCCTTGTCGGCGTACTTGATGCGCTTCAGGTTGCGCGTCGAGATGCGCTCGATGGCGTCGCGGTCGAGAATCGTGTCCTTGGTGAGCAGGCGCTTGTTGGTGCGCTCGTCGTGCAAGTCGGCTTGTACTTCCTTGCCGCCCAGCAGGTCTTCGAGACGCTTCAGGCGCTCGTCGGTAAGAATTCGGATTTCGTCCGAGAGGTTCTTTTCGAGTTTTGCAACCTGATTGGCCTCAATCGCCTTGGCGCGCTCGTCTTTCTCCTGGCCTTTGCGGGAGAAAATCTTCACGTCGACCACAACGCCTTCGATTCCAGGCGGGCAGTAGAGCGAAGCGTCGCGCACGTCGCCGGCCTTTTCGCCGAAGATGGCGCGCAGCAGCTTTTCTTCCGGCGTGAGCTGGGTTTCGCCCTTAGGCGTAACTTTGCCGACGATGATGTCGCCCTGCTTGATGCTGGCGCCGATGCGGATCACGCCCGCTTCATCCAGATTGCGCAGCGTGGACTCGCTGACGTTTGGAATGTCGCGCGTCACTTCCTCGGGGCCGAGCTTGGTATCGCGGGCTTCGAGTTCGAACTCCTCGATGTGGACGGAGGTGTAATAGTCCTCCTTGACCATTTTTTCGGAAACGAGGATTGCGTCTTCGAAGTTGTAGCCGCGCCACGGCATGAAGGCGACGAGCACGTTGCGGCCGAGCGCCAACTCGCCGAAATCGGTGCAGGGACCGTCGGCAATGACCTGGCCCTTCACCACGCGCTGGCCTTTCTTCACGATCGGCTTCTGGTTAATGCAGGTGTTCTGGTTCGAGCGCTTGAACTTGGTGAGCTGATAAATGTCGCTGCCCACTTCACGCGAAAGCTGCATCGGATGATGTTCGCCTTCGACGCGCACGATGATGCGCTCGGAATCGACCGAGTCGATAATGCCGTTGCGTTTGGCCAGAATCACGGCGCCGGAATCGCGCGCGGTGACGCCTTCCATACCGGTTCCGACAATGGGAGCCTGCGCGCGGAGCAGCGGGACGGACTGGCGTTGCATGTTCGCGCCCATCAGTGCGCGGTTCGCGTCGTCGTGCTCGAGGAAGGGAACGAGCGACGCGGCGACCGAAACGAGTTGCTTCGGGCTGACGTCGACGTAATCGACTTCATCGCGATTGACCAGCACGAAGTTGCCCTGCTTACGGGCGTTCACCAGTTCGGAAGCGATGCGGCCTTTTTCGTCGAGTTCGACGTTGGCCTGCGCGATCACGTGTCGGTCTTCCTCCCATGCGGAGAGGTAGAACGAGAACGGGTCGATTTCGATCGGCTTCTTGCGGCGTTCCTTCAGGTCGGCATTGACCTTCTCTATCTCGCTTTTTTCCGCGTGATCTCCGACCTTGTAATCGCTGTCGCCGGCGTTCACGACCTGCACAAAATCGACGACGCGCGCGCCCTTGACCTTGCGGTAGGGCGACTCGATGAAACCGTAGTCGTTGATGCGCGCAAAGCAGCTCAGCGAAGAAATCAGTCCGATGTTCGGGCCTTCCGGCGTTTCAATCGGGCAGATGCGGCCGTAGTGTGTAGGGTGCACGTCGCGGACCTCGAAACCCGCGCGCTCACGCGACAGACCGCCCGGCCCAAGAGCCGAGAGACGCCGCTTGTGCGTGATTTCCGAGAGCGGGTTGGTCTGGTCCATGAACTGCGAGAGCTGCGATGATCCGAAGAACTCCCGGATCGCGGCCATGACGGGCTTGGCGTTGACCAGGTCGTGAGGCATGGCCGTCGACATCTCCTGGTAGACGCTCATCTTTTCCTTGATGGCGCGCTCCATGCGGACCAGGCCAATGCGGAACTGGTTTTCCATCAACTCGCCCACCGCGCGCACGCGGCGGTTGCCGAGGTGATCGATGTCGTCGACCGCGCCGATATTCTTGCGCAGCTTGAGCAGGTACTTGATGGTCGCGTAGAAATCGTTGGGGTCAAGCGTGCGCTGCTCGAGGCTGGTCGCTTCCTGGTTCTCAAACAGCTTGATGTTGAATTTCAGACGGCCCACGCGCGAGAAATCGTACTTCCGCGGGTCGAAGAACATTCCTTGGAACAAGGCGGTCGCCGTGTCGAGCGTAGGTGGATCGCCGGGACGCAGCTTGCGGTAGATTTCAATCAACGCTTCCGACGGCGTGGTGACCGAATCGCGCCGCAAGGTTTGGCTGATTACCGTGCCCACGTCGTCGCGCTCGGGGAAGAACACGTTCATCTCGACAACGCCCGACTCCAGAATCTTCGCCAGCTTATCGGCGGTGATTTCGGAGTTGGCTTCGAGCAGAACTTCGCCGGTGGTCGTGTCCACGATGTCACTCGCGGACCACGCGCCTTCGAGGTCGGTCGTATCGACTTCGATCTCGCTGATCTTCGCCTTCTGAATTTCCTTCAGAACCGCATGGCTGATCTTGCGGCCGGAGTGCGCAACTTCGTCGCCCGATTTCGACTTGATGCTGTGGGCCAGCTTCATGCCGACGAGATTGGTCGGCTTATCGACAGCCGGATCGAGTGTCCAGTAAAGCTTCTGGTCGCGGACCACGAGGCGGTCGGTGGTGTAGAAAGTCTTGAGAATGTCTTCGCCGGAGCGGAGGCCAAGGGCGCGCAGGAAGATCGTACCCAGGAATTTGCGCTTGCGATCGATGCGCACGTAGAGCACGTTCTTCTGGTCGTATTCAAACTCAACCCAGGAGCCACGATAGGGAATGATCTTGCCGAGGAAGTAGGTGCGGTTGTTCGCGGTCTCGAAGAACACGCCCGGCGAACGGTGCAACTGGCTGACGATGACGCGCTCGGTGCCGTTGATGATGAACGTACCGTTCTGCGTCATCAGCGGAACGTCGCCGAAGAAAACTTCCTGCTCTTTGATGTCGCGGATAGAACGGGCGCCGGTCTCAGCGTCCTTGTCCCAAATGGTAAGGCGCATGGTGACTTTGAGTGGAGCGGAATAGGTCATGCCGCGCTCTTCGCACTCAGCCACGTCGTACTTGAGCTGCAAGCCAACCGGGTCGCCGCACTTGTTGCAGAAGTCGGGAGTATTCGCGTTGTAGGTGCCGCACTTGTGGCAGAGCACCTCACCGGGATGGAACGGGTCGGTAATCACCGTCGATCCGCAGTTTTTGCAAGTGGTGCGGAGGTGGTGCAGGCCTTTAAGGTGTCCGCACTTGCACTCCCAGTTGCCGATGGAGTAGTCGACGAACTCGAGTTGCGAGACGTTGCGGAAGTCGGCGATGGGAAACACCGACTGAAACACGGCCTGCAATCCGCCGTCTTCGCGCTCGCTCGGCAGCTTATCCATCTGCAGAAAGCGTTCGTAGGAACGCTTCTGAACCTCGATCAGGTTCGGAATCTTGATGGTCGCTGGAATTTTGGAAAAATCAAAACGCTTGCGGTGGATATTATGCTTTGCCATTCTACGAAGCTCCTGCTTTCAGGCAGCCTGGGGGCTGCAAATACAGCGCGGAATGTGGCCCGAAAAAGACCGGGTACTGCTAGCGGGCGGTGTGCGCGGTAAAAAAGCGCGAGCACCTGCGGGGACATGACTGTCCGCAGGCGCCGCGTGCGACGCTTAGTGTCAAGTAATTTGTAAAGTTCCGCGCCAGTTCAAAAGGCCTGTTCCGTCCCGCCGCCCGCGGGACCGGCTGCCAAAACTTATCCCAGCGATCCTTGTTCCGCACCCTGGGTCTATTTCGGAGGACACGGATCGCTGTCGCCTCAGATGAAGCCAGGGTAAGCGGGTTATTTATAAGATGTTAACACGCCGCCCCAGGATTCAGCCAGTGTTCGGTCGAAAAATTGCAGGGCGAGGTGGTTCAAACGGCCTAATCCTGATCGCAAGACCGTCCGAATCCACCTGCGCCCGCGAGCTTACTTCACCTCGACCGTAGCTCCCGCCTCGGTGAACTTCTTCTTGATAGTCTCGGCTTCGTCCTTCGAAACGCCCTCTTTGATCGGCTTGGGAGCGCCGTCAACCAGGTCCTTGGCTTCTTTCAGGCCCAGGCTCGTGACCTCGCGTACCGCCTTGATCACATTGATCTTATTGGCGCCAACCTCTTTGAGGATAACGCTGAATTCGGTCTTCTCTTCAGCCGGAGCCGCTGCGCCCGCCGCCGCGCCGCCGCCGGCAACCATAACCGGGGCTGCCGCCGCTGCCGACACGCCAAGACGCGATTCCAGTTTCTTCACCAGCTCCGCCGCCTCGAGGAGCGACAAGCCTACGATTGATTCTTCCAACTGCTGCAGATCCGCCATTGTGTTCTCCAGTTCGTTGAGCCGCGGCTAGCCGCGACTCTACTTCGGTGATTTGCGATTTCGCTATCGCTCCGCCGGGTTTCCAGTGCGACCAGGCCTACTTCTCGGCGCCAGACAACGCCAAGTCTCAGCCGCGCAACCCCCGCTTCGAGATAACCAAATCTTTTTCGGCCGGCTCGCGCCGCCCGGAAATTGTGTAATTTCGTAATCGGGTAATTTTGTAACCTGAAGACCTGATCATCCGTTGCTTCTGGGTTTCAGATTACAAAATTGCAAAATTACCCAATTACAAAATGCAGGAGGCTTACGCCTCCTTAAACTTCTTCTCCTGCACGCCCTGGTTGACGACCACCGCCAGGTTGCGTCCGACGGCGCCGATAGCCGTCGCCAAGCGCTGCGCGGGTGCGTTCAGCATGAACAGGAGCTTCGCGTAAATCTCTTCCTTCGACGGCATGGTGGCCAGCGCGTCGATCTCTTTTACAGAGATCACGCGGCCTTCGACCACGCCCGCCTTGAAGGTGAACTCCGGGTTGTCCTTGGCGTACTTCGCTAGCGCCTTGGCCAGCGCGACTGGATCGCCCTCGGTGTATGCGATCGAAGTCACGCCTTCGAGGTTCTTCAGCGCCTCAGCGATCTTGGTATCCTTGGCCGCGCGCTCGGCCAGCGTGTTCTTGACCACGCGATACTTTGCGCCCGAGGTGCGCAGCAGCTTGCGCAACTCGAAGTCCTGCGCCACGGTCAGCTTGCTGTAAGTGGCGACGATCACGCTCGAAACGTTCTTCAAATCGCCGCTGAGTTTTTCAACCTGCTCAACTTTCTTTGCTCTGGTAACCGCCATATTCAAACCCTTTCAGAAATAAGTCGTTGGTCGTCTGTCGTTGGTCGTTCGGATCGTCGGGTGCCTTCCAGGTTTTCCGAACGACTAACGACCATCGACGAACGACGGCCTTATGCCTTCGCCGCCGTCTCGATCGGAGTCGTATCCAGCGGAATGCCGGGTCCCATCGACGAACTCAGGTAGCAGCCCTTGATGTACTTGCCCTTCGCAACCGATGGCTTGGCTTTGATCACGCTCGAAATCAATGTCGTGGCGTTATCAATCAGCTTGTCGGGCGTGAACGAAATCTTGCCCACCGGACAATGCACAAGCGCGGTCTTATCGGTGCGGAATTCGACCTTGCCGGCCTTCACTTCCTGCACCGCACGCGCCACGTCCATGGTGACTGTGCCAGTCTTCGGATTCGGCATCAGGCCTTTGGGGCCGAGCACTTTGCCCAATCGGCCTACGGATTTCATCATGTCGGGCGTGGCAATCAGCGCGTCGAAGTCGGTCCAGTTTTCTTTCGTGATCTTCTCGACCATGTCTTCGCCGCCGACAAAATCGGCTCCGGCCGCTTCCGCCTCGCGCACTTTTTCGCCCGTGGCAATGACCAAGACTTTTTTCGACTTGCCGAGGCCATGCGGCAGCACGACCGTGCCTCGCACCATTTGATCGGCGTGCTTGGGATCGACCCCGAGACGCATCGTGACCTCAACCGTCTCGTCAAATTTTGCGTATTTTACTTTCTGCAGAAGTGGAACTGCTTCCTGCAGCGTGTAAGGACGCGCCTCAACTGCCTTGCGCGCCTTCTCAATATTCTTTCCTGACTTCTTCATTTTCACCTCGTCTCCCACCGCGCATCGCTAATCTGATGAGCCGTGGTGCTGTTGACAATAACTTACGTCGTTGGTCGCTCGTCGTTAGTCGTTAGCAAACCCTTCCGAGCGACTGCCGACCAACGACCGACGACGGTCTTACCCTACTACTTCAATCCCCATGGACCGCGCCGTGCCGCGTACGCTCTTGATCGCTGCATCCACCGACGCCGCGTTGAGGTCGGGCATCTTTTGCTTGGCGATCTCCTCAACCTGCTTGGCGGTCACTTTGCCGACCTTATCTTTATTCGGAACGCCCGATCCCTTGGCGATTCCCGCGGCGCGCTTGAGCAGCACCGACGCCGGCGGCGTCTTCGTAATAAAAGTGAACGAGCGGTCGCTATAAACTGTGATCACGACCGGAACAATCAAGCCTTCGAGTTCCTTCTGACTGGTGCGGGCGTTGAACTGCTTGCAAAACTCCATGATGTTGACTTGCGCCTGACCGAGCGCCGGTCCCACGGGAGGCGCAGGAGTCGCTTTGCCCGCCGCGATCTGCAACTTTACTGAACCTGTGACCTTCTTTGCCATGATGCCTTTCCTATGCCGGCCCTGAGTCTAGGATTTTCGGCTCAGCGAATCCGGAAATCAGCTACTGGCTGCTAGCCTTTAGCTACTAGCAAACCCAATTACGCAACTTTCTCGACTTGCCCAAACTCCAGTTCCACCGGAGTGGAGCGGCCGAAGATCGTCACCATCACTTTCAGGGTCTCGCGGTCTTCGTTCACTTCGTCGACAATACCGGTGAACGTCGCAAACGGACCTTCCGAAATCCGGACCGTTTCGTTCTTTTCGAACTTGACCTTGAGCTTCGGCTTCTCGCGGCTGTCGGCAACCTTATATACGATGTGATTGACTTCTTCGTCGGAGAGCGGGGTGGGTTGCTGGCCCGTGCCGACGAATCCGGTCACGCGCGGCGTCGATTTCACCACGTGCCACACCTGGTCGTCCATGTCCATTTCCACCAGCACATAGCCGGGATAGAACATGCGCTCCGAAGTGTACTTCTTGCCGCCGCGGACTTCGGTGACCGATTCGGTCGGGATCAGCACCTTGCCGATTTTGCCCTGCAGCCCAAACGCTTGAATGCGCGATTCGAGCGACTCCTTCACCTTGCGCTCGAATCCCGAATACGCGTGGATGATGTACCACTTCATATTCGGATTGCGCGGAGCTTCGCCGCCGGCAGCGGCTTCTGCAGGCGCCGCACCTGCTGCGGTTTCTACCGGCGCGACTGGCGCGCTCTGCGCAGTGCCCGCTGCGCCTTCGACTTTTTCGTCATCCACCATGAAATCGCTTCTTTCGCTCGCGCGCTAACGGCGCGATAAATAATGCAGCATCCGCTCCAGCGATTGGCTGATCGCGAGATCCACCAGCCAGAAGTAAAGCCCGAACAGAAACACGGTGATGATGACCACCGTGGTCGTTCCCTGGACTTCTTTGCGCGAAGGAGACGTAACCTTCTTCATCTCCGTGCGCACGTCGCTGTAAAAGGACTTGATCCGCTCCGGCCAGGACCTCACGGCGGTCGTAATCGCGTTTTGTTCGACTGCTGTTGCCATACCTTCCCGCTTTCCTCGACTGCTTCCCTCAAAACTCTGGCAGGGGCGGAGGGATTCGAACCCCCAAGTTCGGTTTTGGAGACCGACAGTTTAACCGTTGAGCTTACGCCCCTGTTTTTCCCTGTCATCCTGAGGCGACGTTTTCTGTCGCCGAAGGATCTCTACTCCCAGATCCCTCGCTTTCGCTCGGGATGACGCCAGCGGGCTCCCGCTTCGCTCACGTCCGCTAAACGGCGTCACTTAACCTCTTTATGCGGCGTGTGCTTGCGGCACCGGCTGCAAAACTTCTTCTTCTCGATGCGATCCGGCGTTGTCTTCCGGTTTTTCATGGTCGAGTAGTTCCGCTCTTTGCAATCGCCGCATTGCAACGTAATAATTTCTCGGGGCATAAAAACAGCTCCTAGCTCTTAGCTCAACCCCGGCCTGGGCCGGGTTTTACTTCTGCAATCTGACCTCTTACCTCTAACCTCGCCCTACTGAATAATTTCCGCGATCGTGCCAGCGCCCACCGTGTGCCCGCCTTCGCGAATCGCGAAGCGCAAGCCCTTTTCCATGGCCACCGGCGTAATCAGTTCGATCACGAGCGAAACGTTGTCTCCCGGCATCACCATCTCCGTGCCTGCCGGCAACTCCGCGACGCCCGTTACGTCTGTCGTGCGCAGATAAAACTGCGGACGGTATCCCTTGAAGAATGGCGTGTGCCGTCCGCCTTCCTCTTTATTCAGAATGTAAACCTCCGCCTTGAACTTCGTGTGCGGCGTAATCGATCCCGGCTTCGCCAGCACCATGCCGCGCTCCACGTCTTCTTTCGCGACGCCGCGCAGCAGCAACCCGGCATTGTCGCCCGCCATGCCCTCGTCCAGCTGCTTCTTAAACATTTCCACGCCCGTCACGACGGTCTTTCTCGTCTCGCGGAAGCCGACAATTTCCACTTCCTCGCCCACCTTGATCTTCCCGCGCTCGATTCTCCCCGTCACCACCGTGCCCCGACCCTGAATCGAAAAAATATCTTCGATCGGCATCAGGAACGGCTTGTCCAGTTCGCGCGCCGGTTGCGGCACACTCTTGTCCACCGCCTCCATCAGCGCATCGACCTGCTTCTCCCATTTCTCTTCGCCGTTCAGCGCGCCTAGAGCCGATAGCCGAATCACCGGCACATCGTCGCCCGGGAATTTGTAGCCCTTCAGCAACTCGCGCACTTCCAGTTCGACCAGGTCGAGCAGTTCGGGATCGTCCACTGCATCGCACTTGTTGAGCGCGACGACGATGTACGGCACACCGACCTGACGCGCCAAAAGCACGTGCTCGCGCGTCTGCGGCATGGGGCCGTCGGTCGCCGCGACCACCAGGATCGCGCCATCCATCTGCGCCGCGCCCGTGATCATGTTCTTGATGTAGTCGGCGTGGCCCGGGCAATCCACGTGCGCGTAGTGCCGGTTCGCCGTCTCGTACTCCACGTGCGCCGTGGCAATCGTGATGCCGCGCGCCTTCTCTTCCGGAGCGTTGTCGATCGAATCGAACGACCGGAACACGATCTTCGGGTTGTGCTTCTGCAACACTTTCGTGATCGCCGCCGTCAACGTCGTCTTGCCGTGATCGATGTGCCCGATCGTCCCGACGTTGCAGTGCGGCTTAGTGCGGTCAAATTTTTCCTTCGCCATAATTACGTTGCCTCGCTCATCAGTTAGGAATACTGATACAGCTTGTGAAACTTTGCCCGCAAAGCGGGATCCACTTCCTCGATCTTCGACAGGTAAAACTCTCGCACCTGCGCCTGATCGGAGACCGGCAGCGAATCATACAACGCTCGCGCTGTCCCAGCCTTGTTCCCGGCGGCCTCGTCCAGCGCATTCGCCGCCAAAACCAGCTCGAAGTTGCGAACCTGAACCCGGCTCGACGAAAGCGCCTTCAAAAACTTCGCAGCCCGCTCGCCGGCGACGGCCTTCTCAATCGCGCCCTTCAACTCGGCGAACTCGCCTTCCCTAACAACCCTGATCGTGGCCTGCTCGAACGCCATTTAATTTGCCCGTCCGCAAAACGCCTCAACTCTGGAGCGGGAGACGGGAATCGAACCCGCGACCAACAGCTTGGAAGGCTGTGACTCTACCACTGAGTTACTCCCGCCCAAACCAGCTGTCAGCTCTCGGCTGTCAGCTCTCAACAAACTCTGGAGCCGATGATCAGGATTGAACTGATGACCTCTCCCTTACCAAGGGAGTGCTCTACCAACTGAGCTACATCGGCTCTACCACTGTTTAACTGTCAATCCACCGAAGTCGACCGGCCCCGCTCGTCCTCGATCCGGGTCCGCCAGTAGAACAGCGCTGACTTAAGCGCGAACAGTCCCAGGATCAGCAGCGTTCCAGTTCGCAGCTTCAGATTGAAATCGAAAATCTGAATCGGTTCATCCGACAGCGTCGTCCAGGCCAGAATGCCCAGGACCGCATACGCGATGAGCGCGAGCACGAACTTCTTATTAACGGTCAACTTCTGTTACCGCCCTACACCGTGCTGAAAACCTCAGCGTCGAGCTCCCTCGCAAAAAGCGCTCGGGATTTCGCCAGCAGGCTCCCGCTCCGCTCACGCCTGCTAAACGGCTCAATCTGGTGCACAGGGGAGGATTCGAACCTCCGTACCTCCTGAGAGGGACAGATTTACAGTCTGTTGGCTTTAACCGCTCACCCACCTGTGCAAATCCGGAAACCTCGTCCTAACGAACTAAACAACACACCGGCGTCGCCAACCACTTCGCAGCTCGGGAAACAAATTGCGGGATTCCTCGCCTGACAACTACACTCGCCTGAAAATTACTGGATGGAGTGCGTTATAACCGTTGCGCCGCTCGGGGCCCCCAGCGCGCCCGCTTTTGGCGTGATGGGGTAACTTCGCGCGTCTCCGCGCAGACCGCCGTGTTTCCGGAAAAATCATTCTCTGGAGCTGGCGAAGGGATTTGAACCCCTGACCCTCTGATTACAAATCAGATGCTCTACCGACTGAGCTACGCCAGCAGGTGGAAGCAAGTCCTTTCAGGCACAATACTTCCCTAATCCCTTCCTGAACATCCGGGACAATTATTTAAGGTATCACAAGGGGTATGGGGGTGCAACCGGAAGAGCCCGGCGCGGAATACCCGAACTCCCTAATCGACCGGTCTTATCACTGGAACCCGTGCCCGCCCTCACTGACGGCCGCTCAACATTCTCATAAATTATGGCCGTAAGCCCTCGTTCACCAAACTTTCTCCCCGGTGGGCGAATGTCTAAAAGGAGGCGCCCTGCCATGCTGCAATCTTCTACCAGCAAGCTGAAACTCTCCTTCGACACCGTCTTTTATTATGTGACCAACATGGAGGCGTCCATCGCCTTCTATCGCGACGTTCTCAGTCTTCCTCTGGCATCGCACGATTACGTCGCGCGCTTCGATCTGGACGGAGTGCTGGTCGAACTTGTGCCCGCCCCGCCCGGAGCGGCCGTCCCCGGCACCGGAAACGCGCGCCTGTGCTTCGCGGTGTCCGACCTCAAAGAGACTGTCGAGCAATTGCACGCCCGCCGCATTGAGACCAGCAAGATTGAGCACAAAAAAGGCGGGGACCTGGCCTTCTTTCGGGATCCCGACGGCAACGAACTCTGCCTCTGGCAGTATGACCACGTTGAAGGCGCGAACGAACTGGTGAAGTCGGCGGAAATCCACCCGTAGGGCCGGGCTCAGTTGGGCCTGGGCGTCCGGCTTCAGGGGCATTCCCATGCATAAGTGATGGCAAGAATCCGCTTTGGAGCCGCCCTAGGGTAATGCTAGACTTTCCCTATGCCAACCCTATATGTGGAAAACGTGCCCAAGAGCCTCTACGAAGCCCTGCGCGCCCGTGCCCGCAAGAACCGCAGTTCCATCGCCGCCGAAGTGATCGCGCTGTTAAAGGACACCGTGCCCACCGCGGCCGATCTCAAGCGGCGCCGGCGTCTGTATGACGACTTGGCCGAAATCCGCTCCCACAAGCCCCCCGGAAAGGGTCCCTTCCCCTCTACGGAGGAGACGATCCGCGAGGACCGGGCGCGGTGAAGACTTTTGTTCTGGACGCCAGTGTCGCCGCAAAGTGGGCGTCACCCGGCATTGTTGAGCCTCTCGCTGATCGCGCCGACCGCTTTCTTCGTGCATACGTGGACGGATCAATCCAAGTCCTCGTTCCGGATCTGTTCTGGCTCGAAATCGGCAGCTTTCTCTGGAAAGCCGCAAAGCGCGGCGAGATCACATCTCTAATGGCGCGCCGCGCCCTGGAGCGGATGCTCAACTGGGACTTCCCGACGCTGCCGAGCCGAGCCGTTCTGCCCGAGGCACTCAAGATCGCCAGCGATTTTAGCCGGACTGTTTACGACAGCACTTACGTTGCGCTGGCCGTTGCCACGGGCAACGATCTCATTACCGCCGACGAGCGCCTGGTGAACGCTCTCGCCTCGCGGTTCCCGGTCCGCTGGCTTGGTGCCTTCTACGAATAGCCTTCCCTCTCGCCTGTCGGATTGACTGCCACTCGCAGCGTTCCCCAGTACAGTTCGGCCGCCTTCTCGGTTACACTATCTAGCAGGCGATGGAGTTCGCCATGAACCGCCCTCCGGGCTAATAACTCCTACCGAGCTGTTGTTAAACTCAGCAGGAGGACTCCGTCGCGTGAACTATCTCTGGATCGCCCTGGGTGCGGTGGTCGGCGCCAGCGCCCGCTACTTCCTCAGCACCTACATCGGCCGACACTTCTCGACCGTCTTTCCCTACGGCACGTTGCTCATCAACATCACCGGTAGCCTCATCCTCGGATTCTTTCTCGTTTACGCGAGCGAGCGCGTGCTTCTCGATCCGCGCTGGCGCCTGCTAGTGGCAGTCGGCTTCTGCGGCTCTTACACGACGTTCTCGAGCTACGCGTTTGAAAGTTTTGCCCTCATGGAGCAAGGCCAGTGGCTGCTGATGGGCCTTAACATTTTGTCGAGCAATGCACTCTGCCTGGCCGGAGTGCTGGCCGGCGCGGCGCTGGCGAGGGGGCTGTAGAATGGACCGCGCAGACGCTGCCCAACAAACACCCGAAACGAGGAAACACGCCGTGGCCGTTCAAGTCACAATGTATCTGACCGAGCGCGACTCCTGGCATCATCATCCGCTCCATCTGGAAATCCTGAAGTATCTGCGCGAAGAAAATGTCTTCGGAGCCGTCGTTTTTCACGCGGTCGCCGGCTTCCTCGGCCGAGGCCGCGTCCACACTGCCCATTTAGTCGAAGCCGGAGGCGAGCTGCCGGTGGTCGTTATCTTCGTCGACACCGACGAACACGTCAGCCGCGTGATGCCAAAGCTGAAAGAGATGGCCGCCCACCGGCTGATCGTGCGCGAGAACGTGGTGCTGGAGCAGGGCAGCTTGGAGTAAAGTCTCAATTGCTCAGCACCTGGCTCGCTTAAGCAGTACCAGCTCGCCGCAACTTCCCGTAGTACCAGTCCCGTTAGTACAACCAAGATCGGCACGAGTACACAGCGATCGTGGCCACCGGCCGTTTTAACTCTGCCCGCTTGGCCATCCCGAAGCGACACTCCCGATAGGGGCGCATCTCTAAAGCTCGCGCTACCTTTAACCGAGAGGCCGCGAAGATAAATTGCCGCCTCAACTCGCTATCCCCACGAGGATCCAACATGCCCTCCGCCAATGGTCACGCCCTGCGCCGCAGCTCAAGAGTCCCGATTCAAGTTCCAATCCATGTAACCAGCCTGGAGCCCAACGCCAAGTTCGCCGACGTCTGTGAAACGCTGGTGGTCAATGCCCACGGTTGCGCGCTCCGCTTTCCGTTTCCGTTGACCGCCGGTAGCGCGCTCCAACTGCACAGCCGCGACGGCCGCGAGGCAACCGCCCGCGTGGTTGACTGCCTGCCCTTGGGATCCGAGGGTCGAGCTTGGACGCTGGGTGCAAAGCTCGACCAGCCCGAAAATTTCTGGGGACTGGAATCCTATCCCGAGGATTGGCGGGTATTGGCAATGCCGGCTCCCGCCGCTGACCAGCGCCAGCAGCCGTCGACCGCGGCGGTTGTGTACAAGACCCAGGCTCGTGCCAAAGTTCCCGAAACCATCCTCGAGAAGATCGAGGAGCAACTCTCCGACGAACGGCTGCAAGGCATACTCGCCAAACTGGTAAGACCGCTGCAGGCGGAAGTCACCGAGCTACAGGAAAAGTTAATCCGCCATGCCCGGCAAAACCGTTTTGAAGTATCGCTCGGGCAGATTCCGCCCCAGCTGGAAGAAAAGTTGTGGGAGCGATTGCGGAAAGAGTTGGGAGCCCGTGTTCTTGAGCAGACACGACAGCAGTCTGCCGAGATTCTCGTATCGTCGAAAACCGCCGCGGAGGAGAAGATCGGCGGCGCGTTGACGGAGTTTCGCCACCGGCTCACGGGCGAATTGCATGGGGTCGAACAGCGCGCCCAAGAGCTATCGAAGGAACTCACGGCGAGCACGCGGCAACGAATCCAATCTGAAGTCGAGAAACTGCAGCAGCAGGCGCTGGACGCCGGAGCCCAACTCAACGCACAAGGCGAGAAAGTCGCGAATTCGCTCGAGCAGCGCCTTGAGCAGACACATAATGTTCACCGCCGCCAGATGGAACAGCTCCATACCGCTGCTGCCGCGAAGGCATCGCAGCTTGAGGCAGAAACGGCCGACCTTGGCCGGAGGATGGCGACCTTGAACGAGTCCGTGCGCCATATCGAATCGGATCTTGATTCACACCTCGAACGCCTGGGCAGCGAAATCGTCTCGGGCGCTCGAACTCAGCTTGAGGGCGCTGTGGTTTCGACGCTCAAAGAACTTCAGGCCCGCAGCTCGAAAGAAGTCGAAGCTCGCCTGGACGAGCTCTGCGGCAACCTGCGGACCATCCAGAATCGGATCGAGCACTCGTTCTCAGGTTCGTTGACGACGCAGGGTGACGAGGCCCTGGAGTCGCTTCGACAACAATTCGAGGAACTCGTCGAGAAGTCGATGGCGCGCTGGAGGGTCGCGCTGGCCAAGGACTTGAGTTCCGTGGCCATGTCCCTAGGCCAGCAAATGCGGCAGGAATTCGGACCCGAGAGCGATGAAGGCCGCACTCTGAGCGCCGGGTAGTAGACAAGCCAAGCCAGGATGTCACGCTGGTACACTGAAGCCTCGGCCTAGCATGCTTCCCTGTCAGCGCCATCTCTTCGATATTCCCGATGACGTCGCTTACCTGAATTGTGCCTACATGTCGCCGCTGATGAAGACGGCGTTTGAGGCCGGAAAGGCAGGCCTCGCCCGCAAGGCGCATCCGTGGGAACTGACGGCACCGGAGTTTTTCACCGGCGCAGAAGAATTTCGCGCCACCGCCGCGCAAATCCTGGGCGCGAGCGCCGACTGTGTCGCCATCGTTTCTTCCGCCGGCTACGGAGTCGAGACGGCGGCGCGGAATCTGCCGGTGCGCAAAGGGCAAACGATCCTCGTCCTCGCCGAGCAGTTTCCTTCCAACTACTATCCCTGGCAGAAGCTGGCCAATGACAATGGCGCATCTCTCAAAGTAGTCCCGTGGCCCCAAGATCAGGACTGGACAGCGGCCGTGCTCGCCGCGCTCACGTCCGAAGTTGCCGTTGCTGCTTTGCCTCATGTCCATTGGACCAGCGGTGGGCAACTCGATCTTGTCCGCATCGGCGCCGCTTGCCGTCAGATTGGCGCAGCGCTTGCGCTCGATCTCACGCAGTCGCTCGGCGTGCTGCCGTTCCGCGCCAGCGATGTGCAACCTGACTTTGCCGTCGCCGCCAGCTACAAGTGGCTGCTCGGCCCCTATACCGTTGGAATGCTCTACGTTGCCCCCAAGTGGCGCAACGGAACTCCGCTGGAAGAAGGGTGGATTCAGCGCGCGAACGCGCGCGATTTTTCGAGCCTTATCCTGTATTCAGACGAGTACGATGCGGGCGCGCGCCGTTTCGATATGGGTGAGCGCTCGAATTTCGCGCTTCTGCCCGCCGCCGTGCGCGCCATGCAGCAGATATTGAAGTGGGGGATTGGAGAGATCTCGGCAACCTCCGGCGCAATGAATCGCCGCCTGGCCGCGGCAGCCGCGGAACTAGGTTTCAGCGCACCCCAGGAACCATTGCGCGCGCCGCACTATCTCTGCTTGCGCAGAGGCGTTGCGATCCCGCCTGAATTGACCCATGTGCTTGCGCGGGAGAAGGTATTTGTGAGTGTGCGTGGAACTTCGATTCGGGTGGCACCGCACGTCTACAACACGGAAGAAGATTGTGACCGGCTGATTGCCTGCTTGCGGCAAATTGCGGAAAAGATCTAAGAAGAACGGCTCTACTTAAGCTCGGCCGCTTCTCGTTGCGCCAGTTGTGCCGCTTCGCTCGACGGATTTTCCTTCTGAATCTGCGTGTAGAGATTGCGGGCTTCGTCCGGCTTCTGGTGCGCCGCGTAGAAGCTTGCGAGTTCGAGCTGCGCCGTCACCTTGCTTACGAGCAGCGTCGGGTGATCGATCAGCTGCTTGTAAAGGTCGACGGCCTGCGCGTCTTTTTTCTCGTTGGCATACTCCGACGCGAGCGCAAATTTTCCCAGCGAGGCAAGGTCGGCATCCGACGATCCCGCGGCCTCCTGCAAATTGTGTTCCGCGGTCGCGTTGTCGCCGAGCTGCGCTGCAGTAAGGCCTACGAAATAACGCGCCATCTTCCCGGTATGCGTTTGCGGATACTTGTCGGCGATCGCCTGAAACTCCTTGCGCGCCTCCGTGGCGCGTACCGTGGCCGATTCGAAACTCGGGAAGCCGGGCTGCTCGGGCGTGCCCGCTGGACGCAGCGGCGTTTCCATCGTGCGCACCGCCGTCGCCAGCTCAAAGCTTGCCTTCTCATCCTGCGACTTGACGTAATACCACCCGCCAATTGCGATCGCCGCGACCACCGCGACGGCCACTACAGCCACAGTCAGTTTGCCCTGGTGTTCCTGAGTCCAGTGGACGGTCTTCTCGGCTGCTTCGAATGTGGCTTTGCTAAAACGATCTTCTTTTAATTGATGACGGGTTTCTGCGCGCACGGGCTTCCTTCTTCGCTTATAGGTGGGCTGGCAAAATTTCAGTTTAACAGGCCGCTTTCGGCACCGTCAAAGAGAGGCGTTGGCCCCGGCCCGCCGCCGAACAGCACTCCAGATGCAATGCGACGAAAAAAGCCCTCCGCCGAGGCGGAGGGCCGTAGGGTTCCGTGCGCGTGAAACGCTCGAAGCGCCCCTACTTGAAATTAATCACACCGAACACTCCGTCTAGATTGTTGTCGGGACCGGCCGTGTAGAAAAGCTGGTTCGTATTTCCATTCGATGCCGTGCCGCCTCCGAACTCGATTCCCCAAAGCTGATTGATATGGATCGGCTTTTTGGCGGCAGTGCTGATTGTGCCCACGAAGGCGCCAGTCGTCGGATTGAACCCGTTGATCGTTCCAGTGTTTGTGTTGTTGCTGATCAGCAACGTATTGCTCAGCGGGCCAAAGTTCGCGGGCGCAACCGCGAATCCCCAGGGCTGATTGAGCGGCTTGCCTTTGATCAGGGTCTTTACGAAGGTTCCGTTCTCGTCAAAGATGTCGACGTACCCGCCGGCCGATCCGTTCTGCGCCGCGAAAGCAACATAGACCATTCCACCGATGTCCTGAATGCCAAAAGGCGCAAAGCCGGCCGGAAGGCTGGTATCGGTGAACGACTTTACAAACCCGAATGTTCCGTTATAGACATCGACTTTGTTGTTTGCAAAGTCGGCGGCATAAATCATGTTGCCCGAAGCGTGACTCGTAATGGCCAGCCCGGTGTACATGGCCTTGTTGGCTGAGTTGTTCACGCCGATCAGCGCGTTGTTCGGATCGAAGTGCGACCACCCGCTTATAGTTCCATCGAGCGTCGCAAACAGGAATGCCGAGGTCCAGCTATCGATCTGAAATTCCGACGAGCCGTTGTAAACGATACCGGTGGGCGAACCGAGCCCCTTGCCCGTGGCAGATGGAATCGCGACCACAAGGCTCTGTTTGGCGCCCTTGCCGGTGTACAACGTCGAGAGGCCAGAGCCCTCGTCGCTCAACCAGAACGGGCCTCCTGGACCGTAGACCAATCCCCACGGATTAATAAGCTGCTTATCGGGCTTCGTGCCCGTATTTTTCACCAGGGCTGTCGCTGTGTATTGCGCCGCCGCCACGGATGAAACCACGGTCAACAAGAAGGTGAGAGTGATTATGTTTCGAGGGAACGCCTTCAACATGACAAGAAATCTCCTTTGTAAATGAGGTTGATGGGAACCCGGTCAGCCGCAATCGCGAGTTCTGGAATCCGGAGCCGAACGTCTCACGGATGCTACAAAAGCGGAGCCGCAGGCGTGTCATGCTGAGGTCAGCGAATTGTCAAATTGTTGTCTCGGAGCTTGCGGGAACGAGGCGGAGGTCGCGCCCGCTAATCGAGCCTGTGGTAGCGGCGGAACCCGGCGTAGCCTTCCTTGCCCATGTACCGCTCAAGGACTGACGGATCGGTCTGGCGCAGGTCGACAACGACCAGGCCATCGACCACATCCGAAAACTTGCGATCAAGGTTGAAGCCCACCAGCCTGCCTCCCACTTTCGCATATTGCTTGATCAAAATCGGCAAGCCCTTGCCATCTTCTTCGACATCCGAGATTGGCTCGGCGAGTTCGTCCAGATCGCGCAAGGCACTGCAAATGGCGCCGCAATCCCAGCGGCGAAGCCGGGGAGCGCGAAAAGGCGTGCGCGCCTGAATGAGATCGGCAAACTCTCCGCTATCTTCTCGTTGCTGAAAGTAGCGGACAATCATCTCGCGCGACACGCTGCTGTATTCCTTGCTGATGCTGACCGCTCCGAACAGCACCGGAGTCCCGGGGTGCGCGGCCACAAAGCGCGCGATGCCCTTCCACAGCAAAAGGAGCGGTGCGTACTGTCGCTGGTACTCGGGACGCACGAACGAACGCCCCAGTTCCAGGGCCGACCCAATCTTCAGAAACAGTTGTTCGTCGTAGCGGAAGAGGGTGTTCGTGTAGAGTCCCTTGATGCCATGAGCACGGATGATCTCATCGGTGTTGCCCGCTCGATACGCGCCGGCCAATTCCTGCTTCTCCTTGTTCCAAAGCAGCAGGTGCCAGTAATAGGCATCGAACCGATCGAGGTCGGCGCTATGTCCGGTGCCTTCACCGGCAATGCGAAAAGTAATTTCGCGCTGGCGGCCAAGCTCGTCAAGTACGTGGGGCAGTTCGGCAGCGCGCGCCGCGTACACGGAAAATTCCGAGTTCTCAACGAGCAGCCGCTCGGCTGGCAACGCCGCAATATCGTTAATGACAAATCGGGCGGGAACCTCGGCAGCGATCGGCTCCTGCGCCTTGCGCGGAAGTGCGGATCGCATTTTCGCAGGCAACGACACCGGTTTTTTGCCGCGATACGACAACAGGTAGGTTCGCAGGCGAAGATATTCGGTGGCTTCTTCGTCGTTGTCGACGCTGGCAATCAACTCCCATGGAATCGCTTTGCCGATGCGAATTTGCACGTTTTTCTCGCGCTGCTGCAGAAACTCCTGCAGTAGAAAAAGTGTTCGCAGCCGCGGATCGAGCAACCCCAGCGCCTGAAACGCCGCGCTGTTGCGCCCGCAGAAATAAACCGGAAGCGCGCTGGCTCCGGTCTTGCGCACCAGGCGCACGGCCACGGAGTTCCAAGCGGGATCGGTGATCTGCCCCTCGCGCAGATTCCAGTGTGAAACCTCGCCTGCGGGAAAAACGGCAAGCGCGCCGCCCTGGCGCAGCCATCCCAGCGCCTGCTTCAGGGGCTTCACATTTCTATCCGCCGAAGACGCGGTGTGAAATGGATCCACGAAAATGCAATGCTCATGGAGCCCAGGGATGCCCTCAAGCAGCGAGTTGGTCAGCACCTTGACGTCAGACCGCACGCGAGACAGAAGTACCGTAAGAGCCGCACCGTCTAGCACACCAAAAGGATGATTGGCCACGGCCACCAGCGGGCCTGTGATCGGGATGCGCTCGATATCGGCGGGCTGGACTTCGAGTTTCACTTTCATCTCCGACAGCAGAGCTTCCAGCCGAAAGCCCTGCCGCGCCGAGCGCACGCGTTCATACAGTTCGCGCGCCTGCTCCAGGGGAATGAACTTCTCCGCAAATCCCGGAAGCCATGGCAGAAACGGCGGCGCCGTTAGTACCATTCGCTCGTCGTCACCCGCGATTGGCATTTTGGGCATATCTGATTCTTGCCTTGCCTTTTTTGCGGGGTTGTGAAGAGAAGGTTAAAGGTTAGTGAATGAGTACTCTCGAAAGTAACCCCTTAGGCCTCAGAAGCGCCCCTAATGGCGCGGGCTTGCCGGGACGACGTGGGGCTGACGACGAACGGGGCAAATAGGTTGCTCGATTTGAAGGACAGAGCCGCGCTTACTGCGCGGCTTCGAGCAGGCCCTTTTCGGCTTTTTCCTGGCAATCGATGCAGTGGCGTGTCCAGGGAACGGCTTCCAGGCGCTTGGCGTTGATTTCTTTGCCGCAGGAAACGCATTCTCCGAAGCTGCCCTCGCGAATGCGCGCCAGCGCTCCTTCGACCATGTTGAGCAACTGGCGGTCGTTGTTGCTCTGGCTGAACAGGAACTCCTTGGTGTAGGAACTGGCGGCGCGATCGGCAACATCCTGCGTGGCTTCTTCGTCGGCCGCACGCCCATCCTGCTGGTTGCGGGTCACCATGTGACGCAATTCTTGCTGCCGCGTTTCCAGCCTCTTCTTGAAAGTCTCGAGTTTCTTCTTATCCATGATTGCGCCTAGCTGAAGGCGGAGTCCCGCACAGCAGCTTGATACCCCTTAAAGTCAAACGTATATGGTAAGCGCCAATTGGAAGAAGCGTCAACTGGGGGCGTGACATCAAAACAAACAAGCCGGGTGCTATCATAAGCAAATTCATCCGCCCGGCGGATGAACCCGGCAACTGCCGACCCCCGATGCGCTTTCGACGCAAGCTCCCCATTGTCGCCGGCGTTATTGCAATTGCCGTCGCCGTTGCGCTGATTGTCGCGCTCCGCAAGCAAGCCGCGCCCGAGGCTGCGCGGTTGCTCCCCGGCGCCGACGGATTCCTTTACGTCGAGCTGGACACGATTCGAAAGTTGAGCGCTACCCCGCTGCCGCCGGTTTCTCGCGACCCCGAATACCAGAAGTTTGTCGACGAGACCGGCTTTGAGTTCGAGCGCGACCTCGATAAAGCCGCCTTCGCCGTGCACTACCCGGAGAGCTGGGGAAACGGTACGGCCGGATCTTCGCCGGAGCCGCGCTTCTCCGAAATATTCGTCGGCAAGTTCGACTCCAGCCGCCTCACTTCTTATCTGAGAAAGACCGCCTCTTCGGTCGACAGCTACCGCAACTTTGATATCTACAGTATTCCGCTCGAGGGCCGCACGGTGCGCGTTGCCGTGCTCTCCTACGATAGTGTTGCCGTTTCCAATCATCCTGATCCCGCGGTGATTCGCGCGATTGTTGACCGCTCGCGCAAGCTGGCGTCGCCGTTCGGCGGGCCATCCCTGCTCAGGAAGTTCTACCGCCAAGTGCCGCTGGCCAGCCTGGCTTTCGCCATCCTGCGCATCCGGCCGGCGGAAATGAATTCGCGGGGCAGCCTTGCCAATTGGTCGCTCCTGTTTTCGAAGCCGGCCGTGGTCGTGGTTTCCGCGCGTACTCTCCGCGCCCTGCATTTACGGGCGGAAGCATTTGCCGGTGATGAGCAAGATGCCGAGGCCATCGCCAGCAAGGCAAGCGCATATCTCAGCCTGTTTCACGCGGCCGAGGGAAGCGTGGGCACGCATGGCACCGACGCGGACGTGAAAGCTTTTTTCGACAGTCTGAAAGTCGAGCATTCGGGAGAGAGCGCGATTCTGACAGCAACGGTGCCCCCGGGTTTGATCGGCAAGATTCTGGCCGAAGCTCCGGCGGGTGAACCGCCGCCGGCCGCGCCATCAGCGCCAGCGCCGCCCTCCGCGAATCGCGCAAACCCAAAGAAACAGTGATTCCCTTTTGCTCCCGCACCCGTCCAAAGCAGTGTCACTATCGTAACTAATGAAGTGTTGTAACAAAGCCGCCGGCCCGTGCATCCTATACGCAAGGGCAGAAACGCCCCGCCGCCGCTACAATAGATCACCGCTAAGATAGACCCAAGAATAGAGCTATGACCAGTTTGCCATTACCGCTCGCAGCCTTTGTCGCTGGCCTGATCTCATTCCTCTCGCCCTGCGTGCTTCCGCTGGTCCCCGGCTATGTGTCGCTGATTTCGGGCGCTGGCATTGAGGAGCTCAAGTCCAGCGAAAGCCATCTGCTCGGCAAAGTGATGCGCAACTCCGCGGCCTTCATCATCGGCTTCAGCATTGTCTTCATCACGCTTGGCGCTATCTCGACTGAAGTCGGCCAGGTTCTGGCGCAATACAAATCCATGCTCGCGCGCGTGGCCGGGGCCGTGATTATTCTCTTTGGTCTTCATCTAACGGGGACCTTTCAGATCAAGGCGCTTCTGGCCGATACCCGCCTGCACAGCCTCAAAGGGAGTTCTTCGGCCGGGGGAGCATTCATAATCGGCTTTGCATTCGCGTTCGGCTGGACACCCTGCGTGGGGCCGATTCTTGCGGTCGTGCTCGGTTTTGCTGCCGCCCAGGATACGGTTTGGAAAGGCATTTTCTTGCTCGCCATCTACTCGGCCGGGCTGGCCGTGCCATTTCTGGTCACGTCGCTCGGCATCGAGCGCTTTCTCAAGTTCTATAATCGTTTCAAATTTCACATGCACGCCGTGGAAGTGGCGAGTGGATGTTTGCTGATTGTTCTGGGCATTCTTCTCGTGCTGGGGCGTTTCACGCTGATCTCAGGATATTTCTCGTTCCTGAACCGGTTCGCTCTCTAACCGCCGTGCGCGGCGCAGCTTTCGAGAACGATATAATCGATCGAACGGGGTGCTTCACTCCTCTGGAAGTTGAGGTGACAGTGCAACGAAATCCTCTAATCCTGTTCTTTATTGGCGCGCTGGTCGCGATCATGCTGGTTACCGGCATTCGCGTGTCGCGCGAAAGCAGCGCCATTGGTCCGAAGAATGGATTAATGGGCCGGACCGCCCCCGACTTTGAGTTGCAGGCCATTGATGGCAGCAGCCTGAAGCTTTCGCATCTGAGGGGAAAGGCCGTTCTCCTCAATTTTTGGTCTACTTATTGCGAGCCATGCAAGGTCGAGATGCCGTGGTTCGTCCAACTGCAGAAGGAATACGGGCCTCAAGGTCTTCAGATCGTCGGCGTCGCCATGGATGATGCCGACACCGAAGACATTGCGAAATTCGCCAAAGACATGGGCGTAAATTACCCGATCCTGCTGGGCAAAGAAGCGGTGGGCGTGACATATGGCGGTGTCAACGTCCTTCCGACCACTTTTTTTCTCGATCGCAACGGCAAGGTGATCGCGCGCGAGTTCGGCCTGCAAAGCCGCAGTGTGTTTGTCGACCACATCAAGGAGGCCCTCGGCCAGGGCGGAACGGTACAGGCTCAGAAGTAACCTGCGTCGCCACTTATCCTGGTTTACCCTAAGACGTACCTTAATAGACTGAAATAGACTGAGACGGACTTACAGGTGGGGAATGAAGAGACTAAGAATAACTCTGACGTGCGCGCTTTTTGTGACCGCATGGGCCACAGCCCAGGAGGAATTCGCGCCGAAAGGGCCCGTCGTGACCATGGCGCCCGCGCCTGTGATTACCGCCGTCCAGGCCAAACCGTCGACAGTTCCGCTCACGTTTCAGGTCGCCAGCGGCTACCACATCAACTCCAATCACCCAAAATCAGAGTACCTCATCCCAACCGCCCTCAAAGTCGAGGCCACTACCGACATCGTCGTGGGCAAGATCGTCTACCCCGAGGGCCAGGATATGAGCTTTGCCTTCGCGCCGGACGAGAAACTTAACGTATACACCGGCGATTTCAAGGTGGATGTCGTTGTCCATCCTCTGCGCTCCGTCGAGCCCGGCAAATACGTCGTTCGCGCCAGCCTCAAATACCAGGCCTGCGATAACACCGCCTGCTATCCACCAAAGACATTGCCGGTCAGCTTCGATGTGAAGGTCAAGAAAACGCCGCCAGCACACACAGCGAATCCCGCACAAAGCCCGCACGCCCACCAATAGCGCTCTGCCTCAGGGTCCGTTGCTCACTTTGTCGGCGCCCGTCACTTTTTTGCCGTGAGATCGTTCCTGAAAACCTTGCCGTCCTTCATGACAAACGCAACATTCTCGAGAAGCTTGACGTTCTCCAGCGGATCGCCCGCAATAGCCACCACGTCCGCGTAGGCTCCGGGGGCAATCACTCCCAGCTGCCCCTTCCGGTCAAGCAGTTCCGCCGCCCGCGACGTCGCGCTCTGGATCGCCTCCATCGGCGTCATACCAAACTCAACCATCCGCGGGAACTCCTGCGCAATCGCTTCGGTCCACGGGATTCCGCCGATGTCGGTCCCAAATGCAATCTTCACTCCCGACTTGTGCGCTTTGCGGAAAGACTCCCCATGATCGGAAGCGCGCTTCCGGTCCCGCTGCCCTTCAATTGTGTCCGCCGGGGCCCACTCGCCGTAGTACACGCTCAGCGTTGGGCACAGCCACGTTCCCTGCTTCAGCATCTGCGCGATTTGCGCGTCGCTCAACTCGAGCCCGTGCTCGATCGAGTCGCATCCTCCGTCGAGCGCTCGCTGCAAGCCTTCTCCGCCGTAGGCGTGGCAGGCGACCTTCTTTCCCCAGCCGTGAGTTTCGTCCACGATCGCGCGTAATTCCTCGACTGTGAGCGTCGGTTGCGAAACCAGTTCTCCGTTCTTCCCCACCCACGAACGATGCGTCATGTAGACCTTGATCCAGTCAGCGCCGTGGTCGAGTTGCTCGCGCGCCGCCTTGCGCGCCGCAACCGGCCCGTCGATGATCTGCACTCCTTTCGGCACTTCGATCTCCGGCGCGTATCCTTCGAGTGGATATCCGCCGGTTGTCGAAATTGCGCGCGTCGTCACGAACATCCGCGGGCCGGGAATATACCCGCGGTCGATGGCCATCTTGATGCCGACATCACCGTAGCCCGCACCCTCGGTTTCCATGTCGCGGATGGTCGTAAAGCCCTGTTCCAGCGCGCGCCGCGCCGAGACCGTGGCCCGCGCCGCGCGAAATGCCAGCGGATACTTCAGCAACTGAATGTCGTATCCACCCTCCGACGGGACTTCTCCTTGCAGAAAAATATGCGTATGCGCATCGATCAACCCGGGCAGCACCGTGGCCTGCGAAAGGTCAATTACCGTCGCGCCTTCGGGGATAATTGCCAAACCCGCATCTGAGACATCAGAGATCTTGTTGCCGCGAATCGTGATGACCAAGTTGCGCCGCACCGTGTTCGACACACCGTCGATCACCGATCCCGCCCGGATCACCGTCAACGGCGGTTGCGAAGGGCTATTCTGACCCCAGCCCACGGAAACCAGAAAGAAACCGACAAATAACGTAAGGCAGCGATTCATAGCGAACCTCCGGCACGGCTGGATTGTACGTCGGAGCGTGCAGGAGAGTCACTCTTGGAAGGAAACTGCTGGAAGGTCAACGAATTTCAAACGGTCGTGCGGCCGACAAGAGGTACGCGCAAAACAAGGCCGGGAGCCTCATCATCGAACGCCAACGCCACGCCAGCGCTCTCAAATACGCGAGCGGAGATAGCCAATCGCACCCGCCGCAGTGTCGATCCCACAGAGTCGCGCGTGGGATTGGGTTGAATCCCAAAGCTGCGCTCACCCTCGATCCGCAGCAGCACTCCCGACGGGTTCTCGCTCATCCGGAAAATAATTTCGCTGCCCGCCGGTTGCCGCTCGATCATCGCCGAGAGCAGATATTCCAGCGCCTTTCGCACCCATCGCTCCTTGATGGGCAATTCCGCCGAATAAGTTCCCATCACCCGGATGCGGACCTCCCGTAACGCGGCCCACGTCGAAAGATCGCTGATGACGCTCGTCAAAACCGGCATCAACGCGATGGCAGGCCCTTCCGCCTCTCCCTGCTCGGCGTCAAGATAGTCACGCATCAACTGAATCATGGCGATCACGTTTTCCGTCTGCTCCATAGCCGTCGTGATTGTTTGCTGCTGTTGCTCGGCCGCTTCGTCGAGCGAAAGTTCCAGCGAACAGCGCAACGTGGTCAGCGGCTGGCTGACCGAATGCAACAATTCGCCCAGCAATTCCCGATTCTCGGGCAAAGGCGGATACGAATGTGCGCTCATTGTGGCCTCTCACCAGCGTTCAATTGGTAGCCCACGCCGCGCACGGTATGAATGAGCGGAGCAGGAAACCCGTCATCCACTTTGCGGCGCAAATAGTTGATGTACACATCCACGATGTTCGTCGCCGAATCGAACGTCAGATTCCATACGTGCTCGATTATCATCGCGCGCGTCAGCCGGCGTCCGGCATTACGCATAAGGTATTCGAGCAGCGCAAACTCCTTGACCGTTAACTCAATCGGCCGCCCCCCGCGCTGCACCTTGCGCTCCACGCGGTCCAGGCTCAAATCGAGCACAGTGAGCACCGACTCCGAAGGCAGGTGGCTGCGCCGCAGCAATGCCCGCGCGCGCGCCGATAATTCCAGAAACGAAAACGGCTTTACCAGGTAATCGTCGGCGCCCGAGTCCAGGCATTGCACACGATCTTCCACGCGACTGCGCGCCGTCAGAATAATGACCGGCAATTTCGGCTTGCGCTGCCGCAGGCTCTTCAGCACAGTCAGCCCGTCAAGAGCCGGCAGATTGAGATCCAACACCGCCAGATCGTAGTCAATCCCCATCGCCATCGAAAGGCCCTGCTCGCCATCCAAAGCCGCATCCACCGCGTGGTGTTCCGCTTCTAGCCCCTTCTTGATAAAGCTCGAAAGGGCTGTATCATCCTCTACGATAAGAATTCTCATGAAGGTTTCTTAACTTGTTAATTTGTGAATCGATTCTCATTCTCCGTCGACGCTTCGCGGTGCACAAGATAACCCGTTCGTACTTTTGGACGTACTTCGCCACAGAACTGCGCGCAAGCTGCCGCCCAATCGCAGTTCCACCACCGAATTGTCAGTTGAGAATCGTTCCTCGAATGTGGCTGGAAGCTAAACGCGGCAAGACGAAGGGCGGGTTGCGTCGCGCGGCTCGTTACGTTCCCAGCGCGGCCTGGATCTCGCCAACAATCGCTCCGGCAATTCGATCCATCTGCTCTTTCGATTCCGCTTCGACCATCACTCGGGCCAGCGCCTCGGTTCCGGAGTAGCGCACGACGACGCGGCCATTGCCGTCGAGTTCGCGCTCCGCCGACGCAATCGCCGCCTGCACCGTTGCAATCTTCGCAAATGGAACTTTTTCCCGCACTCGCACATTGCGGATGGTCTGAGGAAATACGTTCAGGCCGCTTACCAGCTCGGCCATCTTTTCCCGTGAGCGCACCATGATTTCCAGCACACGCAGCGCGGTCATCAGGCCGTCGCCGGTAGTGGCCTCGCCATCGCGAAACAGAATGTGGCCCGATTGTTCTCCGCCCAGGGTGGCACCCGTTCGCTGCATTTCTTCAAGCACGTACTTATCTCCGACATTCGCGCGCAGCATGCGAATCCCCGAGCGCTTCAGCGCGATTTCCAATCCCATGTTCGACATGGTCGTGGCGACGACCGTCGCGTTGGCGAGCTTTCCGCGCGCCTGCATGTCACGTGCGGCGAGCAACAAAACTACATCGCCATTCACCACGCGCCCTTCGGCATCGCAAAAAAGCGCGCGATCCGCATCGCCATCAAACGTCACACCCACATCGAACTTTCCCGGATTCGCGGCGACAAACCGGGCGACCACCTCCGGATGCAGCGCCCCGCAATTCTCGTTAATGTTTTCCCCATCGGGCGATGAGTTCAGGAAGGTTGCCTGCACTTTCAGCGAGCGAAACAATTCCGGCGCTTCGGCCGCCGCCGCGCCGTTGGCACAGTCAACCGCCACGCGAAGCCGAGTCAGATCCACCGTAATTCCTTCCGCCAGCCAGCGCACGTAGGCCTGCCGCAGCCCTTCCTCCCCGGGCAGACTCGCAGTCCCGGCCGCGGATTCCGGCGTCGAATCTGCCTCCGCATTCTGCAAAAGCGCGAAAATTTCCTTTTCAATTGCCAGCTCATGCGCATCCGGAAGCTTGTATCCATCGCCGGAGAAAATCTTGATGCCATTGTCGGTCCACGGATTATGCGAAGCCGAAATCACCACGCCCGCGTCGAAGCGCTCCGAACGCGCCAGGAATGCGACGCCCGGCGTCGTGATAACGCCTGCGCTCCGGCTGGCCACGCGCACCGAGGCCAAGCCTTCAACGAACCGGTCCGCAATCCACCGGCTCGACACCCGCGTGTCCTGCCCAATGACCACCCGTGCATTCGCATTTGTGCGCACCAGGTTGTGGCCCAGAGCCCGTCCAATCCAATACACACTGTCGCGCGTCAGCGGGAATTCTCCCGCCACGCCGCGTATTCCGTCGGTGCCAAACAGCTGTCTAGTTTGCGTCATGAATTCAGATGAAAGGATCCCTTTGAAGAAGCTAGCTCTTGGCTGTCGGCTCTCAAGTCTGGGAACAACACTCTCAGGTTTTGCTAAGAGCCCAGAGCTAACAGCGAAGAGCTATTTCGTATCCTTCTCTCCGGCCGCACCCTCCATAATAACCGTCACTCGAATCGGCCGGGGGTTCACAACCTGGATCAGAGGATCGGCCACATAAGCCTGGGTGGTAAAAGAAGCGCGGCTCATAGTCCCGCTGACGTCGACCGGATCGGTGGTGGCCGCCTCCAGTTTCTCCAGGCGGCGACGCGGTCCCGTCACCGTGATATTGGGCGGATCGGCAATCACCTGTGCCACGCGCATTCCGCCGGCAAAACTTCCTGTCACGCGTGGGTGAATGTCAACCGTGCGTTTATCGCGGCTGTCAAACGAAAGGTGAAACTGCCCGGGAATGATCTGCACTACTTCCACCTCGTTGGGCACATGCACGTGCCGCGCCGTGAGGTCGAACGTCCTCTCGCCCGCTTGCATGCTGCTGAGATCGACTTCCGCCCGCACGTCCGCCACCGACATGCCATGAAGCACGCGCTCGGGCCCGCGCAGTCGCACCTGCGCCTCGGTAAAGGTGGCGGAATCGATTTCCAGATTATCCGGCAGATTGCGAAACTCGATCGGCACCCGCATCTCGATTTCGGCCACCGGAGTCCGCGCCACCGCCAGCCAAAGCCCTACCGCCAGCAGCAGAGAAATAACCTTATAGATGAAGTTGTCGAGGAACAAACGCCGCATCCAGCTCCCCATCGTCAATCATTCCTTCCCGTATGTGCGCTGGAATCCTGCCGCCGCGCGGAAGAATGCGAACTCGGCGGTTCATCTTCCACAAAGTGATCGTCCAGCGTACCCGGCAGGCTCGGCGCCGGCGCGTAGCGCCGCAACAGACTGCTCAAGCGCTCTCGCAGCCGCTCCACCGTCAGATCGCGTTCAATGTGGCCGCCAATAGCCACGCTGATCGAACCCGTTTCCTCGGAGACAATCACGGCCACGGAATCGGTTTCCTCTGTGATCCCGATCCCCGCGCGGTGCCGCGTTCCCAATTGGATCGAAAGCACGGGGTTCATCGAGAGCGGAAGAAAACAGGCGGCAGCAGCAATCCGATCGCGCTGTACGATCACCGCCCCGTCGTGCAAAGGCGCGCTCGGCCGGAAAATCGTCGCCAGCAGATCATAGGAAAGCCGCGCATCCATGGCCACGCCGCTTTCGATATAGGTGCGCAAGCCGATCTCGCGCTCGATGACGATCAGCGCGCCCGTTTGATTCTGGGAGAAGAGATTGGCCGCCAGCACGATGTCGTCATAAACGTCAGCCGCCGAATTTGACGACCGCATCAGCGAAATGCGGCTTCCCAGGTTCGCCAGCGCGTGCCGAATCTCCGCCTGAAAGACGACAATCAAGGCAAAAACAACATAGGGCAGAAGCGTGCTGAGCAGCCAGTTCAGCGTGCGCAGTTCACCGAGCCGCGCCAGGTAGAATGCCAGGCCCAGGGCCGCCACTCCCACAAGCATTGGAGCGGCGCGCGTTCCCCGCACCCGCATCAGGAACCGGTAGATCAGGATCGCGACCAGAATGATGTCCACGACCGAGATCACCGTGATTTGCGGCCATGCGCCGGTCGACATCACTTCATCCTCGCATTGCAGTTGTATTGGATTTCATTCTAATGCAGCCGCCGCGCATTCCAGCAGCGCTTTATGGCAGGGCGCCTTATTGAGATTCACCCGGTTCGCGGCCCGTCACCCGCGCCCGAACTTTTCCACTCGCCAGCCGCGCCAACAGCTCGTCCCCTACCGCCAGCCGCTCCGCATCCTTTACCAACCGCCCCTTCGCGTCGAACACCAGCGCATATCCGCGATTCAGAATGGCCACCGGCGAAAGCGCTTCCAGGCTGGCGGCTCGCCGTTCGAGCGCCGCGCGGCTGGCGAGCAGACGCGCTCGCATGGCCGCGGCCAGGTTCGCAATCTGCGACTCCAATTGTTGGCGAATCGACGTTAGCCGTTGCCGTGCATCATAGTGGCGAACCGCAGCCGATGCGGTTTCCAGACGCCGCCTGCATTGCTCCAGCAGTTGGCGCTCCGCCTTTTCCAGCCGGAAGCGCCGCTCATCCAGCCTTTGCTGGCTGTGATGGATTCGGTCCATGATGCTGCGGAACGCGCCATGCTGGGCCAGTTCGGTCAATTCCTGCCGCGCCATCAGCAGCCGATAGCGCACCGCGCGTTCCAGCCGCCGATGCATCTCTTCCGCCTGCGCTTCAATCTCCTGCCGCGACCGGATCACAAGTTCCGCAGCTGCCGAAGGCGTAGGCGCGCGCAAATCCGCGACAAAATCCACGATCGTGAAATCCGTCTCGTGCCCGATCGCCGAAATCACGGGGATCTTCGACGCAGCGACTGCACGCGCCAGCCCTTCGTGATTGAACGCCGCCAGGTCTTCGACCGATCCGCCGCCGCGCGCAATAATAATGACCTCGACTCCGTCTGCCTTTCGCGCGCGGCCGTCAAAGTAACGCAAGCCTGCCATAACCTCGCCTGGCGCTGCCTCTCCCTGCACTTGCGCGGGATAGATGAGCACATTGGCCGAGTGATGCCGCCGCGCGAGGATGTTGAGGATGTCGCGCAGCGCCGCGCCTTGCGGAGAGGTGATCACACCGATTCGTTGCGGCAAGGAGGGAATCGCCTTCTTGCGCGCCGGCTCGAACAGTCCTTCCGCCTGCAGGCGCGCCTTCAGCTGTTCGAACGCGAACTGCAGCGCGCCCGCGCCCTGCGGCTCCATGAACTCGGCCGAGATCTGCAACTCGCCGCGTTCTTCATACACCGTGATTCGCCCGCGCACGGTAACATGCAGGCCGTTCTCCGGACGAAACCGCAACAGCCGCGCCGACGACCGGAACATCACCACGCGTATCTGCGCACTTTCTTCCTTCAGCGTGAAATACAAATGTCCGGAATCCGGCAAGCGCAGGTTGGAGATTTCGCCTTCGACCCAGCAATCGGAGAACTGCCGTTCGACAAGCCCGCGCACCGATTCCACCAGCGCGCGCACCGACCAGACGTGGCGCTCTGGTGCGCGAAACTGGAAGCCGAGTTGGTCAGACATCTCCATGAAGATAACGCTTTGAAGGATCAGTGTATCGTGCGTTTGAAGCAGACCGCGAGACGGTCGACTTGGCAGATCCCCCTCCATGCGGTCTTTTAAAGTCAGAGATTTAGCGGGATTCTATCGCCAAATCTTTGAATAATAAACACTTACCGATAAGATATTGATAAATCAATAACTTACGAGTTGTCTGGACGGTGCAGGTCGCGCCGCAGAACGAGGATCCGGGGGATTGCGCTGATGCTGGCGGCGAGGGGTTTACCGACACGCTACCGCTTAAAGTGGCTGACGAGAAAAAGAATCAGCGACAGCAGGACGCTCAGGACAATTGAGGTCGCAAGCGGAAAATAAAAGGTCGTGTTCTTCCCGCGATAGACGATGTCTCCGGGCAGGCGACCGAGAGGCAAGCCGGTCCGCCCGAGCACCATGACGATGCCGCCGATCACGACCAGTGCCACGCCCAGCACCAACAGCATCCGCCCCATTTCTAGCATGTCTTGAGTGTAACCCTGCCGATCCCTAGTCCAAATTCAGCCTAGTTCGCGAAATCTGATTGCGACAATTATCGCGCTCGAGTGCTTCGTTACTGAACGGACGAAGGAGGGCACTCAACCAAAGCGACTTGCCCCCCGGCAGCCTCAGCTTCGCATATCATCAAATAGCGAGCGAGGTTCTTCGTTTTTCTTGCAAAAACTCGACAAGGCGACCGCCGCGACCATGCTGGCCGGCCTGTGCACGTTTCTCAACGTCTACAGCACCCAGCCTTTGCTGCCTCTTCTGCGCCAGGTTTTTCACGCCTCCGAGCTCGAAGTCAGCCTCACGGTGAGCGCCACAATTCTTGCGACCGCTCTGACTGCCCCCTTCATCGGCATGGTTGCCGAGCGCCGAGGACGCAAAAAGGTCATTGTGCCCGCGCTGTTTCTGCTGACCATTCCCACCGCCTTGGCGGCGACATCCGCCAGCCTGGGCGCGCTCATCTTCTGGCGCTTCGCCCAAGGCCTTTTCGTGCCCGGCGTGATCGCGGTCATGCTTGCCTATATTAATGAGGAATGGGCCGGACGCGGCGTGGGCCGCGCCATGTCCGCCTATGTGACGGGCACCGTAATCGGTGGATTTCTCGGGCGTTTTATGTCCGGCATTATCGCGACCCACTGGCACTGGCGGGCCAGCTTCCTCGTGCTCGCTGTCCTTAATTTGGCGGGAGCGGTTGCAGTCCGCGCCTGGCTCCCGCTCGCGAAGAATTTTGTGCGCGTGGAAAATCTGCAACAGGTCTTAGATCATGCGAAACAGCATTTACGCAATCCCCGCTTGCTGGCCAATTTTGGCATGGGCGCCGCCGCGCTTTTCGCGCTTGTGGGATGTTTCACATACGCCAACTTCTACCTCGCCGCCCCGCCTTTTCGCCTGAACTCGGCGCAGTTGGGCAGCATCTTTTTTGTCTATCTCCTCGGAGTCGTCATTACGCCGCAATCGGGCCGCTTCCTCGATCGCTTCGGGTTTGGCCACACCACGACCGTTTATTGCGCCATGATGATAGGAGGACTGCTTCTTACGCTGGTCGAATCGCTACCCGTGGTTATCGTCGGTCTCGCCATTTTTTCTTCCGGCGTTTTCGTGGCGCAAGCTGCCGGCACCGTGCAAACAGGCGCAATTGCGGGGCGCGCGCGCTCTTCCGCCGCCGGACTCTACGTTGCGTTTTACTATCTGGGAGGCAGCGTCGGCGCCACGCTGACCGACTTCTTCTGGCGCTGGAAAAAATGGCCCGGCTGCGTTGCCCTGCTGGGAGGAGTCTCGTTGCTAAGTTTGTGGCTGGCTCGCATCAGCAGCCGTCCCCTCGACCAGCTTGATTCCGCGGAGATCGAACTCGTCGGCGATTAACCGCCGTGTTCACACGAACACCCACACCTCATTAACGGCAGTCGAAGTCCAGCTTTCCCCCACGCCCGTCACAAACCCGTCATCCGCTGCAACTGCTCCGGATACCGATCACCTTGCACCGTGATTTTCGAGGCGGCGTCGTCGATGTCACGCAGGTCGTCGGCCGTGAGATCGATTGCAACCGAGCCGATGTTCTCGTCCAGCCGAGACAACTTCGTCGTCCCCGGGATGGGAACGATCCACGGCTTTTGCGCAAGCAGCCACGCGAGCGCGATCTGAGCCGGTGTCGCCTGCTTCTGCGTGGCGATCTTGCCGAGCAGATCGACAACCGCCTGGTTGGCCTTCAGTGCCTCGGGCGTATAGCGAGGGAGCTTGCTGCGGAAATCGGAGCTTTCAAACTTCGTATTCGCATCGATCTTTCCCGTCAGGAAGCCCCTTCCCAGAGGGCTATACGGAACCAATCCAATGCCAAGTTCTTCGAGCGCGGGCAGCACTTCCGCTTCAACCGTTCGATACCACAGCGAGTATTCGCTTTGCAGCGCCGTCACCGGCTGAACCGCATGCGCGCGACGAATGGTTCTTACGCCTGCCTCGGAAAGTCCGAAGTGCTTGACCTTACCGGCTTGAATCAGTTCCTTCACCGTACCGGCGACATCTTCGATGGGCACGTCGGGATCAACGCGATGCTGATACAGCAGGTCGATGACATCCACCTTCAGGCGCTTCAGCGATCCTTCGACGGCCTGCTTGATGTGCGCGGGCCGGCTATTCACCTTTGCCGCTCCTGGCCGTTGGTCGCCGCTCACATCGAATCCGAACTTGGTGGCAATCACCACCCGGTCGCGGATGGGCGAGAGCGCTTCGCCCACAAGCTCTTCGTTGGTGAACGGGCCATACACCTCAGCCGTGTCGAAGAACGTAATGCCGCGATCCACGGCCGCGCGCAGAAGCGAGATCATTTCCTTCTTATCTTTCGGCGCGCCATAAGAGAAGCTCATGCCCATGCATCCGAGGCCAAGAGCGGAGACTTCCAGTTTGCTTTTTCCAAGTACGCGCTTCTGCATTGCGATCCTCCGCGGCGAGATCGTCTCCCGCAATTCTAGTCGAATAGAGATTCGCCGCAGCGACTGGCGCAAAATCGCTGACATCGTTATGAATCATTAGAGCGCGCAATCTATGCTTGCCCATCGGGCAATCCTGGTATTTTGACCCGTAGCGCTCCATCTGCCCATTTGCGCTCACTCCGCGCCAAACGGTTGCCTGCGCCGCGCCCGGGTGATAGGGTAGATGGCACCTCAGACGGGGTGAACCTTAATTTGTTGAATGGAGACTGGTCATGGGACTTCTGGATGAAGCGGAAAAAATTGCGGGCGCTGTAGCGGCGGTGGAAGGTGTAAAGAAGCTGGATCCTGGCGCAGGGATCATGGCTGAAGGCGCGGCCGCCATTGCCGGGTTTGAAGGCGTAAAAGCCGTCAAAGAGCACCTCGAAAATAAGGAAGAAGAGAAGCAGGGCTAGGGCCGAATCGCCCCTAAGCGCTGTCGTCGTAAAAAACAAACAGAGGTCTGGCACGTGTCCAGACCTCTTTGATGTTCTTGCGGTACTCTCCCAGGCTGCATTCTTCCCAAACGCCGCCCGAAAACAGCAGGGTGGCGAGGCTGGCTCGGCGCCGGGGATTGGCGAACGGTCAGAAATGTTCTCGTAGCACGACCGACACAATCTTCCATTCTCCGTGCCATTTCGAAAGCGCGATGTAATCCACCCAATGCGGGGTCACCAGTTTGGCCGAAGCGATGTCGCCAGAAATGTCGAGCACCGTAACCTCTTCCTTTCTTTCGGATGGATCCTGCGGCCCGCTCGAACGCACATCCTGCACCATCTGCAAGCCGGTCTTCTCGGTCATCGTGGCGTGGTCGTCGGAGCCGCTAATGGTGTGCTTCAGGTAATGAGGATGCAGCGACTTCTCCATGCGCGCGGCGTCGCCGGTGTAATAGCCCTCGATATAGTCGGTAACGGTGGCGCGGACTGCAGCTTCATCGGAAATTTTCTGCGGTTGTGTGGCGGATGCGGAGTTCGCAAGCAAGAGCGCGAGTAGGCTCAAGGCCAAGGCGAGGCGTTTCATGTGATTTGTTCTCCCGGATGCTCGATACGAGCTGTAGTGATTATCATGCCAGCGAGTAGCTGCACAAGTTACACCAAAGTGCGTGCCCTATTTCCCGCCGCTTCACTCACCTCCATTGTGGATGGCGAGGACTTGAGCCTGATTTTGGGTACCGCACTTTGGTTGGCCGGCTTTAGCCGCTGAGGGCCGCAAGCCTTAGAATATTCCCGTGGTCTTCGTCCTCGACAACTACGATTCCTTCACCTACAACCTGGTGCAGTACCTCGGCGAGTTAGGTGCGCGCGTCGAAGTCCGCCGCAACGACGAAGTCAGCATCCATCAAATCGAGGCCCTCGCCCCCGAGCGCATCGTAGTTTCTCCCGGCCCCTGCACTCCGCAGGACGCCGGCATCAGCATCAAACTGATCCGCTATTTCGCAGGGAAGGTCCCCGTGCTTGGCGTCTGCCTCGGACATCAGGCCATCGGCGCGGCTTTCGGCGGCCACGTCGTGCGCGCGAAAACCCTCATGCACGGCAAAACCAGTTCGGTCGAGCACGACGGTCGAACCATTTTTCGCGGTATTCATTCTCCGCTGACCGCGACCCGCTACCACTCGCTCATCGTCCGCGAAGAAGATCTGCCACGCGATCTCGAAGTCAGCGCCTGGACGGTCGATCGCGATGGAACGCGCGTGATCATGGGCCTGCGCCACCGCAATTTCCCAGTCGAGGGCGTCCAGTTCCATCCCGAAAGCGTCCTGACGAGCGACGGCAAACAGATGATAGAAAATTTTCTGAATCTCTAGCCCGCAGGCAGAAATAACTGCGCGCGCACATTGCGAGCCAGATACCGCCAGCATCGGGCGTGGATTGTAGCGCCGGCGTCCCGCCCAAATCTCCCTCTCGGAATCGTCCCGAGAAAGCGAAAAGACTGCCGGATTCCGGCAGGAGCGCTAAGGGGCTACTCTGCAATCTGCCCTCTGACCTCCGACCTCCTTTACAATCGCCGGGGGCCCCGCTCATCGGGTTTCATGCGATGAGTGGGGCACTCCTGCACCACGTCCCCATGGACTCCGTCCGCATCTCCGCCCTGCTCGAACCATTTCTCGAGGCCCCGCTCGCCTCCGCGCAGCTCGATCAAATATCGACGTACATCGATCTATTACTCCGCTGGAACGCCCGCATCAACCTGACCGCCATCCGCGACCCCGAACAAATCGTCCCCCGCCACTTCGGCGAATCATTCTTCCTGGCCCGCCATTTATTTCCCACTCATAGGCAGCAAGAGGCTGCCCCACCCTTCGCGCCTTCTGCGAAGGGTGGGAACACCTCCATCGAGTCAACTCCAGAAACGCCTTCGCGCGTCATCGATCTCGGTTCCGGTGCCGGATTCCCCGCTCTCCCTTTGAAAATCTGGGTCCCCGAAATTCACTTGACCCTCATCGAAGCGAATCACAAGAAGGCCGCCTTCCTGCGCGAGGTGATCCGCTCTCTTACATTGACGAACGTCGATGTAATGCCCGAACGCGCCGAAACCGTCCGAGCCCGCTTTCCCCGCCCAGGTCACTCCGAAAGGGAGGAATCCGCTCTCCCCCCGCATCAAGAGAGTCAACCCCATCTCGCCGACGTCGTCACCTTCCGCGCCGTCGAGAATTTCGACCAGATTCTCCTCCTGGCCGCCAGCTTCCGCGCGCCACAGGGCCGTCTAGCCATCCTCATCAGCTACGCCCAAAAGTCCCGGTTAAGCGCCGTTCCCATCATGAAATGGCGTGCAATACATATCCCACAGTCACATGAAATGGCGCTGGCAATTGGAGAATAATACAAAAGTGGGACAAATGTTACATCGCGCGAGTATATCTTCAGTCTATTGTCCATAAATTATGCCAAACAGATGGTACGAAGTGGTAAGTTTACTAGAAACGTCTCATAGTGAGACCTAGACATGAAAATGTTCCACGTGGAACATTTTCTCCATTTTCCACAAGTGTTCCACGTGGAACACTCGGAATCCAAACCAGCCACACGCACAACGGCAACCCCCAATACACCACCATGGTTGGACCGGGAGTATCCAGTCCCACCTTCCCCGGATTTAGCGTGTTTCGGTCTCGTCCGACTTGGCCACGCGACCATTCGCTAGATTTGTTCCACGTGGAACACTTCGAACTTGCACTGAAATCCGGCATTGCTTTCGCACAGGCTGACCCATTATTCTTGCGCGCAACCGAGAACACTTGCAGGAATGCGCTCAATCGAGAGAAACGCACTACCAGGACTTTGCGAGAAAACTAAACATGGGACGTATCATCGCAGTCGCCAATCAGAAGGGCGGCGTGGGGAAGACCACAACTGCCATCAATCTGGCCGCTTCACTTGCTGCGGCCGAGGTCAATACGCTGGTGGTCGATTGCGATCCGCAGTCGAACACCACGAGCGGGTTAGGCCTGGTCAAGGATCCTGAGCGCGTCAACATCTACGACGTGATCATGGGCGCGGCCACGGCCGAGGAGGCGCTGCAGCTCACCGAACTCGAACAGCTGTGGCTGATCCCGTCGCACAAGAACCTGATTGGGGCGAACCTGGAGTTGGTCGAATCCGAGCGGCGGGAGTTCCGGCTGCGAGATGCGCTTGAGCCATTGCGTGAGCGCTTCCGGTTTATCGTGCTGGATTGCCCGCCGGCGCTCGATCTGCTTACGCTGAATGCGCTGGTGGCAGCCGACGGTGTCCTCATCCCGATGCAGGCGGAGTACTTTGCGCTGGAGGGCGTGTCGGAGCTACTCGACACCATCGAGCGGATCCGGGTCGGGTTGAACCCCAGGCTCGCGGTCGAGGGCGTCGTGCTGACGATGTTCGACGAGCGGACGAACCTGGCGCAACAGGTAGCGGAGGAGTTGAAGAAGTACTTCGGCGAGAAGATGTGCAAGACGACGATCCCGCGGAACATTCGGCTGGCGGAGGCTCCGAGCCACGGGAAGCCGGCGCTGGTGTATGACGCGCGGTCGCGCGGGGCGGAGAGCTACATCCGGCTGGCGAAGGAAATGCTGGACCGGCAGGCAGCGGCTGCAACGGCACCGGAGCCCGGGTCGCAGGAGTCGGCGCAGCAAACGGGGACGGCGGGCGCCGGCGCGCCCGATTCGGGGGAAGCGGCTTAGATTGACATGTATAAATATTTATGTGTATCGATATATATATCGGCCATCGGCGTGAGTTGCATCTCGGCGGCTAGAAAGCCGCAGGTGGAAACGCGACGCTTATAGCAGCGCTGAAAGCGCTGCTCCACCCAAAACCTTAAAGATGTTGTGCGGCTTGTTGTGATGGGAAAGGAACAAAATGCCAGGCACTACGAATGCGGCGGTTACGGCGGATAAGGCTGGAGCCAAGACAGCTACCGACAAGATTCACGAGAAGGTGGTGGAAAAACGGCGGGCTTTGGGCCGAGGGTTGGATTCACTTCTGGCTGGGCCGCGGGTGGTTACGCCGACTGCACCGGCGACTGCCGGTCCTGCTCCGGTAGAGCGGACTGACGGCAGTGCTCCCACCCACCGGACCACTCCCCAACCCGAGCCGTCTCGATCCGAGCCAGGCAGCGATGCCGCCGCTACGCTCCGGATGAATACGATTTCGGGATTGCAGGCGGCGGAGGGCCCCGAGGACGGGGCGGCGGCTGGACCCGCGGCTTCCTCTTCTTCTGAGGCGGCGGAGCTTCGCTCCGCTGGACAGCCGAGGGCGGCTGTCCCTACGCAGCCGGGGGCAACCATGCAGCCTGGTGCGGCTGGCGGTCCATTGTCTTTTTCTGGGGATGAAGTGCTGCGGCTGGACTTGGATTTGATTGATGAGAATCCGCATCAGACTCGGCGCACGTTTCGCGAGGATACGCTGCGCGAGCTGGGGGAATCGATCCGGGTGCAGGGGGTGCTGCAGCCGATCGTGGTCCGGGAGTCTGGAGAAGGGCGATACAAGCTCATTCTGGGGGAGCGAAGGATTCGGGCATCGCGGCTGGCAGGGATCGAGACGATTCCGGCGATTGTAAAGCGGGTCAACGAGCAGCAGGCCGCGGAAATGACGCTAGTCGAGAACCTGCAACGGCAGGATCTGGATTGCGTGGAACAGGCGGAAGCATTTGCAAAATTGAGCCGGGAATTCCATCTCACGCAGGAACAGATTGGCGCGCGGGTGGGGCTGTCGCGGGAAGCGGTATCGAATTACATGCGGCTGCTGTCGTTGCCGGAGGGCGTAGTGGGTGCGCTCATCGGGGGCAGGCTGACATTCAGCCATGCGCGCGTGCTGTTGCAACTGAAGACGAAAGATCCGGTGAGCATCTGGTACTACGCGAAGAAAGCGATCGACCACGGGATGACAGTGAAAAGGTTCGAGGATTTCGTGGCGGGGAAGTTCAGTCTACCGGACGAACGTCCACCGGGCGACACAAAACATGACATGGGCGGAGGAGCGCGCTGGGTGGATCCGAACGTGAAAGCGGCGCAGCGGTCGCTGGAAGAAGTGCTGGGGATGAGAGTGCGGATTCGGGACCGGGCCGGCCGCGGGAAAATCGTGATTGAGTACGCGACGATTGACGATTTTCAGCGGGTGGTGGGAATGCTGCGGGGGGAGTAGAGCAGGTCAGAGGTTAGAGGTCTGAGGGCAGAGGTTTAACCCGCTCTGGTGTCAGGTGTCAGGAAGGTCTTAACAAGTACTACCTTGCTGCTGGGGAATCTTGCGCGTGCTGACTTCTTGCAGGGACGGGAGTGTGCCACCCCAACGCGCCGAGAGCGGGAGCATTGGGGATTCCGGTGTCCGCGCCACACGGGCCGCCGGGAATCAACATAGTTAAAAGTGGAGTTTGGATGCGCTTTTTTAATCTCCTTGACACCTCACAGGGCGTTCTATCGGCTAATTTCGGCCCTTTTTGCGTTGTAGAAGGTTACTTGGCCGAGGCGACAGAAGTTCTCTCCTGGTGAATGCTTTTTCACCTCGCCTCTCTCAGCGCAAAGGACGCCGACGAGTAAGTCGTGCGGCTGCTCCACTTAGCGGCAGTCTTCTTTCGGTTTCGCCGGACTCCCTGGACCAGAAAATGCAGCTATGACTTACGCCCACCCCGGGGCGATGGGAACGCGCAGCAACGGGCTTAGTTCTTGGGCCGCTTTCTTCGCGTCCGTCACCGCCAGCAAGCATTTCAGAACACAAGAGGCCCGCCATTGAAATCTCTACCGATCGCTGTGTTCCTTCTCCTTGTGACCTCAATCAATGTGCAGGCAGAAGCAGCTTTCGCTGGGCGCGGTGAACTCCCAAACTCTCCGTCCACAAGCTTCTGGACCAAAGCGAATACCACACTGCTCGCGCTGGATGCCGCTGCCAAGGGGGCCGACTTCTACTACACCATGCGAGGCATGGAGCATCCTGGCTTGGCGGTTGAAGCCGACCCTATCGCTCGTCCCTTCGTCTCCCATGGCAACGCGTTGGCAGTTGGATATTTCAGCGGGTTACTAGTCATTGATGCCGCTGCGTCCTACGAATTGCACAAGCATCACCATGAGCGGCTGTCGAAAGCCGTCTTGATCTTCGGTATTGTGGACAATGGGTATGGTGCGCAACATGATGGTCGGCAATTCTAAAGCCATCGGTCCCGTCAATCTCAGCGGTCGAATGTTCCACGGGGGAGTCAGCACCAGTCTCCCAAGCAAGCGGAGTGCGCCTGGTTTTTCTCCAGTCTTGAAGCGGCGAGACACTCAGCTCTGCCGCCTTCACCATCCCATGATCGCGTGGGTGATCCCCTGCCACCACCCAGGATTGACGCGCCACACGTAGACCGCAAGACTCTGCACGGCGATGATTGGGGGTAGCGCATAGAGATACACCTTGTGGACACGCCCCTCCACCACCCAATCTCGCGCCATGCCGAGCACGATCAGAAAATCCAGGCCGGGGTAGAAGAGGTTATGGTTGAACCAGAAATCGAACCGGCCAATAGCAGCGTCCATAAGTTGGCAAGTCGCGATGAAGAGGAGCCGCCGATGGTATTCCGGCTTCTTTCTCCAATAGATCGCCAAGGCCACGCACGGTGCGAAAACGATCATGTCGGTGAAAGGAATCGACAGGAAGGCGTCTACGTCCTTCTGATGGAGCACAACGGTATCGAAGCGGGTCATGACCACCGCAACCGTGAAGCCCAATGCAGTCATCACCGTGGCAAGCCCAGCTCCAAACCAGCCGAGAAAGCGGTGCACGCTAACCTTGCGCACGCGCACCAAAGCCGACTGAACAATGAAGAAGACCATCCACGTTGAGAAGGCCGCGCCGTGTATCCATAGAAGCAATGGCCTTGGCGGGTTGGCATGGAACAAGTTAGCGTCAACCGTATGGCCGAAGCCCCACACCACCAGCCCGGCCATCGCCAGCGCCATGCAGAGATAGAAATACCGGCTCAAGAACGCCTTGAGCTGCTTCGTTGAACTTGCTTCTTTCCTAATACGAGCAGCTAACCCCACGCTTCCAATGGACACGGAACTGTCTCCTTGAAATACCGCAAAGGCCGGAGGCGAGCGTCGTCCCCACCCCGGAGATTCAGGCATTTAACCACACAGATCGCGGGCTGTAAATCTAGCATCGTGACTTTTGATGGAATGCGGGCCGTCCTATTTTGGGGTTGTGGGAGAGGAGGTTCTAGACGGGTGGGAAGAATCCATACGGTAACAAGTGGGCCGCCAGGTTGGGTTCGGGGTACGATTCGGAGGCAGACTGGCGCACGTGATGATCCGCACGTGGGCGCCAGTGGGAGCGCGGGCCAGACCGGTCCTGTGCCTGGATACACGGCTAGTGGGGGAATCATGGTAGTAAAAAGTGGCATTTCGGTATCCGCCGGGCCGTGCGTTCGGGTGAGCACACAATCAGCCCTAACAGACTAATGACTGGCGGCGGACTGGCCGACTGCCCCCTGCGGCGTGCTTCGTTCTTCGTGAACCTTCGGGGCTGAAAATCTCGGACTTACGGGATGACGCCTAGTTCGGTGTAGAGCTCTTTGGGGTAATAGAGGACGCCGTCTTTTAATACTACAGCGGTCTTTCTTATGTCGCTGATGTTCTTGGTGGGATCGCCGTCGACCAGGACAAGATCAGCCAGTTTGCCTGGAGTGATAGAGCCCAGGTCTTTGTCCATGCTCATGATTTTGGCGGCGTTGAGGGTTGCGTTTTGCAGGACCTGAGCGGGCGGAACGCCGGCCTGCACGTCGAGTTCGAGTTCGCGGTGCAGGGCGAAGCCGGCCATGCTGTCGGTGCCATCTTCGATCTGAAGGCCGGAGCGGTAGAGGAGACCGGCGAAGTCGAGCATTTTGGCGAAGGATTTTTTGTAGGTGTCGTCCATGCCGGGAGGCGGCGTCATTCCGGCGGTGAGCAGGCCGCGGCGCACCTGCGCGGGGAGGCGGTCGGCGACGGGTTGGTAGCCGGGAGGAATCTGGCCGATGCGGGACATGTATTGGTCTTCGAAAACGCTGAGAGTGAGATCTAACTTCGTGTGGTGATCCTGTAACAACTTAATAAAGGACTGGACCTGGGCGGAGTTAAGGTCGAGGCCGGCGGTGATTTCTCCGGGCTTGGTCAGGCGGGTGATGGTGTTGGTGTCTTTGATTTCGGGGAAGAAGTTGAGGACTAGAAAATTGATGTGCTGGATTTCGTCGTAGCCGAGTTCGACGCATTGCGCGGCGGTCATTCCGGCGGGAATGTGTCCGCTGACGCGGAGGCCGTTTTTGTGGGCTTCGTCGATGATGGCGGGGACGAGGGCGGGCGGGACGGAGCTGTAGATTTTGATTTGCACGTAGCCGAGCTTCTTGTAGTTGTCGACGGCGGCGCGGGCTTCGGCTTCGGTGGAAACGAGAACTTTGGTGGGACCCTGGTAGGGGCCGCGTCCGTCGATGATGCCAGCGATGACGATGCGGGTGCCGATCTCTTTGCCCTCGGCGATGCGCTGGCGGCGGGCGAGGAGCGAGTCGGTGTCGTTGGCGAGGTCGCGGACGGTGGTGACTCCGGCGGCCAGGTTGAGGAGGCCGTCGTTATCGCCGACGTGGGCGTGCATGTCCCAGAGGCCGGGGAGGAGGGTTTTGCCGGTGGCGTCGATGATCTCCGGCCATACGCCGGTCCGAGCGGACAAAGACGGCCGCACACTGACGATGCGATTGCCTCTTACAAAGACCTCTTGGTCGGGGATAATCTTTGCGGACTCGGCATCGAATAAGTTGACGTGGGTTAATACGATTCCGAGGTGCGGGTGATGCGCGAGTTTGGCTGCGAGAGCAGTGGAGCGGGAGTTTTTGACTTCATCTTGCGCGGCGAGCAGGGGCTTGACTGCGGACTCCCAGCCTTCGGGAATGATCGATCCCCAGCTATCGACGGAGGCGAAGAACTTGACGTTGACATTGTTTTGGGCTTTGTCTCCTTCCTCCAGCCAGACATAGGTCGGGGCGAAATCTAATCCGGCTATGGAATAGAGCGCGACGTGCTTCTTTTTGGCGGCGGCTTTTTCGGGCGATTCGACATCGAGTGCGGTTTCACGCTGGACGCGAGCTTCGCCGGCGGGGAGCAGGGCGATTTTGCCTCCATTGCGCAGGGCGGCTTGGGCTAGCAGAGCGGTTTCCGAAGGGGCTCCGTTGAGCGGGACGTAGTAGGCGGGGGCGGAGATTTTCTTTTCGCCTTGCTCGGCGTTGTTTTTCCAGCGGGCCGCGCCATCGGCGTTGGTAAACATTTCGTCAACGGGCGACTTCAGGTAGTCGTTGCCGGTGACGGTTTCGGAGAGCGGGATACCGGCAGAGTCGAGCTTAAGAATTGAGGTGGTCTTGGGACCGCGGCCGCGGTCGTTGAATTGAAAGAACAAATGGAGCGTGCCGTCGGGGGCGGTCCAGACGGCTTGCTGCCCCGCGAGATTGCCCATGATGAGCATTGAGTAGCGTTCGGCCGAAGCGGGAATGTCGGCGGGGAGAGCGGGGACGGCAGAGGCTTCGGGTTGCGTCGGCGCGGGGGACTGCGACCAAACGAGGGACGCTAGAAAAACGACGAGCAGGGATAGCGGCAGGCGGCGAGCATTCATGAAGACCTCTCGTCTAGCGATGTGTGCGGTCAGTATAGTACTTGGCGGCGGTTCCTCTTGTCGCGCTTGGAGATGAGACTCGAGGAAGGCAAAACCTTTAACCGCGGAGGTCGCGGAGAGGGGCCGCAGAGGACGCAAAGTTCGGGGTTCCGGCACGCGGGCGGCGGGACGGGGTTCGACACCACTTACGGTAGAGCAAACTCCCGACTAGCGGCTCAACTTCCAGCGCAGGCGGGTGTCTGCGCGACAGGTCGAACGACGTGAAGTGCTGCGTTCGACGCCGCTCTGGTGACGGATTTTGGGAGGATAATAGAGGTGTGGAGGGCGATATGACAATCGAACTGACACACGCGGAGCATGAGTTGCTGGTCATGCTGCTCGAGGAAAGACAGCGCGAATTGCTGCACGAGATTTCGAAGGCGGATGTGCACGAATTCCGGCGGGGGCTGCAGGAAAAAGAAGTGGTGCTGGAGACGCTGCTGCGCAAACTGGCGACGGAGGCGGTAGGTAAAACGGCGGCTTGATGAAGGTTCTCCCGCAAGTTGGAAGGAGGCCAGGAGCGATGCCTCCCGCCTTCACCCATCAAGCCAAAACCCCGGGTACCGTGGCTTTGGTCGGAATGACAAGATCAGGGAAAGTGACTTTGCAATCCGCCACAGCGGCTTACAGCCGAGCCAAAAACGAGCGCTCAATCGCAGCGGAAAGCCGCGGCGCCACCCAAAATCAGATACCTGCTAGAGGACCTGGCAGGCCTCGTCGAAGCTGAGTCGCGGGTTGCGGGGGAATATTTTGGTCGCGTCTCCGTAGCCTAGATTGCAGAGGAAGTTAGATTTCCATTTGCCGTCGGGGAAGAACTCGGCGTTGACCTTGGCCTGGTCGAATCCGGACATGGGGCCGCAATCGAGGCCGAGGGCGCGGGCAGCGAGGATGAAATAAGCGCCTTCGAGCGAGCTGTTGCGGAATGCGGTCTCTTCGATGAAGGCGGGCTTGCCGAGAAACCAGGAGCGGGCATCGGCGTGGGGAAACAATTTGGGGAGCTTCTCATGGAATTCGGTATCCCAGGCAACGATGACAGTGACGGGCGCGGTCATGGTCTTTTCGACGTTGCCGGGAGCGAGCGCGGGGTGAAGGCGCTCTTTTGCTTCGCGAGTGGTCAGGAAGACGAAGCGCGCCGGGGTGGTGTTGGCGCTAGTCGGTCCAAGCGCGGCGAGTTCGTAGATCTGGCGGAGCAACTCGGTGGGGACTGGTTTTGGCAGCCAGACAGTATGTGTACGGGCTTCACGGAAAATCTGGTCGAGGGCGGCGTCGGATAAAGAACGTCTTACGGGTGCGGAGACGATAACATCGGACATGATTGTGGTTCCTTGCCTTAGTTGTTTTCCCATTTAGATTGCGAACACTGATGGCAGGATGCAGGCGGAGAGTCATGAAAAGAGCCTCCTCAGAAGACAGGCTCTTTCGTTTGCCCTGGGCACTTAAGGCCGAATCGGCTCTCATGCTTCCATGTGCCATTTGGCGGGCGATTCCCTCAGTTCGAACTTTTTCGTGTGGGGCCAATTGTCACTTGCATTATGCAAGTCATTTTGCTAGGATGCCTTGCGTGGCTGGGGAAGCGAAAACGAAGCGGAGGTCGGGGTGCCCGGTGAGCGTGTCGCTAGAGCGCTTTGGGGACCGTTGGTCGCTTTTGATCATCCGCGATCTGATGGTTCGCGGGTTCCGGACATTCAAAGAGTTTCAGGAATCGGGCGAGGGAATTGCGACGAACATCCTGGCGGACCGTCTAAAGAAACTCGAAGCTGCGGGGATTATTACGTCCGAAGTTGAACAAACTGACGGGCGGAAGTTAAATTACCGGCTGACCGAAAAAGGGATCGACCTGGCGCCGGTGGTCCTGGAGTTGCTGATCTGGGGGGCGCGGCATGAAGAAGTGGGAGCGTCTTGCGCAACGATCGCGAGGATGGAGAAGAATCGCGGGGAGATTCTTGCGGAAGTGCGGCGGCGATGGCGGGAGCGGGACTCGACTCCGCTGATACCGCAGTTCGATAATACTGTGGGGCACGATGTGAGCGGCCGGGAAATTGAGCCGCGACACCGCAGTTGAACGTGGGGAACTGCGGGCGGTGTTCGAGGGGTCTTTCAGGGGTCAGGTCTTTCAAGGATTGAATCCGGGGAACCGAGATTCCGCGTTTGCCAGGGGGCGAGTTGTCGCTTCCCGAAGGCAAGCGCGAGCACACCAGCACGCCAAGACCGGCGCGTTGGAGCTGCGCCAGACGGAATCAGAGTTTCTACGACAAAGAAACAATTCACCAAAAGGAGACGACAATGGCATCGAACGCAACGCATGAACAGGCAAAACTACAACTGGAACTCTACGATCTGCGCCGCGAAGCCAAGTTGCGCGAGGCGCGCGACTGGTTTTTCAAGAATTACTGGGTGGACTCGTTTGAAGACGCGATGAAGGTGGCAGGGCCGATGACGCAGAATGGCACGTACGTGATGATGGTGCTCAGTTATTGGGAGCAGGCGTGCTCGTTCCTAAACCACGGGCTGCTGCATGAAGATCTGTTCTTCGAGAGCAACGGCGAATTCTTCGGGGTCTTCGAGCGAATCCGCGGGACGCTGCCACAGACCCGGGAGATGTTTAAGTACAAGCAGTGGATGGAGAACATGGAAAAGGCGGCGACGCGCTATGAGGCGTGGATGGAGAAGCGTTCGCCGGGCCACATTGCGGGTATGCGGGAGTGGATGAAGACGATGCGGCCTGGGGCGCAGAAGGCGGCGTAGGGTGAATGGGTGGAATCCCACTCATGGCAGAGGACGCGATGAGTGGGGCACCTCCCGCGGGACAATCTTAGGAGAGGAATTCATGGAATCAGTTACGGAAGCGGGCGCTGGCTCGACGAAGATGGTTTGGGTGGGGTGGATTCTTAGTGCGTTGCCGGTGCTATTGATGGTCGGCACTGGATTGTTCGGACTGCTGAAGCCGGAGGCGATGGCGCCGCAATTCGCGCACTATGGTTATCCTGACGGAGCGCTGGCGCGCATCGTTATTGTGGAGATCGTGTGCGCGCTTCTTTACGCGATACCCAGCACGTCGGTGCTGGGAGCGATTTTGCTGACAGGCTATTTGGGCGGTGCTACAGCGACACACGTGCACGCGGGCGAGCTGTTTTTTATCCCGATTATCGTTGGGATTGTGGTGTGGTTGGGGCTTTATCTGCGGGACGGGCGGGTGCGGGCGCTTGTTCCGTTGAGAAAGTAAGTACTGCAAACAAAACTTGCGTGGCCATGAGGTGCATATGAGCGGAGTGCGCGTTTTGGTGGGGACGCGTAAGGGCGCGTTCATTTTGACGTCGGATGGGAAGCGGGAGAAGTGGGACGTAAGCGGGCCACATTTTGCCGGGTGGGAAATCTATCACATGAAGGGATCGCCGGCGGATGCGAACCGGATTTATGCGTCCCAGACGAGCGGATGGTTTGGGCAGCTGATTCAGCGCTCGGACGATGGGGGCAAGACCTGGTATCAGCCGGGCGCGCCGGTGGGGGAAGCGCCGGCGGCGGGCGACGGGCCTCCGAAGGCGGCGAGTAACAAGTTCGTGTATGACACTTCGGCGGGGACGGGCAAGCCGCTTACAACGCATCAGTTTTATGACGGGACGCAGCATCCATGGGAGTTCAAGCGGGTGTGGCATCTGGAGCCGTCTTTGAGCGATCCGGACACGGTTTATGCGGGAGTGGAGGACGCGGCGTTGTTCCGTTCGACTGACGGGGGGCAGAATTGGCACGAGCTTGCCGGGCTTCGCGGGCACGGCACCGGGCCGCAGTGGCAACCGGGTGCGGGCGGGATGTGCCTGCACACAATCATTCTGGATCCGAAGAATGTGGGGCGGATCTTTATTGCGATCTCGGCAGCGGGGGCATTTCGAACCGACGATGGCGGCGTGACGTGGAAGCCCATTAATAACGGACTGTACTCGCAGTACATTCCCGATCCTCGGGCGGAGGTTGGGCACTGCGTGCATCATGTCGCGATGCATCCTTCGCGGCCGGACGTGTTGTTTATGCAGAAGCACTGGGACGTGATGCGGTCCGACGACGCGGGGGATTCGTGGCGCGAGGTGAGCGGGAATCTGCCGACCGATTTTGGATTTGTGATCGATGTGCATTCACACGAGCCGGAGACGATTTACGTGGTGCCGATCAAGAGCGACTCGGAGCACTATGTGCATGAGGGGAAGCTGCGGGTATATCGGAGCCGTTCGGGCGGGGATGAGTGGGAATCGCTGACTCGCGGGCTGCCGCAAAGTAACTGCTATGTGAATGTGCTGCGCGATGCGATGGCGGTGGATCGGCTGGATAAGTGCGGTGTCTATTTCGGGACTACGGGCGGGCAGGTGTACGCGTCGGCGGATGCGGGGGACAGTTGGAATCCGATTGTGCGGGATCTGCCGGCGGTGCTGAGCGTGGAAGTGCAGACGGTGTAAACCAGTTGCCAGCCAGTTGCCAGTTCTCAGTTCTCAAGTGAGAGGGACACACCAATGCCAAACATTACGCCGTTTTTGTGGTTTGATGGGCGGGCGGAAGAGGCTATGAATTTCTACGCCTCCATTTTCAAGGACGCCAAGGTGCTCAACGTCAGCCGAAAGGATGGAAAGTTGTTTGTGGCGACGTTTGAGCTGCTGGGACAGCGGTTCATGGCATTGAATGCCGAACCACTGTTCAAATTCACCGAAGCGATATCGTTTTTCGTGAACTGCGAAACGCAGCAAGAGGTCGATGAATTGTGGGAAAAGCTCTCCGCGGGCGGCGAGCCGGGGAGATGCGGCTGGCTTAAGGATAAGTTTGGATTGTCGTGGCAGATTATTCCTTCGGCGTTGTCGAAGCTGATGGGCGATCCGGATCCAGAGAAGTCGAAAGCGGTTTTCGAGGCGATGATGAAAATGAACAAGATTGTCATTGCCGATCTGGAGAAGGCGTACGAGGGCAGGGCGGCGGCGTAGCCTGCTAGGTTAGTACCCAAAGGACGGCGCGAAACCTGCAGCACCTGACCCGATGTGATCGGCTCCCCAAAAGGACGAGGACTAATGCGGAGATTAATCGTTTTCAATAACGTAACGCTGGACGGTTATTTCGTCGACGGCCACGGCGATATGAGCTGGGCCCACAAGGCTCGGGAGGATGCCGAGTGGACGGACTTTACGGATCAGAATGCCACCAGCGGCGGGGCGTTTTTGTTTGGCCGGGTTACGTATGAGCTGATGAAGAGCTTCTGGCCGACGCAGCAGGCGGCGAAGATGTTTCCGGTGGTGGCGGAGCGAATGAACAATCTGCCGAAGGTGGTGTTTTCGCGGACGCTGGATTCGGTTTCATGGAAGAACACGACGCTGGCGAAAGGCGAGTTGACGGCGGAAGTGCGCCGGATGAAGCAGGAGCCGGGCTCCGATCTGGTGATTCTGGGAAGCGGAAGCATCGTGGCGCAATTGGCACAGGAAGGATTGATTGACGAGTTCCAAATCGCGCTGACTCCGGTGGCGCTGGGTAAGGGGCGGACGATGTTCGAGGGCATGACGGAGAAGCTGGCGCTGAAACTGGTGAAGTCGCGGGTGTTCGGCAATGGGAGCGTGTTTTTGTGGTATGAGCCGGAGTGAGGCGATCATGCTGTCCGCCGGAATTCCCACCCTTGCAAAAGGCGCAAGGGTGGGGCAGCCTCGGCGATTTTGAGTGAGTTGATTATGATTCGGGTCGTACTGCCCCACCATCTTCGGACGCTGGCGCACGTCGGGGCGGAAGTGCAGCTTGACGTTGAAGGCTCCCCTACGCTGCGGGCGGTGCTGGATGCGCTGGAGGAGCGGTATCCAATGCTGCGGGGGACGATTCGGGACCAGGAAACGAAGGGGCGGCGTCCGTTTCTGAGATTTTTTGCGTGCGAGGAAGACCTTTCGCATCAGTCGCCGGATGCGGAGCTGCCGGAGGCAGTGGCTTCGGGCCGGGAGCCGCTGGTGGTGCTGGGAGCGATTGCCGGGGGATAGGCGGGGCTGCGCCCCGCTGGACAGCCGGGGGCGGCTGTCCCTACGCGAGACATGCAGGCAACGCGCCGCGGGTTGGAACCTATTGGGGCCGGGGACCATCTAACTACTAAGGCGGTTGGGCGAGCAGGCACGGCGCGCGGTGACGGACCAAGATCAGAGCACAGCGAACACGGCTGCGCGGGCAGGAGTGCCCGCGCCACACGAGCTGATTCGTGTGCTATAATTTTTAGGTTTGTGCGCTCTCTGCGCAGCTCCGTAATAAATCCCACCGCTGGAATGGTTTGGCGTCCCGAACCGCGGCGTCACTGGCGAGCTTTGGCTTGGCAGGATGAAAGCGACGGGCGTCCCGAGGAAAATCCGAGTTGGCACTTGACGATAAGTTCGACGACATAAAAAAGCTGATCGACGCAGGCAAGGAGAAGGGCTATCTGACCTATGACCAGGTCAACGACCTCATCCCGCAGGATGTACATTCTCCCGAAGACCTGGAAGATCTGCTGACCACGATCGGAACGCAAGGCATTGACGTGCTCGAAGGCGGCAAGATGCCTTCGACCGATCTGGAAAAAAAATTCGAGGAAGTGGATGATGCGTCGGAGGATGTCGAACTCGACTTAACCCCCGGCGCTCTGGAAAAAACCAATGATCCCGTCCGCATGTATCTGCGCGAGATGGGAACCGTGCCGCTGCTGACGCGCGAAGGCGAAGTGGAAATCGCGAAGCGCATCGAGCGGGGGCAAAACCGCGTATTAAAGGCGCTTTCGCGCTCTCCCATCGTGATTCGTGAACTCCTTGCCCTGGGCGAGGACCTCGAGAAGGGCGTCCGCTCGATTAAAGAGCTGGTCACCTTCGATGAAGAGGAAATCACGGAGGAGATCGTCGAAAACCGGCTGAAGGAATTTCTCGCCAAGATCGGCGCGCTCGAAAAGATGTACAAGAAGGTCGCGCCGCTGCAGGAGAAATTCGCCGACGTAAACGCCAAGAAGCGGCCGAAGGATCATCGCCGCTATCGCATCAACCTGGCGCGGGCGATTGTGCGCACGTCGATGGCGGTGCGTAATCTCGCATTCACCAACAACGAACGCAAGCGGCTGATCGAGCGGGTGAACCGCACGGTCGACGGCATGCGTTCGCTCGACCGGCAGATCCAGAACCTGGAGAAGCGGGCGGAGGGGACACGCAGCGAAGAACAGCGCAAGGAATACAAAAAGCAGGCGCGGGCGGTTCGCGGCGAACTTGAAAAGCTGGAAGTGGAAGCGGGCCTGTTGTTCCAGGAGCTCAAGCGCACACAGCGCGAGATCATCCAGGGCGACATGGACGCCGAGCAGGCGAAGCGCGAGCTGATCGAGGCGAACCTTCGGCTCGTCGTTTCAATTGCGAAAAAATATACCAATCGCGGGTTGCAATTCCTCGACCTGATTCAGGAAGGCAATATCGGACTGATGAAGGCCGTGGACAAGTTCGAATACCGGCGCGGGTATAAGTTCTCGACTTATGCGACGTGGTGGATTCGGCAGGCAATTACTCGTGCGATTGCCGATCAGGCGCGCACGATTCGTATCCCGGTGCACATGATCGAAACGATCAACAAGCTGATCCGCACTTCGCGGCAACTGGTGCAGGAACTGGGACGCGAACCGACTTCGGAAGAAATCGCCAAGCGCATGGATATTCCGGTGGCGAAGGTGCGGAAGGTGCTAAAGATTGCGCAGGAGCCGATCTCGCTCGAAACGCCGATTGGCGAAGAGGAAGATTCGCACCTGGGCGACTTCATCGAGGACCGCGGGGTGGTTTCGCCGGCTGAAGCCGTGATCAACGTGAACCTCAAGGACCAGACAGGACAGGTGCTGAGGACACTGACTCCGCGCGAGGAAAAAGTGATCAAAATGCGCTTTGGCCTCGAAGACGGCTCGGAGCACACGCTTGAAGAAGTGGGCCAGTCGTTTGCGGTGACGCGCGAGCGCATCCGGCAGATTGAGGCGAAGGCGCTGAGAAAGCTGCGGCATCCGTCGCGGTCACGGAAGCTGCGGGCGTTTATGGATGGAGTTAGGGACTAAGGTCAGAGGTTAGAGGTCAGATTGCAGAGGTGGGCGCGAGAAATCGCGCCCTTTTTTATTCTTAAAGCAGGCCGACAGGTTATTAGTAAGTGCCGATGCCGTTGGCGGCGCGGATCTTGAACCAATCATAGGCGGCGGGTTTGATTTTGTTGGGGCGGCAGATCACATCGATGCGGACTCTCATGAGCGTCTGCTGAACCCGCGAAATGACCTCATTGTTTTCCTGCGCACTGCGATTCTCGACGCGCTGCGACCAGCGTTCGGTGGTCATGCGCTCATTCATCTTGGATGGTGAGTCGGGGTCGTAGGTGTAGTTATTGGGGTAAGCGTTGCGGTCCTGGGCGGCTTCCATACGCAGCTGATTATGCTTCCGCATGCGCAGGTTGGCATCGATGGCGGTGGAGAGCACCTCCGTTTGCTCGTCGAACCATTCATGCACGGCGTCTTCGGTTTCTTCCTGGCCGTGGTTTGCGCGGAAGTCGTGGATTGCGGTCAGGATTTCCAGACTATTCTCTGTGCCCTGCAGGACGATGGCGGGAAAGGGGCTCTTACGAATCGGCGTGCCGTCATCAGAAAAGACATGTTTGGCTTTCGCTGCGCCATCCTTCTTGTCAGCCGAAATTTTCTTGGCGACATCACCCAGTGGCGGAGCGGAGCTGTCAGTGGACTGGCTCAAAGCTAGTCCCACGAATGGAATAAAAAGAATCAGGGCCAGAAGCGGCTTGTGCATAAGTCCTCTATAGAAGATGGGGGACGATTGATGATAGCAAGGCGCCGGGAAGGACGCGGAGTTACGTCCGTGATAGGGCGAAGGTGCCGAAAGATTGGAGAAAAGCTCGCGGCGGCCGCAACAGGGCCGCGCGGAAGTGCACGTCCGCGCGCCTGTTAGAATCGATGTGTCTTTATGGAAGCCAGCCGCATACGAAACTTCGCGATTATTGCGCATATTGACCACGGTAAATCCACGCTGGCCGACCGGCTGCTGGAGCTGACCGGGTCGCTGGCCATGCGCGAAATGCAGGAGCAAGTGCTCGACTCGATGGACCTGGAGCGCGAGCGCGGCATCACGATCAAGGCGCATGCCGTCCGGATGGTGTATCCCGCGCAGGATGGCCAAACTTACCAGCTCAATTTGATTGATACGCCCGGGCACGTAGATTTTTCCTACGAGGTATCACGATCGCTCGCGGCCTGCGAAGGGGCGCTGCTGATTGTGGATGCGTCGCAGGGCGTGGAGGCGCAGACGCTGGCGAATTCTTATCTGGCCATTAATCACGGGCTCGAGATTATTCCGGTCATCAACAAGATTGATTTGCAGAGCGCGGACATTCCGCGGACGAAAGAGATGATCGAGGGCGCGGTGGGGCTCGATGCCTCGGACGCTCTGCTCATCAGCGCGAAGACGGGGCAGGGCGTGCCGGACGTGCTGGAAGCGATTGTGAAACGGATTCCGCCGCCGAAGGGCACCCCGGAGCGGCATTTGCAGGCGCTGCTGTTTGATTCATGGTTCGATCCGTATCGCGGGGTGGTGGTGCTGGCGCGCGTGTTTGAAGGCACGCTGCGCGTGGGGCAGAAGATCCGGCTGTGGTCGAATGGGCGGGTTTTCCAGGTGGAAGCGCTGGGGGTGCTGACGCCGAAGCCGGTGGTGATCGACGAACTGGTGGCGGGCGAAGTCGGGTTCATCATTGCGAATATCAAGAACGTGGCCGACACCAAGATCGGGGACACGATCACCGATGATGACCGGCCGGCGATTGAGCCACTGCCTGGTTTTGAAGAGATCAAGCCAATGGTATTCGCCGGGCTGTATACGGTGGACGCGCACGAGCACACGCAGCTGCGCGAGGCGCTCGAGAAACTGAAACTGAATGACTCTTCGTTTTTCTTCGAGCCGGAAAGTTCCGTCGCACTGGGATTCGGCTTCCGGTGCGGGTTTCTGGGCCTGCTGCACATGGAGATCATCCAGGAGCGGCTGGAGCGCGAGTACAACCTTGACCTGATTACGACGGCGCCGGGCGTGCGCTATCTGATTCACAAGACCGATGGCGAAGTGATCGAGGTGGATAATCCTTCGCGCTGGCCGGATACGAGCGAGATTGCGAAGGTGGAAGAGCCGGTGATTCTGGCGGTCATTCTTACGAATGAGGAATACGTTGGCGGAATTTTGAAGCTGGTGGAAGAAAAGCGCGGCAAGCAGAAAAGCTTCGAATACGTGAGCGCGTCGCGCGTGATGCTGCAATATGAGCTGCCGTTGAATGAGATCGTGCTGGATTTTTACGACCGGCTGAAGTCGGTTTCGCGCGGGTACGCGTCGCTCGACTATCACCTTTCGGGGACGTGGGAATCTCCGATGGCGAAGCTGGACATCATGGTGGCGGGCGAGCCGGTGGATGCGCTTTCGACGATTATTCACCGCGATTTTGCCTATGAGCGCGGGCGGGCGCTGGCAACGAAGATGAAAGAGTTGATCCCGCGGCAGATGTTTGAGGTGGCGATTCAGGCCGCGATTGGGGCAAAGATCATTGCGCGCGAGACGGTGCCGGCGATGCGCAAGAACGTGCTGGCCAAATGCTACGGCGGCGACATTACTCGCAAACGCAAGCTGCTCGAAAAGCAAAAAGAAGGCAAGAAGCGGATGAAGCGGATTGGGCGCGTGGATATTCCACAGGAAGCGTTTTTGGCGGTGCTGAAAGTCGGCGAAGGAAGCAGTTAGGAAGGTCAGAGGTTAGAGGTCAGATTGCAGAGGTTAAACGCGCCGAGGCTGGCGGGAGTTCAATGTCAGCGATAGCAACCTCGCGGGGGTCGGGTATTTAGGGAAGGGAAAGCGGGGCGCGCTAGAAGCGCTCCTTTTTTATTGCGAAAACAGGACTGGGCTCAGCTAAGGCCGAGTGACGACTTCGTTGGGGCCGGTGGGAAGAACAAAGTTCACGCCATTTTCGCGATTGGCCTCGACCGTAGCCGATATATCAAGCGCGGAAACCGCGATGCTTCTCATGCCGTATCCGGGCTCGGCGTTGTTTCCAGTGTGCGCGTAGAGGATGAGGCCGACGATGGCGTAGTCGGGAATCTCCTCACGGCGGCCGTCGCGGTACACAAGAACGGTGGGCGCGAGTGGAGCGGGAGAAACGGCATCCATCTGCCGAGATGTGGATCGCGCCGGATCGGATGCTGCTCTCGGGTTGCGTGCTGGCCCCGCTCGCGTCGCATCGGTTTCCGATGGTTGCGCTGCACCTCCGTAGCGAACGTAGCGGTCGCCTTCGAGTTCGATCAGCAGTGGTGAGGGCTTGGGTTGCGCCGGAGTGTCGGCGGCGAGCGGCGGCTGCATCATGACGAACTGCGGGGCGGACTCGGGCGCCGACTGATCGTAGGGATAATCGTTGTAGAAATATGGAGAGTCGCCGAGAAAGTATCCCAAGGGGACAGCTCCGCGACGATGGTTGAAAGAGGATGCGCTGTGGCGCGCCCCAGCGTAGCCGGGTGCTTGCCTGGCGGCTCCTCGCATTTGTGCCAGACCAGCGAGAACTGAGGCTGGCACAACAGCGAGAGCTGCCGCGAGAACGAGAATAAAGCGCTTTGCCATCGGCCCCTCTTTACAATTTTACGCTCGCAATTGACGAAGGGAAACTGCCACGAAAGCCACGCTATAGCGGCCAAACGAGGCACCCTATGGCACCCGGCAGGGGTGCACAAATCCTCGGGAAAGACTTGAGTACATGCTTCGCGGTATGTGCAAATCTCACATTTTGTAACGAAAGTGCTGATTTGAAGCGGAATCAGCGCGCTCTCCGTCAAAGGCCGTTAACCAACTTAGAAACATAGCCTTAGGCTGAATCGAGCGCTGCCGCCAAATCTCCTTTTGTGACTCATGGATGTTTGCTTATTGTGTGTGGTCCACTCATCCACAGTGTTTTCCACAGGGCAGGCGGCACCTGGGATCGGATTTGGAACCAGGACGAGGCAGCGGCTGCCAACGGTCACCGAGTCAGCCCAGACTCACCGTTTTCCTCTTTCCTTATTTGTCTCCGGAAGCATGGTTTTGGCCTGGGTGAGGTCCTTAATGGCGCCCAGCACCTTATTCGTTCCGAATTGCTGTTCAAGGCGTGGCGCCATTTGCTCCGCCAGCGGTGCTTGGGTGTAGGCTTCGCAGAAATCGCGATACATAAACGGCATCCTGTTCATGTCCATTTGATTGAGCGCCTGGAGACCACCGATTCTGCGGAGGGCGTAGTCGACACGGGCGTCGAGCGGCGGGGGCGGAATTTCTTTTCCTCCTGAGCGGATCGGTAATAGGTCCGCACCCCACTTGCGAAGATAGTCGTTGACAAAGGACCAAGCGGCATCGGCTTCAACTTTTGCTTCATCCTGTGTGCTGGCCCCGGCAAGGTTACGCAGTTCAGCTACCTTTGGAAAAAAGACTAATTCCCGCAGCGCGCGTTGGAATGCAATGTTCAGCCTATTCATCGGAAGATCGCCGAGGGAGCGAGCATATATGTCCATCCGCTCTGGCGTAATTGCTTCTCCGAAGCCTTCAGCCAACGCTGTAAGTTGGTTACCAATCCAGCTATGAATGTTCGAGACGTTCCCTGAGTCGCTGCTGGAAGAGGGCGTTCGCTTCAAGGTTATCGAGTTTTCGTTGCTCCGCTCTGTTGAGCCTGCCATTTTGCCCTCTGCTTTGACGCCACGGTGCGTCCAGGAAATAAAAGTGATTCACGCGAACGCCTCGGTCGCGATCATGGATGGCAGCCTCAGCGATTACCTTTGCAGCATCCTGAAGCGAACGCCCGCTATACTCACTCTCCGTTACCAGTGCAGCTTCAATCGCCTGCTCCGTAGTTTTCCGGTTGCTGTCAGTGATCGGCAACTTCAGGATAGGAAGTTTCAGGAAGTCGACGATGAAGCGCATTGATTCCTGAAGGTCGGGGGAGGTTTTGTCCTCTTGGTCAAAAGTCTTGTTCAATAAGTTTTGTTCTTCCTTATATAGGGCGTCGCGAGTGTCGCGGGTGTGCGACTGATTTGTCGTGCTCCGCGACGACGATGTCGTCGGAGGCGTCACAGGAGACGCGGGAGATGACGCGAGTGTCGCGCGACGCGACGGGAATGACGCTACGGACGACATAGAAGTCGCGTCTTCTTCCGACATAGTGTTTTCTTCAGCGAATTCGCGATCCGGAGTTTGATCGAAGAGCGGGATGACGGTTGCAGTCCTGGGACGCGCGGGTACGGGAACGAGAAAGTACGTTGTCATATTGGAAGAGCGAATGACCCGTACGAGATTCAGACTCTCAAGTTTTTTCAGCGCGCGCTGCACGGTGCGCTGGTCAACACCCAGGAGATCGGCTACTTTGGCAGTGCCAATCCATGTAGAACGTGTTTCACAGTTCGCGTGACGTGCGAGCACGTGGTAGACGGCGATTCCCGTCGCTCCGACGTCACGCGCGTAGTGATCGATAAAACTATTTTCGGTGATATAAAAATTCGCCCTTCGGCCGCTGCGGACTGCTTCTCTCATTTCCCTGGGAACCCCTTGTTGCATTCTCTAAATTGACGTGTTCAAGTTTGCTCTTCTTTATTGTTCTGGCGAATGCTGCGCGAAGGTTTTTCTGTGTACATCTTGTGGAGGTGTGGTCCTGCTTGTGGAGAACGCCGGAAAACACATCCATGATTATTTTTTCCTGCCAGCGCTATTACCTCGGCGGCTGAAGCCGCCAAAGAAACGCGATACTCACCGCAGCACTGAAAGCGCTGCGCCACACAAGATCAGAATCGCAACCAAGAACGATGGACGCTTCGAAAACAAGGCGCATACTCTTATTCCTTATCTACTCGCCGGGCTCGCTGTTGCCGCTGGCCAGGTTGGCGAAGCGCGTCGAATTGTGCAGGAACGCGAGATGGAATTTGCCGATGGGGCCGTTGCGCTGCTTGGCGACAATGATTTCGGCTCGGCCCTTCAGTTCGGGGTCGTCCTGCTTATAAATCTCTTCACGAAAGATGAACATGACCACGTCCGCGTCCTGCTCAATGGAGCCGGACTCGCGGAGGTCGCTGAGCTGCGGGCGATGATCGCCGCCGCGGCTTTCGGGAGCGCGGCTGAGCTGCGAGAGCGCGAGGACCGGAGCATCGAGTTCCTTGGCAAGGGCTTTTAGGCCGCGCGAGATCGCCGACACCTCCTGCGTGCGATTTTCGAAACGCTTGCTGCCTCCGGACATGAGCTGGAGGTAATCGACGACGATGAGATCAAGGCGTCCCTCCGATTGCTTAAGGCGGCGGGCCTTGGCACGCATTTCGGTGAGCCCGATGCCGGGCGTGTCGTCGATGAAGAGCCGCGCTTCGGCGAGTTCAGCCGCGGCGCGCAGCAGTTTTTCCTTGTCGTCTTTCCAGAGCGATCCGGTGCGGAGCTTGTGCGCGTCAATGACGGCGCGCGAGCTGAGCAGGCGGTGGAGCAGAGCTTCGCTCGACATTTCGAGCGAGAAGATGGCTACGATCTTGCCGTCGTCGATGGCGGCGTTTTCGGCGATGTTCATCGCAAACGAGGTTTTGCCCATCGAGGGGCGGGCGGCCAGGATGACCAAGTCGGATTTCTGCAGGCCGCTGGTCATCTCGTCCAAATCGTCGTAATGAGTGGCCAGGCCGGTGATACGCTGGCCGCGCTGCATGAAGGCGTCAATGCCACCGGAAGCGCGGATGGTCTCGCTGATCTTCTGAAAGCCTTTGCCGATGCGCTTTTCCGAGAGCGCGAAGACGGCGGCTTCGGCGTCGTTGAGAATTTCGTCTGCGGGATCGGCCTGCTCGCTGGCCTTGGCGATGGCGTTGTTGGCGGCGGCGATGAGGCCGCGCAGCATGGCTTTGTCGCGGACGATGTGGACGTAGTGGTCGATGGAGGGGCGGTCGGGCACTCCATCGAGGAGGCTGGAGACGTAGCCGACGTCGCCGATGGCTTGCAGGTCCTTTTTGCGGTCGAGCTCATCGACGAGCGTGATGATGTCGATGGGCCGCGACTGTTCGGCGAGATCCAGCATGCGCGAGTAGATGCGGCGATGGGAATCGAGCGAAAAATCTTCGGCGCGGAGATGCTCGGACGCGTCGTAGAAGGCGCGATTGTCGAGCAGGATCGCGCCGAGGATGGAGCGCTCGGCTTCGACGTTCGCCGGCATGCGCCCGATGGTGGAGTCGATGGTGGCCACAATGTTTAAGTGAGTGCGAGCCATCGTAATCTGTTTCTCGTCTGTGCGACGTTGTGCGTCGAGTCGGAAAACGCGTCCGAAATTAAATTTCTTTTTTCGGTCACGCTAACCGGCTGCGGTGGGGGTGGCCTCACCCTTGCGCACACGCTGACCGCGTTATGCGTGGCTGAACCCCGCCCTCCGGAGCCGTATGAGCGAAGTATGCCACGGAGCGAAGAAAAAGCAAACACTTTTACGCAAACACGGCATCCCAGGCGCAGACCGGACCGCTCACATGGGTAGGTGACCGGAATCATGGCAAACTACCTCGCTGCGCTTGACGATAAGACTTTGGATAAGCCTCGCATTGCCGTGAGTACTCCGAAAGCTGAGCCGCCGCGGAGGCAGTAGAAGTACAGGAGTCCGACATGAGCTATGCCATTGAGGGACCGCTTCCACACCCCCCTACGGAATGCGTCACCATCGACGTTGCCGCCAGCCGCTGCAACGTTCCGGCCGAGCAAATAGAGGAGTACTGGCGCGAAGGCCTTCTCATTCCTCTCAAGTCCAAGAATGGGGTCCAGTACTATACAGACCTCGACTACGGATGGATCAGCACGATCAAGCGCCTGCGCGAGGAAGCGCACCTGTCTTTTGACGGCATCCGAGGGTTGCTGCTCGGGCGCTGTGGGTGCTGGAAATTCCGCCATTGCGAATTTCACAACACCAAAGAGTGTCCGATGACCAAGGACCCAGCGAAGCCTTGCTGGGCCAATCGCGCAACGTGGCATGTGTTGGCTTCCTATCCATGCTATTCCTGCCTTGTGTATCGCACGCTGCCCTTCTGCGGATCAATAAGAGCGGTGCTCCACGGCTCGCCTTGCGGGGCGACCCCAAGCAATGGAGATCGAGCGCATTAGAAATGCATCTGACGGAGACTCGATAGCTCGAGGTTCAGGGACAATCAGCGAAAAAACAAATGCGGCTCGGGCCAGCCACCCAAGCCGCATTGTTGTCGCGGATGCTTCTGGCTGCCGTCTTCCGCCCTAAGGAGAAGACCATCGCCTACTGGCGCTCCAAAGAAGGCCGTGCGGTGATGTCCGGCCTGAAGCTCGCGCCTCAAGTTTGCCGATTCAGCGCTTCAATCCCGCCCTTGGAAGGAAAGGATCTCGGAGGAGGCCGCAACGCCCGGGCACCAGCTCACTGGACATGAACCGGAATTCCCCCGGCGATTCCCCTCGAGAGAATCACCGGCAACGCTAAATCTGTCGGCAGCCGCGCAGAAACATACTCGCGATTGACTGTTAGCAATGTGCCGGAGGGCAGGGTAACGGCGCAATGGGAAACTGCGGCGATTCTGTGCATAAGCTGTGGAGGGGATTAACTTCTTGTGGATGCTGGGAGGAAAAGCGGGGAAAATTCAGCGGGCCGGTGATTTGTGATTGGTGGTTGGTGGACTCGCTTGGCGTGGAGAGTGTCGTGGTGCTTGCGGGATGCGTTGTTTTCTTGACAAATCGCCAACCACTGACCACGGCCCACTGGGTTACACTACCCTGCAAATGATTGCGCACTTGCGCGGCACGTTGCTGGCGAAACATCCGAATCAGGCGATCGTGGAAACGCACGGAGTGGGCTATGACGTCGTGATCACGGTGCCGACGTTTTCGGAAATGCCGGCGGAGGGCAGCGAGGTCGCTCTCCACATCCACACGCATGTTCGGGAAGACGCGCTCAGTCTGTATGGTTTTTTGCGGCTGGGGGAGAAGCATCTTTTCGAAAAATTGCTGACCGTGAGCGGGATCGGGCCGAAGTTGGCGATTACGATTCTGAGCGGCATGCCGGCTGAGGAAATGGTTGCGGCCATCCGAGGGAGTGACGTGGCACGGCTGACGCGCATTCCGGGAATTGGAAAGAAGACGGCGGAGCGCATGGTGCTGGAGTTGCGCGACAAGCTCCCGGCCGCGGTGGGCGCGGCAGAGACGAGCGCGGCGCAAGCGAGCCCGGTGGAGGAGGACGTGATTTCGGCGCTGGTTAACCTGGGTTATCAACGGGCGGCGGCGGAAAAGGCGTTGCTCGCGTCGCGCAATGGCAAGGATGCGGGGACGAAGAATTTTGAGGCGTTGTTCCGCGACGCGCTGGGAACGCTGTCGAAATAAGAGGTACCTGTTTTTGAAGCACGTGTAGAAGTCAGGGGCCCGAGGGGGAGTTTGTGCGCAAGCTGGTTCCGGTAATTCTTGTAATTGGGTGTTTGGTGGTGGTTTTGTTCACCAGGGGCCCGCGGCTGGTGGATGAGCGCGAGAACAAGGTGCTGGTGAGGCCGCCGTATCGAAGGCTGGTCTCGCAGCGGACGAAGGACCTGCACGACACACTCACCATCGCCGATCTGCACGCCGATTCGCTTCTGTGGGGACGCGATCTGCTGAGGCGCGCCTGGTACGGGCACGTGGATATTCCGCGGCTGGCAAATGGAAATGTCGCGCTGCAGGTGTTCTCGCTGCCGACCAAGACGCCGCACGGGTTGAACATTGAAAGCAATGACGACAAGAGCGACGATATTTTCTGGCTGGCGCTGGTGGAGCGCTGGCCGCCACGGACGTGGAGAAGCCTGACGGCGCGGGCGGTGTATCAGGCGCAACGCCTGCATTCTTTCGCGATTGCCTCGCGGGGCAGTTTCGCGCTGATTGAAAGCTCGGCTGAACTCAACTGGTACTTGCAGCGGCGGAGGACCAATCGGCGGCTGACGGCAGGACTGCTCTCGATCGAGGGAGCGCATGCGCTCGACGGCAAGCTGGAAAACCTGGATGTGCTCTACGCCGCGGGCTACCGCATGATGTCGCCCAGCCATTTTTTTGACACCGATATTGGAGGGTCAGCGGCGGGAGTGGGGAAGATCGGACTAACTGAGAAGGGCCGCGAGTGGGTGCGGCAGATGGAAGCGCGGCACATGATTATCGATCTGGCGCATGCTTCGCCGCAAACGATTGACGATGTGCTGGCGATCGCCACGCGGCCGGTCGTGGTCTCGCACACCGGGGTAAGGGGCACGTGCAACAACAACCGCAATCTCACCGACGAGCAGATTCAGGCGGTGGCGGCGAAAGGGGGGCTGATCGGGATTGGCTACTGGGATACGGCGACCTGCGGCACGGATGCGCGGGCGATTGTGCGGGCGATGCGCTATGTTTCCGACCGCGTGGGAGTGGAGCATGTGGCGCTGGGTTCCGACTTCGATGGAGCGGTGACAGAACCCTTCGATACCACTGGCGTTATCGAAATCACGGCCGCCATGCTGGATGCGGGCTACTCGGATGAGGAGATTCGGAAGATTATGGGCGAGAACGCGATGAAGTTTCTGCTGGAGAATTTGCCGGAGCGGTAGAGGCGTATTTCACCGCGGAGACGCGGAGACGCGGAGACGCCGAGGGGGGCGGTGGTTTTGAGCCGGTATCGCCTGGTTTCGTAAACCATCGGAAAACCGCAAGCGATGAGACCGGATTTTCTCCTGCTATTGCAGCTTCGCGTACTCCGCCTTGGCTTGCTTCAGGATGGGGATGTCGGGGTCGGCGTCTTTCCAGAGCGCGAAAAAGTCCTGATAGGCAGCCCTCGCTTTGGCAGTTTCGCCTGCCATTGCGTAAGCACGGCCAAGTTGCAGTCGGGCTAGCGCGCCCGTGACAAAGTTCTCCACGATGCCTCTGTGATCCAGCAACTTCTGAAACTCAGCGGCGGCGGCGATTCCGTTGTGCGCCAAAAGGTACGCTTGACCGCGCACATGCGCCGGGTAAAGGAAGTTGATGAACATGTCCGCTTCGCCCAGTTCATACGGAAGGGCAGTCTCCAAATCTAGGGTCGCTTCTGACGAATGACCCTTGTTGAGTTCGACCGCAGCGCTGATGGTGGGGAGCCAGTAGACCTTCAAAAACGTGTCAGTTGAGTAGTTTTTCTTCAGGTCCTCGACCAGCGGCTTCGCTCGGGCAATATCCCCGATCCTTGCCAGCGTGAGGGCCGCAACCACTTTCACATCCCGTCCCGAAGACAGCGCCAAAGCCGCAGAGACTGCTTGCCTAGCCGGGGCACTATTGCCCAGTTCCGCTTCCCGCAATGCTGCACCGACCTGATAATAAGCCGCTGCCTCCTTGGAGCCAGCACGCACGGCCGAATCCACCGCCCGGCGCGAAAAGTCGCGCGACTTGCCCAGCCTCCCATAGTAGGCCTCAGTATCAGACTGCATAGCCAGCAGAAAATCCTCCACGGCAGGTCTGCCCATACTCCAAACCACCTGCTGCTGCATCTGCGCCGAATCTCCTCGCAGAAAGGAGAGGATGTACCTGATCCCGCGCACATCGGCGCTGTCCAGTTCGTGCGCTCCTGCTTGATCGCAGGTGCTCAACGCTTCATCGAACCGGTTCAGCATGCAGTAAGTGATTCCCAGATAGGCATAGTTAACGACATTATCAGGCGCGAGCCGCAGCGCCTCCCGGAATTCCGCCACAGCTTTGTCGTATTGCCCGGTCTGGCTGTAGTCAACCCCTAAACTACTGTGAGGTTCCCAATCACGAGGATAGCTTTCTTCCCAGAGTTCGTAGATCTGGACTTCTTTCTCCATTTCTCCCGTTACGGAGAAATAACGACTTGAGATACGCAGTTTCTCCCGTTCTGTAGCCCGGTCGCGCAATTGGTATGCCGTGCTGGCATATTCCAGTGCCCGTGATGGTTGGTTGCGGTTCCACTCCACTGTTGCCAGCGCGGCATAGGCCATGGGGAAATTCGGGTCGAGTTCAATCGCTCTCTCGAAAAACGGAATGCTCGGAGCGTCCCCCTTCTCGCGTTGCGTCTTGATACCCATGCCGTAGCTTTTGAGGGCTTCAAGAGAGGCTGTCGTAGTTTCAATCGGAACGTCGAACTTCCGTACCGAAGGAAGCGACTCTCCAAGCTTGCTGCGCAGACTGGAAGACGCCTGACTCAGGGCCTTGAGAACATCTTCTTTGCTCGCAGCCTCACCCTTCTCTCTGGCCAAACTGTCGCCCGTAGTGCACGTAACCGCACTTAGGTCAATGAGGTAATGGCTGCCCAGACTGGAGATCGTCCCGCCCAGCACAGCCTTGCTGCCTGTCCGCAAGCAAATCTCCCGGCCGACATCTGCCGTGATGTGTTCGGTTGCAGGTCTGCCCATCATTCGCAACGTATCGCTGGCCTTTCGGTCAGAGAGAATATTCAAGAATGGAGATTGCCCCAATTCCACAGCCAACGCCTGCTTCAGCGCATCACCAAAGACGGCGTCTCCGGTCTTGTTGTCGAAATCGGAAAGAACAATGGTGTCCTTGTCGGTCAGGCGCTTGCTTTGCTGATGCGAGCGATAGTAAAGCGTGCCCGCTACGAGCAGCGCGACAAGCAGGACGGGAACCGCAATCTTCCAGAGCTTCGCAACCCGAGCCGCTTGCGCGGCCACCGTGCCCGGGCTTGCTGCCGCACTCCGCCCGCTCTCGCTGTCCCGCTTCAGCCGCTGCAAATCCGTTCGCATTTCCGCAGCGCTCTGGTGACGCAAGTTGCGGTCTTTCTCCAGCGCCTTGTTGATGATTCGTTCCAGTTCGGCTGGCACGTCGGCATTCAGCCGCACCGGAGGAACTGGTGAGCGGTTCAGGACCGCATCGAAGATCGTCGCAGTACTGTCCCCACGAAATGGCAACTGGCCCGTGGCCATCTCATAGAGCACAGCTCCAAACGAAAACAAGTCGGTGCGTGCATCCAATTCCTTAGCCCGTACCTGCTCTGGAGACATGTATGTCACTGTCCCCAGCATCGTGCCCTTACTGGTCAAGTCCGTGCTGAGCGAAGCCGTTTGCGTGGAGGCGTCACCTGCCTCGGTCTTTGAACCGGCGCTTATCTTCGCCAGCCCGAAATCCAGAATCTTGGCGTGCCCGCGCTCGGTGACAAAGATGTTTGCGGGCTTGATGTCACGGTGGATGATCCCCTTGGAGTGGGCGGCGTCGAGTGCGTCCGCAATCTCGATCGCCAAAGAGAGCAAAACATCCGTTTCGATGCGCTTACTGGCGATCCGGTGCTTCAGCGTCGCACCGTCGAGATACTCCATCACGATGAAGGGCTGCCCATCTTGCTGCCTGATTTCATGAATCGTGCAGATATTGGGATGATTCAGGGCAGAAGCAGCTTGAGCTTCTCGCTGGAAACGAGCCAAGGCTTGGGGGTCTTGGGCTACTTCTTCTGGCAGAAACTTCAGCGCGACGAATCGGTGAAGGGTTGCGTCCTCAGCCTTGTAGACAACCCCCATCCCGCCGCCGCCGATCTTCTCGACAATGCGGTAGTGGCCCACTTCAAGACCGACGCGTAAATCTTGGCCTGACGTTCGGCTGGCCATAGAGTCTCCCCATCACCTGCGGGGATGCCGTGTCTCAACGGCGGGAACTGCTCTCCGAAGAGGCGAGACGTATCAATCGCACACGAAGGGGCGCGTCCTGTCAGTGAAAAGGGTCACATCTTGATGTGCGGTCGTGAGTTACCGGGCTAATCCCCTCGTTGTTGTTGATAAATCCCGATTACACTCAAGATCCGCCCGGTGGTGAACAGGGCGCCGCGCTGTGCGCGAGTGGAGTGCGGGAATCGGCCTTCGCCACGCAAGAGAAAGTGGATGACGAGTCAGCGGTCTGATTCGCTAGTTGCCGACGAAGCGGAGATATAGGTCGCGGTCCTGACGGCAGGTTTCGGCCATCTGTTTGACTCGTTGCCAGGCTTCCAGCTGCGAGTCATCGCGAACGCGTTCCCGGACGCGCTCCCATTCCTTGAGGAAGGCATCCATTTGCAGGTGATTGAAGACGGTTTTGCCGAAGGGATCGACCCCGCTCAGCAGCACAAAGCTCGGGTCGGCCGAGGGTGGAACAACTCCATTGAGAATGACCCATTCGCTGCGCTCACCCAGGTCGTCTTCCAGTTTGATCACTAAGGACATCGCAATCCCTCGAAATTTGTGCTGGCGGAAATGTAACAGCCTTGACGGGCGATTTCAAAGACGAGGCTGGTGTCGAAAGTAATCCTGCGGAATGACGGATGGTAAGGACCTCCGCGCCGCCGGCAGGGTGCCGGCGCTAGGCTTCACGCCAGCGCGGTGTGGGCTCCGTGTTGGAAGTGGTATTGGACGATCTTGGCGGCCAGAGCTGGGCTTACCTGCATGCCTTCGACTCCGACGGAGCGCACGACTTCTCCGCGGCAAACGACCTCGGTCGAGGCGAGTCCGGCAATTTCGGGCGGCAGCACAAGGCTGATCTCGAGTTGTACGGTCGGCTGCAGGAGTTCCTCTGCCCGGAACAGGATGCCGGAGCGGCTGATGTTTTCGGTGGTGCCGGGCCGCCAATTGGCTTCGCCGAGTTGCCGATAGCGGAGCGGCAGTTGCAGCTTGAAGCGGCGCGCCCGATAGGGCGGCAATTTCTTTTGTTCTACGGCACCTGTGACGGATATCGCGGGCTGCTGCGGCACAACTTCGGATTCGAGCAACTCGCGCACTTTTTCCTTCAGGGTGGGAAGCGTAAACGGCTTTTGCAGGAGATTGACGCCGGCATCGAGCAAGCCATCGTGGCCAATCACATTCTCGGTGTACCCGGACATGAAGAGCACGCGCACATCGGGACGCTGCGCGGCAATCTTCTCGGCCATCTCGCGGCCATTCATCCCGGGCATGACCACATCGGTGAGCAGAAGGTGGATGGGACCCTTGTGTCCATTGGCGATTTGCAAGGCGGCGGCGCCATCGGCGGCTTCGAGAATGCGGTAGCCCTGTGTCTCCAGATACTGCCGCGACAGCTGCCGTAGATTGCTTTCGTCTTCGACGAGCAGGATCGTCTCCTGGCCGCGATCGGCGCGCGGCAAGCCGATCGCTTCCTGCGCTGCGGCCACGTCTTCACGGCCATCGATGCGCGGGAAATAGGCGCGGAAAGCGGTTCCGCGCTCGGGCTGGCTGTCGACAAAAATGTACGCGCCGCTCTGCTTGACGATCCCGTAGACGGTGGACAGGCCAAGGCCGGTGCCTTTGGTGCCCTTGGTAGTAAAGAAAGGCTCGAAGATGCGGGCCTGCGTTTCGCTGTCCATGCCGACGCCGGTGTCGCTGATCGAGAGCATGACGTACTCGCCGGCAACAATCGGCGCATGGGTGCGGGCAAAGTCTTCGTCGAGCGAGATGTTCGCGGTCTCAATGGTGAGCTTGCCGCCTTGCGGCATGGCATCGCGCGCATTCACAGCCAGGTTCATGATCACCTGGTCAATCTGGCCGGGATCGGCTCGCACCGCGCCCAGCGCCGCACCGGGCACCATCACGAGATCGATATCCTCGCCGATCATGCGCGTCAGCATTTTCAGGTTTTCGGTGACCACTTCATTCAGGTCGAGCACCTTGGGCGCCAGCATCTGCTTGCGGCTGAAAGCAAGGAGCTGGCGGGTGAGCGAAGTGGCGCGCTGGGTCGCGTTGGATATTTCCTCGGCCGGACCGCGCAGCTGCGGGTCGGGGCCAATGCGCTCCAGCAGAAACTCGGAGTAACCGGAGATCACCATCAGGAGATTGTTAAAATCGTGTGCGATGCCGCCGGCGAGGCGTCCGATCGCCTCCATTTTCTGCGCTTGCCGAAGCTGCAATTCGAGGGTCCGGGTTTCGGTGATGTCTTCCATGAAAATCTCGAAGCTGCTGTCTTTGCCGTTCGGAATCACGCGGCCGGAAATGCGCACGACGATGGGCGAGCCGCCCTTGCGCACGCACTCGACGATGAGGTCGTTGAATTCCCTTTGCGCCTGAAAATAGTCGGCGGTCTGAAACCACTGCTGGGCGTCGGCGTAGAGGCTCCCGAGATGGCGGCCGGTCAGATCGCGGGCGTCGGAATAGCCAAACATGGCCACCAGAGCGGGATTTGCGTCGCGAAGAATTCCGAGCGCATCGCAACGGCATATGCCATAGGGCGCGTTCATCACCAGGGAACGGAAGTTGGTTTCGGAACGGCGCAGACTATCCTGGGTAGCGCGCAGGGCGGCGTTGAACCAGCAGATGAGCAGCGCTACGGCGAAAAACAGCGCGAGATGCGAGATCGCCCTGCGATACTCTGCGGGCGTGTGGCCCCCTGCCAGCGAATAGTAAGCGCCGGCGGTAAGAGCGAACGAAGTGGCCGCCAAGCCGGGCTTCCATCCGCCGTACCAGGCGCTCACCATCACGGCTACGGCAAACACGACCAGGCGGCTCTCGGCAGGATCGGAAAAGAACAAAGTTGGGATCAGAGCCAGCACCGCGCTGAGCAGGGCGACTCCGTAGCGCAGGGCGGGAGCCCGTGCGGGCGTGAATGCGAAGATGCGGATGAGGGGGAGTTTCATTCGCATACCCAGATGCTACGCGCGCATCGAATGCGCGGCGAGTTACGTTCGTACACCGCTTTCTCCTGGCGGCCCAGTGGCCAGAAGTACACCAGCGGTACAGCGTCAGACGAAGGCGTGGAAGTGAAAAGCCTTGCCCACAGCGTAGTCTCAGTCGTGTTCTAGGTAAAGACTGGAAGGGGAAAATCGGGGGCAAGGGAACAAAGACTTGCAACATGGCCCGGCAAACGACGACACTAGCGGGGCAGCGCTGGGGACGTTGGCCTAAACTGTCGCCCTGATTCTCTTGACGTGATGAACTTCGGTGATGAGCTTGGCAGGATGATTCCGGCATGAATATCGGTTTTTTTGGCGGCAGCTTCGACCCGATTCACCGGGGACACATCTCGCTGGCACGGGCGGCGGCGGAGCGCTATACGCTGCGGCAGGTGCTGTTTGTCACGGCCAACGTTCCTCCGCACAAACAGGAGTTGCCGGTTAGCCCGTTCGTCCATCGCTATGCGATGGTGGCGCTGGCTACCCAAGATGAAAAGCAATTTGTGCCATCGCTGGTGGAGGCGCCGGAAGCGGGCGCAAATTCCACCGGGAATGCGGCGCGGCAGGTCAAGGCGGGGCTGCGCCCCGCTGGACAGTCGAGGGCGGCTGTCCCTACGCAACCTAGGGCGAATTACACGATTGAGACGGTGCGGCGGCTGAAGGCTACGCTCAAGAAGTCGGACCGGCTGTTTTTGCTCATTGGCATTGACGCGTTTCGCGACATTGCAAAATGGCGAGAAGCTCGCGCCCTGCTCGGTGAATGCGAGTTCGTGGTAGCGAGCCGGCCCGGCTATTCCTTGCGCGATGTGGCCGAGGCGTTGCCGGAAGAGTTGCGTCCTCCGGAAGCCGTGACGCGGCCGTTCCACAAGCAGCCGGCAACCGGAGACCTGGTGCTGCCCGGACTGACGCTGCACCTGCTCGAAGGCGTTCATCAGAATGTTTCGGCGACCACGATTCGCGCGGCCGCGGCCCAGGGCAACCCGCTGGCACGGTGGGTGGACCCGCGCGTGGCGGAGTACATTCGAAAGACGGGGCTGTATAAGAAACAGGTCTAAGGTTAGAGGTCAAAGGTTAAGGCGGCACAAATTTCTGGCCCGTGGCTTTTCACCTCTGCAATCTGACCTCTTACCTCTGACCTTTCTACGTCGGCCTCGAACTCTGCAATCTTCGTCCCCCTCGCGTTACAATCGAGCAACTCACCTTATGGCTGCAAAGACCGACCTCAAACATCAAATCAACGAAGCCATCCTCGCTTGCCAGGAAAAACAGGCCGAACAACTGACCATTCTCGAACTGGAGCAAGGCTCGGGCGCGTTTACGGACTACTTTGTGATGTGCAGCGGAACCAATCCGCGGCAGATTCAGGCCATTGCCGACGCCGTGGATGAGCGGCTGGAAAGAATGGGCCTGCGCGTCACGCACCAGGAAGGCTACAAGCAGGCGGAGTGGGTGCTGCTCGATTACGTGGATTTTGTGGTTCACATTTTCTCCGAAAAGGCGCGCCAGTTTTACGATCTGGAGCGGTTGTGGAAGTCGGCGAAGCGAATGGAGCCGGCCGAGTTGCTGGCCAAGCCGAAAAAGGCGCGGGCTCCGAGAGCGAAAACTGCCGCTCCGCGCAAGCCGCGGAAGACGAAGGCCTGAGATGTCCTCCTCCAATGCAGCGCTGTGGGGCTCACAATACCGCCTGATTGCCGCGGAAAATTGGAAAGCAAAATCTGCGGTCATGGGCGGCGCGGTCACCGAGGCGCTGGTGGAGTACTCGCAGCCAATCGAAGGCATGGCAGTACTCGACTTGGCGAGCGGCACGGGCGAACCAGCCATCAGTCTGGCGGGACGCGTGGGGCAGGAGGGTTCGGTGGTTGCAGTCGATCAGAGTTCGGAGCTGCTGGAGGTTGCGGCCGAACGGGCGCGGCAAAGGAAGCTGGCGAATCTGGTGACGCGCCAGGCCGATGCGCACAAACTTCCCTTTCCCGAGCACAGCTTTGATCTTGCTACCTGCCGCTTTGGCGTGATGTTTTTCGCCGATGCGCTGGGCGCGTTGACTGAATTGCGGCGCGTATTGAAGCCCGGCGCGCGCGCCTGTTTCGCCGCCTGGGGCCCGGTCGAGCAGCCTTATTGGCAGACTACGATGAAGGTTGTGCAGCGGCACGTTGGCGGCGCCATGCTTGCGGAGGGCGGCGCGGATCCATTCCGGTTCTCGCAGCCGGGTTCGCTGAGCAATGCGCTGCGCAGTGCGGGATTTCAGGAGGTGGAAGAATCGACGCGCAATTTGCCATGGACCTGGCTGGGAGACGCGGAAGAGGTCTTCGAGTACGCGTGCATGCTGAGCGTGCCGTTTCGGCCGATGCTCGAACGGGTTCCGGAACAGATGTGGCCGGCGATTCGCGCGGAAGCGCGAACGGTGATCGAGGGCTACCGGGTGGGGAATGAGATCCGCTTCGGCGCCGATATAGTGCTGGCGTCGGGAAGGGCGTGAGCGCGCAGCCGTGAAGATCAAGGTGGCGTGGATCGGAAAAACCAAGGAGCCGGCAATCCAGAGCCTGACTGATGAGTACCTGAAGCGTATCGCGCGCTACGCGGAAATTGAAGGCTTGGCGGTAAAGGATGAAGCGGCGGTTCTGGCGCTGGCACGCGCCGAGCGCGGGAAAGATCGTGGGAAGGAGCGCCACCGGCTGGTTCTGCTCGATTCCCGCGGGAAGCAATTTTCTTCCGAGGAACTGGCGGCGTTCCTGGAGCGTGAGCAGGTTCACGCCGTGCCGCTGTTGTTCGCGATTGGCGGGAGCGATGGGTTTACCGAAGACGCGCGGCGTCAGGCCGCGCTGACGCTATCGCTGGGGAAGATGACGTTGCCGCATGAGTTGGCGCGGGTGGTGGTGCTGGAGCAGATTTACCGCGCGTTCACGATTCTGAAGAAGCATCCTTATCATTTGGGCCACTAGCCGCGATGTTGCAATGACGGCTTGTCCCCGTAAGGACCATCGCCCGCCGAGGGCGGGACGCCATCGTGACAGCCGGCAAGATGCCGGCGCTACGACTTCGGGGCATTGACGAAAGAGTAACTGGGCACCGTCCGATCATCCAATTAGTTGGGGGACGCCCAGCGCGCGACCTTGTGCACTTCCGGCAGCTTCTCAGGCGTGGGCGATTGGCCTATTGTGATTTTTATAAGGCGATTCGGTTGAATCGGCGAGGCCTTCCCCCAAATGAAAAACCCGTACGAAGTGCTGAGAGCGAAGGAACAGGAACTGATCAGGATCCGCAAGGAGATGGACGCCTTGCGGATTGCCGTGCGTTTGCTGGGCGCAGAAGATAAAGACAAAGGCGCGGCAGGCAACGGCGAAGCTCAGCCGCAACTGACGCGAGTGGTTGAAATGCCCTGAGCGGTCGAAAGACCGCGGAGATTACCTCCCCGAAGCAGACTCCCCCTTTTCCTCGATGGCGGACGGCAGGCAAGCCGTCCGCTTTTCTATTGGTAGAAGAAAACTTCAGGCACAGGGATCGCGGCGGGCACGTCACTTTTGCCGCAGCTCCTTGATGACAGCGGCGCCGAGCAAAAAGTAGAAGAGCTGAACAAAGATGATGATTGCGAAACAAAGCGGCGTGACGAATGCCTGATGGCCCGGGAAGTATCCACCGCGGCCGCTCCAGAATAGAAAAAGCGGCGCGAAACTGATGGAGATGCCTTGCAGGGCAGCAACAATCCAGTAAATCGGAGAACGAACGATCCTTACCCACTTTGAGTTGATTTCGATTGTCACATTGCTCATGAGATGATCCTTTGGATGAGGCTGCTCGCCTCTCTTGTGGAACTTAACAAAGTCCAAGCCTCGCCTCCAGTTGCCGAAGTAACCAGATTTGCGTGCCTCTGGGCGCATGGCGAGGAGGGGGCGCTCCGCGTACAATCTAAGATTCGCCCTTGACGATGGATCGTCCTTAATGTCAGAGCTTCGACGCGGTCTCATTATTGTGAACACTGGCCCGGGCAAGGGGAAAACGACTGCGGCCATGGGCACCGCTCTGCGTGCGGTGGGGCAGGGGATGCGCGTGCTAATGCTGCAATTCCTTAAGGGGTCGTGGCATTACGGCGAACTGGACGCGGTGAAGGCTTTTGGCGACAAGTTTGTCATGAAGCAGATGGGCCGGGGCTTTGTGAAGGTGGGCGCGGAAAAGCCCGACCCGGAAGATGTGCGCATGGTGGAAGAGGCCTGGGCCGAAGCGGAGAAGGCGATTCAATCGGGCGAGTGGGACCTGGTGGTGCTCGATGAGATCAATTACGCCATCAGCTACGGAATGCTCGACCCGGCGAAAGTGGTGGAGTCTTTGAAGGCACGGCCGGAAATGGTGCATGTCATCTTGACCGGGCGCAACGCGCATCCGACAATTGTGGAGCTTGCCGACACGGTCTCCGAAATGCGTCAGGTGAAACATGCGTACGAAAAGGGCGTAATGGCGCAGAGAGGTATTGAGTACTGAAAATTGGTAATAGTGTAATTTGGTAATTTCGTAATCTAAGAACCCGCGACTCGGTGTCGACGTTGGGTCTCAAATTACCAAATTACACAATTGCCAAATTACGAATTCATATGACTTGGTTCAAGCGACAATCCGGCGAAATCGATGCTGCGGGCGAGAAGAAAGTCCGCACCGAAGGGCTGTGGGTGAAGTGCGATAACTGCCGGCAGATCATTTGGAAAAAGGATCTGGAGGAGAACCTGAACGTCTGCCCGAAGTGCGATAAGCATTTTCGGATTGACGCGCGCACGCGCCTCACCCAGCTGCTCGACGATGGGAAGTATGAAGTCTTCGATAGCAACCTGGTTTCGACCGATCCGTTGAAGTTTGTGGACTTGAAGCCGTATTCCTCGCGGCTGAAACAGGCCAAGGCGGACACCGGTCTGAAGGACGCGGTAATCAACGCGCACGGGAAGCTGAACGGACGCCCGGTGATCGTAAGTTCGATGGAGTACGCATTCATCGGCGGCAGCATGGGGTCAGTGGTGGGCGAGGCGATTACCCGCGCGATTGAGAAAGCGACGGAGACGCGCACGCCGATCATTATTGTTTCCGCTTCCGGCGGGGCGCGCATGATGGAAGGTGCGATCAGCCTGATGCAGCTGGCCAAGATTTCTTCCGCGCTGGCGCGTCTCGATGCCGCTAAGGTTCCCTATGTTTCGGTTTTGACGGACCCGACGACCGGCGGGGTGACGGCATCGTTTGCCATGCTGGGCGACCTGAATATTGCCGAGCCGGGCGCGCTGATTGGTTTTGCCGGGCCGCGCGTGATTGAGCAGACGATTCGGCAGAAACTGCCTCCGGGGTTTCAGCGCTCGGAATTCCTGCTGGAGCACGGGATGCTCGACGCCGTGGTCTCGCGCAAGGAGATGAAGGGGTACATCGCGCGGGCGCTGAGTTTTATGGCCGGGGCAGCAGCGTAAAACCAGCCGTCAGCCATAAGCCACCAGGTAAAACCGTCGTTTGTCGCCATTTTTCCGAATCCTGTCGGGCCTGCCCTTCCTCCATTCAGTGAACATCTTGGGCGGTTCGTTGCGTGTGTATAGAATGTTTGAGCCTTAATGCCTGAAACTGATGGCTGAGAGCTGACGGCTGAGGGCTGCCTTTGTCCTACGAAACTGCAGTGGCGCAGATGTATGCCTTGGGTCATGAACTGGCCCAGACGCCCACGCACAAGTTCGACTTGGCGCACATGCGGGTACTGCTGGCCGCGCTGGGGCGTCCGGAGAAAAGCTTTCCCAGCGTTTTGATCGCGGGCACGAATGGCAAAGGCTCGACAGCCGCGACTCTGGCTTCCATTCTTCAGGCTTCAGGATTAAAAACGGGTCTTTACACCTCGCCGCATCTGGTGCGCATTAATGAACGGATTCGGCTGGACGGGCAGCCGATCAGCGACGACGATTTTGCGCTCGTTCACGACGTCGTCGGCAGGACGGCCGAGCGGTTGGTGGGCGAGGGGGATTTGCCGTGGCATCCGAGTTTCTTTGAGATGCTGACGGCGATGGCGTTCGAGTATTTTGCCCGCAGCCGGCCGGAGATTGTGGTGCTGGAAGTCGGCATGGGCGGACGCCTCGATGCAACCAACGTGGTCGAGCCGCGCGTGAGCATCATCACGGATGTTTCGCTCGATCATCAGCGGTTTCTGGGCGAGACGGTGCCTGAGATTGCACGCGAAAAGGCTGGGATCATCCGGCCGGGCGGAGCGGTGGTCACGCTGCCGCAGCTGCCGGAAGCGAACGATGTGATTGGGCATGCGATTCTCGATGCGGGAGCGAGGGCGGTCAACGCCGTGCCGTACGTGCCGCCGGTTTCTCCGGGCAGCGCCGAGTTGTGGGAGACGGGCAAGACCTTAACCGCAGAGGGCGCGGAGTTCGCGGAGAAAGGCCGACAACGGAGGCAGCGCTATTCCCTGGACGTGTTGGGAAGCACCATTATGGTGGACTCGCCCTTGATCGGGCGGCATCAATTGCGGAATGTGGCCCTGGCGGTGGCGGCCGCGGTTGAGCTTCGTGATCAAGGCTTGGAACAACTAACGCCGGCTTCGATCGAGCGTGGCATTCGTGAAACGCATTGGCCAGGACGGTTTCAGATTGTGCCGCCGGGCGGCGGCCGGCCGGAATGTGTGCTCGATGTGGCGCACAATCCGGCGGGAGCCTGGGCTTTGCGGGCGACGCTCGCTGCGGTTTATGGCGAGCGGCCGGTCACAATGGTGTTCGGGGTGCTGCGCGACAAGGCGGTGGCGGAGATGACGGAGATATTGTTCCCGATCGCCGAGCGCGTGATTGCGACCCATGCGAACAATCCGCGGTCGGCCACTCCGGCGGAGATACGGCAGGCATCGGCACGGGTGGCGGGCGAGATCGGCGAGGCGGAAAGCGTTCGGGCGGCGCTGGAACAGGCCGAGCAAACCGCTGGGACGAATGGGCTGGTGGTAGCAACCGGTTCGATTTACATTGTGGGAGAAGCGATGCGAGCGCTGGGCGCGCGCATCTAATAGACAGTGTCGCTAGGCGGGAAGAGAAGAGTTAGGAACTTCGGGAGTTTCGCAAAAGAAAACCTTGAATAAGATTGCCACAACTGCGGAGCTGGAGAGGGAACGGGCTGAGTTGCGCTCGGCTGGACGGCCCGAGGCGCCTGTCTCCACTTGGGCGGAAACGAGGGCCGCAGTCAACCCTGAGAAGCGCTACGGCTGGGGCAGCAGGCTGCGGTCATACTTCATCATCGACCCGCTGATCTGGGCTTACACGATTGTGCTGGGCTCGACTTCGCTGGCGTGTTCGCTGTTTGACCGCAGTGGACGGATTCAGCACAACCTGGCGCGAACCTGGTCTTGGCTGATCATGAAGACGATTCTTTCGCCGGTCACGGTGACGGGGAACGCGGCGGCGGTCGCCCCCGGCGAGAGCACCAGGCCTCGCGTGTTTGCATTCACGCACGCTTCGGCGCTCGACATTCCGATCCTCTACGTCTACCTGCCATTTCAATTCCGGATCATCTTTAAGAGCGAGCTGCTGGGGTACCCGTTCATTGGGTGGCATCTGAAGCGGTCGGGGCAGATTTGCATCAATCAGCAGAATCCCACGGCCTCGATCGGGGCGATCAAGTCGGCGCTTCGGAGCCTACGCAGCGGGATGCCGCTGGTCATCTTTCCCGAAGGCGGGCGAACGAGGGATGGCAACATTCAGCCGTTCCTGCCGGGCGCATTTTTCCTGGCGATCAAGGCGCAGGCCGAGATCGTGCCGATTGCGCTGGTGGATACATTCGATCTGTTGCCGATGAACACCTATCACATCCGGTGCCAGCCGCTCGAAATGCGAGTGGGCGAGGCGATCCCAACCGCCGGGCTCGGCATGGCGGATATGGACGCGCTCACGGCGCGGGTGAAGGCGTCGATTGAGGCGCTGCATTCGGCGCCGCGGAAGACATAGCGGCTTACGCAGCCGCAGCGGGGCTTTGCCCCGCTGGACAGCCAGGGGCGGCTGTCCCTACGTGAGCGTCGCTGTCGGTCTCCGCTGTTTGACCCTCACTTTTCTGTCCCTTAGACTTATAAGATTCAGCAGAATACAAGGCCTAATCTATGTCTGACAGCATTCATGTGAAGTTTCCCGATGGAAGCACGAAGGAAGTTGCCAAGGGCACGACTGCGCTGGAGGTGGCGAAATCGATCAGTCCACGGCTGGCCGATGCCGCGCTGGCGGCGAAGGTGACTCCTCTCGCACCGGCGGCAGAAAGCGCCAACGGCAATCTCGTCGACCTAACCCGTCCGATTGAGCAGGATTCCGAGCTCCGCATCCTTACCGAGAGAGATCCCGAGGCGCTCGAAGTCTACCGGCATTCGTCCGCGCACCTGATGGCGGCTGCGGTGCTCGAACTGTTCCCCGAGACCAAGCTTGGCCACGGGCCGGCGACCGAGAACGGATTTTTCTACGACTTTTATCGCGAGAAGCCGTTTACTCCGGAGGACCTGGAAAAAATCGAGAAGAAGATGCAGGAACTGGTCGCGCTGGATTTGCCCTATGCGCGCGAGTTTGTCGAGCGCACCGAGGGCTTGCAGAGGTTCAAGGGTGAAGGCGACTTCATGAAGTGCCACTTCATCGAGCAGTTCACCAAGCCCGATGAAAAAATTTCGATCTACAAGACCGGCAAGTTTCTCGACTTCTGCCGCGGGCCGCATGTGCCTTCGACCGGCAAAATCAAGGCGTTCAAGCTGCTCAACATAGCAGGCGCGTACTGGCTGGGGGATGAAAAGAACAAGCAGCTGCAGCGGATTTATGGGACTTCATTTTTCTCGAAGAAGGACCTCGACGCATATCTCGCAGGCATTGAAGAGGCGAAGAAGCGCGATCACCGCGTGCTCGGCAAGCAGCTCGACCTGTTTTCGATCCAGGAACTGGCTGGCCCGGGGCTGATCTTCTGGCATCCGAAGGGCGGAATCATCCGCAAAGAGATGGAAGACTGGATGCGCGAGGAATACCTGCGGCGCGGATATTCGCTGGTGTGCACGCCGCACGTGGCGCGTCGGCAACTGTTCTACACCTCGGGGCATGAGGGCTATTACTCGGACAACATGTTCGACGCCATGGAACTGGACGACGCCGAATACCGCCTGAAGCCGATGAATTGCCCGGGGCACATCCTGATTTATAAAGACTCACTGAAGTCGTATCGCGATTTGCCGGTGCGGCTGGGCGAGTTGGGGACCGTCTATCGCTATGAGCGCTCGGGCGTGATGCACGGCCTGCTGCGCGTGCGGGGCTTTACGCAGGATGATGCGCACATCTTCTGCACGCCCGAGCAGATTGAAGGCGAGATTGTCGGCTGCCTGGAGTTTGCGCTCGAGGTGCTGAAGGATTTCGGCTTCGACAAGTTTCAGACCGAGCTTTCGACGTGGGATCCGGGGCACAGGAAGAGCTTTCTGGGCACGGAGGAGCAGTGGGAGCTTTCGACGCGCTCGCTCGAAAACGCGCTCAGGAGGCTGAATATCGAGTACAAGACGATTCCCGGCGAAGCCGCGTTCTACGGGCCGAAGATTGACGTCAAGCTGGTCGACGCCATCGGGCGGTTGTGGCAGCTTTCGACTGTGCAGTTCGACTTCAACCTGCCGCAGCGGTTCCAGTTGGAGTATGTGGCCGAGGACGGCACCCGCAAGCAGCCGCTGATGGTACATCGCGCGCTGTATGGGTCGGTGGAGCGCTTCTTCGGCGTGCTGATCGAGCATTATGCCGGGGCGTTTCCGGTGTGGCTCTCGCCGGTGCAGACCGTGATGATTCCGATTGCGGAGCGGCATGTGGAGTATGCGGAAAAGGTAGCGGCGCAGCTGCGAGCGGCAGGCGTGCGGGTGGAAGTGGACGCGCGCAACGAGAAGATGAACGCCAAGATCCGCGAGCACGCGCTGCAGAAAGTGCCGTTCCTGCTGGTGGTGGGAGATAAAGAAGCCGAGGCGAACAAGGTCAACGTCCGCACGCGCGGCAAAGAGAAGACCGAGGACATGCCGACGGCAGAGTTTGTGGAGAAGATCAAGAAGCTTATTCGAGAGAGGAGCGCCGCGTTGTAGTTTAGTAAGGCCGGCGCGCAGCGCTAAAGAGTGCGCTGACTCCCCAACTTATCGATCATGAAAATCCGCACTTGATGCGGGATTTTCACGGTATCCACAACTGTTGTGATTCTTCGCCAAATCCCAGCCGGACCAAATTTCAGCGAAATCTACCTACCAGGCAATGGACCCGGCGTCGTCGAAAAGCCCTCCTGTCGGCGAATCCTCTTGGGTCGCGAGCTTCGTGATGATGGCCGCTCCCTGCGCGACAGTGCGCGGTGCGCTGGCGCCGCCCATGTCCGTTTTCACCCAGCCGGGACAAATACTATTGACCTTGATGCGGTCCCTGCGTAGATCCTGCGCGAGCATAACGGTCCACATGTTCAGCGCGGCCTTGCTGATGTGATAGCCGGGAACCTGCGCCTTCATTTTCGAAAGTGCGGCAATTGAGCCCCAGGTTGACGAGACATTGATTATGCGCGCATCCGAGGACTTGCCCAGCAGTGGCAGGAACGCCTTCGAAACGCGGATGGGGCCTTCCAGATTCGTGGCCAGCGTTTTCTGCAACGCGGCGATGCTTAACTGAGACGGCCGCACGGCATCATCCTGAATGCCGGCATTGTTGACGAGCACATCCAAGCGGCCGTGCTTTTCCCCTACAGCGCGGGCGGCCTCCTCAACCGAATTATCGCTGGTCACATCGAGAAGGACGAATTCCGCCTCGCCACCTTCAGTCGTCAATTTCTTGGCCGCATCCTGTCCAGCCAAGGCCTGTCGCGCTCCAATAAGAACGCAGAAACCTCTTTGCGCCAATTGGCGTGCGGCTTCGAATCCAATACCTTTATTGGCGCCGGTAATCAGGGCAAGTTTTGTAGCTGTCACTGAGTCTCCTTATAAAAGTGGGGCTAGCTGCAGAATGTAGATGAATGGCGCGGAAGGTAAGATTCTAGCAGGGCAAAATGCCCGCGTTTGCCCGGCGATCATCGCGCCCGATCCGTACCCAGTTCCTTGAGCCGACCCATTCCCTGTGTTAGCATCAATAATTTCGCAGGCGACGTTGGGCTGGCTTGCACCTCCACCCCAGCGGACCAGAATCGGGTCCGCCGGGGCCCCGGTCCTGTCCTCATTTCTTCCGGGCTGTAGCACATCTTCCCGAAAGCCTGCCGAAGGAGACAATCTGTGAAAGTTTATGAAGGAGCCAATCTCCGCAACCTTGCCTTGATCGGGCACGGGCGAGCGGGCAAAACCACCCTGGTTTCGGCCATGTTGCAGACCTCCGGCGCTACGCAGCGCTTCGGCCACGTGGACGACGGCACGGCAACCACCGATTACGACGAAGAAGAAATTGCCCGCAAGATGTCGATTTCGGCCGGCTTGGCCGTTGTCGAGTGGGGAAAAACCAAGCTCAATCTGCTGGATACGCCGGGCTTCAACATGTTCGTGCATGAGGCGAAGATGGTGCTGCCGGTGGTGGATGCGGCCTTGGTCGTCGTCGACGGCGTTTCCGGCGTGGAGGTGGTGACCGAGCGCGTTTGGGGATACTGCGAAGAGATCAATTTGCCGCGCATGATTGTGGTAAGCCGCATGGATCGCGAGCGCGCCGACGCCACCCGCACGCTGGACTCACTGACAAAGGCCTTCGGCCGCGCGGTTACGCCGTTGCAGCTGCCCATCGGAAGCGAGAAGAATCTTAGCGGAATTATCGATCTCGTGCGCATGAAAGCTTACACCTACGAGATGGGCGGAAGCGGCAAGGGCAAGGAAGGGCCGATTCCGGCGAACCTGGCCGACGCCGCGAAAGAGGCGCACGAAAAGCTGGTCGAACTCGTTGCCGAAGGCAAAGACGAGCTGATGGAAAAGTACTTCGAGCAGGGGACGATTCCGGAAGAAGACCTGGTGCCGGCGCTGCACGAAGCCATTCGCGAGGACAAGCTTTTTCCCGTGCTGTTCACATCCGGCCTGGGCAATATTGGCGTGGATGAGTTGATGGATTTTATTGTCGACTACACACCGGCAGCGAGCGAGCATCATGTCATCACGGGCGAGCCGGTGGGCGGCAACGGAACTCCCGCCGAGCGTAAGGGGACGGACAACGAACCGGCTTCGGTTTACGTTTTTAAAACCGTGTCCGACGCTTTCTCCGGCCGTATTTCGTATTTCAAAGTCTTCTCCGGCATTCTTAAGAACGACGCCACGCTGCAGAACTTCAACCGCAATACGGCTGAGAAGTTCGCCCACATCTCCGTGGTGCAGGGTAAGACCATGGTCCCCATCCAGGAATTGCACGCCGGAGACATTGGCGCAGTTGCGAAACTCAAAGAAACGCTGACGGGCGATACGCTTGGCGACAAGGCCGCGCCCATTCAGTATCCGCACGTGAAGCTGCCGGAGCCGGCGATTACCTTCGCGATCGAGCCGAAGACGCGCGCCGACGAAGACAAGCTGGGCGTCGGCCTGCACAAGCTGATGGAGGAAGACGCCATGCTGCGCTTTTTCCGCGATCCGCAGACCAAGGAGTTTTTGATTGCGGGCACGGGGCAGCAGCACATCGAAGTAGTGGTCTCGAAGATGAAGAAGCGCTACCACGCGGAGGTCGTGCTGAAAGCGCCGAAGGTGCCGTATCGCGAGACGATACGCGGGAAGGCCGATGTGCAAGGACGGCACAAGAAGCAAACTGGCGGCCACGGGCAGTATGGCGACTGCAAGATCAAGATGGAGCCTCTGCCGCGCGGCGGCGAGTTCGAGTTCGTCAACGACATCTTCGGCGGCGCAATTCCGAAGAACTATATTCCTCCGGTCGAAAAAGGAATTAAGGACGCTGCGGCGCGCGGCTACCTCGCCGGATTTCCGGTGGTCGATTTCCGCGTGATCCTCTACGACGGGTCGTATCACGACGTAGACTCGAACGATCTCTCGTTCCAGATGGCGGGCCGCATCGCCTTCAAGAAAGCGATGGAAGTGGCCAAGCCCACGCTGCTTGAGCCGATTATGAATGTCGAAATCACCGTGCCCGACGAGTTTGCCGGCACGATCATGGGCGACCTGAACAGCCGGCGCGGGCGCATCCAGGGCATGGACAACAAGGGCGGCAACACGATTGTGAAGGCCGAAGCTCCGATGGCCGAGATGCTCACCTACGGCGCCGACCTCACGTCGATGACGCAGGGCCGCGGCAGCTTCAACATGGAAATGCACCACTACGACGTGGTGCCGGCGCAACTACAGGAAAAGATCATCGAGAAGGCGAAAGCCGAGCGCGGCGAGGTGAAGGACGAGGAAGAATAACGCAGCTGTAGCAGTTCGGACGTTCAGCAAGTCGGAGGTTTCCCAGTGGACCAACGACAAGAGGGCGCGCACAGGCGAAGCAATCGCCAAAGTTGAGGCGTGCGGCGTGCCATCCTTTGCCGTAAGTGCGCCAGGCAAAGCGCGTCATCTCAGCCTGTTCGGCGTCACGTGTCACATCGTCAACGACGTTTCCGCCCGGCTCACGGGCCCATACAAATCACCTCCTTTCCACTAAATCGTTCCCTGATCAGGCATTCTGGCGTACGATGCAGTGTTTAGCTCGCTCAGGAGGCCCCTCATGTCCCGGCGGAATTCCCTACGCCTTCTCCGTTCTATTTCTCATCACTCCATTCTTCGCTGCTTGTCCCCGGCAGCGTTTGCACTCATACTCTTCTCTCTGCCCGCCATGTCTCAGGAGAACAAAACCGACGTGCTCGAACTGGACCACACCTCGATCTGCGGGTCGAATCTCGACACGATGAAGCAGCTGTTCACCGATGTGGGACTAACTCCTGATTTCGGCGGCCCGCATGGCAACGGCGTTACGCAGATGGCAGCGGTTGGTTTCGACGATGGCACGTACATCGAGCTGATTGCGCCGGTAAAGGCCGGCGCGACCGCGGGCGCGGAGTGGGCCAAGTTTTTGGCCGAGGACGCGGTAACATGCGCGTGGGCCGTGGGCACGAATGTTCTTGCCCAGGAAGTCGATCGCCTGAAGAAAGCCGGGATCGCGGTGACGGCGCCGGCGCGCGGCAGCCGCAAGCGCCCCGATGGCATGTCGGTCGAGTGGATGAGGGCGGATGTGGGTCCGGGCACGCCTGGTTCTGTGCTGCCTTTCATCATTGAAGATGAAACGCCTCGCGCGTGGCGGGTGCAGACTTCGGACAGTGTGAAGGGCGCGCCGGTTTCGGGCGTGGAGAACGTGGTGATTGCCGTGAGCAATCTGGACGCGTCGATTGCCATGTTCCGCAAGGCATATGGCTGGTCGGAGCCGCTGACGGAAAATCAGAAGGAGTGGGGACGGATGGCGTATTTTCCGGGTGAGCCGGTCATTCTGGTTGCGCCGTCCGGAGGATGGATAGCAGAGCGGATTTCGAAGTTCGGCGAATCTCCGGTGGCGATATTGCTGGCGGGGCGCGACTTTGCCGGGGCCATCAAGAAGTACAAGCTGTCGGGTCAGAAGACGTGGTTCGGACAGAAAGTGGCGTGGTTCGACGCGGGCAAGCTGAAGGGCGTGCGGCTGGGCGTGATTGGGCAGTAGCGTCGAAGACTATGGTGACGCTCTTATATAAGTATCTCTTCCAGGCAATGTGGTTCAGTTACTTCGCCTATTGGTGGGCGATGTCGAGAAATGTCAAGGCTGCAGAGCGCACGGAGTCCCTGCCGTCGCGGCTTACACGCATGGCTTTGATTATTGCCGCGGGGCTTCTTCTCGGGTTGCGCAGTGTTCCGTTTCGGCTGCTGAAGAAGCGATTTCTTCCGTTGAGCGACCTATGCTTTTGCAGCGGTGCGGCGATTACAGCCGCTGGCCTGCTGTTTTGCGTTTGGGCAAGGCATTACCTAGGCGAAAACTGGAGTCAGGCCGTCACCGTGAAGGAAGGGCACGAACTCATTCAAAGCGGCCCCTACCGCGTAGTGCGCCATCCAATCTACACCGGGCTTCTTCTGGCGTTTGCCGGCTCGGCAATAGCCCGGGGCGAATGGCGCGGTCTGCTTGCCGTGGCGCTTATGTTTGTAACGCTGTGGAATAAATTACGGCTTGAGGAGAAGTGGATGCGGGAACAATTCGGCGAGTCGTATGAAAACTACTGCCGACACGTCTCGGCGTTGGTGCCGCGCATCCTTTAAATCCGTTCCCAGTGCGAGATTCGCCAGCTGGCGAGCTGGAACGCAGAACTGCTACCATCGCCTTCAGTGTCCGCCGCCAAAAACAACCCCGCGTTGCATCTTAAAGACCGCCTCGTCTCCGCTGCGCCCGTCGAGGATGATTCCTCCTTTGAGCTCAAGCTGCGGCCGCAGCGGCTGATCGAGTTTATCGGGCAGGCGAAGGTCAAGGAGAACCTTGACGTCGCGATCCAGGCAGCCAAGTCGCGCGGCGAGGCGCTCGATCACGTGCTGCTTTACGGTCCTCCCGGCCTCGGCAAGACTACGCTCGCCAACATCATTGCCAATGAGCTGGCTGTCGCCTTTCAGCAAACCTCCGGGCCAACACTTCAAATCAAGGGCGACCTCACGGCGATTCTTACCAACCTGCGCGACCGGCAGGTGCTGTTCATCGACGAAGTGCACCGCCTCCAGCCGGCGCTCGAAGAGATTCTGTATTCCGCGCTCGAGGACTACAAGCTCGACATCATGATCGGGCAGGGCCCTTCGGCGCGCACGCACACCATGGACGTGAAGCCCTTCACGTTTATCGGCGCAACCACGCGGGCCGGGCTGCTTTCCGCGCCGCTGCGCTCGCGCTTTGGGCTGCTGCTGCGGCTGGAATTTTATACGAAGGATGACTTGCGCATCATTCTTGAGCGTTCGGCGGAAATTTTGGGCGTGAAGATCGATCGCGCCGGCGCGACGGAGATTGCCGGCCGCTCACGCGGGACGCCGCGAATTGCAAATCGTCTGCTGCGGCGAGTGCGCGATTATGCGCAAGTGCGGGCCGCGGGCGACATCGATCTGGCGACGGCGCAGGCTGCGCTTTCCATGCTGGAAGTGGATCAGCACGGGTTCGATGAGATCGACCGCAAGCTGCTGCTGACCATCATCGAGAAATATCAGGGCGGCCCGGTAGGGGTGACCACGCTGGCGGCGTCACTGGCCGAAGAGCCGGATGCGATCGAGGAGATTTACGAGCCGTTTCTGATGCAGATCGGGTTTTTGAATCGCACGCCGCGCGGACGGGTGGCCACGCAACTGGCCTACGAGCATTTCGGCATAACCCCCAACCGGCGGCAGAGCTCCTTATTCTGAATTCTGAGATCGCTGGACGGCCGAGGTGGATGTCCCTCGGTGCTGTGCAGTGACCGACACAATGACTCCTCCAACCAAACAGAAACCCGCGCTCGAATGCCGCGTGCTTAAATCGGGCGATGCGGAAGCTTACTGGCAGTTGCGGCTCGAATCCCTGGAGCGTGAACCGTTCGCGTTCACCGAGGCCCCGTTAGAACATCGCCAAATGACCATCGCTCAAACCGCGGAACGGCTGCGGCAACATCCTGGCAACCCCAGTTTCGTGGTGGGCGCTTTTGTGAACGGCAAGCTGGCCGGGATCGCTGGCTTCTACCGCCAGACAGGCGAAAAAACGCGCCACAAGGGTCACATCTTCGGCGTCTACGTGGCCGCGGAACATCGTGGAAAGTCGATAGCGCGGCAAGTGATGACCGAACTGTTGCGTCACGCGAGAGCGCTGCCGGGTCTCGAACAGGTTGATCTGAGCGTTGCCGAGACGCAACCCGCCGCCAGGAACCTCTACGATTCCTTGGGATTTCAAATCTGGGGACGCGAGCCGCGCGCGGTAAAAGTAGGCGACAAATACGTCGACGAAGAATGGATGGTGCTGAGGTTCACGTAAACTCCGCCGCGCTTCCCATTTGACTTCCATACCGTCAATCTGCGTTAATCAGCGTTCGTAATCCAGATCCCTTGCAGTGTCGATTGCATCTTCTGGAAGGCGGCTGGGAGCTCGGCCGCTGGAGGCATCATGCGCGATGTGATTTCCACCGAACACGCTCCCCAAGCCATTGGGCCTTATTCGCAGGCGATTCGCACGGCGAGCTTCGTGTTTACTTCGGGACAGGTCGCGATTGATCCGGCGACGCAGCAGGTCGTCTCCGGCGATGTGGCGGTGCAGACCGACCGCGTACTCAAGAATCTGGCCGCCATCCTCGATACTGCGGGCAGCAGCCTCGAAAAAGTGGTTCGCTGTACCGTGTTTCTCAAGAACATGGGAGACTTTGCCGCCATGAATGAGGTCTACGGGCGATACTTCAAGGAAGCGCCGCCGGCTCGGTCGACCGTCGAAGTGGCACGGCTTCCCAAGGATGTGCTGGTCGAGATCGACGCGATTGCACTGGCCTGATGGCGTGGGTTTGATTAAATAGCTGAGATCGGATTCGACGAAAACAGGGAGGAACATTTCATGAAGACTGCGCTAGTTGCGATTATTTTGCTTTCACTCATAGGCTTGGCTGTGGCCCAGACGCCCACCAAGGTTACGGGCGACCCCATCAAGACCGCCAGCGGACTTGAATATTGGGACATCAAGGCCGGAACCGGCGCCGAGGCGAAGCCCGGCCACAAAGTGAAGGTCGATTACACCGGCTGGCTCACCAACGGCAAGAAGTTCGACAGTTCCGTGGGCAAGCGTCCCTTCGAGTTTACGCTGGGCGCTGGGCAGGTGATTAAGGGCTGGGATGAGGGCGTGGCCGGGATGAAAGTCGGCGGCAAACGGCAGCTGAAAATTCCTGCGGACTTGGCCTACGGCTCGAGGGGCGTTCCGCAGGCCGGTATCGGGCCGGGTGCCACGCTGATCTTTGACGTGCAGCTCCTGGGCGTGGACTAGACCCGAAGCCTCGAAGGATATTGAGTGTAGCGCCGGCATCTTGCCTGCTGTCCCGATGGCGTCTCGCCCTCGGTGTGGTGGGCGCGATGCCCGCCGTGAAGGCAAGCGCTACCGCGAGGAATGTCTCGGAGCATACTGGATATACCGAAGCCTGCGGCCTGAACGAAATCCGTCGCGTTGGACAGCCGAGGTGGCTGTCCCTCGGCGGGAGGCTTACGCTTTGACGACTTTGCCGCTGCGCAGGCAGGACGTGCACACGCGCATGTGCTTGGTGGCGGCGCCCACCTTGGCGTGAACCGGGCGCAGGTTGACGTTCCAGCGCCGCTTGCTCACGTTGTGGGCGTGGCTGATGGTGTTGCCGAACTGCGGCCCTTTGCCGCAGATATCACATACTCGGGCCATGACTAAGGAATCCTTCCCAGGCTGATGCCGAAACACTGATTTTACAGGAATGGGGCGGATTTCCGCAATTGCCGCGCCCGAAATTGGTGGCCGATGGCCAAGTAGTCGCAAATTGGCCCCGCGGATGATAACTCGAGCGGGGCCATGATTTCCCCTCCTTACTCAATCCAATCAGGCCGCTTTGCCCATCACCGGCTGCGAGCAGTGCGCGCAGCGGCGGGCGTCGATGGGAATCTCGCTCAGACATTCCGGGCACTTTTTCGTGGTGGGGTCGGCGGGGGCGGGGTCCTTGTGCATGCGCGCAACCAGCGCGTTGACCGGAGTTACGACGAAGAAATAAACCGCGCCTGCCAGCAGCACGAAGCTGACCACGGCGGTGATGAAATCGCCGATAGGAAACACGGTGGTGCCGATGGTGAAGCTGATCCCGGTGAAATCCGGCTTCCCCACAAGAAGCGCGATGATCGGGTTGATGAGATCCTTGACCAGAGCCGTCACGATAGTGCCGAAGGCGCCGCCAATGACGATACCGACTGCCATATCCACGACATTGCCGCGTAAGATGAACTGCTTGAAACCGGATAACATGACTTTCTCCTCCAAGTTTTAGAATGGGCGATAAATGTAAATGGAGAACGGGAATTGGTCAAGTTGCGCGGCGGCGACGGCGGAGCACGGTATTCACCTTATTAGAGGCTGCGCGTGATATCACGGAGGGTCAGTTCCAGGCCGCCAAATTCCGGATGCTCGTTCATGCCAAGCGTGTAAGCAATATCGAGACGGTCACCGGCGAGTAACTGCAGGCGCTCGCACGGTTCCCTTAGTCCCCAACCCATGGCTTTGAATGCGATGTTACTGCGCCAGGAAGAAGCCGCGGCGGGCATTGCTTCCGGTCCACCTGAGACAGTCGCTCCTCCGCTGGACGGGTGGGGCGCCCGTCCCTCCACCGCGCTGAGCGCTGCGCCGTTCGCCGCCGGCGCCACGCGCAAACGCACGTGCTTGCCCTTCACAACTTGCGCGGGTGTCAACAGGCGCACCGCCTTGGCGGTGAAGATGGGCTCGGCATTCTCCATGCCGAACGGCTCGAGCAGACTTAGAGTTTGTTGCAACTCAGGCGTGACCTCATCGAGAGGCAGCTCGTGGTCAAACTCTAATTGGGGCTCGAAATCGGCGGGCGTCAAGTGGGCGCGGGCGTAGGCATCAAGATGCTCGCGCAGCTTCTGCACGTTGGCGGCGGGCATGGCGAAGCCGACCGCGTGGGCATGGCCTCCGAAGCGTGAAAAAAGCTCGCGGCAGGATTCAATGGCATTGAGCAGATGGAAAGCCGGGATGGAACGGCCAGAGCCGAAAGCCTCTTCGCCTTCGCGAGAAATAATGACGACCGGGCGCGTGTAGCGCTCGACGACACGCGTTGCGGTAATCCCAATGACGCCGCGATGCCATCCCTCGCCATCGACGACCATGCAGTAGGCCTCGCGCAGGGCTGGTTCTTCGGCGAGCCGCTGCTCGATGCATTCAATGATGCGGCGCTCTTCGTCCTGGCGGTCGGCATTGAGCTGATTGAGTCGGCCGGCAATTTCGCGCGCGCGTTCCAGATCTTTCACGCTGAACAGATCGACCACATCGCGCGCCACGTCCATACGTCCGGCGGCGTTCAGGCGCGGCGCGATGCGGAACGCGACTTCGGTTGAGGTGAGCGCGCGACCATCGCCGAGCTTGGCCACTTCGAGCAGCGCCTTCAGCCCGGCGTTTACGGGCCGGCGCAATCCCTCGAGGCCGAGTTTTGCGAAGACGCGATTTTCGCCGAGCAGCGGCACCGCATCCGCAATGGTGGCAATGGCGACAACCTTCATGAACGACATCAGCATGCGCGACTGGTCTTTCGCGTCCAGGCGGCGCTGCAACAGGCCTTGCGCGAGCTTGAAGGCCACGCCCGCGCCGCACAGATATTTGCAGGGATAGTTGCATCCGGCCTGGTTGGGATTCACAACAGCAAGCGCCTGCGGAACGCCGTCCTGCCCGGGCAGGTGATGATCGGTGACAATCAGGTCCACACCGCTGCGCCGGGCCGTTTCCGCGGCGGCGAAGGCGCGAATGCCCATGTCTACGCTGATAATCAGGTGCACGCCCTCGGCGGCGGCACGCTCGATTACGTCTTCGCGCAGGTCGTAGCCTTCGCGGATGCGGTGCGGCACATGGAAGCCGGCCGAGCCGCCCGCCAGTTCAATCGCAGTCTTGAGAATGACGATCGCGGTCGTGCCATCCACGTCGTAGTCGCCGTAGATCAGCACCTTTTCCTTGCGTTCGATTGCCGCCTCCAGGCGATCGAGCGCCGCTTTCATCCCCGACATTGCGAGCGGGTCGTGCAGATGGTCGAGCGACGGCGCAAGAAAACGGGCGGCGAGCGAGGGGTCCTCAATGCCGCGCCGGAGGAGCAGATCGGCCAGCACGGGCAGGGCGGCATGAGGAATCTTTAATCCGGAGTCGCGCAAGGCGAGCGCGAGCAGGCTCGCTTTCGATGAGTCGACCGGGTGCGAGATCCAGCGCATGGGAAATTTTCCGGAAGGAAACACTTTAGGGGTTGTCCAGGTCTGTGTCCACCCAAGAACGCCCTGATGCCAACACAGCCAAAAGTAACTACGAAAGCCCTCCACATTGCCGATCTCCCTAATCTGAGTCCAGATATGGCTACAGGTCCAGCTCCAAACCCGGCGCGGCAATGGCGTCCCGACGACGTTCCGCCGTTTCCTGCTGTGGCGCTGAAAGCTTTGAACCTGATGGCGGGGAGGGATACTTCCCTGATCGAACTCTGTAACCTGATCCGTCCCGACCTCGCCTTTTCGACCGAGGTCCTGCGCATTGCCAACTCTCCCCTGGTCGCCTTTTCCAAGGACATCACTAATGTTCTGCAGGCCTCGATGCTGCTCGGCTTCCGCCGACTGAGGAGCGTGGTGATCACCGTGGGCCTGAGGGCCTACCTCGCGCGGGGATTTACGCCGCTGCTCGAATCTTGCTGGCGCCACAGCATTGCCTGCGCAATCATCGGCGAACGCGCCGCCAAGGCATGCGTCCTCGATAAGGAGTTTGCCTACACCGCCGGGATCATGCACGACATCGGCAGGGTCGTACTGGCGGTTTCCATGCCCAATGAGTATGCCGGCGTCGTCGAGCGCGGGGCCGGTCAGCCACGCGACCTGCTCGCCGTGGAACGTGCTTTATGCGGGATTGACCACTGCGAGGTGGGTGGAACGCTGGTCCGGGAGTGGGTGCTTCCCGAGGCGTTTTCCTGGATCACCACTTGCCATCACGACCCCGCTGCGCAAGCTACTGGTGAGGAATGGATTGTGAGACAGAGTTGCCTGCTGGCGGATGCGCTGGGCTTCGGCGTGGCCGGCTATCGCAGCATGCGCAGCTATTCGGAAATCGTAGACGGCTTTCCCCAACCGGCCCGCAACTGCTTATCTGGCGACGAGCAGGGCCTCGCTGCGGAAATCGAGAGCCAAGTCACCATGATCGAATCGGCGTGAAACGGGCGTTCTGGCCGTTGTCGCATCCCAGAAATTCGCGGCACGGGTAACAGTGTTTTGAAAGGGCGCGGCTTCAGCCGCGCCGAAGCTGCGTCATCGAAAATCGGGGGCTTTAGCCCCTGAGGCAAACTGGAATGACGCCGCGCGGGCAGCGTTACGGCTCGCCGGACTGGCCCGTCTCATCGATCAGGAAGCCGCCGGAGTCGTCCGCCAGCTCCCGCAGATGCTGATAGTGCTCGTACCACTCGGTGCCGGCTTCAAAGACGAACATGCATCCCTGGTAGGCCCACCCGAGCTGCATGAAGCCGGTCTTGCCGATATAGCTTTTGAGGTAGCGGCCTTCCTCCAGATCTTCATCGCTGGTGTAATCGCCATCGGCCAGCCGTTCGGTGAGCCGGTCGAATTCCTCGCGGTCGAGCGCCCACGCATGCATGGTCAGGAAAAGCGCGCCTGCCGCTTTGGCCAGCTCCACAAAATCCTTCCAGCCGTCCGGATTCTGGCCGGAGTCCCAGAGCACGCTCGGGACTTCCTCGCACTCGACGTAACCAAAAAAGCGGCGCATGCCCAGGCCTTCGATGAAGGCTGTCATGTCCTCTTTCATGCCGGTTAGATCGTCTGGGTGCGGAGACATGGTGCTGAATTATTGTACGCCAGCTAGCCACGAGCCGCGAGCGACGAACCGGTTTGCTCGAAGCTCGCGGCTCGAAGCTCGCAGCCGCGCCTGTGTTACACTTTCTCCTTACAAAAAAGATTCATCATGCTTTTTTCCAAGGAATATGTGGGCTATCTGGCCCGCCAAGTTTCCAAAAAACTGGTTGCGAGCGGGCTCATCGAGACCAAGGCTGTGCCTGCCCTCACGGAGAAGGTACACGCTTCTCTGCTCGATGAACTCGCCCTGGAAGACCGCATCAACGACGAGGTGCGCGTCATCCTCGAGGCCTATTCCGAGGAAATGCAAAAAAGCGGCGCGAACTACCAGGAAATGTTCCGCAAGGTAAAGACCGAGCTGGTAAAGAAATACAAAGCTGTGCTGTAAGAAGCAGTGCTCTAAAAGGATGCCCCCGCTGTGCGATTGAGCCGCGACAAAGTGAATAAGCTCGCCCACGTCATCACCGATGCCGTGGCCGACATGCCCGCGGTCGATTTCATCGAGGATCGGAACACCATCCGGCTCGAAGTGCGCAAGATTCTCGAAGAACTCCTGATGCAGGAAGCCCGCATCGACCAGGCCGCCCGCCAGAAGATCGAGAGCCAGAAGCGCACCATCATCGAAGGATCGGAAGAGTGGACCATCCTCTACCGCAAGTACTACAACGAAGAAGTGAAAAAGCTGGGCCTGTAGCATTAGTTTGAGTCTTGCTTTTCCCTTCCCGCTTCTTTCAGTTTCCGCCAATCGCTGGATGCTAGTAGCTGGACGCTAGTAGAAAGTCTGGCCGGCGCGGTTACAATCCCAACTAACGACGGTCCGCATGGCCTGCGCACGATCCGATGCGCTCGACACTGAGGGAGATCATGTTCAATCGACGCTCAATTCTCATCATTGCCCTGGCGCTTCTATCGCCTCTATCGTTCGGCTCCAAGAAGAAAAAAAAAGACGAGCCCGTCCTCCATCCCGTGGGCTTCAGCATGCGTCAGTTTTCCGCCCCCGAGGACTACAACTGGCGCGGCTCCGATGATCACACGCTGACCGCGATTGTCTGGTATCCATCGGAAGACAGCGCCGCGGAAAAAGAGCAATACATCGGTCCGCCCGATGCGCCACTGTTCTACGCCGGCCGCGCCGTCAAGGAAGGCACGCTGGCGCCCGCGTTCGGCAAGTTCCCACTGGTCGCGCTTTCACACGGCACCGGCGGCAGCGCCTTGCAGATGGCATGGCTTGGCACCTATCTCGCCTCCCGAGGCTACATCGTCGTCGCCGTAAATCATCCCGGCAATAACGCGGTGACCGGCTACACAACCGAGGGGTTCATCGAAGGCTGGGAGCGGGCGAACGACATCAGCACGGCCATCCACGATCTGCTCGCGGACCCTCGCTTCGGCCCCAAGATTGATCCGGATCGTATTGGCGCGGCTGGTTTTTCCTACGGCGGCTACACCATGATGGAACTCGCCGGAGCCAGAACTGATCTGAACCGGCTTCTTGCCTGGTGCGAAGAGCAAAAAGGTGCGTGCAATCCTCCCGAGATGCCGGATCTGATGGAGAAGTTTAAAGCCATCAAAGAGAAGCCCGGCGTGCAGCGAACCCTGCAGCGCGCCGGCGACTCCTATCGCGACCCTCGCATCCGGGCCGTTTTCGCCATCGCTCCGGCCGTTGCCCGCGCGTTTAAGCCGGAGAGCTTGGCGGATATAACTATACCGGTGGAAATTGTCGCAGGCGCGGCGGACCCCATTGCTCCTCCCGCTGAAAATGCGCAGTTCTTCGCCTCGAATATCAAGACTGCAAAACTCACACTCCTGCCCGGCGGCGTCGGCCATTACACATTCCTCGACGTCGGCACGGAAGCCGGAAAAAAGCAGCTGCCCCAATTTTTCGTGGATAACCCCGGCGTCGATCGCGAAGCCGTACACCGGCAGGTTGCCCAAATGGCCGCTGACTTTTTCGACCAAGAGCTAGCGCGCTCGAAAAAGAAGCGCTGACCTGAATTCCGCACGGTCGCATTCATCACTGCGGCTTTAGGAGACCGTAAGATGCAAGCTGAGCCCTTACTGATGGCGGATGGCTGATGGCTATCTCTCCGCCTCGAACACCGCCATGCGCAGCACATCGTCCTGATCCCGATCCTTGCGCACGATGCCCGCCGCATGCAACTCCCGCGCCACCGGCTGCACGTCCTGCAAAATGCGCGCCAACGCTTGCGCCGTGCCTTCTTTGTCGCTATTGTCGGCGGGGTTCCGCTGGACCAGCGTCTCCAACCAGGTTTTCGGCCGCGGATACACGAGAATATTCACGTCGTCGCTGTCGGCAACGCCGATCGCCTTCTTCACCAGCTTCAGCGCGGTATCATAGCCGCCGAGTTCATCCACCAAGCCGAGGTTCTTGGCATCCTGGCCGGACCAGATGCGCCCCTTGGCAATCTCCAGCACTTTCTCTTTGGGCAGCTTGCGGCCTTCCGCAACTTTGCCGGTGAAATCCACATAGACGCGGTCGAGCCACGCCTCAAAGCGCGCCCATTCCGCCGGGGTGTAATCTTGCGTGCCCGTAAACATGGTGGCCTTGTCGCCCTGATGCACCTCATCCCACGACAGGCCGACCTTATCCCACAGCCCCGAAGTAAGCACCTTCCCGCCCAGCACGCCAATCGAAGCCGTAATCGTGCCCGGTTGCGCAACAATCTTGTCGGCCGCCATCGCCACAAAATATCCGCCGGAGCCGGCAAGGTTCCCCATGGAAACAATCACCGGCTTGCCCGCCTTGTGCGCATTAACCACTTCGCGCCAGATCGTGTCCGAGGCGACATACGATCCGCCGGGGCTATCCACGCGGAACAGGATCGCCTTGATATCCTCGTCCTGCGCGGCCGCGCGAATCGCGCCCGCCACCGTGTCGGAGCCCATCGTCTGCTCGTTTTGCACCGGATCGTAGTCGCTCTTTCCACGCGTCACGCCGCCCACCCCAAATATGAGAGCAACCTTCTTCCCGCGCTGGTGCGGGCGTCCGGCGCGATCCAGATATTTATCGAGGTAAAGTAGCTTCGCGCCACCCCCGGCCCTCGCCTTCACCTTGCCGTAAACTTCGTCTCGATACGCCACGCCATCCACCAGCTTGGCGTCCACGGCCTCTTTGCCAAGGTAGGGCCCGGCGTCAACCAGCGCCGCAAATTTCTCCGGTGCAATTCCACGCGCCTGGCAGATGCCATCTTTCATCTGGTTGAACCACGAATTCATGATGGCGGTCATCGCTTCCTTGTGCGCGGGCGTGAACTTCGTCTCCGTATAAAAGTTGAGCGCGTTCTTGTATTCATACCGATGGTCCCCGTGGAAGCTCATGCCCAGCTTGGCGAGCGTGCCCTTGATAAACGGCGACTCCATGATGATGCCGGTCAGGCCCACATCGCCGGAGGGCTGAAGATAAATCTGGTCGAACGCCGTGGCGAGATAATAAGCGCCATTGCCGGGGCCAAACTCACCAAACGTCTCCGAGTAGGCGACGGCGAATTTCTTATGCGCGCGGAAGCGCGCAACCGCATCGCGAATCTCCTGGATCTGCGCCATCGGTATAGGCGCGGCGCCCACGCGCGCAATCATGCCGGCCACGCGATCGTCGTCGGCTCCGCGGTCAATCGCGTCGATCACATCGCGCAGCGTTTGCCGGTCGTTCATCGTGAAGCGCGCCGAGGCGGAATCCGGCATCTCCTCGAGCAGCGGCTGCTCGAAGTTGGCTTCGAGAATCGTTTTCGAAGGGACCCTGCCTTTCTGGCCGATGACGAACGCCAGAATCATAACCATCGAAATCAGCCAGAGCGCGCCCAGAATGGCAAGAAAGCGCACGATGAGCTTGGACATTTTGTCTTCCTCCCGCAAAAGAGAAGTCTAGCGCGAAGAGCCCGGCGGGAGCGAACAAGGGACAGGTCGCGAAATCGGATCGTTGCCTGGGAGTTCGCTTATCGTATCCCGCAAATCACAGGAGTTATCCGGGGATACTTCCGAGTGTGATATTCGCCATCTTTTCCCAGAAAACTCCAGTTTGCGTCATAGCACGATATGCGTCGGTATTTGGAACCGTCAAATCGATAGAGAGTCAGACCCTGTTCGGTTGCAGAGCCGTGTTGGCCAAGAACAAGGTCGTGGAACCCGTTGCTGATCGTTGGCTGAATCGTAAAGTTCTGCGTCGCAATGCGGTGCAGAATCACGGTGTATCTATCGGCATTTTGTCGGAAGACCCAGACATCACAATTGCCGGTTGGGCTACAGAGCCGTGGGGGAGTAGGGCCAACTCCAGAGCCTTGCGCCAAAAACTCCCTAACGCCATTGTCGCCGAGGTCAACCGCCTTGATCCGCGTCTTCGCAGCGGCCTCCCGTAACTGTTCTTCCGATTCGATGCCCAAGTCGGACATGGAAGAACGAAGCTGCGAGGCAACAGCCTCGATCAAGCCAGCACGTTCCTTTGCCGAGAGTGTTTTCGATTGGGCGATGCTCTCCCAGTTATCTTTTTCAACTTTGCGCCAGTCCCAGTGAAATCGCTTGGCCGGATTCTGCGCCGGGCAGAAAAAAGTGCCGCAACAAATGCAGATAGTTAATAGTGACCGACGAGGAAGCGTCATGGCTTTAATGCCGCAATCATAGTGCCCTACCGACTGCGCGATGGTCCTCTTGGTTTCAGCCGAGGATCCCCATCCTCTTCCCCACCCGCTCCAGCACTCCCAGCGCCTGCTGCAACTCATCCTTCGTGTGGGTCGCCGTCATGATCGTGCGCACACGCGCTTTGCCTTCAGGCACAGTCGGGAAAGCAATGCCAGTGCCGAGCACTCCTTCTTTGAACAGCTCGCGCGAAAAATCCATAGTCAGCCGTCCATCGCCGATGATGATCGGCGTAATCGGCGTCTCGCTAGCGGGAGTGTTCTTGCCTCCAATGTTGAAGCCGAGCAGGCCCAGCTCTTTCTTCCAGAACCGAGTGTTGGTCCAGAGCTGCTCCATCCATTGCGGCTCGTTTTGCAGCACATCGAAGGCCGCAATGCAGGTCGCAGCCACCGACGGCGGATGCGACGTAGAAAACAGAAACGGCCGCCCGCGATGGTAAAGAAAGTCAATCAAATCACGCGTCCCGCAGACGTATCCGCCGAGCGCGCCAATCGCCTTCGACAAAGTTCCCACCTGAATATCCACGCGCCCGTGCACGCCAAAATGGTCAATCGTGCCGCGCCCCTGCTTCCCAAGCACGCCCGAGGCGTGCGCATCATCCACCATCATGATCGCGCCATATTTTTCGGCTAGGTCGCACAGCCCGGGCAGCGCCCCAATGTCGCCGTCCATCGAAAACACGCCGTCGCTGATCAGCAGCTTGCGCCCGGGTTGGCCCTTCACGCTGGCGAGTTGCTCTTCGGCGTGCGCCACATCCTTGTGTCGGAAGACAAGAATCTTCGCCCGCGACAACCGGCAGCCGTCAATGATCGAGGCGTGGTTCAGCTCGTCAGAAATAATGAAGTCTTCCTTGCCAAGGATGGCGGAAACCGTCCCCGCATTGGCCGTGAATCCGGACTGGAAGACAACGCAGGCTTCGACATTCTTGAAGCGCGCAATCTTCTCTTCGAGGTCCATATGGATGCGCATCGTCCCGGCGATGGTCCGCACCGCGCCCGACCCCACGCCGAATTTGCGCGTGGCCTCGAGCGCCGACTCGCGCAGCTTGGGATGCGTCGTCAGCCCCAGGTAATTGTTCGAAGCAAGATTAATGACTTTCTTCCCGTCAAACGTGCAGACCGCAGCCTGCTCATCTTCCAGCACGCGCAGCTTGAAGTGCGTGCCCTTAGCCTTGAGTTCATCGAGTTGATCGCTAAGAAATGAAAGCGGGTTGGTGCGCGTAGCAGTAGGCATGAGTTGTACCTCGGACAGTTCTTTCGCCTAATAGTCTACAACCACGTCAGATCGTCGAGTTTGATCCGGTGAGCCGCTAACGTCCTGAGAAGCGGTCCGTCTACATCCGAGCAGATAGGAGACCGCCCATGACCTCAGTGTCGGAGTCGACAAGAGATTCAGCAGCCGAAAGTCCAACCGTAAGAAACAACGTTCTTCTGGCGATTATCGTGGGTGCGTTTGTTGGCGGGACTGTGAACATCCTTTGGGTCTGCATCCAGGAAGGCGGGGATATTCCCCTCTATATTGCCGCAGGGTTGCTCGGGCGGCACGCGGCCATCCACGGCGGAACCGGCACCTGGATCCTTGGCATGGTCCTGCACTTCTTCATCGCCTGCATTTGGGCCACGGTCTATTACGTGGCTAGCCGCAAACTCCCATTCCTCACGGAGTATCCGCTCATCGGCGGCGTGAATTTTGGCGTCTGGGTCGAATTGTTTATGAAACTAGTCGTGCTGCCCCATTCCGGACTGCATGCCACGGAACCGATTGCGCTCCAGGACTTGGCCTTGAAGGTGCTCCTCTTCGGACTGCCCGTTGCCTACAGCGTTCGCTACTTCGCCCGAGCCCGCGCTACTCGGCAAGTTGTTCAATCCTGACGCCGCGCCGGTCTGGGGCTGCAACGCAGGGAATCTGCTCATTACCTCCGTTTCCACTGTAGTGTGCCAGATCACAGAAACACGACCTCTCCAACAGCCACCATCGTTTATAGAGGCTTCTTTACTGTGTTAAGGCTCGATTATCTTTCTTGTGTGTTGACCATCGCATCCACCGTGCTGGTGGGACGCCGTTGCTGGGAAGGCTGGGCGCTGGCGACGGTCAACAGCGTTATCATCTGCATCATTGCCGTTCGAACCACGCAATTCGGTTTCGTTCCCGCCAACGTTTTCTGCATTGCCATGAGCGTCATCAACCTGCACTCCTGGCGCACCGCGCAAACCGAAACCGTGACTGGGAAATCACGGATTCGCCCCGGCACTATAATGCGTCCATGAGGGTCCTGCCGCTGACTTTCCTGGCATGCGCCGTGGGGTTCGCCAGCGCTCAAACTCCGTGTTCCTCACTTGCATTACATGAGGCTGCCAACCGTGTTCGGGGCATTCAGGAGCAGCTGAAGCACGTCCAAGTTGAGGAACTGGACGACACCGTTCCACCCGCAGTCAGCGACCAACTCGTCCAACTTAAAAATGCGCTTACTACTGCTGCCGATGCAGTGCTGTCCTGCGCCGGACGGTCAGTTAGTCCCGTTGAAATACAAAACCAGTTGGCTAACGCCCTCCATGCAAATCCTCCGGAACCTGCATCGGGATCAATCGTCTCAAAGGACGATCATCGATTCGACGAAGCGCTCGGCTCTTATGGCCACAACTTGAGAGTTCAAGTCCGTCGCCCGCCTAATTTTGGCGAACTTCTCGAAGTCGAGTTTTCGACCAATATCGAGTGCGGCGAGGATCATATGCTCCTTATCTACGCGCCCCAAAATAGCGCATGGAAAAGACAGCTGCGTTGGCAAGCGCCGCCTTTGAAGGAAATCTCAGATGCGTTCGGAGACTTCTTCTTCTCGGCGATTTTGTCTGCGCCCGAGGGCGGAAATTCCGGACTCCGTGTCGTGGTGGCGCACGGGACTCCTTGGTGCACTTCGCGCTTCAGTGCTTTCGACATTGACATTCTTGCGCTTGCCTCCGATTCGCAATTGCCGAAATTGCTCTGGCATACGAAAAGAGGCTATTCACGGGGCGATTTCGACGCTCGGCTCAAGTCGTCGGGAGACACATTCGAATTGCAGGTGAATGATATCGCAATGGACCCCGACGCATTCGAGCGCCACGTTGTTTATCGGTACCAAGTCGGCGACCGTGGAGAAGTGCACCGCATCCAGCCGATTGCTACAAACGCCAGGGGCTTTGTGGAGGAATGGCTATTGGCGCCATGGAGCGAGGCCGAACAATTCCTGGCGCAGCCATCCTTAGTGGCGCTGCAAGCCGTCCATGAACAGCTCAATCCCCCAACCGAATCTCATGCCGAGTTCGTTTCGCACCGTTACGGGCCCGTTAGAGCCTGTAGTGCTCCAAAGACCTTTCAAGTCCAGATCGACTCGACCCTGAAAACGATCGTTCCAGGAAAGCCCGGACGCGAATCACAGCCCCTCCAGTCACGCTATTTCCATGTGCGTGAGCTAGCCAACGGATACCTCATGGTTTCGGCCCCAGCGGAGGCTGATCCAGCCTGCAACGGGCCCGACTTGATGTCGGCAACTAGCAACTAACCCCGGGAGAATCTGCGGATTTCCCGCCCTCTCATTTCTTGTCTACCGCCAACGCCGCAATCGTTCCTTTGATCGCCCGCAGATACTCCCCCGGCGCAATCAGAATCTGCAACCCGCGCATCCCCGCCGAAATCGACACCACATCGAACAGCTCAATCGTCTCATCCACAAACACCGGATACTCGCGCTTGGCGGCGAGCGCCGTTACGCCTCCGCGAATGTAGCCGGTGAGCGCCTGCAGCTCCTTCACCGGCACCAGCTCAATCTTCTTTTCGCCCGCGGCCGCAGCCAGCGCCTTCAAGTCGAGTTCCTGGTCGCCGGGAATGACGGCCATGACAACTCCATGCCGGTCCTTACTCCCCACCGGCCAAGCCACCAGCGTCTTGAAAACCTGCTCGGGAGGCAGCCCGATCTTGGCCGCAACGGTCTCGGCAGCCAGGTCGTCGGGGTCGACTTCATACGCGCGCAGCTCGTAGCGGATTCCCATCTGATCAAGCAGGCGCGCCGCATTGGTTTTCTGAGTCGGTTTCACGGAGTATATTGTCCAAATAAGCTCTGGCTGCATGTGTGATGCGAGAGTTGGGGTCCGTCGGCTCCGTGGAGCTCAGTTGCTCCGCTCGGGATGGCAACCCTGCTCACCACTTATTGTATGAAGGAGGCTTCCTGTGCGTCTTCTCCTGCATTGGCTTATCAGCGCGCTGGCGCTGTGGATCGTCGCCCATTTTGTGCCGGGCATTTACGTGAGCGGGCCGAAGGCCGCGCTGATCGCGGCGCTGGTGATCGGCCTGATCAACGCAACCCTCGGCTTGCTGCTCAAGGTCATCACCTTCCCGCTCACGGTTCTTACGCTCGGCCTGTTCTGGTTTGTGATCAACGCCCTCATGCTGGAATTGGCGGCGAAATTTGTCCAGGGCTTCGAAGTCCGCGGCTTCTTTCCCGCGTTCGTTGGTGCCATCCTGATGATGATCGTCAGTTCGATTCTGCAGTGGCTGCTGATGCCGAAAAAGCGGAACCAATAGCATCGGGCATCACGGTTGTCTCAGAAACTGTCGGGGCGGTTTTGGGTGGCGCAGCGCTTCAGTGCTGCGGTTAGCCCGGCCTTTTCATCGGCGGCTTTAGCCGGTGAGGTGACGAATCCGCGTCTCTATTCTGCTGCCTGCGGAGCCTTTTCCAGACGGACCGAATCCGGCTTCCTCGCCCGTGTGGTAGTGATCACCACCACGCTCACCAGTACAAGCAGCGTTCCCAGCAAAGTCCGCGGGCCCACCGCTTCTCCGCCCAGAAGATATCCAATCGCAACAGCCACCACAGGATTGACATAAGCATACGTGCCAACTTTAGTCGGCGACTCGTGATGAAGCAGCCAGACATAGGCTGTGTAGGCGATGATCGATCCGGCAACGATGAGATAGGCGAGCGCGAACCACGCGCCCCGGGAGACCGTCCGAAAATCGAATCCGCGGAACTCGCCCAGCGCGGCGGAAGTAAAGGTGAGCCACAGCCCCCCGACCAGCATCTGCGCCGCGGAACTCATCGGCTTCGAAGCCGGAAACGGCAGCTTGCGCAGCAGCACGGCCGCGCCCGACCAGCTGCAAGCGGCGACCACCAGCGCGATCGCTCCGTAAGCATTGATCGGCGCTTCGGCTAGCCCGAGCGACCGGCTCACCAACACGGCAACTCCGCCCACGCCGATGAGCAGCGCGAACGCGAGGCGCGCAGTCAGCCGTTGCGTCCGCAAAAAAACAATTTCAGCGAGAGCCATGAACAAAGGGATCGTGGCCATCATGACGGCGGTAATGCCCGACGGCACGCGGCGCTCCGCCCAGAACACAAGCCCGTAGTCGCCGACGAAAATTAGCACGGCCACCACGGACACCGAGGCCCATTCGCGCCGCGTGGGCAAGGGAGTGCCCTGCGCCCTCATCCAGGCGAACAGAACGATTCCGGCAACCAAGAAACGGATTCCCGCCAGCAGAAACGGCGGTACCTCGTGCACCCCGATGCGAATGGCGAAGAACGTCGATCCCCAAACGAAATAAATGATGCCGAAAGCCAGCATCAGTTTCCAGGTGGCGGGCCGGGTTACCGAATCCACGCGCGTCGAATTCGAGAGAGTCGAAGCCATGCGGACTACGCTCGAAAGCCCCTGCGATCTTCTGCAATGGATCGCTTCAGAAGCATACAAGGCGCAACCAATTCCTATGAAAAGTTGTTATGGGCGGCAGAACCGTTGCTTATAGGGCCGCTCGAAAAGGACCGGCGAAACACCGGCTCCGCTTTGGCGGACGAGCAGAGCACGACCACAGGGGTACACGGACCCCCGAAGACCTGTCAGACTCTCGCCAAGTGCTATCCTTTACTCGCCATGTCCGCTTCGCCGAACTATCCTTCGCCGCTCAATGCGCCGCGCCATGCCCTGCGCCAGGTGATCTCGACCGACCAGATTCAGAAGAGAGTCCGGGAACTGGGCCGCCAGATCTCCGACGACTATCGCGGCCAGACCGTAGTTGCCCTCGGCATCCTGGAAAACGGCTTTATGTTCATGACCGACCTGGTGCGCGCCGTGGATGTGCCCGTCATCTGCACCTTCATCAAGCCGCGCTACAAGCAAACCAGCCAGGGCGAAGCGCCGGTGCTGGAGATTTTCTTCGCCCACGAGCTCGACATCAAAGACAAGCACGTGCTGCTGGTGGAAGGGTTGGTCCACTCGGGCGTGACCACCGAATTCCTGATGAACGATTTGAAGGCCCGGGGCGCGGTCTCGGTCAAGCTGGTGACCTTGCTTGACCGGCAGTCGGCGCGGCGCGTGCCGCTGCAGCCGGACTATTTCGGCTTCCTGGTGGATGACGCGTTTGTGTGCGGATATGGGCTAGGCAGTCCCGAGCAAACCGAGCGGAATCTGCCGTACTTGGCGGCGACGGGATAGACGTAGGGACAGCCGCCCTCGGCTGTCGGGCGGGCGAAGCCCGCGGGACAAGCGGCTTATTTAGGTATGTATTCCCAGCGCCCCTATTTCTGGATCGGCAACAAAACCGCTGACCCCGGTCCACAGTACTGCCCAAACCCTTAAAGGAGAAAAACACAAATGGGACTCCTTAGAATGTTTGCTGAGGCATTTGGGATTTTTGCCGTATCGATCATCGCGTTGTTTGTCCTCTACATGATCACAGAGAAACGAGCTACGGGCATCGGTGTGGCTCACTGGGACGGGTACGTGCTGATGGGCGTAGGTGTGCTTTACCTCGTGTTCGGGGCGATCTTAACGCGACTAAAGTAAGCAGGGACGGCGAGTCCTCGCACTGGGGTTGGACAGCCGAGGGCGGTTGTCCCTACGTGCATGGGGTTGCCCTGTGACTTCTGTCACTTCCATGGGTTCCCCCGTTTTTCCCGGAAAAGGTCTAGAATGAGGACGCGGGCTTTTGCCAGTCGAATTTCCGCCGCCAGCATCTAATCAAGGCGAGCGGCCGTATTTCCCCGCTGGGAAGGGCCGCATTCCGAGGAGTTTTCCAGGTGAATTCAACCATTAAAACGGTACTTTTCTGGGCAGTGATTGTCGTGTCGGCGGTCCTGCTATGGCAAGTCGTGCGCACGGGCAGTACGGGCCAGAAAGAGAAGGAAATCGGATTTTCTGAGTTCCTGTCGCAGGTCGATGCCGGCAAAGTCCGCGAAGCCACCTTCAACATGCAGGAAGTAAAGGGCAAATTCTCGGACGACTCGCTGTTTCATACGACCGTGCCCACGAACTACCCCGACATGTACAAGACCCTGCGGGATAAGGGCGTGGCCATCAATATTAAGGACGCCAGCGCCGGGTCGTGGCCGAGTTGGATCCTGAACCTCGCGCCGCTGGTCTTGCTGGGCGCGCTGTGGTTCTTCATGATCCGCCAGATGCAGACGGGCGGCAACAAGGCGCTGTCGTTCGGCAAGAGCCGCGCGCGCCTGCTCTCCATGCAACAGAAGAAGATCACGTTCAAAGACGTGGCTGGCGTGGATGAGGCCAAAGAAGAACTGCGCGAAATTATCGAGTTCCTGCGCGAGGCGCAGAAGTTCCAGAAGCTCGGTGGACGCATTCCCAAGGGCGTGCTGCTGGTTGGGCCTCCGGGAACAGGCAAAACCCTGCTGGCCCGGGCCGTGGCGGGCGAAGCGAACGTTCCGTTTTTCTCGATCTCCGGCTCCGACTTTGTCGAAATGTTCGTGGGCGTGGGCGCAAGCCGCGTGCGCGATTTGTTTGAGCAGGGCAAGAAGAATGCTCCCTGCATCATCTTCATTGACGAAATTGACGCCGTAGGGCGTCACCGTGGCGCGGGCCTGGGCGGTGGACACGACGAACGCGAACAGACCTTGAATCAGCTCCTCGTCGAAATGGACGGCTTCGAATCGAACGATGGCGTAATCTTGATGGCCGCCACCAACCGTCCTGATGTGCTCGATCCGGCGCTGCTGCGGCCGGGACGTTTCGACCGCCGCGTGGTGGTGAATCGTCCGGATGTGCGGGGGCGCGAAGAGATTCTGCGGGTGCATACGCGCAAGATTCCGTTGGCCGACGATGTGGATTTGTCCGTATTAGCGCGCGGCACGCCGGGATTCTCCGGCGCCGACCTCGCCAACATGGTGAACGAAGCAGCACTCGCGGCGGCGCGGCAGAATCGCAAAGCCGTGCTGATGTACGACTTCGAAGTGGCGAAAGACAAAGTCCTGATGGGCGTGGAGCGCAAATCGCTGCTCCTGACCGATGAGGAAAAAAAGAATACGGCCTATCACGAAGCCGGGCACGCGCTGGTGGCGGCTAAGTCGCCTTACGCCGACCCGGTGCACAAAGTCACGATCATCCCGCGCGGCATGGCTCTGGGCTTGACCATGCAATTGCCCGTCGATGACCGGCATAACTACTACAAGAATTATCTCGATTCGCAAATCGCCATCCTTATGGGCGGGCGCATCGCGGAAGAGATTTTCCTCAACGTGATGTCGACCGGCGCAGGCAACGACATTGAGCGGGCCACCGAACTGGCGCGCAAGATGGTCTGCGAATGGGGCATGAGCGAACTGGGGCCGCTGACCTTCGGCAAGAAAGAAGAGCAGATTTTCCTCGGACGCGAGATCGCACAGCATCGCGATTACTCGGAAGCCACCGCCATCCAGATTGACGAAGAAGTCCGGAAGATGGTGAGCGCCGGATACGAGAGGGCGAAGACAGTACTGACCGAAAACCGCGAGACGCTCGAGAAGATCGCTAAGGCGCTGATCGAACGCGAAGTGCTGGATGCTGCCGAGATCAAGATGCTGGTGGATGGTCAGGACCTGCCGCCGCTGAAGCCGCTGCCGGCCAAGACCGACGACGTGCAGCAGGTACTGAAGCCGGAGCGAGCTCCCGCAGCCAGCGGAGAGCGGCCCGCAACGGCCTAAGGCAGTTGCCAGTTTCCAATGACCCAGCAGATTGGGAGAGCAGCCCGAGGCTTCCCAAGCATCCTGCTGGGTTTTTCTTTGTCTCTGTAACTCCGGAAAAACCAGATCAGGACGAGTACCCTCCTGTCACCGCCTTGACAACCTACCCCCCAAGCGACGAAGATACCTCGCCGTGATGTGGCGGCATTTTCCCAAACGAGGAGGCAACATGAAGGCAAGAACGATCGCATTGACGTTCGTCATGTGCTTTGTAGGCTTGACGCTGTGTTTTGCCAGTCCAATCATGGGCACCTGGAAGCTGAACGAAGCAAAATCCAAGTTCACCCCCGGAGCGCCGAAGAATCACACCGTGGTTTACGAAGCCGCCGGCGACAACATCAAAGTCACCGTCGACGGCGTCGACTCGGAAGGCAAGCCGACGCACAACGAGTGGACAGGCAAATTCGACGGCAAGGATTATCCGCTCACCGGCGATTCGATGTCGGACTCACGCTCCTACAAGAAGATCAACGGCAATACCATGGAATTGACCAACAAGAAGGACGGCAAACCGACTGTGACGGCGCGCATCGTCGTCTCGGCCGACGGCAAGACCCGAACCGTCACCCTCCATGCGACCGATCCAAAGGGCAAGAAGGTCAGCGAAACCGCGGTTTACGAAAAGCAGTAAACGATTTCCTCTTTCGCCGATGTCTTCAAGAAATTAGGGGCCGCATACTTAGCGGCCCTTTCCAATGGATAGCCGCGAAGCGGCGGAAGAATGCAGCCCACGGCGCAAGCCGTGGGTGCGGATGGAAAATGGTTTTAGCCCCGAAGAGGCGAAAGACGTGCTACCGCGCTACTGCGACGTCTCCGTGAACGTCACCTCCGGATGTCCCAGCCCATAAGGACCTTCCGCCGTAACGTTCACCGTGCCGGCACTAGCAGGCAACGTGAGCACCACTGAGGCGACGCCCGACGAATTCGTCGTCACCATCCGGTTTGAAAGCGTTCCCGCGTTGGTCGTAAACAACACATCCGCTCCCGCCGCGCTTCCGCCCGACGATCCCGGCGTCAGCGTCACCGACAAACTCAAATTCGTGCCCGGCGCGCCCGATTGCCCGTCCCCCTGCTTGGTGAGCGTCGCCGCAGGATTCCCCACCAGAATCCATCCACTCTGTTCCTGCGGCACGCCCGCGCTATCGGTACTCGGCACCGTGTAGTGATAAAAGCCCGGCTTGCTGCCCGCCGTCACGGTAATCGCCCCGTTCTGCGACGAAGTTACTGTGCCCTGCGTGACGGCCACCGTAATCCCGGTATCGAACGTCGGCGTCCCCAGCGTCACTGTCCCCGACCCCGAAACGATCTTCGGCGCCAGCGTCACCGTTCCGCCCGCCGCAACCATCGTCGTATCCGGATTCAAATCCCACTCCGCCTCGGGCAGTGTCGCCATCGACCCCGTCACTACCAGCAGCGTCGCGCTATAAGGCGCAAACGTCATGCTCGACGGCCACGCTTTCGTCGCCGACGCCACGATCGTCGTCGGCTTCTTTCTCGCCAGCGTGTATGCCGTAACCTGCGAAGGCGTGAATCCGTTCACCGCGAATTGCACGTTGTAAGTCGTGCCCGGCGCCTTGTTCAACACCATCACCGTCATGGTCTTTCCCGTAGGATCGACGGCCGCATAGCTGCTGAACAGATTCGCGCTGGCATTGTTCGTGTCCGAAACCGAAGTAGCCGCAAACGTGTGGTGTTGCCCGTCGTAATTACGATAAAGCTTCAGCGCCTGATAGTTCGGGTTCGTATTCACCGGAGCTGTCCAGCGCGAAGCCAGATACATTCGCTCGCGCCCCAGGATGCCGTATGCATCGGCGTCGCCGAGCGCCGTCGAAAAATCCGATTCGCCCGCAATCGCCGCATTCCATTCCGTAAAGCTCATCGGCGTCCCGGGATAAATCATGTTCGCGATCGCCCGCATGCGCGGAATGCGAAAAGGAATCGTCTTATTCGGCTGAATAAACGTCGTCCATTCCTGGTTGATATCGGGCGACTCGCTCACATAAGTCGGGTCCCAGTAATCGCGGAAGATCCGCAACGCCAGCGCCCGCTTCTTCGCCAGTGTCCAACTCGACGTATCCGGCGTATCCGGATACGCATGCAGATCGAACACATCCAACGACCGCGTCCCTGCAATCTGGTCCTGCCAGTAAACCTCATTCAGCCACCACGGGTCGAAGTCGATGCCCGCATGCGCGCTCTTGTCGTTGCCGTTCGCGCCATTCCAGTAAAACCACCAGCAGCAGGTAATCGGCCCGAACCGGATTGCCGCCGGGTCCCATCCTTTCAGCGCGCGGCTCTCGGCGATAAATGTGTCGCGCAGTTCGTCATACCCCGAAGGCTGAGGATGCACATCCCGATGCGTGCTGCCCCAGATTTCGATCTCATTGTCCATGTCATAAAAATGGGGAGCCGACCCAAAAGCCGTAGCCAGCGCCGCCGCCCACGTGTTGCGATAGACGCACGTCGCTCCCGGGCAGGTCTGGCTGCTGTCGTCGAGCAGCGGGTAATAAGCCGTAGTAGCCGCGTTAGTCGTAACCGGAGTAGAGCAATCGGTCTTCAGGCCGTCCCCGGCGTCGGTGTTGTAAGGATCGACGCTGCACTGCGCGCCAAACGTCGCAACCGAGTAACTCCAGTGATAATTGTCCGTGCCTCCTTGCGTCACCGAGGTTTCCGGGCTCTGCGCCACCCAGGGCAGCATCACCATCGTCATGAGCGGAGCGGCACCGGCGTTCTTAACATCCGTGATGAACTGCGTGGAACTCCCATCGCTCCCGTTGTTGAATCCCGATGCCGCGAAGTCTTCGTAGTACCAGTCGTTGGCGGCACTGTAAGTCTCGAGCTGCCAGTTATAAGTCGAAGTCGCGTCTCCGCCCCAGCGGACCTCAGTCGCGCCGCTGTCGGTGATATCAGCCGCCGAGTTGGGATAGGCGAATCCGTACACGTACGGGCTGATGGCGTGCCGGTTCGCCAGAGCGTCAATCGTAATCGTGACCGCCTTCGCCGCCGGATGAATGCTGGGCACCAACGGAGTCTCATCTGCCGCCGCGGCAGCCAAAGCCGACGGCTCGGGTTGTTTGGTCCCTTGAGCCGTCGCCACCGCTTGCTGTCCAGTCAGCCGTCCAGAACCTGAAACGCGGCCGGTTCCAATAAGAGCAAGAAGAATCACGACAGGCAAAATCGCCGCAAAGCGGCGCCCGGCAACGCTTTTCATGGGGAGGGCCTCCATGTCCGCATGCTACGGGTTCTTCCCAAAACGCGCAGCTATCACAAGGACAGGGTCCAAACTCACAAGGGCAGCAGTGGACATGGGTAGATAGGCTCTGCGTGCCCGTCAATTTCGCGGGATGTGATTGTCCAGAAGGACAATCCCGCCGCCTATTTCTTTTGGCTGGAATGACTCGCAACACACAGCCATTTGCCGTCCTGGAAGATCCATGTATCGGTAAATCGTCCAAAATGCTCAAATGGTTTTCCGTCGACCGTCCCCTTAGTGTGGTAGTCGCCGGTGACGACTGCGGCTGTGCCATACAGGACTACGTTCATATTCTGTACGTTCATCAGGCTGGGTTTGTAACTGGTGTCCGTGAAATCAGCGAGAAACTTCCCGAGATTGCTGACGGTCCCGTTGGACTCTGTGTACACGAAACGCTCTCCGATCATGCTGGCGATCGCTTTCGAATCGTGATCCATCTGCGCTTGATTCCACAAGCGTTCAAGCGCAGCCAGCTTCGTCCGTGTGTTGGCCCCATCCGTGGGAACCTGTGCAGACGCTTCCGTCCCCATTGCGAGCGCAATGGCGAAGACGAAGAGTACCGAGGTCAGCCTGGGCATCACTTCCGTCTATCGGCAACAGGCTGCGAAAGTATTAGGCAGTCCGAACTCCCGGCAGGACAACCTTGTGGCCGCTTCTACTGCCCTTCCGTCTTCTCCACCTTGCTCGCCACTTTCACCCCGCTCAATCCGCCTGCATAACGTGCCACCCCGCGGTAGAGAGATTCCGCAATCTTCTGCCGGTGCTCGGAAGTCTCCAGCTTGCGCTCGTCGGTAGGATTCGACACGAACGAAATCTCCGCCAGAATCGACGGCATATTCGCCCCAATCAGCACAATGAACGGCGCCTTCTTCACCCCGCGATTCCGGATTCCGGAATTCCTCAAAGCCAGCCCGCCATACAACGAATCCTGCACATCCGAGGCAAACTCGCGCGACTCGTCGATCTTTTCCTTCAGCGCGATCTTCTTCACCAGATCCTGCAGCTCATGAATCGATTTTTCCGAAACCGCATTCTCGCGCGCCGCCACCTCCAGCGCTTCCGGCGAAGAAGTAAAGTTCAGGTAGTAAGTCTCCACCCCGCGCGCGTCTTCGTCCCGGCTGGAGTTCGCGTGGATCGAAATAAACAAGTCGGCGCGTTCGCGGTTTGCAATCGCGGTGCGCGTCTCCAGCGGAATAAACGTGTCGTCCCGCCGCGTGTAAATCACTTCCGCGCCCAGCCGAGTTTCGAGCAGCCTTCCCAGCCGCTTCGCCACATCGAGCACCAGGTCCTTTTCGAGCAGCCCATCTGGACCGATCGTTCCCGTATCGTGCCCACCATGCCCAGCATCGATCACGATCTTCCCGATCTTCAGCCCCAGCGCCCGCGTCAGCGAACGGTTCCCCGAAGCCGTCGGCCGCGCTTCGCGAGTTTCGAGATCGGCCGTCTCCGATGCGGCCGCCGACGATCCCCGAGTTTTCTTCCCGTGCGACGTCGTGCTCTTCGGCGTTAACGCTGTATCGCCCGTCTTTGAACCTTTGGCCTCCGTTACATCGCCGTCATCTGGCGCGTCGCCAGTCCCCGAAGCATTAATCGCATTCTCTGGATGCTCCGCTCCCCTCCCCTGCGATTTCCGGCGCGCTCCCTTCGAAGTTTTCGCCAAAGCATCATCGTCCGGCCCAACGATCGTCTTGGGAATCCTGCGATCCGTTCCCTTGACGGCAACCGTCGTCTTCACGACCCCCGTCGTTCCCCCCGCGGGCGCGTCTTCGTCCACATCGCCCGCATCCGCGTTCGCCTTTTCCTTCTTCGCGGCTTCTGACTTGGCGGTTTCTGCCTTGCCCGCTCCTGCGTGACCAACGATGGCGTGTTCTTTCTCGGCCTGCACCTTGCCCTCTCGCTCTACCGCCATGTCGCCGATGTCATCCTCATCCGCCGAAACCTCGACCGCCGGCACCGCCGCGCCTGTCGCCGCATGCGCCTTCGCCAGTTCCGCAGCTCGGCTCTGTTTTCCGTGAATATCGATGATCAGCCGGTACGGATCGGGCAGCAGAAACGCGTCATAACTGGCCAAGTCGTCCACTTCCAGCACAATGCGTGTCTGCCCGGGCTTGTTTTCCGCCACGCGAATCTTCCTCAGGAATCCGTCATCTACGTCGAACGTCTTCCCCACCAGCGTCGACGCCAGCTTCGTATCCAGGATGTCAAAGAAAATCCGGTCCGGATTCGCGATGCGCTGCGAATTGAATTTCACGTCCTGCTCAACGTCAATCGCCACCCGCGTGTAGTCCGGAGTCGACCAATGCCGTACCCCGGTCACGCGTGGCAACTCGTTCCGCCTCGCCTCGCCCTCCGCGTCCGCATTGGAAGCCTCGCTTTTGACAGCGGCCGCCGTTTCCTTCCCGCTCTCTTTCCCGTGACCCTTGCGCGCCGTCCGTTCCTTCTCCTCGGCCGCCGCGTCGTCCAGTTCCTTGACCGCTGCCCGCGCGTCCTCGGCCAACCGGTTCCGAGGATAGCGGTGCAGAAAATCCTCAAACGTCTTCCGCGCCTGCTCCGGATCGTTCAGGTCGTCCTTGTAAATCTCGCCGATCGTAAACAGCGCTTCGAACCGGTACTTGCTCCCGGGATATTCCTTCCTCAAAAACCGGTACTCATCCACCGCCCCGCGCAAAATCTTGTTGTCGTCAAACCGCCGTCCCATCTCAACCAACAACTCCGCGGTAGCCACGACGCTGGGGTCCGCCTTCGACGACGCCGGGCTGCCAAAGTACACGCGCCGGTAAGCATCAATCGCGTGCTGATACTCTCGCCGCGTCCGCTGATTCGCCGGACGCCCATTCAGCGCTTCCCGCATTCGCTCCGCTTTAGTGAATTGTTGCCGCGCCCAGGCATCGTTGTGATGCACGCGAGCAAACGCCGGCGTCGCCAGCAAACCAACAACGAAGGCAGTCGCCACCGGAAGGACAGAAAGCACAGACACCACGGCCGCCCACCGCCCAAAGCGATGCCATAAGCCCAATTGGCCACGAGTTAGGGTCGTAGAAGCCTGGGTCTTCACTTACCTGGTCCGTACAAAACTTCGAACTCTTATCTTTGGGCCTTTTACCTCTTAATTCTGACCTCTCACCTCTGACTTCGCCCTCACTCCGTATTGCTCATATGCAGCACTCCCCGCTCATCCCGTTCCACCCGCACCGGCTCATGCACAGGATTGAACACCACCCGTGTTCCACCCGCGCCGCCGCCCGCATACAATTCCGTAATCCGCCGCACGTAGTTCCGCGTTTCCCCAAACCGCGGAATCCCCGCACTCCGCGCCACCGCTCCCGCCCCCGCGTTATACGCGGCCAGGCTGAGCCGCACGTCCCCGCCGTAGTTTTCCAGCAGCTTCTTCAAATGTCGAACCCCCGCATCCACGTTTTGTTGCGGGTCGAAAGGATTGGAAACATTCAGCGACCGCGCCGTCGCCGGCATCAACTGCATCAGCCCCATCGCCCCCTTGCGCGACACTGCGTTCGGATTGAAATTCGACTCCACCTTAATCACCGACCGCACCAGGTTCGGATCCACGTTATGCCGAGCCGCCGCCTGCTCAATCGCCGTGTCAATCTCCTGTTCAGTAAACCCCGGCCGCGCAAACGCCACATTCAACGCCGGAGCCGGGATGCTTCCCGAAGCCTTGCCCTCTACTGATTTAGCCCCCGCCTTGCCATCCAGATACGAATTCACTTCCGAAGCCGCCGAGCGCGCCGCCCGCATCACCGCCCCACTAGTAGGCACGGGCTTGAACCGATGTTCGGTCGTACTCCAATACATCAGCCGCCGTCTGCTCGCTCCGCCGCCCTCCGCAGTCCCCGTCGCTGCCGTACCCGCTCCCCCGCCCCCCGCCCGATCGTTATTCACCCAGATCGTCCGCCCGTTCTCGTCGGTAGACGCAGTAATCCCGCCCGACTGCGCCAGCGCCGGTGGTATAGCCATAGATGAAGAAAGGAGGTGAGCCGCAAGCCCGGCCATCAGAACGATTTGCAGGTTTCTGCGCATAGGGTTTCGATCAAACCAAAGCGACCGCCCCAAAGGACACACTGCCTCCCTCGGGTCACCCACCCGCAAACCTGTCGGAGAACCACCACCAGAGTACTGTGATTATAGGGCGCGTCCCACCCTCCAGCAATCACTCCGAAGGTCGTAGAACCTCCGGAGTAATCGCCCAAATTACTGATCAGGCGAGCCTTTTAGGCCGGCTGAGGTTAGGGGGCGAGGACAAACCCGAGGTCAGACGTTAGAGGTTAGATTGCTGAGGTGAACCCTTCGCGCTTCGAACTGAGCGAACAAGCGGCCGTGATCTCAGGCACGCCAAAATTGCTAGGTTTTAACCTCTGCATTCTGACCTCTACCCTCTGACCTAGGTTTGAAACCTCTGCAATCTGACCTCTCACCTCTGACCTAGGTGTGAAACCTCTGCAATCTGACCTCTACCCCCTGACCTCTTCTACAATGTCCATCAGCATGAACGCCGCCGCCCTCCACGCCCTCTTTGCCCAGGTCCGCGCCAAGAAGCTGTCTCCCGACGAAGCCGTCTCCCGCCTCCGCCATCTCCCCTTCGAAGATCTCGGCTTCGCCAAGCTCGATCACCACCGCGCCCTCCGCCAAGGCATGCCCGAAGTGATCTTCAGCGAAGGCAAGTCTCCCGCGCAGGTCGCGAAAATCTTCGCAAAACTGGCCGAGCACGAAGGCAACATCCTGGCCACCCGCGCCACGAAAGAACAATACAAAGCCGTCCAAGCCCAAGTCCCGAAAGCCGAATACCGCCCCCTGGCCCGCGCCATCACCCTCCAGCGCGACCGCCGCCGCTACGGTAAAGGCATCATCGCCGTAGTCTCCGCCGGAACCAGCGACATCCCCGTAGCCGAAGAAGCGGTAGTCACCGCCGAGCTTATGGGCAACCCGGTCCAGCATCTCTACGACGTAGGAGTAGCCGGCATCCACCGCCTCCTCGCCCACCAAAGCGTCCTAGCCAAGGCCCGAGTCATCATCGTCTGCGCCGGCATGGAAGGCGCTCTCCCCAGCGTAGTAGGAGGCCTCGTAGGAGTCCCCGTAATCGCCGTCCCCACCAGCGTAGGCTACGGAGCCGCCTTCAAGGGGCTGGCCGCCCTGCTAGGCATGCTGAACTCCTGCGCCTCAAACGTAAGCGTAGTAAACATAGACAACGGCTTCGGCGCCGCCTACGTAGCCAGCCTGATCAACCGCAAATAAGAGAATGACGGTGGCCCATTCAAGCCTGCCGTTGGCTTGAGTGGCGCAGCGCCCCTGCCCGCGATAAGCATGCGCCCTTACCCCCGGCAAGCTTGTGTTAGGGAATTCTCCACGTGCATACGGAGTTAGCGAAAGGCGTCCATAACTAACTTAACGCCCCGGCAGATATGACGACCAAGCCCAATCACTGCGCCAGTCTCACGCGCCGCCTCAGATTCTGAAAACGAGAGTCGCTGCGCAGACCGTCGAATCCAGGGTTGACTTTAAGACTGGTCAGGACATTCGAGTGGTCGGCGTACGCCTTTTCGAACCAGACGAACGCTTCGTCACGGTCACCCATGCCGATCAAAGCCCAAAGCACCGGATCGGGGCTGCGATGTCCGTGATCGTAATACTGTCGCACTTTGGCGAGGGCTTGTCGTGCTTGGGCGGTCTGGCCCGAGCGGCCGTACACAAAAGCCCGCCACGCCCAAGTCATTTCCTCTTCGCCATTCCTTTCGTCCCATTCGTTTAGCTCGGCCAGCGCATCCGCGAATTGCCCTTTCTCGATGTAAGGAGCGATTACCATGCCGGCCCGGGGGAATGCCGGGTCCATTTCCTTCACCGCTCGAAATTGCGCGATGGAGGCGTCATACTGACGGGCGTAAAAAAGGATGACGCCCTGGTCGGCGCCAATGATCAGCGACAGCGGATCGAGTTCGCGTGCGCGCTCGCTCTCCGCGAGCGCTTCGGGGAAGCGCCCCTGCAGGGAGAGATATTCGGCGTACCAATGGTGGGCTGTGGCGTAGTTCGGGTTCAACTCGATGGCGCGGCGGTATTCCTTCTCGGCTGTTTCCCAGTCGTAGTCGAAGTTCTCCGTGATCAGCGCCAATGAGGTGTGGGCCTCGGACAGCTCTGGGTCCAGTTCAAGCGCCTTGAGCGCGGCGGCGCGAGCCTTAGGCATCAATTCTGTCTGCGGCCTCAGGCTGTAGCCGCCTAACAATGCATAGGAATCGGCCAGGCCCGTGTAAGCGCGGGAATAGGTCGGATCTTTCGCGATGGCCTGCTGAAAATACTCAATCGCCTGCTGAAAGCCCTGGCCTGTTCTCTTGTTCCAGAAGAAACGCCCTTTAAGATACAGGTCGTGCGCTTCGTAGGCTTGCGGGCTCAGGTAAGACCGGCGGGCAGTATCGATGCGGCGATGATCGCCTAGGGTCAGCTGGATTTCGTCTCCGATTTCCTGGGCGATTTCTGCCTGCAGCGCCAGCAGGTTGCTCAGGTCGCGATCGTACTGCCGCGCCCAGATGTGGCTCTGATCCTTGATCTGAATCAACTGAGCCGTGATCCGGACTTTATTCGAATCGCGGCGCACGCTTCCCTCCAGCGCGTACTGAACGCCCAACTCCCGGCCAATCCGATCCAGGGGTTCGTCTGTGTGCTTGTAGTGCATCACCGAAGTCCGCGCGATGACCCCGAGATGGGACGGGTCAAGGTTGCCCAGTTGGCTGATCATCTCTTCCGTGAGCCCGTCGCTGAAATATTCCTGCTCGGGATCGCCGGTGAGATTTTCAAAGGGGAGAACTGCCAGCATGGATCGCACGGGAGGTCCCTGGACGTGCGCGTGCGAGCGCAAGTTGTACAGGTAAGCTCCCAATCCGGCGATCAGCAGAATGGCAATCCCGATCAGGCTCGCCAATCGCCAAGGGAAGAGTTTGCCGCTTAGTGCAGGCTCCGGGGCAGCATCCGGAGATGAGTCTGGAGCCGCAGTCCGGTCAACGGGAACATCCTCGCGATCCGCCGGGGCCGGCTGAACGACAGCGGCAATAAACCGGTATCCGCGCCCCGTAACCGTTTGTATAAAACGCGGGTTTTCCGGATCGTCTTTCAGCACCTGCCGGATCTTCCGGATCGCCCCATTAATGCTGTTGTCGGTATCGAGAAAAACTCCTTCGCCCCAAACCCGCGCGATGATCTGGTCGCGCGTAACCAGCTCGCCATTTTTCTCAATCAGCAGCAGCAGGATTCCCGTAGGAATGCGCTCCAGTTTCAAGACGCGTCCCGCGCGGCAAAGCCTCTGCGAACGCAAATCGAGCTCGAAATCGTCTCCGAATCGGATAGGAACTGCCACTGCGAATGGGCCGTGCCCCACGGCAAACGCTCCCCGGCGAACGGTGCCATTTTACCCCGCTTCGTCACTTCCCGGCATGTCCAATCCCGCCAACAAGTTAAGAGGACATGAAAATTAAGACGGCCGACAGGCGGCCGCTATTGTGATCAGCGCGCCGATCAGCCATCATCCGCGCCATCTTGGGGAGGCGGTTATCCGCCGCGACGGTCGGAGGGCTGACCGAGGGCCAACTCAAACAACACTAACTCAACACCCGCAAACAGAGAAAAGGAGATTCTCAAAATGAGTCGTTCACTTAGATCCATAATCACAGCAGCGATGATGGTACTGATCTTCAGTTTCACAATGCTGGCGGCGGACCGCGTTGATCGCGATGCAATGGGCGCTTTATATCGCGCATCGGCCACTCTCAGCACCAACATAAACGGCATACGGACGTTTCCCGCCGCCCCCGAAGGTTTCAACCCGCTGAACGCATCGGACGCGGAACTTGCCGCCTATGGTTTTCCGCCGCGTCCGAGTAAGGAGAGCGATCCGCAAAATTACGCGCAATGGGCCAGAGCGATGGCTGCGGCGAAGATTCGCTGGAATGGCCAATTGAGAGACATGGGCGCCTCGAGCATGCCAGCAAAGCCGGCTCATGCCCCCGCCACACCGGATACCGGAGTTGCAACACCCGGGACAACCTACTACTACAACTGGAGCGGCATCGCTAACACCAACAAGCTGACGACCTGGAACAAGAACAGCTCCTTTTACTATGTGATCTCCTCATTTAACGTGCCGGCTGTCCAACCGCCATTTGATACTTGCGATGGCGGATACGACTGGGAGGTGAGCTGGAATGGTATTGACGGGTTTAGCAATGGCGATGTATTGCAAGGCGGCAGCTCATCCCAGGAGTTTTGCAGCGGCGGTAAAGTCACCAAGAATTACTGCGGCTGGGTGGAGTGGTATCCAAGCTACCCCATACTCTGTGAGTTTAGTGTGAATCCCGGCGACGATTTTTACGTGGAGACCTATGACCCTTCCGGGGGCTACAGTGACGGCTACGTATACATCGAGGATGAAACGACTCTGCAGTATGGCACGTACTCGTTGTCCTACCTCAACGGGCCAGCCCTCGTCGGCAACAGTGCGGAGTACATTGTCGAGCGACCCTGTTGCCGGGGGAGCAATAACTACCCGCTGGCAAACTATATTTGGGACTTCTGGGCGAATAGCGAGGCTTACGATTTCACGCAGTACAACAAGGGTTTACCTACTACGTACTATCCGGGAAGCACGGCTTCGTCCACTTATCTTATCGATATGGTGGATGACCTGGACGACCAGGTCATCTCGATTCCAGCCGCGCAAGGGAAGTACGGTTTATTTTTCTATGACACCGGTTGTGCGTATACCGGTGGCTGTACGCCATGACCTGAGCCATCGTTTTCTCGTCTTCTCCTCTGAACCGGAGGGGCGGCAGCGGGTAGGTCGCGGGGCACCTGTTCAGCGGGTGCCCATGCAGCCGCCCTCGGCTGCCCAGGCGAGCGAAGCTCGCCCCGTGACTTGCCCGCTGTGCAAGAGGCGGGTTGGCCCACATAGCGCAGTTTTCGATCTATGGGGAAGTTCCAGCTTGCCGCGCTCCATATATCATGCCTTGTCAAGCCCGGTTTTGACCTCCCGGGAATCATCAAGCCCCTTTCGTTTGTTACCTCTACGCCGTTTGTACGTACACATCTGTGTTCCAAACAATATTTTGTTCGCCGCCCATTCGCCTCTTGGTTCCATTGTCGTACGTACAACGCGTTATGCATAAACCGCGCCCGCAGAAGCCGTCATCCCTCCCGCACTTTCGCTTCTTCTTCCATCACCCGCCGCAGCGTCCGGTTGATCTCCCACTGATACCCCCGCCCCATCCCCCGGAACCACGCCAGCACATCTGCATCCAAATTCACCGTCACCCGCTTCTTAGCCACCCTCCGCCACTCCCTCAAGTCCCGAGCCCGCTTCCCAAATCCCCGCCCCCCGCCACCCCCGGAACCCGTGGAACGCCCCTGTTCCACGCCAACCGAAGCCCTCAATCTGGCGATCCGACGGTTTTTCGTAACCCTTTTCTTTAGTTTCATTTGCAGCCACCAAACATATAAGTGTATACGTACATAATACACTGCATCATGTTCCACGTGGAACACTCCAACACCCTCCCGGTCTTTTGTGGCACAGTAATAAAGGAATGCTCGCGTCGCGATGCTGACTGAACGATGCTGACAGAAAAAGATCCGCGCCTGGCCGGACGCGTCGCTTTCACCTATCCCAATTTTGTCGCCTACACGTTCGCGCGCTTCTTCATTGTGCTCGCGCTTGAAATGCAATCGGTCGCCGTCGGTTGGCAAGTCTACGAGATCACCAAGCGTCCCATCGATTTGGGATATGTTGGGCTGGCGCAGTTTCTGCCGGGATTTGTCCTGTTCCTCTTCGCCGGCCACGCGGCCGATCTGTTCGACCGACGCAAACTGCTCATGTGGTGTTACGCCGGGTATGCGCTCTCCTCGGCGCTTCTGCTGGCGGTGACGCGACATGCTCCGGTGTCGGTTCACCTGATCTACGTGGTGCTCGTGCTGGTCGGCAGCGTGCGCAGCTTCAGCTTTCCGGTGAGCCGCGCAATTCTGCCGCAACTGGTTCCCACTGAACATTTCCCGAACGCAGTCGCCTGGAACGCCAGCACGTTTCAGGTCGCGACCATTGCTGGTCCCGCGTTGGGAGGAATCGTGTATGCGGCATTTCGCGGACCTGAGGCTGTTTATGTCACTTCGGTCGTGGTTGCGGTTCTATCTATGCTGCTGACTCTGCGCATTCAGCTGATTGACGGCTCCGCCGAGCGCACTAGGGCGCAGGGCATCGCAGTCGAGCCGAACGCAGATCAGGCCAACGCAGATCAGGCCAAGGCAGGCGAGGTCAACGCAGGCCAGGCTGACGGAAGTCAGTCCCAGGCGAATCGGCCGCCTGCGAAAGAGCCCATCAGCTTGCGGACGGTGCTTGCCGGATTCCACTTCATCTGGGAGAAGAAGCTGATCTTGGGATCGATCTCGCTCGATATGTTCGCGGTGTTGCTGGGAGGGGCGGTTGCGCTGCTGCCGATCTACGCTAGAACGATTCTGCACACCGGTCCGTGGGGATTGGGCCTGCTGCGCAGTGCACCGGGCGTAGGAGCGGCGCTGATGGCGATCGTGGTCGCTCATTGGCCGATTCGACGGCGCGCGGGAATTACCATGTTGACAGCGGTCGCGGGCTTTGGCGTGTTCACCATCATCTTCGGGATTTCGCACAACCTGATCGTGTCGCTGATCGCGTTGCTGCTCTTGGGCGCGAGCGACATGGTGAGCGTGATCATTAGGGCGACGCTGGTGCAGGTGGCCACGCGCGACGAGATGCGCGGGCGCGTCAACGCGGTGGATATGCTGTTCATCGGCGTGTCGAATGAACTGGGCGAGTTCGAATCTGGGCTAACCGCGCAGTGGTTCGGCACGGTTCCGGCGGTCATCCTTGGAGGAGTCGGAACGCTCGCCGTGATTGCGGCGTGGGCCTGGCTGTTTCCGGAGTTGCGCAAAGCAGATCAATTGACCGTGGCGGAAGTGATGCCGAAGTGAGTTTGGTCGAGTGGAGAAGCATTGCACCACTTAATGCAGATTCCTCTCTCCTCCACCCCCTCAAGCCAAAAGCAGGCTTGATGGGGACCCCGGCTTCGGTCGGAATGACAACTAGTACTGGTTTTGGGGATGTCGCCTGACCGACCGCATGGTCGTCAGTTTCGCTGCTACAATTTTGGGTTTACGAATGCGCCTGGAATGCGCTGATCGCGCCGCTCCGGGGATGAGGTGTCCTTATGCCGGAAACTTTGCAGCTTGCCAGCCCTGCACCCATAACCACGCTTACCGACGACGAGACTTTGTTTCGCGATAACGTGCGGCGCTTTGCCGAAGACAAGATTCGTCCGCTGGCCAAAGAAATGGACGAGAAAGGCGTGTTCGATCACGGGCTGATCGACCAGTTCTTTCAGCTCGGACTGATGGGCATTGAGATCCCCGAGCAGTATGGCGGTTCGGGCGGCAAGTTCTTTGAAGCCATTCTCGCGGTGGAAGAATGCTCGCGCGCGGATGCTTCGGCGGGAGTGATTGTGGACGTGCAGAACACGCTTGTCTCTAATGCAATTCTGCGCTGGGCCAATGAAGAGCAGAAACGGCGCTATCTGCCGAAGATGGCGGCCGACACGCTCGGCGCGTATGCGCTCAGCGAGGCCGGCTCGGGATCGGATGCGTTTGCGCTCCAGACCAAAGCCGAGTTGAAGGGCAGCGACTACGTTTTGAACGGGCGCAAACTCTGGATTACGAACAGCAAAGAGGCCGGCCTGTTCATCCTGTTTGCGACCGTCGATGCCTCGAAAGGGTACAAGGGAATTACGGCGTTCCTCATCGAAAAGGATTTTCCGGGATTCACTGTCGGCAAGAAGGAAGACAAGCTGGGGATACGCGCGTCCTCCACGTGCGAGCTGATTCTGGAAGGTTGCCGGGTGCCCAAAGAGAACGTCCTCGGGGAGGTCGGCAAAGGGTACAAGATTGCGATTGAAACTCTGAACGAGGGCCGCATCGGGATCGGCGCGCAAATGCTGGGCGTGGCACGAGGAGCGTGGGAATACGCCGCCAAGTATGCGCAGGAGCGGAAAGCGTTTGGCAAGCCGATCTCCGAGTTTCAGGGAATTCAGTTTCAGATCGCGCAGATGGCGACGGAGATCGAAGCGGCGCGCCTGATGGTGTACAACGCCGCGCGCATGAAGGACGTCAAGGTGGACTTCGTTAAGGAAGCGGCGATGACCAAGCTGTTTACTTCGCAGGTCGCTGAGCGGGTTACGTCGCTCGCCATCGAAATCTACGGCGGGTACGGATATACGAAAGACTATCCTGTCGAAAAGTACTGGCGCGATGCCAAGATCGGGAAAATCTACGAAGGCACGTCGAATATGCAGCTCGCGACTATCGCGAAGCTGGTGATGGGAAGGTAGACAGGTCAGAGAGGTCAGATTGCAGAGGTAAAAACCTCGGGGCGACGTGTTTTGGGATTGCTCGCGGCTTGCTATTGAGCCTCAATCTCCCGATATTGGCTGCGGAAGTAGAGCAACGGCTCACCCTCCCGCACCTCGACGTGTTCTACCTCCGCAATGAAGATGGTGTGATCGCCGGCCGGTTGCGCCGTGTGCAGACGGCACTCCAGGTAAGCCAGGGCGCCCTCGAGCACGGGTGTGCCGTGTGCGGTGCGTTCAAAGCGCGCGCCGATTGCTTCGGCGTGCTGATGCGCCTCGGCCGAGCGTGCGTAGTATTCCGAGATCGCTTGTTGAGAGCTGCTGAGCACGTTTACGCCAAACCGCTTCCGGGCGTGGAGATGAGCGTGGGTGCGCGCCCGGTGATCCACGCAAACCAGCACCAGCGGGGGATCGAGCGAGACCGAGGTGAAAGCATTCGCGGTCATGCCGTGAACCTCGCCGTCCTGATCGACGGTGATGATCGTGACCCCGGTCGCGAAACATCCCATCGCTTTGCGAAAATCGCTTGCAGTCAGGTTCATGGTACGGAGACGAGCGTGCGCAAACTTAAAACATAATACGCAGCATCCCCCGGTTCGCTGTCGCCGGGGTTTTTGCCGGGCAGGTCCAGCCAACTGAACACGCTATCACTCGCAGCGCCGGGCCGGAAGGTTGTTGCAGCCTATTGCGAAACTCGCAGCATTCGAGGGACAAGGTCAGCCAGGTTCGCTATCATCATGGGCAGTCGCGGCGCGCACCTGGCGGCGGCCTGCCAGTGCAGATGGCGACTCGATGGAAGCTCTGATTAAGTCTCCGCAAAAAAGCGGAAACTAGAGAGTTCACAGAGTTTCACAGAGGATATCAGAGGCTGAATCAGAGGATATCGGAGGCTTAAACGGAGCCCCCCCGGAACTGAATGGTAGCTCTTTGCCAGAAAACGGAACAAAGCCCGGCCAAGGCATTAGAGAGTCTTGGCGCCGAACCTATCTCGCGCGAGACGGCCTGCGCGTTGCTACGCGCCAGCGATGGCTTGCTGCCGCCGTTGCTGGCGGCTGCGCAAGCGGCTCGTGCCCGATTCAAGCCACGCGTGGTCACTTATTCGCGCAAGGTCTTTCTTCCGCTCACAAATCTTTGCCGCGATTATTGCGGGTACTGCACATTTCGCCGGGATCCGGACCACCCAGGTGCGCATACCATGACGCCGGATGAAGTGATGGAAGTCGTGCGAGCGGGCGAGCGCAAGGGCTGTACCGAGGCTTTGTTCAGCCTGGGTGATAAACCGGAACTGCTGTTCCCCGAGATGCGCGAGACGCTGCGCCATCTCGGCTACAAATCCACGCTGCATTATCTGGAAGCGATGTGCGAACGAGTTCTGCGCGAATCGAGCCTGCTTCCGCATCCCAATCCCGGTTTGATGAGTGCGGAATGGCTGGAACGGCTGGCGCGCGTGGGGCCCAGCATCGGGCTGATGCTGGAAACGACGAGCACGAGGCTGCTCGCAAAGGGCGCAGCCCACGACAACGCCCCCGACAAAGACCCAGCCAAGCGCTTGCGCGTGATCGAAGAAGCCGGTCGCCAAAAGATTCCTTTTACTACCGGAATCCTGATCGGGATCGGCGAGACGATAGAAGAGCGTGCCGATACGCTCGCCGCCATTCGCGGGCTGCACGAGAAGTACGGGCACATTCAGGAAGTCATCGTGCAAAATTTCCGCGCCAAGGCCGGTACGCCGATGGCCGCCTGGCCAGAACCCGACAGCCATGACATGTTGCGCACGCTGGCCGTGGCGCGGCTTATGATGCCGGCGATGAATATCCAGGCTCCGCCGAATCTTTCCGATCCCAATTACGCCGAGTTGCTCGATGGCGGAATCAATGACTGGGGAGGGATTTCGCCGCTCACGCCGGACTTCATCAATCCTGAAAAGCCATGGCCGCATCTGAAGCAGTTGCGCGAGCGCACCGAAGCCAAAGGATTTGAGCTACGGCAGCGGTTGCCGGTTTATCCTGAATTTGAGGCGATGGCCGAGGCGAAGAGCGAATTGCTCCGGCAGCGGCTACAAGAGGACGGTTGTTATCCAGCTTTGGGAGGAGCGGCATGATCACCGTTTTGACAGGGGGCACGGGCGGCGCCAAGTTTGTCGACGGACTCCGGCAGATCGTGCGCCCGGAAGATCTGACGATCATCGTCAACACCGGCGATGACATGATGTGGTGGGGCCTTTACGTCTCGCCCGATATCGATTCGATCACCTACATGCTGGCCGGAAAGCTGAGCCAGGAGCGCGGTTGGGGAGTGAAAGGCGACACGTTTTTCTGCCTGGAAGCCATGGGGAAGCTGGGGCAGGCAACGTGGTTCCACGCCGGAGATCGCGACCTGGCCATGCACATTTTTCGCTCGCAGCTCATGGCTGAAGGCAAGACGCTCACGGAAGTGACTGCTGAAGTCGCGTCGCGTCTCGGGGTGCGGGCGCGAATTTTGCCGATGAGCAATTCGCGAGTCGAGACACGGGTGCAGACTCCCGTTGGCGAACTGAGCTTCGAAGAATATTTCGTCCAGCGGTGGTATCAGGATCCGGTTGAGTCCGTGCGTTTCGCGGGCGCTTCCGGCGCGGAGCCGGCCCCAGGCGTCATCGATGCGATCCGCTCAGCGGAGCTTATTCTGCTTGCGCCCAGCAACCCGGTGACGAGCATCGGGCCCATTCTTGCGGTGCCGGGAATTCGCGAGGCATTGCGCGAGAGCCGCGCCCGCATCGCGGCCGTCAGTCCGATTGTCGGCGGCGCAGCCGTGAGTGGACCTGCCGGCGCGCTTCTGGCGGCGCAAGGCTTTGCGGTTTCCATCGCGGGCATTGCCGATTGCTACCACGACTTTCTCGATTTGCTGGTCGTCGATTCCAAGGACGCGGCGGCCGCACAACGGTTACGCGAGACAGGCGTGCAGGTGCACTGCACAGCCACGATCATGCGTAAGAACGAAGACCGAGTCGGATTGGCAAATAGCGTGATTGCCGCCTGCCAGCAATCGGCAGCGCGGGCCGCCTCGGAGCCATCATGATTCTGGTTCCCGTGAAAGATCTGGCGGCGGCCAAGCAGCGGCTGTCAGGGGTGTTGAGCCCGGAGGAGCGCCTTGCGCTGGCGCGGGCTATGTGCGAAGACGTGCTGCAGACGCTGGCGAATTGGCCGCGCCGACCGGCCGTCGCCGTTGTGACCAGCGATCCGTTTGCTTGCGAGCTTGCGGCACGATTCGGTTTTGATGTGATCGCCGATGACGACAATTCCGGCGAAACCAGCGCCATCGAAATAGCCACGGCTGTGTGCCGCAAACGCGGCGCGGCCCACACTCTGGTGGTTCCTGCGGACATTCCTCTGATCGAAAGCGCGGAACTGGAAAAGATCACCGCCGCCGCACCTGCCGCCGGAGCGCTACTCGTCACCGATGCGGCTGGCCGTGGGACTAATGCGGCATGGAGGGCCCCGGCTGATCTGTTTCCATTGCGCTTTGGCAACGACAGTTTCTTGCCGCATCTGGCTGCCGCCAAGGCCATGGGCCTGCCTTGCGTCGTGCTTGAACTGCCTGGCATTGCGCGCGATATCGACCGGCCCGAGGATCTCTGCTTTGTGGCTGCGGCGGAAGGGGAGAGACGCTCGCAGAAACTTCTGCGCAGTTGGAACCTGGCCGACCGGATTCAGGTTGTTCATGGGTAAGCGCGCGCGCGGCGGCTCTCAAGGCGAGATTCGCATTTTACCGATTGCGGTCGCCGGGGAAATCGGCCCCGAAACATCGTTGAGCGAAATACTGTTGTCCGCGGCGCGCGGCGCAAGTCTTCGATTTGAAGAAGGAGACATCCTGGTGGTGAAGCACAAAATTGTTTCGAAGGCGGAAGACGCGACGGTTTCGCTCGCGGACGTTCGGCCCTCCGCAGCTTCCCACGCGTGGGGCCGCCGCTACGGAGTTGACGCTCGCGTGACTGAGCTCGCGTTACGCGAGAGCCGGCGCGTCGTGCGCAGGAAGCGCGGTGTGCTCATCACCGAGACTAGGCATGGCTTCATTTGCGCAAACAGCGGTGTCGATGTTTCGAATGTCGACGGAGGCGAACACGCGGTGGTGCTGCCCGTCGACCCAGATCAATCCGCGGCCCGCTTGCGTCGCGAACTGAAGGCGCGGACGGGGGTCGAGATCGCGGTCATTGTGAGCGACAGTTTTGGGCGTCCGTGGCGCGAGGGCTTGACCGAAGTTGCGATTGGCGTCGCGGGCATGCGGCCGCTCGTGGATTATCGTGGAAGGCGCGACCCGCACGGGTATTCGTTGCACGCGACCATCGATGCGGTGGCCGATGAACTGGCTTGTGCCGCGGGATTGGTGTGCGGCAAGCTGCGGAGAACTCCAGCGTGCATCATTCGCGGGTATTCTTATCAGAGAGGGAACGGGCGGGCGCGCGAACTGCTTCGATCTGCGCGGCGCGATCTGTTTCGCTAGGCTGTTCCGTTAGACCTTTTTGTCGGATGACAGGAGACGTTTGTGGCAAAGGAATTCGAACTTGAACACTTCCCGCAACTGAGTTGGGATAACGCCGCGCCTGCCGCTGCCCCGGCGATTCGCACCGCGCTGGAACGCGTGCTGGAGAAGCAGGACGGCGGCTGCTTGAACGGCGACGAACGCTTTGCGCTGGCCAATTCTTCGGGCGCGGACTTGCTTGCGTTGCTGGTCGCCGCCGATACGCTGCGCCGGGACCTTGTCGGCAACATCGTGACCTACGTCGTCAATCGCAACATCAATTTCACTAACATTTGTTTTGTCGGGTGCAAATTCTGCGCTTTCAGCCGCGGGCCACGCGAGGCTGACACATATTTCCACTCGCTTGAAGACATGGCTCGCAAAGCCAAAGAGGCTTGGGAGCTGGGAGCGACCGAAGTCTGCATTCAGGGCGGGCTGCCGCGCGATCTGCCTCCTTTTTATTACCGCGACATTCTGCGTGCCGTGAAAAACGCCGTGCCGCAGATGCATGTTCACGCTTTTTCGCCGATGGAGATTGTCTATGGCGTCGAACTCACCGGGATGCCATTGCGCGACTACCTTTGCATGCTGCGCGACAACGGGCTTGACACGCTTCCCGGGACGGCCGCCGAGGTTCTCGACGATGAAGTCCGGCACATCCTTTCGCGCAACAAGCTCTCCGTTGCCCAGTGGCAGGATGTGATCCGAACAGCGCATCGATGCGGCATTCGCAGCACCTGCACGCTCATGTATGGGCACATGGAGACTCCTGCGCACTGGGTGCGACAGCTGGCGCTGTTTCGCCAGATTCAGTCGGAGACCGGCGGCTTCACCGAATTTGTGCCGCTTGGGTTCGTGCACCAAAACACGCTGCTGTTCCAGCAAGGCCTGGCGCGCACCGGGCCAACGCTTGAAGAGCATCTGAAGATTCACGCGCTGGCGCGAATCCTGCTGGCCGGTTCCATCCACAACGTGCAGGTCTCCTGGGTCAAGCTGAATCGGGGGCTTTCACAGCTCTGCCTGCAGGCGGGCGCTAACGATTACGGCGGCACGCTGATGGAAGAAAACATTTCGCGCGAAGCCGGAGCCGACGCCGGCCAGTACACCAGTCCCGAAGATTTTCAATCGCTGATCCTTGAGATCGGACGCATTCCCGCTGAGCGGAATACGAAATACTCGCGCTTGCAGATCAAGTTGCCGGTCGAAGCGTCGTCCGAATCGGAGCTCATTCCGGAGGCGGCATGAGCCGAGCGATTGCGGTGATTGGAGGGACCGGTCCCGCCGGCATGGGTTTGGCGCTGCGCTGGGCGCGTGTGGGCGAGATGGTCATCATCGGGTCGCGTGATGCGGCCCGTGCGCAACGAGCCGCAGAAACAATCCGCCAGCGGGTTGGCGCAAATGCTAACGTTTCCGGCCTGGAAAATTCGGCGGCCTGCGCGGCCACCGATTTGCTTGTGCTCACGGTTCCCTTCGAGGCGCAAGCGGGGCTGCTCAAGCAATTGAAAACGGCGATCCGTCCCGGAAGCATTTTGATTGATGCCACGGTTCCGCTGGCGGCCAGCGTCGGAGGGCGCGCCAGCCGAACCCTCGGAGTATGGCAAGGCTCCGCCGCGCAGCAGACTGCCGAGCTTGTGCCCAAGGGCGTCTCGGTTGCGGCGGCGTTTCACAACGTTTCGGCCGACATTCTCAACGGCGATGGGGACGTGGATTGCGACGTGATCGTTTGCAGCGACGATCCAAAGGCGACGGAGATTGCCATGGAATTGGCGGCGAAGATTCCGCGGATTCGCGCCATTGACGGCGGCAAACTGGAAAACGCCCGGATCGTCGAGCAGATTACCGCATTGCTGATTGGGCTCAACATCCGGCACAAAGGGCACAGCGGGCTGCGAATTACGGGGCTGCCGAAAGAAGCGTATAGGTCGGCGTGAGTCGCTCGAGAAAAGTTCTAAGTGAGGGTAAGCGCCTGTGTCTGTTGAAACACTCTTTTTCCAAAAAATCGCAAAAACTGATTTGCGTCAGGATGACTTATGAGGGACTTTGTCGACGAGGGTAGACAGAGTTCCCTCTGCGCTGAGGGCCCTTCTGAATTCTTTCAAAAAAAACTGCACGTTTTCTTCCGAGGCCAACGGCCCCATTACGCCAATGCGGAAGACTTTGCCTGCAAGTGGCCCAAAACCGCCGGCGATTTCAATGCCCGGATCATCCAAAAGCCGTCTGCGCACTCTGGCCTCGTCAACAGCCTCAGGCACGCACACTGTGTTCAAGGTCGCAATTCGATGTCCTTCGGGAACGTGCATGCGTAAACCCATGGCTTCGATGCCCTTGACAAAAGACCTATGGCAACGGCGATGCCGCTCCCAGCGGGTCTCAATCCCTTCCTCGGCGATGACTAGGAGCGCCTCGCGGAGGGCGTAGAACATAGAAATTGGCGCCGTGTGATGATAGCGGTGCGACACCGTGGAGTAGTCGTGAATCAGCTTGAGGTCCAGATACCAACTGCGCGAAGCTGAGGTGCGAGCGCCCAGCCAGCCCATGGCCCTCGGCGAAATGGCCATTGGAGATAATCCCGGCGGACAGCTCAGTCCTTTTTGGGTGCAACTATAGGCGACGTCAATGCCGGTTTGGTCGAACTCCACGGGCACTCCGCCCAGCGAGGTGACGCAATCCGCGATCACCAGAGCGCCGGCATCGTGAGTGGTAGCACAGATGGCCTGGCCCGATTGCAACGCTCCGGTCGATGTCTCGGCGTGAACATAAGCCACCACTTGGGGCTTCTCGCGACGGATGAAATCTCTTGCTTCATCGTCCGTGTAGGTCTCACCCCAAGGCTTCTCAAAGCGGACGACGCTCGCGCCTTGACGCTTCGCCATCTCCGTAAGCCGATCGGAGAAGTACCCATTTGCGAACACCGCTAACTTGGTTTCGGGCTCCACGAAGTTAGCAACCGCAGCTTCCATGCCCGCGCTACCGGTGCCGGAGATTACCAGCGTGGCGCCGTCTTGGGTTCCAAAAACGGTTTTGAGCAATTGCTGGACGTCTCCCATCACCTGGATGAAGTAGGGGTCGAGGTGCCCCACAATTGGCCTCGACAGCGCTTCGTAGACCCGCGGGTGGACCATGCTGGGTCCCGGTCCGAACAGATAGCGGCGAGGTGGTTGCAAAGCGGGGAAATGAAGTGCAGGATCCTGTTCTACGACGCTCATGGTCCTCCGGGCGCGCAAGCCCCAGCAATTTAGGAGAGTTACGGGGGCTTGCCAAGCCTTAGATCATTGTCCTATGGGCTGCCGCCGTTGCACAAATCGGTTGACTGTCGTGGGCGTTTTCGCTTCCCGGGGTTGTAGCCTGTCTCACAGGCGAACGTGACCTACATCACACCGCGTTGCGATAAGGAAAATCGATAATGCTTGCGAACCTTCGGGGGCCTTCCGCTCCCGTTTCTGGGGGTATTCGTGGCAAAAGGACGCGTTGCTATTGTTGTCGAGCGATGTAAGGCCTGCGGCTTTTGCGTAGAGTTCTGTCCTACCAAAGTCCTGGCTCTCTCCTCGGCGTTTAATTCCAAGGGCTATCATCCGCCACATGTGGTGGCGCCGGAGAAGTGCAGCGGCTGCGATCTTTGCGGCATGTACTGTCCGGATTTTGCGATTTACGGGCACAAGATCGAGCAACCCAAGGCCGAGAAGACAGCAGCAAAACCGGCGCCGGCGGCAAAACCGGCGCAACCGGCGCAAGAGGTGCAACATGAAGGCTGATCCGCGCGGCGTTTTAACTGGCACTCATTTTATGGACGGCGACCATGCATGCTGCGAGGGCGCCCTGGCCGCGGGCGCGCGCTTCGCCGCCGGTTACCCGATCACACCGTCGACCGAAGTTGTCGAGCGCTTCGCGCAACGCGTACCGGTGGTAGGCGGATGCTTCATCCAGATGGAAGACGAACTGGCTGCCTCGATCACGCTGCAAGGCGGAGTCTGGGGCGGAGCCAAGGCCTTCACCGTGACCTCCGGCCCCGGCTTCTCGCTCATGATGGAGCACATTGGCTACGCCGCCATGACAGAGACTCCGTGCGTGTTTGTTGACGTGCAGCGCGGCGGACCGTCTACCGGGCTGCCCACGCTTCCGGCGCAAGGCGACATGATGCAGGCGCGCTGGGGATCGCACGGCGACTACGAAATCATCGCCCTCTGCCCGAACTCTCCACAGGAATGCTTCGATCTGACTATCAAGGCCTTCAATCTGGCCGAGGAATTCCGCATCCCCGTTATGTTCATGATGGATGAAGTGGTCGGGCATATGACGGAAAAGGTCGTGATTCCGCCCGCCGATCAAATCGAGGTTGTCCCGCGGAAGCACACGCACAAGTCCGTCGAAGACTACCTGCCCTACGGTACCAATGGAAATATGGTCCCGGAGATGGCGCACGCCGGCGAAGGCTACAAGTTCCACGTTACCGGCCTGACGCACGACGAGCGCGGCTATCCCAACATGACGCCGCCGATGCAGAAGAAACTGGTGACGCGCCTGCAGAACAAGATTCTGTCCGCCGTCGAGCGCATCAGCATGTTCGAAGAAGACTCGACCGAGAATGCCGATGTGATCGTCGTCTCTTACGGCATCACTTCGCGCGTCGCGCAGCGCGCCATTGACATGGCCCGCGCGAAAGGGCTCAAAGTCGGCAAGCTCCGGCTCATCACCGCGTGGCCCTTCCCGGACTTCAAGATCCGCGAACTGGCTGCACGCACGAAGGCGTTCGTGGTGCCCGAGCTGAACCTTGGCCAAATGTCGCGCGAAGTCCAGCGCGCGGCCGAAGGAAAAGCCAAAACCATCCTCGTTCCCCACGCCGGAGGCAGCGTGCATAACCCCGAAGACATTCTCGCCGTGATCCAGGAGGCAGCTCGATGACTACGCTTGTAAATCCCATACCGGGGAATCCAGTCGAACCGTTCCTCCGCTCCGATCGCATGCCGCACATCTGGTGCCCGGGCTGCGGCATCGGCACGACCGTTAACTGCTTTGCCGAGGCGCTGATCGAATCGAAGATCGACCTGAAGAGCCTGGCGCTTGTCTCCGGCATTGGCTGCACGGGGCGTGTCGCCGGATACGTCAAGCTCGACTCGTTCCACACGACGCACGGGCGCGCGATTCCGTTTGCCACGGGATTGAAGCTTGCCAATCCGCATCTCAACGTTGTGGTTTATTCGGGGGACGGCGATCTTTCGGCGATCGGTGGGAATCACCTGATTCACGCCGCGCGCCGCAACGTTGATCTCAAGGTGATCTGTGTCAACAACCTGATCTATGCGATGACGGGAGGACAGACGGCTCCGACCACTCCAGGGCAGGCGACGACTTCGACTTCGCCCTACGGAACCTTCGAGCCGGCGTTCAATCTGCCGCATCTGGTCGAAGCCGCGGGCGCGGTCTACGTCGCGCGCTGGACCACATTCCACGTGCGGCAACTGTCGCGGTCCATCCAGGAAGCGTTCAACAAGAAAGGATTCAGCTTCATCGAGGTGATTTCGCCCTGCCCCACGCTTTACCAGCGCCGCAACAAGCTGGGCGACGGGCTCGACACCATGAAGTACTACAAAGAAAAAAGCAAGACCAAGCATGGCTGTCCCACCGGCGAAGTCGGACTCACCATGCAGGGCGAGATCATCGTCGGCAAGTTCGTGGACCGCGATCGTCCCGACTACGGTTCGCTGCTCAAGGCTCAGATGCACGAGTCTCTGGGCGACAAGTACGTTGACTACGACGAAGAGCAAGGATATGCGTGCAGCGCCGATGGCGGTTGCGAGGAGGAATCATGCCACTAACAGAGATTCGAGTTGCGGGATTCGGAGGCCAGGGCGTCATTCTTTCGGCCATCGTGCTCGGCAAGGCCTGCTCTATTCATCAAGGCCAGTTCGCCACTATGACCCAGAACTTCGGGCCGGAAGCGCGTGGCGGAGCGTGCAGCGCGCAACTGATACTCTCCGATACGCCTGTGCTCTATCCCTACGTCACGCAGCCGGACATTATGGTCGTGATGTCGCAGGAAGCGTACGTCAAGTTTGGCAACGAACTGAAAGACGGGGGCATGCTGCTGATCGAGCGCGACCTGGTGCGCATCACCGATGAGTCGAAGGGGCAGCGCATTTACAGCGTGCCCGCCACGCGCATCGCCGAAGAACTCGGCAAGCGCATGGTGCTCAACATTGTGATGGTCGGATTCTTTACCGCGGTAACACGGTTGCTCGAAGCTGACGCCGTGCGCAAGGCCGTGGCGGATTCGGTGCCGGCGAGCTTCCGCGAGCTGAACCTGAAGGCTTTCGACAAGGGTTTCGAGTATGGAGTTGCGGCGCTGGCCGCGGGCCCGGAAAAACCGGACCTAGAGCAGAATGCCGCGGTGTCGCAGGAATTGGTGTAGGGGTTTGGATGCGCGGGCAAGGCGCCCGCGCGACAGCCGGCGAGGGCGCCGGCGCTACTCTCTGAATCAATCCTCTACTGGCTGCGCGTTCAGTTCCTGTGGCGGCTCTCCGCCGGCCAATCCCTGAGCCACAATCAGCCGCCGTGCCTCTATGCGCAACTCTGGCAGCGCGCGCGCGAACCAGATCGCTCCCAGCAAGCAGGCGATTCCGCCGGTGGCCACTGTAATCGGTGCACCGAAGCGATGTGCGAGCGCTCCGCCAAATAACGCTCCAATGGGCGCCATGCCCATGAACATCATGGAATAGACCGCCATGACCCGCCCGCGCAGTTGGTCGGGGACCATCGTCTGGATCAGGGTGTTCGAGCACGCCATCTGCAGCATCATGGAGTAGCCCGCCGGCAATAGCAGCATCACCGAGAGCCAGAACCACCTCGAAAAAGAAAACAAGAACAGGCTGACTCCGAACGCGGCGCAGGACATTGTCACCCAGCGGCCGAGTCCCTTCACGCCCGTTTTCGTGGCCAGGGTCAAAGCGCCGAACATTGCGCCCACCCCGGTCGCGCCCATCAGGATGCCCAACCCGCGGGCCCCGCCATGCAGAATCTTGTCGGCGAACACCGGCATCAGCACCGTGTAGGGCATTCCGACCAGACTGATCAGCCCGAGCAGGAGCAGCAGTGCGCGGATGATCTTCGTCTGGCTGACCCACTGAAATCCTTCGATGATGTCTTCAACCGGCGAGCGGCCGCTGGTTCGCTGTGGGCAATGCACTCGCATCAACATCAGGCCGATGATCACGGCAATATAGCTGACCGAATTCGCCGCGAAGCACCAGCCCTCGCCGATCCAGGGGACCAAAACGCCCGCTACGACCGGGCCGACGATGCGCGCGCCGTTAAACATCGAGGAGTTCAGCGCGATGGCGTTCATCAGGTCTTCCTTGCCCACCATGTCCACGAGAAACGATTGCCTCCCGGGAATGTCGAAGGCATTGACCACGCCCAGCAGCGCCGCGAGCACAAAGATGTGCGGTGCCTGGATGCGTTTGCTCAGCGTAAGCCCGGCCAGAATCCCAGCGAGAATCATGGATGCTGTCTGGGTAGCAATGACCAGCCGCTGGCGGTTCACGCGATCGGCCGTGGCGCCCCCAATCGGCGCAAATAGAAACACTGGAATCTGGCTCGAGAACCCGACTGCGCCGAGCAGGAAGGCTGATCCAGTCAGGCGGTACACCAGCCACGACTGCGCGACCGTCTGCATCCAGGTTCCGATCAGAGAAATCAGTTGTCCGCTGAAAAAGAGCTGGAAATTCCTGTGGCGCAATGCGCGCAGGGTCGTAGCCCATCTAGAGGGCGTGGGTTTTGTTTCTATTACTTCCGCCGCGGGGTTTGGCGCTTGCATCACTCTCAGTTAACCTTGGCACATCTCTCCAATACGAGCAACCTTCTGGAAGGATTGCTGCGAACGCGCTGTCGGGCGGTTTCTTCCGACTCCGTATGTTTACTTTTCTGACAGTTTTCCACAGCCCGGCAATGTCACCGACTTGCAACTTCCCGGCGGCTCGGTTCCGGGTTAGAGTGGCTTGTCGTTTTTTCCGGCTGCTCGGATCGAAGTACGGGCACCGAATCTTGGGCGTGATGCTGGGGGCAATGATCAATGATGAACGTTGACTCAAACCGGCTCGAACGGCGCGCCGCCCAGCGCTTCGAAGTGCACCTGCCGCTGGCGGTCCGCTTCGAGGGGCGCAGTGTGCCCGGCTTCACCCAGGATCTGAGCGCCCGCGGAATCTTCTTCTATACCGAGGCGAAGCTTCCTGAAGGCGCGGGCGTTGAATTGACGTTTACCATGCCCTCCGAAATAACTCTAGGGGATAGCATGCCGGTGCGTTGCTGCGGACATGTTTTGCGCGTCACCCCACCGCAGGGTGGCCAGCGGAACGGGATCGCCGTGCGCCTCGATTCCTACGAATACTTGCCTGCCGATGCGGGCGAACCTATCTCGCAGTTCATGCGGATCTCAGCCGCGGCTGCTGCGGAAGGTCCACGCCCCCTGCCGCGGTGAAAACCCAGCTTCCGCAGAACTTTTCCGATGCTTGGCCCGAAATGCGACCTAATGCTTTTGGCCAATCTTTCCAATCCCAGCTTTCTGCCTTACAATCGATGTATCCAGCAGTTTGACAGGTATTCAACCCCCTGAAACCTGCAGCCAACCTGCCGCTTCACTTGAGGGACTTTCTATTACGATGGTCACTTGGCCCCAACGCAGGAAGCTCGTAGCATGACCTTGAACACTGAGAACCGAACCATGCAGGGCATCGCCGTCGCCATCCTCGCCGAGGATCGCGAGCAATCCGTCATCCTCAATACGCGCGTGGAAAGTACGCACATGGCTCGCGCGGTTTTGAACCATGTCGGCTTACCTCACGGACCGAGCGATGCGGTCCTGCGACAACTGCAAGACCAGCGCGCCGAGATCGTCCTCGTCGATATCGATCCGCGGAACGCTCAGCGCGCAGTGCGCGCCATCGAACTCGTCCACTCCACTTTTCCCGACCTCACGATTTTCGCCGTGGGCGAAATGGTGCAGCCTACCACGATCGTCTCCGCCATGCGGGCGGGGGCGCGCGAGTTTGTCGACCGTTCCGCCAGCCACGAGGCACTGATCGAAGCTTTCACACGCTTTACCGCAACTTTAAGCCGTGCCCAGCGCAGTTCCAGCAAAGCCCGGGTGTTCACTTTTGTCAATGCCAAAGGCGGCGCCGGCGCAACCACGACTGCTGTCAACGTTGCCGTCGCGCTGCAGGAAGCGCACGGGCGCGTGGTACTGGTGGATTTCGCCCCGATCGGGCATTCGGCTCTGCAACTCAATCTTCGCCCTCAGTTCACGATTGTGGATGCACTGCAGAACTTGCATCGCATGGACTTGTCGCTGCTCGATGGCCTGATGACGCCGTATCGCAACAACCTTCATTTGTTGGCCGGCGCGCAGGTGCCGTATGGCACCATTCCAACCGCATCGGAACTGGCTCGCCTGTTCGATCTGCTTGTAAGCCAGTATCACTTTGTTGTGGTGGACTGTTCGGGCCGCCTCGACGGCACCATGCAAATGATTTGCGATCTCTCGAACGCCGTGCTGCTGGTGGCGCAAACCGACGTGGTTTCGCTTTGGAGCGCCGGCCGCGTGCATCAATTTCTGCAAGAAGGCGCCGGCCGGGACCGCCTGCGCATGGTGCTCAACCGCTACAAGAAAATTCCTGGCTTCACCGACGAGGATGTCGAAAAAGCCACCAATTGCCAGGTGCTATGGAAAGTGCCCAACAATTTCCAGCTCATTGGCCCCGCCATCGACAAAGGCAGTCCCGTTGCCACCATGGGGAATCACGATGTCAGCCGCTCCTATCAGGGGCTCGCAGCGGAACTGGCCGGCGCCGCTGCGGCGTCGGATGGCGCGCTCTCGCTTGTCTACCAGCACGATAAAACCGACGGCAAGCAACGACCGTCGGGGCAATTGATCGTCTCGCCGATCCGCGCCGGACAATAGGAACAAATTGCAGAAGTCAGATTGCAGAAGTGTAAGCAATCTGCGACGCAATGATCCGGGATTTTTCACCCAGACGGCGCAACGGTCGGGACTCCCAGCATTGAGCAGCCTGGCTTTACTTCTGCAATCTGACTTCTGGGTAGTGGTGCAGTTGCACCACTACCGACTTCTGACTTCTGCAATCGCTTTTCCGCTCCTTTGTTAGAATCAAAGTTTCCCCATGTCGCCGAGAATCGTCGAAATCCTTTACCAGATGATCGCGTTCCTGTTCGCTATCAGTGTGCACGAGTCCGCGCATGCGTGGACCGCGTCGCGCTGCGGAGATCCGACGGCTCGGATGTTGGGGCGCGTCTCGCTCAATCCGATCCGCCACATCGATCCGATCGGAACGATCGTGCTGCCGCTGGTTGCCGCTATCAGCCACATTCCATTGCTTGGCTGGGCTAAGCCCACGCCGGTCGATCCGCGTAACTTCCGCAATCCCGTTCGCGACGACATTCTGGTTTCGGTGGCCGGCCCGGTCAGCAACTTTATCGTCGCCACCTGCGCGCTCCTGCTGCTCGGTGGCATCTCGCTCTCTTCCGACTCCGCGCATTCGGCGGTCCGCGGGTTGCTGGGAGGCTACATCGGCGGGACGTCCGATTCAGCGTTCGCGCCGGTTGTGGTGCTGCTGTACGAAGTCATGCTGATCAACATCGTCCTCGCGGTCTTCAACCTCATCCCGGTGCCGCCGCTCGATGGCAGCCACGTTCTCCGCCATTTTCTGCCCGGCACTGTGCGCGTGGCATACGATCGCATGGGCTTTTTCGCGCTTTTGTTGCTCGTGTATCTTGGGGGAGGGCTTCTCAGCGGCCTGATCGCGCCGTTTGTTCGTTTCTATCTTATGATTTTGGAAAAATTCTGAATGACAACCGCTGCCACCAAGAAACGCGTGTTGAGCGGCATGCGCTCGACCGGCAAGCTTCATCTGGGCAACTACGTCGGCGCGCTTGAAAACTGGGTGCGCATGCAGGACGAGTATGAATGCTTCTTTTTCATCGCCGACTGGCACGCCCTGACCACCGACTATGCCGACCCGTCCAAGGTGAAGGAGAATTCGGTCGATGTTTTGCTCGATTGGCTCGCCGCCGGGCTCGATCCCGAAAAGTGCGTCATGTTCATCCAGTCGCACGTGCCCGCCCATGCCGAACTGCACCTGCTGCTCTCGATGATCACGCCGCTTGGCTGGCTCGAGCGCGTCCCCACCTATAAAGAGCAGCGCGAAAACATCAAAGAGAAAGATCTGGGCACCTATGGCTTCCTTGGCTATCCGGTGCTGCAAGCGGCAGACATCCTGATCTACAAAGCCGATGTTGTTCCGGTCGGCGAAGACCAGGTTGCGCATGTCGAACTAACCAGAGAAATCGCGCGCCGGTTTAACGGGTTCTACAGCGGCACGCGCGGCGAGGTTTTCCCCGAGCCCAAGTCGCTGCTCACGCCCGCGCCCAAGCTTCCGGGGACGGACGGGCGGAAGATGTCGAAGTCCTACGGCAATACCATCATGCTCACCGATCCCGAGGCGGTGGTTCGCCAGAAGCTGAAGCCGATGGTCACCGATCCGGCGCGGATCCGCCGCACCGATCCGGGCAACCCCGATCTCTGCCCGGTCGGGGACATGCACAAAATATTCAGTTCTCCGGAGACCCTGGCCAAGGTCAACGAAGGATGCCGCTCGGCCGGCATCGGCTGTATCGAGTGCAAAAGTTGGGCCGCCGACGCTCTCGTCAAAATCCTCAACCCGATGCAGGAGCGCCGCAAAAAATACGAAGACAATCCGCGCCTCGCCTGGGATATTCTGGAAACAGGCTCCGCTCGCGCCCGCGATGTGGCCGGCGCAACAATGAATGAAGTTCGCGCTGCCATGAGTATGTCGCTTGATTACGAGCCGCCGAAGAGTTCCACAGTCAAGAGCTCCGCAAAGTGACCGACTTGTTACAGCCCGTGCCCGTTACTGCGCCCGTTGCGCCCGCGGCGGGTGTTCAGCCCAAGACGGGGCAGAAAGAAAACGACTTCCCCTTTTCCATTGCGCTCGGCGAAATTTACGAAGGCCCGCTCGACCTGCTGCTCGATCTGATCCGCAAGCAGGACATCGATATCTATGACATCCCGATCGCGAAAATCACGGCGCAATATCTGGCCTACGTCGAGCGGATTCGCGAATTCGACGTCAACGTAGCCTCCGAGTTCATCTACATGGCCGCGGTACTGATCCACATCAAGTCGAAAATGCTGCTGCCGCGGGACCCGCTCGCACCCGCCGACGCCGTGGAAGATCCGCGGAGCGAGCTCGTCAATCGGCTGCTAGAGCACGAAAAATTCAAGTCAGCCGCACAAATGCTCTTGCAGAAACAGCAGATTGAGGACGCGGTCCTGACCAATCCCGCGATCCGCGATTTCATCGACGCTGAGGGCACGGAGCCCGAAATCGCCGCCGATGTCATCGACCTGGTCAAGACCTTCCAGCAGATTCTCGACCGCGCCCGCACCCGCCCTATCCTGGAAGTGGACGAAGATACCGTCACCGTTGGTCAGATGATCCAGTATTTGCACCGCCGCCTGTCGCTCGAAGACCGCCCCATTCGCCTGAAACAGATGCTGCAAAACATGGGCTCGCGCCCGGCGCTGGTGTGCATGTTTCTCGCGCTGCTCGAACTGGTGCGGCTGCAGGCCATCCAGGTGAGGCAGGATCACGTCTTCGGCGAAGTGCTGGTCCGCAAGCATTCGCATTTCGACGAAGTGATGACGGAACAGGCCGCGGTAAGAGATGATTGGAAGTGAAAAGAAGAGGGTTTCAACGTTTCAAGGAACAGCGACGGTTGTGAAGGGTTTGACGTTGAAACCTTGAAACTTTGAAACCTGTTTAGTATGAGCCTTAAACCCCAACTCGAAGCCATTATCTACGCGGCGGAAACTCCGATTACGCTGGAGCAGATTATCCCGCTCGTCAAGGATTCCGTTCTTGCCGAAGCACCCGAGATCGACGCGGTTGAGATCCGCTCGCGCGTCCGCGCCGCCATCGAAGAACTCCTTGCCGACTATGCTGCTCCCCCGCACGGCATTGAAATCCGCCAGGTCGCCGGCGGCTACCGCATGTCCACCAAGCCCGAGCAGCACGACGTGGTGCGCGCCTTTGCCAAGAGCCTCAAGCCGCCCTTCCGCCTCTCGCTGCCCGCGCTTGAGACGCTCGCCGTCATCGCCTACAAGCAGCCTGTCACCGTGCCCGAAATCAGCGAAGTCCGCGGCGTCGATTCTGCCGGCGTTATCGCCACGCTGCTTGACCGCAAGCTCATCACTACCGCCGGCCGCAAAGCCGTCATTGGCCGTCCCATCCTTTACAAGACCAGCAAGGAATTCCTGCTGCGTTTCGGACTCAAGGACATTCACGAACTGCCGAGCATGGAGGAATTCGAAAAGCTGCTGGCCGAGTCGTTCCAGAGTGATCTGCTCACCGGTGAGGTTGAGGCCACTGAAACATCTTCCGATCCTCAGTCGTCAATTCATTTGATCGACAACGCCGATCGAAGTGACGAAGAACCGGGCGACGGAGAATCAACGAACGAAGATCCATCGGGCTCCGCAGAGACATCCGAGTCCGCCGAGCACGCCGAGGCTCCGGCGAGCGCTGAGCGCGAATAGCCATGCCTGCCGAACGTTTACAAAAGATCATTGCCGCCGCCGGTGTCGCATCCCGGCGCAAGGCCGAAGAGCTGATCACTGCCGGCCGCGTCCTCGTCAACGGCCAGCCCGCGACTGAACTCGGCACCAAAGCCGATCCCGAGATCGACCACATTCGCGTGGATGGCAAGCTGCTGCACGCGCCCGAGCGCTTTTCTTACTACGTTCTTAACAAGCCGAAGGGCTATGTCACCACCGTCAGCGATCCCGAACATCGACCCACCGTGATAGACCTCGTGAAGGGAATCAAAGGCCGCGTCTACCCGGTGGGCCGCCTCGACTGGGCTAGCGAAGGCCTACTGCTCATGACCAACGACGGCGCACTTGCCAACGCCTTGATGAAAGCCGCGTCGCACGTGGCTAAAACCTATGTCGTGAAAGTTGCCGGCCAGCCCGATGAAGCCAAGCTCGACAAGCTCCGCCGCGGCATCTCGATCGCGGAAAAAGGCGGCCGGCGGGTGCGCACTGCTCCGGCGCAGATTAAGCTCATCAAGGAAGGCGACAATCCGTGGCTGGAAGTAATGATCATCGAGGGGCGCAATCGCCAGGTCCGCAAAATGTTCGAAGAAGTCGGACACCATGTGGAGAAGATTCGCCGCGTCCAGTACGGCCCGTTGGCGCTCGATGTGCCGCCGGGAGAATTCCGCAGCCTGACATTAGAAGAAGTCGCGAAACTGAAAAGCGCAGCGTCCGGCTCGAAACTACCTGGATCAAGACCTTTCAAGCCGCTTCAAAAATCGGACCGTAGCGTCGGCGCCCCGCCGGCAGGTCGGCGGGCGACTCGCGTGCGCAGGCCCAGATGAAACATCGGCCCACTACAAGGTCTCACTTCTGCCAGGCGTGGAGTCGCGGCAGCCAGCGGCGCACGTTGCGTCGATACTCGTCGTAATCAGCGCCGAACATCCTGGTGAGCGTCGGCTCTTCATAGAAACGGACAAATAGATCGACTCCGAGCACAACCGCAACCGCGATTGCGATTGCCCACCAATTTGCCCGGCCGAAAACAATCCATAGCCCAATCCATCCCGTCAAAAAGCCGACATACATTGGGTTTCGCACGTACCGGTAGAACCCCACAACCACTAGTTTCTGCGGCGGAGCAATGGGCGCGGGCGTCCCGTGTCCCGTCCGCCCGAAGTCCCACACGCACCGCATGGCGACCGCAAAGCCGAGCACGGATGGCACAGCAGCAATCCATCGCCACGATGCGGTGCGCGCAATGTCAACTTGGAAACCAAGCCACGATGGTAGGAGCCAGAACCAGAGGGCGAAGAATCCGCAACCCACGAGTAAGGATGCAATCGTCGTGGGCAAGTTTAGATCGTGACCGGATGACTGGGCGTGCCCACCATTTCCCGTTGCCATAGGGCCTCCATGACGAAGTATGCGCCAGTGGAAAGCTTGCAGCTAGCGTTTTACGCTTACCTCATCGATTCTGGAATCATTGGCAGCCGCGCAGCGCCATACAATCCCGCATCGCTTCCAAGCAGGGCGCGCGTGATGATGGTCGTCCGTCCCTTTCCGGGTTCCACAAGCGCAGAAGCGCCGTGATTGGCCGCGAGAGTGTCGGGCGGTGCCGTCGCCGCGTACACCATCGAGCGCCATCGCAGCTCTTCGAAGATCGTAGGCGAGAATGCCTCCCATGCGCTCGAAACTCCGCCGCCAACCACGTAAATGGGCAGGTTCAGCGAATTCACCATCCCTGAAAGCACGATGCCGAGAGCGCGGCCCACACGCCGGAAAACCTTCCTCGCCTCTTCATCGCCCTGGATCGCAAGGTTGTAAATTGATTTGGCGCTGAACTCCACGTCCTCGTGCGCCGCACGCGCCAGCCCCGATGCAGGGTTCGCCGCAATTGCTTCTTTCGCCATGCGCACCACTGCCGTCGCGGAGGCGTACTGCTCCAGGCATCCCCGATTGCCGCAGCCGCAGGGATGCCCTTCCGGCTCCACGTTCGTGTGCCCGAACTCGCCCGCCATTCCATTCATTCCATGCCAGATTGAGCCTCGCAAAACCAACCCGCCGCCGACGCCGGTGCCGAGCGTCAGCATGGCCATGTCGTCGAAATCCTTGGCCGCGCCCAGCCATTTTTCGCCGAGGGCGGCAACATTGGCATCGTTCTCCAGAATCACGACCGTCTTGAGCCGCCGTTCGATCTCCGCGCGCACCGGATAATCCGCCCACCCCGGCAGATTTGGCGATTCGCGCAGCAAGCCGCTCTGCATATCGATGATCCCGGGCACGCCGATTCCAATCCCGAGCAGCGTGGCGGAATTTGTGTGCTTCTCGAGCACGTGTTCGATGGCGTCGCACATGTCGTCAATGACGTGATCGCGTCCCAGCGAGACCTTGGTGCCAAGCGTGACTTTTTCGACCAGTGTGCCCTGATCGTCCACGGCAGCGATGCGCAGATTCGTTCCGCCAAGGTCTACGCCGATTGCAAAATTCCTCATGATGATTCACCTCGTATTGCAGTGCACATTCCTGTGCGCTTAGCTACTTCTGGCATTTCGGGCAGTAATGACTGCTGCGCCCCGCCAGCACTACCCGCCGGATCGCGCTCCCGCACACATGGCAGGGCTCACCCTCGCGCCCGTAGACGCGATGTTCGAGCTGGAAGAATCCTTCCTCCCCATCCGCATTTACGTAGTCGGAAACCGACGATCCTCCGAGCGCGATGGCTTCGCGCAATACCTCCCGCAAGGAGCGATAGAGCTTGGCCAATTCCTGTCGCGTAACCGCCGCCGCCCGCCGACGAGGACGAACTCCGGCGCGAAACAAAGATTCGTCCGCATAAATGTTGCCTACGCCGCGAACCAGTTTCTGGTTCAGGAGGGCGCTCTTGATGGGCGTCTTGCGGCCGCGGAACAACGCGACAAAACCGTCCTCGCTCACTTCGAGCGGTTCGACTCCGCCCGGATCGAAGCCCGCCGCATGCACGCTGAGCTTGCCAAACATCCGCGGATCGACAAATCGCAGGTCGCGACCGGAAGCGAGTGTTGCAATCAGGTGGGTGTGCTTGACAATCTCGGACGAGGGATCAGAAATGACTATGCGTCCCGTCATCCCAAGGTGAACAACCCACTGCGCCGTTGGAGTTTCCCCGTTGGGCGTAGCGCCGACGCCCCGCCGGCGGTTGCGGGGGCGTCCCGCGCCCGGTCGCCCACGGTTTGGAAATTCCGTGGATTTTCCTTGTAATTCGAAAACAATATGTTTCCCTGCCCGATGCACGCGCTTAATTCGTGTCCCCTCAAGCGTCTTCACAATCGCCGCAACCGGCGACTTCAAGGGCTGCTTCCGCGATCCGATCCATACCGATTCGATGGTGTCTCCAACGATGCGACGCTCCAACCCGCGCACGATGGTCTCGACTTCAGGCAATTCCGGCACCGAATTAGGATACAAGATCGCCCAGCCGAATCGGACTTACTGAGAAACTGGCAACGAAAGCTGAAATTGATTTACTAAACGGCCGCCCATCAGTGTGTGCGTGAGAACTCGTCTTTCGCTTCTTTGGGGCTGGATTATTTCCCACTTGCGCCCACGGCTTACGCCGTGGGCTGCATTCTTGCGCCGCTTCGCGGCTGACGCATCGCAGATCTTATCCCCCCGCAAGTTGGAAATCCGAGTTCCCACGCAAGCACATCAGGGCCTGTGCATTCCCTGTTTGCCCGTCCACAACCGGATTCGGTATGCTGAAAGGTACACACCAAGCTCCGACGGGCATTCCATCAGTATTCTAGATCTGTCGTTCCGCGGCGCAATCTGTGTGCAGAACCAGGGCGGTCTCTCAGCCGCGGACATTCTAATCGGAGCACGAATTGACTCGAGGCAGAACTGCGGTAATCGTCGGGGCCCAATGGGGCGACGAGGGCAAAGGCAAAATTGTCGACGTCCTCACCCAGACATTTGAAGTCGTAGCCCGCTATGCCGGCGGGCACAACGCCGGACACACCGTCATCATCAATGGCAAGAAGTTCATTCTGCAACTTGTGCCGGGCGGCATTCTCCGCCCCGAATGCACAAGCGTGATCGGCAATGGCGTGGTGCTCGATCCGCTGGCGTTCTTGAAAGAAGTCGCTTCGTTGCGCGCCGCCGGGGTAAAAGTCGACGGCAATCTTTTCATCTCGAATCGCGCGCAGGTGATTCTCCCTTATCACCGCATGATGGAACTGGGCTCCGAAAACGCACCCGGCCGCGTGAAGATCGGCACGACATCCCGTGGCATTGGGCCCTCTTACGAAGACAAGATGGGCCGGCGCGGCCTGCGGGTTGCCGATCTGCTTGATGAGCAACTGCTGCACACGCATATTGAAAACGCCTGCCGCGAAAAGAACATGATCGCGCACGCGCTCTTCAACTCCGATCCGCTGGATGCCGACAAGATGTTCAAGGAATACGCGGCGGCAGCGCGCGAGATCGCCCCGTTCGTGCGCGACACGGCCCTGCTGCTGAACCGCGCTCTCGCGGAAGGAAAGTCGATCGTCTTCGAAGGCGCGCAGGGAACGATGCTCGACATCGATCACGGAACTTATCCATTCGTGACTTCATCGAGCGCAACTTCCGGAGGGGCCGTGACCGGAACCGGCGTCCCGCCCACCTCGATTGATACTGTGATCGGCATCACGAAGGCCTATTGCACGCGCGTCGGCGGCGGGCCGTTTCCGTCCGAACTTACTGACGCGCAGGGTGAAGATCTGCGCAAACGCGGCAACGAATACGGCGCTGTCACCGGACGCCCGCGCCGCACCGGTTGGCTCGATTTGCCTCTTCTTCGCTATGCTGGCATGATTAACGGAATCTCCTGGCTGGTCGTCACCAAGCTCGACGTGCTCGACCACCTGACGGAGATTCCGGTTTGCGTAGGATACAAAGTCAACGGCAGGGCGACGGATGAAGTGCCGGCCCAGGCGTGCGGCTATGAAAAGATCGAATGCGTTTACCGCAAGATGCCGGGCTGGGCGACGCCAACGCAGAGCATTCGAACCGTGGATGAATTGCCCAAGGCTGCGCGCGAGTACCTGGCCTTCATTGAAAAAGAGACTGGGGCGCGAGTGGGATTGATTTCGACCGGGCCGGATCGCGAGCAGACGATCCTGGTCCCAAGCTTTATCAGTGAATTGGGTTTGAAAAATCCGGCCTGAGAAATCCGGAAACGCGGACCCGGTTTAACAAGAAAGGAACGGAGCGACGGATGGTAGTGCTGGCGGTGACCTGGATGGCGAAGATGGGCCGCGAATCCGAAACGGCCGCAATTTTGGAAAAACTCTCGGGCGAATCGCGTAAGGAACCAGGATGTGTCATGTATCAGGTGCACAAACACAAGACCGATCCGCGCCGGTTCTTTATCTACGAGCAATACAAGGACGATGCCGCGCTCGAGGCGCACCGCACGTCGCCGCACTTCCTGCAGATGGCAAAGAAAGATCTGATCAAAGTCGCCGACCGGACGGAAGGGCATTTGTTCGAGCCGCTGGGGTGAAGCAATGGCCAGTGGTCGCTGGCCATTGATTAGAAAAACCCTTACCTAGGTTTGCTTGTCGGCCATCAGCACGCCGCCGCTGGCGTAGCTCTCCTTTGACACTTCGACAAACGTGACGACGATGCCCTCGCGCCGCGCGCCCGCTTCTTCGACCATCGCATCGGTAATGCGCTGGGCGATCTTGCGTTTCTGATTGGCCGTGCGGCCCTGCAACATGGTGACTTGAACGAGAGGCATAGCGATTCTTTCTCCATCGTCGGCTTGCAGAAAAAGCTCCGAGCTTTGAGCCACGAGCAAGCAGTTTGTGGTAGCTCATAGCTCGCAGCTGATTTACTGCGTCAATTCATAACCCGCGAAAAAGAAGCTTAGCTCGAAGCGCGCCGTGTCTTCGGCGTCGGAGCCGTGAATCGCGTTGTGCTCAATATTCGTTGCCCACTTCTTGCGGATCGTGCCTTCGTCGGCAGTGGCCGGGTTGGTCGAGCCCATCAGCTTGCGCAGGTCGGCGATGGCGTCCTCTTTTTCCAGCGCGAGCACGACGATCGGCCCGCTCGACATGAACTCGGTCAGCGAGCGGTAAAACGGCCGGCTCGCGTGCACCGCATAAAACTGCTGCGCCTGATGCTGTGAAATCTCGAGCATCTTCATGGCCAAGATATGAAAGCCGTTCTTTTCGAACTGCTCAATGATGTCTCCGACCGCGTTCTTCTTGACCGCGTCGGGCTTGACGATAGTGAGAGTGCGTTGCAGTGTTTTCATGAATTCGTCGTTCGTCCTTGGTCGTTAGTCGTTCGCAAGAACTTCCTTAACTCATATCGAGCAAAGCGTCCGCGTTACGCGCCGACCTTTGCTCCCAGCGCCGCTGCCAGCGTTTCGCCGATGTCTGCCGGTGATTTCGCAACCTTCAGACCGGCTTTCTCCATCGCCGCGATTTTCTCCGCTGCGGTGCCCTTGCCGCCGGAAATGATCGCACCCGCATGTCCCATGCGGCGTCCCGGAGGCGCGGTTTGTCCCGCGATAAAGCCGACAACCGGTTTCTTCATGTGCGTTCTGATAAACTCCGCCGCGGTCTCCTCGGCGTTGCCACCGATTTCGCCAATCATGACTACCGCTTCGGTCTGGGGGTCGCGGTTAAACAGGTCGAGAGCGTCGACGAAGTTGGTGCCGATGATCGGGTCGCCTCCGATGCCGATCGCCGTGGATTGCCCAATGCCGCGCTGCGTGAGCTGATGGACGGCTTCGTAGGTCAGCGTCCCAGAGCGCGAGACGATGCCGACGCTGCCTTCCTTGTGAATGTGCGCCGGCATGATGCCAATCTTGCATTTGCCGGGAGAAATAATTCCCGGGCAGTTCGGGCCAATCAGCCGCGAGCGGCGGTTCTGCAGAAACTCCCAGGCGCGGACCATATCGAGCGTCGGAATGCCCTCGGTGATGCACACGATGAGTTCGATCTCCGCATCGGCCGCTTCCATGATCGCGTCGGCTGCATACGGAGGCGGAACAAAAATGACGGTGGCGTTGGCGCCGGTTTTGTCGGTCGCTTCCTGCACGGTGTTGAAGATGGGCCAGCCCTCATGCGTAGTGCCGCCTTTGCCCGGAGTGACGCCGCCAACAATCTGCGTCCCATATGCAGCGCAAGCCTTCGCGTGGAAGGTGCCTTCGCGCCCAGTTAAACCTTGCACGATTAATCGAGTTTTCTTATCAGCCAGGATTGCCATAATTGCTCTCTTTCCAAAAATCCGTCGTTAGTCGTTCGTCGTTGGCCGTTCGCGATCAACGGGAGACGCGGCAAGCCGCGTCTCTACGCTTAAGATCGAGCCGCCGCCACCACTTTATCGGCGGCGTCTTTCATGGTCTCGGCTACCACAAAATTCAGGCCCGACTCCTGCAGGATTTTCTTGCCTTCCTGAACGTTGGTGCCTTCCAGCCTCAGGACCACCGGCAGTTGGATGTTTGTTTTCTTCGCCGCTTCGACTACGCCGGTCGCCAGCATATCGACGCGCAGAATGCCGCCAAAAATATTGATCAAAACGGCGCGCACGCTCTTGTCGCTCAGTAGAATTTCGAACGCATGGGCGACCTGATCGGCGCTTGCGCTGCCGCCCACGTCCAGAAAGTTGGCCGGCATTCCGCCTGCATATTTAATGATGTCCATGGTCGCCATCGCCAATCCGGCGCCGTTGACCATGCAGCCCACATTGCCGTCGAGCTTGATGTAGTTGAGGCTGTATTTCGAGGCCTCGACTTCGAGCGGATCTTCCTCTGTAATGTCACGCAGTTCGGCCAGGTCCTTATGCCGGAACATGGCGTTGTCGTCGAAATTCAGCTTGGCATCAAGCGCGAACAGTCTCCCATCGGTGCAGCTGACAAAAGGATTGATTTCGACCAGCGAGGCGTCGCTCTCGAGGAAAGCGCGGTAGAGGCTGGTAAGGAATTGCACTGCCGAGTTCAGCTGCGTACCCTTCAGCCCCAGCGCAAACGCAATCTTGCGCGCCTGGAACGGCTCAAGCCCCATGCCGGGATCGATATATTGCTTGAGAATCGCCTCGGGACGTTCAGCGGCAACCTGCTCGATCTCCATGCCGCCCGCGGCCGATGCCATAAAAACCGGCTTGCCTTCGCCGCGATCGACGAGGATACCGAGATAGAGCTCCTTCTCGATCGGGAGCGTCTCTTCAATCAGCAACCGCCGCACCACGCGGCCTTCGGGCCCGGTCTGGTGCGTAATCAGCGTCATGCCCAAAATCTTGCCGGCGAGATCGCTGGCTTCGGCCAACGACTTTGCGATCTTGACGCCGCCGCCCTTGCCGCGCCCGCCGGCATGGATCTGCGCCTTCACGACCACGCCGGTTGCGCCGGCGTCGAACAGTTCTTTGGCTGCTGCCTCTGCCTCTTCGCGCGTAGTTGCCATGGTGCCGCGCGGAACCGCGACACCGTATTTTTTCAAGATGCCTTTTGCCTGATACTCATGAATTTTCATAATGATTCCTGGATTACCCTACGACCAGATTCCAAACCGGGAGGAACCGCTTGCGGCTTCAACCGTAGACCAGCAAACCGATGATTTTATAAGACCGAGGCAGAATCGGCAAAGCACATTCGGTCACTTGGCCTTGTGAGGAATGTCACAAAGCGTGCCGAAAAGAAATCTGCATCGCCGCGCAGAGGCAAATCGTCTCATAACCTCCAAATGAAAATCATCTCCGTCAACGTGGGCCGACCGCGCTTGCTTTCCTGGAAAGGAGCGACCTTCAGCACCGGCATATTCAAAACTCCGGTTACGGGCCACGTCATGCTGCGCCGGACGAACCTCGACGGCGACCGCCAGGCCGACCTTTCGGTGCACGGAGGGCCGGACAAGGCTGCGTACGGCTATCCATCGGAGCACTACGATTACTGGAGCAAACAGCTACCAGGTCATGATCTCCCTTGGGGAGCCTTTGGCGAGAATTTCACGACCGACGGAATGCTTGAAACACAGCTATCGGTCGGAGACCGTTACTGCGTGGGATCGGCGGTCGTGATGGTGAAGACGCCCCGGCTCCCTTGCTTCAAACTCGCTGCCAAGTTCCAACCTGACGACATCACTGAGCAATTCCTGAAGAGCGGATTCAGCGGCTTCTATTTCTCGGTTATCGAAGAGGGCGAGGTTGGAGCGGGGGACGAGTTTCAGTTTCTCGGCGGCGAGACTCCAACGTTGACCATCCTCGAAGCGTACCGGCTCTACTTGCGCTACTCGGGTGACATTGATTTGCTGCGGCGAGGCACGCAAGTGCAGGCGTTGCCCAAAAGCTGGCGCGAGCGCTTTCGCGCAAAGCTCGGCGCGATTCAGAAGGAGCATCAGATTTGAAAGGAACTCCGGAGTGCGGTAGCTTGGAGTTCCCGGCATGATCCTCGACGCCCTCCATCGCATTGCTAATCACCACCAGTCGCTCTCCCGCGTCGAAGCGCGCGCGGTGATGACGGAAGTTCTTACCGGCCAGTGCACTGATGCTCAGATCGCGGCGCTGCTGGTGGCGTTGCACATGAAGGGCGAGACGGTCGACGAAGTGGTCGGTTTCGCCGAAGCCATTCGCGGTGTCGCCACACCTCTCGAACTCCACACCAGCTCGGTTCTTGATGCCAGCGGCACCGAACGCGACGCGCTGGTCGATACCTGTGGCACCGGCGGCGATGCCAGCGGCACGTTCAACATATCAACCGCAACTGCCCTCGTGGTCGCCGGCGCCGGAGTGCGCGTAGCCAAGCACGGCAACCGCAGCATGACCTCCAAGTGCGGCTCCGCCGATGTGATGGAGGCGCTGGGCGTGAACATCAACCTGCCGCCGGAGCGCCTGGCCGCATGCCTGGAGCAAGTTGGGATCGCGTTCTTGTTTGCGCCTGCGATGCACTCGGCGATGAAGTATGTGCAGGCCGCGCGCCGCGAACTGCGCCTGCGCACCGTCTTCAATCTTCTCGGCCCGCTGACCAATCCGGCGCGCGCCAATTGTCAGGTCGTAGGAGTCTATGCCGTGGACCTAGTCGATAAACTTGCGGAAGCGCTCAGCATGCTGGGGCTGCATCGGGCGTTGGTGGTTCACGGCAGCGACGGACTCGACGAAATCACGATCAGCGGCCCGACAAGAATTGGCGAGGTGCGCGAAGGCCAGGTACACACGTACGAAGTTACGCCAGAGGAATTCGGGTTGCAGAGGGCGACGCTGGATGACATCTCGGGCGGCGACGCCCAGTTCAACGCGAAGCTGATTCAGGAAGTCCTTCAGGGCAAGAGGTCCGCGCGCCGCGATGTCGTCCTGCTGAACGCCGCTGCTGCATTAGTAGCGGCCGGAAGAGCCGATCACCTGCGTGACGCGCTACCGCTGGCGGTAAAGGCCATAGACTCAGGCGCAGGGGCCTCAAAACTTCAGGCGCTCATAGCCTTCTCCGCCCACTAAGACACGCCCGCTCGCTACTCTTCCCTGTGAGCCATCTCACCTACCCGAGTGGCAAGGGTCACTGTCCCTTCTTCGCGAGGGGCTTCTAATCGGAGTGCTCAAACTTGATCAAGTGCAGCAATGCACCGGGAGCCTCCAATCATGGCAGAACAGGAAACGAAGGTGAAGTGTCCCCTCTGCGAAGGCGAAGGGGACTTGTTGGCCTCAGCCCTCATCGAGAAATTCTCCAATCCCGAGTTGCGCAAGCGGCTCGAAACCAGGATCGCAGAAATTGCCGAAAAGTCGAATCTCGTGCCCGTTGGAACCGGCAAGGATCTTGACTTTCAAAAAGAAGTGCACACCTGGAATCCGGCCCTGCCGATCTGGCGGCGCAGCCCGAAAGAATAAATAAGCGTTAGATAAAGAGCCCGCGTGCACGCGCCGTCGCACGCCGGGCCGGACTCCCGCAAAAACACGTCCGGGACCCCTTGCGAGGTCCCGGAGTTTGCAGCGGTTCTATTTCGCGATCCTTACACCAGACCCTGATCGAGCATGGCATTCGCGACTTTCAGGAAGCCCGCGATATTGGCCCCGTTCACGTAGTTGCCGGGCGTGCCGTACTTCTCGGCCGCTTCCAGGCTTTCCTTGTGAATGGAGATCATGATCTTGTGCAAACGATCATCCACTTCTTCGCGTGTCCAGGCAATGCGCATGCTATTCTGCGACATTTCCAGTCCAGACGTCGCCACGCCGCCCGCATTGGCGGCCTTGGCTGGCCCATAGAGCACTTTGTGCTCCAGGAACAGCTTGGTGGCTTCGAGTGTGCTCGGCATGTTCGCGCCCTCGCTCACTACCTTCACGCCATTCTTAATGAGGTTCGCCGCGTCTTTCGCGTTGATCTCATTCTGTGTGGCGCTCGGGAACGCGCAATCGGCCTTGATGTTCCACAGCCAGTTGTGATCGAGCTTCGGGTCCACCTTGTTGAACACGGCCTTCTTGAATTTCTCCGTGTACTCCTTGATGCGGCCGCGGCGGTTGTTCTTCAGATCCATGACGAACGCCAGCTTCTCGCGGTCAATGCCGTCAGCGTCATAAATCGCGCCGTCGGAATCGGACAACGTAACCGGCTTCGCGCCCAGATCCAGCAGCTTCTCCACCGTGTATTGCGACACGTTGCCGCTGCCCGAAACCAGACAGACCTTGCCTTCCAGTTTGTCTTTCTTTGTCTTCAGCATTTCCTGAGCGAAATACACGCAGCCATAGCCGGTCGCCTCCGGACGAATCAGCGAGCCGCCCCAGGCCAGACCTTTGCCCGTGAGCACGCCGGTGAATTCGTTCCGCAGCCGCTTGTATTGTCCGAACATGAAGCCGATTTCGCGTCCGCCCACGCCGATGTCGCCGGCGGGTACGTCCGTGTCCGGCCCGATGTGCCGGCACAGCTCGGTCATAAAGCTCTGGCAGAACCGCATGACTTCGTTGTCGCTCTTGCCCTTGGGATCGAAATCGCTCCCGCCCTTGCCGCCGCCCATGGGCAGCGTGGTGAGCGAGTTCTTGAACACCTGTTCGAACGCCAGGAACTTCAGGATGCCCAGGTTCACAGACGGGTGGAAACGCAGCCCGCCTTTGTATGGCCCGATCGCGCTGTTCATCTCAATCCGGAACCCGCGATTTACCTGCACTTTGCCCTTGTCATCGAACCAGGGCACACGGAACATCAATACTCTTTCGGGCTCCGTAATACGTTCCAGAATTTTTGCTTCCTGGTACTCCGGGTGGCGCTCCAACACGAGCCGCAAGGACTCGAGAACTTCGAGTACGGCCTGGTGAAATTCCGGCTCTGCCGGGTTTTTGGCTTTTACGAGGTTGAGAATTTGACTGATATAGTCCGCCCCTGCACTCTTTTTGGGCGGTTCCATCACTGCACTCATAGGCTTGCCTCCGAGTTTGTATTTGAGAAACGATTTGTCCGAATTTTGCTAAAGTAGGACGCCGCTGAAAATGCGGCTGTAGTTATTGGATGCCGGGTGGGGATGCTCTGCCGTGATTCGTGTCACCCGATCTAGTGATGATTGGGCGCACAGTTTGTGCGTTCAACACGGTTAACCTTGCAACTGCCCGTAGGGGCAGCTTTTAGCCTACTTCCTGGCCCCCGCTTTTACAACCGTAACTCCCGCGGCAACCCAGCGTGGGCGCAGGAATGGCAAACCGCTTTGCGTAGGGAAAGCGATCCAGGTCTGTCCAGCCCAATTACGGCTTAGAACCACGTTCGCCGACAATACTCCCGATATTCCTCCCCAAATTTTTCTTCCAGCACGCGCGCTTCACTGCGCGCCCGCCAGATCTGAATCGGGAGAACGACCAGGGCCAGCAACAGGGGAACTGGATTCCACAGCATGATCGCGATCCCGATCAAGAAGACTTCGGCGGAGACATAAATAGGATTGCGGATTCGCGAATAGATGCCGGTTGTAACAAGCGTCCTTGCCTGCGGCGTGACCGAGAACGAACGTCCCAGCGTGTAGCGCGCAACAATCACGCCCGCAAGTCCGATCACAGCCAACGCCAGTCCCGCCCAACGTCTCGGCCCCCGCAGTCCCATATCAGACGCGAAGACCCACCACAAAGACCACCCGCCCGCCACCAGCGGGAACCAGACCCGCCATATCGCGCCAAGACGCATACGTCACTCCCCAAATTTCAATACCCAAATGCCGCGTCAACAAGGTGAACTCTGCCGTGAGTGCAGTCGCCTGTGTCCCCGTTTACGTGGTTATCAAGAGAAGGTTATCAAGAGAGTTCATCCAGAGAGTTGCCTGACTCGGTCAACCGGCCCAAGCCATCCAATTTTTGGGAGACCAGCTACAGAATGTAGGATTCCAAAATGGTTCTGCTGGCGGCAGATCGTCCCTGCTTATTCCCATAACGTGTTGATAAGAATTGACATAACGCCGTCATGTAAGCGGGAAATTGCCAATGGAGTATCAATTGCTCAACCTCCTTCAATCGGCGGTCACTGCGCCCGTGTGGAGAAGTAGCAGTGTGCCTGATTATTGTGAGTTGAGGAATCGTCGGCAGAGAGCTCTTACGTGGGCACTCTTGCAAATCAGCGATCATGTATCGACCTAACCAGCAGTGACCCTCATGAGGAGGCGATGATGTTGCGAAATATTGGCTTTCCGCGCATGGTAGTAGTTCTGACCTTGGCTGCCTTGTTCCTGGTAGGAGCTGGAGTGACGGCGTTCGCCCAGACCACCGTCGCGACGGGCAGCATTCAGGGAACAGTCACTGATCCGAGTGGAGCCGTGGTCGGCGGTGCCAAGGTTACCATTACCGATACGGCTACGAACCAGGCGATCACGAGCCGAACCAACTCCGCAGGCCAATATGCTTCTGGTGCCCTGGTGCCTGGGAGTTACGTGGTGAGGGTGGAGGCCCCTGGCTTTAAGGGCACGCGGCTTACCCTGGTTGTGTTGGTAAACAACACGGCGAACGGCAATGTGAAACTGGAAGTTGGCCAAGCCACTGAAACCGTTGAAGTCAGCGAGGGTGCGGTGCAGGTCAACACGGAGCAGGCCGAGGTGCAAGGCGTGCTGAATTCGGATCAAATCGCCAACCTGCCCGTCAATGGCCGCAACTTCCTTGATCTGGCCCAGCTGGAGCCGGGCGTGCAGATTCAGGACGGCGCGAATTTCGACCCGACGAAGGTCGGCTATTCTTCGATTTCATTCGGCGGACGCTTTGGCCGCACCGCCCGTATCGACGTCGACGGCCTCGACGTCAGCGATGAGACCGTCGGCACCACCACGGAAGACATTCCCGCCAGCGGCATTCAGGAGTTTTCGCTGGCGCAGTCCTCGCTCGACCTTTCCAACGATCTGACTTCATCGGGCGCCGTGAACGTAACCACCAAGTCCGGCACCAACTCGTTCCACGGCGACGCCTACGGAACCTTCCGCGACAGCTCGGAAGGAGCGACGCTCCCGTCGCCGGCGAATCCCGCAAGTCCTTCTTATAATCCGGCCACCGGGGAGGGTCCGGCAATCCCTTCGCCCTATCAACGCAATCAGGAGGGTGCCAGCTTCGGCGGTCCGATCATCAAGGATAAGCTGTTCTTCTTTGGAACTGGCGAGCGCACCCTGCAACACCTAGGCGCACCAGTCGCCGAAGTGGCCCCGTTCACTTCTTACTCCGGAACCTTCCAGGCTCCATTCAAAGAGAAAGAACTGATGGGCCGGCTGGATTACGAACTGACCAAGACCGCCCGTTTGTTTGCGCGTTACAATTATTTCGACAACTCGGTATACGCAACCTTCTTCCCTTCCAGTTTCCAGGTTTACCACAACAAGGACTACACCCGGAACGAAGTGGTGGGCTTGGATTTCAATACCGGTAGCTTCACCCACTCCATCCGCTTCTCCTACCTGAAATTCCAGAACGAGATTGTGGACGCCACCCGTGGGGACTGCGAGCCGTCCTGTCTCCTTTCCAACTATCCGGTCAGCATCAATATCGGGAGTTTCACCACGGGGCCAAACTTGCTGGCACCCCAAAGCACTCCACAGAGCGACCACCAGGTGAAGTACGACGGCAGCAAGATCCTTGGCAAGCACGTCATTCGTTACGGGTTCGGCTTCAACCACATCCACGGCGGTGGTTTTGCCAGCTTCTTTAAGATTGATCCGCAAGTGTACGCCGTGCCTGGAACGCTTCCAAGCGGTGATCCCGACCCCAATCCGCTCAATGGTCCGCTCGTCGAGGCGATCGTAGGAAATGGCCAGGGCTTCTCGACCACCCAACGGGCGTTCGGTTTCCCCGCTGGCGGACTTGGACCCGATAACCGAGTCGCTTTGTACATTGGCGATACCTGGAAGATTCTGCCGAACTTGACCATCTCTCCCGGCCTGCGCTGGGGGCGCGACACTGGGCGAACCGACAGCGACTTAGGGGCGATCGCGCCGCTGAATGCCGCCTTCCCCGGATGGGGTAATCCGGTTCCCAACCCCAACAAGAATTTTGCTCCGCAGTTGGGTATTGCCTGGGATCCAGAAGGGAATGGCAAGACCGTTATTCGTGCCGGCGCGGGGCTTTATTATGAGAACGTCATCTTCAACAACGTTCTCTTTGATCGCCCCTACCGTGAACCGAGCGGTGCATTCCTCTCCTACCCCCTGGCTTGTTACGCAGGCGTTGCGCAAACGGTTACCATCCCGACCGGGTCCGTTACCCTCGACCAAATTGAGGGAACCGATCCTACCAGCCCCACTGGAAGCTATTGCAACGATACCGTCGGCAACTCAGCAGCTGCCATCGCCGCCTTCCAGACCTATTATCAATCTCAGGTGCCTTTCAGTCTGACGGCACCCAATCCCGGTTACATCGGCGCCGCGCTGGCAATTGGCGCGAACGTTGGCGCAGCGATGTTCTCGCCCAACTACAAGTCTCCCCGTTCCTTGCAGATGAACATTGGAGTCCAGCATGAAATCCGTAAGGGCATGGTTGTGAGTGCGGATTACCTGCGCAACGTCGAAACCCATGCTCCGCTGGGCATCGATATCAACCAGGTCGGCGCGGCACGGCATTTCAACCCGACTCAGGCGGCATTAGCCATCGCCAACACCATAACCGCATGTGCTTCCGCCCAGCCCGGTCTCCAAGGAGCCATAAACTCCTGTCCGGGCTTGAATAACGGCGACCCAACCGTAGGGGCGAGCATAAGCAATTTCACCGCGAACGGACTGGGGACCACGCTCGACACGGGCGCGGTTGTGGCTTGCCCTCCTGGCGGATGCGCCTTTGGCGGCATCAACCCAAACTATGGCCAAATGCAGTTCCTCGAGCCGATTAGCCGCTCCGTATACAATGCTCTGCAGGCGAAGTGGGTCGAGAATGTTGAGAACCCCATGCCCGGAGTGAAGTACTTAAACTTCCAGGTCTCCTATTCGCTCTCGCGTTTTGTTAATCCGTCGGGATTCCAGGGGAACTACGCGCCGTCGAACCCGGTGGCGAGCGGCGATCAGGACTTCGTCCTCCAGGCTGCCGATAACGACAACCCGCTGAAGTATATGGGGCCGTCGCTGCTAGACCGGACGCACCAGATCTCGTTCGGCGGCAATATCGATGTGCCTTACGGATTCCGCCTCGGCATCATCTCTCACTTCTACAGCCCGCTTTCCAGTCCGATGATCATCGGCGATACGGGATCGGGCGGGCAGATCTTCCAGACTGACTTCACCGGAAGCGGCAGCTACAGCGATCCGGTGCCGGGCACGAAGAACGGGTCGTACATGCGCAATGTCAGTCCGGGCAGCTTGAACGCGATTATCAACAACTACAACAACACAGTAGCCGGTACGGCGACTCCCGCCGGCCAGCAACTCATCAGCAATGGCCTATTTACCCTTGCGCAATTGCAGACGATCGGCGCGGTTGCCCCACCGCTGTTGCCCGCTCCAGCGAATTTCTTGGCGTTCCCGTGGCTCAAGGCGGTGGACTTCAAGGTTAGCTGGCATTATACGTTCGCGGAGCGCTACTCGATCGAACCGAACGTAGGTTTCTACAACGTATTCAACTTCGCGAACTCCAACCTGCCGCCCGGAGTAATCACGGGCTGGCTCAATGAAGGCGGTGGCTCCATCAATAGCGTCCAGGTGGGATCTCCGAGCGCTATTCCGTATCGCGTCGGCGCAGGAACGGGAGTATTCGGTCTGGGCGCACCGCGTGCCGTTGAATGGGGAATGAAGTTCTCCTTCTAGGCAAGGGGTTCAACGACAATCTGAAAGCCGCCAGCCGAAAACTGGCGGCTTTTTTCTGGCGAGCGATTGGCCGGGAGAGCAAGTACTCAGGGGTTGATTTCGCTGCGCAGATGTTTCGACAGTTTCTCGATCTGCTTCAGCTTCTCGATCACGTCCTTGGGGAGCACTCCTTTTGCGATCTGGTCGAAGTCCGAAGGAATGGTTTGCGCGATCTTTGAGAGCTCCTCGGCTTCCCGCCTCGCCTTCGCAACGTCCAGGTGGGAACGCAGAACAATTGGCGGAGGAATGTCTTTCTGAGTCTGATCTTCAGTTTGGTCCGCGTGGCGTATCCCCGGCGGTATCGGCTGTTGCGCTTGCGCCCGAGCTGCAGACAGAAAAAGCAGGAGGAAGAGCAGAAGAAGTGAGGTTTTCACGGTCGACCTCCGAAGCAGATGATCGGTGCTATTGTAATCCCCATTGAGCGCGGAGCCGCGCCCCTCTTTGGCCGACGACGTTGCGGCTGTGCGCTCAGGGCGCATCCCTGACAGAATGAGCCTGAGAGCGGTAGGCAGAGAGCCGGAGACCGGAAGCGCATTAGGCAGTAGCGAGCAGCTGATTTTTTCAACTTCTCGTTCTATGCTGGAAGCTCACAGGCTCACGGCAGTGGCTACCAAGTCCAGAACTCGATCAAGGCGAGTGAAGCGAAGTTCGAGGGCACAAACTTCGGCGCGATCCTCCGCTCGAACTTCAGGGAGAAATTCGGGGGGAAATTCGAAAATTGAGACGCGGCCTCGACCTGCCTCGGCGACCGGCGAACTGGCGGAAGATGAACTCTCAGCCCTGGTGCTGGGCGCCTGCCTCATCGCGCGCGACGCGGTTTTCAATGTGCGCGACTTGCTTGCCGAAGGATCGCGTCTGGCGTTCCTCGCCATCAAGGATTGCGAGAAGGAGCTCGATCAAATCGAGCGCAAAATTGACGAGCAGCTTCCGGGAGCGATCACGCGCGTGGGCGAAGCCAAGGCTCGGGAGCTGCTTGCCTGCCTGAAGTTCATCACGGATCTGGAGCGCATCGGAGACCTCGCTTATAGCGCGGTCATGCAGCTGGAATCGCGGCGCGAAAAGCTGCCTGCAGCCGACTCGCAGGCGTTGATCAAGATGGCCGCGCTGCTCTGCGAAATGCTCGACGAGGTTCACCGGGGATTCTTGACGCGCGATCTCGCGCACGCGCAAAACGTGCTGCGCTTGGACCCGGAAGTGGATAGCCTGTGCCACGCGTTATTCCATAGGCATCTGGCGGCGCCGAACATGGCACGGCCAGATAAGAGAGGTTCAAACACGGCCGCATCCGGCGCAACTGGATCAGGCACCGCAGGACCAGGCTCAGCAGGGTCGCGGGTTCCAGCGGTACAGCAGAACTTCGACATCCTCCTGGCAGCGCAAGCGCTTGAACGCATTGGAGATCACGCCAAGAATCTGGCCGAAGAGATCTATGGCCTGGCCGAAGGCCGCTCGCTGCGCCACAACGCGAGGAAACTGGCGTATTCCTGAAAGGCAGCTTCCGCCTGGCGAGTAGTGGGATCTCGGCATTCGGCTCCAGGCTTAGGTTTGGACGCGAGCAGATCGCTTTGTTCCAAGGCGGCGAGAGTCCAGACGCGAGCGCCGCGGCGCATGAGCAGGCTCGCCCAGTTTGTTATAATCGGCTCGTTCGAGGCGAAGTTGGGTCCCCAATGGCCGCGCGGGGCGCTATCGTCTAGGGGTTAGGACGGAAGATTCTCAATCTTCAAACCCGGGTTCGATTCCCGGTAGCGCTACCAACTCTCTTCCGCCTGTACCTTCCTGTGCTTGCTGCGAATGGCTAAATCCGACGGGGCTCTCAGTCCAAACGCGCCGGTCAACGCGCGACCAAACGCAAACGCTGGAGGGTCGACGGATTTCCTGCGTCTACCCGAAACAAGGGATCCCGTTTCGAAGTGAAAACAATCTGCAGTGGATTGACGGACAATTCGCTGGGCGGAAATGTTTTCTGCGCTCCAAAACTTAGACCGATTTCCTGTCCCACGGTGAACTTTGGGCCGGCAAAGAAGGAGGTGGGGATCGCGACCTCGCCGGAAAAACCGTTCGCCGTTTTCTTCCACGCCGTCTTGATTTCCTCGTTATAGTTGTGCGTCTGGGGCCGCGGGGGGAGATAATCCTCGTCGCAATAGATGCTGGGCTTCACGTCGGCAAAGTCCCCTGGACTCAGGTACAAGTCATAGACGTCGATGGGTTTCCCCGGGCCGGATTGAGGCTGCCGTGTTTCGAAGATGAGGCGGAACGCGTCTCCGTTCTGCGTCTCCCTTCCCCAAAAAGGCTGGTAGAGGTCAGGGTCGGTGACGTCGGCGGCAACGTAGAGGTTCTCCTCGTCCCACGCCAGGGCGACTCGAGCGGAAAATTGCGCCGTACCTTTCCAAAGCGCTTTTCCGTCTGCAATCTGCGAGTCCTCGTTCAGCTGATACAAAGGTCCGGACTCCCATTTGGAAAAATCGCCGTCGAGAACTGGCTTGGTGAGAACTCTCGCAGCTTGCAGTGCGTCGCGCTCCCGGTCCCACTGCAGTTTGCCGTCCGGCAACTGTTTGAACATGGGGTCGGTGCGAACACGAAATAGCCGATCGCGAAGCACGTTTGTCAGCAGAGATATTTCGGGGGCGAGTTTTTCGAAGCGGGGCTGGCCCTGCAGCGCGGCGCTCAAGGATGAGAGGCGAGCAATCTGCGAATCGACGGCAGGGATGTCGATCGAATTCCAGGTTTCTTCGAAAATCGGCCGAAAAACCGAGTGGTCTTTATCGGATCGGAAGATTTCGAGCAGCGGCGCAAGAATGTCCGGCGCATCTGGGCCGTATTGACTGACGAGAGCATGCCGCTGCGATAGCTCGGGATCATAAGCGAGCGGGTTCCAGAGATAGTCAGCGACAGTCTGGAGAGGAATCAGCGAGGCCTGGAACTGGATCATGGGATTGGAAAACAGGCCCTGCGTGGCGGCGAAAAGTCCGGCATCCCGTCCGCGCAGGGGTGCCATGTTCAGCCACCACGGGTTGTCGTCATTGACGGGATAGTTGTCCCACACCAGAGGTTTGCGGCGGAGATAGCCGCCCCACTCCTGAGCTTGCGCCACGATGATGGTTCGCGAAATGGTCTCCGTCCCCGTCCAAATCAGCGGCACGGCGGGATTGACGCCGGCGCCTAGCTCCTTGATGTAGTCGCGATTGCCCCACCCGTTCGTATACGTGGTAGGACAAACCGTCAAACGATTGCCAGGCGAAAGCGACTGGAGATGGTCGTACAGGCGGTTGATCAGCTGGACATGTGCTTGAGCAAGGGTCTTGAAGCGCGCTTTGTCTTCGGGATGTGCCAGGTCCGGGGGCACGTCGTCCAGGAACAGGGCGAAGTTCGAAACCCCGAGCCGGGCGACGGTTTCCAGCTTGCGAGCAAGGGTCTGGAAGTCCGCGTCGCTCGAATAGACCATCGAAAGACCGGGGCTGATGGCGAAGCTGAAGTCAACGAAGTTCTCGCGGGCGGCGTCGACAAGTTCGCCGAGGCGCCTAAGCAGCTCCGGCGGATAGGGCTCGCGCCAGAGCTTGCGATGATAGGGATCGTCCTTCGGGCCGTAGATGTAAAAGCTCATCCCGTGCTGGCCCTCGAAGCGCAAGAGTTCGAGCCGGTCGGCATAGGTCCAAGGCGGTCCGTAGAAACCTTCGACCACACCGCGAAGGGCAAAGGATGGGTAGTCGGCGATGATTGCCATCGCGCCTTGCTTCTGCAGCAACAGGGATTGGGGATGAGGGACGAGATTCGTTGAAAGTTTCGAGGGCTCGATGGCCAGCAGGTCAGGGAGGCGCAGCAAGGCGTTGTGAAAACCGGCGGCCGACACTGCCTGAATGCGGATACGATTGGGCGCGGCGCGAACGGAAACAGTGCTGCGGGAATAGGAGCAGCGCAGGATGAAGCCTTCGTTGGCCAACTCCATGGCAGGTTCCACCTCGGAGTTGCGGGCGAATCTCTTGACCTCGGCGAGGAAGGCGGCGGGATTGGGCGCGGTGTCGAGCTCGATGAGGAGGCTGCTGGGAATGCGCTCGAGACGGATCTTGTGCTTGGCCTTGCGCAACAACCGCAGCTCCGCGGCATTTTGTGCCGCCAGTTGCTGCAGTTGAACCTGAATCCGGCTATCCACCTCGCTGCTGGAACCGACCGTCCAAGTGGCCTTGATCTGGGCGGTGCCGACCGGGCTCAAGAAAACGGATACGGCAGCTGCTATCAGGGCTGACTTGGCACGCATATTAAAGAAGAGTCTCCCTCCTTGCACGTGGGCCGGCGAACATCAATCTTGTGGCCGTCAAAAGAACCAGGATGGCCGCGGCGGTCCCAAGCCTGCGATTTTCTCTTGACAGGGTACAACAGCTGAAGCAGTATTGATACGTTTTAATAAAAGCTTTTTCTCCTGCATTCTGCGTAGGCGCCTGCGCCGGAAGAAATGCTGGAGGGGATTCGGATAGGACTGAGCGGCGATCCCGGCAGAGAAGGCCGGAGTGCAGCATTAAACTCGGGCTGCGGCCTGGGTTAGGAGGAAGATCGTGGACAGCGGAAACGCAATTGGCAAGACAGCGCGAAATTTTCTTTCTGTTTGTGTGCTCGTTCTCTGCGTGAGTTCTTTAGCGCTTGCCCAAGCGGGCCGGGGCGGCATCAGCGGCACGGTAACTGACCCTAGCGGAGCCATTGTTCCCGGAGCCCAAGTAGCCTTGCTGAACGGTTCGACTGGGTTAACCCTGCACACGGTCACCAGCTCGGCGGGACTCTATCGGTTCCTCTCGCTCAATCCTGGAACGTATAAGGTCACCGCAAGCCAGAAGGGATTTGCGAACGTTGCGCAGGAAAATGTCACGGTCGATGTCGACCAGGTTACAGAGGTCAACATCACCTTGCGCTTGGGGGCGGCCTCGGAAACGATCACCGTCACGGAAGGAGTCGAGTTGGTTGAGAACACCAACTCAACCGTCGGCTCGCTCATCCCGGCCGAGCAGATCGACCGGGTGCCGTTGGTGTACCGCAATGTGTACGATCTGGTGCAATTGAGCGCGGGCGTAATTCCAGCCAACGGTTCGGCGAACTCGAGCGATTCGATGGCGAGCATTCAGAACATTTCGAGCGGGCGCCCGGGAGTCGATGTTTCCGCCGACACGATCAATGGCTCGATCGTGGGCTCCGCTTACTACATGCTAGACGGCAGCCCCATCGGAATTGCGGAAAATAATTCTGCGGCGATCATCCCGGCGATGAACATACCCGAGGACGGGGTTCAAGAGGTGCGCGTGGAGACCCAGAATACGCCCGCCTCATACCAGAGCGGCGCCGCGGGCGTCATCAGCGTCGTGAGCAAGTCCGGCACCAATAAGTTTCATGGCGACGTTTTTGGAGTGTTCCGTCCCAACGTTTTGGCCTCGAACGACTATTTCAATAAGCAAAGTCAGCTCAGCCTCGGCCAAAACAACACACCTCCTTCCTTCCACCGTTATCAGGAGGGCGCCGCCATCGGGGGACCGATCAAGCGCGATAAGCTTTTCTTCTTCGCGGATTACGAGCACACCCAGCAGGTGGAGTTCGAGGGTATAAACGCGTTTACCGTCCCCACGAGTGCGGAAAGAACTGGCGACTTTTCGGCCATGGGCTTTCCCATCTACGATCCGACACAAGCCGATGTCGCTTGCCCGGCCGGCCTGTGCCGGCAGCAGTTTCCGGGGAACGTAATCCCGAACCCGAATCCCATCGGCTTGCTGTTTCTGGCGAACATGCCTCACTGCAATTTCCCTAGCCCCAGCACTTGCGATTCAGCGACCTCTGACGTCCTCGATAATTTCCAACTGCCGGGTCTGGATCCGTTCAAGGCACACCGGTTCGATGTGCGTGTCGATTGGAACGCGAGCGAGAAGCAGCGCATTTTCACCCGATTCTCCTATGACAAGCTGACCTTCTCCACGGCCAACGTTTTCCCTGCCCCCGGGTGGGATCCCAACTATGCTCAGAACACCACCAACGCACGCAACGTTATCGTGGCAGACGACCTGACGCTTAATTCCTCGACCGTCGTCAATCTGCGATATTCCTTTACGCGGCATCATGAGAATCAAGGAAATCCCGCGTACAGCAACACGGATCTTACCAATCTCGGCTCAGTCAACGGCACCACGGTTGGCTTTCCCTCCACGTTGGCCCAGCAGGTGGTCTTCAAGCAGCTTCCCGTCATGATTTTCAACGACTACACCCCGCCGAGCGGAATCGACGGAGTGGGCGGCAGCGCTAACTACAATGTGTTTCTCTATGCCAGCGAAAACAGCGATGCTAATGTCACTATCAATAAGGTCTGGGGCAAGCACGAGCTGGCAACTGGCTTCGAATGGATGAGGCGCTTTCTCAACGTTGGCCAGCCACCGGCGCCCGCGGGTGTGTACGGTTTCGACATCTCCGCAACGGATCAACAAACCACGCCCACGTCGGCGTCGGGCCTTCCGGTAGGCGGCAGCGATTTTGCCTCGATTCTTGCAGGCATGGGCATGTCGCCGGGAGCCGAAGCCACTCTCGGCTACCCAGGGAATTTCAGCAAAGACGTCTTCCTGGCCGAGTCCAACCCGTACTATGCGACCTTCATCGAGGACACATACCACGCCTCGAAGACACTGACCATCACCGCCGGCCTGCGCTGGGACATCTTCGGAGGGCGCAATGAGCGCCACAACCGCCAGGAATATTTCAATCCCACTGTCAGCAACACCTTGAACGGCGTCTCGTATACCGGTGCTGAAGTCTACGTCAACGGTAGCAATCGCTCGCCATTCACCACGAATCTGCACAACTTCGGACCTCGTCTGGCTTTCGCGTGGCAGCCGATTCCGCATTTCGTCGTGCGGGGCGGGGCAGGGTTCTACTATGGTCCCAGCACGCACAACGTCTCTAACGCCATCAACGCGGATGGCTTCTCGTCCGGGAGTCCATGGAACGGCACCTGCTTTAATACAGACGGCAGTGGCAATTCGATCTTTGGATTGGCCTCTGGGTCATGTCCGGCGCCAACTGCAGGTGTTTACAATGGGGACTATTCTCTAAGTAATCCCTTCCCTGGCGCGCCCGGTACACCCGGGGGAATTATCCCCGTTCTTACCTCGCCACCGACGGGTCTCGCGAATAATCTCGGCATTACCTTGAACACTGCGCTCCACACCCAGCGCACCCCTACCATCTACAACTACAATTTCGCCCTGGAGTACGAACTGCCGCATCAGGTAGTGGTGACCGCTGGTTACGTCGGCAGCCGCGGACTTTTCTTGCCCTTTAGCAACGTCGACCTGAACCAGCTTGATCTGGCGACGATCGCAAAGTATGGAACCTCGCTGTGTCTGCTCCCTGATCCGAGCTGCATGGTGCCAAACGTTGGGCCGGTGAGCCTGAACGGGAACTTCAGCGGACCGGTTCCCCAATGGGCAGTCCTCCAGCCCTTCCCGCAATTCGGTAACGGCGGCTACGGCACCGGGAACGGCATCCTGGCGTGGGGCTACCCCGCAGGCGATTCGGAATATAGTTCCTTGCAAGCCAAGGTGCAGAAGAGATTGACGAACCATTTCACCACGCTTACCACTTTTACCTGGGGAAAGATCATGACCGACGACGGGTATCCTCCACTGGGCTTCGTCGGCTTTCACAACCCGGGCGGACCTCAGGACTGGAGGAATCTGAAGTACGAGCATTCCATCAGCGCTCAGGACGTCAAGTATCAGTTCACGGGGCAGGTTTCCTACGACTTGCCGGTTGGCAAGGGGCAACGTGTGAATCTGAATGGTGCCGCGGATAAACTTGCGGGTGGCTGGACCATCAATGCGATTACCTATCTGGGCACGGGTGTTCCCATCCCAGCGCCGTCGTCCGGGGCGGGTCCTGGGTACTTCAATCAACGAGCGGATCTGGTCTGCAATCCGGCGAAGGGTATTCATCGCACGCCTGCGAACTGGGTCAATAACAACTGCTTCGCGATTCCCGGCACGGAGAACGGGGGCGCGGCGAATTTTCTCATTCCCGGTAACGCACCGGCCTATCTTGCCAACGTTCGCACGCGGGGAGGGCGGGATCTGGATCTCTCTGTTTACAAGACTCTCGCCCTAGGGGAAAACAAGAACCTTCGGTTCGACGTTTCCACGTACAACGTGGTGAACCGGGCACAATATGGAATGCCACCGATGGTGGACCTGACGTCTAGCGGAAACCAGCCCTTCGGCGGGATCACGACCAACGTCAACACCCCGCGCCAGTTTCAGTTCGGGGCACGGTTTAGTTTCTGACGATTGCGCGCAGGAAGCGGTTTGCCAGTTGGTCGCCAAGCGGGCGTTGAACGGACCTGTGCTCCGCGCGTTACACGCGGCTGCGCGTGGAATCCCGCACGGCCAGCTCCGGGGCTAGTTTGCGGTGAACCGCCGGGAGGTCGCGCTTTTCCAGCACGGCGTTGATTCCTTCCAGGACGATGCTGGCTGCCATCGCGCCCATCGCTGCCATGGGCTGCCGAACCGAGGTGAGAGAAGGGGTACAGAGACTCGACGCCGCAACGTCGTCAAAGCCGATCACCGAGCACTGCTCCGGCACTCGTAGTCCAGCCCGTGTGAGCGCGCGGATCGCTCCAAACGCAGTCATATCGTCGAACGCCATCAGCGCCGTGAAGGGACGCTTGGTTTCAAGCATGTCCTCGGTTAGTTTGTAGCCGGTCTCAAAACTGGAAGTCGGGTCGCGCGACTCGGGAAGATCCACAATTAGATGTGGGTCCAACTCCAGGCCCCGGGCTTTCGCGAATGAGCGGACACCTTTCCAGCGGGGAGCGCTGTCGGTCAAAGTCTTGGGCCCTCGGATGAAGGCAATCTTTCGATGTCCGAGGGCGTACAAGTGCTCCACGGCCATGTAGGCGCCGAGTTCGTTATCGACGATGACGGAGCTGATCGAATCGTTCTTCAGTTCCAGGCCTATCATCGCTGTCGGAATATTGCTCTTTTCCAGATCGCCGAGAACGTCGATGTTCACGAACAGCCAGTTGGCCACGACTATGAGCGCTTCCACGCGCCGGTCCAGCAGCATCTCCAGATACCGCTCGAAGCGAGCGCGCTCGTTTTGAACGTCGGTCAGGATGGGCAGATAGGATGCCTGGTAGAGCGAGTTCTCGATGCCGCGCAACACGAGCGTGCAAAAGGGGTCTGTCATGTCGAATACCATCACGCCGATGGTGTGACTGCGACGGCTGCGCAGAGAGCGGGCAAACAGATTCGGGCGGTACCCCAGCTTTTTGGCGGCGCCTTCAATGCGCTTCTTGGTGGCGATGGGAATGTAACGAGCCAGAGGTGCGTTATTGAGCACAATGGAGACAGTGGTAGCAGAAAATCCACTCTCCTTCGCCACATCGCGGATTGTCACCATAGCGGGAGCCGTCTAAGCGTTCCTATCATACTCGCCCGTTCTCGCTTTCTTGCTACATTGGGCGAGGCGTGGCGCGGAACGCATCAGCGTTTTCCCTCGACTGCGATTGGATTGCTTGCCGCCGCTACATTCCATCCATCGACAGCCAGCACCAGTCCGTCGGTATTGCTTGTGTCGGACTCAAAGCGGGCGCTGAATTCGCGTCTTTCTCCGGGCATCAAGGAGACATAGTTGTCGTCCCAGAAGATTGGCACAACATCCTCGCCACTGTTTTCCTTGGCCACCCGCAGATGAACCATGAAAGCGAGACTGGAGCTAGGATTTTCGACAGAGCCATGCACCACTACTTCCTTCCCTTGCTGCGAGAGCGAGCCGTGCACCGTCAGTGTTACCGGCGGCAACGTATTTAAACCGCTCATGTCGGCATATGCGCTTTGTGGCGTGTAGACCTCCTCGAACTTCCTTGCCCAAGCAAGCTTATCGGGTTTGGTCGAGAGCCAGTAAAAATTGTCGCTCACCAGCTTGCCGGATGCATCGCGCAGTTCAAGTTTCAGAAAATAAGTCGTAGAAATGCCGTTCACTCTCGGGAGCCTTAAGGCTCGGACGCTACTGTCCGCAGGGAGATCGAGTGTTACCTCCTGCCGCGCCTTTGTTTCTGCTTTTATGTCGTAGATCGTTGCCCTGACACTCGCCCCTGCGAATGCGTGGTCATAGCCATTCACGACAGCGACTGAATCATCGTCATAGGAATATTGAACGTGCAGCAACTCGCAGGCTTTCTTCGATCCGAAATAGGCGCCGCCCGGAACAAGGTAGTAATCGTATAAGTTCCAGATGATCGACGGCCAAGCATTATTCAGCATCCACTGAATCACGCCGGTCGATTCATACTTATTGCGGCCATAGGCCTCGAACATGGCGCGCTGCGCCTCATAGTTCATGGCTTCCGACTTGCGAAGAAAGTCTTCCAGGTTAGCGGCTTTGCCGTAACGCTGTTCCATGCCATTCACAAACCTGTCGATGGTGGTAAAGCGTTCCAGTCCGGCGTGGTAATTCCAGTAATCGTCAACCGGCCAAAGGTGATCGGCCGGTATGAATTTCTTTAGGCTCTGCAAGGTTGGAATCACCGGACCAGGACTGGTCTCGGTATTGAATCCGTACGCCCCTCCGGCTTTTTTGTCAGTGAGCCAGTAATTCGGCGGCTCGTAGTCGTAGGGGCCCGTCATCTTTACTCCGGAACCTCCGGTCACTTTAGTGCGCTGGGAGTTCGCTGAGGAGACGGTGGGGTTAGGCCATCTCGCATCCTTCAAAACCTGCAAATAGTGAGTTTCTATTTTGGTTGGCGGGGCATTATCGCTGCCGTAAAGCCAGACGAACACGCTGGGGTGGTTCCGCAGACGCACGGCCTGGTCGGAAAGCGAAGCGGCAGCGATCTTGGTAGTTTCCGGCGTCCATTCCTTCCACTTCTCCCAAAAGTCGCAACAGGTCCATCCCGGCATGATCAGAACGCCCTGGCGATCGGCCATGTCGAAGAACTCATCCCGCTCCATCCGACCTTCGAGGCGGATCGCGTTCAGGTTCATGCCGCGCATGTAGTCCATCGCGGTCTCTGCGCGTTCGTGCGACCAGCGCAGCAGCATATCCGGCGCCCACGCCGCTCCCCGGATGAGCAGATTGCGGCCATTGATCGTGAACAGCCGGTAGCCTTTTTCCGTCAGCCGTGAAGTCACTTCGCGGATGCCAAACTGAACGCTCGCCGAATCTGAGACTTGTCCGCCCGTTTCGACCTGCAGCTTCGCCGTGTACATTTCGGGCGCGCCCATCTGATACGGCCACCACATGCGGGGATGAGCGAGACGCAATTGAGGATATTGATCGGGCGCGAAGACGACGGTCTTCGATTCCGACGCAGCTAATTCGACTTTCTGGCTTACCTGTATCCCCTCAATCTCGGCGTGGACGATGGTCGAGTTCGGATGGGCCGCCGCATTGTGCAAATCGGCGGTGATGGTAAGAGATGCGGCAGTGTAGCCTGCTTCGAGCTTGGATTCCACAAACGGATAGCGCAAAGCCACTTCGCCACTCGTCGTCAGATAGACGTCTTTCCACAGCCCCATGTTTTTGTCAGGCGGAGTTGGGTTCCAATCAACCCAGGTCATCGCTAGGTCGGTCTTGTCGGGTGCAAAGACTTCCACCGCCAAAGCGTTGGGTTTCCCGGCTGTGAGATGCTTGCTGACTTCAAAGTCGAACACGCGCATCATGCCGGCAATGTCGTGAGCGTCGCCAATCTTGACGCCGTTCAGCCATACATTCGCGCGGTAATTGATTCCATCAAAATGCAGCCAGGTCGTTGGCTGATTCGCTTCCTCAGGGCGGCTGAACTCAGTCCGGAACCACCACGAGCAAGAAAACGGGCTGTCCGCCGGCATGGACTGATTCGCGAAGAAAGACTTGGAAGAGTAGTCCATCCCCGGAAGTGATTTCAGGTTCATCCCGAAATAGGGGTCAGGATAAGTGCCATCGGCGACCAGCGCCGCAACGGCCGTTGTCGGCACGCGGCTTTTGTGCCAGCCATCCGCGCGAAAACCAACGGCAGAAATCTCTCGCCCGCCAGCCTTAACTTCGCACGAGGGCAGAATTTGCCAATTCTCCGTGAGGAGTATTTTCGTGGACTGACCGTCGGCCACGGTGCCGGCCCACATACAATGGACGGTGAGGAACAGAGCGGCTGAAGCCAGCAACTGAAATCGCAGCTTGGTGAACGACAAAGATGCAGTGCACATTTGAACATTCGGCAAGGTAGTACCTCCTCCTCGCGGTGTCCGCCGCGCGCCGTGCTCAGACTTTCTCGTTAAGCTCAGTCCTCGCTGGGCGAGGGCCTTTATTCGGTGGTCGTGATTTTCGGAATGCGGGCAAACCGGCCCGCCTCGAAACCAGCGGTTGCCGCCAGGGCCAAAGTCATCATTTGAACCGGAAGAACTTCCAGCATTGGGCTCACGCTGGCAGGCGTGAGGGGAAGATTCCACGGCCCCGGACCGATGTCCTGAGTAATCCAGGCGGTCCTGCCTCCGGCATCGCGAATGTCCTCCCGCAGCCTGGCCTGCAGCCCTCGTGTTACTTCTGCGCCGGCGAAGACTACCGCGAAGGTCTCGCCGCTTACCATTTCCAGGGGACCGTGGCGGAAAGCTGCGCCGCTCATACCTTCCGCGTACAGGCGGACAGATTCCTTGACGATCAGCGCGCCCTCGCCCGCCGCCGCCAGGGAACCTCCGCGCCCAAGCAGAAAAATGTGGCGGACTTGCTCCAATTCCCGGGCCATCTCAAACACGTGGTCTTTCCATCCGTGCAAATAAAACGCCGCTGCAGGGAGGACTTGCGCCAGTTCGTCTCGTGTCTGGCTCACATCGCTCCCGCACAGGAATCCCCCGAGAAGGTGCAACGCCATCAGGACTGTCAAATAGGTTTTGCAGGAGACGGAAGATTCCTCTCCGGCCTTCGTGAGGATCAAGGCATTGGCGCTGTGCGCGAGGAGGCTATCAGCCGTATTCGTCACGCCCACGATGGTTGCCCGACCACGGTTTTGTTCGATCAGGCGGACCACTTCCGCGCTCTGTCCGGACTGCGAAACTGCAATTATCAGGGTCTGCGGCTCAAACCAGCTTGGCAGCGAGTGGACCAACTCGGAAGTCTCCACGGCAAGGGCAGTATAGGCGCAGGTGTTGAGGCGTAAGAACAGGGGATGAAGAGCATGAAATGACGCTCCCATCCCCGTGAGAAGCACGCGTCTGATCTTGCCGCTCCGCAACGGGGCAGCGAGAGTGGCTAGCTTTGGAGAGATTTCCAATTGCTCCAGAGTTGCCGCCAAGGCGCGGGGCTGGTCCAGTATGTCGCGCAGATACGGACCCTCAATGATTTGAAACGCGCTAGTGGCCAACTTCACCCCCACCACGTTCAAAGTGATGCTGCCAAACCTGCGCCGCTCCGATCAAGCCGGCATCGGCTCCCAGGGAGGCCAAGGAAATTTCCACTCTGTCGACAGGAACGAGTCGGCAATTCTGCCGGATCACCTCACGCGTGCGGTCCAGGAAAAGGTGCGCACTCTTCATCACGCTGCCTCCGAGCACGATCATTTCCGGCGCGAACAGGGTGATGAGGTTCGCCAAGCCGAGTCCCAGAAAATGCGCCTCGCGTTCCACCGCGCGCTGCGCCCACGCGTCGGAATCTTGCGCTCGCGCGCAGATTTCCCGGGCACTGAGATTGCGGTTATCGTAAGCCGCAGGGGCGTTCTCGCGCAGCCATGCCACCATGGCGGGGCCGGCCGCGAGGCTTTCCCAGCAGCCGCGCACACCGCAAGAACAGGGCGGACCGGAAGCGTCGAGGATGTGGTGGCCAATCTCCGGATGGCAGCCGTCGATACCGCGATACACGTTGCCGTCCAGAATCACGCTCACTCCAATGCCCGTGCCTACGGTCACATAGAGAAAGCGGGCCTTTTTCTTTCCCGCCCCCCAGCAGAGTTCACCAAGGGCGGCCGCATCCGCGTCGTTTTCCAGTGCGACCGGGACACCAAATTTCCGCGCCAGGACCTCGAGCGGGTTGCCGCCCTGCCATCCAACCAGATTGTTCACGTTGCCCAACGTGCCTGTGACCCTGTCTACTGGACCCGCGCAACCAACCCCGATCCCGCCCAGATTAACTTCGGCCTGCTGCGCGCACTGCGCAAGCAGCGCCACTACGCGCTGCATAGCGTGATCGAAGCCGCGGGGCACGTCCGTAGGACATTCTTTCTTCGCCAGAAGCTGGCCGTTATTATCGACCACTCCTACGGCAATCTTTGTACCCCCGATATCCACCCCGGCGATCATGTCCATCACATTCTCGAATCAGTTTATATTAAAATGTTTTATTAAAACGAATGAATATTGATACATTTTCGATTTCTTGTCAAGTGACATGGCTATTGTCTCCCTGGCCGTGGAGACAATTTCGACTACTCTCTTTGACCCCCTCTTGGCGGCCTCACGCCAAAAGAGAGGCACAATTTGAGGCACAGTTCCTTCGGGAGTATGTAAACTGCTGAGAGGAATGGGCAGGTTAGTGATTCTCAATTTCAAATCCGGGTTCGATTCCGGTGACGCTACCAAACTTTCCTAGGCCCGGGAAGCAGGCGGGACAAGCTCATGACATTCCAAACCAATACTTTGACCGAGACGAAGGCAACCGCCACGACCGAGACAACTGGCGTAGCGCGGGTTCTCCCCAACTACATTGGCGGACGATGGGTTCCGGCGCAGGCTTCCGGTTTGGTGGACGTGACGAACCCCGCTAACGGCGAGGTGCTGGCGCACGTTCCGCTCTCCGGCGCTACTGAAGTGGAATCTGCTGCGGCTGCTGCCAATGCCGCGCTACCGGATTGGCGATCTCGATCTGTTGGGGAACGCACCGAGTTCCTCTACGCGCTGCGCGAGACATTTCGGCAGCGGATCGACGAAATGGCCGCGTCGATCACACGCGAAGGCGGCAAGGTGCTCTCCGATGCGCGCGCCGAGATCACGCGCTCGATCGAAGTACTCGAAGTGGCTTGCGCATCTCCCATGACGATGCAGGGGCGCGTCCTGGAAGGCGTGGCGCGCGGCATCAACACAGAGACGTTTCGCCAGCCGGTCGGAGTCTGCGCGGCTATCACGCCCTTCAACTTTCCCGCCATGGTGCCGATGTGGTTCCTGCCCTTTGCCATTGTTTGCGGCAACACGTTTGTGCTGAAACCGTCGGAGCAGGTTCCGCTCACGTCGGAGCTGATCTGCCATATGCTCGAAGAGATCGGTTTGCCGAGCGGCGTCGTCAACCTGGTGCACGGTGCGCATGATGTGGTGAATGCGATTCTCGATAGTCCGGGAATCAATGCTGTTTCCTTTGTCGGATCGGTCAATACGGCCAAGTACATTTATCGGCGCGCTGCGGAGAAGGGAAAGCGCGTGCAGGCCCTGGGCGGTGCAAAAAACTATATGGTCGTAATGCCGGACGCGGTTGTGGATAAAACCGTGTCAAACGTTCTGGGCAGTGCATTCGGCAACGCTGGCCAGCGCTGCATGGCGGGATCGGTGCTCGTCACGGTTGGCTCTGCGCAGACGGCGATCATGGTCAAATTAAAAGAAGAAGCGGAGAAAATGATTGCCGGCGATGGTCGAGATCCGAAGACCAGCCTTGGCCCGGTGATTTCGCGCGCAGCCTGCGAGCGCATTCACGAAGCCATCGAAACCGGGATCAAAGAAGGGGCAGAATTGCTGGTGGACGGCCGCCGTCCCAAGGGAGTTCCGGCAGGCGGCAATTTTGTCGGCCCCACGATTCTCAACCACGTAAAACCGGGCATGCGCGTCGCGCAGGAGGAAATTTTTGGCCCCGTGCTCTCTGTCATCCACGTCAACTCGCTGGACGAGGCCATCGCTCTGGTGAACAGCGATCCGCGCGGTAACGGCACTTCTATCTTTACCGAAAATGGAGCAGCGGTGCGCGAGTACAGCCGGCGGGTTGAAGTCGGCATGGTCGGAGTCAACATCGGTGTTGCCGCTTCGCCCGCTTATTTTCCATTTTCCGGCTGGAAAGATTCGTTCTTCGGAGACCTGCATGTGCATGGCTGGGATGCGGTCGAGTTCTTCACGCGCAAGAAAACGGTCACGTCCCGCTATTTCTCGTCTGGAACGACGGGCAAGTTTTTTACCGAGCAGGGCGACAAACACTAACTGGCCGATCGACTGGCGCACATAAACTTCCAGGCGCTCGAAACGATATTGGTCAGATCGCGCTGCGCGGTCCACCCCAAAACTTGCTGAGCTTTGCTCGCGTCGGCGACAAGAGTTGGCGGATCGCCGGGGCGGCGAGGACCCATTTTTCGCCGGACGGGCTGGCCGGTCGCTTTTTCGGCTGCCTGAATTACTTCGAGAACCGAGTTGCCGCGGCCGGTACCGAGGTTCACCGCTAATGACTCGTCGCCTTTTTCCAGATGCTGTAGGGCGCGGACGTGGGCGTCGGCGAGGTCGTTGACGTGGATGTAATCGCGGAGGCAGGTACCATCGGGCGTGGGGTAATCGTCGCCGAAGACCTGAAGTTCGGGGCCGGTTGCCGTCGAGGCTAAGAGGGCGAGTGGGATCAAATGCGTTTCGGGGTCGTGGAGTTCGCCGATTTCTCCGCTGTCGTCGGCTCCGGCGGCGTTGAAGTAGCGGAGGCGGGCGGAGCGCAGGCCGTAGGCGCGGTCATAGGCTTCGAGCGCGTTTTCGAAGAATAATTTTGAGGCGCCGTAGGGGTTGACTGGCTCGCGCGGCGTCTGCTCAGTGATGGGAATGCGCTCGGGAATTCCGTAGACGGCGCAGGTCGAGGAAAAAACAAAATGGCGCACACCGGCATCGACGCAGGCGTTGAGCAGGGTGAGGGCATCGGCGACATTGTTCCGGAAATATTTGCGCGGGTTGGTAACGGATTCTCCGACGTAGGCGTGAGCGGCGAAGTGCATGACCGCGTCCACACGAGAGAGGACACGGTGGAGTTTCGACTGATCGCCGATATCGCCTTCGACGAGTTCAAAGCCCTGGGCGAGACGACGGAAGCCAGTGGAGAGATTGTCGTAGATGATGACGTTGTAGCGTGCCCGCCGCAACGCACGAGCGGCGTGACTGCCGATGTAACCTGCGCCTCCTACTACGAGAACAGCCAATGGAATACCTCACTAAGAGATTGGAACCCCAGCACAATCGCGAACTCACGATGACTGGACAAATCAGTTTAGCTTAGCGAGCGGCAGCTTTCGCGGAGGCCGCCGCGGGCGCGGTAATCGAAATCGAATCGGGCTGGGTCCAGATGGCCTTTCCTTTTTCAAGTTGCAGGCGGTTCATCGTGACTCTCAACTGGCGCTGGTCCACTTCGAGCAGCAGGTAATGGTAATTGACATCATTGCTCTGGTAGGGATCTCCAGGTGCGCGGCGAACCGGATAGGCATGCGCCCCGCCGCCGCCGGAAACGAAATAGGTCACGCCGCCATGCTCGTGACGTTCGTAGTTATGCACGTGTCCTGAAAAGACCACGAAACGAGCGCGGCCGTGGGCCTGCCGCTCTTCGAGCAGTTTGGCCAGATCCTTCTCATGCGACCGGGCCGAGTGGCCTTCGCCCCGCATGTTCATCGACGAACTGGTATACGGCGGATGATGGAGCATCACGAAGACGAAATCCACGTCCGAAGGAATTGTGTCGAGCTTGCCGGTAAGCCACTGGCCCTGAGGGCCTGAAACTTCAGTGACGGAGCTGTCGAGAATCAGAAAAAGCGCATTCGCGGCGCGCACGGAATAATACCGGCTGTTCTTTAGGCCCGGGAAGCGCGCGAAGTAATTGGCCAGGTCGGTCTTCTCGTCGCCATGAAATTCATGATTGCCGAGCGCCGGGAAAACAGGAATGTGCTTCTCGCGCCAGATGCTGGTTTCGGTGTCGAACGTCTTCCAGTCGTTTTCATCGTAACCGTTGTAGACGATGTCGCCGGTGAAGCAAATGAAGGCCGGGTTTGCGTCGGCAATGGCGTGGACGAGTGCGACGCGAACGGCGGGGTTGGCGGCGTCGGTGTCGGTGGGATTGTGGAAGCGAGTGTCTCCATAGGCAACAAAGCGAAAGGGGAGGGCGACATTGAGGCTCAAGTCGGCGGGGGCGGCGTTCACAGGGCCTGGAGCTGCAGTCTGGGCCGCAAAGTTTCCGGCGCAACCTGCAAATGCAATCAGGCAAAATGCAGTGGAGATGACCAACAGCAACGTGGATCGGAATCGAGGAGATTGAAGGGTCACGAAACCAGCCTGGAGACTAGGGTCTGGTGTCATTCTCCCACAATCATCGCGAACATTTCTCACGCGAAATCGGTGGCGCTTGTGAGAGCGCGGCGAAAACCCGAATCACTCGGCGGCGGGCTTTGTCAGTCGCAGCGAATTCACGACGACGGACACACTAGAAAGCAACATCGCTCCCGCGGCGAGAATGGGATTGAGGATGCCGGTGATGGCCAGGGCAATACCGATCGCGTTGTAGAAGAACGCCCAGAAAAGATTCTGCCGCACAATGCGAATTGTCTTCGACGCCAGGGCGAAGGTTTCCGGGATTTTGGCGAGAGAACTCTTCATCAGCACGACCGCCGCGGCCTTCATGGCGATATTGGCGCCGGAGCCCATGGCGATCCCGAGATCGGCTTGGGCCAGCGCCGGCGCGTCGTTGATGCCGTCGCCGACCATGGCCACAAGCGAGCCGGCGTCTTGCAGGCTCTTTACGAAACTGGCTTTTTCATCCGGTAGCACTTCAGCGCGGCTGTGGTCCGCGCCCACCGAGGACGCCACCCACTGTACGGTTGCCGTCGAGTCTCCGGAAACCAGGTAGACCGAAATGTTTTTCCGCTTCAAATGCGCCACCAATTCGCGCGCACCATCGCGAATACGATCCCCGAAAGCGGCCGCCCCGTGGAGTTCGCCGTCCCATCCGAAAAAGGCCACCGTCTTGCCTTCGGTCTCCCAGCCATGCACTTGTTTCTCAAGATCGGGAGCAACCGAGGTCTCTCCTGCCTTTAGCAAGCGGCGGCTTCCAATGAAGGTGCGGCGCCCGCGGACGACGCCCGTGATGCCGAATCCTTTCATGATCTCGATCGCAGATGCATCAGTGAGGCTGGCGCCCTCCGATTTCGCGAATGCTACAAAGGCGCGTCCTAGTGGATGCTCGGAATACTGCTCGAGCGAGGCGAGCAGCGAGAGCGCTTCGAGCCTCGCTTCGGCAAAAGCGAAGGACTCGAATTCGCGCTTCAGAACTTTGTTTTCGAATTCAGTTCCACCCGCATTCACCAGCACAGGCCGCAGGCATTCGTGTTTGCACAGTGCGAGATCGAGCAGCGAGAAAGTTCCCTCCGTTATGGTGCCGGTTTTATCGAGCACGACCGCATCCACTCGGCGAAGAGCTTCCAGTACCTGGCTATCGCGAAAGAGAATGCCGCGGCGGGAGGCCGAACCCATGGCGGCGGTAATCGCAAGCGGCGTCGCCAGACCGAGAGCGCACGGGCACGCGATCACGAGCACAGTAATGGCGCGCATAAGTGACGTCGCAAGACTGGCCGCTCCCAGCAGCCAGAGCGACAGGAAGGTCAACACAGCTACACACACAACCGAGGGAACGAACACTCGCGCAACGCGGTCGACGGTCTTTTCGAGCGGGCAACGGCGGGTGAGGGCATCCTCAACCATGGCCACCATCCGCGCCAGAGTTGAGTCGGTTGCGGTGCGCAGGGCGCGAATCTGCAGAACGCCATCCAGATTAATGCTTCCGGCCGCTACGCGATCTCCCGGTTGTTTGCTGACGGGGACAGACTCGCCGGTCAGGAGGGATTCATCGGTGTGCGATTCACCGGCGGCAATGACGCCGTCGGCGGCAATGTGCTCGCCAGCCTTCGTCACAAATGATTGCCCGGGCTCGAGCGCATCGATCGCGGCAAAGCGCTCCTGACCATTGGCGAGCAGCCGGACTTTATTCGGCATCCAGCGGTGCAAATGGGTGATCCAGCGCGAGGCGCGATCTTTCGCATTGCGCTCGATCATCTTGCCGGCCAGCACGAGCGTGACGATGACGCAGGCGGTATCGAAATAGATGTGAGAGTCGCCGCGGAAGGCCTGCACGATGCTGAAGAAGTATGCGGTGAGAATGCCCAGGCTCAGCAAGGCTTCGGAGCGGATGGTGCGGTTGCGCAGGCCGTGCCATGCCAGGCGGAGGATGGGATATCCGCTGTAGAAGACGACTGGCGTTGCAAGAGCCCACACGAAGAACGGGACGTAGCGGCGAATGCTGTCGGCAATGTGTTCGAAAAGGCTGATGTAGAACGTCATGCTCAGGTACATGACGTTCATCCACAGGAATCCCGCCACCCCGAGACGAAGCAGCATGTCGCGCCGTTCGGTGTCGTTCGATTCCTCATCGGCGCGGAACTCGCGTGCCTCATAGCCGAGGCTCTGGATCCGCTCCGTGATCCGGGACGGCGGAATATGTTGCGGGCGATATCTGATTTTGACAAGATCGGTGGCGAAGGAAGCTTCGACTCCCACCACGCCGGGAAGCTTGGCGAGCGCGTATTCGATCAGCCACGCACACGATGTGCACCACATGCCGCGGACGTGGAGAAGCAGTTCCTCGGAGGGGGTGTCGTCTTGGCTGATTCCACCGGCAGGCGCTGACGGCGATGGCGTCTCGGGCTGTGAAATGAGACCGAGCTCCAGGCTGCGCTTGAAGAGTTCAGTCTCGCGGAAATCCTGACCTTCCCCGCCACTTTCCGAGAGGATCAGGTAGACGTTCATGCAGCCCAGGCAGCAGAAGAATCGTTCATGCTCGCGGATTTGCTGCACGTACGGACGCCGGCCGCAGGCCAGCCCGCAGAGGTCACAGCTCCGCCCCTGAGCCTGTTGAACGTCAGTGCGCGGCATGATCGTGAGCCGGTTCCGACGCGACGGGCTTGCCGTTCTGGTCGAGCATCACGGGGTTCGTGCGCTTCGTGACCACGTAGATGAAAATCAGAATTCCGATGAAAAACGCAAAAACGAAACCAAGAAAATACGTGAGAAACGCCGGTTTCTTCTTGGCTGGAAGATTAGATGTCATTGCGATTGCGCTCATGTTTTCAACTCCGTTCGGCGGGGTGCGGGATCTCCGTCCCGTTTCGCCCGGAAGGTTTGGAATGTGGGCCGGCAGCGCCGGCCCCTTCCTTGGTAAATAACTCGGAATCCCGAAATTAGTAGTTCGGAATGCCGAGCGCGGCGTTCAAGATCGTGCGGTGGCGAACTTCATCCACCAGCACGTTCGCGCCAAAGTTCAGCACTGCCTTGGTTAAGATGTTCGACGCCAGCGTGCCATAGGCAAGCACGGCGCCGTTCTCCCGGTCGCGAGCCAGGCGAAGGATGTCCTTTTCGCTGTGCAAGCTTCCGAAGTTATATTTCTTTTCCGGCCCTTTGGGTTCCACGCCGAACGACTTGAGCACACCGCTGAGTCCGTCGCGGTGATACTTGTGATCGCTCTGGAACGCAACCGCGGCAGCGAGCACGCCCGGTGACAGCAGCTTGCTCTCCGCTCCCGCCTGGTAAGCGGCAACTGCTTCGTTTTCCAAATAGAGAGCCGCCGACATAATGCCCAGGTCGCCTTCCTTCGATTGCGCGTATAGCTGCTTGGTGTTCCCCGTCAGCAAGAACAGGATTGCTCCCGCGCTTGCCGTGCTGGCCAGACGGAGCCATTCCCGACGCACGTTTTTCTCTTCGAGAACGAGCTCCACTAAGTTCACTTCCGGTTTTTCTGCCATCATGAACTTTCCTCCTTCCGCCTTCAATATTTCAGCCGCTCGGTCACATTCATGCCGAGCAGCTGTTTGAAGACGGTGTTGTGGCGCACTTCGTCCTCAAGGATGGGAACCGCGGCGTTCAAAATGTCGCGGTTTTCGAGTTTGCCGGCATTGGCCAAATAGGCGCCCATGGCGCCGTCTTCCAGGCTTTGGGCCAGTTTGACGATGTCCGTTGCCGAGGTGATCGTGCCGAAGTCGTAATTTGGCTTGGGCGCGACGGGTGCGCCTCCGTAACGCTTGATGAATTTCGTCAGCGCGTCGCGGTGACGTTTGTGATCGTTTTGAAAACTGACGGCCAGCTTGAGCTGATCCGCGTTGAGCAGTTTGCTCTTGGCGCCCGCGTCGTAAGCGGCAATGGCCTGGTGCTCCAGTCCCAATGCCACGTTCAGAATCGCGAGATCGCCGGCATAGCGGGCTTCTTTGGCCGCAGCGGGCATGGCCGAAGCCATGACTCCCGCCGCCACCGAAAGCCCGCCTGCGCGCAGAAGCTGCCTTCGCGAAACCGTCTTCGGATTTGTCGTTTCATTTCTGGACATATTTCCGCCTCCGGTTTCTTACCAGTTCAAGCCCTGCTTGAATGCAAATGTGCTGAAGCCGCTGTTCTTGCCTTCCACAAAGTTATGGCGGAAGTCGGCTCCGATCGAGAGCCGGGGTGTGATGCGGATGTCGGCCCCGCCGCCGAGTTGGCCGCCAAACATGATGTTGCCCTGGCCATGCGGAACGCCGCGGGCAGCGAGTTCCGGTGAGGTCGGAGCCAGGCCGCCGATCTGCGATCCGCGCAGAAGCGCATTGAACAGCGGTCCATACGTAGTGCCCAAGCCCAGGCTCGGGTTCACGGCATTCAATGCGGCGACAGCGTCGAATGAGTTCTTGTTGTTATCGGATCCGATCCAAACGTACGTGCCCACGCCGGCCACCGCATAGGGACGGAATCTGCCCAGCTTGGTAATTGCGTACTTGAGTTCGAAGGGCGCGACGGTGAGGACCTTCGCCCGCTCTTCCACGGTTTGCGAGATCGCTGGCAGAGGACCTGCAAGGTAGTTGGTAACGCTGGGGAGCGATTCCAGCCCGGCTGCGACCAGATAGTTATTGAGCGCGGCGTTGACAAGAGCGTTTACTCCAGAAGTCGACGTCGTCGTAGTGACAGACCGCTGCAGGCCGATCATGATTTCGTACGAGAGCTTGCCACCAGGCACGTTCTTCCACGGCAAATCGATGTAACCACCCGATGCAAACCCCTTGTCCGCCTTGTAGGGGTTGGTTGCTCCGCCCACAAAGAATCCGAGCTGTGCGCCGATTTGCCCGATATCCGGCAGCAATTCGCGCGGGGCTGTGTAACCGGAAGAAACCGGCGGCGCAGACGGCGAGGGCGAGGGCGAAGGATAGGGCAGGAACCCGATGCTGGGGCCCGGCAGAACGGCGTGATTGGAAGCGACCGGCTCCATCATGTACTCCAGCCTCTCGACCAATGCATTCAGCCGGTTGATTTCCTGCTGCTGCGCGTCAATGCGGGCCTGCAGCGCGGCGGATGAAGGTGTGAGCTCTGCCGCCGGTTTGGAAACGACCGGCGCACTTGTGTTAGCGGCGAGTTGAACGGGTTCCGTCTTTTGGGCGAAAGCCGAGACGGAGGCGATTACAGCGATCACGAGCACGACTGCGCACGCGATCAGGAACATTCTTGCCTTTCTCGTTATCATTAGTTCCTCCTTAGTAATTCCCCGATCTGCGCTTGGCGGTCCGTCGGGGTCTTTCGTGAACGGCGTACGACTTGCTACTCGCGGTGGGCCCTGGGGCTCACTGCGAATCCTTGAACGGCGTAATGAACGTCTCGTCAAACGACTCACGCTCATTGCCGACGCGGCTGCTGAGGCTGAAATGATTCACGCCCGCGATCAGGCCACTTCCGGGCGCCGCCGCGATTTCGAAGTCACGTTCTAACGTCTGGCCTGGGCTGACTACCACTGCGTTTTCAAACGACGAAAAGTGAATTCCAGTCAGACCTTCAATTCCGAGGACCACCGTCTGTTGTTGGTGGCTGCGGTTGGCTGCCTTAAGTCGGAAGGTGTTGTACACCGTGCCGTCTTTATCCACCCGGTAGAGGGTGGCGCGCACGGGCGCAATCTGCACCAGCACGGAATGCCGCATGGAGAGCGCGGTGAACAGGCCGATCGCGTAGAAAAGCAACACCAGCATCAGCACCACGCGCTTGGCGTCGCGCAGTCCAATTTTCTGAAACCAGGCTTTGTCGCCAGTGCCGAGCCGCTCGCCCTGCTCGCCCCACACGTAGTGGATCAGGCCGGGCTTGCCCAGCTTCGCCAGGACTAAATTGCACGCCTCAATGCATTCGCCGCAGCCCACGCATTCGATCTGGTACGGCGAGTTGCGGATATCAATCCCCATGTGGCAGACGCGCATGCATTTCATGCACTCGATGCATTCGTGGCTGTCGTCGCGATAGTGCACCAGCAGAGTGTGGCCGTCGGTGAGCATGCCTTGCAGGTAGCCATACGGGCAGACGGTCGTGCAGAACGTCAGCCGGACAAATAGAAAGTCGATCAGCGTAAGCAGCGTGGTTGCGGCGCCCGCAATGCCGCCGGCGGTTTTGATATCGAGCGACAACAGGCGATGCAACAGGTCTCTCGGCTCAACAAAGTACGCAATGAAGACAAAAGACAAGACGACCGCCGCAGCTCCGGAGATCAGATAGAAGAGCGCTCGACTCAGCAAAGTACGTTTCGTGGCGTCGGCCTTGACATACTTATTCACCGTGCGCTGCAGTCGGCCCTCTAGCGCGATAGAAGCCTCGCTGAAAATCATCTGCGGGCAGAGATAGCCGCAGTAGACGCGTCCCCACATGACCGCCATTGCGGCCACCACGAACATCAGGAACATCATCGAAAAAAAGATGATGGAAAACTCGCTGATCAAAAGCTCGTAACCGAAGAAAAAGAAACGCTGCCGCGGAATGTCAATGCGCATCAGGTTGGTGAGCGGCAGCAGGAAGAAAATGATGACGCAGATGATGTGGACCGTCTTGCGCAGGCGGTGATAGTGAAATCCGGGATCGATGGGGGTTGGCCTGGAGGCCTTCGGCCTGGGTTGCTGTTTGTCCGCGATTACGACGAGTTCGTTGCCGGGCGCAGACCGTTCTTCACCCGAACCACGTTCAGTGGCAGGCATGGGCATGTGCTCCTGCGAGAATTCCCGGCATCGTGCCCCGCACGATCAAAAGTGCGCCCATGGCCATGACACTGACTGCGGCCAATTGCGTTCCCCAACGATTAAACTGCTTGCGAATGACCGAAGAGAAAACCCCGACCGCTAGCAGAGCTCCTGCCGTACCCGTGCCGAAAGCGGCCATGGTTGCGGCTCCCCACAGCGCCGAACCGGTGGCCAGCGCGCGCAGCAGTGCAGCGTAGATTAGTCCGCAAGGAAGAAATCCAAGCGCCAAGCCGAGCAGGAATCTTTTGCCGGCGTTGGGCGACGCAATCAGACTGCTCAAGGGACGAAGGAAACTGGATGTAACTCGGAAGAAGCTGCCGCCAAAAACCTGCACGGCAGGGAAGGCGCCAAACATGACCAGGCCCGCGATCAGCATGAGTACGCCGCCGACGATGGCGAGTGCGCTGGTTACGCCAGCCAATCGGCCGATCAGCCCAACCGTTTTCCCCGCCAATCCGGCAGCCGCGCCCAGCGCCGAGTAGGTGAGAATGCGGCCCGCGTTGTAGGCCAAGTGACCGAAGAGAAGAGAGCTGGGCGCGCGTCCCGTACCGGTCTTTAGCTGATCGAGCGCCACGCTGTAGGAGAGCACGATCGGTCCGCACATCTGCACGCAGTGCAGACTGCTGACCAGACCCAGCGTGAACACGACCCAGATTTCAATACCAGTCACTCGGCGCTCCTTGCTTGCTCCTCAGTGCGCGTCGTTTCCATCCGCGTGATAGAGAATCTTTTCGTTTCGAGTCGGCACCGTCACGCATTCGCGGTAGAACTCGAATTTCTTCATCATGATCGCGTGCGTCGGGCAGCGCGAAGCGCACATGGCGCAGCGGATGCACGTCGTCTCATCCTTCAGCATCACGCCGCCGAGGGAGTCGAGCTCGGCCTTGCTCATGCGCCGCAGGTCGTCACGACTGACTTCGAGCGACGACGAGACCATGTCGAGCCAGCGGTCTTCCTTGCACAGTTCGCTCAGCCCAACCAGCTTGATGATGTTCATTGGGCAAACATCCACGCAGCCGGTGCAGGCGATGCAGATCGAGGTATCGAAGACCGTGTTGACGTTGCAGCGGAGACAGCGCGACGCCTGCCGATGCGCTTCCTGCGTGGGATACGACTCTTCAATAATGTCGAGTGAAGCGGCCCGCTGCGTCGCGTCGATGACCGGCGGATTGCTGCGCGGCGTGCGCTCCCAGCCCTCGGCCATGGTGTAAACGGCAGGCGCCCAGTGGCTGCGCACCGCAATCTCAGTACGCGTGCCGCGCAGAAAATCGTGCATGGAGCGCGCCGCCACCTGCGCGGAAGCGATCGCGTCAATGAAAAGCCGCGGCCCGTGGGCGATATCGCCGCAGGCAAATACATCGGGCGCAGTCGTCTGGTAGGTCTCTCGGTTGACCTTGATCAGCCCGCGTTCGCTTTCGACGCCGTCCTCCGGCTTCAAGAACGAGAGATCCGACGATTGCCCGATAGCGAAAATGACCGTATCGGCGGGAATATCTTCGATGTCGTTCTCGTCGAACGAGGGATTGAATCGGCGGTTCGCATCGAATACCGCGGTGCAGCGGATCGTCCGCAGCCCCGTGACCGTGCCGTTCTGCCCGAGAATTTCCTTCGGGCCGCGAGAGCTGTGCAACTTGAGACCTTCTTCTTCGCCCTCAATGATCTCGACCTCGTCGGCCGGCATTTCCGCGCGGCTCTCCAGGCAGACAACATGCACTTCCTTATCGCTACTCATGCGCAGCGCCGAGCGGGCGACATCGTAGGCGACCTGCTCACCGCGGCCCATCTCCGAAATGGTCTCACTCATGGACGACATCTCTGGGCGAACCGCCGAGCGCGCCACGTCGTAAGCTACGTTTCCTCCGCCGATGACAACCACGCGGCGACCCAATACAAGCGGCTTGCCTTCGTTGAAGGCGCGCAGAAAATCCATGCCGTCGTAGACCATCTCGCGGTCCCCGCCGGGCAAGTTCAACTTGCGGCCCTTGGGCAGTCCGATGCCGAGGAAAATTGCTTTGTAACCCTGCCGCCGCAGGTCGGCGATAGAAAAATCGCGTCCCAACCGCATGTTGCACTTGAGATCGACGCCGAGCGCCAGAATGGCGTTGATCTCCGCCTTGACCAGTTCGCGCGGCAAGCGGAAAACGGGCACGCCAACCGTCAGCATGCCACCCGGTTCCGGGTTCGACTCGAACACAGTGACCTTGTACCCAACCTGGACGAGGTCGTGCGCGACCGTCAGCCCGGAAACGCCCGCGCCCACCACCGCGACTTTCTCATAGTCGCCCCGATTCTGCGGCAACATGCGCTGATCGCAGCCGGCATGGTGCGCGGCCGGATTTCCCGTCTCCGGCCCGAACTTATCCGTCGCGAAACGCTTCAGGGCCCGAATCGAGACGGACTCATCTACGTCGCCGCGCCGGCAGTTGACCTCGCACGGCGCGCCGCAGACGCGCCCGCAGATCGACGCGAACGGATTTGTCGCGCGCGCCATGCGGTAGGCGTCTTCGTAGCGACCCTCGGCAATCGAGGTCACGTAGCCGCAGGCATTGGTATGCACGGGGCAGGCGTGCTGGCACTTCACCATCTTGATCCAGTAATCTGCCCCTTCAATGGCTTCGAATTGATTCCACTGATTACTCATCGGCCTTAGTCTTCGTGAAATTTGCTGAAGGCGAATTTGACGGTGATGATCGCAAAGATCACAATCAGCGCCGCGACGAAATACATGAACCCGTTCGCTGTTCCAGTCACGGCGTTGAACTGCCGTACCAGCGCGCCGCGGGTGGAGTGGCTGATTTCCCCGTTCATGAAAACAATGAAATAGGCAAGGCAGCCGCATGCGACAACGATGTAAGTGGCCTTGAGGAATGCTGGTATCTCCGTGCCTTTTTTCTCCGTCATCCAGCCGTCAGCGTAGCTTTTGACGTCGTTCGAAACTTTTTGTTCCGCCATTGTTGTCTCTCCTTAACTGGCTTTTCGCGTGGTCGTCTGATCTTCGTCGTCGACGAACATCCGGTACTTGGGATCTTCGCTATGCTCTCCCCAATACCCGTGGCGGAGGGATTTCACCAGGAAGTAGATCCCTCCCACCACGAACAGAAAGAACATGAAGTACGCAAGAAAGACGCTCGGGTACACGTAGTCATGCATAGTTAGCCTCACTTCTCATAGTCGTTGTCCGGACGCCAGTTCTTACAACGCCCCAGCGTCTGGATATAGGCGACCAGCGCGTTTAACTCATCCGGATTATCGACAATCCATGGGAACGGCGGCATTACCGAGCCCGGCGTCAAATCGCGCGGGTTGCGGAAGTGCGTGCGGTGCCACTGCGTGTCGTATTTGCCGCCGACGCGCGAAAGATCCGGTCCCGTGCGCTTGGTCCCGAACATGTGCGGGGTGTCATAGACAAACTCGTCCGGAGTCGAGATCGGCGAATCCACGCCCTTCCATCCCGAACGCTTGGTGTCGGCGAGCAGGGTGCGGGTTTGCTGCGTGTGGCAGTACCAGCATCCCTCCCGGACGTAAATAGCGCGTCCTTTGAGCTGTTGCTCGTTGAGCGGAACCAGTTTTCCGGTGGGTCCTTTGGAAGGGTCGTTGTTGTCGAACGGTTGCGACCAGCTCTTATCGACCAGCGGCGGCACGACTGTGGTCAGCAGCCCTCCGATAAAGAAGAAGATGAGCGCGGCCACCACAAATCCCACAGCACTTTTGTCAGTTTTTCCTAGCATGGCATTCTCCTCGTGGCCTTATGCGTTGGCCGACGTCTTGGACCCCGCGCCCAGCACCGTGGCCCAGATGTTGTAAAGGAAAGTGGTGATCCCCAGGAACATCAGAATCCCGGAGAAGAAGCGGACGGTCCAAACTGGCTTCAGCGCTTTCACCGTATCAATGAACGGAATGGCCGGGTTGTTCCACTGCCAGCCCTGCCAGAATCCACCCAGCCAAAGCGTGACGAAAAAGCCCAGCCCGCCGATCATGAAGAACCAGAAACTCCAGTTGGCCAGCGCGGCCGAATGCAGTTCGGTACGGAACAGCCGAGGAATCGTATAGAAGGTACCCGCAATGGCGAAGAAGGAAAACGCTCCCAGTACCGCCATGTGCGCGTGCCCGGGAATCCAGTCGGTCTTCGAAACGATCGCATTCACCGAGCGCAGGCTGTGCATCGGTCCCTGGAAACAAGTCAGGAGGTAGAACACAACGCCCGACATCAGGAACTTGAGTGGCACATTGTCGCCTAACTGGTACCACTGTCCCTTCATGGTGGCGAAGAAGTTGTAAACCACGGTCCATACCGGGATCAGCAGCATAAGAGAGAACGTGATGGCGATGGTCTGTAGCCACTGCGAAATCGGCCCGTGCAGCATGTGGTGGGCGCCCGTCCAAACGTAGACAAAGGCCAGAGACCAGAAGCCAACCATGGACAGCTTGTGGCTGTACAGCGGCGTGGTCGACGCCCTCGGGATGAAGTAATAGGCGAGCGCCAGCCCGACGGGAGTGAAGATCAAGCCCACCGCGTTGTGGATGTACATCCAGTTCAGGTTGGCTTGGTTGACGCCGGTGGTCACGAGAACCGCGAAATTACCTGTGAGATACACGAACGCGGTCCACAGGATGGTGCCCATGATGTACCACAGACTTACATACATTTGCTCATACTTGCGGCTGGCAATGGTGGCAAAAATGTTGATGCCGAACATTACCCACGCAATAACCACTAAGATTGAAATAGGCGTCGGTAATTCGGCATACTCCCATCCTTTGTTGAAGCCCAGCGGCAGCGCCACTACCGCGCTAAGAATGATGACGTTCCAGAGAATCCCCGTAGCCACGCCCAGCTTTTCGCTCCACAGTTTCACTCCGCAAAGCCGGGGCACGATGTAGTAGACAAGACCCATGTCAGCCGCCAGCAGCCAGCCGAAAAGCATGCCATTGACGTGGAGGGGGCGCAAGCGTCCGTAGGTCAAGATGGAGACGGTGCCCAATAGCTGCGGCCAGACAAACTTAGCCGCGATGGTAAGAGCAATAATACCGACTATAAAAAAATAACTGACTGCACTTAGCAGAAACCACTTTGCAGTGGTGTCCTCATGAATGGACTCCACCGGTGAAACGGAGCCCACTCCGCCGTAAGGACGGGCGGCACTTACTTGTAGTTGTCCTGGCATGGTGCCTCCTGGTTCATGTTGTGCGAACGATCACTTGGAAACGCTCAGTTGCGATGTAAGCTTGGGCGACTTCTCATCGGGCGGAGCTGGCGCCGGCTTGCGATTCAGACTGCGAATGAAGTTGATAAGATTCCCGATGTCCTGCTGAGTAAGCCCGTAATCTGTCCACGAGGGCATTGCAGTTCCCTCCACTCCATATGTAATGGAGGTAAAGAGACGCTTGTCGCTCGCGTTGTTGATGAACGCGCTGTTGCGCAAATTGCGTGGGCGAGGGCTGATGTCCAGCGAGTTCGGCCCCTTGCCATCGGCCTTGCGTCCGTGACAGCCGGTGCAGCGATCGAGGAAGATGTGCTCCCCGGCCGAAACCGATTCGGGACTAAAGGCAACCGGGTTAGTCTCCGGCACTTTGCGCTCTTTCAAAGCCTGCCGCGGCTCCTTCACAAAGTTCTGGAAGACATAGGCAAGGACTTCTTTGCGTTGTTCTTCGCTCAAAACCCGCTCCCATGGCGGCATGGATGTCCCCGGCACGCCTTGCCTCAACGACGTCAGGAAGCGCTCGTCAGGCTTCGAATTCATGAACGAAGCCTTAGTCAAGTCGCGCGGCGCGGGGTCGAGGTACAAGTAAGTCACGCCTTTGCCATCGCCCTTTTCTCCGTGGCAGCGGACGCACAGACCCTTGTAGATTTCCTCACCGTTCTTGAAGGTAAGTGCCGTCTTGCGGCTCGACAGATACTCGGTAATCGAGCGATAGTCGGCTTCGCTGAATCCGAACACCGGCATGATGGAATCGGGAATCCGCGAACGCGGCTCCTTGAAGTGGTCCATCAGCCAGTTGTCGTCGCGAATCAGGCCTTCAAATGAGAGGTCCGGCGAAACGTGTCCGTCCTTGTCGCCCAGCTTGTGGCAGGCGGTGCACGAGCGCTGCGAGACCAGTTGCTCGCCGCGCGGCACGGAGGGTGCGCTTTCTGCTGCTCCCGCACCTCCAACAGGCAAGCTCGTTTGCTGTAAACGGGCCTTGTACTGCTCCATCGTGGTCTCGGAGAAATTCATGCCGCGCCGGCTTTTCAGGAAAACCACCAGCGCTTTAATCTCGTCGTCGTTGAGATCGAATTTCGGCATGAACGAAACCGCGCTGTAGTCGCGCGGATTCACCGTGTGTCCCCACAGGTAGTCAATCCGCCATCTCTTGCCGACTTCGGTAAGATCCGGGCCGAGCGTGCCGTGCGAGAGCCCTTCGATGCGATGGCACCCGTAACACGCTTTTTCAAAGAACAACTCCCGCCCGCGCTTCACCAGCGGCGTGCCTGCAAAATTCTCTTCTGTATGGCACTGAGCGCAGGCGGCCTGCATGTACTCCGGGCCTGTCAGCTTGGCTTTGAACTGCGGTTTCCAGTTGGCTTGCGTCGCGTAGCCCAGCATCGGCTGCGGCCAGCTTTCGTCTTCGCCGTGCGCGTAAACGGTTTCGAGGCCCCGGCCTTGCCCATCGTGACAAATTGTGCAGCCGAAGTCCGAGAACTTATGCCGGCGTTCCCACTTGCCATCTTTCTGTGTATCTCCGAGAGCGGCCGAGTAACTGTGTGTTTGCAACGGCTGCGCATGCCCCTGGAAGCGCGGATCGTCGGCGGCGATGTGGCAAGTCGTGCAGCGGTCCACCCGCGAGTCGCCGAACTGGGTCACGATGATCTGCTCGATCTGCAACTTGTGCGAATCCACCGTCGCTTTTTCCGCGTCGGTCTTCGCCAGGCTGCGAGCCTGCTCCCAGTACGCCGTCTGATGCTTCTCCCAGCGATTGAAGAACTGGTCGTAGAACACGATCCCGTGCACAATCAGCACTACAAAACTTGCTATAGCCAGCGCAACTCGCGTACTCACAGGATTCTCCTCGTCATTCGTTTCACCACGGAGAGACGAACTCCCAGTTGGCTCCTCGGAAGAATGTGCCAATCACCACCAACACCACATTGATAACTGCGAAAGTCATGAACAAAGTGTTGGCCAGCAGGCGCTCGCGTCCGAACCACTTCCCAACCCCGACCTGCTTGCGGTCTATGTAAGGCACCAGCAACAAAAGCAGCACCTCGATGGTCGGAACGCCGACCCCTCCCCAGAACGCCGAATAACTGACTTGCTCCTGCAGTCCAAGGAAGTACCAGGGCGCTTTGGCCGGGTTCGGCGGGTGCATTACGTTGACTGGTTCTTCCAGCGGCGCATTGAAGAAAAGCGAAACCACTAGAATCGCGGCCACCGAAATTACGAACACCAGCAACTCCGCCTGGAACAGATTCGGCCAGCTGAACAGGGTTCGGTCTTCAATGCTGCCAACTTTCACCAGCGGCCCACGAACCAAGCCCTGGATGCCGAAAGGCCGTTTCGGCAGCGCCGTTGCTCCGGCGCTCGCGGCAGCTCCCGCCGCCACCGCCATCGTCATCGGGACCTCAACCGGACCTCCCGACACCGCGGCAGGACTAGTTGTTCCGGTCTCTTGTTCTTCCGGTTTCGCCAGCCCGCCATCTTTGCGAATTCGCCAGAAGTGAATCGTTACAAGCCCAGTAAGCACGACCGGCAGCACAGCCACGTGCAGCACATAGAAGCGCAGCAGCGCTTCCTGGCCGACTGTCGAATCGCCTAATAAGAGGAAGCGAACGTCTTTCCCGACAAATGGCGCATACCCGGCAATCGAAGTGCCCACCGTGATCGCCCAGAACGCCAGCTGATCCCAAGGCAACAGATAGCCGGTAAAGCTCAGGAAGAGCGTAATCAGGAATAAGAAAACGCCGATCACCCAGTTAAATTCGCGCGGGGGCTTGTAAGCGCCGGTGAGGAACACGCGGCACATGTGCAGAAAGACCACCGCGACCATGGCGTGCGCTGACCACCGGTGCATGTTGCGCAGGAAGATTCCAAACGCAACCGTCCCGCGCAAATCGAGCATGCGGTCATAGGCCTGCGTGGTCGAGGGCACGTAATAGAACATCAGCAGGATGCCGGTGACCACCAGAATGAGAAACAGGAAGGACGCCATCAGCCCCAGGCCCCACGTATAAGTCGCTTTCAGGCTGTGGCGATGCACCTTGACCGGGTGTATATGAAGAAAGAAATTGCTGAAGCTGGTGGACGAACGCCCATAATCGGAGTTAGGCAGCGGGTTCCGAAAAACCGACCGCCAAATATTCTGCGGCAGGGCCAGCCAGCTGTTTTGCGAGCGAATTACCGTTTGAGTGCTCATACTTTCAAATAAGTCCCCGCTTCAACTTCGTTGTCTTTATCCACGTACAGGTCTCCGTTCGGAGCCAGTGTCACCTGGTACCACGACAAAGCTCGCGGCGCCGGGCCACCGGTTACAAATCCGTCCTGGTCGTAGTGCGAGCCGTGGCACGGGCAGGCGAAGCCGGTTTCCGCCACGGACACGATGCATCCCAGATGCGTGCACGTGGTCGAAATGGCCCCCACCTTGTCGCCTTCGCGCACAATGCACACGCGCCGCGTATCCAGCGAAATCCGCGCACCGGACGGGAAGTCCTCCGGCTTGCCGATCGCAAACCGGTTTGGCTGGCCGTAAGTCGCGCGCGGCTTGATAAAGACGAGGTTTGACGCCGCTGCAATGATGGCCGATCCGCAAAGGCCTACGCCGCTTAGCCATGACAACATCCGCCGCCGGTTCATGTCTTCGGGGCTGCCGTCAGTCGTGGGTTTTGTCGGATTCTTGATCATCTTCCTTCTCCTCTTGCTTCTCTCCCCTTTCACGCTTCGCGTGAGAGTTCACCAATTCCTCTACGTCAGACCAGAAAACGTGATACTTGGCGTTTTCCACGTCTTTGAAGTAGTTCTTCTTCACCGCAAACACAAAAACCAGCGCAGCACCGATCCCCATACACAAGCTGGCCAGAATCGCAATCCAAGTCACTTCCATACATCGCGCCTAACTAGAACGATGTTTTCGGCGGGCCGGCTGAGCAGGCTGAATCTGGACTTTGCCGTCGCTATTGTTTGCTTCCTTGGCGAGGTTGGCCATTGAGTCCCGTGCCAACCGCTCAATCGATGCACTGGCCAACACTTTTTTTAGCGCCGTCTGGGCTTCGTTCCAAATGGGGTGCGCTCCACACCATGAACTCAGATCGCAGCTTGCCTCTCCCGCCAAACACAGATTGATCTGTAGCGGCCCTTCCACCATTTCCACCACGTCCAGCAGCGAAACATTCTCGGGAGCGACGGCGAGCTGGAAACCTCCTCCAGCTCCACGGTGCGATGTAACCATGCCACGCTGCACGAGTTGCTGAAGAACTTTCGACACAAAACTCTCGGGAGCCTGAATTCCGCGCGCCAATTCCGGCGCTGCCAGCCGAGTTTCTTCCGGCAATGCGGCTAAGTGGATCATGATCCGCACGGCATAGTCGGTTGCGCGTGTAATCTGCATGGCCCAAAAAATCGGACTGCTCTTGTCCAATTTGGAACAGTAGACTGCCGATGCCACTGTGCTGTCTGTGATGTAACGCACGTGGTCGCGTGACAAGGATGAGGGGTTCTTAGTGCGGTTTTTCGCCTGCGCTGCCTAAGGTGGGATCGCAACAAATTTGTAAAAGCGGGGCGCTGAAAGCGAGCGGTGGTCGAGTGGTTTTTCTATTATGTCGCAGTGATCGGCACTTTCTCCATGTATTCGGCGACCTGTACGTTCCAGCCCAACTCTTTTTTCATCAGGTCGCGCAGTTGCGCTGAGGCCTGCGGTTCGCCGTGCACTAAGTAAGTCACAGCCGGCTTGCCCTTGAACGTGCGCAACCATTCCAGCATCTCGGGCGGATCGGCGTGGTCGCTGAACTGTTCGAGCGCCGCGACCTGCGCGCGGATTGGGATGAATTCTCCGAATATCTTTATTTCCGGCGCGCGCTCTTTGATCATGGCCCCCCGGGTTCCCGGCGCCTGAAACCCAATAAAGATGACCAGGTTGCGCGGGTCGGGTAAACGCTGCGCCAGATGGTGCAGGATGCGCCCTCCGGTGGCCATGCCGCTCGACGAAATAATGATCGACGGAAAATGGCTGTCGTTAATCTTCTTCGACTGCTCGGCCGTCAGCGCGAACGTGAAGCCGGGCCAGTCGACCGGCGACCCGTATTTCTTGATGAGTTCGGCCGCCCGCGGCGTGTATTCTTCCGAATGCTTCAAGTAGATTTCGACCGCCTTGATCGCCATCGGGCTGTCGCAATAAACGGGGACGCGCGGAATCTGCCCCGATTCGATCAATTCTTTCAGGAGGAAAATGAACTTCTCTGTGCGCTCGACAGCGAATGCCGGGACAATAACGCTGCCGCCGCGCGCGACCGTCTCGCGAATCAACTGCGCGAGTTCAGGCCGCGGGTCGCTCGCCGGATGCAGCCGGTTCCCATAGGTTGACTCCATCACCAGCAGATCCGCCGATTCGCCCTCCTGCGGCCCGGAGTGCACGACTTTTCCAGGCGCAACCTGGCTATTGCGGACCCGCCCGACGTCGCCGGTGAAGAGTAACCGGCGTATCTGGCCATTGGTCCTTAGCAGCACTTCCACCATGCACGAACCGAGGATGTGCGCGGCGCGCACGAAGCGAAAGGAAAGCTCCGGGCAAAGCTCTATGGTCGTTTCAACCTCGACCGCTTTGAAATATTGCTGACAATCCTGCGCCTCTTCGAACGTGTAGAGCGGCAGCGCCGGACTGTGCTTGGACGTTCCCTTCTTGTTGTGGAACGCGGCATCTTCTTCCTGCAGATGTCCGGAGTCGGGCAAAACGACCGAGCACAGATCGATGGTCGGCTGCGTGGCGTAGATCGGGCCGTGGAAGCCTTCTTTCACCAGCCGCGGAATCCAGCCGCAGTGATCAAGATGCGCGTGCGTGAGGATCACCGCATCAATCTCGCGGGCGGGAACCGGTGTGTCCTGCCAGTTGCGCTCGCGCCATTCCTTCTGGCCTTGAAACAGGCCGCAGTCGATCAGGGCCTGGAATCCCCGTTTGCCGCTCGAACCATAGGTGGTGTTGATCAGGTGCTTGGAGCCAGTCACGGTGCCGGCCGCGCCAAGAAACTGAATGTAGGGCAAGGGCGTCTCCTGCGTTAATAAGAAGTCTACAAAAGGTCAGAGGTTAGAGATCAGATTGCAGAGGTACAGACAACGTCTTTCCGTTGCTGCCACCTAATCTCAACAGAGAGCCGCTTCGGATTATGCCTTGTTTTGGTTTTCACTTCTTCAATCTGACCTCAGACCTCTGACCTGTTACCTCTGACCTCAATCTACTGCGCAGTAATCTTAAACACATTATTCGTCAAATCGCTCTCCGGCACGCTTCCGTCGTTTATGACGATCTCCACAGGCGCGCAGGGCAGCTCAAGACGCGTGGTGGCGGCGCTTTTCGCCCGGATTTCCAAACGGTTCGTGATGTCGCTTGCTTCGCAGCGAACTGTGAAAGGAACCTCAGCTCCCGCCGCGCCGAGATTTTCCACCGTGATCGTCACCAACTGCACTTCCTTACCTCGGTTCTGGTTGGTGTCTTTCCACGGATGGACTGACTGCACATGGAAATCCGGCAAGCCGTGGTCATGGTAGACCCAATCGTCAAAGAACCAGCTGAGGTCACGCTTAGAGGCCGATTCGATCAGCCGCTCGGCATACTTCGGATCGGTGTCGTCCGCAGCCCGGTAATTGCGAATCGCCTCTTTGAGCGCCCCAGGGCCGATCATGTCACGCAACATCCACCAGACATAGGCCGCTTTGCTGCGGTAGTAAGTCTCATCGAAGGTGGTGACCAGCGGTTGGCCGGCGTTCTTCAGTGGCACAGCGCCGGCTTCTTTCTCGGAATCAAGAAACACAGCCCGGTGCAATCCCAGTAAGTCAAGCGCCGCTTGGCGTCCACCCTGCTGTTCGCGATACGCTGCCTCGGCAAAATGCGCCAGTCCTTCAGAAACCCAGGGCCGCGGCGACATAAAGGCCGAATGCACCAGTTCGTGGACCAGGTTGATGCCGGCGAGCTTTGTGTCTTCTCCTGCCATCGACACCATTAATAATGTTCCGCTCTCAAACGGAGCTGCATGCGGATCGGTGAAGTCGGCGATTGCGATTGGGGCCGTCGGCTTCCCGAACCACTCAGTAACAAACTTTGTCGCGGGCTCAATCGCGTTGAGGTAAGTCCCGGCCCCTGACTCGTGGCCGTCCAAGCTCAACACTGCTAACGGAGGCTTGGAATTGCCGTGATAACGTGCCATCGCAAAAGTCGGCGCAACTATTCCAAGCGCTGTCCATGTGCACTCGGCGCTCATCTGCTGTGTGCGGCCCGTTTCCTCAGTCAGGCTCTCAGCACCTGGTGTGCAGATGATTGTCTGTGCTCTCCCACCACCCTCGCTAGACATCTTGAGTGTCGCCCTGAACTCGCTTCCCGCTTCGCGCGCCTTCCAACGATTCCCGACCTCAAACAGGCTGTTGCCTTCCGAAAAATCCGCCGAGTCCGTTGCAATCGGATACCATGCCACATACCCCGCGCCCCGTACCGCCGTGAAGGATTTGCCAATCTGATCCCAACTCGTGTGCCGCGCAATGTCCGCCGGTATGCCCACGCGCGTCAGCCGAGTCATGTCCAGCGGAATGACGCCCTCGTAGCTGATCTCCAGCTCCACGGAGCCCTTCGGCTTGATCTCGGCGGGCAAAGTCACAATTGCTTCTGAGAGTCCGCCGGTATGGTCGATATCGGAAGCGAACGGCTGAGAAACAAACTGCAGCGGTGTGTCGCCCGTGCGAATCGACCGCCAGTTCAGCGAGGAAGAAATTTGCAAAGTTACTATCTTCTGCGGCCGCGCCGAATCGTTGCGGAGCGTGATCTTTCCCCGCGCGCCCAGTCGCTGTTGCGCCGGATCGAGGCCAACCTCGAGATCATATTTCGTAATGGTGAAAGCTTCGCGGTCGAGCGCCGAGGCAGAAATGCTCGCGCCGCCGACGAGGCCCAGGGCGAAGAGAAAACAGAAAACCTTCATGATTTCTTGGATGCACCCAGACGCCTCTGCCGTACCACTTCGTACAGCACTACCCCGGCGGCCACCGAAACGTTCAGCGACGGTACCTTCCCCAGCATCGGGATCGAGACGAGAAAATCGCAGTGTTTGCGCACCAGATCATGCACTCCCTTCCCTTCTGCCCCGAGCACGACGGCGCAATGCATCTTGTAATCCACTGCTTCATAGGTTTGCTCAGCGCGCTCGTCGAGTCCAACAATCCAGAGATCCTTCTGCTTCAACTCCTCGATCGCCCGCGAAATATTCGTGACCTTGGCGACGGGCAAGTGCTCGCTCGCTCCGGCCGAAACCTTCGCCACCGCGCCCGTGACGGCGGCAGAGCGGCGCTCCGGAATGACAACGCCATCGGCCCCGGCAGCGTCGGCGGTGCGCAGGATCGCTCCCAGGTTGTGCGGGTCTTCGATACCATCCAACACGACAATGAGCGAGTATTCACCGCGCCGCGCCGCCACCAGGTCATCGAGGTCGGCATATTGTTTTGCGGTTGTGACGGCCACCACGCCCTGATGTGCGCCGGCCACAGCTACGTCGTCAAGTTCCATGCGCGTCATAACGCGCACGGGAACGCCGATCTTGCGACACTCGTCAATGATGCGTTTCAGGCGAATATCATTTCGTTCTTTCGCCACACCCACCCACTCAAACGCGCGCCCGCGCGCCTTCAGCGCTTCGGTGACCGTGTTGATTCCGTATAGAACGTTCATATATGTAGAAACGCGGCTTGCCGCGTCTGATTGCGGCCGGTGTCATGGTTGCCGCCCACGCCGAAACGAGGCAAGCCTCGTCTCTACGTCCAGGATCAGTTTACCGGAGGCGACAAACCGCGGTGCTAGACTAAAAGGTTTTGGAGGTCCCGTGAACCCCGTCTATATCCTCTCCGCTGTGCGAACGCCGATTGGCAAATTTGGAGGATCGCTCGCATCGCAAACCGCGGCTGACATGGGCATGGTCGCCGCCAAGGCCGCCATGGAGCGCGCCGGAGTCCAACCCGCGCAGGTGCAGGAGACCATCTTCGGCAACGCGCGCCAAGCCGGCGGCGGCCCCAACTCAGCCCGCCAGATTTCCATCCGCAGCGGCGTGCCGCAGGAAGTGCCCGCATACACAATCAACATGGCGTGCGCCTCGGGCCTCAAGTCCATCGTTCTCGGTTTTCAGGAAATCGCCAATGGCGATCTCGATTGTGTGTTGGTTGGCGGAACGGAGTCCATGTCGCGCCTTCCTTATTATCTCGATGGCGCACGCTGGGGCTATCGCCTCGGCAACCAGGAACTCGTCGACGGCATGTACCGCGACGGATTCTTCTGCCCGCTGGCGAAAATGGTGATGGGCGAAACCGCGGAAATCCTCGCTGAGCAGTACAAGATCTCTCGTGAAGAACAGGATCAGTTCGCGCTCACCTCGCAACAGCGCGCCGCCGCGGCTCAATCCAGCGGCCGCTTCGACGCCGAAATTGTCCCCGTCACGATAGAAGGCAAGAAGGGAGCGACCGTTTTTGCCCGCGATGAACACCTGTTTCCGGACGCATCACCCGAGAAGCTGGCCAAGCTCTCGCCGGTTTTTTCCAAGACCGGCACCATCACTGCCGGCAATTCCTCCGGCATCACCGACGGAGCCGCTGCACTCGTTCTGGCCAGCGAGACCTTCGTCCACCAAAACAATTTCAAGCCGCTGGCCCGAATCGTCGCTGCGGTTTCCGCCGGAGTCGATCCCCGCACCATGGGCATTGGCCCGGTCCCTGCGATCCGCAAGCTGGAAGGGAAAAACTCCCTCAAGCTCTCCGACTTCGATCTGGTTGAACTGAACGAAGCCTTCGCGGCGCAAGTGCTGGCTTGCGACCGCGAGCTTCATTTCGATCGCGAAAAGCTCAACGTCAACGGCGGCGCGGTCGCGCTCGGCCATCCCATCGGTTGCACGGGCGCGCGCATCACCGTCAGCCTGCTCCACGAAATGCTGAGGCGAAAGGCGCACCGCGGCCTAGCCACGCTTTGCGTCAGCGGAGGCATGGGCATGGCATTGGCGATCGAAACCGCCGCCTGATCAAGCGCCGAGCTCGCTGTTGCGGGCCGCTACGCCGGGAAACATGCACCGCCCGTGAATAATTCCCGGTCTAGTCAGCGCCTTCTGCCCCCTGTTGTTCGGCCGCGAGCCGCGACTCCCGCGGCAGTGACAATCTCTCCGCAACCCGTTTGCCCAGGTCCAACGCAGGCCGCTCAAAGACGTGGTAAAGCGCGGCTGGGATGACCAGCCACATCACGCAAAACAGAATCCAGCTGTGATGCTCAGCCAGTGCGTACCAGATAAAAAAGGAGTGGCCCAGATAAATGCCGTACGAGTAAGTAGCAATGCGGTTGGCCACAAATTTCAGTGGGCGGAAAGCGATCTCCTTGAAAAACGGTATGCCGAGCCCGAGCAGCAAACAAGCCACCGCGCTCAGCCGGCGAGTCGGAATCCAGAAGACTAACGCCGTGAGCAGGATGATAAACACCGGCCAGAGCCACGAGGGCACGAAGCGTTTTTCGGGCAGCGTGAAAGCCATGATGCCGGGCAGGAAATTCGGAACGTAAACCAGCAGTGTGAACCAGGCAAGCGCCGGAATGGTTTGAGGAAAATGCCCGAGCACGCCACAAACAACCCACAGCAGGAGCAGAACCCCAATTGAGCGTTTTCGCCACAGGAACAGCACTGGGAGGAACACGTACATCTGGATTTCGAGGGGAAGAGACCAGAGCGGTCCAATGATCGAACTTGAGTAAGTGAGATTCTGTATCAGCAAAAGGTTGGAGACGAGTTCGACGGGTCCAGGCCGTGCGCCGATGGCTAGGCCGCGGCCATCGGCATGCAAATGCAGAGCGACGGCGGATAGGACAGCAAGAATGCTCAGAGGGTAGATGCGGAAGAAGCGGCGAATGTAAAAATCTCTTGCCAGAGCGAAACCTGTCAGATGGCTCCGCTGCATCGAGTACATGAGGACCAGGGAAGTGTGAACGAAGAACAGCAAAACGCCGAACAGTCCTACGCCATCGAAGTGATCATAATGGTAGTGGCGGGTGAGATGATTGAGAAGAACCAATAGAACCGCGATGCTGCGCAGCAGATCCAGGTTAGCGGAAGCGCCGCGGCTTAGAGTGTTGGGCATGACAGCGGGCTCCCGGTCGGCGCGACAAAGGTTCTGCCAGAGATTTTTCGTCGCAACGGATGGGAAGCAGCGTCGATTCTACCAAGAGCGCCGCCGGCATTAGCAACTTCGCATCCCGCGGCTGGGAATCGGAGAAAGCGAGAAAACAGTTCGGCGCTCGCCTTGCGCGCGCTTTCTCGCGGTCGTTATACTTGCAACAGATTTTCCTGCAGGTCAGCGCGCTCCGATCCGCTTCCAGCCTCGGAGCGTGGCGTCCCGCCTCACTTTATGGCCCTTTCCGCTGTCATCGTCGATGACGAACAACTGGCGCGCGACGAGCTTGCCTATCTGCTCAAAAACACAGGCGACGTAAACGTGGTTGCGCAAGGCAAAAACGGCCTGGATGCGATCAACCTGGTCCGCGAGCACAATCCCGATCTGTTGTTCCTCGACGTGCAGATGCCGGGCCTGGATGGTTTCGGAGTCATCAAGAAGTTGCTCGACCGCAAGGTTCCTTTGCCGCAAATTGTGTTTGCCACGGCCTTCGATCAGTACGCAGTGAAAGCCTTCGAGGTGAATGCGGTCGATTACATCCTGAAGCCGTTCGACAAGAAACGGGTCGCCCAATCAATCGACAAAGCACGCGCGAAAATGGCTACGGCGAGCGGCCCCGATGAAAAAATTGAAACGCTGGTGCGCATGCTGGAGGCTCAAAAGCCGTCAGCGGGCAAAATTCTGATTAAGGCGGCGGGCCGTCTGCTGCTTGCCGATCCAAAAGATATTTGCTTCGCCACCATCGAAGATGGCGTCATCACGGTTACCACCAGCGGCCATATGGGCATGGAGGGTCAGTCGAACTGCCGCACTCTGGAGGAACTGTTCGAAAATCTCGATCCCAACCAGTTCTGGCGCGCCCACCGGTCGTTCCTCGTGAACATCAATCACATCCGCGAAGTAGTGCCCTGGTTCAAGAGTTCCTACCAGTTGCGCATGGATGACAAGAAGCAAACCGAGATCCCGGTGAGCCGCGCCCAAACCCGCCGCCTCCGCGAGCTGGTCAACCTGTAGCCTTCCCCGTCTCTCACTTGTCACGTCTCAGCAGTCAGGCCTCAGCAAGTGGCTGGCTATTTATGAGGATGAGAAGGTTGTAAAATGACGGTCATCATCGCAGTATTTCGCGGCGTTCTGCTCCTTTGTTCGGCATTTTTCCTAATCGCGGTTCCAAGCGTCGCCTCGAACAGTGGTGGCCCCCGGCACAAGAACAGTTCGGCCGCGACCCAAAGTGATCAAATAGAAATCACTATCTTTGCGCGCTTTCATGCGCTTAAGGGAAAAGAAGAAGCAGTTGCCTCGGAACTGCGTGACGCCGTTACGCGTGTTCGCACAGAGCCGGGCTGCCTTGGCATTGAGGTCTACCGCTCCGTACGAGACCCACGGCTGTATTGGCTACATTCTCGCTGGGTCGATGAAGCGCCCTTCGACAAGCATGTTGAGCGGCCCGAAACAAATCAATTCGTCGACCGCGTCCAGCGCTTGATCGACCATCCGCTTGATGTTACGCGCTCGCGCCTGCTCCGTTAGAGCACGGAGCACAGCCCGGAAAGTATCGCCTAAGTGCGCTCAACTGGGGATGCTCGCCTTTGCTCTTGCCCGCGTCGGGTTTGAACCTGAACCGCTTCAAACGAACTCGGATTGCCGTCGTCGACGACGGTGGTTCCTGCAAGAAAAAGGGGCGGCCGCAAAGCTGCTACGTCCGCCCGGGGGAGGGACACTCAAGTGGTTACGCAATCGCCTGCAAAGCTACCCGATTCGGAATCACCAACGTCGACCCTTCGATCCGAATCAACTCTTTCCGTTTCATGTCGCTCAGAAGTCTGGTTACCGTTTCCCGCGAAGAACCGATCATTTGCGCGATTTCCTCATGTGTGAACTCCGACGGCACGCGCAGGTCGCGGTTGCGCGGTTCCTCGGCCACCCACGAAAGTAGTAGGCGCGCCAGCTTTTCCGTAGAACTGCGCGCCAGCAGCAGTTCGTAAACATCATCGAAAGTCTCGTTGGCCTCGCGCGCCAGCAGCGTGGCGCAGGTAAGGGCAAGCTCGCTGTCGCTTTCGAGGAGGCGCAAGAAATTCGCGCCCTCCACGAATTTCAGCTGACAGAATTCGATGGTGGTGACCGTCACGGGCGCAGGCCGGCCTGAGATGATGGCGCTTAGCCCCAGCACCTGCCGGTTCTCGGCGATCTTCAAAATGACGGTCTTGCCGTCGCGGGTTTCGACCGAAAGCTTCACACGGCCGGAGCAGACAATATAAACGCCCTGCGGAATCTGGCCTTCCGTCACCAAAGTGGCATAGGCGGGATACAGTGTTAAGTGGCCAATGCTGCTCAGCATTTCCAGAGGGCCCGAAGGCAAATGGCAGAAATCGCCGCTGGTGCGGAGCTTACAGTCTGCACAGTCATTTGGGGCAACGAAGCGCCGTAGCACACCCATGGAAGAACACTCCTGTAGGCCCGTGGAATCGAGCGAAATCGAACGCTGGGGAGCGGGAGCGATCCAAGCAAGAATAGAAGTGCACGCCATTGGCCATCACGAATGGCCTTTTCAATTGCTTCTTTATTCAATGCCTTGGACTGGCTATGCAGATTCCGGGAATGGTACAAGGTGCCGTGAAATAGGCAGCGTTGACGAAAATTGGGCAATTGCCCGGTTTCAATCGAGATATTCGGAACGCGAAATTCCCAGCTTCTGGATCTTGTACTGCAGCGTGGTGCGCTTCAGTCCCAGCCGCGCGGCTGCGCCTCCCGGTCCAGAAAGCACGCCTCTGGCCTGGCGCAGGATCTCCAGAATGTGGTCCCGTTCCAGGCCGCGCAGCGTTCCGGCGGACTCCTGCAACCGGCGGGAGGGTTCGCGCAGCTCCGACAGGGGTGGACGCAGCCGGTTGCCTTCGGACAGGATGACGGAGCGCGCGATAAAATTTTCCAACTCGCGGATATTGCCCGGCCAATCCCAATTCATCATCGCTTCCACGGCTTCGTCAGGGATGATATCGATCCGCTTCTTCAGTTCCGCCGCGGATTTTTCGACAAAATGCCGGATCAGCATCGGGATGTCTTCGCGGCGCTCGCGCAACGCGGGCAGATGCAGAGGAAACACGTGCAGGCGATAGAACAGGTCGCTGCGGAACAGCTTCTCCTCGACCGCTTGCTCCAGGTCACGGTTACTGGCTGCGATCAAGCGCACGTCCACGCGGATGGTCTTGGTCCCGCCCAGCCGCTCAAACTCCTGATCCTGCAACACTCTTAGCAGCTTGGGCTGCAGCTCCAGCGGAATTTCTCCCACCTCGTCAAGCAACAACGTGCCCTTGTCGGCCAGTTCCAGCCGGCCGACCTTCTGGCTGACCGCGCCCGTGAACGCGCCTTTCTCGTGCCCGAACAGCTCGCTTTCCAGCAAGCCGGTGGGAATCGCTGCGCAGTTTACTTTGATAAGTGCATTGTCCCTGCGTTGGCTCATGAGGTGGATGGCACGCGCCACCCGTTCCTTGCCCGTTCCGGTTTCTCCCGTGATGAGCACGGTGGCATCGGTTCCAGCTACCACCGCCGCGTAGTCCAACACGCGCTTCAGCGCCGGACTTTTGCCTACAATCGCATCGATGCCGCTGCGCTCGCCGCGAATCTCTCCTTTGCGGGGCCGTTCTTCCGATATAACCCCGTCACCCGCTTGCGCAACTTTGCCCCGACTTCTGGCATTGTGAAGAGCTGCCGCAATCTGGTTGGCCACTTGCTGCAGATATTCGCCCTCATCGCGGCTGTAGGCGTTCTCCCCGTTTGCTCCCAGCAGCATCGTTCCGAGGATGTGGTCGCCCAGCATGAGCGGCACGCTACAAAGCGACTGCACGCCCACAGCGCGAATCTCATTGGCCTTCAGTCCGTTGAACTTATCCAGTTGCTCCGCGTCGTAAAACGCGACTTGCCGCGTCTGGATGGCCTGCGCGGAAATTGCCCCCGCCAGCGGGAACGGTTCGCTCTCGCGTGGCGGCCGGGCGCCGTTCAATGCGGGCTCGACGCCGAGAATTCGTAACGATTGCTTGTCCGGCTCCAACAGAGCAAGTCCGGCATAGTCGTAGCCCGTGATTTTCCGCACGCTGGCAAATACCGTTGGTATGAGTTGGTCTAGATCGAGCGCCGAGAATTCGCGGGCAATCGAGGCCAGGCTTTGCATCCGGTTCCGCTGCTTTTGTAATTGAAAGTGGACGTCTTGATTTTCCAGTGCCAGCCCCACGATTCGCGCCGCACGCGTCAGAAAAGGCAGCTTGGAGGGCTTCCCCGCTTCTGACTCGCTTCCACCAACTCCTATGGCACCGTAGCGGAATTTGGTGGTGGTTAGCGGCAATGCCGTGTAGGAGCGTATACCGAGCTTGCGTAATTCGTGCAAAGCTCCGGCAAATCGCGTCTCCTGCTCGATGTCAGGAATGGTCAGCGGTTCCTGATGCTGCCACACCCAGCCACAGGGAGAATCATCAACGGAAAAGGTTTTCTCAAGCCCTGCCTCTTGGCCATCTTTCCAGAAATCGGCGACAATGCCGTTGCGTGCCGCGTCGTGCAGGCCAAAACTCACCACGTTGCATTTCGCCAGTTCGCTCAACAACGGCACGAGAGTTTTGAGCAGATCCGGTACCGCGGGAGTGCCCGCGGCCAGTTCCGTGATCGCCAGCAATATCTCGCTGTCGGTGCGTTCCAGGCGAACTTCCTGTTTTTCGCCATTGCCGGGGGCATTCGCCTCCCGGCGTTGTCCTTGCGGATCAGCAGCGTACTCCTGCATTAAGCTGAACCTTACCCTTTTGTCCTGGGCCCTCTCCGCCAGATTTGAGCAGTTCTGGGGTCACGCAGCATTTAGCTGCGTGAATTACAATCTCTTGGGTCGTTCGCAGTGTTAGTTCCCTACTTCGAAACTACTCTATCTCCTGCTGCGGAGCTAACTCGCCTACGAGGCTGTTCGTCCGGCTTAGTCTACTACCGTGAACAAAGTATTCTTATTTACATCGCCCTGCCAGCAATCTTTGTCAAATCCGTTCGCAAAACGTAAAATAAAGACCCAAAATGGCACGCGGGTGGGAAAGTAAGTCTGTAGAACAGCAGCAAGCCGAAATGAGCGATCAGCCCAAATCCTCCCGTCGGCTGCTGTCGCCTGCCCAGCAAGAACTCAATCGCAAGCGCGAAGGCCTGTTGCTCTCCCGCACCAGTCTGCTTCGCCAGCTCGAGGTCGCAACCCAAGTGGGGCACCGCCAAATGCTGGAACAGGCGATAGCCGAAATCGACCGCCAACTGGCTGAGATGGGAGAGGATACCCAAACCCCCAGCACGTAAGGGGAATGGTCCGTTTGGATACCTCCCATAAGCAAAACCGCAGATGCTTTTTCCTTCCCCTGACGTATAATCACCTTGTCCATGAAAGCCCAAGTGTTCGTTTCCCTGAAGAAAAGCGTGCTCGATCCCCAAGGTAAAACCATCCAGGGTGCCCTGACCAAGATCGGCTATAAGGGCCTTGAGCAAGTGCGGCAAGGTAAGTATTTTGAAATTACCTTGCAGGGTGGCATCTCGGAGCCGGAAGCAGCGGCGGAAGTGGAACGCATGGCGCGCGAGGTTCTGACAAACCCAGTAATCGAGGAGTTTCGTTACTCCCTCGAAGAGTAGGTCGTCCGCCGATGGGCGCAATATATGGGCCCAACCATTAACACTCCCCTCACGGATAAGTTCGCCAAGGAGACAGGTCACTAATGTGCGGTATTGTGGGGTATGTCGGTAAGAAAGAAGTTGTCCCGGTCATTATCGAGGGCTTGAGAAAGCTCGAATACCGCGGCTACGACTCGGCAGGAATTGCCGTGGCGGGAAATGGCCAGGGCCTCCAGATCCGGCGCGCCGAAGGCAAACTGCGCAACCTGGAAGAAATCATCCGCGTGAAGCCGCTCGGCGGAACCTACGGCATCGGCCACACGCGCTGGGCCACCCACGGACGTCCGACCGAAGAAAACGCCCATCCGCACCGTGATTGCACCGGCAAGATCGTCGTCGTTCACAACGGCATCGTCGAAAACTATCTCTCACTGAAGAAGAAACTCACCGCCGAAGGCCATACGTTCACCACCGAAACCGACACGGAAATCATCGCGCACCTGATTGAGAAGTACTATCTGCAATCGAGCAACGGCCATCGTCCCTCGCTCGAAGAAGCGGTCCGCAAAGCCGTCAAGGAACTCGCCGGCGTCTTTGCGCTCGTCGTCATCGGCACCGACGAGCCCAACAAAATCATCGCCGCCCGCAACGGCCCGCCCGTCGTCATCGGCCTCGGCAAGGACGAGTACTTCGTTGCCAGCGACGTGCCTGCCCTCCTCGATCACACGCGCGATCTTTTTTTTCTGAACGACGGCGACCTCGCCGTGATCACCGAGCAGGGCGTGCGCGTCACTGACTTCGACGGCCATCCCGTCGAGCGCAAAGCGCAGCGCATCACCTGGGATCCCATCATGGCGGAAAAGGGCGGCTTCAAGCATTTCATGCTCAAGGAAATTTATGAGCAGCCGCGCACCGTCCGCGACACCACGCTCGGCCGCGTATCGCAAGACACAGGCAAAATCTTCCTTGACGAAATGCAGGTCACCGCAGCCGAATTCAAGGCACTGAAGAAGATCAATATCGCCGCTTGTGGTACCAGTTGGCATGCTGCACTGGCCGGTAAGTTCATGATCGAAACCCTGGCGCGCATCCCGGTCGAGGTCGATTACGCCAGCGAATGGCGCTATCGCGATCCCATCCTCACGCCCGACATGATCACGCTCCTGATCTCGCAATCCGGCGAGACCGCCGACACCATTGCCGCCCAGCGCGAAGCGAAAGCCAAGGGTTCGAAGACTCTCGCCATCTGCAACGTCGTCGGGTCGATGATCACGCGCGAAGCTGCCGGAACCATCTACACGCACGCCGGCCCCGAAATCGGCGTCGCCTCCACCAAGGCTTTCACCGGACAACTTACCGCGCTCTATCTGTTCGCTCTCTATCTCGCGCAAATCCGCGGCACACTTACTCCCGAACAGGCCAAGGAGGCGGTTCAGGAACTTACCCATATTCCCGGCAAGCTCGAACAGATTCTGACGCACGATGAAGCTTGCGATGAATTAGCCAAGACTTACGTTCGCTCGCAGGATTTCTTATTCTTGGGACGAGGCATCCACTACCCCATCGCTCTTGAAGGCGCGCTCAAGCTGAAGGAAATCTCGTACATCCACGCCGAAGGCTATCCCGCCGGAGAAATGAAGCACGGCCCGAACGCGCTCATTGACGAGAATCTTCCGGTAGTTGTCATCGCCACGCGCGATGTCAATAGCCCGCAATCCATGACGCGTTATGAAAAGACGATCTCAAATCTCCAGGAAGTAAAGGCACGCTCGGGCATCGTCATTGCGCTTGCCACCGAAGGCGACAAGGAAATTGCCGAAGATGCCGATCACGTGCTCTATGTCCCGCCCGCGCCGGAAGAGCTTTCGGTCATTCTAGAAATCGTCCCGTTGCAGCTGCTCGCCTATCACATCGCCGTCCGCCGAGGTTGCGATGTAGACCAGCCGCGCAACCTGGCCAAATCCGTGACAGTCGAGTAAGCTCTTCGCTTGTAGCGTTACAACCCGATCCATCCCGCACGAATTGCCAGCAGCGATGCCGTCGCCACAATCGCCCACAGAACAACGCCCTGTAGGAAGGGCCGAACGCCCACGCGGCGCAGCGTTTGTTTCGATAATCCCGTTCCGATCAGAAAGAGAACGACGGTCAAACCCAAGCGGCCGAGGTGGTTTAGAACCGGATAGATTGCGGCGCCAGCAGGCAAGTACGTATTTGCCACCGCAGCCAGGCAAAACAGCAGAATGAACCATGGCCATTGCACGCGCGCCTTGTTCTTGGTGGCATAGGCGGTCAGCATAGCCAGCGGCACAATCCAGAGCGCTCTCGCCAGTTTGACGGTCGTTCCGACCGCGAGCGCCTGCGTGCCGTACTTCGCCGCTGCGCCCACCACCGAACTCGTGTCGTGAATCGCCAGCGCCGCCCACAGCCCAAACTGAGTCTGGCTCATGTGCAGTCCAAGTCCAATCGCCGGAAACAGCAGCAACGCCACTGAGTTCAGCAGAAACACGGTTCCCAGCGACATGGCCATTTCTTCTTCACTGGGTTGGGTGATGGGCGCGATCGCCGCAATGGCGCTGCCTCCGCAAATGGCGGTTCCCGCCGAGATGAGAAAGGACGCCTTCTGCGAAACTCCGAACAGCCTCCCTAGATTCCAACCCAGAAGCAAGGCAAGCGAAAGGCCGATGGCGGTGTAGAGAAAGCCCGCCTTGCCGGCCTGCACCACCTGCCGCAGGTTCATTCCGAAACCGAGCGCAACCACGGATGCCTGCAGAAGGAAGCGCGACAGATCCTTGCTTTCGAGAAGAAAAGGATGAGTAAAGAAGAACCCGTAAGCGATTCCCGCCAATAAGGCATACGGCGGAGATGCTAGGCCGCTAGCGGCCAGAATCATCCCAATAAAGAAAATGTTCTTCGAACTCATTATTCAGTTTAAGTTCCCTTTGCGCGGCCTTCTCTACTCCATGCGCTCACCAGATCGTGTGAACCGCTCGCGACCGGCGTATCTCTCGGTCCGCCGTTACCAGCGCCAACCCCTCCACCAGCGCGGTGGCCCCAATCAGACGATCTGCCGGATCCTTGGGGTAACTCGCCGGTAGCCCCAACGAGCGCGCGCACGCGCGTCCGCTAATCGGCAGAACCGCAAACCGTGCCTCGACCTCTTGCAGAAATGATTCCAGGCTGATCGTGAGGCGGATCCGCCCCTTGCCGAAAAGTGTTGCTAGTTCCAGGAGGGTAATATCGGAAATGGCCAAGCCATCCCCGTTCTGGCGCGCATCGTCGATTGCGGCTCTTGCCCTCTTCGAGACCCTGTTCGGCTCCAACGCCAGCCAAACGACCACATGCGTGTCCATGAGAATCAACGAAGCTCGCCCCAGTCTTTCTCGGAAATTGCCGGCGAGACGACATCGCCCGCGACCGTGCCCTTGCCGGCAAGAAAGCCGTAGATCTCGTCTGCATTCTTGTCGGCCGGAACCAGCTTCACGACCGGTTTGCCATGCTTCGTAATCAAGATCGTCTCGCGCTTTGCCTGCACCTCATCCATCACCGCAAGGCAATGAACCTTAAACGAGCCGGCCGCCATGGTTTTCACGGGGAAAATCCTCCGTTGTGAGCATGGTCATTATACCATGGTTACATGGACAATGCTCCGAGCGCAAAGTAGCGCCGGCGCCCCGCCGACGGGACCGGGGCGACTCGCCCCCGGCTAGGAGCAACCACGGAATTACAGCTTTCGCAGCAGTGCCGCCTGGCTCCGCCGCACCATCGGGTGGTCGGTGATGGTGAAACCTGCTTCCGCCGCGGCCTGAAGTTCCTCTGCGAACATCTCCGCCTTTACGTGTCCGAAAGGCTCGGCTAACAGCAGAGTCGCGCCAGGTTTCATCGCTGCCGCTGCTTCTGCAAAGAGTCGACTGGCACTCGGCATTTCATGGACCACCGCCATGGCCAGTGTGAAATCGACTTTGCCCGCGAGATCCTGCAGGCCCATCGAGTCTTCACTTGCTAAGCGCGCATCGGCCCTTTCCGCCAGGCCGGCTTTCGCGAGCCGGCGTTTGAGTCCCGCGATCATGCGCGGCTGCACATCGACTGCGATCACGCGGCCCGTCGGGCCGACCCGCCGCGCCAGTTCCAGCGTAAAGAACCCCATGCCCGGACCCGGTTCAAGCACGGTCATTCCTTCTCGAACATACCGACCGACAATCGCCGCGGGATCCTGCATCAGGCGGCGCAAAGGGCTGGCCAGTACATAGCCCAGCCACCACGGGCAAACACGATGTGCCATTTCTCTTCCTTGAAAGTCACCCCATGTAGTTCTAGCGTGATCCATCTGCTTTCTTAGACGAACGAGCAGCAGAAATATTCTAGTTCGGCCTTTCCGGGATTGTAGCGTGGCTTTGCCATCTGGATTCAGTGGATACCAAGCCACACGGGCCTATGGGAATCGAAGCGTCCGGCGGCTCGTCCGAATCATCTAGATGAGTAATGGCTCATTTCAAAACTCTCGAAGCCCGGGTGCTTAAGTCCGCCCCACTATCCGAGTTTACCAAGCACATCGAACTGGAAGTAAAAGGAGTCGCCCACTTTGGTTTTGTTCCCGGCCAGTGGCTCTCTGTGAAGGTCACAGCTCCCGATGGCGAAGAAATCACCCGCGCGTATTCGATTGCGTCGCCGCCATCGGCCAACGGCCATGTCTCTTTCTGCTTAAACCGCGTACAGGATGGTTTCATGTCGAACTATCTTTGCGATTTGAGCGCAGGCGAGGAGATCACATTTCAAGGCCCGTTCGGCGATTTCATCCTGCGCCCGCCGCTGCGCGAAACCGTGTTCATTGCCACTGGAACCGGGATCGCTCCCTTCCGTTCCATGCTGCACTGGCTGCTTGCGGACCCGGAGCGGCATCGTGGGCATGAGTTCTGGCTGCTGTTCGGAGCGCGCTTTGAGCAAGACATTTACTATCGCGAGGAGTTTGAATGGCTGGCCGTCGAGCATGCGAATTTCCATTTTCTGCCAACGCTGAGTCGCGGGCGGCAAGAATGGCCCGGCTTGCGGGGATATGTGCAGGAGCATCTTAAGTCGATCGTGGGCGGGCGCACTGACATGCACACTTATATCTGCGGCCTCGACAAAATGGTCAAAGCGAACCGCGAACTTCTGAAGAGCCTGGGTTGGGATCGAACCTCTATCCGTTACGAAAAATACGACTGACCTCGTAGAATGATTGGCGTTCTCGAAGCTTGCTATGCAGGACGGCTCGTAAAGGTTCGTATCAGGGCATGCCTTCAGGCATGCCGAAAGTTGTGCTGATTGTGTTCGCCTTTTGCCGCTGAAATAGCGCACGCGGGCGCTACGGGAGATGAATCATGTACGTTGCCGACAGCCATCGTTACGACTCCATGCCATATCGCCGCTCCGGGCGCAGCGGCATCAAGCTGCCGGCCATTTCGCTGGGGCTCTGGCACAACTTCGGCGGCGTGGACAATTTCGAAAATTCCCGCGCCATGCTGCGCCGCGCCTTCGATCTCGGCATCACGCATTTCGATCTCGCCAACAATTACGGCCCGCCCTACGGATCGGCGGAAGAAAACTTCGGTCAGATCTTCAAGAAGGATTTTCAGCCCTATCGCGACGAACTCATCATCTCGACCAAAGCCGGCTGGGACATGTGGCCCGGACCCTATGGAGACTTCGGCTCGCGCAAGTACCTGCTCGCCAGTCTCGATCAGAGCCTGAAGCGCATGGGCCTCGACTACGTCGACATCTTCTATCACCACCGGCCCGACCCCGAGACGCCGATGGAAGAATCGATGGGTGCCCTTGATACCGCTGTGCGCTCGGGCCGCGCGCTCTATGCCGGCATTTCGGCATATAACGCGGAGCAGACCGCCCAGGCCGTGAAGATCCTGCGCGCGCTCGGGACACCGTGTTTGATTCATCAACCCAGATACTCGATGTTCGTGCGCGCACCCGAGCAGGGGCTGTTCGATGTGCTTCAAAAGGAGGGGGTTGGTTCGATCGTGTTCAGTCCGCTGGCACAGGGGTTGCTCTCCGATCGCTACCTGAAAGGCATTCCCGGCGATTCGCGCGCCGCGCGGGACTTCTTCCTTAAGAAAAAAGATGTGAGCGAATCCGTGCTGGCTAAGGTGAATGCTTTGAACGAGTTGGCTGGGCAACGCGGGCAGACTTTAGCCGAGATGGCGGTGGCGTGGGTGCTGCGCGATCCTCGGGTGACGAGCGCGCTGGTCGGAACGAGCAAGGTGTCGCAGGTGGACGACAACGTGGCCGCTCTCAAGAAGCTGGAGTTTTCGGCAGAAGAGCTGCGGCTGATTGATGGAGTGCTGGAGGGCAAGCAGCCGGCAGCCTAGGGGTTGCGGCCGTTCGCGGGGATCGATCCGGGGAATTGCATAATGTTCCACGTGGAACATTATGCGTCTATTTATGTCAATATATACAGATAAGTACAGTGAGGTCTAAATGAAACGACGGAAACGAGTTGCAAGGCGCGGGAAGGCCGCACGGAAAGTGACCAAAGCCACAGGGAAACTGACCAAAATCGAGGCGTCGGCGGCCAGAAAACGGCCTCGATACCTGCCGGAAGAACTGTCGGGGATGTACAGGCCCTTGAAGAAGCCGGTGACAGTGCGGCTGGATGCCGATATTTTGGCATATTTCCAGCGGGGCGGACGGGGCTATCAGACGCGGATCAACCTTGCGCTGCGGAAGGTCATGATGGAAGAACGGGGACCCCGGACCCGGTAGTTGTTATTGTCAATAATGTACGTACAAAATATTTATTGGAACACAGAAGTGTACGTACATTCCCTGCAAGTGCGCAGAGTGGAAGGAATTATGCGGCTTGGAACGGGCAAAAGGGGGCTTGACAAGGTGTGCTAGGGGCCTGGCGGCGTCCGGTCGAAAGCTTTGCAGCAGTGGAGGCCCCACCCTCATTGTCCGGGCCACCCGCCCCGAAAACCAGGTAAAGTTCCCGTTTGTCCCTGATTTTGTCGAGGTAGGGCTGGTTCTTTTGCACCGTGCCGAAATTCTAGCGCGGAATTCGATCGCTGAAAATTGCCGGGCGCGGCTCGTTCAGAGAACTCCCTGACGCAGCCGTTCTTCAGAGGTGGGTGTAGGGGTCCTTCGACTGCGCGGCGCTGCGCTTCGCTTACCCCGCTTCGCTCAGGATGACACGCTTAGTCAGGGTTCCGATGAAGAAACAGGATGCCACAATAATCCGTTGCCGGTGGGCTAGTAATCCGCTTTCGATTGCTTATCACGATCGGGAGTGGGGGGTGCCGCAGCATGACGACCTGGTTTTGTTTGAGTTCCTGATTCTCGAGGGGGCGCAGGCGGGGCTGAGCTGGGGCACGATTTTGCGGAAGCGCGAGAACTATCGCGCGGCATTCGATGGGTTTGATCCGGCTAAAGTGGCGCGTTACGACCGGCGCAAGGCGCAGGCGTTGCTTCGGGATGAAGGGATTGTCCGCAACCGGTTGAAGATCGCGTCGGCGATTGCGAACGCGCGGGCGTTTCTTGCCGCGCAGAAGGAGTTCGGTTCGTTCGATCGGTATGTCTGGCAGTTCGTGGGCGGGAAGCCGCGTGTGAACGCGTGGCGGCTGGGGCAGCGGGTTCCGGCGCGGACGGCCGAGTCGGACGCGATGAGCAAGGATCTGAAGAAACGCGGATTCAATTTTGTGGGATCGACGATTTGCTATGCGTTTATGCAGGCTACGGGGATGGTCAATGACCACGCGGTGGAGTGCTTCCGGTACCGGGAGACCTGATTTCTGAGGACCTGCGATAACGCTAAAGCGATACCCTGATGCAAAAGGGCGCGATTCCGCAAAGCGCAAAGCCGCAGCTACCCGCGGCAAGGAGGTGATTTTCTTTGTTGGTCGCTGCTTGAAACTACTGCTGCAGGAAGATCGATGCCGTTCCATCCGTCGAGTTCGTCGCCAGGTTCGTCACGGCAAGATCGAGCTTTCCATCGCCGTTGAAATCTGCCGCCGCGATTCCGATGGGTAGGGCTCCTACCGCGTAGGGCGAACCCGATGCCTGCGTGAACGTCCCGTCGCCATTCCCCAGCAGAAGCGTGACGGTGCCGTCTGCTTCGTTTGCGACCGCAATATCCAGTTTGCCGTCGCTATTGAAATCTCCGGCTACGATCCCGTACGGACCGTTTCCTACCGGAATCGGTGACGGCGTCCCGAATGTTCCATCGCCATTGCCGAGCAGGATGATCACGGCGTTGCCGGCGGAATCCGTCACCGCTAGATCGAGCTTGCCATCGCCGTTAAAGTCGGCGGTAACGATGGCGGAGAGGCTCTGCCCGAGGGGGATCGGCGAACCACTCGGCTGTGTGAATGTCCCGTCGCCGTTCCCGAGCGATACAGCTACTCCCGAAAAACCCGGAGATTCGCCGAAACCGTTCGCCACAGCCGCATCCAGCTCTCCGTCGCCATTGAAATCCCCGACCGCTACTCCCGTTGGGAAACCCCCGGCAAAGGAGGTGGTGTAGAGGTTCCCTGCGGTGCTGAACGCCCCTTTCCCGTATCCCAGTACAACGGGCGACACGCCCAATATCTGGCCTGTAATGGCAAGATCGAGGTTGCCATCCGCGTTAAAATCCGCCGCTTCTACCGCGGAGATCGGCATGCTTAACGCGTTCGCGAACGAAGCCGACGACAGACTAAAGGTTCCGTCCCCGTTCCCCAAGTAGATAACGGCAGCCTCATTGTTGATCTCCCCGACCGCCAATCCCAGATGACCGCTGTTATTGAAATCGCCCATGGCGATAGGCCCGACATAAGGCGAGGGAAAGTCGTCGTAGGGTGGGCTCGGCACTCGCATTGGAGAGCCTGCCGCCTGCGCGAATGTGCCGTCGCCGTTCGCGAGAAACACATACACATCGTCGACTGCTGTGATGGAAAGGTCGAATTTGCCATCCTCGTTGAAATCGCCCACCGTGATCCCAACCGGCTCAGAAATTGGAAGCGGCGAATTCGCCGCAGGGGCGAAAACGACCGTTGTTTCGGGCGCGGACACTTGGAAAAAGACCACGTTGGACCGGCCGCCGCCCGGTGCCGGATTCACTACCGTCACGGCGGCTGTCCCCGCATTCGCAATGTCGGCCGCTGGGACAAGCGCGGTCAGATGCTCGGCGTTCACGAAGGTTGTTGCCAGCGGCGTGCGATTAAAGTTAACCGTTGCGCCGGAAACGAATCCGGTTCCGCTCACGCTCAGGCTAAACGCCGGATTCCCCGGTGAAACCGCTGTCGGCACAAGCGGCTGATTCAAGAATGGGACTGCATTCCCCGGTGCGCCAGTCGGTTCGATTTGGATACTCAAGAGAGGGTCCCACCCGAATGCGCCGGTCGCATCCGTTGCGATCGGCTCGAAATACCAAGTTCCGGCGCCGGTCGGCACTCCGCTGATGACGCCCGTGGTTGGGTTCATTGTCAGTCCGTCAGGCACCGCTCCGCCTACCCTCAATCCGGTCTCAATGGGCCCGTCATACACATTCCATTGAAACGGAGAGGTGCCGCCGGTGAGCGTGACGGCTTGACTGTACGACGCGCCAACCGATCCGTTCGGGAGTGTCTGAGAAATGGGAATCTGAGGGTACGGGTTCACTGTAATTGCGACCGAAGCTGTCTTCGTCTGGTCTGCTGCGGAGGTCGCCGTCACCGTTGCCTGTTGTGAACTGGTTAGGATGGTCGTCGGGGAATTATAGGTAACAGATAGGCCCGTGGAATTGCTGAGAGAGCCCGGGCCAGTCAGGCTCCACGAGACCCCTTTGTTAGACGGGTCGTTCGTGACGGCAGCTGCGATCCCGACCGTCTGGCTCTGATCAATTGTCTGCGGAGGGGAAGGGGACAGGCTGACCGAAATCGGCGGCGGCGGCGAGGACGAACTCGAACACCCGCCCATAACCACAGCCATAGCTACGGCGAACAGCGCGACACCGCAAGACCGGAAGCGGGACATTACCCTCCACTAGCATTTTCTACGCAGGAAGTATTGCACAACATCTGTAGCGCTGCGGTGATGCACCGCACTTACTCCGTGATTATGATCATTCGGCTGGCGCTCACTTTGGGTTGCGCAGGAAAGAGTGGAACACGTTGTTTGCCGTCTTCGGTTGCGCACAGTTACCGCAGTGAAGCGCTGCGCCTCGAAAATCGGTTTATATCGTCTAGCCGGCGAGCTTTCTTGGTTCGGGCTCGGCGGGGACTTCGGCGGGGGAATTCACAGGCGCTTGGGATGGGGTGGTGAAGCGGCGCAGGGTCAGTCCGCCGAGGGTGAACAGGAATTCTACGCAGTCGCGGAGCTTCAGCTTCGACTCGCCATCGAGACGAGGCGCGAACACCATTGGGATCTCGACTACCTTCGCGCCATGGCGCACGAGTTCAAACAAGATGGCGGTTTGAAAGGAATAGCCGCGGGTGGGCAGGGTGCGAAAATCGCCGCGGCAAAAAAGTTCGGCGGGGAAGGCGCGATAGCCGGACGTGCAATCGCCCACGGGGCCTATGCCGCAGCATAGCCGGATGAGGAAACTGCCGGTGTGGCTCAGGGCGCGGCGGCCAGGGCCGAACTCGGGCATGGCCGATTCGGGCAGGAATCGTGAACCGATCACTAATCGGCATTCGCCCTCGGTGGACAATCTTATGAAGTCGGGGAGCAGGGCGGGGTCGTGCTGGCCGTCGGCGTCCATTTCGAGAAGAAGGGCGGCGCCGAGATGTTCGACCGCATAGGACATGCCGCGCTTGTAGGCGTCGCCGATGCCACGCTTTTCGCCGGTTAGCAGGTGGAGGTTCGGATTGGCGGGCATCGCTTCGCGGACAAGATCGGCGGTTCCGTCGAGGGAATTGTCGTCGACTACCAGGACGTGGAGATCGTGGGTTGGGATGCGCGGGGCTTGCTCGAAAATGCGCGGCAGGACGACCTGCAGGTTGGTGCGCTCGTTGTAGGTGGGCAGGACGATGCAGGCGATGGGGCGCGCGGGTTGGGGACGAGAAGGCACCTGGGTACAGTTTACATCCTGACAGGTGGCAGGTCTCAGGTGTCAGGAAAACCCAGTCATGAGTGAGATGTGCGGCGAAGATTTGCGGCGAAGGTGATGGTTAGGATTGCCAGGCATACCACCGATAGCTGGAGGTGGGTCCAGCGGGCTAAGGGGCCGGCGTAGGGCAGGAGGCAGGAGAGATAGAGAAGCCATGCGATGCGATTGGCGGCGTGCGTTGTGAGCCAATCGGCGATCCAGAGGAAGGCGGGGGCCAGGATTACTAGGTCGTAAACTGTCAGATGGGGCGCTACTAGTACGGTCGCCAGGAGCATGATGGCGAAACGGTGCTCGAGGGGTGTTGGCTTTCTCCAGCAGGCGATTGCGAGCAGGGTGGTGGCCAGCGCGGTCAGGATATAGAGGATAAAGGCTGCGGCTTGCCAAGGGAGTAACAGGTTCCAGAAGGCGCGGAGGGAGTGCATGAGATAGGGCTTGGGCTCCAGGATTGATGCCGCTGCGCTGATGTGGGTAAGGACGCGGGCGTAGGCGATGAGCGGGGCGGGGCCGTACCAGGCTCGGGCGGCGGCGAATTGGGCGGCGATACAGAGAAGGACGCCTATGATTACTTTCATCGCGTTGGAGCGCGTGGCGCCTGCGATGTGGGAGTCTACGGCGTGTTGGCCCTCAGCGGCTAAAGCCGCTGGTGAAGGGGCGGCGCTTATCGCAGCGCTGAAGCGCTGCGCCACCCCAAAGCGCTGCACCATCCCCAACCGCAGTTTATTCGCAGGGTTCCGAGGCAGGAGGCTTGCGGCTACGAACACGCAGGTTGGGACTATGGCTAGTTGCGGCTTGTAGGCTAGCAATCCCAGGCACAGGCCTGCCAGTACGTCGCGGCGGGCGCGGAGGGCGAAGTAGGTTCCGGTGAACGCGCCTAGCGCTAGGGCGGAGTTTTGGCCGAAGGTGATTAGGGCGAAGAATCCGGGGAACGCGGCTGCGGCTAGGGCTACGGTGCTGCCATAGGCGCTTAGATTCGGGCACGTTTGCCATATGGCGTAGCAGCAGGCGGCGTAGATGGCGGCGCTTAGGGCGATCCAGATGGCGGCGGCCCAGGGGTAGGGCAGGAGCGCTAGCGGCGCCCAGATTAGCGAATACTGCGGGGCGTAGACGGGCAGGAAATAATCTCCTGCGGAGGCGGGTACGCGTTGCTCGCCTAGTTCGCGCTGCGCGCTCGGGTCGTAGAGGGCTTCGCCACGGTGCTCGAGGGCTAGGGTGCCTAGGACGTAGGCGTGGAGGAAGTCGGCTCCTTTTAGATGGCCGAAACGGTCGCGTGGGCCGGGGGTGGCGATGGTGGCTGCGTAGCCTAGCCACAATGCGATCACGAGGAGGAGGGCTTGGCGTCGGATGCGGGGCGGGGTGAGGTAGGCCGGCGTCGAATTTGGAAGTGCGGGCATATGGATAAATCAAGATAAATCTTGACTAAGATGGCTATGGGTATAACATACGTTTGGAGACCAGTTTATGCCGGAAATGGCGACGAAGAAGTTTACTCCTGAGATCGATGCGAAGCTGTATGAGGAAATGGTGGCGGTGGCGGAGCGGAATGGGCAAACCAAGCGGCACGTTCTGGAGCAGGCGCTGCGATTCTATCTGCGTAATGTGGTTCCCTCGCAGCACCTGGTGCGCGCGGAGGTGATGGACGCTTTCGAGCAGTCGGTGGCGCGGAACCGGGACCTGCTGGAGCGGCTGGCGAAATAGGTTGAGTCAAGGCCGAATCGTCCGCTGCGTCGTCCCCTCAGCGGCTAAAGCCGCCACTAAAAGTAAGGCGTTTATCGCAGCGGTAAACCGCTGCGCCACCCAAAACCATATTGTGAGGAAATCGCGCGTGTCGGAGTATCTGACGGTGGCCGAAGTGTATCGGATGCAGTACCGGCTGATTGAGCTGTTTGGCGGGCGGCAAGGTGTGCGCGATCCGGGCGCGGTGGAGGCTGCGGTTTTTCGTCCGCAGATTGGTTACTACAATTCAGTGGAAGAAGAGGCGGCGGCGCTGATGGAATCGCTGGCGATGAATCATGGATTTGTGGATGGCAATAAGCGCATCGCGTTTACGGCGGCCGATGTGTTCCTCCGGCGAAATGGGTTTCATCTGGAAGTGGACGCGGGCGAGGCGGAGGCGTTTATTAAAGGATCGATGGAGAGGGGCGAGTTTCGGTTTGGACGGATTGCGGAGTGGGTGAGGGGGCACGTAAAGCCAGTTAGCCCACCTTAACTCGCAACAGACGCGACGTTAGGACCGTGCACCGTGAGATGTTTCACTAATTAAGCAACTACCAGCAGTGGCTGGAAAAATTGTCCATCAGCATTTCCCCGCTAAATCGTTCAGCATCTTTGACTACGTGCTCCCCATCGGCGAGAAGAACCCCGTCTACTGAGCGCACATTGTAGCTGCGCGTATGACCAAAATCACTGAATACATTGTATTCGACAGTAACCGTGTCGCTGCGTTTCTGCGCGAGATGCTCGTGCAATTCCTGAGACCTAAATGCCGTATAGCAGTAACTCCCGTTCACATCTCGGTAGAGCACAAGAGGGGGTGTCCCATCGTCCCATTCGGGACCAACCTTACCCCAAGGCACCTTGCCGTCCAACGCGACCCTCATCTGGAACGTTTTCACTTTCACTTTGCTGGTGAACAATCGGTCGGTGGAGAAGGCCGCAGCGAGAAATGCCAGAGAAATGATCAGCGGGATTCTCCAACGACGGCTGTCTCGTAATGCCAGTAGGACGAAAGCGACGGCGATAATGAGGCATCCAGCTAAAATAGCGAACCATGTGCCTGACACGAATCGAAGCAAAGCCGCTGCTGCAACCAAGGGTCCGACGCTGAGCGCAGCGGCGAGTGGCGGTTGACAAAACCACCATACGAACCCGAGCGGAATCAACGCGCAGACACAGGGGAAATACCAGAAGCTGGGAGTGCCCAAGAGCAACGCCAACGTTAAGCATATTCCGCCGACGGTGAACAGCGTGCCAGCTACAATCCGGGAAATGGTCAGAGCCGATACCATGTGAACAACACCATGATACTCACTGGCTTAACATCCGAGAACAACGATTGCACTGATCCAGTCCTTCGGGGAGCCGCCTCTGGAATCTGACTTCTGCAATCTGACTTCCGCAATCTGACCTCCGACTTCTGCAATTTGTTTTCTGCAATTCCTTTAGAATTCTTGGCAGTGTCGATTCAGTTTCAGGTTGAGGCTGCTGCTGGGGCGGGGCGGGCGGGGAGGCTTGTCACTCCGCATGGGGAGATTGAGACTCCGGTGTTTATGCCGGTGGGGACGGCTGCGACTGTTAAGGGCGTTCCTCAGGATGTGCTGGAGGAGCTGGGCGTACGGATTCTGCTGGGGAATACTTACCACCTTTATTTGCGGCCGGGAGTGGAGGTGGTTCGGCGGATGGGCGGGCTGCATGGGTTTATGGCTTGGGAGCGGGCGATTCTTACCGACTCGGGCGGGTTTCAGGTTTTCAGTCTTAGCGATTTGCGGAAGGTGACGGAGGAGGGGGTTACGTTTCGCTCGCACCTGGATGGGTCGTCGCACTTTCTCAGTCCGGAGCGGGCGATGGAGATTCAGATCGGCCTCGGCGCGGACATTATTATGGCGTTCGATGAGTGCACGGAGTATCCGGCGGAGCGGGAGCGCGTGCGGGAGTCGATGGAGATGACGCTGCGCTGGGCGCGGCGTTCGAAGCGATATTTTGAGGAGCATAGACATCTGGTTCCATGGCGCGAAAGCCGTCAGCCGTCAGCCATCAGCCATCAGGATGGCGGGTCTCAGGTGTCAGGTGTCAGGTCTCAGGGGAGTTCTCAGTTCTCGGTTCTCAGTTCTCAGAAAGGCGACGTGACAAGTCTAGGGGATGCGCCTGCGACTGAGAACGGGGAACTGGGAACTGAGAACTGCTCAACACAGGCTTTGTTTGGGATTGTGCAGGGGGGGATGGATCGGGAGCTGCGGCGGGAGTCGGCTTTGCGGACGGTGGAGATTGGGTTTCCGGGGTACGCGATTGGGGGGCTTAGCGTGGGCGAGCCTCGGGAGATGACTCGGGAGATTGTGGAGTGGACGCTGGAGTTTCTGCCTCGCGACAAGCCGCGGTATTTGATGGGAGTGGGGACTCCGGAGGAGATTGCGCTTTATGCGCGCATGGGCGTGGACATGATGGATTGTGTTTTGCCGACACGGGCGGCGCGGCATGGGCTGCTGTTTACGTCGGAGGGGCGAGTTTCGATCAAGCAGGCTCGGTATGCGGAGGATGAGGGGGCGCTTGATCCGGCTTGCATTTGCCGGGTTTGCCGGCGGTATTCGCGGGCTTATTTGCGGCACTTGTATGCGGCGAATGAGCTGCTGGCGCAGGTGCTGAATACGGTGCACAATCTGCATTTTTATCTGGAGACTATGCGGCGGGCTCGGGGGGAGATAAGTGGTGGCATAGGATGAGATTCGCATGCGTATAGGGTGGAGCTGCATTCCGATTTTCGTAACAACAAACAGAGACAGTCGACCCGCGGCATAGGGCTGACCTTCTGCAAGGCTATACTCCCGGACTTATCCGGACTTATCACGTCATGTTGAGTTCGGCTGTCAGCTACAAACCGATGGAGCTCGTCGACATCTTCCAGGGGTGCAGCCATACCGTCAGGCTGGTGGTCTACGGAGGACGAAACCTGACGACAGAAGGGATGTGACCTATGCTGCGACGGATGATTCTGGTGCTTTTTGCTTTGGGGTGTATGAACTTCGCCGCATTGGCGCAGGTTGCAGCCGGATCGCAACCGCCTGAGAGTAAGAAAGGGACGGTGCAGCCGACCGCTGGTGCAGAGGCGAGGTTACACCTGACGCGGGTGGCCGTCGTGGATGTACCTACAGCTAGTGCACATTCCTTCGGCCCCCCTTTTCCTTGCGACAGCGACGGAAATATCTACTTTCAAAACGACGCTCGTGCTGCGGCGATTCGAAAATTCAACTCCCAAGGGCGAGCCGGTTGCCCTATTCCAGCCTGCGCCAAATACGGATAAGAAGGTCGACCTAGGGTGGAGTTTTGCCGTTGCACCGGACGGCGACGTGTATGAGCTAGTTTTCCCGCACGAGATCAACCGATACGTGTTTACTTACAAAGGCGACGGGACGTTCAAATCGGCGATCAAACTGAACCCCGGTTTTGTGTGGTTTCCCGGTAAACTGGCCGTGTTTGCATCAGGGCAGATGTTGGTGACTGGTAGTGAATACGATAAGGACGTGACGGCCGAGAAGTGGCCTTTTACCGGAATTTTCGGCGCTGACGGAAGCTTGCTGAAGGAGGTGAAGCTGGAGGATGACCAGACGCTTCGCGACATGGCTGTGGCGGGCGACGCGCGGGTGAAGGAAGCGGGGATGCCGGGCAACCAAGCCATTGATTTCACTCAGGTGGAAATGGCGCAGGATGGAAACGCCTACCTGATGCGATGGACGAATCCAGCGATCATTTACGCAATCTCGCCGAGCGGGGAAGTGGTACGGCGGCTCAAAATCGATCCCGGAAAAGCGGACTATCATCCGCGGACATTGCATTCTTTTGGAAATCGGCTCGCGATCCTTTTTGTCCAGCGTGAAACCATGGAAAAGATCATGAAGATCGTCGACCTGGAGGGCCACGAGATCGCTACCTACGACGAGCCCAAAACCAAGGGCGAGGGCCAGACCATGTTAACCAGCGCTTTCTATTGCTACACGGAGAATCCCACGCGCTTTGTTTTCCTCGGCACCAACGAGAAAAGCATGTTGCAATTCTGGATCACGGAGCCGCGTTGACGCTTTGAAGATGGGTTTCGCGTAATATCCCTTCCCGGGCCGGGGAACCTACTGCCCACGCCCCTACCCCTTAGGGCGCTTGTTTCACGAGGTCAGGGGGCGCAAATTATACGTGCCGACCTTGACACCTGCCTGGGCGTCCGGCATGCTATCTAGTTTGGAGACAGGTGCGTTTTCTTGCTGTAGGGTCCCGGCCGGGCTTTGGGTTTGGCAACTGAGGTTTCGGCATGCGGTGGTGAGGTCTTCTTCCAAGAGGTCTGTTCCAAGAGATCTGCGGCCGCAAGAGAAAGAGAGAGTCCTGAAGTGCCGCGGCAAAAAGAGGCAAACTTTTGCGGGAGGGTATCCCGGCCAAACTACGCGGGAGGGTTTGGCTGCACGGTGTGACTGAGTAGCTTGTTCGAGGGGATTGACTTGGCTGGGAATTTGATTTTCGGGGGTATGGGGGCGAGGTTGGCGCTCTGGTTGCAGATTCCGGGCGGTTCCGGTCTGCTTGGACTGGCGCCGCTGCTGTTCATTTTTGCCATCTTTTACTTTTTATTGATCTTGCCCCAGCAGCGAAAACAGAAGAAATGGCAGGCGATGCTGAGCGAGCTGAAGACTGGGGACAAGGTCGTCACCAGCGGTGGATTGCGCGGAACCATTATCAGCCTGAAGGATGATGCGGTGACTTTGCGAGTGCCGCCGGATAATTTGAAGCTTGAGGTGAGCCGAGGGTCGGTGGTTTCTGTGTCTACGGCGGAAGAAGGGAAATGAGAAAGCGGTCGTTGGTCGCTAGTCGTTGGTCGTTCGGGAAGCGCGGAAGTTTTGCTAACGACTAACGACGAACGACCGACGACGGGTTGCATTCATGAATAAGAACCTTACCTGGAAGTGGATCCTTATTGTTGCGGTGCTGGCCGTGTTTCTGCTGGGAGTTTTTGGGAACCCGGCGAGCTGGGGCAGCAAGGGGCTGGTGGCGTCGATTAAAGATCAGATTCACCTTGGCCTTGACCTGCGCGGCGGCACGCACCTGATTCTGCAGGTGCAGGTGAACGACGCGGTCAACGTGGATTCGGACAACGCCATTGCGCGGCTGAAGCAAGACCTGCGGACGCGCAAGCTTAGCTATGCCGACATTACGAAGCCCGATCCGGTGAACCATCCGGAGACGATCGTGGTCAAGGGCGTGCCTCCGGAGCAGTCCAGCGATTTCAAGAACCTGATCACGGACCGGCTGCCGGATTACGGGACCGCGTCGGCCCCAGAGAATTCCTGGACGGTTTCGATGAAGCCGTCGATCCTGGCGGATTTGAAAAACCGGGCCGTGCAACAGGCGATTGAGACGATTCGGAACCGCATTGACGCGCTGGGTGTGAGCGAGCCGGTCATTCAGGAGCATGGACTGGGCGCATATCAGATTCTGGTGCAGTTGCCGGGCGTGGACGATCCGGCGCGCGTGAAAGAAATCATGCAGTCGACGGCGATGCTGGAGATCAAGCAATCGCTGGGCGGGCCGTATTCGAGCGAGCAGGCGGCGCTACAGGATAAAGGCGGCGTGCTGCCTCCGGATGCGGTGCTGATGCCGGGCCGGAGCATCGGGTCGACGCGGGATAACGAGAGCGGCGAGAACTGGTACTTGATTTCGCGGGCTTCGGCGGTGACGGGGCGCGATCTGCGGACGGCCGAGCCTTCGACCGACGAAAACGGGCAGCCAGCGGTGCGGTTTATTCTGACCAGCGACGGCGGGCGGAAATTTTATTCTTTCACTTCCGCGCACGTGGGCGACAATCTTGCGGTCGTTCTGGACAACAAGGTGCAGGAAGTCGCGGTGATTAAGGAAGCGATCCGGGACACGGGCATCATCAATGGCCGGTTTACGCAGCAGCAGGTGCAGGATTTGGCGATGACGCTGCGGTCGGGCGCTTTGCCGGCGGGGATCAAGTATCTGGAAGAGCGTACCGTCGGACCTTCGCTGGGAGCGGATTCGATTAAATCGGGCGTGCGGGCAGCGATTGCGGGCATGCTGGCCGTGCTGATTTTCATGCTCATTTACTATCGCTGGGCGGGGGTGAACGCGGATGTGGCGCTGATCCTGAACCTGGTTATTCTGCTGGGGTTCATGGGCTTCTTTGGCGCGGTGCTTACGCTGCCGGGAATTGCGGGAGTGATTCTGACGGTCGGCATGGGCGTGGATTCGAACGTGCTGATTTTTGAGCGCATCCGCGAAGAGCTGCGCAACGGGAAGACTCCAGCGTCGGCGGTGGAGCAGGGATTCGCCCATGCGTGGATCACGATCGTGGATACGCACGTGACGACGATTGTGTCGGCTGCGATTTTGTTCATCTTTGGCACGGGGCCGGTGAAAGGGTTTGCCACGACGCTGGTGTTTGGTCTGGCGGCAAACCTGTTTACGGCGGTGTTTGTGTCGCGCGTGATTTTTGACTGGATTTTGAGCCGGAAGCAGCGCGGCGAGGCATTGAGTATTTGAGGCAGTCGTTCGTCGCTGGTCGATCGTCGTTCGCAGACCTGAAACGAACGATGCACTCCGAACGACTAGCGACTGACGACCAACGACCGATTTATTGAAGGGATCGTAAAGAGCGTGGAATTCTTTCGCAATACCAACATCGATTTTCTTGGGAAGAAGTGGTACTTCCTTGCGTTTTCGTTGATCTTCAGCGTGGCGGGCCTGCTTTCCATGGCGTTCTGGCATGGGATTCCGCTGGGCGTTGATTTCCGCGGCGGCACGCTGGTTTACGTGAAGTACTCGCATACGCCCGATCCGGGTGCTGTTCATGCCGACATCGACCGCGCCGGGCTTAAGAACGCGCGCGTACAGAGGTACGGCCTGGCCAGCAATAACGAGTTGCTGATCCAGCTCGACATTCAGGAAACCAGCGAACAGGCGCTCGACAAGGGCAAGACGCAGATCATCCAGGCGCTGGAGGGACGGGCGAGCAGCGCCAGCGCGGGCAAACTGGACCTGAACAATTCCAGCTCGCTGACGATTGCGAATTATCTGCTGGAAAAGGATCCGGTGCACTTGGGCGTGGACGCGAATCCACGCTATACGGCCATGGCGCAGGCGATTGTGAACGATCGCGACAAAGTGAAGAGCGGGGTGCTGGGCTCGATCGACGAGTTGAAAGGAGTCGTGGATCCGGCCGTGGTGGCGTCGCTCAACGACGGGTTCTTTGTCTCCGATTTTGCCATTCGCAACGTCGAAATTGTCGGGCCGCAGGTGGGCCAGCAACTGCGCAAGCAGGCAATCCTCGCGACCCTTTATTCGCTGGCTGGCATGCTGGTGTATCTGGCGCTGCGGTTTGAGTGGATTTATGGCGTGGCGGCGGTACTGACGGTTTTCCACGACACGTTGATTACGGTGGGAGCCTTCTCGCTACTGAACAAGGAGATCTCGCTGACGGTGATTGCGGCGATCTTAACCCTGATCGGATACTCCAATAACGACACGATTGTCGTATTTGACCGCATCCGGGAGAACATCAAGCTGCTGCGGCGGGAGAAGCTGTCGGACATCGTCAACAAGAGTATTAATCAGACTTTAAGCCGAACCATCTTGACAGCGGGCCTGACATTCCTTACCGTGCTTGCTCTGTTCCTTTTCGGGGGCGAAGTGCTGCGTGGATTCAGCCTCGCCCTGGTGATCGGCATTTTGATCGGGACGTATTCTTCGATTGCCATTGCGGCACCGATCCTGGTGGCATACCAGGACTGGCGGACGGCGCGTGGTCAGAGGCCGATTGCAATGCCGGTGCGGAAGCCAGCCGAAGGAAAAGGTTAAGGTCTGAGGCGCCGAAGCTGAATTCAGGCCAGAAATGGCGTAGAATCATCGACCTGCACGGAGAGGCAGGAGTTGGAAAAGAGCGGGAGCAAGAAACGTACAGCCGGTGTCTACACCGATGTAGGGTCTGGCGTAGGAGGAACTCATGTTTGAAGACAGCCTTATCGAATCCGCGGGGAAAAAGCTGGAGCCAAGGAAATTGGGGGTGACGCTTCTGTCATATGTGCTGCAGATTTTCCTCCTGGGCATCCTCATCCTGATTCCCTTGATCTACACGGATGCGCTGCCGAAGCAGCAGTTGATGACGTTCCTGATGGCTCCGCCACCGCCGCCACCGCCACCACCACCGCCGGCCGCGGCTCCCGTCAAGGTCGTGAAGATCGCCAGCGAACTGGTGAACGGCCAGTTGCGCCAACCGAGCAAGATTCCACAGAAAGTTCAGATAATTAAAGAAGAAGAGGCGCCGCCGGATTTGGGTGTAGGCGTTGCGGGCGGCGTCCCTGGCGGAGTTCCCGGCGGATCGGCGGGCGGCGTGATCGGCGGCATCCTGAGTGCGACGGCAGCGTTGCCCAAGGTAGCGACGCCGCAGCGCGTGCGGGTATCGCAGGGCGTCTCGAATGGTCTTCTGATCAAGAGAGTGCAACCGAACTATCCTCCGCTGGCGCGGCAGGCGCGCATTCAGGGACAGGTAGTGCTGCACGCGGAAATCAGCAAGGACGGGACGATTCAGAACCTGCAGTTGATCAGTGGACATGCCATGCTGGCGCCGGCTGCAATCGAAGCCGTCAAACAATGGCGCTATAAGCCATACCTGCTCAATGGAGAGCCGGTGGCCGTGGAAACAGAAGTAATTGTTAATTTCAGCCTGTCCGGGGGCTAGGGCCCGGGGAGACGGGGCTAGACCCGTCTCTACTTAGGTTTTGTGGCGGTTTGCGTCCGTGCCTGCCTCAGTTTTCAAGACAGGCGAACGGGATGGCGTTGCTCCCGTGGACTTTCCGCCCGCTTGATTTCTTTTTATGATGCAACGGCCAGAGCGGGTCTGCGCCTCTAACGGGGCACGGGCGCGATTGGCAAGTGTCGATAGTCGCTTCCGGGCGCGAGCCCTGAAGCGATGAATAAAGCCGGGCCGCCAGCAACGGCCCGATCAGCACGATTGGCGTGCGGCTGGAAGCGAGTCAAACAAGCTCCGAGGAGGAAAAGCAACTCATGGTAGTGAACCTTGCAGTAGTAGCATTCAGCAATCTGCATCTATTCGCCGCCTGGCTCTTTGAAGAGGGACAGGTCGGTTGGGACCCGATTTCGCTTTGGAAACAGATGGGTATTCTGGCGAAGGTCGTGGTTATCATTCTGTTCATCATGTCAGGATGGTCGATCGGGGTGATGATCGACCGTTGGATGGCATTCAACGCCGCCCGCAATCAATCCCGCTCGTTCGCACCGGCGGTAGCCGGCGCGCTGCGCGAGGGCAAGATTGACGAGGCGATCAAAGTTGCCGAGCGCAACAAGAAGAGCCACCTGGCCAAGGTGGTTACGGCGGGCTTGATGGAGTTCAAGGCCCACCAGGACAGCCCGGGCGAGATTCCAGGCGAGACGATCGAAGCTTCCAAGCGCGCTTTGGAGCGCACCGAAGCGATCGTACACGCCGAACTGAAGCGTGGACTCGGCGGCTTGGCGACGATCGGATCGACGGCACCGTTTGTGGGGCTGTTCGGAACGGTGGTCGGCATTCTGAACGCGTTCCGCGGCATTCAGCAGGAAAAGGCGACCGGTCTGGCGGCCGTGGCGGGCGGTATTTCAGAAGCTCTGGTGACGACCGCTATCGGACTATTCGTGGCGATTCCGGCCGTGATGATGTTCAACTATCTGACGGGCCGCGTGGAAGCGTTCGACGTGGAGATGGATAACTCCTCGAGCGAACTGATCGACTACTTCCTGAAACGCCGGAGCATGCGCCGGTCCTAAAGGCCGAGCAGGCGGACCGCAATTTGAGTTGCTAGTAGGGCGCCGGCCGATGGCGGGCGCCCACTCCTCCTCACGGTTACGGTCTTGACGAGCGGGAAGTATCCGCAGGAGACGGAATCCATGGCATTAGCAAAACGAAACGAAGGCGCTAAGGTCAACTCCGACATCAACGTGACGCCGATGGTCGACGTGATGCTGGTGCTGCTGATCATCTTCATGGTGATCACGCCTATGTTGCAGAAGGGCGTAAGCGTCGATCTGGCGAAGGTCAACAGCCCAACCTCGATGCCGGACGCCGACAAGGAAGACGCACTGCTGGTTGCGGTGCAACGCGACGGGAAGATCTTTTTTGGAACGGAACTGACCACAGTTGACCAACTCACGGACAAAATCAAGGACCGGCTTGCGAATCGGACCGACAAGCGCGTCTTCCTGAAGGCAGACGCACGGGCGAAGTTCGGAGCGGTGGTGGAAGTGGTCGACAACGTTCGCGCCGCGGGTGTGGACCAATTGGGCTTGCTGACCGATCAGAAAAAGGCCGGGGCGCTGGCGCCGCCGACGGGCGCTACCGCGCCAACGGGCGGGCAATAGAGCAGGGCATGGTGGCGTAGAACCAAGGAGATCGATATGGGAATGGCAATTGGCGGGTCGAGCGGGGGCCCGAACGCAAACATGAACGTCACGCCGCTCATCGACGTTCTACTGGTGCTGCTGATTATTTTCATGGTGATCACGCCGCTGACCCCCAAGGGTCTGGACGCACTGGTGCCGCAACCGCCGCCGAAGGATCAGAAAACGCCGCCGTCGTCGGATCGCACGATTGTGGTGCAGTTGATTGACCGTGGTGCGGGGAACGCTCCGGGGGTCAAGATCAATCAGGACGATGCGACCTGGGAGACCCTGCAGGGGCGACTGGAAGACATCTTCAAAACACGCGCCGAGAAGGTGATGTTCGTGAAGGGCGACGACAACGTGCCCTTTGCCGACGTTGCCAACGTGATCGACATCGCGCACTCGGCGGGCGTGGATAAAGTTGGCTTGATCACCGCGAAGATCGAAGCGGGCGGCTAGAATAGTTCGGTCGAGTGCTCTGGCACAGACACGCCGGCCAACCGCGGCGCGCCGAATGGAGTTGGCTCGGCTTACCGTCTCTTACTCCGCTGCAAGGAGATTCATAAAGCAATGAAAACGACTTACAGGCTTATGTTGGTTTTTGCCGTAGCGTTGGCTCTTGTGGCTGGCACAAGCTGCGCCAAGCTGCAAGCGCGCGACCACCTCAACAAGGGCGTGCAGGCCTACAAGAACGCCAAGTACGAGTTGGCCATCGATCACTTTCAGCAAGCGGTCGCTCTCGATCCGACGCTGATCAACGCGCGGTTGTATCTGGCTACCGCCTTCGCCCAACAGTACATTCCGGGGGCCGATACTCCCGACAACAACAAGAATGCCGAGCAGGCAATCGATCAATACAAACAGGTGCTGCAAGCGGATCCGAAGAACATCAACAGCATCAAGGGCATCGCCTACCTGTATTTACAGATGAAGAAGTTCGACCTGGCCAAGGATTTTTACAAGAAAGCATCCAATGCCGACCCCAACGATCCTGAGCCGTACTATTCGGTGGCCGTGATCGACTGGACGCAGACCTACCAGCCTCGCCAGGAGGCGCGCGCCAAACTTGGGATGAAACCCGACGATTCGCTACCGGCGAAGGACAAAAAAGTTTGCGCCGAGATACGGGAGAAAAATACGGCGGATGTTCAGGAAGGCATCGACAATCTGAACAAAGCGTTGCAGCTTCGTCCCGATTATGACGACGCCATGGCCTACATGAACCTGATGTACCGCGAGCGCGCCGACATTCAGTGCGACGACAAGGACGCCCATGCCGCTGACCTGAAGACGGCCGACGAGTGGGTCGACAAGACCATGGCCACGAAAAAGGCCAAGGCCGAAAAACAGCCGGGCGCGGGCGGCATTGTCATGGACCAGAAACAATAGCCAGTAGCCAGTACCCAGTGTTTGGTAGCCAGTAACCAGTTGGGCGAATGTTGCCGCTGGGTACTGGCTTTTCTTGTTTAAGGTTTCTGGAACTTCGCGTTCTCCGCCGTTTGGCTGCCAACGTCTCTAACCGAAAATGCGGGGTGACGACATCACAAGCGCTTGTGACCTGCCGCATGCTTTCTGGTCCCTCCCGCAGGTAGAATAATCACCGGCCTGACGACCGGTCTTAAGAATGTTCAAGAAGATTCTGATCGCCAATCGCGGAGAGATCGCCGTGCGCGTCATGCGCGCCTGCCGCGAGATGGGCATAGCGACGGTTGCGGTCTACTCTGACGTCGACCGCGCCGCTCTTCATGTTCGCAAAGCCGATGAAGCGTATGCGATTGGCCCTGCGCCCGCTTCGGAGTCCTATCTCCGGATGGACAAGATTCTCGACGTTGCGCAGCGCTCGGGCGCTGAGGCCATCCATCCTGGTTACGGTTTTCTCTCGGAGAATGCGAAGTTCGCGCGGGCCTGCGTGGATGCGGGTGTGAAATTCATCGGCCCGACCGCGGAATCGATGGAGATGATGGGGTCGAAGACGCGCGCCCGGCAGCACATGGAGAAAGCGGGCATTCCGTTCGTTCCCGGGACGGCGCGCGGCCTGAGTTCACCCGAAGAGGCTGAACAAGTTGCCGAACGCGTTGGTTATCCGGTGATGCTGAAAGCGGCGGCGGGCGGCGGCGGCAAAGGCATGCGGCTGGTGCACACGCGGCAGGAACTCCGGTCGGCCCTGGAGTCGGCGCAGAGCGAGGCGCAGCGGTCGTTTGGCGACAACGAAGTTTATATCGAGAAAGCGATTGTCAATCCGCGGCACATCGAGATGCAAGTGCTGGCGGATGAGCACGGGAACACGGTTTGGCTGGGGGAACGCGAGTGCTCGATCCAGCGGCGACATCAGAAAGTTCTTGAAGAAGCGCCGTCGCCGATTGTCGATCCAGACATGCGGCGAAGGATGGGCGAGGTCGCGGTCAAAGTCGCGCAAGCCGCCAACTACACGAATGCGGGCACGGTCGAATTTCTTGTCGATCAGCAGAAAAACTTCTACTTCCTGGAAATGAACACGCGGCTGCAGGTAGAGCATCCGGTGACGGAGTTGACGACCGGGCTTGACCTCGTCCATCTGCAAATCCACATTGCCAACGGCGAGAAGCTCCCCTTCAAGCAATCGGACATCAGCATTCGCGGGCATGCGATCGAATGCCGCATTTATGCGGAAGACCCGGACAATAATTATTTCCCCAGCCCGGGGAAGATCAAGCTGCTGCTGCTGCCATCGGGGCCGGGAATCCGCCGCGACAGCGGGATGTATGAGGGGTGGACGGTGCCACTGGACTACGATCCGCTGCTGGCCAAGCTGATCAGCCATGGAACCGACCGCAACCAAGCCATCATGCGGTTGCAGCGGGCGCTCTACGAATATTTTGTGGCCGGGATCAAGACGAACATTTCGCTGTTCCAGCGCATTCTGCGCGACGGCGATTTTCAGGCGGGGAAGCTGGACACGGGCTACCTTGACCGGCTGCTAGCGAAAGGCGATTCCAAAGTTTCCGCGCAGGCTCCCGAGCCGCGCATTGCCGCCATTGCGGCCGGGATGTTTGCCGTGCTCGACCCGGTTGCCTCGACGTCGCAGAATGGAAATGCGTCTGTCGCAGCGCCGGTTTCTTCGAACTGGAAACAGAAAGGACGCACCGAAGCGCTGCGCTGAACCCTATGGTCTACGACGTGAGTGTGGGCGGCAAACCGCACCGGCTCGAACTTGAAAAAGTGGACACCGGATGGAAGTGCCGTCTCGACGGCAAAGAGATTCGTGTGGATGCGGTGCTGCCGCGGCGCGATGTGCTGTCGCTGATCGTCGATGGTCAGGCGTTCGAAGTGAAGCGCGAACAGACTCCCACCGATCTTCATATGTGGGTGGGCAGTACGCGCTTTGCGGTCGAACTGCGCGATCCGCGTTCGCTGCTCGCGCGCAAAGGTTCGGCGGCGGACGAGAAAGGCCCGCGAAAAATCGTGGCGCCGATGCCGGGGCGGGTTGTCCGGTTGCTGGTGGCGGAGCAGGCCGAGGTCGAAGCCGGACAGGGCATGATCGTGGTGGAAGCCATGAAGATGCAGAACGAGATCAAGTCGCCTAAGAAGGGCATCGTAAAGAAGATGGTGGCCGCGGCAGGGGCTGCGGTTAATGCCGGCGACGTGCTGGCAATTGTTGAGTGAGAGATATGCGGTTGTGGATAGTGCCTGCGCTCCTGCTCTTGGCGGTTTTTGCGGTCGCGCAAACTAGTCCTGCCGGTTCCAACTCGAAAATTAGAGAGATGAGTTGCAATTCCTCGGACGAGTCCGCAGTGCGGCGGATTCCCGGGCAATGGAAAGACGGCTACAACAATAAAGACGCGGCCCGGGTCGCATCACTGTATAGCGAAGACGCCTATTATCTGACTCAGCATTTCGCATCCGGCGTCGTGCATCCGCGGGCCAAAATTCGAGCTTACATTCAGCGAGGCGTGGATGCCGGCTATCACGTTGACTCCATCGATATCTTGAGCCTTGAATGCTCGGGCGGCTTTGCCTATACGATTACGCGCTACCGCGCTAACAATGGCGGCGAGAAAGCCATGGGCGTGAACCTGGTAGTGCTGCGTAAAGCCGCCGGCAAATGGCTGATTGTGGCCCATGAAGCCGCGGTGCCGGATCCGGCCACAGCTGTACAGAGCCTCGACGAGGCCAAGCCCCGCTGAAGGCGAAAGCCGCTAAGTCTACCCTGGTCCAAGCACCTCCGTCATCTGAAGGGAACGCGGTTGCGCGCGGTAGCATGAAGTAGACGCCGGAGGTGCCTTCTGAAGCTGCAGCGCATCATCAGCTATGCGACGCTGGCCATTTCGATTGTGACGCTGGTTCTGGTTCTACGGCGGCCGGCACGGGTCGCAGCGCCGGCGACACCGGAGGTTGCAGCCGCCAGCGCGCAGTCATTTCAGGAAAAAATCGACCGGCTTGGGCAACCTAAGGTGTCTGAAGCGGGCGCCGACGAAGTCCGCATTACCTCCGATGAGATCAATGCAGCGCTCGCCCAGGCTGCAGGCACGCTGCCGGCGAGCGGGTCGTCACCAGGTGCGTCGTCGCCGGGTGCTTCGATGGAATTTCCCGGGCCGGTGCCGACGGTCAAGGACTATCAGGTGTCGATGGATGGCGATCTGGTGCGGGGGCAGTTCGTCACGCAGATCGCGGGCAAGGACGTTTATCTGACATTGGCTGGCCACGTGGGCGCGAAGGATGGGTACGCGACCTTTGATGCCACAGAAGTAAAGATCGGAAACCTATCTGTTCCTGCATCGCTGGTGAACGATGTGCTGCAGAAAAAGCTGGCGGAACAGCGGGATCAACTCAAGCTGCCTGCCAACGTGAAAGACCTCAAGGTCGAAAACGGCCAGTTGGTGTTTGTCGAAAAGTAATCACCTCGGCAGAGCCGCGGAATGGCAGAGCTCTTTTGACGCGGCAGGAAATGCCCGCTGGCACACCTTCCAAGTTCTTGTAAAGCAAAATTTGCCGGGAGCGGCACACCGTGGTTTGGGTGCGTGAGAGCTTTGTAATTTGCTCCTAATCGCTTTCTAACCCTCTGCGCATTCAATGGTCAGCATGACAACCTTTCCGATTACGCCCGGCGCGGCGGAGCATGTCCTGGTGGCGAGCCCGAGTACGGCAGTACGGGAGCGGGTTCTGGAGGGCCTGCTTCCCAAAGCCCGTCGCGTGGAGCAGGCCCGCGGGGGCGCGGAGGCGCTAGTGCACCTGGAAAAAGGATGCTGGGAGGTGCTGTTTCTTGACCGCCGTTTGCCCGACCTCGACGCCGAGGAACTTAAACAGACGGTGCACAAGCGCTATCCCGCAGTCGAAGTTGTGCTGCTTGACAACGAAGCGGAGGCGTCGACTGTGCCGGCCGCGCCTTGCCCAGCCGCGCTCCCAATGCCTTGTCCAGGTGCGCGAGGGGAAGCGGCCGACGACAACGAGCAGGGTTGCGAGAAAAGAGGCGATCAGAACGGGCAAGGCGGACGAGAGGAGGGTTCTCCGCTAAGATCCGGCGGATTTGCCGGCGCTCGAAGTCTACCGGGCATGATTGGCAACTCTGCGGCGATGCGGGCCGTTTATCGACTGACGAATCTGGTCGCGCCGCGCGACACGACCGTGCTGATCACGGGCCCAACGGGCAGCGGGAAAGAACTGGTGGCGCGCGCACTGCACGAGTTGAGCCCGCGTGCCGCGCGGACTTTCGCGGCGGTCAACTGCGCTGCCATCCCGGAGACCTTGCTGGAAGCCGAACTATTTGGATATTCGCGGGGCGCGTTCACGGGCGCGTTGCAATCCTATGCGGGCAGAATCCAGGCGGCGCACCAGGGGACGCTGTTTCTGGATGAGATTGGAGATATGCCGCTTAGCCTGCAGCCCAAATTGCTGCGCTTCCTCGAACAAAAAGAGCTCCAACGCCTGGGCAGCACACAGGTGGTGCGCGTGGATGCGCGTGTAGTGGCGGCGTCGAATCAGGATTTGCTCACGCTCGTTGGGCAAGGAAAATTCCGCGAAGATCTCTACTACCGCCTTTCGGCATTTCCGCTCACCATTCCGCCGTTGTCCGAGCGGCCCGGTGATGTCGTGCAGCTGGCGGCTTACTTTCTCGAAAGATTCTCTGCCTGTCTCCCGGCGCCCGTGCTGTCAGAGGAGGCGATGGCGCAGCTGGGGACGCAGAGGTGGCCGGGCAACGTGCGCGAATTGCAAAACGTAATGGAACGCGCGCTGATCCTGGCGGATGGCGAGCCGGTGGTACGGCCCACGCACCTGATGCTGAACTCTGAGCTTAGCAGCCGGTGGTGAAACTCCAGCGCCCGAACGCAGCGCCTAAAGGCGCATTCCTAACACGGCACCGGCGGCATGCCTGAAGGCATGCCGGGATACGAATCTCACTTTCACCATAGGCTGTTAGGGGCTACCTGGACGATAGGACACCTTCATCTGAACTTGGCTTAAGAGCCTTCTAAGGCAATTTCTGCAGCGTTGGCAGGGCTTTTGCAATACAGACCCATATGTCCAGTTCATTTCCACCGCCTCATGATCCGGGCCGCGATGGCGATCATCCGCTGGCACGCGCGTTTCGTTCGTTCACGGAAGCCGCCGGATCGCTCGAACGCACCTATGGCCAACTGCAGGGCCAGGTGGCGCATCTGCGGCAGGAGCTGGAGGTCACCAACCGCAACCTGACGGTGAGCCTGGAAGAAAACCGGCGCATGCGCGAGCGCCTGCGCCGCATTCTGGAAGGGCTGCCCTGCGGCGTTCTCGTCATGGAAGGTGAGAAGCGCATTTCGATTCTCAATCCCGAAGCCGGGCGCTTGTTCGGCGGAAACTTCGATACTGTCGGCAAGCTGCCTCCGGCGCTGGTGCGGGCGCTGGCCGGTGCGCGAGAAAGCGGCGAAGAGCAGGAGATCGAACTGGCGCGCGGGGCTAAGGGGACGGTTTGGGTCGCGCTACGCCACGCGTGGCTCGAACAAAATTCCGATAAGAAAAGTTCGGTTTTCATTCTGCGCGATACGAGCGCCGCCAGACAGCTGGAGCGCGAGCGGGAAAATCTTCGCCGGCAACAGGCGCTGGTCGAAATGTCGGCGTTGCTCGCGCATGAGATTCGTAATCCGCTGGGCAGCCTGGAGCTGTTTGCGGGTTTGCTCGCGGAGTCGGGACTTGAGGACGAAAAACGGCGCTGGATCGAGCACGTGCAGGCCGGATTGCGTTCCCTTTCTTCGACCGTCAACAATGTGCTCGACCTGCACAACGAGCCGCCGCCCGAACGTGCCGCGATGGACGCGGGAGAACTGCTCGGGTGGGCTTATGAGTTTCTGCTGCCGCTCGCGCACCAGGCGAGAGTGGAATTGCAGATCATCAACGGACTGAGCGGTGTGTCGGTGGCTGCGGACCGGCATCTGCTCGAACAGGTGTTGCTGAATCTTGCCCTCAATGCCTTCCACTTCATGGCGGACGGCGGATGGCTGGCGATTCAGGGTCGCGATTGCGGCGCGGCGGGCGTCGAAATCGAGGTGCGGGACACGGGGCCGGGCATTTCCAAGGAAGACTTGCCGCACGTGTTCGAGGCGGGATTCACCACGCGTCCGGGGTCGACAGGGCTGGGGTTGGCCGTGTGCCGAAGAATTTTGGAGCAGCACGGCGGCTCGATTGCGGCCGAAAGCAAAGTCGGGCATGGGGCAACGTTCCGCATGCGGCTGCCAGTGGCGGCGCCATCTACACACCCGATCGCTCCGCTCATGATGCAGGACAGCGCCGAGGGCGCCGACGCGCCGGCTAGGGGAGCGTGCTCATGAAGCGGCTGCTCATCGCCGACGACGATGCCGGCATGCGCGCCGCGCTCGAAACGCGCTTTGCGCTGCGCGGGTGGCAGGTGGATGTGGCTGTCAACGGCACCGAGGCGCTGGCCAAGTTCCGCCCGGGCCTGCATACGCTGGTGATCACCGACGTGCGCATGCCGGGCTGCGACGGCTTCGAGCTGATGCGGGAGGTGCAGAATTCCTCGGCGCGCACGGCGGTCATCCTGCTGACCGCGTATGGTTGCGTACCGGATGCGGTCGACGCCATGCGCAACGGAGCTTGCGATTATGGGAGCATCGGCGACTGGATCGAAAAGCTTGGCTTCGCCTCCGAGCAGGACGTTACGGCCGCCCTAGCCCTGCAATGGGGATGCCCGATTGCTTCGTCATTCAACCATTCCATCGTTGATTCGCCCGGCAATATCCCGTTGCGCATTCTGGAAGCATTCCAGATGATCCCTTTCAACTACGCCGCCTCCACCAACACGCTATATCTGGCCTTCGGAGCGCGCGTCGATCACGCGGCTCTTTATGCGATCGAAAGGATTCTCGATTGCCGCACGCAACCCTGCGCGGCTCCTGCGAAAAGCGTTGCGCGGGAACTTGAGCAACTCCGGCTGCTCGCCCGGCCGAACGATGTTGAATTCGCGACGCGCGATCTCGGCGAAATGGCGCGCATCACCTCCAGCTACATCGCGCGCCTTAGCCCGGAAGACGTACGGATCAGCCGTGTGGGGCGCTTCATTTGGCTTCGGCTGAAAGCCCGCCGGGCTTTGATTAACCTTCTTTTTTGTCTACAGGAAAGTTCTGCGCAGCAGCACAGTTTGCGGCCATCGTTTCCTGCGGGGGGACAATCGTTCCCGGCACAGGGCCGGACAATCGCGGAACGGAACGAATAGAAGCGTTTTGATCGACAGCACTGCTCGAAGGAATGTACGGGCGTTTGGCATCCAAGATCAGCCGCCATTTGCCGATTAGACAATGGTGCGACTCCCAAGTCAGTTCCTCCTGGCTTGGGGAGGGAAGACGCACCCGATCCGATACCGGGCTGAGAGAAAACAGACTCGGCCCGAGATCGGGGTCGGTATTCATCTCGGGCGGTGCTTCGCCTAACTGCGTTCCGACTACAACGTGCGCTTAAAAAGAGGCAACGCCAGTCCCATCGTTCCCAGCGCAAAACATATGAGGAAGATCAAGTCCGGCATGATCGGCCCCAAGCCGGTTTCTTTTAACAACAGACACTTGAATCCATGCACGGCGTAGGTAAACGGATCCACAATGGCAATTGCCCGCAGCCACGCTGGAAATGCCTGCACGGGATAGATCGATCCACTGGGGAAGAACAGCAGCGTGTTGAGAATGCCAAATGTCGCACGGGGCACTAATGGGTCTTCCACCCGCACCATCATGAGGAACATCATGCAGTTGAAGGCCGATGCAGTCGCCACTACCATGGCCAGCAATCCGAGGATGGTGGCGGGATGGAAGATCGTCCCTACGCCCGCCAGCAGCGACCCGATCATGGTAATCACCACGCCAGTCAGAATGCCCTTGATCGCGCCCGCGCCGTTCAGTCCAAACACGAGCTCGGTTTTGGTAATCGGAGTCACGAGGTATCCTTCGTGCACACCGCGCGCCTTGTCGTCGATGTAGAGCATGCCCCCGCCGATCATTGCCGACACAAACATTGCCAATGCAATCGAACCTGGGAGGAGATACTTCATATATTCGATGAAGGGATAGAGCTCGACAGTTTCGAGCGCGGTCTGCTGTAGGAGGCGAGGCTCGACGTCGGGCTGGTTCAGCGCGTCAGTCATGTCCGCCAGGGTCGATTCCAACGACGAGCTCACGAAGTTGTCGGTGTTGTCGACGATTAGCGCGATACGCGGATGATTCTTCTCATATACCATCTTCGAATATTGCGGCGGAATGATCACCGCGCCTTGGATTTTCCCGTTGCGCACATCTTCGCGCGCTTTCACCTCGTCGTCGTATGGGATCGGCACGAAGGTGCGCGCCGTGGCGCGGACGGAATCGAACGCCTCTTTGATCCGGACCGCTTGCGTACCGTGATCTTCGTCCACGATCCCCATCTTCGCGTCGCGAATCTTTCCGCCGAACGCGTTGCCTAGGACGATCAATTGCACGAGCGGAAAAATCATCGACACCATCATCAGTGCCGGGGACCGGAAAAACTTTCTCATCTCACGTTCGATAATTGCCAAGGTTCGATTCATGGCCGCATCCCCGGTCGGGGCGGCATCACGAATTCGTGCGCCTTAACCAGTTCATCGCGCAGTTGCCGGCCCGTGTAATGGACGAAAACGTCGTCCAGCGTGGTGTTCTGCACCGTCAGTGTCCTCAGGGTTACGCCGCAGACGACTGCCATTTCCACCAGATCGGTCGTGGTTCCGGAACCGTTCGCGGTCAGCACTCGAAACATCCCGGCGCTTTCATTCTGCACCGATGTCACCCCCGGCAAGCCGCGCAGACGTTCTTCCCAGTCCGCCGGCGGATTGTCGAACTGAACTTCGATCACAGTGGATCCGGGTACGGTGGCTTTCAACGCTTCGGGAGTGTCGAGCGCTACCAGATTGCCGTGATCGACGATCGCAATGCGGTTGCACAAACGGTCCGCTTCGTCCATGTAGTGCGTCGTAATCAGAATGGTCAGCTTGCGCTTCGATTTGATGTTAGTCAGCATTTCCCACACCGCCACTCGTGACACCGGGTCGAGTCCGGTCGTCGGTTCGTCGAGGAAGAAAATCTTTGGGCTGTGCACGAGGCCGCGCGCAATCTCCAGCCGGCGCCGCATTCCTCCGGAAAGCGTTTTTGTCTGTGCGCCGCGCCACTTGGTCAGGTCGACGGTTTCCAGCAGCTCATCAATCGCTTCTTTGCGACGCTTGGCCGGAACGTCATAGAGCTTGGCGTAAATCGCCATATTTTCTTCGACCGTCAAATCGAGATCGCTGGTCAGCGCCTGGGGGATGACACCGATTGTCCGCCGGACCGAATCTGCTTCCTTGGCCACGTCGTGTCCGGCAATTCGCGCCGCGCCCGAGGTAATCGGAATCAGCGTCGTCATCATGCGGATCAAGGTGGATTTGCCCGCGCCGTTCGGGCCCAGCAGGCCGAAGATTTCTCCCTCCTTCACGGCGAACGAAACATCGTTCACAGCCGTGAAGTCGCCGTACTTCTTCACGATGTGTTCGACCTCGATCGCATTGGGAGCGTCGGCGGCGACTGCGCCGCGCAAACTCATCTCCGCGCCCTGGACACTAAAGCCATTCGGGGTCGCCGAGTTCGTCGCACCGCCATTAGTCTTGCCCGCTGTCACTTTGTCCTTTTCCTCATTCATGCCTTGCGACCTTCATCTTGAAGCCTTGCAACGCGAGCCTTCGAACTCGCGGGGTTCACTTCTGCAATCTGACTTCTTACTTGTGCCTTTCCTAGCTCCCCTTTTGCCGGGCTGGCGGCACCAGGACTTCGGCGGTCATTCCCGGGACATATGCGCCCTTGGGATTAGCCAGCCGCACTTTCAACAGAAGGGTGCGGATATCGCGCTTTCTGCGGCCGACATCACGCTGGGTCGCGAAATCAGCTTCGGCCGCTTTGTAAAATACTTTGCCATCGACCTCAGTCCCGCCGGGAAGGCGAATTTTGAGGGTGTCGCCGTTTCCGATGTAATCCGCGTCCGTTTCTGGAATGGCCGCTCGTACCCAGGTGTCGCTGAAGTCGACCACGGTGACGATCGCCTGCCCCGCATTCACTACTTCGCCCTCGCGCGCGGCGCGGGTCAGCACAGTTCCGGTCACGGGCGCATAAATTTTCGTGTAGCCCAGGCGAACTTCCGCTTCTTTCAATTGCGCGACCGCGTTTCCGACCTGCGCTCGCGTGGAAGCAACCGTGCTCTGGGCTGCGGCCGCCTGGTTGGTGCGCGCCACCGATGCGTTCAGGCTGGCCTGTGCCGCGGACACCTGCTCTTTCCAGGAATCAACGCTCGCCTGCTGCGCCTTCAAATTCATCTCGGCCTGAACCTTTTCCTGTTCGGAGGCAACACCGGCTTCGGCGAGGCCAATGGTGCGGCGGCTGTCGCTTTCGATGCGCGCCAGGGTGGCTTCGGCCTGCGCCAATTGCGCGCGCGCGGATTGCAATTGTGCCTGCGCGTTGGCCACATCGCTCGACGTTGATCCCTTGGTCGATTGCTGCGTGTACTGATTGGCGTTTACCTGGGACCGGAAGCTGGCAATCATCGCCGCCGCCGCCCGCTCCTCGGCTTCGAGTTCGGAAGGATCAAGCTCCGCAATCAGGTCGCCTTGCTTTACCTGGGTGCCTTCGTCCACTAAGAGCTTTAGAATCCGCCCCTGAATTTGCGGACTTACGACGATTTGGTTTGCATCCACGGTCCCGATCAGCACCAGATCGCCGCCCCGCGGCGTGGAATAGAAGTAATACGCCGTCGAAATGGCAAAGATTACGGCCACCAAAATCAAAACCTTATTCCGTGCATTCATCGCTTTTCCTCAGTGCAAACGTGCGCCTTACAAGCACACGGCCTCCGTAATGAACTCCAGTACGAATTTCCGCCGCTGTGCGATTCTTTCCTTCGACAGCGGATCCACCTTGAGCAGCGCTTTCATTGCGGTCGCGGTGCTGAAGTAGAAAATCACGATTCCTACCAGCGACGGGAGAAAATCCATGGGATTCACGCGCCGGAGCTGTCCTTTTTCCGCTCCCTCGCGCAACAACTTGCCCATTTGCACGTAGATCGGAGCGAAATATTCCCGGGCGATCCGCAGCATTTGGGGAGAAGCGTGGGCTCCAACGCGCATCCATTCCGATTGCACCACGCGCGGAAAGCGAGGGTTGGCCGCGATGTAGTCGAAATAGCGGCTCACATAAGCGAGCAGCTTCGCGCGCGGTTCAAGATCGCTTTCCAGCACTGGCAACACTCGCTCCCGCATGCCGCTAAACACGTGGTCCAATACCGCCTCGTAGAGCGCGTCCTTGTCTTTGAAGTAGTAATAAAGGAGAGCCTTGTTGACTCCGGCGGCATGCGCGATGCGGTCGGTGCGCGCCCCGGCAATGCCGTACTCGGCGAATTCCGCCACAGCCGCGCGGAGAATTGCAGCCCGGCTTTCTTCGGGTTGGCCGCGAGTCCCGAGACGCGCGCGGTCCCGCGGGCGACGGTGCGTGCGGCCAGGTTCGAGACTTGGTTCTTCCGCCTTCGAGCTTTGTGCCAGCTGCCCGGGGCTTCTCCGTGTCCGAGCCGCGCGCCGAGCCTGTTTCGTGTGTGCCGTTGAAATCGTCATTGTTAATTAACCAGTTAGTTAGATTGTACCTCACAGACTACGTTGACGCAACCCATTTGTCTTCGCCCAGAGCCTGCCTGGAGCCTCCCCTATCCCTCGGACCCTCGCTGCCAGTACCTTTGGCCAGGCCGACGCCCGCTCCGGCCCGCCACGCCCAAACGTAACCATTAGTTCTGGGTCCAATAAGGGTATACTGTCCCGAACAGGTAGGCTTCCGGTGGCCCAGACTTCCTTTTTCGTGCCGCACCCCAACCTCAGCGACGAGGTCAATCACCAGATCGTCCAGTCGGAGATTGAGGGGGGCGTGTACCTCAGCGACCTTCCGCCGGCCACGGTCCTGCAGATCCAGACCCAGCACCACTGCTACACCGCGGTGCTTCTCGAAGACGGCTCCGTGCTTATCTCGGGGCATCCGGAATTTTGTCCGGAGCCCACGGCGGTTGCCATCTCCGGTTCCACGTGGGGAGGCACGATGCTCAAGCGCAGCTTCGTCGGTCGGGGCATGCGTCTTGAATTCTCCCATCCCGGGTATCGCACGCCGATTGTCACGTCCTCCATTCAGGACATCCGCGAGCTTTCTTCCGCGGCGCGTCTGCGCAACCACGCTGCTGTCTAGTCGGGGCTTTCAGCCATTTTTCCCGATTGCGTTACAATCATCCGGCTACTTTTTCCTGTGAGGATCTCATGCGTTCTCTGTTCGTCGCTATCGTTCTTATGCTCTGTTGTTCCACTTACTCGGCGGCCCAGCTTGACGAAGTTCTAAAAAAGGCAGAAGGGCTTGGGCAACCCAATACGTCCGGCTTGAGCAACGACAAGATTATCGCCGGTCTCAAGGAAGCCCTTCAGGTCAGCACTAGCAAGGCCGTCGCACGCACTGGCAAGCCAGACGGCTTCCTCAAGAACGAAGCTATCAAAATCGTGCTTCCTCCAAAGCTCGAAACCATCGGCAAGGGGATGCGCATGCTCGGCATGGGCGCGAAAGTGGACGAACTCGAAGTCGGCATGAACCGTGCGGCCGAGCAGGCTACTCCCGAAGCCAAGCAAATCTTTCTCGCCGCACTCAAGAAGATGAGCTTCGACGATGCCCGCCACATCCTCACCGGAGGTGACACGGCAGCCACCGACTATTTCAAGCGCACGAGTTCCGGTGATCTGACTACTGCCTTTACGCCCATCGTGCACCGCTCCATGGAGCATGTCGGCGTCGTTCAGCAGTACAACCAAGTCGTCAAGAGCGCGCCGGGCGGCAGCGCGGTCGCCGGTGAAGTCGATATAAACAAGTATGTCGTCGGCAAAACGCTCGACGGGCTTTTTTATATGTTGGGGGAAGAAGAGAGGAAAATCCGCAAAGACCCGGCAGCGCAGACGACGTCACTATTGAAGGAAGTCTTTGGGCGCAAGTAGCTGTACTAGGTGCGTGAATCCAGAGACGCGGCTAACGCGTTCTCCTCCAGAGTAGGTTGCAGCCCGCAGGCTTGCTCGGACAGGAGTGTGCCACCCCGGTGTCCGCGCCACACAAATCCTCGTCCGCACCGCTGCGCTTCTACAGCGAGCCGCCTGCGATTGACGGTACCAGGAGCACTTCGTCGCCTTCCTGGAACGCATACGCAGCGCCGCCCAGGAAGCGGATGTCTTCCTCGTTCACATAAATATTCAAGAAGCGCCGCACTTCTCCCGCCTCATCGCGCAGGTGGGGCCTCAGGTCGGGGAACTTCTGGTCGAGCGTTGTGAACAATTCGTTCAGGTTGGCCGCGTCGCAGGTGACACGCGGCGTTCCGGCAGTGAGCCGCCGCAGCGGTGTGGGAATTTGTACGGTGATACTCATAAGATTACCTCCGATGAAACCCTAACTTTTGTTGCAAGTTCTCGGTTCTCAGTTCTCAGTAGTCAGTAAGACCGGATGATTCTCGAACGCGAACTGAGAACTCCTACACAATCGCCCCCGTTGCCGCCGGGAGTATCCGCGCGGTCGCATCTGCAAACGTCTGCGCTGCAGTGCTCGGGAGCTCCGGCGCGCCGGGGGCCGACTTGTCGAGCTTCGCCGCGAGATACGCCTCAAACTCGGTGAGCTTGGCGGAGATCGGCCGCTCGGCCTGATATTTGTCCGCCAGCACATCGGTCGTCTTCAATCCGTTGCCCGTGATACAGAGCACCGTCGTTTCATCCGGCAGAATGCGGTCCTGCTGGATCAGCTTGCGGGCCGTGCCGACGGTCACGCCGCCCGCGGTTTCGGTGAAGATGCCTTCACTCGCTGCAAGCAACTGGATGGCATTCACCACTTCGTGATCGGTGACGTCTTCCGACCATCCTCCGCTCTTGGTAATCGCTTTGATCGCGTAATGTCCGTCGGCCGGATTACCGATGGCTAGCGAGCGGGCGATCGTCTTTGGACGTTGCGGTTCGATCTCGGTGCTGTATTGCTTCACCGCCGTTGAAATCGGCGAGCAGCCCGACGCCTGGGCACCGAAAAATCTAACCTGCTTTGGCTCGACCAAGCCGAGCAGGATCAGTTCATCAAATGCCTTCTTGATCTTGGTGATCAGAGATCCGCCCGCCATGGGCACCACGATGTTATCGGGCAGACACCAGCCCAGTTGCTCGGCGATTTCATAGCCCACTGTCTTCGAACCTTCAGCGTAGTAAGGGCGAAGATTCACGTTCACGAATCCCCAGGGATGCTCGTCGGCAATTTGCGAGCACAGGCGGTTCACGTGATCGTAACTGCCGTTGATGCGGACCAGTTCCGCTCCGAAGACCTGCGTGCCGAGAATCTTCGCTGGCTCGAGATCGGAAGGGATGAAGATCCACGCCTTGAAGCCTTCGCGCGCGGCCTGCGCCGCTACCGAATTCGCCAGATTGCCGGTTGAGGAGCACGCGACCGTATCGAACCCGAAGCTGCGCGCGTTCGCCAGCGCGACCGCGACCACACGATCTTTAAAGCTCAAGGTCGGCAGGCACACCGCATCATTCTTGATGCACAGCCGCCGCGAGCCAATCTTTTCGCCCAGGCGCGGCGCGCTAATTAACGGAGTAAATCCAACCGGGAGGGAAGGTTGAAATTCCGCGGGCAGCGGCAAGAGTTCGCGATAGCGCCAGATGTTGGGCGCGCGCGAGGCAAACAGTTCGCGCGAGACCTGCTTCTTGATGGTTTCGTAGTCGTAAGTGACTTCGAGAGGCGAAAAGCACTCTTCGCAGATCGAGCGGGGCTGATTGTCGAAGGTCTTGCCGCATTCGCGGCAGCGGAGTTCGTAACTCGTCCTCATGGTGCAACATTCTTTCTGCGACTGTGGGACGAGCCTGGGGAAAATCTCCCCGTTTACTACAAAACCCCTTTTCCGGATAGGAAAAGAGGCTCGGGAACTGCGAATGAATTTCGCTTACCCGAATCTCATGGTCCCCGTTACCGGGCGAGAGTTGGCACCTGGCGGTTGGGATATATGATCCCGATCCGGTTGCCGTGGCGTCCTAGGGCTCGTCCCTCAGCCACTCTGCATGAAATTCCAGCCTGCTCAATAAAGAGCAAACTTGAGGAAGGATACTATAACCGACCGAGCGGTCTGTCAAGCTGAATTCTCAGTGATTATCGCTGTATACAGCTCTACTTGGTTTTGTCAGCGGCTTCGAGCTTGCGCACCTTGGCCATGGTGGCTGCCGAATAATCCTTGCGCTTGCTGTTCTTTGGCCTCCGCTTGGACTTGCTGGTGTAATGATTTTGAGCCATGTAGTTCTCCTGATTGATTGGCGGTTCGGGTCGCCGGCCCTGGGTTCGCGCAGTCAGAGCCGCAACCGGCGTTGTTCCATTGTAATTGAGATCTGGTTCCGCGCTGGCCGTTGAAGCGAGCAGGTAGTAGATCACACTAGCAGCGAGCGCGTTGGGTTCACGCGGCCGCAACAAATTCGTTGAGGGGCGATATGAGACCTTCAGCCAATGTGCAGCATTGTGCATTTTGCCTGACTTGGCTGGCCGTGGCTGGCCGTTGGGGCGGGCTATGGTATTCACCCTAACCCCATACTTGTCAATGAGTTCTAAGAATGGCGCTGAGCCGAATCGCGGGGTTACTGTTTTGGTTCGCTAAGTGCTAATTCATCGCTTAACGAAGAGGCCGCAACTGATGCAACACTTCACCAATGCTCTCGACTATCCACCTGTCGTTTCTTCCTCGGAAACGGCGCCCATATGAGATTCCTCTGACTCCTGCCCACTTCGCCTCTTTAAAAGGGTGGCCCCGCAAGGGGCCGCTTTTTTTGTCGGCTGCAGTCCTGTAAACTCGCAGTTCCGCATGAAAAACCCGCGTGCAGTCTCCGTCGTGCTGCTATTGGTGTTCCTTTTATTGTCCGGGTACCTGAACGCAAAAGCCGGCAACTCCGGAGCGGGGGCCAAACCCGTCAAAGTAAGCGCCAAAGATGATCGAACCTCGACCCCTGCAAGCGCTTCGTCGCAAGATGAGTTAATACTTGCCACCATGGAGAAGGAGCTCCATCGCGCGCATACTGAACTTGCCCGGCAGGATCCGGCTCCTTATTTCACCAGTTACAGCGTGACTGACGGTGAAGGCCTCTCCGTCATTGGAACGCAGGGCGCAATCCTCACTGCGGCCCGCTCGCGTCGTCGCATGGCCGATGTCGCCATGCGGATCGGTGATCCAAGCCTCGACAATACTCATGGCAGTGACCGCGGCTCGGGCATTACGACCGGGCAGCTTCCGATCCGTGACGACTCCGACGCTCTCGCGCGTTCTCTGTGGCGGCTGACCTATGAGGAATATCGCAAGGCCCGCGAGGCTTACACGAACGTCAAAACCAAGAATGCTGTCCGCGCGAAAGATGAAGATGAATCACCCGACTTTTCAGTCGAGCGCCCATCTTCTTATATAGAGAAGCCCGTTCCGGTTGACCTTCCACCGCAAAGCGAATGGGAAGACCTGGCGCGCGGTTATTCGGCAGCTTTTCGCCGTTATCAAGTCCAGGAATCTGTTGTTTATTTGTATGGCGAGAAGGACCGCACTTATCTTGTTACGACTGAAGGAACGAACGTTGTCACGTCCGATGTGATTTTCCGGGTTGTGATTGAAGGCGAGGTACTGGCGGACGACGGCATGCGCCTTGAACGCGTCGAAACCTACCAGTATTCCGACCCGTCGAAGTTTCCGTCGCAGGCTGAGGTTGATGCGAGCGTCAAGAAAATTGCCGACGATCTGAACGCACTGCGTTCGGCTCCGCTTGCCGAACCTTATAGTGGGCCGGCGCTGCTGTCGGGCCGGGCCGCCGCCGTGTTCTTTCATGAAGTACTCGGGCATCGGGTAGAAGGGCAGCGCCAGCGCGGCCGAGAGGAAGGCCAGACCTTTGCCAAGAAGGTGGATGAAAAAATATTGCCCGAATTTCTCAGCATCACCGACGACCCCACCTTGCGTACGCTCAGCGGCACAGAGCTTTCCGGGTACTACCGCTATGACGATGAAGGAATGCCAGCCGCGCGCGTGGAGGTGGTGAAGGATGGGATTCTCAAGAATTTTCTGATGGGCCGCATGCCGGTAAAGAACTTCGGCAACTCGAACGGACATGGGCGTGCGCAGACTGGCAAAATGCCGGTTGGGCGCCAGGGCAACCTGATTGTGACATCGTCAAAAACCTTTCCGGACGCGCGGTTGCGCGCTCTCTTTCTCGACGAAATCAAGAAGCAGGGCAAACCCTACGGCTTCTATTTTGAGGACATTCAAGGAGGCTTCACGCTGACCACGACCGAGCTTCCACAGGCGTTTCAGGTGTTGCCCGTGATGGTATGGCGCGTCTATGCGGACGGGCGTCCCGATGAACTCGTGCGCGGAGTCGACATCGTCGGCACTCCGCTCACGGTTTTGAACCAGATTGAGGCCACGGGAGACACGATCAGCGTATTCAACGGCGTCTGCGGCGCGGAGTCAGGCAGTGTTCCGGTATCCGCGGCCGCGCCTGCCATGTTGTTTGCAGATATCGAAGTGCAGAAGCGCAAGTACGGAGATACGCGCCCGCCTATTCTGCCGCCACCCCCCATGAATGCGGATGCAAAGGATGGCAGCCGATGATGCTAACCACGTGCTTTGGCAGCCGTACGCTGGTTTCCAAGATCATGCGCCGGATGGTTGTTGCTGCCTTTGCTGCGCTCTGGCTCTGCACAATCGGCGGGCAGCTCCGTGCGGCGAATGTGCCGGAAGATCCTCTGCTGCGAGCGCTGAAAGAGGAGTTGGAGCGCTCCAAAGCCAAGCTGAAGATGGATAACGTGGCTGCGCCCTACTATATCGAGTATCGCGTCACGGACCTGGATGACTTCGAAGCCAATGCCGCTTTCGGCGCGCTGCGCAGCGAGCAACGGGGGCGCGGACGATTTCTTCGGGTGGTCGTGCGCATCGGCGACTACAAGCAGGACAGCTACTACGGCGGAGGCCAGGGAACGGTGGATCTTGTTCCCCTCGACGACGATGACGTCGCGATCCGCCATCGGCTCTGGCTGGCGACGGATCGAGCTTACAAGGCCGCCGGCGAGGCGCTTTCGGCCAAGCAAAGCGTGCTCCAGACGCTCACCATTGACCAGCCGGTCGATGACTTTGCCCAAGCTACGCCGGTGGAACTGATCGAGCCGATCACGCATCTTCCGGCCCAGGATTTCACCCCCTGGGTTCATCTGCTCGAAGAGTCGTCGGATCTTTACCGGAGTGACCTTCGCTTGGAGGATTTCGAAACTTCGCTGCGTTTTGTTGCGCAAAACACTTATTTTGTGAACTCGGAAGGTACGGTGGCACGCACCGGGACGGCCAATTATTCGATCGTCATCGCTGGTACAACCCAGGCCGCCGACGGGCAGTTCCTGCAGCGGTCGCATCAGGATGAAGCAACCGACCTCAACGGTCTGCCCACGAGAGAGCAATTTCTGAAGACCTCGGCACGCATTCTGGAAACGCTCAAGCTGCTGCGGGAAGCGCCCCTGGTGGACGAGGAGTATCGAGGCCCGATCCTTTTTTCCAGCGATGCCGGTGCCTCCGTGGTGAGCAGTCTGATCGAGCCCAACCTTCTGGGAACGAAACCGAAACTGGGAGAGAATGCCCGCACTACCGGATTCTGGTCGAGCAGCTACAACTCGCGCGTCTTACCGGAATTTGTCAACGTCTTCGACGACCCGACGATTTCTTCGGTCCCGCTGAATGGAGGGCCGGGCCGGCCGCTGTTCGGCCATTACGCGCTCGATGACGAAGGCGTCGGAGCGCGGCGCGTTTCGCTTATTGAGAAAGGCAAACTTGTTTCCTACCTCGTTGGACGGCAGCCGATCCGCGATTTCGCGGTTTCGAATGGCCACGGGCGCGCCGCTCCCACGGACGGTCCAGGACCGCAGCCAGGGAACTTTATTCTGGAAACAACCAACCCGCAGTCCGAGGCTGACCTCAAGAAGAAACTATTGGATCTTGCCCGGCAGAGAGGGCTTCCCTACGCCCTTTACGTGGAAACCACCGGCCCCAGACTGGAGCCGCGACTGCTCTATCGCATATATACGAACGATGGGCACGAAGAATTGGTTCGCGGCGGTGTATTCGGGGATCTCGATGTGCGCTCGCTGCGCCGCGACCTGATCGCCGCCGGGAAAGCGCCTGACATTGAAACTCATCTTGAGTCCGTGCCTTATAGCGTCGTGAGCCCCGCTCTTTTATTCGACGAGTTGCAAGTCAAACGCACGCAAGCCAGCAAACAAGCGCTGCCCGAATATCCGGCGCCGCCCCTCACCCCGGCTTCACATTAGCAGGATTCACAAAGGAAACATCTAGATGAAACAGCGAGCTTCCGGAATAATTGATTGGAAAAGAATTCCTACGCTTTGTGGGGTCGTGGTTGTGGTGGGCGGCTTGATTGCATGGTCGCAGACTGCGCCGACAAAATCTCCGGCTGCGCAGTCTGCTAACGCGAGCGCGGCCCCGTCATTGGCTTCGCCCGAACTGCGCGAGCACCTGCGGACCATCCGCGACGCCGCTCTTAAGAGCGATTATGCCTGGCATCAGCTTGCGCACCTGACCGAAAATATTGGCCCGCGTCCTGCCGGATCGCCGCAGGCGCAGGCTGCCGCGGAATATGTTGCCTCTGAACTGCGCCAACTTGGTCTCGATGTTCACTTCGAGCCGGCACAAGTCAGCCATTGGGTGCGCGGCGAGGAGAAGGCTGAACTCGTCGAATATCCGGGGCAGCCGCCCGGCACCACGCAGCGCATCGTGCTGGCCACGGCTAGCGGCAGCTCGGCGACTCCGGCTGATGGAATCACCGCCGAAGTGGTCGTTGTGCACAGCTTCACCGAATTGACGGCCCTCGGGCGCGATAAAGTCGCGGGCAAGATGGTGCTCTACAACGTTCCCTATGACGAGCGCAAGGCGCTTGCTGGCTACTCGTTCGAAGCCTATGGCGAAGCGGTCATCTACCGCGGTAATGGCGCTAAGGCGGCAGCAGCGCTCGGAGCGGTAGCCTCGCTCGTTCGCTCCGTAGGCGGAGCGAACTATCGGCTACCCCACACAGGCCACAGCACGCCCGCGGGCATTCCTGATGCCGACCTTGCGGCCGAAGACGCCGATTTGGTCGAGCATCTTGCCGCGCAAGGCCGCGTGCGCATGCACCTCACATTGACGCCGCAAGCTCTGCCCGGGACCACGGGCTACAACGTGGTTGCCGACTTGAAGGGAAGCGAGCATCCCGAGCAGATTGTTATAGTCAGCGGCCACCTTGATTCGTGGGATCTTGGCCGTGGCGCGATTGACGACGGCGCTGGCGTGGTCATCTCCATGGAGGCAGCGGAAGTTTTGCAGCGCCTGCACATCCGACCGCGCCGCACGTTGCGCGTGATCGCATGGATGGATGAAGAAAACGGCAGCGGAGGCAGTAAGGCATACGCTCAGGCGCACGCGGCGGAAATGTCCAATCATGTCGCGGCCATCGAAAGCGACGCCGGAGCCGGGCATCCGCTGGGATTCGCGCTCAAGGTGTCGCCGGAAGCGCTCCCTGCCCTGCGCCCGGTGGCGGATGCTTTAGATCCCATCGGCGCTACGATTTTCCGCTCCGAGGAGGAGAGCCCGGGTGCCGATATCGATCCGCTGGTCAAAGCCGGCGTTCCTGGAATCGGCATTATGCAGGACGCTCGCCGTTACTTCGACTACCACCACTCGGCCGCCGACACGCTCGATAAAGTTGATCCGCAGGAACTCAAAGAGAATGCCGCGGCGATGGCGGTCATGGGATGTTTTCTGGCGTTGACGCCCGAGCCGTTGCCTAGCGGTCAGAAATAAAGCTTGGAGCACCGGAACTAGAAGTCGTGTTGCAGCGGCTTGGCCATCTCGTCACGGGACGGTAGTGGTGCCGTTGCACCAGTACCCACGGGACCCCTTCCTTGACACCCCGATTCCAGGCCTTTATTCTTAACCATTGCCCCTGAGAGACTGTCGTCTCTGTGCGTACTTCCGCGGCCTTCGCGGTATCGGGTGGGGCGGCGGAGGTTCCGATGCTCATCGAAATTAAGGAGTTAGAGCTTCATCCTGTGGACTTCCGGGAGGAGTTCAGCCCGGGTGCGATCGATCTGGGTGAGGAAGTGCGGCAGCGAACGCCGCTTGCCGCCGAAGGCCGCGCCGATCTGGTGGAAGAGCATCACGGCAAGCACAAGGTGGTGCAGGACATCCGGCTGAGAGGGAAGCTGGAGACGAGCCTGGAAGTGGCGTGCGCGCGGTGTCTCGATCCGGTGGTGCTGCCGGTGCAGCGCAGTTTCGATCTGCTCTATCGGCCGCTTGGAACCGACGCCGGTCACGAAGAACTCTCTGTGACTGATGCCGAAGCGGAGATCGGGTATTACCAGGGCGAAGGGCTGCTGCTCGAAGACACGCTGCGCGAGCAAGTGCTCCTGAGCGTGCCCCTGAAGGCTTTGTGCCGCGAGGATTGCAAGGGCCTGTGCCCGCATTGCGGGAAGAATTTGAATGAAAGCGCATGCACATGTGCGGACGAGATCGAGGATCCGCGATGGGCGGCGTTGAAAGAGATACGAACGAAATTGAATCAATAGGAGAAAGTTCTCAGTTCCCAGTTCTGAGTTCTCAGTTGGGCAGGTTTACTGAGAACTCAGAACTGAGAACCGAGAACTAAAGACAACATGCCGAATCCCAAACGCCGACACTCCCAAAAACGCACGGCTACGCGCCGCGCGCATGACGCGCTGTCGAAGCACTCGCTGTCGGAGTGTCCGAACTGCCACGAACAGAAGCTGCCGCACCGTGCCTGCGCAAAATGCGGCTACTACAAGGGCCGCGAAGTGCTCGAGGTCGAAGAGAAGTCCTAGCTTTCTCCTTCCATGCCTAGCGTAATCGCTCTGGATGCGATGGGGTCCGACAAGGCGCCGAAGCCGGAGATTGAAGGCGCCTTGCAGGCGGCGCGCCATCACGGCCTGCACGTGGTGCTGGTCGGCCCGGAAGAGCGCCTGAAGGCGGAACTGGAGCGCTATCCTGGCGCGCGGCGGTTGTCCGTCGAAGTGGTCCATGCAAGCGAAGTCATCACGATGGACGACAAAGTGGAGGCGATTCGCGGCAAACGCGATTCGTCGATCCGCGTGGGACTGCGCCTGGTGCGCGAAGGCCGGGCCGCCGGTTTTGTGACGGCGGGCAACACGGGCGCAGCCATGGCGACGGCAAAAGTTGTGCTGGGCGCGTTGCCTGGCGTGGATCGTCCCGCGCTGGCTGCGGCTTTTCCCACCGCACTTAATACGGCTGCGGTTCTGCTCGATGTTGGAGCGAATGTCGATTGCACCCCGCAAAATCTCGAACAATTCGCGGTGATGGGCGATATTTATTGCCGGTCGATTTTCGGCGTGAAGCGTCCGCGAGTGGGACTGCTTTCGATTGGGGAAGAGGAAACCAAAGGCAACGATTTGACGCGAGCAGCTTTTCAGCTCCTCAAACAACTTCCGATTCAGTTCATTGGCAATGTCGAAGGACGCGATTTGTATAACGGCCACGTGGATGTGATCGTGGCCGATGGATTTGTCGGCAATGTGGCTCTGAAGACTTCCGAAGGCGTGGCTAGGCTGGTGCGCGCGGTGCTGAAGGAAACTTTGAAGTCGACGATCACGCGGCAGGTGGGCGCGTATCTTTCGCGCAACGCGTTTTCGGATTTCCAGAAGCGGCTCGACCACACCGAGTACGGTGGGGCTCCTCTGCTCGGCGTAAGGGGCGTGTGCATCATTACGCACGGATCTTCAAACACGAATGCGATCAAAAATGCGGTCAGGGTCGCGGCCGAGTTCGCGGAAGGCCGGGTGAATGAGACGATCGAGCGGGAACTGGCGGGGCTCAGGCCGCTGGCTGGAACCACGACTTAGGAAATCAGGTCAGAGGTTAGAGGTCAGATTGTAGAGGTTAAAACCTCTGGTGCAGGCGACATCTGTCGGGATTTGCTTTTCACCTCTGCAATCTGACCTCTGAATTCTGACCTTGCAGTGCTTACATATGACAAACACCTCTTCTCCCATCGCGTTTCTATTTCCGGGCCAGGGTTCCCAAGCCGTCGGTATGGGCAAGGAACTGGCCGCACACTACGCCGGCGCCCGGCAGACGTTTGAGGAAGCGGACGAAGCGCTCGGCTACAAGCTGTCCCAGCTTTGCTTTGAAGGTCCGGAAGACAAGCTGAAGCTGACTGAAATTACGCAGCCCGCGATTCTGACGGCGTCGGTTGCGGCGCTGCGGGTTCTCAAGGAAAAAGGCCTCAACCCTGACTATGTCGCGGGGCACAGCCTGGGAGAGTATTCGGCGCATGTGGCGGCGGGCACGCTGCAATTTGCCGATGCGGTGCGAACGGTGCGCAATCGCGGCCGGTACATGCAGGAAGCCGTGCCGGTGGGAGTGGGTGCAATGGCGGCGATTCTCGGGATGCCGCTCGAACGGGTGACGGCAATCGCGCAGGAAGCGGCGCAGGGAGAAGTTTGCCAGGCGGCCAACGTCAACTCTCCGGAACAGATCGTAATTTCCGGACACGCGGGCGCGGTGGCTCGTGCTATCCAATTAGCGAGCGAGCACGGCGCAAAAAAGGCCGTCAGTTTGCCCGTGAGCGCGCCCTTCCATTGCGCGCTGATGCAGCCCGCGCAAGACCGTTTGGCCGTCGATCTGCGCGCCTTGACCTTTCAGAACCCATCATGTCCGGTGATCTGCAACGTAAATGCAAGTACGGTTACGGACGCGGAGGCCGCGCGCGATGCGCTGATCCGGCAAGTGACAGGCGCGGTGCGATGGGATGAATCGGTGCGGCGGTTGATCGAAAAAGGGGTCGGGCTCTTTATCGAAGTCGGCCCAGGGAAGGTGCTTTGGGGATTGATGCGGCAGATTGACCGGTCGAAAACGTGTCTGGCCGTGGGGGATGAGGCGTCGCTACAAAAGACGTTAGGCCAAATATCGGCAGCCGCGTGAGCGCGAAAGCCCTTGGAGAATGCCGAGGAGCTACCCCCAGCCAGCGGCTGAGAGCATGAACTAGTACGGATACACCGTAATCGTCTTATTCGAACGCTCGACGAACATGCGGGCGTGTTCGGCGCGGTCGTTGACGATGACCTCGACGATGACGCCTCCGCTCATGAATCCCTGGGTGTTTGCGGAGCCGTAAATGCGGTAGGACTTGATGAGTCCCCACTCGCCGCCGGGTCCCCAATCGCGATAAAAATCGGCATAGGTGTATTGCGAATATTTTTGCTGATGCTGCCGCCAGCCGGGATCGGCGAAGTAGATGGCATAGGCCGATTCGTAATCCTGCTTCTGAAGGGCGGCGAAGAAGTTACTGACGACACGCTCTTCGGGCCAGTTCCGGTACATCCACGCGGCCACGGCCAGAACGAGTACGACGAAGATGGCGGCCGCGATTTTGATCTTCCGCCGGCGGGCGCGGGCGGCGTCGAATGGCTGAGCATCGAGCAAGGTCATAGCGCTGCCCCAAGAATAACGCAAGATTGACCTTATTTTCTTGGACGGGCAGGATTCGATGGGCCGCCCCGCTGCTTTTAGCCATAAGAAAACTCTGAACAAGCGCTTCTTACGACCGGCAGGCTTGCGAAAGCTGGCTTTTGCGCGGACAAGAGTGTCCGCGCCACACAATCCTCGACCGAAACTCCCGAACGGCCAGGAATTATCCATTTTGGGTCGTTACCCGGGGGGACGCCTGAGACTCGAACCTGCCGTGTCCCAAATGGCTAGGTCTGGCTACTGTGGTCTTAAAGAACCGGGCAGATCTGCCGATGTACACCATATCCGCCAGCAACCTGGCGGCAGCGGCCTCGTGGCCGATCGTGAAGTCAAAACACTTGGTGGAAACCATGGATAAGATCCGGGCGCTCATCGTCGACGACTCGTCAGTGATGCGCAAAATCGTGGAACGCTCGCTGCGGCAGGCGGGTCTTGAGTTGGAAAAGGTCGTGGAAGCCGGAAACGGAGCGGAGGCGCTCGCGGCACTGGGCCAGGGTCCGGTCGACCTGATCTTGTGCGACATCAACATGCCGGTGATGGACGGCCTGGAATTCGTGCGCGCGCTTTCCACGGTTGAGAACGCCAAGGGTGTTCCGGTGGTCATGATTACGACCGAGGGCAGCGAGACTCACGTAGTGCAAGCGCTATCCGCCGGAGCTCGTGGATATATAAGGAAGCCGTTTACTTCCGAGCAGGTCAAAGAACACGTCTTGCCGGTTGTAGGGAAAAAGTCATGAGCACGGAAACTTCGCTGGTTATGCACGCACAGGAAGAGAACTGGCTCCCCATCCTCGAACTGGCGGTGGAAGAAGTGTTCGAGATCATGCTGGGCCGCCGCGTAAAGGCTGTAGCGAAAGGGGGGCAAGAGCCGCCCATCGAGTTCACCGCAATGGTCGGGCTGGCGGGATCGCTTTGCGGGATCCTGACGATTTGTTGTGACCGAAAGACGGCGCGCGAATTGGCGACATGCATGCTCGGCCCGGAAATCGCCGATTCCGAGGAGCAGGTATCGGACGCGCTCGGCGAAATCTGCAACATGATTGCCGGCAACTTTGAGAGCGGTTCGGCCGAGCTGAAATCCGCCTCGCAGCCCGCTTTCGATCGCATCGCGGGCCTGCTTCGCCCGCGCAATTGCCGGGTGCGCATTGAGGGGCACACCGACGACATTCCCATCCACAACGCACAGTTTTCTTCGAACTGGGAGCTTTCCACGTCGCGCGCCACCGAGATTGTGCGGCTTCTGATCGTACGCGAAGGCTACAACCCGAATCGGCTGGGCGCCGCTGGCTACGCCGAATTTCACCCCGTTGCATCGAACGCCACCGCTGAGGGCCGCAGCACGAATCGGCGTGTCGATATCGTCGTTCTCGGGCAAGACACGGCGCCAATTCCGGTGACCCAGCCCGCCTTGCCAACGGCCTCTTCCGGCCGCTAGCCGAAATTGTCGAGTTCTTTTCCCATTCTCACGATCGGCAGCGTCAGCCCCTCCCCGAGCGGCGCCTCGACGCGCTCCAGTTCCACATACCCTTTTGACTTATAAAAAGGAATGCCCGTCAGCGTCGCACCCATTTCCAACCGATGAAACCCCTGCGCAACCGCTGCCGCTTCGCAGGCCTCCAGAATCATGCCGCCAATGCCGCGCCGCGCCCATTGCGGATGAACGAAGAACGCGCGAATCCTGGCCGCGTCCCGTGCTGGATCAAGCAGCGAATCCTCCCGTGCCGCAAACTGATCGCCGCCAAACAGAGTTCTGCGGCAGCTCCAACCGCCGCAGCCAACAATCGTCGGAGCAGCGGAACCAGTCTCTCCCGCCTGCGGCTTTCCCGGACGTTCCTCCACGACATAATAAGTTCGATCGGCGATGAGTTGCGTGTCGACGCCATACACCGCCTGCAACGCCCTTTCCAACTGCGCAGGCGAATAATCGCCGGCCTGCAGCACGCGCACTGACAACTCGATCAGTGGGCGCAACACCGGCACATCGCGATCTTCCGCATGGCGAAGCGAGATGTTCATGAAAGCGTCAAGTGTCTGCGCAGCTCTACGCCGTCGTTCGCAACCAAATCTCAAAGTGGAAGCAAAATCTCAAGAAGGAGGAGAATCTGTTCGCTTCCCCGGCGACTTTTTCCCCGCACATTCGGTGCACGGGCATACTTCCCGGAGGTATGCCCAGGAATAAAGCCCCAAGTCGTGATTGTCGTTCCAGGAGAACTTGATCGCATACTTGCCCACAGGCTCGGCTGCCAGCGCTTTGACTGCTGCTTTGAATATGGGTAACGTGCCCGGCGCCGGTTTTTCCGGCTCGCCCGCTTTCCGTCCCGCTTTCGCGCGCTCGTCTTCGCAAAGTGCGCAAGGGCAGGCATCGCGCAGGAATTTGAAGGTATAGACCGAGCGGTGGCCGTCCTTCCACTCAATTTGTACGCCCTCGCCCGTCGTCAGCTGAACCTTTACCGATTTCGGATCGTTCTCCAGCCGCGGGGTTGCATCCACCACACCCATACGGTAAGTATCGCACGCTCGGGCTATGCGGAACTGTGGCGCGGAGACTCCCGTCCGCGGCTGTTAGCGCCGGAAAGACCCGCGCACAAGCTCGCCCGGCGGCCTCGAAATTTGAGTTCCGCTGTCTATCGGAGGGCCACTTTTTGCCCGCCCGCCTGCCTGCGTGCGCTACAGTATAATCTTCGCGCCGAGACAAAACGGAATGACCGACGCCACACAAGCTGCGACCGGACCGGCCGCGGAGACCAAGACAACAATGGAGATTGGCGACATCCTCAAGATCCTGCCGCATCGCTACCCCTTTCTGCTGATTGATCGCGTGCTTGAACTGGAGCGGATGAAGAAGATCGTCGCCATTAAAAACGTGACCATCACCGAGCCCTTCTTCCAGGGACACTTCCCCGATAAGCCCATCATGCCGGGCGTATTGATTGTGGAGGCGATTGCGCAGGCGGGAGGGTTGCTGCTGCTCACCGAAGTGCCCAACCGCGACGAGATGCTGATGGTATTTACAGGAATCGAGAAGGCGCGGTTTAGGCGCCCCGTCGTGCCCGGCGATCAGCTGCGTATTGAAGTCGAAGTGCGGGCCTGGCGGAGGATCGCGGCGCGGCTGGAAGGCAAAGCCTACGTGGACGGGAAAGTCGCTGCCGAATCGACCGTAACGTGCCGCCTGGTACCGCGGGCGATGGGCGCCGCGAACGCGGAGGAATCAGAATAGTGGCTAGTGGGCAGTGGTTAGTGGTTAGTCAAACCGTCTGTTGCTCATACTGCCCACTGCCCACTGCCCACTGACCGCTGCCTATGTCCATTCATCCCACCGCGATTGTCGATCCAGCCAGCAAAGTACATTCGTCGTGCAAGGTTGGACCCTATTGCGTGATCGGCCCCGGCGTTGAACTGGGCGAGCGCTGCCAGTTGCTTTCTCATGTGGCGATGGAAGGCCCCACAAAAATAGGAGCCGACAACCGCTTTTACCCTTTCTGTTCGATTGGCCTTGCGCCGCAGGACATTTCTTATAAGGGCGAGCCCACGCGCCTGGAGATTGGCGACCACAACGAGATTCGCGAATATGTGACGATCAATCGCGCCACCACCAAAGGCAGCGGTGTAACCCGCGTGGGCAGCCACAACCTGATCATGGCCTACACCCACATTGCACATGACTGCCAGATTGGCGATCACATCATCATGGCGAACGCGGCCACCCTGGGCGGACACGTTACGGTGGAAGATTGGGCCACGGTGGGAGCGCTGTGCCCGGTGCATCACTTTGTGCGGATTGGGAAGTACGCATTCATCGGCGGCGGAACAACGATTACGCGCGACGTGCTGCCGTTTTCGAAGACCTCGGCCGAGCGCGGCACGCACGCTTACGGGCTGAACGCTATTGGCCTGGAGCGGCGCGGGTTTACCAAAGAACGAATCCGCAAGATCCACCATGCCTACCGGGTGCTGCTCGCCTCAAAGCTGAACACCTCGCAAGCGCTCGAAAAGCTGAAGGCGGAAGCCGATTGCGGAGAAGATGTGGAGATGCTGATCCACTTCATCGAAACCTCGGAGCGCGGCGTAATTAAGTAGAGGGCATTACTGCCCGCCAGGGACACCCGCCATCGGCTGTCCAGCGACGTTAAGCTTCGCGAGACTTAGCTCCTCTACTCGCAAAATATCCTTACCTTTTTCCCATTCCCTTTTTCGATGTCGATGTTCATGTTCTCGATGGTGCTCGCCCATTCCTTGTCGTCCAGGCCGCCGGCAGCATCAAGGTCAATGCCCTGCTCGGCCAGCTTCTCGCGGATGCGTTCGGGAAGGACCGCAAGGAGGTGGGTTCCCTTGCGCGCGAACGTCAGGGGCATGCGTACATTGACCTGCTCCTGCCCGGGCTTGTCGACCACGATGCGCAGAAAACGCGGCTTGGGTGAAGATGAAGAAGACGGAGACTCCTCTGGCTTCGCTTCCGCCGACGGTTGGGCTGAGAGTTTCTCCAGCAGCTTGTCGGCTTCCTCGGCCGTAATTTTGCCTGCGGCCAGCATTTCCAGGACTTTTCTGCTTTCTGCGGACATGATCTCCTCCTTCGGGTTTTTGCTTCAACTTAGTTTTTCGAGCGCTTCCTCAACCGTGAGTTCTCCGCGCGCGAGTTGTTCCAGGACATACAGGTTCGGCGAAGGCGCGGCAAAATTCTGGTCGAGAGCGGCGCCGATCGCATTCAAACGGTTCTTGACGGTCGGATAGCTGATGTTGAACAGAGCCTCCATTTTCTTGATGGAACCGTGATGGCGGACGAAGGCGATTACGAATGCTTGATCGTCAACGCTGAGCCGGGCCAGTGGAGAGACCTCGAAGTTCCCTTCCACGACCATGGCGCAGGAAGGACAAGCCATGCGCGCCACTTTCAGGGCACGATTGCAATCGGAGCAGGTGAGGTTGGATATATCCATATAAACATCGCTTTTATCAACATTAATAGCTAGAAAAATTAACATTGTCAAGTCAAAAATTGATTTTTCTTAACAGTTTCAACCACAAGATTACAGGGGAGGTGCTGCGCAGGAGCCAACCGCTTCGTTTACACTAGGTTGCGCATGTCGCAGGCAGAGAAGATCGGATTGATCGCCGGTAACGGAAGATTCCCCTTCCTTGTGCTGGAGGCAGCGCGCGCGCAGGGGCATAAAGTCGTCGTTGCAGCGATCAAAGAAGAGGCTTTCCCGGAAATCGAATCGAAGGGCGCGGCTTCGGTTCACTGGCTTTCGCTGGGCGAGCTTTCGAAACTCATCGACACGTTCAAACAAGAGGGCGTGACGCGCGCCATCATGGCAGGCCAGGTCAAGCACAAGCAGATTTTCTCGGCCATCAAACCGGACTGGCGGCTGGCGAAGTTGCTGTTGTCGCTCGGAACTCGGAATACAGATTCCCTGCTCGGCGCCGTCGCCAAGGTGCTGGCGGATGAGGGCATCATGCTGGAAAATTCGACGGCCCTGCTCGAGCCGCTGCTGGCGAAATCAGGGGTGCTGACTCGAAGGTCGCCAACGGAGCAGGAGTTGAAGAATATTGAGTACGGACGCATGGTGGCCCGGCGGCTGGCAGAGTACGACATTGGCCAGACAGTCGTGATTGCCGAAGCCGCCTGCGTTGCCGTGGAGGCCATGGAAGGTACGGACGCGACCATCGAACGAGCCGGCCAGATCATGCGCAGCCTCGCATGCACGCCGGAAGATCGTCAGAGTGATGGTTCGCATTCCGAGTCTTCACAAAATTTTCATTCTGAGCGGAACGAGGAATCTGCAGTTCTTCGCGGCTCCCTATTAAGTCGCGCGCTCACGGTGGTGAAGATTGCCAAGCCGGCGCAGGATATGCGATTCGATGTTCCGGTGATTGGCGTGGCGACGATTGAAGCCATGAAGCGCGCTGGAGCGAGCTGCCTAGCGATAGACGCGGGGCGCTGTCTACTGTTGGATGGCGAAGCCATCGCGCGTGCAGCCGACGAGGCGGGGGTCAGCGTGATCGCGGGATGATTGAGAGGCTGGCGGCTAACAGGATATCCACCAAATACCCTCAAGGATTCGGAAGGGAGAACGGAGATGACCGAAACCACGCGCATTGCCGACGAGTTGCGCCGGGCCTTTGACGGCGAAGCGTGGCATGGGGACTCGCTGTTCAAAGTTCTCAAGGGCGTGACGGCGGCGCAGGCTGCAGCGCGACCGACCCGGAATGCGCACAGCATCTGGGAACTGGTCTTGCACATCGCAGCCTGGGAGGGAGTGGCGTGGCGCCGCATGGCGGGTGCCGCGACGGAGCTTTCCGCCGCGAAGAATTTTCCAGCAGTTACCGACACGAGCGAGGAGGCTTGGCGGGAAGCGCTGGTACGCCTGCGCGGGACGCATGAAGAGCTGATCGATGCGGTGGAGAAGCTTCCCGAGGCGTCCCTGAGCAAGCAGGTTCCCGGCAAGGAGGGAGCGCATTACACTTTCTATTTTATGCTGCACGGGTTGGCGCAGCATGCGGCCTATCATGCGGGGCAGATTGCGCTGCTGAAAAAGATGTAGGGCGAGCGAAGCTGCATTCTCGTCCTTCGTAGAGACGGGGCTTGCCCCGTCTAGCGCCGTCGCGCGCTCGTACGATCCTGCCTGGACCAGACGCGGCAATAAGCCGCGTCTCTACGCCAGCAGAGGCGAGGATCTAGCTTTATGGACTTCAGCCCTTTTCTATCGGTGCTCGAACTGCGAGAATAGCGAGTTGTTTTCAGCTCGGAGACCAACCTGAGTCAGGAATCCACCATCAATGTTGCCGTAGTTGGCGTAGGCGTGTTTGGGCGCAACCACGCCCGCGTGTATCACTCATTGCAACAGGCTGGTCGTGTTCGGCTGGTCGGCGTTGTTGATCCCAATACTTCGCGGGCCGATTCGGTCGCGCGCGAGTTCGGGTGCAAGTCGTTTGGATCGGTGGACCAGATACTCACCACGCACAGCGAGGTGCAAGCAGCATCGGTGGCGGTGCCGACCGTACGTCATCTGGAAGTGGCGCGCACTCTGATGGAAGCCGGTGTGGACGTGCTGATCGAAAAGCCGTTGGCGGCAACGCTGGCGGAAGCGGATGAGTTGATGCGGCTGGCTGCCGAACACAAACGAATCGCGCAGGTTGGTCACCTGGAACGCTTCAATCCCGCGGTGCGCGCGACGCTGCCGGTGATTCGCAAGCCGATGTTTTTTGAGGTGCACCGGCTTAGCGTGTTTACCCCGCGAGCGCTGGATGTCGATGTGGTGCTCGATCTGATGATTCATGACCTTGATATAGTGCTGACGTTCGTGCAGTCCAAGGTCAAGGAGATCCGGGCAGTTGGGTTGCCGATTCTTTCGGGCAAGGTCGATATTGCCAACGTGCGCGTCGAGTTTGAATCAGGCTGTGTCGCCAACTTTACGGCTAGCCGGGTTTCAACCGAGCGCGTCCGCAAGCTGCGTTTTTTTCAGGAAGGACAATATATTTCGATCGATTACGGGCGGCAGGACGTGCTGGTGTTTTCGGTAGGCAGTAGAGCGGGAACCCCCCAATCATTCGCAAGAGACGCGAAGGAGTGGGGCACCCAGCCAAACGCGAATCCGCAAATCCAGGTCGGGAAACCGGCGATCACGGCGGAGGAGCCATTGCTCGCCGAAATCAAGGCTTTCCTCGGAGCGGTCGGCTCGCGGACGGAGCCGGTTGTTTCGCTGGAAGATGGGCGGAAAGCGCTGGCACTGGCCCTTGAGATTCTGGCGGAGATCGGGCGGCACGCGGGGCGCATCGGCGTCACCGCGTAGATCGTCAAGAGGTAATGCACCACCGTCGGACGGAGAAAAGCGGCCATTTCGCCTCTTTATTGTTCATTACTCAGGTACTCACTTCGGGCGCACAAAAAATGCGACAATAGACAATAACGCCGCTAGTCCCACTGTTTACGTAACTTTACGCAGTACCTTACGCAACTTGGGGGCTTGTCTGCGGCTCTAAGCTTGTAGTCGCTGCCTGATGCCAGTCACCCAAATTCCGTCCCGCGATCCCTCTTCGCCGTCTCCGGCTTCGACGGAACATCGGGATTTTTTCGAAGCGCAGCATTGGGAAACGGCCTACCGGCAGTTCAATCCGGATGACGTTCCGCACCTTTTGATTCAGTTGCAGGATGACCTTTCGCGGGCGCGCAAACGGGAAGCGATTTGGCTGTCGGTTATCCTGCATCTTTTCATCGTGATCCTGCTGTGGAATAGCGAAAAGCTGGTGGCCTTGCTGCCACATCGGACGATCCCTTTGGAACTGCGTGCGGATGTGGACCGGGATAAAGACGCAACTTTCCTGGAGTTGCCGCCGGATCAACAGAAACCAACGCGACGTCCTGATTCGAAGTTCATTTCCGATAAAGACCGGATTGCGACGAGCAAGGCCCCGCAGATCAATCGCGAAGAGCTGAGGAAGCTGCTGCAGAGCACGCGCCCGGGACCGCCAGGGCTGAGCGGCCAGCAAGCGCCGCCTGCGCCGCCTCCGCAAGCGGCGCAGAATCAGGCTCCGCCACAAGAGCAGGCTGCGCCGCAACAAAGCTCGCAGCCGGGATCGGGGTTTGCGCAGCCGCGGCAGAGCGACCAGGTTGCGCAGTTGCAGACGCCGCCGCAGGGCGGGAGCCGGATACCAAATTTCAATTCGTCCATGACTGCGGGCTCGGCCATTGAACAGGCGGCGCAGGCGGCGGCCGCGAATCGCGGGCGCTATGCCGGACGCGGAGAAGCGGGCGATTACGGATTTCCGCAGGGCCGGTCCGGCGCGAAGGCGCTGGATCAGGCGGAGATTCTGACCGACACGATGGGCGTGGATTTTGGCCCATATCTGACGCGGGTGGTTCAGGTGGTGAAGGCGAACTGGTATAACCTGATGCCACCGTCGGTGTACCCTCCGATTCTGAAGCAGGGCAAGCTGTCGATTGAGTTCGTCATTCAAAAAAACGGCAACGTCAGCGGCATGACGCTCCATACGTCATCGGGCGATGTGCCGCTGGATCGCGCTGCGTGGGCCAGCATCACAGCGTCGAATCCGTTTCCGCCGCTGCCGAAAGAGTTTCCGGGGCAGATTTTGGGATTGCGGTTCTACTACTTCTATAATCTTCAGCCCGACGATCTGAAGTAAGAATGTTTTTGATTAGAGTGAGCCTGGTCCCGAGTCAAGGCGTCGTTTCGGAGCGGAGCCCCAGGTGCGCGAATGAATTTAATTCGCTACCATAGAGACATTCGTATTCCGATGCAGCCGTACCGGCGCGCATCTAAATCAGGGTGTACGCAAATCAGACTATGAAGATTCGACAAGTAATCCCGCATATTGTTTGGCTGTCTGTTTGTCTGTTAACGCTCGCGCTGTGCCTCCCCGTTTTTGCAGATGATGTGCCGGAGGCGTTGCGGCCGCCGAAGGGGTCGCAGCTGGCTTTGGTGGTTTTTGAGGATTTTCAATGCCCGCAGTGCGGGCGCGTGGCGCCGCTGCTCGATCAGGCTTCACGCACCTATAAGATCCCGCTGATCCAGCATGATTTCCCGCTTCCCATGCACAACTGGTCGCTGGATGCGGCGATTCTTGCGCGCTACTTCGACACGCACTCGAAGGAGTTGGGCAACGAATTTCGGCTGGACGTGTTCCAGCACCAGTTTGAAATCCTTCCGAACACATTGCACGGATTTGCGGAGAAATTTGCGAGCGCACACAAGGTTGGGCTGCCGTTTGCGATCGATCCGGATGGAAAACTAGCGGCGTTGGTCAAGGCGGACAAGGATCTGGGCACGAGCCTGCACGTGCAGCACACGCCGACGATCTACATTGTCAGCAACAAGAAGGGCGGGAAGCCCTACGTCGAGGTCACCGACACCTCGCAGCTTTACGTGATGATTGATGCGATGAAGTGAGGCAGGTGGGCTATTCTTTCCACTTCCTGAACAGCAGCGCTCCGTTCGTTCCTCCGAAGCCAAAGGAGTTCGACATGGCGTATTCGAAGGTAGCCTTTCGCGCCTGATTGGGGACGAAATCCATGTTGTCGGTTTCGGGATCCTGATTTTCCAGGTTGATGGTGGGCGGCAAAATCTGATCGCGCAGTGCCAAGACTGTAATTCCTGCTTCCAAACCGCCCGCCCCGCCCAGCAAATGGCCGGTCATGGATTTGGTGGAACTGACTGGCACGCGCTTTCCAAACAAGTTGCGAATGGCGTGGGCTTCGAGCGTGTCGCCGATGGGAGTCGAGGTGCCATGGGCGTTGAGATAGCCGACCGCTTCCGGCTCCAGCTTGGCATCGCGGAGAGCGTTACGCATGACGCGATAGCCGCCTTCGTGTTCGGGCGCGGGCTGCGTCATGTGATAGGCGTCGGCCGACATGCCGTAGCCGACGATTTCGGCCAGGATGAGCGCACCGCGGCGGCGAGCGTGCTCCAATTCTTCCAAAATCAAAATACCCGCACCTTCGCCCATGACGAAGCCGTCGCGGTCCTTGTCCCAGGGACGGCTAGCGCGTGCCGGGTCGTCGTTGCGGGTGGAAAGCGCACGCATAGCGGCGAATCCGCCGACGCCCATGGGCGTGATGGCGGCTTCAGCGCCACCTGCGATCATGACGTCGGCGTCCTCATGCTGGATGATGCGAAAGGAATCGCCAATGGAATGAGCGCTGGTGGTGCAGGCCGTGGCCGTGGCTTCATTGGGACCCTTGGCGCCGTACTTCATGGAAACGTGTCCGGCGGCGAGGTTGACGATGGCGGCGGGGATGAAGAATGGTGAGATTTTGCGCGGGCCACCGTCGATGAGGGCCTGGTGCTCGCGCTCGATCACATCGAATCCACCGATACCGGAACCGATGTGAACGCCGACGCGCTCGTCATTTTCGGGCGTGATCTTCAATCCCGACATGCGAACGGCTTCATCCGCCGCGGCGAGCGCGAAGTGAATGAAGCGGCCCATTTTTTTAACTTCTTTTTTTTCGATGAAGTTGAGAGGGTCGAAGTTCCGTACTTCGGCGGCAATCTGACAGGCAAAAGCGGAGGCATCGAAGGCGGTAATGCGATCAACGCCGCTTTTGCCGGCGGTGAGCGCCGGCCAGACCTCGCGGGTGGTAGGGCCCAGCGAGCAGATCATGCCGATGCCGGTGATAACGACCCGCCGTGCCAAACTAATTTCTGCCTTTCCCGCGCTTGCGGATGTATTCGATCGCGTGCTGCACGGCGCGGATGCTCTTCACGTCCTCGCGGGGAATCCCAATGTCGAATGCCTCCTCTAGCGCCATTACTAATTCCACGCGGAGGGAGTTCCCTCTCAGATTGTCGAAGAAGCCCGGTTCCACACTACTTGCCTGCCTTCGCGTGTTTGCCGATGTAGTCGACGGCATCGGCGACGGTGCGGATTTTTTCGGCGTCCTCGTCGGGGATTTCGATGTCGAAGGCTTCTTCGAAGGCCATGACGAGTTCGACGGTGTCGAGCGAATCGGCGCCGAGGTCGTCGACGAACGAAGCGCTGGGCGTAACTTCGCCCTCGTCCACTCCCAGTTGCTCTACGATGATCTGTTTCACTTTTTCATCAACAGCTGCCATGTTCTCCTCGTTTCTGAGTCAGGGATCGCGGCCTGGTTCGGGCCGGCGTGTTCCGATTTACGATTGCGTTCGTCTCACGGTACTTGGATGAAGTCGAAGCCAATAGTCTAAAAGGGAACGGGAAAGTATGCAAAGGCTCCGGCGTGCCTGCGTAAGCACTTAGGCATCCTAATCGCTTGCGAAGAGAGCGGTCAAACAGCGCACCGGGAGTGGCGCGCAATAAGAATTGGCCGGGCGATGTCCTCGCCCGGCCCCAACTCAGATGCAATCAGTAGACTTATGCTGCGGGCTTCATCCCGAGCATGGTTTGAAGCTGGTTGAGTTTGTCTTTGGCTGCGGAGGCTTTTGACATCGCGTCCTGCAGCTTGCCGGATTGGAACGCTGCCGAAGCGTCGCTCCAAGCCTGCTTCACGGATGCCATATTGTCGGCGGCGCCAGCAGGCAGTTTGTGGCTCTTGGTCAGCGCGTCCATTTTGGTCTGAACGGACGACACAAGGCCGGGCATCGAAGAACTCATGTCGTTCCACTTGGCAGTGAGTTCGTCCTTCTTTGCCGATGCTGCCGCGCCCAGCGCCTTTATTTTTTCCGGCAGACTCTTGGCGGCTTCGAGCGCAGCGCCGTAATCGCCTTTATCAAACGCATCTTTGGCGGCCTGGATCGATGTCTGCACGTCTTTGGCTTGATCGGGCACGTATTGGTTTGCCTGGTCGGCCACAGCCGAATATGCTGTCTGGGCTCCCTGGATAGCCGCTTCCGCCGCGGTTTTCTTTGCGGTGTCGCAGGCAGCGAATAACAAGATTACTGCCAGAAAGGTTGGTACGAATAATCTGCTCTTCATAATGTCTCCTCTTCTCCATTTTGACAACGAAATTACCGTTAGGGTCATTACTTGCTCGTGCGCCATTGTAATTGAAAAGCTATCGTTCAACATGCGTTGCCGGCTGAAGCAGAGGGATTTCGGTGCCATCCTCGCAGGGGTCAACACAACCGTTTTGTCTTCTTCCGGAGGGCTCGTGTTTTGCGCCTTGCGAGTGCCCACAACTCATGGGACGATTGAGGCGTGAAAGTTCTACTGTTCGGCGAGGCGAGCCTCTGAATGCGCGCCGTCGTTCAACGCGTAAGCCGGGCCAGGGTGACCGTTGATGGCAAGGTCACGGGCGAAATTGGCCGCGGCCTGCTGGTTTTGCTGGGTGTCGGCGCCGGAGATACGCGGGCCGATGCGGATTACCTGGCCGACAAGGTGATTGGCCTCCGTATTTTTGAGGATGCCGGCGGAAAGATGAACCTTTCCGTTGCGGATGTCGAGGGCGCGATTCTTGCCGTGTCGCAGTTCACTTTGTATGGCGACGTGCGGCGAGGCAAGAGGCCCTCGTTCGATGCGGCCGCTCCGCCACAGGCAGCGCGCGAGTTTTACGACTACTTTGTCGAGAAAATCCGCGCCGCAGGGCTTAGGTGTGAAACGGGCCGCTTTCAAGAGATGATGCAGGTAGAGTTGGTGAATGAAGGTCCGGTCACAATTCTGCTCGATTCGGCAAAGGCGTTTTAGGCCGTTCTCGGCGTCGCGCCGGGCGGGTGCGAAAAAAGGCCGTCATCTTTGATGACGGCCGTGAAACCAAAACCCGACGACAGAATGAAGGCTAATCGCGCTCGGGAGGCTTCTTCCCTGAAACCGGGACTCTGTCTTCCTGGTCCAGGAACTCCCTGGGTCCGTGGTCTGAATGCGCATTCGGAATCGGAACATCTCCCTCCGATGAGAGGTATTCTTGCTCGGGCACGGAGGCTTCCTGTCCGGTCGCAGTTGTGTAGATCGCTTCGTGGAACACCGATCCAGACTTGGTGTCGGCCGAGGCGAAAATTGGAAATGCTTTCCCGCCCCCGAATCCGACTGAGACGTAGTCGGCCACCATGTAACCGGAGAATGTGTTCGGCAGCCAGGTCAGTTGCATGGGCCCGGCCAGTGTCACGGGAGCGCTCCACGTCTTGCCCGCAGTCGAAGACTGAATGAAACCAGCATACAGCTCGCAGCCGGTGGTGCAGTTCGATACCGGGTAATAGTAATAGTCGAGAGCCAAGTGGGCCGTGGCGCCTTTCGTGCCGGGCGCGATGCCCAGGCCGATTATGAAGTGGTCCACTGTGCTGAAGACACCATCAATGGGAACGCGTTTTACCGCAGTCCACTTCGTCCCGTTCTTAGAGGTGCTGTAGACGATGTCATTCTCGGCGCAGCTCACCCGATAGCGGCAATCGGGCCATGCTACATATACCTTACCCCCGGCGTCGATCGCCGACGCAACAAGCCCGGCGCTGCGCAAGTTGCCTCCTTCGGTATGAGTTGGGTCGGTCGAGATTGTTACCGCTTTGTTCCAGCTCTTGCCTCCATTGGTGGAGGTAAAGGCGATCACGCCGTTGAAACCGTTTATCGGTACTACCACGGTTCCGTTCGGCAGGACCAGCGGCACGCCGCCGACACCGACATCCTTAGCAGACGTTGGTGATTCCGTACTCCAAGTCAAGCCGCCATCGGTTGACGTGCTCATCTCGATCAGGTCGTTCTGCGATGTGTCGTCCCACTCGGCGTAGCAGTGGCCGTAGTATCTGCTGGTGGCGGTGTTGTCGCACACGATCCAGTTCTTGTCTGGCGAGCCCAGTTTGGTTATTGAGACGGGATTGTCCCACGTGAGGCCGTCTGTGGAGCGGCTGACAGCAACCGATGTGCTGCCATTGGCGGCGATTGGGAGAGTGGAGATCAGCCAGACGTTATGCAGGGCATCATAGGCAACCGAGGCGTCGCTGGCCGCGTCGTGGAGGCCATTGCCCTGGTAAATCGTAATTCCGGGCAGGTATCCGTTGGTCCATGTCGCGCCGCCGTTGGTTGAAGTGGCGAACCCGATGTCCGCTCCGCCTCCGCCAAAAATGCGGGCTACCTGGAATCCGGTCACGATGGTTGAGCCCCATGTAAATGTGCCGGGTTCGACCTCAGTATCGTGCTGGCTGGGCGTATCCGTGAAAGTGTCCTGGCTAAGCTGGGTGAGGGCTATCTGCGCCGACGCCATGGGCGTGAATACGAGGGTTCCTAGTAATACGAAAAACAGCGTGAGGCCCTTGGAATATCTTTTAATGTTCATTGCATCAACCTCGGGGATAGGGAATGAAGTTATTGACGGTAGCACACAACACGCAAAGCGCTCCGCACAAGGATTTGCAGTGCAAGTTGAAGAAGAGTGGGGCCTGGCCCGCTGCATTTTGAGGGGCCAGCTTCAGAAGGCGAGACTAGCGGGTTCGCTGCGCGCGTGTCAACGAAAAACGGAAGGGCGCAACGCGCCGGAAGTGCAATTCGAGGTTACTCAACGAGAGTTTGTTGCTGCACGCGACCGCAGATCACACTCGTTAATCAGAAGTCTGCACTTCCATGCTGTCCGTGATCCAGAGCTGTGCGGGAGCCCCCTTCGTGGTGCGAGTGGCCGTGGCTCGAAAACCGGAGGAAGAGAGTTCCACATCGTAGACGTAAGGCGGGCGTTCACGCTTGATGGTGAGGTAGTTTCCGGAGGCCAACTCGTCGAGCGAAGCATATTTGCCTTCGTTGGCCTGATAGGCGCGCTCGACGTTTGCGATCGCGATGAGATCATTTTTCACGCCCGCGATCGTTGCCGCGTCCGGGCCGGTTGCTGAGGCTGCCGTGGGATCGATCGCCCTTACCTGCAGCGAATAAATGTACATGCCGATGGCGAGAGTAGCGACCGTGCCTAGAAATCCGAATGCTCGTCCCATAGATAGCTCCAGAGGATATTCCACTGCGAACCAGCGGGGGAGGCAAGTGACGAGAGTGTACGGCCAGGACTCTCTTGTGGTCCGGTTCCGGGCCCGGCGCAGGGCAGTCCCCTTGCTTTGTCAATGCATCTTGGGCTGCATCTGCTGCTCGATGTAGCGGCGGCTGTCAAACTTCTTGCCGGTGCTTTCGCCGGACATGTACCGAATCTGGCCGAAGATGGGGCGCGTGAACCAGGGGCGGTCGAACTTGCCGACGATGGACCAGGCGATGCCGGCATAACCGTTTGGATCGCGGCCGTCGAGTTCGTAGTTGTCATTGAGGGCGACTGCGATACGGTAAGCTTCGGCCGGCGTACGGCTCCATTCGAGAATCTTCTTTCCCCAATACATTCGCATGTAGTTGTGCATCCAGCCAGAGTTCACCATCTGGCGCTGGGCGGCGTTCCAGAGCGGATCGTGCGTTTCGGCGTCTTCGAGCTGGTGCTCGGAGTAGAGGTAAGGACGCGGATCTTTTGCGTGTTCGGCCAGCGTGCGGTGCGCCCACTTTTCCCCGCTTTCGAAATTGTCGTAGTTCTGGTTGTAAGTGACGAAATTAATGGCCAACTCGCGCCAGACGAGCAATTCGTTGAGGAACGATTCTTTGTCAGCCTTGGAGGCGTCGGCGTCGCGGACTGCTAGCGCAACGGTCAGCGGGCTGATGTGGCCGAAGTGCAGATATGGCGACAGACAGCTGGTTCCGTCGAGTTCAGGGTGATTTCGGTCTTTCGAATAGCGGGCGAGTTTCTTGTGAGTGAACTCGCGCAGAAGGCGAAGGGCTTCTTTTGTGCCGCCTTTGAAAGTGTTGACGGGGGAGACGGAGCGATTGAGATCCCAACCTTCAGTGACGTCGAAGTCGGCAGGAAGAGAATGGAGCTGTGGCGGCATCTTCCATTCAACCCTGGCGTGCGGATTCGTTGGCTTTACAAGGAAGCGGTCGAGTTGGGCTTCCAGCTTTTTTCGGATGTGGAATGCCGCGTACTGTTCTTTTTCAATCAAGCGCGACGGGACGATTACGTCGGAGTCAACGGTCCAGAAGGGGCCGCGAAGTTTTTGGGCAGCAAGGTGCCGCCAATGCTCGGGTTCCCGCATAGGGTTTTCGTCTCCGACGACGAGGGCGGGCGTCACTTCGTCACAGAACTTGACCAGGTTGTGTTCGGGAAAGCGGCGGAGAACGAATCCAATGTTGCGCTTTGCGAGGGCGGCGGCGATGTCGGGAATGCCCTCGTTGAGAAAGCGATAATGGCGGAGATTGGCGTGCGGATAGAAAGGCACCGGCGCGAAGTAGGCGACGATGGGCTTACCGAGTGCGTTGGCGGCCTCCACGGCGACGTCGAGCGCGGGATTGTCGATGCCGCGTTGCGAACGCTGCATCCAGTAAACAACGCACAATCCGTCCAGGTCGGGCGGGCCCTTGCGGCGAATGCGAACGCGGGGAGTGGCAGCTAGTTTATCGATGTCCGTCATGTTCGAATCGATTTTACTGGGTGCTGGTAACTGGGAACCGGCAACTGCTTTCTTGTACCATCAAAGCGCATGAGCTTCGTGCCCCAACCTGTGGAGCATTCCAGCGCGCGGCTGCTTGAATTTGAAGCGCTGCGAGAGCTTCTTGCCGGCTATGCGTCGTCTCCCCTGGGGAAAGGGCGGATTGCCGGGCTGCGAGCTTCGGTGGATCGCAACTGGATCGAGAACCAGCACGCTCTGACCACGGAGATTCGCGAATTTCGGCGAGTGGGTGGGCGGTTTGAATTTGGCGGGCTGCCCGAGGTGGAGAAGCTCGTCGAGAAATCGCGAATCGCCGGCGCGGCACTTGAGACAACCGAGATTCGCGATGTGGTTCAGCTTGTGGACCGCGCGGCGGAGTGGCGGGAGATTGTACGGCAACCTCCCGCTGCGATGCGGGCGGAATGGACGACAGTGACGGCGCTTTCCGAAGGGATTGTCGATTTCACTGATTTCCTGCGGACGTTCCGCAACAAGATTCTGCCGGATGGAACGCTGGACGATCGGGCATCGCCGGAACTGGCGCGGATTCGCCGCGAAATCGAAAAACAGAAGCGCCTGATTCAGGAATCTCTGCGCGGCCATTTGCGGCGGCTGGCCGAGGGCGGGACGGTTCAGGATGAACTGATCACGATTCGCGGCGAGCGCTTTGTGATTCCGGTGAAGGTGGAGCAGAAGCGGCGTGTGCAGGGCGTTGTGCATGGCGCGAGTTCGAGCGGACAGACCGTGTTTGTCGAGCCGCTGGAAACGATCGAGCAGAACAACGAGCTGGTGCGGCTGATTGATGAGGAACTGGCCGAGGTGCACCGGATTTTGCTGGAGATGACGCGGAAGATAGGGGAGAACGCGGGGGCGATTCTGGCGGCTGCCGACGTGCTGAGCGAGTTGGAATTGCAGTTTGCTAAAGCGCGGTTCGCTGAGGATTACAACTGCGTGGCGGCGGAGTTCTTGGGGAAACGGGGCGGCGGGGCGCCGTCCCAACCGCCGGCGCTACGGGCGGCGCTTATTCTGCATCGGGCGCGACATCCTTTGCTCGAGCGGAATTTGAAACTGAAGAATGTCGCAATTGTCCCGGTCACGGTCGAGCTTGAGGGCGAGCGGCGGCAGTTAGTCATTACGGGGCCGAACACCGGCGGGAAGACCGTCACGTTAAAAACCGTCGGACTGCTGGCCGTGATGGCACAAGCGGGCATTCCGGTTCCGGCGGATCGGGCGGAGTTGCCGGTGTTTGACGCGATTCTCGCCGACATTGGCGACTATCAATCCATTGAACAAAATCTGTCTACGTTTTCGGCGCACGTGACGAACATTGATTTCATTTCGCGCACGGCCACCGCGGATTCACTGGTCCTGCTGGATGAGCTGGGTTCGGCGACCGATCCCGAGGAAGGCGCGGCTCTGGCGGTGGCGATCGCGGAACACTTCCGAAACGTCGGTTGCATGATTGTTATTTCCACGCACCACACTTCGCTCAAGGTTTATGGCGCGAATACCGCAGGAGTGGTGAATGCGGCGGTAGGTTTCAATGAGAACACGCTTGAACCGACTTATGAGTTGAAGACCGGCGTGCCGGGAGCTTCGGCGGGAATCAACATTGCTCGGCGGCTGGGGCTGAACCCGTCAATCATCGAATCGGCGCAGGGACGGCTGGGGACGCAGACGAAGGACGTGGCGCGATTCCTGGATCGTTTGCACTCGGAGTTACGGGCGTTGGACGAGGAGCGCGCGCGGACCAAAGCGCGCGAACAGGAGTTGGAACGCGAGAAGGCGCACTTGGCTGCCGAGGGGCGCAAGGAACAGCAGGCAAAGATCCGCGAGCTGGAGAAGAAGGTGGACGTGCTGTTCCGCGATTTCGAGTATCACGCGCGCGAGGCGGTGAATGCCCTGCAAGATCGGGCGGCCGCGCAGAAGCTTTCGAAGGAGGCGGAACGGCGAATTGCGCGAGCGCGGCGGGAATTTCGCGAGCAGTTCGATTCGGCGGTGGTGGCGCATGCAACGGGCGCCGACCGCGGCGATCCGAATGCGCAGCCGTCGCTGGTGAAGCATGTATCCGAGGGGGACACCGTCAAGCTGAAGTCGATGGGGCGCGCGGCAGTGGTGAAGAAGCGAATTGACGAGAACCACTTCGACGTCGAGATTGGCTCCATGAAAATGCGAATCGCGCGTGACGACATTGCCGAGGTGGTGACGCGGGCAGCAGCGTCGCCGGTAGAGGCGGCGCGGGCGCGGGGGATCAGCGTGTCGCTGGAAAAAGAGGCTGGCGCTTCGAGCATGGCGACCGAGATCAATGTCATCGGGCAAACGGTGGACGACGCTACGCGCGAAGTGGAAAAATTTGTGGACCGCGCGTTTTTGGCGGGCATGCCGCGCGTGCGGATTGTGCATGGCAGCGGCATGGGAATTTTGCGGAAAGCTCTGCGCGAGTATTTGAAGAAGCATCCGCATGTGGAGACAGTGGCGGAGCCTCCGCAGAATGAAGGCGGCGGCGGGGCGACGGTGGTGGAGTTGCGGGTGTAGAGGGCTTGCTTATTTTCCTCAATAATCTGAAGGGTTGGCTCGTATTCCACACCTTTCCCACAGCCCCAACGCGACTGCTCCCTTCCCCTCCGCTGGCGCAAGCCTCACAATGAATACGCAGTAGGTGCGTTGGCGTGGAATCGCTCCGGGATCTTTTCATGACCTCTTCGGACAACTTCAAGGAAACTCTCAAGCAGCAGGCGGACATCGTCCGGATTGTGGGGGAGTACGTCAAGCTGAAGAAGGCGGGGGCGCAGAATTTCAGTGGGCTTTGCCCGTTCCATAGCGAGAAGACGGCTTCGTTTTCGGTGCATGCTACGCGGCAGTTCTATCACTGCTTTGGCTGCGGGGCTTCGGGGGATGTGTTCAGCTTCGTGCAGAAAGTGGAGAACATCACCTTTCCTGAAGCCGTCCGGCTGATTGCGCAGAAGCTGGGCGTGCCGATGCCGAAAGTCAGCTTCTCGAGCCCGCAGGAGGCTCGGGACGCCAGGTTGCGCATGGCCCTGCTCGATGTGCATGAGAGGGCGACGGAATTTTTTCAGCAGTGCCTGCGGCGGCCGGAGGGGGCGAGGGCGCGCGAATACTTGAAGGGGCGTGGGCTGGATGAGGAGATGATTGCGCATTTCCGGATCGGGTACGCGCCGGATTCGGGGTTTCTGCTGCGCGACGCCCTGCGGCGGGACTTTGACGAGGAGACGCTGCGGGAGAGCGGGCTGTTCTCGTGGAAGCAGTCGGATGAGGGTAGGGGTCCCTCGACTCCGCTGGAGCGCTCTTCAAGCGCGTCCGGCTCCGCTCAAGATGACAACTCTTCCAACCCAAACGCTGGAGGTGGGGCGCTCGTAGCTGAAGGCCGGGAGCCCGGAGCTGAGAGCATCTCGCTAGAAGCTAGCAGCCAGAGGCCAGGAGCTGCGGCACTTGCCATTTATTCCAAATTCCGCAATCGGGTGATGTTTCCCATCTCGAATGAGCAGGGGAAGGCCATCGCTTTTACCGGGCGGACGCTTTCCACCGACGAGAAAGCCGGACCGAAGTATTTAAATTCACCGGAGACCAAGATCTATTCGAAGTCGCGCGTGCTGTTCAATCTGGATCGTGCCAAAGAAGCGATTCGGAAGCTCGAATACGCGATTCTGGTCGAGGGACAGATGGACTGCATTTCGGTGTACGCCGCGGGATATCACAACGTGATTGCCTCGTCAGGGACAGCGTTTACGGAACTGCAAGCCCGGTTGCTGGGCCGTTTCTCGAAAAACATCATTGTCAACTTCGATCCCGATACGGCGGGGGCGCGCGCTACGGAGCGCACGCTCGGCCTATTAGTGGAAGAAGAGTTCAACATTCGTGTGCTTACGCTTGACACCGGGTTCGATCCGGACCTGTTCATCCGCCGCAAAGGGAAGGACGCTTACAGCGCGGCGCTTAAGAACGCACAGAAATATTTTGATTACTTGATCGACCGTGCGCGAGCACAGTTTGGGGCTCGGAGCGCGGAGAGCAAGGTGAAGGCGGTGAATTCTCTCTTGCCGCATATTCAGCGCGTGCCCAGCCGGATTGCCCGCGATGAGTTGGCGATGGAGATCTCGCAGAAGCTGGGAATTGATTCAGCCCTGCTCAGACAAGAACTGAAGCACGCCGCGACTTCGCGGTCGGCAACGGCGGTGCAAGCTCCTGCAGAAGCGCAGGTGACCTCGGCGGAGCGCGTGCTGGTTCGGGCTTTGGCTTCGGCGCGCGAGATGCAGGCGGGCGGGACGCGGAGTTCGGCGCGGGATGGCGCCGAGGAGGAGTTCGATCCGGCGAGGCAGGCGCGGTTTGCGCTGACGGCCGAACGGCTTCATGAGGGATTGGCTTCGGAGTCGCTGATGGCGGCGTTGATGGAGGCTGACGCGGAAGGGATCGATCCGCTGGAACTTGCTCGGAGCGAGGAGGAACGGCGGCTGCTGGCGTCGATCCTGATGCACGATGAGGAAGAGCTGACTCCCGATACGGTCGAAGGCGCCGTGCGGGCTTTGCGGCGGATTCATCTGGAGCGCCAGCAGGGGGAAGTGCAACGCGCCGTGGAACGCCCAGGGCTCTCGATGGAGGAAAAGAAAGTGCTCGCCCAAGAAAAAGTTCGCCTGAAGCTGGCCAAGATGAACCCGAGCGGCACGGGGACAGATGGCTAAGCGATCTTGGCAGTGAATTGGGTTCGAGGCGTCTGCGCATGAAGCGATTTTTCGTGTGGCCGGGGAGACCGCGGGTGGGGTTTTTGGTGGCGGCATTGGCGGCGCTTTTGTTTGCGCCGTGGGACGCGCCTGGTCGAACCCGACCGCAGGAACGCTATCAACCCCAGGGTCCCGTTCATTTGGATCGCGATGGGCGCAAGTGGGCGGAAAAGACGCTGCGCCGGATGTCGCCCGAGGAAAAAGTCGGGCAACTGTTCATGATCTGGGTGAAGGTCCAGTTCATGAACGAAGCCGATCCGGCCTGGCTTCAGCTCCGCGACAACGTGCGCAAGTATCACATCGGGTCGCTCGGGATGACGATTCCGGCCGACGGCCCTTTCCTCTTCAAGAACCAGCCTTATGAAGCAGCGGAGCTGCTGAACCGGCTGCAGAAGGATTCGCAGCTGCCCCTGATTGTTGCTGCTGATTTTGAGCGCGGAGTTTCGATGCGGCTCAACGGAACTACGGTTTTTCCGCATGCCATGGCGTTCGGCGCAACCGGCAAGCCCGAAAACACCGAGGAGTTCGGACGCATTACTGCGCTTGAGGCCCGCGCGATTGGCGTGCAGTGGAATTTCTTTCCTGATGCGGACGTCAATTCCAATCCCGCGAATCCGATTATCAATACGCGCTCGTTTGGCGAAGACTCGGAGCAGGTGGGCGAGTACGTGGCCGCCTACATCAAGGGCGCGCATGAGGGTTCGATGCTCGCCACGGCAAAACATTTTCCTGGGCATGGCGACACGGCAACCGATTCGCACTTAGGGATCGCACAGGTAACGGGCGACCGGGCGCGGCTGGAAGCGGTGGAGTTACCTCCGTTTAAGAAGGCGATCGCAGCCGGTGTGGATGCGGTTATGGTGGCCCACGTGACAGTGCCTGCGCTCGATCCTGAGCCGAACCGTGTGGCGACCACCTCGAAGGCGGTTGTGGACGGGCTGCTGAAAGAGGAGATGGGATTCAAGGGAATTGTGGTCACGGACGCTCTCGACATGGCGGGGCTGACACGCCTTTACGCGAATGATGTGGGACGAGCGGCGGTCGAGTCATTCAAGGCGGGAAACGACCTGCTGATCATTCCGGCGGATCTCGACAAGAGTTACCGCGCAGTGCTGGAAGCGGTGCGGAGCGGGGAGATCAGCCGCGACCGGCTGGACGAATCCGTGCGCAAGATCCTGGAGCTAAAGGCTTCGTTTGGGTTGCACAAGGGGCGGCTTGTGGACACGAACCGCCTGGCGAGCGACGTCGGTAGACCCGAGAATCTGGCGATGGGGCAACGAATTGCCGAGGAAGCGATTACACTGGTGCGCGACAATGGACACCTGCTGCCGCTTTTGCCAACTTCTTCGGGAACCTTCGCCGCGGCTCTTCCGTATCAGTCATTGACAGAGGCGCGGAACCGCATTGTTGTAGTCATTTTTTCCGACGATCTGCGCGGTGAGTCGGGGCGCACGCTGGAGCGGCAGATTCTGGCGCGGGTGCCGGATGCGCGGATCATTTATGTTGATCCGCGGTCGGCTGAGGGCATGAAACCGCCAATCGCAGAAGCGGTGGAAGCGGCGGAGCATGTGGTGGTTGCCCTGTATATGATCCCGACCGCTGGCAAGTCGATCCGCTCGACCGACGGTCTGAAGAATACAGTGGCGATGGACGATGCCGCGGCCCGCTTGCTCAATACGATTCTCGATCGCGCGGTCGGCCGCACGATCGTCTTAGCGATGGGGAACCCGTACGTGATTACAGATTTCCCGGCGATCCAGAATTATATGTGCGCGTTTTCAAACGCGACGGTTTCGGAAAGCGCGGCGGTGAAAGCCTTGTTTGGGGAAATTCCGATTCGCGGTCATTTACCCGTTACAATTCCCGGCGTCGCGGCTCGGGGCGAGGGTTTGGAACGGCCGGCACAGCCGGTTTCAGGAGGTTCTGGTCATGTTCAACAGCATCATGTTCAAAGAGACGTTCTCCAATAACACCGGTCGCCATCGCGTCATCACGCAATTAGCGTTCGGAGGAGTGATTGCGGCCCTCTGCATTCTGCCCGCGTGCAGCGTTAACGTGGACAAGGACAGCAACAAAGAAGGCGCGAAACACGTGGACATAACGTCTCCGCTGGGGGATCTGCACGTGAGCGAACAGGCAGACATCCGTGACTCCGGATTGAGTGTGTTCCCAGGGGCGACGCCGGCCCCGAAGGACAAGAGCGACGACGAGAAGAGCGCCAACGTCAACCTGGCGCTGCCCGGCTTCCAGTTGAAGGTCGTGGCAGCTGAGTTTCTCTCCGACGCGGCCCCAGATAAAGTCACGGCGTATTACGACAAAGAACTGCAGAAGTTCGGCAAGCCGATTCAATGCCGCGGGGCCTACGACCGCGGGGGACACGTTGATACCCATGACCATGACGACCTTACGAAGCCCGTGGCGTGCGACAAGAGCGACAGCGGAGACGGTCTGGAACTCAAGGTCGGCACCGAGGGGAACCAGCATATTGTGGCAGTCAAGCCGAACGGCAAAGGGACCCGGTTTGCCCTGGTTTATATACGCATGCACACAGGAAAGGACGACACGATCTGACGTAGTTCCTGACTCAAACCGTTGAGTTCGCCACTGCCGGGACCGGAGTTGCCCTCCGGTTGGTTCTGCGCTAGCTTCACATCAGTGGATCATTCCTGCGAAAAGTGTGGCGCCGCAGTCGAGGACGGGCGGCCGTTTTGCCCGCAATGCCGCGCGCCGCAAATTCACGTGCAAATGGCTGTCCCGCTCAGTGAGGCCTCCGGGGAGGGGTTGTCGGGCGAGACGTTGGCGCGGATTCCGCAAAACTTAGATCATCCGCTCTTTTGGCAGCACGGCCAACTCGATCGGGGAGCCGCAACCAGGGCGGCTCTCAAAGCCGGCGTGTTCGGCTTCTTTGTTGGAATGATTCCGCTGCTCGGGATTGTATTGACCGGCTCTCTGGCCGTCTATTTTTACCGGCGGGAGAAGGGGCTTGCGCCGGCGCCCGGAATTGGATCACGCCTGGGTGGGGCAGCGGGCATAGTATCGTTCGGCATCAACACGCTGCTGATTACCGTCCGGCTTTTGGTGTTTCACGCCCAACGCGAGTATATCGACACCATGCTGAAAATCGCGCAAGCGGTTGGCTACAACCCCACCGATCCGGAAATTCAGGCCGCCGTGCGCAACCTGTTTACGCCGTCGGGGCTGGTGCTGACCTTCTTTTTCGGAATGATTCTTACGGTGGCGCTGGCCGCATTGGGCGGCGCGCTGGCCGCGCTGCTACTGCGGCATCCGCCGCGAGGCTAGTCCGCTGGGCCTTGCTCTCATCTTTCCGCGCGCGTATCATGCAGCGTTTATGGAAAAGCAATAGCTAACTATGAATGCAGCCCGCGGTTCCCTGCTCGGCATTGAGCATCTGGAAGCAGCCGAGATCATGAAAATTCTGAAGCTTGCTCGGCGCATGAATCCCGAGCAGCCTCGCCCTTTGCTCAAGGGCCGGCGCGTCGTGCTGCTTTTCTACGAGGCTTCGACGCGAACGCGCAGCTCTTTTGAGATTGCAGCCAAGGCTCTGGGCGGACATACCGTATTGATTCAGGCAAGCGGTTCAAGTATCGAAAAAGGCGAGTCGCTGCTCGATACCGGATACACGCTGCGCGCGGTGGGCGCCGATGCGATTGTCATCCGGCATCCGAACGCGGGAGCGCCGCAGGTGATGGCGCAGCACCTTGACGTGCCAGTCATTAACGCCGGTGATGGGCTGCACGAGCATCCGTCGCAGGCGCTGCTGGATGCTTACACGATTCTGCGAAACAAGAAGAGCTTCAAAGGGCTGCAGGTGTGCATCGTTGGCGACATTTTTCATAGTCGAGTGGCTCGCTCAGCCTGCCATTTGCTGTCGAAATTTGGCGTGAAGGTTATTTTGTGCGGCCCGCCCGAACTTGTGCCCGACATCGCCGCGACCATCGCTCCGGGAGTGCGCGTGACCCGCCATATCGAAGATGCGCTGCGTGGAACCGATGTCGTAATGCTGCTGCGCGTGCAAAAGGAGCGGCTTTCCGGAATGAAGATCGATCTGCCGGAATACATTGCGCGCTACCAGATGACGCCGGCACGGTTGAAGATGGCGAAGAAAGACTCCATTGTGATGCACCCGGGACCAATTATTCGCGGACTGGAATTGACGAGCGAAGTGGCCGACGGCGCGCAGTCGCGCATTCTGGCAGAGGTACAGAACGGAGTGCCCACGCGTATGGCGATTCTGGCGCGAGCGATGGGGAAGATGCGATGAAAACAACTTCGCTTCCACGGACAGATCCGCGCAGTCTGCGTGAACCCGCGGGACCGAAGTTACCGGACGAGCGCTGGAAGTTGAGGGACGAAAGTTGAAGAGTAACGACAAGACGAGCCTGCTGATCCACGGTGGGCATGTGATTGACCCGGCGGGACGCATTGACGCGCCTATGGACATCCTGTTGAAGGATGGACGCGTGGCCGAAGTGGCGGCGCCGCGAAAGATCAAAGGCGCAGATAGCAGGTTTGACGCTCGCGGTCTGGTTGTTGCCCCGGGGTTCATTGATCTGCACGTGCACCTGCGCGAGCCGGGGCAGCAGCACAAGGAGACCATCGCGACAGGCACGGCGGCAGCAGCGGCCGGAGGGTTCACGTCGGTTTGCACCATGCCGAATACAGCTCCGGTGGTCGATTCGACCGAGTGGGTGACGTGGCTGCGGCAAGCCGAGCGCGGCGCCGTTGTCAACGTCTTTCCCATTGCCGCGGCAACGCGCGGGAGCAAGGGCGCGGTCCTCACGGACTTCAGCGCATTGCAAACCGCGGGTGCCGTAGCCGTTACCGATGACGGCAAGCCGATCCTCGACGACCGTGTCATGCGCGAGGCGCTGATTCTTGGCGGCGAGCTGAATTTCCCCGTCGTGCAGCATGCCGAAGACACTCGCATGACGGAGAACTGCGCCATGCATGCGGGCGCGCGGTCGTTCCGGCTAGGATTGCGCGGCATGACGGCTGCGGCTGAGGCTTCCATCGTGGAGCGGGACGTTCAACTGGCGATGCAGATTCCAAATGCGCGCCTTCACGTCGCCCACGTGTCGACGGCCGATGCGCTGAAGGCATTACGCCGTGGCAAGCGGGCCAAGGCCCGGATCACCTTCGAGGTTACTCCGCATCATTTCACGCTGAGCGACGAGGACATGCGCGACTACGACAGCAACTACAAGATGAACCCGCCCTTGCGTTCGCCCGCTGACCGCGAGGCAATTCTGGCCGCGCTGGCCGATGGTACCGTGGATGCGATTGCCACCGACCACGCTCCGCATGCGCACCATGAGAAAGAGGTGGAATTCGAGCGTGCCGCCTTTGGCATTACGGGCCTGGAAACTGCGCTGGCCCTGGCGATCACAAGGCTGCATGTCGGGAAGCGCGTGCCGCTGGGACGGATCGTGGAGCTGTTTACCTCCGGTCCCGTGCGCTGTTTCGATCTGCGCGGACGCGGTTCGCTGGTGCGCGGATCGTTTGCCGACGTCACGATTTTCGATCCGAAAAAGAAGTGGACTTTCGACGCGGCCAAGTCGCTTTCGAAGTCGAAGAACACGCCGTTTGATGGATGGCAGCTGACGGGCAAGGTTATGGCGACGATCGTGGGCGGGAAGATCGTTTACGCCGCCTGATCTGATAGTTGCCAAGCATCCACGCATTCTTCGTGCGGTGCTACAATCGCGGGCCATGGGGCGCGTATTTCTTCTCGTCTTTCTGATTTCAATCGTCGTCGCACAAACGACCGAGGTGGAGACTACTGCCGAGCCGTCGCATCATCTGGCGCTCGAAAACGAATATGTGCGCGTGTTCAAGGTTGAAGTGCCTCCTCACACAGCCACGCTCTTGCATAGACACCGCCACGACTACATTTTCGTCACTATAGGCGACGCCGATATCTCGAATGAAGTGGAAGGGAAAGCACCGGTGGAACTCAAATTCGCCGATGGAGAAGCGCGCTTTACGGAAGGGAACTTCGCGCACCTGGCGCGCAATCTCTCCGACAAACCGTTTCGCAACGTAACCATCGAACTCCTACAGGATGAAAAGTTGCGCCAGACGCGTTCCCGCTGGCCCATGGAGGGAGGCGACAAGACCTTCCCCGGCGGACATATCAAGGTTCTCTTCGTGAGAGATGCGGTGCGCGTTTCGGAAACGGATCTCGATCCCGGGACGACCGTTCCGAGCCATCATCACGAAGGACCGCATCTGTTGGTGGCGATCAGCGATCTCGACTTGCGCAGCGCCATCGAAGGGAAAGGCCCAACGCGGTTCACATTGAAAGCAGGCGACGTGAAGTGGGTGGATGGAGGCTTCACGCACACGGTGACAAACACCGGCTCGCAAACAGCGCGGCTTGTCACGGTCGAGTTCTGAAATTCATCGCAAGAAATTTATCGGAAAACCAGGACATAATTGGGTAGTGTCAGTTTGAATTTGCTCTTGAAAAGGGTCTTTTCTTTTTCCCGCAACCTCTTCAGTCGAGTGCGGAATGCATCGTCGGATGCGTTGATTGGGGGGGTACCCCCCCTCCCCCTAAAATGAGTTAAGTCGCTGATAATGCGGTAGTTGTTGGCAAATGATCAGAAATAAAAGACTTAGCGCCGCATCTTGCGATTTGGCGTGGGGTTGAGAGGGTGCGCGCCGGGCCATATTTTGTCAAAGAGCGGTACTTTTTTCCGATGCTTTCTTCCGGAAATCCGTTTCCGGCACTCTGGCTGGAATGCGTTCGTCTCTGGAGACGGGCGCAATCCTGGATGGTGCACGGTCGAGGTATCTTGGCACCGATTCGAGTCCAAGTCGGTGATGAGCGTACAGGAAAAACGTGATGAAAAAATGGATGGCATTAACAATTTTGCCGAAAGACTTTTGCGTTCAGTCGGCTTCCTTCACCGGCCTGTACCCGCTGCACGATGCCACCGGCAGCCGCGGATACTTCGCGAACCGGGCATCTTCGAACGACAGCTGACACATTAGAAAGACCGACCCACGATCGGATTCCATCTTGCGGGCGTACTGGCAGGTTGCGCAGAGGCCGGAGTCAGGAGTCTTAGAAAGCAGCGCCGCCATGGTCGATAGTGTATCCCCCGGTTAGGCGTTAGTAGCACGGGGTAAATAGAAGGGTGGCCCATCCCTCATCCCAACTCCCGAGGGTGCCCCGCCCTTGTCGCGTTTTCTGCGACAGGGCGGGGATTTTGACTTTCTATCCCGACCACGGTTCCCTTCCGCTCTCGCCTCCGCGCCGTCCACTGCGACTCAATCTCCACCACTCCCTCAACTCCTGAAACATAGTGACGAAAACTGCTCCACGGCCAATCCTCCGGGCTCCGCACCAGGCCCCGCTTCACTGGATTGCGGTGCATGTAACGTAGCTTCTCGATCCGCTTAGCCTCGCTCCAAACATTGAAGTCGTAATACCGCGGCTGCCATAACAGTCCACCCTCCGGCGAGCGCAAGCGTCGCGCAACGTTCTGCTTGAGCATTTGCACGGCGACGGAAAGCTTGGCTCGTTCCGGCTCGGTCATCAAGAGATGAACATGTTCGGGCATGACAACGTATCCGGCGACGTAGAACCCGTACCATTGCCGGGTCTGCTCGAAGGTTTGCTCGAAGATGTCGCGGGCCCGCGCGGTGCCAAGAAGCGGGGCGCGTCCAAGACAGCTAAACGTCAGAAAGTGCAAACAGCGTGCTTCCTGAAAACGCTTGAGTCCCCACGGCATGTCTGCATCGTAACTCCGTAACCTCGCGCGCGAAGACCGCAGCCACTAAGATTCTTAGCGGTCCTTCCGCAATCGGGAAAGTCAAAATCCCGGGTGCCCCGTCCTTGTGCCTGCGTTCTTTGCAGACACAGGTCGGGGATTTTGACTTCCTACCCAAGACCCCATAACGTTAACTGTCAAAGTCAAAGTCCCCGCCCTGTCGCAAAAAACGCGACAAGAGCGGGGCACCCTCGGGAGCCCCGTGCGCCGCCATCGTCTGCGAGTTAGAATCATTGCGAGCAAATTCCTATGAAAAACTCTGCCATGTCCCGTCCGCTCTATGATGTCGATCCGCAGGTTGCGCTCGCGATTGATAACGAAGTCCGCCGCCAGCATGAGGGGCTGGAACTGATTGCCTCCGAAAACTTCGTCAGCGAAGCTGTGCTCGAAGCCGCCGGTTCGGTCTTTACCAACAAGTACGCCGAGGGTTATCCCGGCAAGCGCTATTACGGGGGATGCGAATTTACCGACGTGGTAGAGAACCTGGCTCGCGACCGCGCCAAGCAATTGTTTGGCGCCGAGCATGCCAACGTGCAGCCGCATTCCGGATCGCAGGCCAACCAGGCAGCCTATGCGGCCGTTCTACAACCGGGAGATACCATCCTTGGTCTGAACCTGGCGCACGGCGGGCACTTGACGCATGGGCATCACCTGAATTTTTCGGGTAAGACGTACAAGATAGTTCCGTACGGCGTGACAAAAGAAACGGAAACGATTGACTACGACGAACTGGAGAAGCTCGCGGAAAAAGAACGGCCGAAGCTGATCATTGGCGGCGGCAGCGCGTATCCGAGAATTATTGATTTTGTACGTATGCGCCAGATCGCGGACAAAGTCGGCGCGATCTATCTGGTCGACATGGCGCACTTCGCGGGGCTGGTGGCGGGGGGCGCACATCCTTCGCCGGTGCCGCACGCGCAGATTGTGACCTCGACCACGCACAAGACGCTGCGTGGGCCACGATCCGGGATGATCCTGAGCAGGCAGGAATTTGCCGCCCCAATCGATAAGACGGTATTCCCCGGCATGCAGGGCGGCCCACTGGTGCACATCATGGCGGCTAAGGCCGTGTGCTTCCACGAGGCGATGCAGCCGGAGTTCCGCGACTATGCGCGGCAGATTGTCGCGAATGCGAAGGTGCTGGCGGAGACGCTCGCTGCCGAAGGCTTCCGGATTATTTCCGGCGGGACAGATACGCACCTGATGCTGGTAGACGTGTTCGCAAAAGGGATGCTTGGCAGCGAGGCCGAGAAGGCGCTGGGCGAGGCCGCGATCACGGTCAACAAGAACGCGATTCCATTCGATACGAATCCTCCCATGAAGCCGAGCGGCATTCGCGTGGGCACGCCGGCCGTGACGACGCGCGGCATGAAGGAGGCCGAGATGCGGCAGATCGGGCGCTGGATCGCCGAAGCTCTCAATCATCGGACCGACGCCGCAGCGCTTGCGAAGATTCGCAAGCAGGTGCTGGGGTTGGCCGAGGAATTTCCCCTGTACGCCGAGCGGCGCGCGCGGGCGGAAGTCAGGGCGTAGGGAATTGGGGATCATGCAGAGACGCGGCGAGCGGCGTCTCAAGCGCATCCACGAATCTTCTGTGTTCTTGCTCTGTCCCTGTGATTAAATTCAGTTTGTGAACGTGGCCATCGATATCCGCCGCATGACGGAATTCGGCATCGGCACCTATATCCGTAATGTCGTGCGGACGCTGGCGCGGCTAGATCAGGACAGCCAATATTTTCTGATTGGCTCGCCGGGAAAAGTGGCTGAATACGGACCGCTTCCAGAGAATTTCCACGCGGTACCGCTAGCGGCTGCCGACAATACCGTTAAAGGGGCCATCGAATTCAAGACGATCGTGCGGCGGCTCGATTGCGATGTGGCGCACATTCCGCACCTGTTCTGGATGCCGCGCGGGCTCGATTGTCCGTATGTTGTGACCGTGCACGATCTGCTGGAACACATGTACGGCACGCACGGAGAATCAGGGTTACGCCGCCGTCTGCATTTTTACCTGACTCGGCGTGTGCTGCGCGGGGCGGCGAGAGTCATTGCAGTTTCGCAATTTACGAAGGGCGAGATCCAGAAGCTATTTGCGATCCCGGGCGACCGTATCGAAGTAGTTTACAACGCGATTGACGAGCGTTTTCTCCACGGGCACGCCACCGACAGCGACCGCGAACTGATCGCGCAGCGCTACCAGGTGAATCATCCGTTCATTCTGTATGCGGGAGCGATCCGGCCGCACAAAAACGTGGTGCGGATTATCGAAGCGTTTTCGTTACTGAAGAGCGAACTGGCTAAAGAACAGCAACTTGAAGACCTCAAACTCATCATCATCGGCGACGATCTTTCGAGTCATCCGCGGCTGCGGCGCACAGTTGTACGCAGCGGCGTGCAGCAGGATGTGCGCTTTCTTGGGTTCGTTCCGATCGAGGTGCTGCGCATCTTCTACGATGTCGCCCAAGCGTTCGTATTTCCCTCGCTCTATGAAGGCTTCGGACTCCCGCCGCTCGAAGCAATGGCTCACGGAACGCCAGTCGTGACGTCGAACACCTCGAGCCTGCCGGAAGTGGTAGGCAACGCGGCGCTAATGGTGAATCCAGAGAATGTGTTCGAAATCCGGCGAGCCCTGCAGCAGGCCTTGCTGGACGCAGAAGTGCGAACTCGGATGAAGCAACGCGGATGCGAGCAGGCGCAGCGATTTTCGTGGACGAGTTCGGTCTCTAGAATCCTGGACATTTACCGCGAAGTGGCTGGCCAGCGGGGCGCGTCGCGCGGCGCGGCCGCACGCTAGAGAACAGCGCTGCGCATCGTTGCCGATTCCGTCTCCCCGTATAATAAGTAGTTTCGTGATGACCCATCTCGCCACGCCGAGCCCAGAACCCCCCGCCGAAAACAATATCGAGCATTTCAGCCAGCTCATTGCGAACTGGCGGATTGCTGTGGCAATACTCGTGGGGCTGTGGGTTGCGATCTACATGGTAGGTCTGTCGCGGCCCGCGCTGCTTGACGACGCGGATACCGTGCATGCTGAAGCGGCTCGTGAAATGTTGCAGCGGCACGACTGGGTCACGTTGTATGTGAACGGCGAACGTTATCTGGAAAAAGCTCCGCTGATGTATTGGAGTGTTGCGGCCAGCTACACAGTGTTTGGCATCAGCGAGTGGAGCACGCGGCTTCCGCTGATGCTGGGCGTGCTGGCGACCATTCTGGCAACCTATGGCATGGGCCGATGGGCATTTGGCGGCCCGGGCGGATTCTATTCGGGATTAGTGCTGGCGACGGCGTTCGGGCCGTATTTGTTTACACGCTTTCTAATACCTGACGTGTTGGTCGGACTCTGGCTGACGTTGACGTTCTGGTTCTTTCTTGTGTCCCTTGAACAGCCGACACCGTCGCGCGCGGTTTGCTGGGGATTGGCGGCGGTTTGTGCGCTCAACGTGCTGACTAAGGGGCTTATCGGACTCGTGTTCCCGGCCGGAGCGATCGGACTTTATCTGCTGTTGACGGGAAATCTACGGCGCGTGTTCAAGCTGCACCTCGTTTCGAGCACGCTGGTATTCCTGGCGATCGGGGCGCCCTGGCACGTTCTGGCGGCGCTGCGCAATCCGCCGCAGGGGAATGTGCGCGGCTTTTTGTGGTTCTATTTCATCAACGAACATGTTCGGCGCTTTTTGGGCACGCGCGTGCCCAAGGATTACGACACGGTTCCGCTGCTGCTGTTTTGGGCGCTGCTGGTTTTGTGGCTGATTCCGTGGACGGTATTTCTGCCGCAGTCGTTGCAGGAAATTCCGCGGCGTTGGACTGAGTTTCGCGGGCGGATGACGCGGCGGCAGAAGGCATATCTGCTGTTCTTCTTGTGGAACGTTGTGATCGTGGGCTTCTTCAGTTTTTCGACGCGGCAGGAATACTACACAATTCCCGCCATCCCAGGAATGGCCTTGCTGGTGGGCGGATGGCTGGCGCGGGAGCGGGAATCGCCCGTCGGGAGCCGTGAACGGCGTGCGGGGAGGATTTCGTCGGCCGTGCTGCTCGCAGTCGGCGTAACGATTGCGATTGTCGGATTTGCGTTGCTCTGGTTCTCGAAGGCGCCAACTCCCGGCACCGATCTTTCGGATCTGCTTAGGAAGAATCCGCAGGACTACGCGCTCTCCTTTGGACACTTCCTTGATCTGACGCCGCAGGCAATGGGGGCGTTTCAGTTGCCGCTGTTCGGGTTTTCGGCTGCGTTCCTCGTGTGTGCCTTGGCGAATTGGCTGCTCCGGCGAAAGGGGCGCGTGGGCGCGGCAAATGGGGCACTGGCGGCGATGATGATTGTGGTCTTCGCGTGCGTGCATAGTGCCTTCGGAATTTTCTCGCCCATTCTGTCGTCGAGGGATCTGGCGCTGGCGATTCAGCAGCAGTATCGTCCTGGCGACGTGGTGGTGGTGACCGGTCTCTACGAAAATGCGTCCACGCTGAACTTTTATGGCGGCTTCCACCTACTGAGCTTGCATTCACCAGGTGGCAATATGTGGTACGGCACGCAATTTCCGGATGCGCCGCTGGTTTTTGAGTCTGAGGATTCTTTCGTCGGGATGTGGAATGGGCCGAAGCGCGTATTTCTTTGGACCGATGCGGAAGATCCTCCAGCGCTCAAGGGGCTGACGAGTTACGTCATTGCGCGGCGTGGAGGGAAGACGATCTATTCCAACCAGGCGAGAACGGTGCTTCCGACGCGGTGAGAAATCCAAGGCGATAACCACAAGGTACACAGGGGAGCACGGAGGAAATCTGTGCCTGGCGTTAGCTTGAAATCTTCGCCGGTATCTTCGACAGGAGGCCTTCCTTTAGGTAAAAATCATCTCCACGCCAGTGGATGCGATTGCCAACTAGGCCTGCGGCCCAGACGATTGGTGCGATCAGATCGCGCAGTGGAAGCAGGAAAATATTCCGAATAACCTTACGATCCTGAAGTATCGCGAGAGAAGTGTAGACGCCCACGAAAAGGCGCGCGCCGACCGTAAGGGCGAAAATGGGCCACGCCCAGGCAGCTCCGCTTGACGCGATCAGGGTTGCCAATGCCCACGGCAGGCCGAAAGTGAACAATAAGCCGAGATAGCCCCAGCGGCGGGCATCGCGAATGGTGCGCGACCAGCGCAGCTGATGCCGCCAGAATTCCTCGAGGGTGTACGGGGGAAGAAAAGTGGCTACGGTCGTGGCGCTGATTTCCACGCGCTTGCCGAGGGCGGCGATGCGGCGGCCGAGTTCGTAGTCGTCGGCGAGGTAGTCGAGAATTGCTTCAAAGCCGCCGATTGACGCAAGGTCCTTGCGGCGAAAGAGGAGCGTCGAGCCGAGCCCGAAATGGAGACCCTTTTCAAGAAACCTTGCACTGAGCACACCGGGCACGAAATCGGTGCCGATTCCCAGAGCCTCAAGACGAGACCCGAGCGTGTCCGCGGCGATGCCTCGATAAAGACACGTTACTAAGCCGATCTCGGGGTCGTTCAGCGGCGCGGCAACTTGCCGCAGATAGTCCGGTGCCACGCGAATGTCACTGTCGTTGACGAGCAGGATCTCATACCGCGCCTCGGGCACCATCTGCGCGAGAGTGCTGACTTTGACGTTCGTTCCGAGGATGCGCTCGCAGACGACCAGTTTGATCGGGCCGGCGGGATACTTGGCCTGCAGCTTGCGAACGACTTCGCAGGCGGGATCGGCTGGATCGCTAACGCCGAAAATGATTTCGAATTCGGGATACTGCTGCTCGGCGTGACTACAAAGACTTTCCCAGATCTCGGGATCGACTCCCTTCAAAGGCTTGAGGATGGAAACGGCCGGGAGTGCTCCAGTGGAATACGCATTTTGATTTCGCCGGGCACTCAGGAAACTGACAATTCCAGCTAAGGCGAGCCCGTAGAAGAACAAGCAGCCGAAAGTACCGGCAGCGGTCAGCGCTTCCACCAGTATTCGGAGCGAGAGGTGCATCAGCGTTTTCGGCTACTCGTAGCGCAAGGATTCGATCGGGTCGAGATTCGCAGCCTTCCACGCGGGATAAATTCCAAACAGGAGTCCCTCCGCTGCCGCGGAAAGAAAACCGAAGGCGGCCCAGAAAACCGACATGCTGGCGGGCAGCGAATCCCAAACCGCCCGGATCACGTAGGTGATGATGGCGCCCAGGAGCACACCTAAAACTCCTCCGATCGCAGTCAGTGTAATCGCCTCCAGCGTGAACTGCAGCAGCACATCGCGCTTGCGGGCACCGATTGCCTTTCGCACCCCGATCTCTCGCGTGCGCTCGGTTACGGAAACCAGCATGATGTTCATCACGCCCACGCCGCCCACGATGAGGGCAACGCTGGACACGGCAAACATGAAGATGAAAACCGCACCCGTAATCTGGTTCCACACGTCGGAGAGCGAATCCTGGGTGAAAATGGCGAAATTGTCCGGTTTGTCGGTGGGCACGCGACGGCGGCGGCGCAGCAGTTCGCGCATTTCGTCTATGGCCTTGGGCATGTCGGCGTGCGACGTGGCTTTCACGCAGATGAAGTGCTGCTTCAACTCCGGATGCATCTTGCGCAGCGTAGCCAGCGGGAAATAGACCTTGTTGTCGTCCGGATTCTTGCCGCCACCGAACGCGCTTTTGACTTTCTCGGCTACGCCGATCACGGTAAACAACTGGCCTTCGATGTTGATTTCCTTGCCGAGCGCGTCGGAATTGCCAAAGAGCTCCTCAGCCGTGTCGGCTCCGAGAATGATGACCGATGCGCGCTGCTGGTCATCAATCTCGCTGAACCAGCGACCCGAATGAAGAACGGTGTCGAAGACATCTTTATAGGAGGTGGTCCACCCTTCCAGAATGGTCTGCTTGGCTTTGCGGTTGCCATACTTCACTACATAAGTGCCCGTGCCAAACTGCGGCTCCGCATGTTGAACCCCGGCTGAGACGGCCTTGATGTGGGGTAGGTCTTTCATGGCCTCGGCGTCTTCGAAGGTTAATTCCTTGCGCGTGCGCAACTCTTCGGTGGGACGCCCGAAGGTGATGGGCATGTGAAAGGCAAAGATGATGTTCGATCCCATGCTGCTGATCATGCTGCTGACGTTGTCGTTGAGGCCGCGCACGATCGAGGAGATTCCGATGACGATCGCGACCCCGATGACGATCCCCAGGACGGTCAGACCGGACCGCATCTTGTTGCTGCGGATGGTATCCAGCGCCATCGTGATGATTTCACCGAATCCGCTTGTGGCTAACATTCAGATCAAAGCCCTTTCACCGCAGCATCGTGTCGGCACTACATCTCAAAGCGCAAGGCCGCAATCGGGTCGAGCGTCGCGGCGCGGCGCGCCGGATACACGCCGAAGAAAACCCCCACGCTGGCCGCAACGATTAACCCTGCGGCAACTGCCCAAAGCTTAATCACCGAGGGCATTCCCACGGCAAGCGTGACTCCCTTGGCCACCCCGATGCCGAGCAGCACGCCAATCACTCCGCCAAGCAATGACAAAGTCACGGCCTCAATCAGGAATTGCAACAGCACATCGGAACGCCTTGCACCCATCGCCTTGCGAATCCCAACTTCCCGCGTTCGTTCCGTGACTGAGACCAGCATGATGTTCATGATCACGATTCCGCCCACAACCATGGAGATCGCCGCGATGCCGATCATGGCCGCAAAAAATGTCCCCGTCAGGCCGGCGAAGATGCTCATCAGGTTGCTGTTATTTTCCATGTCAAACGAGTCGGGTTTGCCCGGAGGGTCGTGCCGCCGCGCCCGCAGGATCACCCGCGCTTCGTCCATGGTCGCGTCCATCGCCGGTCCCTCGCCCGCGGTTTTCGCCGAGATCCGCATATTCATGTCGCGAGTGCCATACTGTTTCATCCACGAGGTCATAGGCAAGAACACATAGTTGTCCAGGCTTTGCCCCAGCGTCGAGCCCTTCTTTTTCCCGACCCCAACGATGCGGTACACCCATCCATCCACCCGTATTTCCTTTCCCATTGGATCGACGCCCGGCATCAGGTTGTCCACAATGTCGGTGCCAACGACGGCCACGGGCGCATCATGTTCCAGATCCGATTCTCCGAACATGCGCCCCGCATCGATATCGATGTCCCGCGTCACCGCAACCGCCGGTGTCATCCCCCACACCATCGTGTCGCTGAGCGAATGCTCGCCGTATTTCAGATGACCAGTGAGCTTGAAAGCGTAAGCTCCCACGTACGAGCAAAGCTTGCACCCCTCCCGCACCGCGCGGTAATCGTCCATGGTCAGGTCTTTGCGCTTCATGGCTTCCAGGTAGTGGTCGATGTTCGTGGTCGCCGGCGAAACCTTGCACATGATGAACGCGTCCGCGCCCAGGTTGAGGATCTTATCCGCCACATAGCCGTTGATGCCGTTGACGAAGGTGACCACGGCAATGACGGCTGCGACGCCGATGACGACGCCCAGCAACGTGAGCGCCGAGCGCAGCTTATTGGCCCAGAGCGAGAGGAGGGCGATTTTGATGGCTTCGGCGATGTGCATTGCGGTTTTGCTGCGGACTCGACGGTCGTTTCCGGACTGGCGCAGCGCTATTGGAAGTTTAGCAGGAGAGCGGGAAAGGCCTCTACGCGCTGCTGCTGGCGAGTCGCATCGAGAGCTTGACGGAAACCCAAGCTGCGCCCGTGCAGACTAGCGCGCAGCCGATTCCGCTGGCAGAAAACAGGCCGACCCTGGGGCCAAGACAATGTTCGAGCCAATGGTTCCGGGGTTCGCCCTGCGTGACGGCGGTTACAACGACGACAACGGTCATAAGCGAAGCGATCACGGCCGACCTGTGACGGGCCGAGCGCGCTTCCCTGGTGGAGGTTTGCATGCGCGAAGGCAGGCCAAACGGCCCGCCAGTCGCCGCGTTTGCCATTTTCCGTGCTAGACTATTGTTGCTAAGTCGCCGATGCGAAAACGGTCGACAGTCCCCCCGGTTGCCATTCTGTGCCAAGTTCCACGGAGAACATGATGCCGCTTCAGTCCCATACCCGAATCCTGTGCGCGTTGCCCCTACTCGTGATTGCCCTCGCGGCCAGTGCCGCCTGGTGCCAATCGGTTACCACCTATCACTACGACAACTACCGCACGGGCTGGAATAACAATGAGACAACACTGACTCCGAACAACGTGAACAGCGCCTCGTTTGGGCTGCTGCATTCGGTTGCCCTCGACGACCAGGTGGATGCCCAGCCCCTTTATATGCAGGGAGTGCAAATAACGGCTGGTTCCTACCAAGGCCCGCACAACGTGGTGTATGTGGCGACCGAGGGTGACTCGGTTTTTGCTATCGACGCCGAGAGCGGTACGGTGTTGCTGAGCGTGAATCTGGGCACGCCGGTGCCTCGTCCGCTCGGATGCAACAATAACGGTCCGAATGTGGGCATCAATTCGACGCCGGTGATCGATGCGAGCAGTGGCACGCTTTATGTGATGGTCTACACGCAGCAGAGCGGCACACCGGAATACATGCTGCACGCGCTGGATCTGGGTAACCTGAGCGATAAAGTGACGGCGCAACTGGTATCAGCTTCGCACACTCTTACGGGCGGCAGCACGGTTGCGTTCAACCCGTTTTATCAGCGGCAGCGGCCCGGGTTGCTGTTGGCGAATGGCAATGTGTATGCGGGCTTTGGGAGTTTCTGTGACGGAGCCGCAAACGTTTCTCGCGGATGGCTGCTGGGGTGGGAAGCGGGCACACTGGCGCCCTTGGCCGCAAATGACTTGTTCGATCTTCAGGCGACTTCACCGAACGACTTCTTCTTGTCTTCCATCTGGATGTCGGGCTACGCGCCTTCGACCGACGACTCCGGAAATATTCTCGTCGTAACGGGAAATTCCGACCCCTCGGGAACGACTTATGACGGGGTAACCAATATTCAGGAGAGCGTTATCAAGGTTTCCCCGGATTTGTCGTCGGTGCTCGACTTGTTCACGCCTTCGGACTGGTCGTCGTTGGATATGGGTGACAGCGACTTTGGTTCGGGCGGGGTTATGGTGCTCCCCGACCAGCAAGGGTCCATTCCACACCTCGCCGTGGCGGCTGGCAAGGAGGGCAACATGTATTTCATGAACGAGGATAACCTCGGAGGGTACTCGAGCAGCAGCAACCACGTCCTGGGGACGTACTTTATTGGCGGTTGCTGGTGCGGGCCTTCGTATTATGTGGACCCGAGTGACTCGATCCCACGGGTTGTAAGCAGCGGAGGAACCAACGTGCAGGTTTACCAGGTCCTGACGTCGCCCCAGCCGTCGCTCAACCAGGTGTCGCAGTCGACTACCGTGCCAAATGGCGCCAACGGCGGCGGCTTCTTCACGAGCATTTCCTCCAACGGGACCAGCAATGCCATTATTTGGGCCTTGTCCCGATCGAGCTCGTCCGCCTCCGGGAATGTCCATCTCTTCGCGTTTAACCCCGATTCCGGTTCGACCCTGCAACCGATCTACAACGAATCGGCCGCAACCTGGCAGTATCCGACCGGAAACTCCAATCTCGTACCCGTGGTTGCGAACGGGGAAGTTTTTGTCGCCAGCTACAAGCTATTGAACATCTTCGGTTTGACCGGCTTAGGCACCACCACAACGCTGAGTTCGAGCGCGAATCCAGCCAACTATGGGCAGTCTGTAACCTTGACGGCCCAAGTGGTCTCGCAGGGCGGAGGTACACCGACGGGAACGGTAACCTTCCGGAACGGAAAGAGACTGCTTGGGACCGTGGCTTTGAGTGGAGGTGTGGCGATATTAGCGACGGCCAAGTTGCCTGTGGGATCCAGTTCCCTGACCGCGAAGTATAACGGCGATTCCAACAACGGCAAGAGTCAGGCCACAATGACGCAGCAGGTCGTGCAAGCGACAGTCTCTATAACTCTTGCCTCGACACCGAATCCGTCGCAGGCGGGCAACCGGGTCAAGTTCACGGCGAGCGTTACGAGCAACGGCGGCTTGCCGAAAACGCAGCGGGTGACCTTTAGCTACAACAATTCATCGCTCGGAACGGCGGCCATAACGGCGGCGGGAACGGCAACGTTTTATACAAAAGCGCTGCCGGCCGGGACGGATACTGTCACGGCAACCTATGCCGGGAACACCAACTATAGCGCGGCTTCGGGATCGGTATCGCAGACGGTGAACTGACGGGAACGGACACTCGGGTTCAGTAGACAGGTTGCTTTGACTCTACGTTCTGCTCCCGGCCAGTCGCATTGAGAGTTTGACGGAGACGAACGCTGCGAGCAGAGCTGCGCCCGTCCACATTAGGGCGGAGCCAATTCCGCTGGCGGTGACAAGCTCGACCCTCGGGCCAAGACGGAAGTTCGAGCCAAGGGCTACGCGGCTCGCCTGCGTACCGGCGGTGACAACGACAACTACCGTCACAAGCAAAGCAATGACGGCCAGACCCACGAACGGCAGCGCGCGCTTCCATGGAAAGGGGATCGGCGGCGGGGCGGCGGCTTCGCGGCGCACGGCTTCCATCACGGAAGCGGCGAAGCCCGATGAGGGCAGGATATCGTCCGGCATAGAAAGAATGCGGTCCATCTCGGTGTCGTCCATTTTGTCTCCTTCGGGCATCATGCCTCCTTCAGGCGCGGAATAGCCAGCAGTTGCGGGAGTTTTCCGCGCAGGATTTCCCGGCCTCTAAATAACCGCGCCTTGAACGTGCCTTCGGGCAGGCCCAAGCTTTTCGCTGCGGCGGGTATGTCCATTTCATGAAAATAGAAGAGGATCAGCGCTTCGCGGTACTTTGCGGGCAGCGCGAAAACGGCTCGCCGCACCGCCAGGTCGCGGTCGTGGTCTTCGAGACCACCGTCGTAGGCACGCGAGTCCGCCGGTTCACACACATCGTCGATCGAAACGGTGCGGGCGGGAATGCGGCGCAGCTCCGAACGGTAGAGATTGGTGGCCAGCGCAAACAGCCATGTCGAAAACGCCGCGTCCTTCCGCCACTGACCGAGCCCGCGGTAGGCGCGCAGAAAGGCCTCCTGCGCCATTTCTTCGGCGCGGCCTCGGTCGTGACAGAAGCGATACGCCAGATTGACGAGGGGAGACTGCCAGCGGCGAACGATTTCCTCAAAGGCGGAAACATCTCCCGCCAGCACTCGCTCGACTGCGGCCTGATCGTCGCTTGTACTCACGCTCACTCTGGGCTCTGCCTCATAAGGTACGACACGGATTGCCGCCGCCGGTTGCACTATTTTTCATTCATGTTCGACTTAGCCGCGAAAACAAAATGCAACCGTGATAAGACTAACGCGGTCTTACCGAACGAAAGCACAAGAATTTCAAGGAGCTGACAATGGCATTCGATACAGACGGCAACATGGTCAACGTCGTAGCCGTGGCGATACCCGTGGTGGGAAGTATTGCCTTGTTCTCATTCCTGGCCGTGGCGTCATGGTCGGACGCGCGCCGCAAAGAGAGAGAAACCTATTACAAAAGTGAAACGCTGAAAAAAATCGCGGAGAGCTCAGGCGAGGGGGCCAAGGCCGCGATCGAACTGATGCGCGAGCAGGAGAAAAGCACCGAAAAGCGCCGCCTCGAAGGCATGAAGCTGGGCGGATTGATCACGGCCGTCGTCGGGATTGGTGTCATGGTGCTCCTGCGTGGGCTTGAGCACGACGAACCGGTTTATCTTGCTGGCCTGATTCCGTTGTTGATCGGCTTGGCTTTACTGATCTATGCGTTTCTGCTCGCGCCCAAAGAGGTGGGGTGAGAGAACGCGCTATCGGACGGGACCTACTGCACACTCTGTCTGCTGCCAGTCGCCTGCCCTATAATGAAGCTGTAGGCAGCCGGACCGGGCGATCGCTGTCGAAAAACAGAGGAAAGTCCGAACTCCGCAGAGCAGTGTGCCGGATAACGTCCGGGACGGCCGGTTCAAGCCGGCTGGACGGAAAGTGCCACAGAAAACATACCGCCCGTGCCGCAAGGCCCAGGTAAGGGTGAAAAGGTGCGGTAAGAGCGCACCGCCGCGGCAGTAATGCAGCGGGCAGGGCAAACCCCACACGGAGCAAGACCAAATAGGGAGGAAGTCTCGCCGTCGCTGCAAGCTCTTCGTGGTCGTATGAAGAACTTGCCGCGAGCTGGCCGCAGGGAGATTTTGCAGCGGCGGCGGGACGCGTGCTGGCTCGGTGCGCCAAACCTCCGGGTAGGTCGCTAGAGCCGCGCAGTAATGCGCGGCCCAGAGGAATGATCGTCCTGCCGGTCGGGGTCCACAGCGCGCCCGCTTTTGGCGCGATGGGGTGTCGAACGGCAGACAGAATTCGGCTTACAGGTCCGGCTGCTACACACTAAGCTGCGGGGTCCCTCCTCGGGCACGAGCGTGTTGTCCGGGTTTTGATTGCTAAAGCTGTTAACGACAGTTGTCCGCTTGTCTTCGGCGGTCCGTACCCACATACCGACTGATTGAGGCTACGCGCCTTTCCCGCGCGGAGGGTTGTGAATGCCGCCCGGCGTCGACGATTTTCTAATTTCCAGAATGTCTAAGTTCTGACGAGCCATCTTTACTAGCACATCGCGCAGCTTCTCCCAGTCTTCACGACAGAGCTCTCGGTACTCGGCCTTCTTGCTTTGGGGCACCCACTGCTTGCGCTGCCACGAGCGCGCAAGCCCAGCGCCGATCACAACGCCCACTAGAGGCCCAACAACACCCCAGGTTTTTCCTAGAAAACTTCCGATTGTTTCGAGCGTCTGAGCGTTCATGCTCACAGAATCATACGCCGCTTCCGTTGAGGCCGGCTCCCGGCTCCATAGGCGACTAACCACAAGCGGCTTTCTTGACCGATGGTTGCCGCTCGCCGGTAGCTGATTTCGCGTAGGTTACAATTGGCAACGGTGGCAAGCGTCTTCCGCTTAACGGCTGCCACATGAAAGATTGCGAAGAACTCTAGAGATGACCCAATCGTTGTCTAGTCCATCCAAGCACGACGAACAAATCGCTGCAGCCACAAAGAACCTGTCCCACATTGCCGGCTTGATCGGAAACACACCCCTCCTGGGCATTGAGTTTTCTTATGCAGGACACCGCCGAACTATCTATGCAAAGTGCGAGCAGTTGAGCCTGACGGGAAGTATTAAAGACCGGATGGCTTTGCACATTCTGAAGAGCGCGTATGTCAGCGGAACGCTTCATCCCGGCGACACAATCACGGAAGTGACGAGCGGGAATACGGGCATCGCGTTTGCGGCCCTGGGGCGCGCGCTCGGGCATCCGGTGACCATTTTCATGCCGGATTGGATGAGCCATGAGCGCAAAGATCTGATTCGAAGCTATGGGGCTGCGGTCGTTCCAGTCAGCAAGGAACAGGGCGGCTTTGTTGGCAGTATCCGAATGGCGGAAGAGATGGCTGCGAACCGGGAAGATGTGTTTCTTCCCTGCCAGTTTTCCAACGCCGCCAATACGGAAGCACATGAGACAACGACGGGTCCGGAGATATGGACCCAATTGGAGCGGATTGGGCTGCAGCCCGATGCTTTTGTCGCCGGTGTGGGCACCGGAGGAACGATTATGGGCGTGGCACGATTCCTCCGCAGCCGCAATCCGAAAGTAAAAGTGCATGCGGTGGAACCGGCCGAATCGCCGACGCTTTCTACCGGCCGCAAGGTGGGCAAGCACCGTATCCAGGGGATCTCCGATGAATTCATTCCTGCCATCGTGGATCTCTCCGTACTCGATAAGGTAATCGCGGTTTCCGACGGCGACTCGATCATCATGGCGCAGAAGCTCGCTTCCTCGCTCGGACTTGCCGTCGGCATCTCTTCTGGATGTAACTTTCTGGCGGCGCTGATGGTGCAGGAGGAGCTTGGAACCGATGCAGTCGTCGTGACAGTTTTTCCCGACGACAACAAGAAATACCTGAGCACGGACCTGACAAAAGAAGAGCCCGCGCGGGAAAACTATCTGGCCCCCGGCGTTGAGCTTTCAGGGTTCACCAGCTTGCCGCGAGTCTGTAGATTCTGCGAAGGCCGAATCTGACAAGGCATGTCGTTGGTCCAGTCGGTGTTTTTCAGATAACCAGGGGCCCGCGCCGGGCTCGGCATCGCGAATTCTCGGCTTCCGCATACTCTTGTCAGTCGCCTCACCCGGGAGCTTCGGCCGCCATTAATTCTGATTGTCAGACTGCTCGCACAGCCCGCTTCTCGCTTGTGTCCCGATAGGCGACAATTGCTCAGCACCTCATAATATTGCGGCCATGGGTACCCTGAGGCAACGGCTACTGCTTTTGGGCGGGCTTCTTCTGAGCTGTGCCTGCGCGCTGGGCCAAACCTCGCCGCGGGTAAGCGTCACTGTCGTCGATGAGAACGGCGTCGGCGTTGCCGATGCTCTTGTCGAACTCATCGCTTTGGACGGGTCGTCGTCCGCGCAGTGCCGAACCAGCCCCGCGGGCTTATGCACGCTGGTTGTCTCCGCTACCAGTCACTACACAGTCCGCGTGGAGAAGGAAAACTTCTACGCCGCCGAGTTCAGCGATCTGCACTTCGACCAGACGGCAAGCGCGGAATTTACGCTGGTACGGTTGCGAGAAGTGCGCGAAGTGGTCAATGTGGCGGAGTCGCTGCCTGGCATCGATCCCGGGCAGGTGAGCGCGCAAGCGCAAATCAGCGGCGTGGATATCATCAATCTTCCTTATCCGACGACGCGCGACTACCACGGGGCGCTGGAATACATCCCGCAGGTCATCAACGACGTTAGCTTGCAGCCGCACATCACCGGCGCCGAAACCTACCAGACATTAGTCTTGTTCGACGGTTTCAACGTGACCCAGCCCGCCAATGGACAACTGCTGCTGCGCACCTCGACCGACTCGTTTCGCTCAGTGAGGGTCGAAACCAGCCGCGTTTCGGCCGAATACGGGAAGAGTTCGGGCGGTGTGCTCGAGCTGAATACCGCGACCGGTGACGACCACTTCCGCTTTGTCGCCACCGATTTCACCCCCTCGCTGCAGAACAAGCACGGATATACGCTGGACAAGCTCTCCCCGCGCCTGTCGGTTTCCGGGCCGCTCAGCAAAGGCCGAGCCTGGTTCTACGACGCCATCGATGGTGAGTACGACAACATCGTCATTCCGGAATTGCGGCCGCTGCCGGACAGCGACGTGTTCTGGCGCATGGGCAATCTTTTCAAGGTTCAGGGCAACCTAAGCTCGCGCAACATCCTCACCACTGCCGTTAACGTGAATTTCGCCCACGATCAGCACGCCGGCATGTCGTTGCAGAACCCGGCACCCTCGACGCCCGCGCTCGATGAGCCCATGTACCAGGGCAGCATGAAGGATCAGTACTACTTCCAGAGCGGCCAGTTGCTCGAAACCGGCTTTGGCTTCAACCGCTACGATCTGGACCAGGATCCTCGCGGCACCGAGCCTTACTTCGTCAATCCCAGTTTCGCCGGCGGCAGCTACTACATGGCCACACACACCCAGGCCGATCGCTGGCAGATCTACTCAAATCTCTTCTTCAAGCCAATCGACTGGCACGGGAATCACCAATTCAAAATTGGCGTCGACTTGGACCGCCTGCGCTACGACTTCGATTTTCTGCGCCAGCCGATCGCATATTTGCCGACTGCGGGCGAGACACTCCCTGCGGGCGGATGCGCCGCCATTCCGTGCTCGCGGTATTCTCAGTTTTCGAGTCCCGCAGCCGGCGAGCGGCATAATGTCGAAGTCACCGGCTATGCGCAGGATCGCTGGCTTGTCACCAACCGTTTTCTGGTCGAAGGTGGCCTTCGTTTTGACTGGGACCAGATTGTCCGCGACGCGCTCGTTTCGCCGCGTCTGGCGGCGACTTACGTCTTCAGTCAGGCGGGCAGCACCAAGCTTTCAGCCGGGATCGGACTGTTCTACGATGCGACGCCGATGTTCCTGATCGCTCGTCCGCAGGCGGGTACGCGCCTCGACCACTTTTACGATTCGACAACTGGGGCGCTGATTTCCGGCCCGGTCACGTCCGTGTTCTCACTGCCTCCATCTCAACTCGAAGCACCCCGCTACCTCAACTGGAGCCTCGGGGTTGAGCAAAAGCTCCCCGCCCGCATTTATCTGAAAGCGGAGTTCATCGAGAAGCGCAGTACGAACGGCTTCGATTACAACTGGCTCAATCCGGTGAATCTCGGGGCCGGGTCGAGTTGTGCCCCACAATCCCCATGCACCGCGCAATTCCAACTCCAGAATGGCCGCAACGATCGCTTCGACTCCTTCGAGATTAATCTGCGCCGCGTTTTTGAGAAGGGACACACGATCATGGGCTCGTACATCCGCTCGCGGTCCCACTCTGACCAGGTGCTTGACCTCAACGTCGATAACCCTGTCTTCAGCGCGCAGCAGTCCGGCCCTTATGCCTGGGACGCTCCCAACCGCTTCCTGTCCTGGGGATTTCTGCCGCTGGGATCTCCGCCGTTGATCAAGCGACTCGACTTTGGCTACTCCATCGAGTACCGTACTGGGTTCCCGTTTTACGTGGTCAATGATCAGCAGCAGTTTGCCACGCTATCGGGGGCGCAAACCAGCACCCCGTATTTCTTGCGCTTTCCGCAGTACTTCACCTTGAATGCGCATATCGAGAAGCGGTTTCACGCGTTCGGTTTTTATTGGGCGCTGCGGGGCGGGTTCGACAACATCACGGGGCGCAAGAATTACTCCAACGTCAACAGCGACGTGGACGCACAGTGCCAGGCGTGCTCGAATCATTTCCTGACGTTCAGCAATTATTCAGGCCGCGTCTTCACGGCGCGGATTCGGTTTCTGGGAAAGAAGTAATTTTCGTAAAAGCCGCCGCTATCTAATCCGCAGTCTCAAACGCGTTGCGCAGGAAGCTGGCCAGGTGCCAGCCGTCCATGTATTTGTACGGGGTTTCGCCCATGGTGTAATGCCCGCAGGGAAGGACGACCACTTTGTGATCGAGCCTGTGCCTGACGAACTCGGCCACAATCTGCTCTGAGAATTTCGGCAGGAAAGTCAGGTCGTACTTCGCGTAAATGACGAGCGAACGCCGCGGCCAGCGCGAGAACTTGTCGAAATAAACGGCGGGGCTGACCGCACGCCACACGCGCCGCAGGTCGTCCTCTCCGATCCACGATTCCAGTCCCTGCCGGATGTGCCGCGTCGATTGGCCATGCCAGACGACGTCGGAAAAGTACGTCGAGGCGTGATTGAACGCCGCGATGCGAATGCGCGGATCGTGAGCGGTGGCGATGAATGCGTAGCATGACCCCAGGCTCGTGCCCACAATTCCGAGGCGGGTGTAACCCTGCGCCTGCAGCCAATCGAAGCAGCAGCGCACATCAACCACGCCCTGGCGCGTGGCGTCGAGCGTGCGTCCGATGTTCGCGGATACGGCGTAATCGGCTCGCTCAATCTCCGGAGGACGGCGGATGTCGTGATACGGCATGCTAATGCGCAGCACCGCAATGCCCAGCCAGTTCAGCACGTCACAGAGGCTCGTGTAGTGGAGCGCGTCGGAGTTCCAGTGCGGCAGGAGCACGACCGCGCGGCGTCCGCGGGCAGGAAACCAGCGCGCATTGGCCAGATTGTTTTCTGGATACGGGCTTTCGACCGGCGATGTAAAGCGCAGAAACTCGGCGTAGGTGCCGCGCACCTTCTCTTCTAACCGCGGGTCGGGCACTTCGCGCGTGCTGAAGACTTTTACCTCGCGCCGCTCGAGGCGGAAATCAGTGGGCGTGCGGTAGGAATAAAAGTCGTCGCTTGTTTCGATGATGCGGTCGTTGAAGCGCGAAAAATATTCCACAAGAGCGCGCGAGTCAGTTGCCGCCGGGCCGCCATTGCTCTCCGGCCAGTTGCGCGTCCATTCCAGGCCCCAATCAAGCGGACGCACCACGCGGTTGTTGTCCACCGACGTGAGCTGGGTTTCCCAGTCGTACATCCAACGGTCGTAGCGAGATGACATGAGTCTATGAACTTATAACAAAGGAGGTTGAGAACGATGTGTGATATGGCAGCCAGTGGCGCAGAAGGCTGCCTGAAACGCATAAGTTCTGCTTTGAACGCGCAAGAGCGGAAAACATCAGTGGCGTGCCGAGAGGATGTGCAGGATCTGCTGCAACTCATTCCGCAGATAGGCGACGTTGGTCGTAGGGCTCGTCGGGAAGGGCAGCGCGGACTGGTTGCGCTCCGTTTTCGTGTCCTCGCGGAGCTGTGCGCGCGCGCCAGCGATGGTGAAGCCGTCTTCATAAAGCAGCTTCTTGATCCGCACGACCGATTCCACGTCGCGCTTGCGGTACATGCGTTGGCCGGTGCTGCTTTTTACGGGCTTGAGCTGCGGAAATTCCGTTTCCCAGAAGCGCAGTACGTAGGCCGGAAGTCGGCAGAGGCGAGCCACTTCGCCGATGCGGAAGTAGAGCTTGTCGGGAATGATAATGTCAGCGTTGCGCGCCGATCGTTTCAACGCTTTTTTCCTTAGAGCCATGGGGGCCGTTTCCGTCGCTCCCTGTATAGCCGTTCTAGCACGAGCTGCGCTGCTGGGACAACCCCAAAAGTGCAGGCTCGCCCGCCCGGCGCACCTTTTCCCGCAACCCCAATATCCAGGCCGCGATCTGGTGCGCCTTAATTCCCTCAACTGGATTCTTCGGTGGCCACGCTTTTCGCGAGACCGAGGATGCTTATGCCGAGACCCGCTGCCATGGTGGCAGCGAGCATAGCCAACGTGGCCCGCGAGATCCCTCCCTTAGCAAGGAACACGAACCAGCGATCCCAGCCCAGCCCAAGCCGCGCCGACTCGCTGCTGCCGAGATATTTGAAGAGAAGATGAACCTGTCCCGCAAGCGAATAATCGAGACGGTAGGTCCAATTGGCATCGTAGTAATGGCCGCGCGGCGCCTGGTCTTCCATGAAGCTGGTGGCAAGCGATATGCCTTGTACTAACGCGCCTGAGACCAGCAGCACAGTGGCCAGGGCCTTGATGCGTGCGCTGTCCCTGGCCAGCGCCGGACCCAGACCCAGGCAGAGTAAAACCAGCCCCGGCACCAGATATCGCGGGCCTACGCAGTATCCGCCCTCCCACTGCGAATACTTGGCGAAGAAAAAAAGATTGGCGAGTGGAAGCAACATGGCAAGCGTGGCCAGGCTGCGGTCGCGGCGCCAGAGCGCGCCGAGGCCGGCGAGGGCCAATATCAACGGCGGCGCGAAAATAAACACGGACTTCCCCGGAGAAAATAGAAATCCGTAAAGACCTTTGAAGATGGGCGTGTCGAAACTGTTCAGGCGCTTTGCACCTTCGGCGATTGTGGGATAGCCGAAGGCAAACGGACTGCCGAAAAGCAGCGCATTGTGGGCCAACAAAATGCCCATGCCGATGGCCGAGGCGGCGCAGAATGCAAGGGCCGGGCGTAGCGCATCCTTTCCATCGCGCACCAGCACGGCCACGGCAAATATGGCGATGGCCAGCACATTGGTGGGACGCACCACCGTTGCCAGGCCGAGAATCAAGCCTGCCAGCGTGGCTCTCCGCAGCGAGATCGGCTCATTTTCGCTCCTGCCGCCAAACAGCAGCCAAGCCACGCCCGTAAATATCGCCGCCGATAGTGGCTCGGAAAATAACCACGCCGAATAGGCAAATACCGGTGTTGCGAGGCCGAGCATGGCCGTGGCCATCAGCGCGCTGCGCAGCGGCGTGCCGATCCCGATGAGCAGCAGAAAAAAGAATGTCACCGTGAGTGCCGCGAAGGTTGCGCTGCTCAGGCACGACGTGAACGCCACCACGAGGTCGGTGTCTTCGTGGGGAACGCCAGGCAGGCGCGCGAGCACATACTGCCCAACCGCATACCAAGGTATGCACGCAACTGCCTGCCCCGGCGGATAGGCCGCCCGCGGCTGACCATGCACATCAGGCCTGCCATAGAAGTTATGCAGCGCGACGGCTTGCGGCACAGCCGTCGTCCCGTGCAGCACCAGGCTTTCGGTGGTGTAAAGCGTGTTGTATTCGTCGGATGTTCTTACTCGTCCGGTCGAAGTCAGCAGGTAGAAGAACTGGAAGGTCGCGAAAAGCCAGAGGGCGAGATGGCGGCGCGAAGACGATGAAGTTCGTCTGTCCTCTGAACTCGACAAGGGTGCGATATCAGTCTGCAAGGCCGATTTGATCCTACCAATTTGGCTTCAGCGGGTGCTCGGTGCGCATCCTCTCGGTTAATGACTGGTTCGGATGGGATTCGTGTTTCTCAACCGTATCAATGATTTACCGGAAGACCAAGATCTCCATTCCGCGCCCGGCGTCTTTTCTTGGCCTTCCCCCGTATCTATCGGTAGCATGAACGCGACAGCCTGCTATTTCGTGAACGCGATGGCGGATGAAAACACCGAGATCGCTCGTGGACTCGAACGTCACGATCCTGATCTGCTGGATCGCCTGATCGAAAAGTACCAGCATCGCCTTCTGCGCTATCTCGTCTACCTGACCGGCCGCCGCGAACTGGCCGAAGATCTTTTTCAGGAGACGTGGATTCGCGTGCTCGAACGCGGCCGCCAGTACGATGGCCGGCACGAGTTCAGCACGTGGCTTTTCACAATCGCGCGCAACCTGGTCGTTGACCACCTGCGCCGCAAGCAACCGGCAAGCCTCGATGGTCTAGCCAATAGCGGCGATGCTGTTCCATTCGACATCCCTGCCACTGGGCAGCCGTCCGCGTTCGATGCGGCGGTACAGCGCGAGCAGAACAAAGAGATCTGTGCCGGCATGGAGCACATCACCGCGGAATACCGGGAGGCGCTGGTGCTGCGCTTCCAGGAAGGGATGTCGCTCGAAGAAATTGCCGGCGTGACCGGCGCGCCCCTGGGCACGGTGAAGTCGCGGATCTATCGCGGCCTGAGCGCACTGGAACCGTGGTTGAAAGGAGCCCGCCTGTGAACGCCGATCCTCATGAACGCGCGCGGATGTTAATCGTCTTGTCTGGCGCGGAAGAGCGATCCAACGAAGAGCAAGCATGGCTAGCCTCGCATCTGGATTCCTGCGCCGCATGCCGCGGATTCGCCGAAAACTCGCGTGAAACGATTCGCTCGCTACGCGCGATTCCAATCACGGCGGGCGCGAGCCTGGTCGCCACGACGCAGATGCGGGTGCGCCAGCGGGCTCTGGAGCTGCAGCGCCGGCACGAACGCGTGTGGGTGGTCTCGATTTGCTGCGCCGCGGTCACGTTGTGTACGGCCCTCACCACCGCCGTGATGTGGAGCGGCCTAGCGTGGTTGGGGGAGCGGGTCCAGCTTTCTCCCCCGGTATGGCAGATCCCCTTTGCGGTCCTTTGCTTCTTGCCGGGACTGCTAGTGGCAATTTTCCTGCTTGCACGGGGTACGCATCTGGCGGATCGCGACGGCCCATACCAGGAGTGATGGGAGATGGCGAGACAGAAAAGAATGTTGACGGGGAACGGATTCGGGAGGTTGGCATGCCGGTAACAAATGAAACATCGACGCGCTTTATGGACGAGGTCCGCAGCATCTCGCCGTGGGCGTTTTTCTTAGCGGCTCTCGCCTTTGTGGGGATGATCGCGGTGCTGTTGATCGCCACTCACGGGGACAAGACTGCTCCTCCGCCGGCAGTGATGGTGTTGCTCGGAATCCTTGCGGGAACGTTGTTCGCGTGTTACGTCCTGCTGATCGGCTATGTGAACCAGGATGCCGGACGTCGGGGAATGAGCCGCGCCCTTTGGACGCTGCTGGCAATCTTCGTTCCCAACGCGCTTGGCATCGTCCTCTATTTCATTTTGCGGAAGCCGCGGTTGCTGAATTGTCCGCAATGCGGTGTCGTCGTCGAACCGGGCTTTGGCTTTTGCCCGCGCTGCCGGTGCCGCTTGAGCCCCGTGTGTCCCCACTGCCAACATGGCGTCAATCTGGGCGACAAGTTCTGCCCCTATTGCGGCGGCGACCTCGCGGCTGGCGGGAATGCCGGTTCCACGCCCGCTCCCAATCAGAACTGAGGTTTTGATAATTCGGGTGGCAGCACCACGGCCAGACAACAATCTCCTCTTCGCATGAACAGAGCTGAGTGCAAAACCTAAACGGAAAAGCCTCCCGCGAGGTGCTTCTCCCGGGAGGCTCTGGGGATTTCTGGACGAGCATCGTCCGCTTAGTGTTTCTTTTTCTTGGCGGCTTTCTTCTTGGTTGCCATGAAGCATTCCTCCGTTTGAACGATTTGTTCTCCCAAGGTTCTCGACAGGGCACCTTGATGCCCGGGCTACTCAACTTGTGGTATGAGCAGCTGTCCTGACACAAGATATTGCCATGTGTATGCAATTTGTCAACAGAAATTTTCATATTCTTGTAATCTGCGGACCCACAAGTGCCGCATTCGCGATTCCGGTTCGCCGTTGATTTGTTCGCAGCTGTCGACGGGTCGGCTTGCGAGTTATTCCTCGTCTTCTTCATCGTCGTGCTTTACCCCAACGCTTGCGCGCACGGGCGTGTGCGATAATTTCAAAAGAAAATTTATGCCTGAACGCACCGTGTTCTGCGAGAAATTGAAACAGCAACTGCCCGGGCTTCCCGAGCCTCCTTTTGATGGCGCACTTGGCCAGCGAATCTACGAACACGTCTCGCAGCAGGCGTGGAACCAGTGGACGGAGTTCTGCAAGATGCTGCTAAACGAATACCGTCTGAACCCTGCGCGCAAGCAGGACCAGGAAGTCATCGTGAAGCAGATGGAGCAGTTTTTCTTTGGCCAGGGCGCGGCCCCGCCGGAAGAGTACGTCCCGCCGACTCACTGAAGGCAGATCCATCAAAAGCGGCGCGGGGCGGGCTATTTCATGGATGGCTTCCTCGTCTGGCCGCTCGGCCTGCCCTGCTGCAAGCTGATTACCGATGGGTTACCTCCCTCGTTTCTTTAGTGCCCAATTCATCACCTCGTAACAATTTTTCGAAACAATGAGAGCATGGATCCGCTTGTCGCCAAGAGGCCATACGACACGCTGATTTTGTCGGACTTGCACCTCGGCGCCGATATGAGCCGGGCGCGCGAGGCGCTCCACGTGCTGCAGCAAAATTCCTACAGCCGCCTCATCCTGCTGGGTGACATTTTCGCCGACCTGAATTTTGGCCGCCTCAAGAAGGAGCACTGGAAGTTCCTGGGCTACATCCGCAAACTCTCCAATCCCAAGCGGCACATTGAAGTAGTTTGGGTGGAAGGCAATCACGACCACGGACTCGCCGAAATCATGTCGCACCTGGTGGGCGTGCGCGTGTACCAGGAGTATCAATGGAATTACCGGGGCCTGCGGCATATCGCCGTGCACGGGCACCAGTTCGACGATTTTTCTGTCAGCAACGTACACCTGAGCTACTGGGTTGGAACTCTCCTCTACCTGCAACTGCAGAAGTGGGACTCGAAGAATAAGGTGCTCACGCGTTTTCTCGACCGGCTGAACACTCGCTGGCTAAGGCTGTCGTCAAAAGTAGCCGCGGGCGCAATTGCTCATGCCCATCACAACAAAGCCGCGCGCATTTTCTGCGGACATACTCATGCCGCTCTCCACACCAGCGAAAATGGAATTGACTATTACAACTGCGGCGCCTGGATCGACGAGCACCTAACGTACATCACGGTCGGCGAGGATGGAGTGCAGATTCATGAGTACGTTGCGCAGCCTGAATCGACGGAACAGGACGCGGAGCGTGATGAACTGCAAGCCCGAGAGCAAGACAACCCGATCGACTCCGAGCTGTTCGACTTCGCCGACGAGGTGGGAGAATTAGAAGATGACGAGTACCAAAGTGTTGGCCGCTGAGGGGTGCGATCGCGGACTTCGGCCCGCTCATTTTCGATCCCCACATCTTCGTTCCCTTTATCCAGGAGGCGCTTGCGCAAGCTGACGATTGTTTTTCATCACGCTGGCGGTGGCCACCGCAGTGCGGCGGAGGCAGTCCGGAGCAATCTCACCTCGAAGAATCAGTCCACACCGAATCAGCCATGGGACGTCGAGCTTCTCGATATTCAGGAATTGCTCGATCCACTGGACCTGATTCGCCGCTTCACAGGAATACGCATCCAGGATGTCTACAACCAGATCCTGCGCCATGGCTGGACGCGCTTTACGCCACAACTTCTCCGCATTTTGCAGGGGACGATCCGCGCTTACCATTCTCCGATCGTGAAAGCGCTGCGGACCTACTGGGCGCAGCATCCGACGGACCTGGTGTTGTCGGTGATCCCGCACTTCAATCGCGAGATCGCGGAAAGCCTCGAAGAAGACGGAAGGAAACATTGGCCGTTCGTTACGCTGATCACCGATCTCGCCGATTATCCGCCGCATTTCTGGATTGAGCGCGAGAGTGAATACATCATCGCCGGCACAGAACGTGCGCGGGCACAAGCTGTGGCAATGGGGCACTCCGCCGACCACATTTTTCTGACCTCGGGCATGGTTCTGAAGCCGAAATTCTATGAGCAAGAATCGTTTGCATTGACGGCTGCGGCTCGCAACGCGGAACGCGAGCGGCTGGGACTGGAACGCGACTGCCGCACTGGAATTGTCTTGTTCGGCGGTCACGGATCGAGCGTTATGGTTGACATCGTCAAGCGGCTTGATCAGAGCGGCGCTGACGTTCAACTCATCCTGATTTGCGGGCATAACCAGAAGCTTGAGGCCGAACTCAAGGCGCTTCCGACGCGCAAGCCGAAGCTGGTTCTGGGGTTCACGCAAAACGTGGAACACTACATGGCGCTCGCTGATTTCTTCATTGGCAAACCAGGGCCTGGATCGATCAGCGAAGCGCTGCAGTTCCACTTGCCGGTGATTGTCGAATGCAACAACAAGACGCTTCCGCAGGAGCGTTACAACGCGGAATGGGTCGCCGAGCAAGGATTCGGAATTGTAGTTCCGACGTTCCGCGAAATTGCGCCGGCGGTCGAGCGGTTGATCGAGCCTTCTGCGTTCGACGAATTTCGCCGCAAGACCGGGACTTACTCGAATCGGGCGCTGTTTGAGGTCGCCGGAATCCTTGAAACGTGTTACCGGTGTACAGAGCCGGAGAAGATGGCGCAAACTCAGCCGGCCTGACGATCGGCTGCGCACTCTCGTCTTACGTCCGCACAGAAACCCTCCGCTCAGAAATGAATCGCAATTCCTGTCGAGAACCGCACGCCGTTCTGCGTCGCGCCATAGAAGCGAGTTTCGATCCAGTCGAGCTGGCCGCGAATGGCGAGCGGTCCGGCCACGCGATAATCGAGGCCTCCGCCGACCGCGTTTGCGAATGAAGTGTTCGAGTCGGAGATTCCGTTGCTGCGGCTTACGTGGCTTCCGCCGATCAGAAATTCTGCGAACGGCCGAAAGCGCTCGACCTGCACCGAAACTCGCGGACCGAAAAGAAAGTTGTGCTCGGTTATATTCGCGCTGAAAGGCCCGGAGCAGGATCCAAGGCCGTTGCAGACCACAGGATAGCTGCGCGAACCGTAATGTCCGTCGATGTCTGTGACCAAACCAACCCAAGGCGCGAACTTGCCTTCGAGCGACGCGTCCCAGCCGTTGAGACTGCCGCGGTCTCCCTGCGAGATGGCGGTGTTGTCATAGGAATAGCCGAAGAAGACGTTGCCCTTTGTCGGAATCTGCGCCGAAGCAATTTGTGCCAGGGACGTTAAAAGTAGAAGAAGAGAAAAAGTCCAGGGAAACAAAACAAAAAAATGTGGCTTGCGCATTCGTCCTCCGTGACCAACAAGTGTAAGAACACGTTGAATGAGAATAGATGCGCTCGACGCTGAATTTTTTGTCTCCAAGGCCGACGAAAATCCGTTAGCTCTTGATCTCAGTCTCCGCAATATTCGCTCCGGCGGTAAGGAGCAACCCCTCCGCGGGCGGCAACTGATTCTTCTGCCTGTCGGGGTATCCCTACCCCCCCTTACCCCGGTCTATTGGAATCAAGACTTTAGCGGGAAATTCGGTACTGTCCTAACACTGCGTTGCTGGCTGCCCCTATTCCTTTGCACAATTGCATTTTCTTTGAATCCACCGAATGTGACCGTTGGGGACCAATTCCGCAGCATCAACCGGTCCGCCTACCGTGTCGTGTTTCGGGTTCCATTTGATCGTCTTTTCCACCAATCTGATTGCCTTGAATTCGTCAAAGTCCCGTCTACTGCGTTGCGATTCAATGTCGGCATTCTCTTTGATTCCCTCAGGGGTCAGTTTCTTGGTGATCTCATAAAAGGTGTGGATATAACCAACTGGGAAAAACCTCAGCGGCTCCCCCTTGATGACTCTCTCAATGGCAAAACGGCTCCCTACTTCCCGGTAATTGAAGGTTATCGAATAGACTCTCAGAATGTGCTTTGGGTCCACGACAGCAAACAACCCAACGCTGATTTGCTTACTGCCAAGTCGCCGGACAATATCATCCATCATCGGTTTCGGCATCGCCGTAAAGTGGTCAAATATGTCATTAGTCCATTTCTCTACGAAACTGTAGGGCTCCTTAAACCTCAAAGTGCCCAGCTCCGTGACTTCATCCTCCATAAAAGAGTCTTCAAAGCCCGCCGAAGCGAACATAAATTTGTTTTTCGGTGTGAAAATCTTACAGTCGTTATCAGTAGTCTTTCCAGTGATAGGATTTTTCCCTCGACTATCAGCGGCAAAAATAATCTTCCTTTCGGAGGCCCCGACGACAATGATAGTTCCGATGCGCTGTCCCTCAGCCATTGCCGGGAAATAACCCAACACAAGCGCGACGAGAAATTGGGCCATAACTTTCAGTTGAGAATTATTTCCACAGAAACGACCGTAGGGCACGATTTGGCTGATTTCACTATTCAACTTGATGGGGTGATCGTCTTTGCAAGTCCGAATGGTCACACGTGGTATGAATTAGGAAGTCGCGGCAATTTTAGGCCGCTCCCAACAACTCGGCAACCGTCCAAACATGATCCGTAATGCCCGCTGCCATCGCGGGCGTTTTCTTCACCGCCTGATTCACTCGACAGAAATTGTAAAACGCGACGTACAGCGTTACCGCTGCTTGCATGTTTGCCAGCGTCTTGCTGTGAGCATTCGTCAGGCGCGTGAATCTGCGAAGATGCATCCTTACGTTGAGATTGGTTCGCTCAACGTGTGAGGTTGAAATCCGACTCCAATCAGGGCGTCCGATTTTGACATGTGGGACTGCCACAACCTGACCGCCGCCATACCATCCATCGGTGTTGACGACTTCCAGCCCCGTTTATAAAATAATCAACAGGCTTTTGCCGGCGCTCTTCGCTCCATTCAATTGATTCAACGGACCTTCGACCAGTAAACCTGCAAAAACATCCCCTTCGAATTGCCTCTTGACAGGCATGATATATAGAGCTTCCCTCTTGGCTCGCCACCCTCGCCGTCTCGTCCTATCCTATTGATTCCATGACCCATGCTGCGTCGGAATACGCAACCACCGGCCCCGCACCAGCGACCCACACCGCCCCAACGAAATCAGTAACTTACGGCGATCCACGCCGAAGTTACTCTTCATATAACTGTCTGATTATTACTCCGTTGGTCATCGCCCAAAATTATTTTGGGCCGCGACATTACATATATCCTTGTACGTACAATAAGTAAACAATGTACGTACAGATTGCGCTGCATATTGTTCCACGTGGAACGTTCCGTGCAAATCTACTGCCCCCGGGCCATGTCGACTGCCCTCAGGACGGCTCGCGACTTATTTTCCGTTTCTTCGAACTCACGCTGGGGTACGGAGTCGGCTACAATTCCTGCCCCTGCTTGCACATACGCCTTCTTCCCTCTCATTAACAACGTGCGGATGGCTATGCAGGAATCCAGGTTGCCGGCGAAGTCGGCGTAGAGGACGGAGCCTCCGTAGATGGCGCGGCGGGCGGGTTCGAGTTCTTCGATGATCTGCATGGCGCGGACTTTGGGAGCGCCGCTGAGAGTGCCGGCCGGGAAGCAGGCGGCGAAGGCGTCCATGGCGTCGAGCGAGGGGCGGAGCCGGCCTTCGAGCGCCGAGACTATGTGCATTACGTGGGAGTAACGCTCTACGTACATTAAGTCGCGGACTTTGACGCTGCCGTATTCGCTTACCCGGCCTAAGTCGTTGCGGCCTAAGTCGACTAACATGACGTGCTCGGCTCGTTCCTTTTCGTCGGAGAGCATTTTCTTTTCGAGCGCGGCATCTTCGGCATCGTCTTTGCCTCGGGGGTGAGTGCCGGCTATGGGGCGGTATTCGAGTTTGGAGCCGGCGGCTCGGACTAACATTTCGGGCGAGGAGCCTAGGATGTGAATGGGGGCGTGCGCAGTCCTTCTCATGGGCCTTTCCTCTCCTTTACCCTTGGCGGCTGGGCGGGCAGGAATGCCCGTCCCACACATGCGGAGAAAGTACATGTAGGGGGACGGGTTGACGGTGCGGAGGGCGCGATAGAGATCGAAGGGGGCGACTCCGGGTTCGAAATCCCAGCGCTGGGAGAGAACTACCTGGAAGATGTCTCCGGCGGCAATGTACTCCTTGGCTTGCTCGACGCTCTTCAAGAATTTCGCTTTGGAGGTGCGGGCTCGAACCTTCAGTTTGGTCTTGGCGGCTTGAGACGCGGCTAGCCGCGTCTCCACGATGGAGCGAGAGTGCTTCCAGCCGGCGGCTAGCTTGCGCTCGATTTGGGCTATGTCGCGGACGGAGCGCTCGTAGGCGGCGCGGAGCGCTTCTTTCGATTTACGCCCGGACTTATGCCCGGATGTAAGTCCGGTCACGTCGGCCGAGGCTACGATGTGGATCTGGTGGCGGAGGTGATCGAAGGCGAGGACGCGATCGAAGAACATCAGGATGCAGTCCGGGACGTGGAGTTCGTCTTCGGCGTGGTCGCCTATGTTCTCCAACTGGCGGACTATATCGTAGGCGCAATAGCCAACGGCTCCGGCGGTGAAGGGAGGGAGGCCTTCGACCTGGGCGGGACGGTGCTGGTGGAGGAGTTCCTTGATGACCTCGAAAATGTTGGCGGTGCGGGTTTCGATTTTGGAGACGGTGGCGGATTGGGTGGGCGGTTTGCGTTGAGAAGATTTGGAATCGCGGCGGATGGTGATTTCCTCGCCGCGCGATTCGAGGCGCAGGAAGGGGCGGACGCCTAAGAAGGTGTAGCGGCCGATTTTTTCTCCGCGGTCGACGGACTCGAGCAGGAAGGCGTCGGGCTCATTGGCGGCCACGGCTAGAAAGGCGGAGACGGGCGTGAGCAGGTCGGCGGAGATGGACTTGGCTACGGGCACGAGCGTGGCCGTGCGCGCGAGGCGGGAGAATTCTTTGAAGTCGGGGCGGATCATGAACGAGGGATTCATTATAGAGCTTGCCTCTCCGCGACCTCAGCGGCTGAAGCCGCTATTTAAGGAGGGGCTTCTGATCGCAGCGCTGAAAGCGCTGCGCCACCCCAAGGCATGCCACTCCAAAAAGCAGAGCGTTCACCCTTGCCGCCCCGAACGCGGCAAGGATGGGGCGGCCGATATGGGGTGGGCGAGGGGGCCCGTCTCTCCACCATCGAACCCTGGTACGCGAATCGGGGCCGCGCGCGCCGCTACATCATCGTGTCGCTGCGGTAGAGCTGACCTAGATAATTGCGGTGAACTAAGACCATCCAGTGGCCGTCGGAGGTTATGGCGGCCGGATAGTAGATAGGCTGCAAGCCGACTTTGTTTGCCGGCTCGATGGTCTGCCACAGTTCGCGCTTACCCGATTCGACATCGACCTTATAAATATTGAGGCCGGTTGGAATGGTCACTTGCACAAACATGTGCTTGGAGTCGGAAGCGAATTTAAGTGGAAAATCCCCGGCTTGAATACCGGACAATGGCTTGGTGGAGTTGCCCACGATCGACCGGAGCACCCAGGACTTGTTCTCAAAGAGAGCGATCGAATTTCCGTCGGGTGCGATCGCCGCCCACGGCGTGTGCTCCGGTGATAATTGCTTCAGGGCCGTACCATTAATATCTGAAATGTAGACGCCCTCGGGTTGGCCCGATTGGCTGCCCATGATCAGGATGTGATTTCCATCGGGGAACCAGAAAGCCCAGCTGGGAAGGAACCCATTCCAGTGCAGCACGCGCCGCTGGCCGGGCCCCACGGGGACAACCTGGATATCAGCAGAGTGTTCGTCTGGCGGCACGACCAGCGCCCATTTTCCGTCGCGCGTGATATCACTGCCATTGCCACCTTGCGCAATCCGCACCGGCGCAGAGCCGTCCGTTTTGCGCACATAGACCTCATAACTGTTGCCGGCACGCTCGGAGGCGTCGGTGAACAACATGGTACTTCCATCCGGAGTCAGAATTGGCAAAACCGGGAAATCGAGCCAATTGAGAGACCGCTCGTGATGGGAGCCATGTTCCACCAGCGTCATCCCTGCCTGGCGCTCCTCGGCCGACACCAGTACGCGGCCCGAAGACGCGATGTCGAGAATTCGCGTGGAAGCCGTGCTGCAGTGAACGGTTCGCTGCTTGCTCGATACCGAGACCGCGCGGATGCAGTATTGTTCGCCCGCTTCCGAGGCGGAGAACCAGATCTCTTTGCCGGAGGGAGACCATGCCAAACCCTCCAGGGCCTCCCAGCCTGTCGAAAGCACCTGGATGTGCCCGGCGCGGTCGACTGTGATCACGTCACCCCGGTCATCAATCCCGGAGGGATGGCGAAACAGGGCAACTTCTTGGCCGTTAGGAGAGACTCTGGGATCGGAGATCCAGTTTTCTCCCTGGAGCAACACTTTGCCGATGGGGTATTGCAGCTGCCACTCATTCGGGTTTTGGACGATGACGGCCATCTCGTTGCCATCGGGTGACCAGTCGGCATCGGCAACATTTTCGAGGAGTTCACGGGGCGCGTTGCCGCCCAGCGGAGTGACGGCAAGAGTGCCGGCCCATTGATAGTGGGCGACAACGTGCGGGTTAACTACGAGAGCCATCTGTCCCTGCTTAGAAATAGACAGGAGCAGACTCCCATGTAGTCCAGCGGGAACGGATTCCGGATAATCTTCGCGAATCACGTAGGTGTCCCGGCCACCATCCTCGAGGTCGGCGCTGTAGACAATCGTTTGCGCGTCGGGGGCGAAGCGGGCGCGTATTACTTCGCCGCGATGGAAAGAGACTCTAGTGAATGTGGGCGGCGGCAGGGGCGCGGGACGCAGATACCAGGCGAGGGCGGCTCCGGCGGCCAGGGCTAGGGCTGCGACTGCGGCGAGCGCAAGCCAGCGGGGCTTGGCTGGCTTTTCCGGCGGCGCGCCAATTGCCGCTTGTGCTGCGGTCTTCGAAGTTGCGCCGGTTAGGGCTTCGAGGGCGAAGGCCAGATCTTTTGCCGATTGGAAGCGCTGCTCGGGCTGCTTTTCGAGACAACGGCGGATGATGCGCTCGAGACCGGGTGAGATGGGATGCGGCAGGTCGCTGAGATCGGGCGGGTCTTCTTTCAGGATCGCGGTCATGGTCTCCGCGGCGGTGTCGCGGCGGAAGGCGCGCTGGCCCGAGACCATTTCGTAGAGCACTGCGCCGAAGGCGAAAATGTCGGTGCGGGAATCAACGGCGGCTCCGCGCACTTGTTCGGGGGCCATGTATCCGGCGGTGCCCATGACCGTGCCGGCTTCCGTCGGGGAACTGGTGAGCGTAAGACCTTCGGATTCGGACTTTGCGCCGCGACCCGGCGCCAGCTTGGCCAATCCGAAGTCCAGAATTTTGACTCGGCCTTCCTTGGTGATGAAGATGTTTTCCGGCTTCAAGTCGCGATGGACGATGCTCTTTTCGTGGGCAGCGGCCAAACCTTGCGCGATTTGCGCTGCGTATTCGGACGCTTTGCGCGCCGAGAGTGGGCCGTTGTCGAGTTCCGAGCGGAGGGTGTTGCCCTCAAGAAGCTCGGAGACGATGAAGGGCGCTCCGTTATGCTCGCCGATGTCGTGAATGGCCAGGAGATTGGGATGATTGAGCGCGGCCACAGCGCGCGCTTCCTGCTCGAAACGGCGGAGGCGGTCGGCATCGCGGGCGAAGGACTCGGGCAGGACTTTGAGCGCGACTTCGCGCCCGAGGCGGGTGTCGCGGGCGCGGTAGACTTCGCCCATGCCGCCTGCGCCTAGCGGCGAGAGAATTTCATAGGGTCCTAGCTTATCCCCAGAAGTGAGTGCCATCCGTGGACGGGATTATAGCGCGTTGGCCAGTTTCGGGTTCCGGATTGGTCAGCAGGGCTGCTTGCTTAGGTTTTGCGGCTAGCCATATACTTTCGAGGGCTCTCCTACTTCGACTGGGCCCTTTATCCTCAAGATGAGATCGCTATCATTTGAAGTTCATTCGGAGAATTTATGAAGACTATCGATCTGGAACAGGAAACTAATCCGTGGCTGGCGCAAGCTGCGCGCTTCGATCTGGCCGCCCGCAAGTTGAATCTTGATGAGGGATTGTGGCGAGTACTGCGCAGTCCCAGCCGCGAAATCACGGTGCACATTCCGGTGCAAATGGACGACGGACGCCTGGAGGTCTTTACGGGGTACCGCGTACAGCACTCGATTGCGCGCGGGCCGGCGAAGGGTGGGATTCGCTATGCGCCGGATGTGAATCTGGATGAAGTGCGCGCGCTGGCGAGCTGGATGACGTGGAAGTGCGCGGTGGTAAACATTCCGTTTGGCGGGGCGAAGGGCGGGATCATCTGCGATCCGCACAAGATGTCGATGGGCGAACTGGAGCGGATGACGCGGCGCTATACGGCGGAGTTATTCGAATTCATCGGACCGGAAAAGGATGTGCCCGCGCCGGACGTCAATACGAACGAACAAATCATGGCGTGGATGATGGACACGTATTCGATGCACGCTCGCCAGACGGTCACAGCGGTGGTGACGGGGAAGCCGATTAACATCGGAGGATCGCGCGGGCGGCGTGAAGCCACCGGGCGCGGCGTGCTCATGGTGTGCGAGGAGGCGATCAAGAAACTGCATTTGAATCGCAGCGACTCGCGCGTGATCGTGCAGGGATTCGGCAACGTGGGTTCGAACGCGGCCCGGCTGATGGCGCAGATCGGATACAAGGTGATCGGCATTCTGGAAGTGGGCGGAGGTCTCTACAACAAGAATGGGATCAACGTCGAAGAGTTGTGGGAGTTCCGGCAACGCAATGGGACGGTGCATGGTTTTCCGGGAGCGGAGAAAAAAGACCCAGCCGATTTGCTGTTGACCGAGTGCGAGATTCTGATTCCGGCCGCGACGGAGAATGTAATTACGAGCCAGAATGCGGACCGGGTGAAGTGCAGAATCCTGGCGGAAGGCGCGAACGGCCCAACCACGGCGATCGCCGACGACATTCTGGCCGAGAAGAAGGTGTTTGTAATTCCGGACATTCTGGCAAACGCCGGGGGAGTTACGACCTCCTACTTTGAGTGGGTGCAGGATCGGCAGGGTTACTTCTGGAAGGAATCGGAAGTGAATGAGCGCCTTGGGGACATCATGGTGACGGCGTTCGATGATGTGGTGCGGTACGCCGAGACGCATGGAGTGAATAACCGCATTGCGGCGTATATGCTGGCGATTGATCGTGTTGCGTACACCATCCGCCAGCGCGGAATCTATGCCTAGCCATAGATTTTAGATTTGGGGGCTTTCCCGTCCGGGGAGGCCCCTACTTCTTGTTGACCCACTGGCTCCTACGTTGTAATGTTTCTTGGATTTCCAACGCAACCTTTTTGTGCAAGACAGGTTTAAGGAATGCGGTTCGTAAAATACGGGGCATCATGCCTCTTACATGTGAGGAAAAAAGGAAAATGAGGAACTCCCGGAACAGACTTACTCTGTGGATGGCAATTTTGTCTTTCGTGTTCAGCCTGGCGTTGATGCCGGTGTTGGCAGCGGCCCAGACGAGCACGACTACAACCGACAGCACGACCACAACAACGAAAAAGTCAAAGAAGAGCAAGAAAGACGCTGCGGCCGCCGATAAGATGGCGGCGAGCGACAAGACGGCGGCGAGCACTGATACCTCGGCCACGGCCGCGAAGAAGTCGAAGAAGAGCAAGAAGGCGGACGCGACGACCTCCAGCGCACCGGCAGCGGCTCCCGCGGCGGCTGCACCCGCAGCGAAACCCGCAGCCAGCGCACCAGCAGCGGCCCCCGCGGCCGCGGCTCCAGCGGCTGCACCGGCAGCGAACTCCATGGCAGCTCCGGCGAAATCGGCGAAGACGACCTCAGCCACACCGGCTGCTTCGAGCGCCGACATTGCAGCGGCGAAGGCCAGCGGCAAGGTCTGGGTCAACACGAAGTCCGGCGTTTATCACAAGAGCGGGCGCTACTACGGCAATACCAAGGAAGGGAAGTTCATGTCCGAAGCCGACGCCAAGGCGGCAGGCTACAAGGTGGCTGAGAAGGAGTAGGACGGCTGAATTGCGGGGAGGGAGAAATTCCCTTCCGGGTTCGGTGAAGTGTAGTGCGCGACGAGCGGGAGAGAAGGAGATTCCTCCCGCTAGCCGGTGTGACAAGGGATTGAAATTCGGAACGGCGACAAATAAAAGGAGAGACTAAATGTCCAGGAATCTCATCACCAGAATTCTGGTGGCAGTTTTTGCTTTGAGTTTGATCAGCGGGATGGCGTTTGCGCAGGGAACGATGGCGGCACCGGCGAAGAAAACGACGGCTGCGGCTGCGGACGCCGATCTGCTCGACATCAACACGGCGACCAAGGACCAACTCGATGCGCTGCCGGGAATCGGAGCGGCGTATTCGCAGAAGATCATCGACGGGCGGCCGTATGCGAAGAAGACCGATCTCGTGAAGAAGAAAGTTCTTCCCCAGGCTACCTACAACAAGATCAAAGACAAGATCATCGCGAAACAGAAGTAGGGGAGCTGCGAGCCACGAGCTGCGAGCTTCGAGCAATTGGATTCTCTGTTGCTCGCGAGTCGCAGCTCGGGGCTTAGTTTCCTATCCAATGTGGGGAGGATGTTATGGGATTACTCGACAATCTTGAAAACCAGGCGCTCGGGAAAGTGCTGGGCGGGACCTCGAATCCGCTGGCCTCGGGCCTGTTGCAGATGATTCAGAATCAGCCGGGAGGTTTGCAGGGGCTGATGCAGAATTTTCATGACAAGGGCCTGGGTGCAGTGGCGTCGTCGTGGGTGGGAACGGGGCAGAATCAGCCGATTTCCTCCGACCAGATTCACCAGGTGCTGGGCAGCGACCAGGTGAAGGCGCTGGCGGCGAAGGCGGGGATTTCGCCGGATATGGCCGGTGGGGCGATTGCGCAGCTGTTGCCGGGGATCATCGACAAGCTGACGCCGAATGGACAGGTTCCCGACCACAACAGCGTGATGGGCATGTTGGGCGGCTTGTTGCAGAACATGGGGAAAGCATCGTAAGTAAGTAATTTCCGGCACACAAAGCACACTGCGCTCGCGGGTTGTCGCTGCGCGAGGGCCGCGCAGTGTGCTTAAATTCATACGCGTAAATTTTCTTAAAACTACGAGGGCATCATGCGCCGAAGACTGGCTGTTTTCATCGCGGCGTGTTCTCTGCTGTGGGCCGCACAAGGCTTTGCGGAGAAGCGCGCTTTTAGCATTGAGGATTTGTACCGCATCCGGGGCATCGAGGATCTCCATCCTTCGCCGGACGGCAAAACGATCGCCTTTACGCTGCGCACCGACAATCTGCCCAAGGCCAAGCGGGCGCGGCACATCTGGCTGATGGACGCCGATGGCGGGAATGCGCGGCAGTTTACGTATGGGGAGAAAAATGAGTCGTCGCCGGTGTGGTCGGCGGACGGCAAGTGGCTGGCGTTTATCAGCGCGCGCGATGGCGACGACAATCTCTACGTCATCTCGGCGAGCGGCGGCGAGGCGCGCAAGCTCACCAATATTTCGACCGGAGTTGCGGACCCGATCTGGTCTCCCGATGGTAAGTGGATCGCGTTTTCGAGTGACGTTTATCCGGAGTGCGGAGCCGACGACGCTTGTAACAAGAAGATCGACGAGCACTGGAGCAAAGGCCCACTGCACGCTCATATGGCGGACGCGTTGCTGTATCGCCATTGGACGCAGTGGAAGGATGGAAAGCGTACGCATGTGCTGCTCGCCGATGTTTCGACCGGCGCGGTGCGCGACCTGACGCCGGGAGATTTCGATTCGCCTCCGTTTCAGCTTGGCGGGATGGTACGTTACGATTTCTCCCCCGACAGTTCGGAACTCGCCTTCGATTCGGACCACGACCGCGACCAGGCTTCGTCCACCAACAGCGACGTGTGGGTGGTTGCGCTCTCCGGCAACCAACCGGCGCGGAACATCACCGCGGCGAATCCTGCATTTGACGGGCATCCGCGCTACTCGCCGGACGGCAAATACATCGCCTACCAGATGCAGAAGCAAGCAGGCTATGAATCCGACCTGTTCCGGCTGGCCGTCTACGATCGCGCGGCGGGAACATCGCGCGTGCTCACGGAATCTTTCCGCAATTGGGTGGACGATTTCGAGTGGGCGGCAGATTCGAAGTCTCTTTACTTCACCGCGCCGATCGAAGGCGACAATCCCATCTTCCGCGTGGCCGTCGATTCCGGTGCGATTCAGCAAGTGTTCGTCGACCACACCATCGATTCCTTTAATCTTTCGCATGACGGCCGCCGCTTGATTTACACGCGGCGCACGACCGCCGAGCCGTCCGAGATTTTTGCGGCGGATTGGAGGGACGGCAAGTTTGCGGCTCCGCAGCGGCTTTCACACATTAACGACGACGTTGTGAACGAAGTGGACATCCGCCCGGCCGAACGCATGTGGGTGAAGGGAGCGGACGGGGCGAAGGTCGAAGTCTTTATTGTCAAGCCTCACAACTTTGATCCGGCGAAGAAGTACCCGCTCATTCTGAATGTGCATGGCGGGCCGCAAATGCAATGGCAGGATGCTTTCCGGGGCGACTGGCAGGTGTATCCAGGGGCCGGCTACGTGGTCGCGTTCGCCAATCCGCACGGCTCGACGGGCTACGGGCAGGAGTTTACAGCGGAGATTTCCGGGGACGCCGCCGGCAAGGTGTTTGAAGACCTGATGAAGGTCACCGATGAACTGGCGAAGCTGCCTTACGTCGACGCGAACCGCATGGGCGCGATGGGCTGGTCGTACGGCGGCTACATGATGGATTGGTTCGAGGGTCACACGGACCGCTTCAAGGCTATCGCGTCGATGATGGGCGATTTCGATCTGCGCTCGGAGTATGGCGCGACCGAAGAGCTATGGTTTCCCGAGTGGGACTACAAAGGGAAGCCATGGACTTCGGACCAGTACGAAAAGTTCTCGCCTTCGAATTTTGTGAAGAATTTCAAGACGCCCTGCCTGGTGATTTCGGGCGAGCGCGACTATCGCGTGCCGTACACGCAGTCGTTGCAGATGTTCACCGCATTGCAAAAGATGAATGTACCCTCGAAGCTCATTATTTATTCGAACGCGGGGCACTGGCCGAGCTGGTATGAAATGGCTCTTTATTACACTGCGCATCTGGAGTGGTTCCACCAGTATCTGGGGGGAGAGGCGGCGCCGTGGCCGGCGGAAAAGTTCCTGCGCAATGAAGTGTTCGATCCGGAGACGGGGGAGCGGCGGAAGCAGGGCGGAAACATGGTCTTGGCAGTGGATCCATACGTAGCCTGTCTTGGGTTTTCCTTTCATTGCCTTGCCTGCGGTTGTGGAGGATAATCAAAGTGCCGCTGCCGCGGCCGATGTTTTTCCGTGTGAATCTTCCTAACTACATCACGCTCACCCGAGTTGCCGCCGTTCCGCTGCTGATCTGGATTCTTTGCAGCCCACGGTTCTCCGACAGCAACGGAGAGCGCGAAATTCTGGCCTCGACTGTCTTCATTCTGGCTTCAATCACCGACGGCATCGACGGCTATTTGGCTCGTAAGCGCGGGCAGATCACGACCATGGGGATGCTGCTCGATCCGCTAGCCGACAAGCTGCTGATTGCCGCGGCGTTCATCACGCTGGTGCAGTTCAACCCTGCGCTGGTGCCGGCGTGGATGGCGGTGGTGATCATCGGGCGCGAGTTTCTGGTGAGCGGGCTCCGGTCGATTGCGGCTTCGGAAGGTTTCACGATTCAGGCCAGCGAACTGGGCAAGTTCAAAATGCTGGTGCAGATCATCTCGGTGGTCGCGGTGATTCTGGCGCACCGCTGGCATGAGTGGCCGCTCGGAAGTGTTTACATTTTCCCCGTCTACTGGATTGCATACGTCGCAGTCTGGTTCATGGTGCTGCTGTCGCTGGTTTCCGCCGCCGATTATTTTGTTGCCTTCTGGTCGCGGATCGACCAGAAGTCGGAGAAGCGGCGCAAGCGGCGGACCTTCGTCCTGGCACGGCGGAGGAAACGCGATGTTCAAACCGTCTGACAATCTGACCGCAAGCGAAGAGGCGGATTCTGTCCGGCCAACACCCGAGTATTCTCCCGAACAACGTAAGATACTGCTGGCGATCGCGCACGAGGCGATTGCGGCGAAAATTGCCGGGCGGCCATTGCCGGCGAAGCCGCCACTCGGTCGCGCTACGGCCAGTTTGTGGACTGCGCTGGCGGAACCGCGCGGCGTTTTCACCACGCTTTGCTTGTGCGGTGAGTTGCGCGGATGCGTGGGTTACGTGGCGCCCATAAAGCCGCTGTTTCAGGCGGTAGCCGAGACGGCATGCGCGGCTGCTTTTGAAGACTCGCGATTCTGGCCGGTGACGGCGGCAGAAGCGCCGGAACTTAGGGTTTCGCTGAGCGTGCTGTCGCAGCTTTTTCCGATCGATGCCGCGCATGTTGAAGTCGGACGCCACGGTCTGGTCATCTCCGATGGAATGCGGCGCGGCTTGCTGCTGCCGCAGGTTCCGGTAGAACATGGGTGGGACCGCGAAACCTTTCTCGAACAAACCTGCCGCAAGGCCGGCTTGCCGATGGACGCGTGGAAGAAGCCGGTGACGATCGAGGCATTTGTGGCCGAGGTTTTCGGCGACGACGAAGTCTCGGGCTGAGCGAGCCGCCGCTAATTCAATGGAGTGAAATCGACGGAGGGGCCAACACCGCGGATGGAACGCGCTTTTCGATCGACGGTCTCAGGAAACCCAGCATCAAACGGTGTGGAGAACAGTTGAGAAGCTGGCGAGGGGAACGTTCGAGGATGGCCCGTTCGTACCCTTGTGGCTTCGGCGAAAGGACGTAAGCTGAACGCTGGCAGTTTTGTCCTGGGGGCTGTATGGAACTCGCTCTGGTGGTGGTGGCCTTGATCGTGGCGGGCAGCCTGATTCCCGGGGATTTGCAGATTCGGTTTTATCGCTGAAGTTGCGCTGACGCGTAGCCCTGCTCGGCAAACTCTCTAGAATTCAGTGCATTCGAGCGGCCTGCCGGGATTCCCTCGGCAGGCTTTGACTGGCGGTTGGCTGCGCACAAATGCTTGCTCGGGATGACAGCCAAAAGGGGAGACTTCCGTCTCCCCCCTGTATTGAACGAATTTATCGTGGCAGCGCGACTAAGTTCTATTCCTGCTTGTCGAGTTCGACGTTGTCGCCGGCGTAGACGTCTTCGAAGGAAAAGACGAGCATGGCGGCTGAGGAGGTCGGGGTGGTGCTCAGGACAACGACTTCACCGACGGCACGTTTTGGCATGTCGCCAACGTGAATGTTCGGACCTTTATCCCTGTTGAACATGTTCATGCCAGTGCCGCTGTATTTGGTTAAGAAGTTGGCTTCAATTGTGGGCGGGGTCTTCTGCGTGTCTTCGGAGATCTGCGCTTTGAACGCGAGCGAGTCTACCGGATTCTGCAGAGTTGCCGCGTAAGAACGCACGACCCGGAAATAGTCGCCGGGTTTTACGCCCTGATTGGAGCCGAGATTCAAGTAAAGAGTTGTGCCCGTGCCGAGCACGAGGTCGAAATCCTTGGCGAGGACAATGCGACCGGTCAGATTGGCACTGGACGGCAAGAAGCGGTCAAAGTGTCCGGGAACATGAAAAGTTATCGGTTCGCGCGCGACAAACGGCGTCGTGACATCGCCGGGGTTGATGGAGTCACAGCTAAGGACGACCTCGGCGATGGCTTCGTGGCCGCGCATATCGACAACGCGAACGCGGCCGACTTCCGAGTAAGGATGCCCCACGGCCCCAAGCAGCTTTCTCATGCCCGGGTAGACCTCATATTCATTGACGTCACGCAACTCGCGGACGATGGAATAGAGCTGGCCGACCTGATAGCCGGTACCGGCCAGATAGACGATCTCGCCGTTTTCGAACTTGGTATCGGTGGGCGTCTCCAGTCCGCCGGTGACGTAATTGGCATTGCCAATGCGGCTTTTGGCAATGAAGCCGGCACAATCGAGGTCGGCCGAGGTCGGTGTCTGGTAGCGCACGAAGGGCACGCTGCGCGTGGTTGGGACGATGCCGGATGCGTCCGGCGTGGCCACCATGGTCGAGGTGAGCATAGACTGGGCGCAAGCCAGGCTGGCTGCCAACAACACTAAGAACACTGTTTTCTTCATCTTGCCTCCGACTCCCGACTCCGGAAGACCTTGCGTCCCCACACGCTATCTTTCTGGGAAAACAAGGGTTACAGGCGAAAAGTAACAAGCGCGGGGGGAGGGGTCAAGGTTACGAGGGTGTCAGGAACTTGGGACACCCAAAGTTTTTCTGGCGATTCGGGCAATCTCCCTGTTGCATCTAGGCTTACGCCCTTGTAATATCGCGCCGACAAATGGCCGTGGCTTTAACATCCACTCTCGCGCCCCGTTTAATGCCGTTGAGGCTTCCCAAAGTCTGCCTTGCGGTCCAGGCGGACACGGCGGATGAGCTTGTCGACATCACCGAGTCCATGGCGCAGGATAACCCCTTCGTTGAGTTCCGACTGGACTACCTGAAACAGCCGCAGACGGCGGTCGCGAAGATCCGGCGTTTTCTCGAGACTCACCAATACATCACCGCCATCGCAACCTGCCGGCGGTTGGACAATGGGGGAAAGTTCAAAGGATCGTTCGCCTCGCAACTTGAAATTCTGACCAAGGCTTCGGCAGCGGGATGCCAGATTGTCGACGTGGAACTGGAGAGCGCGCTCAAAGCCAAGCCTGAAGTGCTCGCCCGCCTGCGCAAGACGGCCGGTCTAATCGTTTCATTCCATGATGTCCGGGGCACGCGCCATCTGGAGCAGACGCTCGAGAAGATGCTGAAGGTTCCGGCGGATTTCTATAAGGTCGTGACGACGGCTACCACGCTTTCCGACAACGTGACGATGATGAAGTTTCTGCAAACGCACAGCGACAAGCATGCGCTGATTGGCCTGTGCATGGGCGAGCAGGGGATCATCAGCCGCGTGTTGAGCGTGCGTGCGGGGAGCGTATTTACCTTTGGCGCCGTGAGTGCACTACAAAAAACAGCGCCCGGACAAGTGAGCGCGCGCGAATTGCGCAGCATTTACCGGATCGACCAGGTAGATGCAGCGACGCGGGTTTACGGGGTGGCGGGCGATCCGATCGAGCATTCGCTCTCGCCGATCATCATCAATACGGCGCTGCGCCGGGAGAATGTGAATGGCGTCTATGTGGCGCTGCATGCCAAAACGTTGAAAGATCTGATTCAGTGCGTGCGCGAAATTCCCATCCACGGGCTGAGCGTCACCATGCCTTACAAGCAGGCGATTCTCGAATACCTCGATAACACCGATGCGCATACAGCGAAGATCGGCGCCTGCAACACGGTGGTGCGCGGGCAGGACGGCAAGCTCTACGGCTTCAATACCGACATCGCAGGCGTGGTGCGGCCGCTCGAGCAACGCCTGACCATTGAGAATGCGAAGGTGCTGGTCGTGGGAGCTGGGGGCGCGGCTCGCGCGGCCGTCTTCGGTCTCAAGGAACGCGGCGCGGAAGTCTGGATACTGAATCGCACCGCGGCGACGGCTCAGAAACTTGCCCGCCAGGCCAAGGCGCACGCGATCAAACGCGCGGACCTGCGCAAGACGCCGTTCGACGTGATTATCAACGCCACTCCTGTTGGCATGGGGTCGATGCGAGAGTGCCCCCTTAAAGACGACGAGATTCAGGCCAAAGTCGTCTTCGACATGGTCTACGATCCGGTCGAGACTCACCTATTGCAAGTCGCCCGCGCGAAAGGAATCTCTGTCATTCCGGGCGTTGAGATGTTCGTGCACCAGGCAGCGCGGCAATTTGAAATTTGGACGGGGAAGCCGGCGCCGGCACAGGACATGCTACGGGTGGTGACGATCGCGCTGCAAGAACGGGCTAGGGCCCGCGAACCAGAACGCAAGTAAGCGGCCTGTTAGGAGGTTCGCGGCGACCGCAGAATTCCTCGCAAGATCGATCTAAGTTCATGCTGTTGCAATGGATTAACTGGATTGTGACTTGCGGTAATATTCGCTATGTTCCACAAATCCTGCGGGCGGTTTCTGTGAGCGAAAGGTCGACGGCAGATTTCGTGCACTGCTCGAAGCGCCCTGCTAGCGCGGCGAAATCAGGGTCGTTGCTGAAGCAAAGTGAGACGAAAAGCGATGCAATTATGATAAGAAAGGTTGCAAATATCGTAAACCCGAAGTAATATCACTTCAGAACGCGAGACTTCGCGTTCACCTCGTCTCAACAAAACAATCAATCGTCTCCCAGGTAGGAGCAGCCCTAAGCTTAAAAAATCTAAAGGGTGCCCAAGGCCCCGGTGCAATTCGGAGAGAATGCATGTCGTGGTATGCGTACTGCCTTACCGAACACCAGACCCTCCCAAATGGTGTTCGCGCCCGCCGTCCTTACGTTCTCGATGGAATTCAAGGTGTAAACGCCGCTCCGGTAATGAGCTATCCGAGCGGCGATTTTGCCGTGATTGTCAGCGAGTACGACCGCGCCACCAGTAAACTTGACGAAAAATCCGTTTTGGAACACGCCCGCGTCGTCAGCCAGAGTTTTCGCACGTCTACAGTGTTGCCCTTCCGCTTTGGCACGATCTTCGACACCGAAGACGCGATCCGGCAGGCGGTGCGCTCGAACCGGCGCACGTTCTGCGAGAGCGTGGAGCGGCTGCGAGGCAAGTCGGAAATGCGGATCAAACTGACGGTGCGCGATGGCTCGATGCGTGGCCCCATGGACGAAATCGTCCTACCCGACACGGTTGGCCGCGAATATCTGGCCAAACTCCGCGAGAAGGCTTCACGCGACCGCGAGCGCCAGACCAAGGCCCGCGCCCTCTCGGTGCAGGTGCACAAGCTGTTTAACCCGCTCGAAGAAGAAGTGAGCTGCAAGCGCGTGGATTCCGACGGCATGCTGCTCGATATCGCCCACCTGATTGACACCAAACACATCGAAAAATATCAGAACCGCTATAGCACCGCCGCCAAGCAGTTGAAGAACTGCCAGATGGTGGTGAGCGGGCCCTGGCCGCCGTATCATTTCCTGCCGGAAAAGCTGCGGACGGTGGCGGGCGACAGCTAGATTAGCCTGCTAGCGGCTTCACTGGACAATTTCTGCAAGGGCCCCCGGCTTGGGGGCCTTTGCTTTTGAGGAGAACGCGAGACTTTTCCTAGCACAGCCCCCGCGCCCAAATCATGCCCAAAAGGTATCAATTCCAGTAACGATTGTGCCGTTGACCGCGAATTGGTTTTGGGCTAATCTGCGTTTACACCGGAAAGGAGGTGGTCGGATGCAAAGTTCAGATTCTCATAGTTGTGGCATTACCAGACCAGGTGAGGTGGCTGAGTCTTAGGGCGGTTGCTCTAAGCGGAGTTCTCGAGGAACCCTTGGTCGGGGGGAATCGGGAACATTCCTCGCATCAAATCCGTGAGTATGGGCTGAATCCGCGCGTCATAAATTGTGCCGCGCACCGGAATTCGCGAGGGGCCACGAGAGTGACCACCTCAGTCAATCCCAAACAGTCCACCGGGCAGCCCGCAGGCTGAAAAGCTTGCGGGCTGTTCTCTTTTCCAAGGTCTTAGGTTTCAGGTCTCAGGAAAAGCGCGGCCTGAAGCCTCAGACCTGACACCTGATATCTGAGACCCGATACCTGGCACCTGTAACATGGTGTCGGTGCGCGAGCCATGCAAACGCTGACGGTCGATTGGTTCCTGGAATATCTCGGCAAAGTCCACCAACGCACCACCCGGGTTGTGGAATGCATTCCCCCTGACAAGCTTGAGTGGTCGTTTCGCGACGGCAAATTCACGCTTGGAGATCTGGTTCGCCACATTGCCGCCGTCGAACGTTACATGTTCGCCGAAACTGTCCAAGGTCATCCCAGCCGTTACGCCGGTTGCGGACGAGAACTGGCCGACGGATACGAAAACGTAATGGCCTACCGCGATGCTCTTCACAGCCAGACGGTCGAGATTATTTCTCGCATCGGCGACGAAGGTCTGGAAGGAAAGTGCATGACTCCCGATGGGTCGAAGATAACCGTCTGGAAATGGCTGCGCTTGATGATGGAGCATGAGATTCACCATCGTGGACAGATCTATTTGTATCTGGCACTGCTGGAGGCGCCGACGCCGCCGATCTATGGGCTTACGTCGGAAGAACTCCAGCGGCACAATGTGACTTAACCGCCTTGGAATATTCCACTCAACAAAGGATGATGAATTGCGGTAGTCTATGGGACCAATACCGACCGGTCGGTTATAGAATTCGCGTCAGACTTGCCGGTCCAAATCGTTGCCGGGCTCGCGAGTTCTTCTAGCTCGGCGGGCAACCTTCGTTTTGCCGGGGAAATGACCCATGGACGACAAGCATTACCGCGCTCGGATTGCCAAGCGCGCCGACTTTGCTCCCGACCTTTGGATGATCCGCGTCGATCCGGGCGGAGAGTTTTCATTCGTCCCGGGGCAATACGCGACTCTTGGAGTGGATAAAGGCGAGCGACGGGTGGAGCGGGCCTACTCCATTGCTTCTTCGCCTTACGAAAAGGAGCTGGAATTTTTCTTCGAGTTGGTGCCGGAGGGCCAGACCACACCGCCGCTCTACGATTTGCAGTCGGGGGACGAAGTTCTGCTGCGCAAGGTGGCGAAGGGGCGCTTCACGCTCGATACAGCTCAGCCCGGGCGCACGCATCATCTGCTGCTGAGCACGGTGACCGGCATCGCACCCTTTGTCAGCTATGCGCGAACTTTGTACCTCGATTGGACGGAAGGCCGGTTCGCGGGCGATCACAAATTATTTCTGCTGAGCGGAGCCAGCCGTTCCTGGGAGTTCGGTTATCGCGAGGAGCTTGAGAAGCTTGCCGGCGAAGCGCCGTGGTTTACCTGTGTGTTCACGGTGAGCCGTCCGTCGCAGGACAACGCCTGGAAGGGCGAGACCGGCCGGGTGGATGATCTGATCCGAAAATACGCCGACCAATGGGGGTGCACTTCGGCCAACAGCATCGCGTATCTGTGCGGACATCCGGAGATGGTCGAGCACGGGAAGGGTATCCTGAAGCGCGCCGGCTTTCAGAAAGAGAACTTGAAGGAGGAAGTGTATTGGGTACCGAGCAAGGCAGCGTGAAACTTTAGTGAACGGTTGGTTGTCCGCGTCCCCAGGTAAATCTCACTCCGCGAGCCAAACAGATGGAATTCGGCACCCTCATCGCCCAGTCACCCAGCTCAGGGCGCCGCCGATGCGCCGACGGCATTGAGAATTGCCTGGTTGATGGCGTAAGCTGTGCCATCGGCGCCGATGACTGTGGGCGTGTAGGCTTCGCCGATGCCGGGCGAAAGCGTGACGTGTTGGGACAAAGTGTTGGTCGTGAGATCCCAGCGATAGAGAATGCCATCTTCGCTGTTGGCGAGGATCGACTTATTCACGGGATCAACGGCGGCCGAGTTGATACACCACTCCTTTACTCCTCCGGAACAACCGGGATCAGGCGTCACCCCTTCTATTGTCAAGACCTCCTTCATCACAAGCGTGGCCGGCAGGATGGGATCTTTCTCGGTGGCGTTGGGATCGAGGATGGCGATTTTGTTGTGTCCATCGCCGGTGCCGAGGCCGCAATAATTGTTGTACTTGGTCATCAGCAAGTACTTCGATTTGCCTTTGTAGCTGGCAACGAGCGACGCTGGGACAATCGAAGGCGTATCATCCCAGCCAAAACTGCCGGGAGTCTTGGTTTGGGTGAGGTCAGAGTTGTAGTGGAGCAGCCAGCCGCGATCGTTGTGGTTGGGAAAAGGATTCTCCAGCACTCCGAAGTAGATATCGCCATCGGGCCCGACGGTGGGCGTGGCCGAGCTTCCGCTATAGATCTCGGCGTCCATGCCGGAGGAGGGATCGGTGAGGCGAACGCGGCTGATGAGAGCCAGCGTCGAGCTGTTGACGGCCAGCAAGTATCCAGCAGTGCCATCATCGACCGCGACATAGAGGATCGTGCCGTCAGCTGACAAAGCGGGAGCGCAACTGATAGAGACTTCCGTGATGGAGGAATCGCCGCTTAGCGTAGCAGCCGATACCCAGGTGCCTTGACCGGTGGAGGAAATTCGTGCCAGTCCGCTCTGCAGGTTGATGGGAGTGGAACCGAGAGCGAGAAATCCGAAGAAAAGATTGCCGTTCGCATCCCCGGTCAGCGGGGTGTCAATCTGAATGTTCTGCTTGTAGGTCGTCGGGTCGTGATTGTAGTTATTCGCGCCGTAGAAATAGAGATGACTGGCTTTGCCCGTCGCTTGATCGGGGTTCTGCCGCACCAATACCCGGCCAGCGATATCGGGGATAAAGAGCCGATTGCCGGAAATGGTCGGTCCCATGCCGGGGACAAAGTCAGCTACCGGGGCCTGGTAGCCGGTCGCTTGCATCCATAGCCGCGCACCGGTGGCGCCGTCGTGGGCCTCTACGCGGAACCTATTGTTTCCGGTCTTCACCGGGACAATCACGGTATTGGCCGCCGTCACCAACGGCGAACCGTAGTGGATGAAGATTTCGCCGGTGGGAGGATGCAAGTCGACCGGCACATGCCAATGAATTGAGCTGAGGGGTTGAGAGCCGATAGTCGAAAGCGCGGTGTGCTGCTCGTCGTGCGAATGAGTAAGCCAGGCCCCGGTCTGGGCGGCGGCAATTGCGGCTAGCAGCAGGCAAGCTCCAGCGAAAACAATGGAACTGGTTCGGGCGGATACGTGGCTAAGTTGTCGATTCATAGGGTCACACTCTCGGAAGCCGCGATGGGAGCGGAAAGTCACCACGAGGCCGATGTGGTCGGCAGTGTAGCAAGCGTACCCTGTGAAGTTGTCAATAGGATGTAAAAAAGCGGGCAGACCCAGAGGCGCGGTGTTTGATTGTGCTGTCTTATTCCTGTTCGGCCGGGGCAAAGAAAACGAGGACTTCGAGTTCTTCCTTGATGTCATAGAAGCGGTGCTCGCGCTTGGCCTCGACGAATATCACCGAACCGGCGCGGACGTCCGCGTGTTCGGAGCCGATCTGCATACGGGCTTGGCCGCGAACGACGTAGTAAAGTTCGTCCTCGTGGTGCGGTGACTGCGGATCGGCCGCGCCCGCCGCCAGCACATAAACGCCGGCGCTCAGGGCGGGCACGCGCAGAAACTCGAGATAAAGCTTGCCCTTGGCAGCGCTTTCGCGGGCGAGATCGTCGATATGGAAGAAGTGGGTCAACTCGTTAGTGACGGGCAGCTGAGAACTGACAACTGGCAACTGGTAGCTGAGAAATTCCTATCCGATGGCCCCGCGGAAGAAGATCTCCGTGTATTGACGAACGATCGCATCGCCGGTGAGCGTTCCCGCCGGGTTGTGCCACTGATAGATCCAATTGATCATGCCGAGCAGCGCAAAAGCGGCAGCCCGCGGAGTGACGGTCGTAGCGGAATTCCGTTGACGCTGCACCTCCGCGATCAGGTTCTCGACGAAGTGTACGTAATCTTTCTTACGCCCATTAATCTTGCGCCGCAGCGCCAGGGGCAGGGGATGATTTTCATGCAGCATCACGGTGATCTCGCGATCCTCTTCGCTCAGCACTACTTCGATGTGCAGCCGGATCAGGGTGCGCAGGCGCTCTTGCGCGCCCTCCACCCGGCGCACCACGTTAATCACCCGCTCCTCGGTGATGTCCATGGCATGCGACATGATGTGGAACAGGATCTCGTCCTTCGACTGAAAATGATGATAGAGGCCGCCTTTGGACAGTTTGAGCGCGGCGGCGACATCGTTCATCGACGTCGCGTCATATCCCCGCTGCTGAAACAGGCGGGCCGCCGTCCGCAGGATCTCCTGGCGCGGCGCGATGACAGCTTCCCGTTGCATCCCAGAGATGGTATCGCGGATTTGAATCATGTCTCTAGCACCTAGGGGCCTCATATTTGTAGCACGGACGGGCAGAATTTCAGTGATTGGCATCACTCTTGGGCGGCGACCCTTGTGGCACGTGCCGCGAGTGACCTTTGGTTTGCGCGGACCCAGTCGATCACCTTCGATGAATCCATTCACCCGGCTGTCGCCCAGGATATCTCAGCCATCCCAACGGCTATTACTGCAGTTCAAAACGGCGACTATATTGGATGGCTGCCTATTCGCGTTTGAGATTCCGCAGGCTGAGTCACAGCTCGCACTTTGGGCGGCGAATGGCGCGCCGGATATTTCGCTCTTCCACACCAGCGTCAACGGCTGTGACCTTGGCAGATGAGTTGGCGGGTGGTTTGCTGCCACTGCCGAGTCGCAGGATGGGCCGAGTGAGTTTCTGACCGAGGTTCTGAGTGATATCCGGCAGGATTTTCTCAGGACGTTCATCCGCTGCAACTTCGATTCCCGCGGCTCTCTGCACGCGACGCCGAAAGTAGCCAGCGATGGCCGCTGCCGCCTTTCCTTGCAACCCCATCCAACTTGGCGCTTCCAGGCAAACTCTGTGGAGGGCGTCTTTCTGAACCTGACTGCGCACTTCCTCAGCCTCTGGGCCGCGTAGCCGGCGCACTCTGGCGACCGCGCGATCGACCACGGCAGCGAGTTCGGCGCCACATTCGGTTGCGCGGCCTTCTTGCAGACGACGTTTGGCCTTATCGGGAAGGAACCAAGTGCGATTCCGCTTGGGCTCTTGCGGCTTGCCGAGCCGGGAGACCTCGCAAAGATAAGCGTGAACCAGGACAAAGTTGGCGGCCGATTTCGAGGACGGACGCCGCACGTAGCGCGCAAATGCGATGGCCTCGATGCGGCCGTGCACGCCGGCCTCCTCGAACGCCTCAAGCGCCGCCGACTGCGCATAGGTCAGTCCGGGCTCGATGCCGCCTTTGGGAAAGGTCCAGCGCCCGCCGCGTGTCCGCACCAGAAGAAATTCGACACCGCGCTTGCTGACCCGGTAGCAGACGGCTGCCGCTTGCTCGCGCCCGCGCATTTGGCGGAGCTGCGATGGCGACATGTAATTTGGGATGCCTTGCGATTCAGCGGCCGAAGCCATGGCAGTAGAGTGCGCGAGCGGACCTCGATCTGGCTAGAGCACAGCTTGGTTCCCATGGTGCTTTGCATCCGCACTTGACGGGAATCCGCCTGCATACTTGTTTCAACAGGGCCGAGTTCGAGAGAGTGTTTTCATTCGTGCGGGCCCAAGGCCTGCCGAGGACGGGATCGTTGGACAATCCATTTTGCCTTCGTTGTAATCGGGAGCTTGAGGCGGGCGAGAAGTCCGTTGCGGTTTTTTTGTTTGCCCAGACGACGGGAGTTCGTCCGCGGCAGAAATCGTCGGCGCGGCGCATCTGCTTTTGCCCGCAGTGTGCGGTTTCGCTCGCCATGGGACCGGCTCCGGAAGGGGCGCTCAATTTCGCGGCTTGGCAAATGATCCGGGACGTGGTCGGGGCTCAACCTACCCTAACCGAAGCGGCGTGGGAAAACCTGCACGCAACCGCCGCCGAAACGCTGCTTCCGGCGACTGGGACAGACGGCGTTCAGCCGATTTCGCGCGGCGGCGCAAATTCCTACTTGGAGTTTTGAGCCTGGGCGCAGTATCCACCGTCTTTCGGTAGGCTCGCACCTGGAACGAAGCCTGCCTTTAGAACTGACGGTAGGCGATGAAATCGTCGCGGGCGAGGGCGCCCGCGCCACGCTCTTCGCCCCCAAGCTCGACGCCCATACCGACTGGTCGGTGTCAACCCTTTAGGCTAGAATCAAGGGATTCAAAAGGAGTTCTCCGTGGCCACTGTTTTCTATCAAAAAGATGCCAACCCCTCCGCTCTCAAAGGCAAGACCATCGCTGTTTTTGGTTACGGTTCCCAGGGACACGCGCAAGCGCAGAACCTGCGCGATAGCGGCTCCAACGTCATCATTGGCCTCGATGCCGAGCGCGGCTCAGCCAAGCAGGCGCGTGCCGATGGCATGACCGTCCTCGCGCCCGCCGAAGCGGCCAAGCGTGCCGACTGGATCCAGATCCTCACTCCCGACGAGACCATGGCCGCTTTCTACGAATCGGCCATCAAGCCGCATCTGCACAAGGGAAAGATTCTCGGCTTCTCGCACGGCTTCGCCATTCACTTTAAGACCATTACGCCACCGAAGGATGTGGACGTGGTTATGATCGCGCCCAAGGGCCCGGGGCATCTGGTGCGGCGCGTGTACGAGCAAGGCGGCGGCGTGCCGTCGTTGCTCGCCATTCATCAGGACGCGAGCGGCCGCGCGCACGAGTACGCCCTCTCGTATGCGCATGGCATCGGCTCAACCCGCGCCGGCGTTTTGCAGACCACCTTCAAAGAAGAAACGGAAAGCGATCTGTTCGGCGAGCAAGCCGTGCTGTGCGGCGGCCTGACATCGCTCATGCAGAAAGGATTCGAAACGCTGGTCGCGGCCGGCTACGCCCCTGAGATCGCCTATTTTGAGTGCGTGCACGAAATGAAGCTGATCGTCGACCTGATCTATGAAGGCGGGCTTAGCCGCATGCGCTATTCGATTTCGAACACGGCCGAGTATGGCGACCTGACGCGCGGCGAAAAATCCGTCGGTGACGAAACGCGCAAGGCCATGAAAGAAATTCTGGCGCGCATTCAGGACGGCACGTTCGCGAAGGAGTGGATCGAGGAGAACCAGAAGGGCGGAAAGAATTTTGCCCGTCTGCGCGAGCGTGCTGCGCAGCACCCGATTGAAAAAGTAGGCGAGCAGTTGCGCGCCATGATGTCGTGGTTGCCGACGGAGAAGAAGAAAGCAGCCGAGAAGAAGCCCGCAGCGCCGAAAGTCGTGAACGCGTAAATGACAGTTCTCAGTTATCAGTCTTCAGTAAAATCAAAATCGACTCGTCTTTTGCTGACAGCTGAGAGCTGAGAACTTCTCGCCATTCCGCTACACTGTCAGCGTCATTCCCATGGACCTCAAACACCGCAGCCGGCATATTACCGATGGGCGCGACCGGGCTCCCGCGCGCGCCATGTACAAATCCATCGGCTTCACCGATGCCGATCTCGCGAAGCCTCTGATTGCCGTTGCCAACACCTGGATCGAGACGATGCCGTGCAACTTCCACCTGCGGCGTCTTTCGGAAAAGGCGAAAGAAGGCATTCGCGCCGCCGGCGGCACGCCGATGGAGTTCAACACCATCGCAATCTCCGACGGCGAAACCATGGGCACCGAAGGCATGCGCGCCTCGCTCGTCAGCCGCGAGGTCATCGCCGACTCGATCGAACTCGTGTGCCGCGGTCAGTTGTTTGACGCCGCTGTCTGCATCGTGGGCTGTGACAAAACCATCCCCGCCGCGGCCATGGCGCTCGCCCGCATGGATCTGCCCGGCCTTGTTTTATACGGAGGCACAATCGCTGCCGGAAAGTATCAGGGCAAAGACGTCACCATTCAGGACGTGTTCGAAGCGGTGGGCGCGAATGCCGCGGGCAAGATGAGCGACGCCGAGCTGCTCGCGCTCGAAAACGTTGCCTGCCCCGGGGCCGGCGCCTGCGGCGGCCAATACACTGCCAACACCATGAGCACGGTGATGGAGCTGATTGGCCTCTCGCCCATGGGCTTCAACGGCATTCCGGCGATGGATCCGCGCAAGGACGAAGCCGCATTCCGCTGCGGCGAAATCGTGATGAATCTGCTGCAGAAGGGAATCCGTCCGAGCGACGTGCTCACGCGGGCGGCGTTTGAAAACGCAATTGCCGGCGTAGCCGCGACCAGCGGGTCGACCAACGCTGTGCTTCATTTGCTGGCGATTGCGCGCGAGTTGGCTTCAGGCGATAGAGTCTCGCTTGGTGCAGGCTCCTATGCGGGTTCGCCGGGGGCAGCTTCACATGGAACGACCTCGCGCGAAACTTCGCGTCTACTCACGATTGATGATTTCCAGCGCGTCAGCGAGCGCACGCCGCTGCTGGCCGATCTGAAGCCGGCAGGAAAATATGTTGCGGCCGATGTCGACACGGCGGGCGGAATTCCGGTGCTCGCCAAGCGCCTGCTCGACGGCAAGTTCGTAGACGGCTCGACGCTCACCGTGACCGGCAAAACCTTTGCCGAGGAAGCGAACGCGGCGAAGGAAACTCCCGGGCAGCAGGTGATTGCGCCGCTGAGCAAGCCGCTGAAGGCGACCGGGGGCCTCGTGATTGTTAAGGGCAATCTCGCTCCCGAAGGCGGAGTGGTCAAAATGAGCGGGCACGAGCGAGGGTCGCATAAGGGGCCGGCGCGCGTCTTCGATTCCGAAGAAGCGGCGATGCAGGCCGTCACCTCGAAGCAGATTAAGCCCGGCGATGTGGTCGTAATCCGCTACGAAGGCCCGAAGGGCGGACCGGGCATGCGCGAAATGCTCAGCGTGACGGCGGCGATTGTCGGCGAAGGCCTCGGCGAAAGCGTTGCCCTGATGACCGATGGCCGCTTCAGCGGCGCCACGCGCGGCCTGATGGTCGGCCACGTCGCGCCGGAAGCGGCGCTGGGCGGGCCGATTGCCGCCATCCGCGAAGGCGACCGCATCAGCATCGACACCAAAACCCGCAAGCTGGAGCTTGAGATTTCCGACTCCGAAATCGCGCGGCGCCTCGCGGAATGGAAGCCGCCGGCCCCGCGCTACAAGTCCGGAGTTTTTGCCAAATACGCCGCGCTGGTCACCTCGGCCGCCGAAGGTGCGATCACGAGGCCGCGTTAGAAGGGATTTCTGCGCGCGACGTAGCGCCGGCCCAGTGTTATCTACCGATCTGAAGCGCCAGCTTGCGTCCGCCATCTCCGGAAACCTGCAGTAAACCGACAGCTGGCAATTTTTTGGATTATTATTCTGCTAAACCCCGTTAGGCCTCGGTATGACAAAGCCGCGACTCCTGCTCTCGGTAACGAACGACAGCAACGATTTTCAAATCGAGCAAGTGCAGGGCGCTCGCGAAGCGGCCGCCCGGCTGGGGGCGGATCTCGACATCGTCTACGCACAGGATGACGGTATCAACCAGAGTCAGCAACTGCTCGAGCGCATCCAGTCGCCGGCCGAAACCCGTCCCACCGTGATCATCTTTGAGCCGGCTGGGTCCACTGCTCTTCCTCATGTGGCACGCGCCGCAGCCGCCGCAGGCATCGGTTGGGTGGTGCTCAGCCGCGATGCAGACTACATCGAAAAATTGCGGTCGGCTTTTAGCATTCCTGCTTTCGTGGTCACCGCCGACCACGACGAAATTGGACGCATCCAGGGACGGCAACTCGCCGCGCTGTTGCCGCGCGGAGGAATCGTCCTCGAGATTCAAGGCCCCAGCCAGAGCAAAGCAGCCGCCCTCCGGCATGCTGGCTTGTTGACGACGAAACCCGAGAATATTCAACTGCGTTCGGTGAAGGCGCACTGGACCGAGGCCAGCGCGCAAAGAGTCGTTGGCTCCTGGCTTGCTCTTTCCACATCGCGGGGAACCGACATCGTGGCGGTTTGCGCTCAGGATGATTCCATGGCGATGGGCGCGCGCAAGGCCTTCGAGCAGTCCACCCACGAACTGCGCGAGTCCTGGCTTCGGATTCCTTTTCTCGGCTGCGACGGTATGCCCAAAACGGGTCAGGAATGGGTTCGCCGCGGCCTGTTGACAGCCACTGTTCTTAGCCCGCCCACAGCTCCCGTGGCCATCGACCTGATCGCAGGTTTTCTGAGTCGCGGGACTATGCCCCCGCCACGCACGCTGACCGAAACCAAATCAATCCCCGATATCGAAACGCTCGGCCGTAACGCACGGGCAGCGAGCAGCGTTTGACCCTTCTTTTCTTGCGCCTGTAAGATCAATAGTTTCACCGCTCCTCCGACAACTTTGCCGAGCTGCGCTTGGCTTGGACCGGGTCCGGGACCCCGTCCCACACGAGAGACATGCCTCACGAATTGCCGAAAGCTTACGAGCCGGGCGCGATTGAAACGCGCTGGGCCGAGTACTGGGTTAGGGAAAAACTCTTTCACGTCGAAACGCCCGCGCCAGGCGAGACTCGCCCCGTTTTCACATTACTGTTGCCTCCTCCGAACGTGACCGGCCGCCTGCACATGGGTCACATGCTCAACCAGACGCAGATGGACATTCTGGTGCGCTGGCATCGCATGCGCGGGTTCATCACGCTGTGGCTGCCGGGCACGGACCATGCCGGGATCGCGACGCAAATGATGGTCGAGCGCCAACTGGCGAAAGAAGGCAAGAAGCGCCGCGACATGGGGCGCGAGAAGTTTGTGGAGCGCGTTTGGGAGTGGAAGCGCGAGTATGGCGGCGCGATCCTTGACCAGATGAAGCGGCTGGGCGCGTCGGTGGATTGGGGACGCGAGTACTTCACCATGGACGACAATCTTTCGCACGCCGTGCGCGAGGTGTTTGTCCGGCTGTATGAAGAAGGCCTGATTTATCGCGGCAAGTACATCGTGAATTGGTGCCCGCGTTGCGAAACGGCGATCTCAGACCTTGAGGTGAAGCACGAAGACGTGCCGGGGAAGTTGTGGGAGATTCGGTATCCCGTCATCGGCACAAAAGAATTCATCACCGTGGCCACGACGCGGCCGGAGACGATGCTCGGGGATACGGCGGTTGCCGTGAATGCCGCCGACGAGCGCTACACGCATCTGCACGGGGAAAAAGTGCTGCTACCACTGATGAAGCGCGAGATTCCGATCATTCTCGACGACATCGCCAAGCCGGAGTTTGGCACGGGCGCGGTGAAGATTACCCCGGCGCACGATGCGAATGATTTTGAGGCGGGCAAGCGCCACGACCTGCCGCAGATTGATGTGATGGATCTGCACGCGCGCATGAATGAAAACGCCGGCGAATACCGAGGCCTCGATCGCTACGAGGCGCGTGAGGCTGTCCTGGCCGACTTGAAGGAGCAGGGTTTCCTGGTCGCCGAGAAGGATTACACGTTACCGCTCGGCACCTGCGACCGCTGCGGCACGGCGGTCGAGCCGCGGCTTTCCGAGCAGTGGTTTGTGAAGATCGAGCCGCTGGCGAAGAAGGCGATTCGGGCGGTCGAGTCGGGCGAGATCACGATCGTGCCCGAGAACTACAAGCAGATTTATTTGAACTGGATGTACAACATCCACGACTGGACGATCTCGCGGCAGCTGTGGTGGGGACACCGGATTCCGGTGTGGCACTGCGCGAACAATGACTGCGGCGAAGTGATCGTGGCGCGCGAGACGCCGGCGACATGCCCTAAGTGCAAGGGCGCAAAGCTCGAGCAGGATACCGACGTGCTCGATACATGGTTTTCGTCGGGGCTGCTGCCGTTCACCACGCTGGGCTGGCCGCAGAAGACGCGCGACGCCGAGGTGTTTTATCCGACGACGCTGCTGATTACTGCCTACGAGATTCTGTTTTTCTGGGTGGCGCGCATGATTATGTTCGGCTGCCACTTCATGGAAGGGCACGCGCAGGATCCGGCGATCAAGAAGGCCAGCGGATACGGCGACAAGAAAGACGACAGCGTTCCGTTTCGCAACGTTTATATTCATGCGCTGGTGCGCGACGCCGAGCGCCAGAAGATGTCGAAGACGAAGGGGAACGTGGTCGATCCGTTGGATGTCATCAATCGCTTCGGCACCGATGCGACGCGCTTTACGCTAGCGGCGATGGCGGCTCCAGGGACGGATATTGCCTTCAACGAAAGCCGCACGGATGGCTATCGCGCCTTCGCTAATAAGATTTGGAACGCGGCGCGGTTCATGTTTATGAACGTGGACCGGGTCGCGCCCGACCTGCGGCCCGAGTATCCGCCCCACACGGGCAAAGGCGTCTCCGGGTTCACGTCTTCTACGCTTGAGGATCGCTGGATTCTTTCTCGCTTCAATCGGGCCACTCGCGATGTGAACGAGGCGATTCAGACTTACCGGTTCCACGAGGCGGCCAACCGTATCTATGACTTTTTCTGGGGCGAGTTTTGCGATTGGTATCTTGAGCTGATCAAGCCGCGGCTGGTGGAGAACGCGAGCCCGGAGACGGCGCGGGCGGCTTGCGCCAATCTGGTGAACCTGTTCGATGGCGCGCTGCGCCTGCTGCATCCGGTCATGCCGTTCATCACCGAAGAAATCTGGCATGCGATGTACGCGGGCAAGCCTCCGCTAAAGTCGATTGCGCTGGCGGCGTATCCGCAGGCCGATGACGCGCAGATTGACCTGGCGGTCGAGACGCAGATGGCCGTCCTGCAGGATTTGATTGCCAGCGTGCGCAATCTGCGCGCGGAACTGAAAGTTGAGCCCAAGGTGAAAGTGCCGATCGAGGTGTTTGCGCATGAGTCCGAGATTCGTCGGCTGATTGAAGAAAATCAGGGCGCGGTGGAGCGGCTCGGCAGCGTCGAGTCGGTCAAGTTTGTCGAATCGTCGCTGGCCAAGCTCGCGGGAGCCCGCAGCACCTCTCGGTTTGATGTGCATGTAGTGTATGAAAAGAAGATTGACGTGGCCGCGGAGTGCGAGCGCCTGAAAAAAGAGCTGGAGAAAATTGAGAAGGACATCGCCAACGGCGAACGCCAGCTAAGCAACGAAGGCTTCCTGGAGAAAGCTCCCGCGAAGGTAGTGGACGGATTGCGCGCGCGAGCCAAAGAGTTGAAGGTGCTACGCGGGAAGACCGTAGCGAAGATGAAAGAGATGGGCTGCGCACCAATCCCCGCACAAACTGAGAACTGAGAACTGACGACTGATAACTGGGCTCTATGGACTGGAATTCACGACGCATCACCGCAATCATCGAGAACGCGCTGAACGAGGATAGAGCGACGCGCGATGCGACCAGCTATGCCTGCATCGACCCCAATCAGCAGGCGTCGGCGACGATCATCGCCAGGCAGGAGTGCATTCTGGCCGGGTTGGGCTGCATTCCGCGCATCCTGGACGCGTACGCCACCCTCGATGGGGCCGTGACCTCGCACTATGAAGTGACGAGTCATCCCTCGATGTTCGACGGCGTGCGCGCAAACACAGGCCAGCAGATCGCCGTGATCCGGCACAACGCGCGCGTGATTCTCTCATGCGAGCGGGTGATCCTGAACTTCCTCCAGCGCATGGCGGGGATCGCAACCATCACGCGGAAATTTGTGGATGCGGTGGCGGGCACACGCGCGCGCATTCTGGATACACGCAAGACTGCTCCCGGCCTGCGCGTAATTGACAAATATGCGGTGCGCTGCGGCGGCGGGCAGAACCACCGGCTCGACCTTTCCGATGGCGTCCTCATCAAGAACAATCACATCACGCTGGCGGGAGGAATTCTCCCCGCTCTCGATCGCGCGCTGCGCAATCGCCGAGGCCAACAGCCCGTGGAGATCGAAGTTCGCTCGCTCGCCGACTTGCAACCGGCGCTCGATCATGGCGCCGAGGCAATCCTGATGGACCACGTCAGCGTCGAGGATGTGCGCAAAGCGGTCGAGATTTGTTCGCGCCAGCCGCGCCGGATTCCGCTCGAATGCGCCGGCGGCATCAACCTCCAGAATGTCCGCGCGTACGCAGAAACCGGCGTGGATTTTATTTCGGTGGGCCTCCTTACATACTCCTTCGAGACGGTGGATATGAGTATGCGTGTGATGCCGGGGTAAGCCGCTGTTCGCTTCTCGTCGTTCGCTGTTCGTCGTTCGTCCTTCGCTTTCGTCGTCTTCTACCATACTCGGGTCTCCAACAGCAGAATAGGCCGGAGAGTCCAGGGCATGCGATGAGCGGCAACGCATCATTTTGGTGATGAATCCGCGTTCAATCGCATCAAGGTCTGGCCATAGCGAACGACGAAGGCCGAACGACGAACGACGAACCTCGCTATAATTCCTTCCATCGCTGCTTCCACCAAAACTCGGCGCGCGCCTTCTGCGCACAAGGCTACGGATGTGCGCCTGGGCCGCATTGTGCGGCTGCTGATGAGCCACGCTACCGTCGTGGCCAGCGGCACCAAGATCGCGGAAGAACTTGGCACGAGCCGGTCCGAGGTGTGGCGGCTGATCCAGCAACTGCGCGGGCTGGGCGTGGATGTCGCCGGGCATCCGGCGACCGGGTACCGGCTGCGCGCCGTTCCCGACCTGCTTCTTCCTGAGATGATCCGGCCGCTCGTGAAAGGGACGATTTTCGCAAAGCACCTCCACCACTACTACAAAATTGGCTCGACGAATTCCGAAGCCATGAATGCCGCGGCTGAGGGCGCGCCGGAAGGCAGCGTGTTTCTGGCCGAGGAGCAGCTGTCTGGCCGCGGCCGCGGGGCGCACTCGTGGCATTCGGCGCGGTCGGAAGGGGTTTATTGCTCTGTCATTCTCAGGCCTCCGATACCTCCATCGGACGCGCTGCTGCTATCGCTAGCCGCAGGCTTGGCCGTAGGCGCGGCCGTCTCCGAAGTAATGCAAATCCACGTGGATCTGAAATGGCCCAATGATCTGCTCGTTAGTGGCAAAAAGTTCTGCGGGATATTAACCGAGATGAATGCCGAAGCCACGCGCGTGCGCTATGTGGTCGTAGGCGTGGGAATCAATGTGAATCAGGTAAAGTTCCCGGCCGAGTTGCGCCCGATCGCGACTTCGTTGCGCCTGGAAACGGGCACCGAGTGGTCGCGCGTGGAGCTCTGTGCGGCTTTGCTAAAATCTCTCGACCGCGAGTATCGCGCGCTGCTCAACGAAGCAGCAGCGGCACGGGGTTCGGTGCTGAAACGGTTTGAGGAGAATTCGTCGTCGGTGCGCGCCTGCAAAGTTCAGGTCGAAGAGAACGGCGGAATCGAGGGTGTGACCGAGGGCCTGGATGCACGCGGCTTTCTGCAGGTGCGAACGGCGGAGGGTTTGCGCACCGTGCTGAGCGGGACGGTAAAGCTGATTTAATAATTTCGTAATCGGGTAGTTTTGTAATTTGTGATTGTAAATTAGTGAGTCAGTGACTCGCCCTGAAATTACCAGATTTTGCAATTACCAAATTACACAATTACCAAATTCTTTATGCTTCTGGTCATCGATGTCGGCAACACGAATACGGTGCTGGGCGTGTTCGCCCGCGTTGCGCATGTTCGGCCGGGCGACGACGTCACCTCGGAACCGGCGCGCTATAAGCAGTTGGTGGCGCAGTGGCGCGTAGGCTCTCACCTCACGCGCACGGTGGACGAATACGGAATCATCTTCCGCAGCCTGTTTTCGCTCGACAATCTGGAAGTTTCGGGCGTGCATGGGATCGTCATTTCCTCGGTAGTGCCGCCGCTTGATCCGGTGCTGCGGCAGGTTTGCGAGCGCCACTTCAACATCAAGCCAATGTTTATCGAGCCCGGCGTGAAGACCGGCATGCCGGTGCTTTACGACAATCCCGCCGAAGTGGGCGCCGACCGCATCGTGAACGCAGTCGCGGCGTTTGAAAAAAATGGCGGCCCATGTGTGATTGTGGATTTCGGCACGGCCACCACCTTCGACTGCGTTTCGACGAAGGGCGAGTACATGGGCGGCGTGATCTGCCCCGGCATTGGAATTTCGGCGGACGCGCTGTTCCAACGCACCGCGCGCCTGCCGCGCGTCGAGGTGCGCAAACCCGCGCGCGTGATCGGCTCGACGACCGTGGGCAGCCTGCAGTCGGGGCTCTACTATGGCTATCTCGGACTGGTCGATGGAATTCTGGAGCGCCTGGTGGATGAACTCGGCCCGGAAACGCACGTCATCGCCACCGGCGGGCTGGCCGCGCTGATCGGCACGGCGTCGCATTTTATTAAAGAAGTCGACGAATTTCTGACCCTCGAAGGACTCCGCATCATCTGGGAGCGCAACCAGCCGTTTCGCAAGGATGCTGGCGGGCGCACGGCTGCCAAGGCAGCAAAGCCGGCGGCCGCAGATCCGGATGCGAAACCGTGGCCCGGGGAAAAGAACTCAAAGGGCAAGTAAACAGCGCACCAGTTCGCACCAGGCGCCAGACAACCCTCTAGAATGTAGCGGCGAGTGATTCAAGCTCGAAGCTCGTAGCTTTTGTCGTGGAAAATTACTTCAATTACTTCACCGAAATCGAAGAGCACTATCAGCGGCGGCGCGGAACGGCCCTGCTGCTCTCCACGCTCGACTGGGCGCTGATCGAGACGTGGAAGAACGCCGGCATTCCGTTGGAGGCGGTGCTGCGCGGAATTGATGAGGCGTTCGACAAATACGATCAAAAGCCGTCGAAAACGAAAAAGGTAAACAGCCTCGCGTACTGCTCGCAGGCTGTGCTAAGCGCAGCCGAGGAAGCCGCGGCTGGCATAACGGGGGAAAAGCCGGGCGCAGAGCCGGGATTCGATCCGGCGCAGATTGCCGCGTTTCTGTGCGAGAATGCGGCGCGGATTGAAAAAGCAAAGATGCCGGACCGCCCAGAGTTTTCCATGTCGGCCCTGAAGGAAGAAACCGCGACGGCCTTGCGCGAAATGGCAGGCGCGGTCGAGAGCAGCGAAAAACTGCCCAGGCTTGAGGATCTTGAGCGGCGCCTGACTGTGCTGGAAGAAAAGTTGTTTGCCGTGCTGATGGCCGCGACTCCCGACGACGATCTGGTGGAAGTCCGGGCGCAGGCAGATCGCGACATAGCTCCCTACCGCCGCAATATGACCACCGCGCAGGTGGAGCAACTCCACAAGCAATACGTCCGCAAGCGCCTGCTGGAGCGCAGCGGCGTCCCGCGACTAAGCCTGTTCTACATGCACTAGCGTCCTACGCCAGCAAATGACCGGTGAAGAGAAGCAAAAGATTGCCGAGACCGGAACACAAAACCAGGAAGCGTACCAGGCGTACCTGAAAGGGCGATTCCATGTGGCGCAGCGGACCGCTTCCGGCCTACGCCAGGCGATTGAAGACCTGCGGCAGGCGGTGGCGCTGGACCCCTCCTATGCACAAGCGGAAGCGGCGCTTTCCCTTGCCTACTCACTGCTCAATCTTCGTTCCCAACCCTGCATACAGATAGTTCTCCCCATACGCCTTCTTCAATCGCGCAAATGCCGGCTCACCCGTGCAATGTCCCGGGGCGATCCTCTGCACCTTCCACTTCGTCTTTAGATTTTCCACCAGCACATCAATCTCTTCCACCGGCGTCGTCACCAAGTGCAATCCCCCAAACACAATCTCCGTTCTCGGATCGACCGCGCTTGCCGCTTGTAGAATCGCTTCAATCCCCGCGTGCGAGCAACCATCGACAAGCAGCAATCCGTTCGGTCTCTTGATCGCCAGCGTCAGTTCCGGGAGTTCCAGAGTCCCTTTCCTCTGCGAAACTGTCGGCACCAGGAAAATTCCCGGTAATACTTCCGTCAATTGACTTACCAACACAAAATTCCCCGTGTCGTACAGCTTGCCCGATGTGAAATGTTCCGGCTCTCTTCCCCCGAAATAGCGCATCTTCGCGGGCAAGCTCTCATCTGCCCGCAAAAACGTCGCCGGAAGCGGCGCTCCGCCAAATCCATTCGCCCCATCCGCGGGCACATAGACCGTAACGTTCGGATTCACCTTCAGCACATATCTCAGCCCCGTCGTGTGGTCTGCGTGCCGATGCGAGATCACCACAAAATCCAGTTTCGTCAGGTCTACGCCCAGTGCCTTCACGTTGTGTTCAAAAATCGCGGCATCATTCCCCGCATCGAACAGAATTCGCTTGCCGTTGTGCTCCACAAAAGCGGAAAATCCCCAATCCTTCGTCAGTTCCTTCGATTCCCCGAATGCATCGTAGAGGATCGTCACTTTATCCTGTGCCCGACAGGGAACTGCCGCTACATACACAAGCAGAAGCGTCAAGATCCTTAGAGCGTGGATTCGCAATGAACACCTCCAACCGGAATTTCAGATTGAGTATAACAAGCTGGATACCGATAGCTGCCGTTAACAGGGCGTTAGCGCTCATCGGGAATAGTCTGATCCGCGCCAACAGTGTAACTGGGGTCGGCCCACGCTTTCCCTTGTATTAAGACTGAGAACCTGCCCCGCCCTTGCGCCTTTGCAAGAGCCTGCCCTGAGTGAAGTCGAAGGCGGGACCCGTTGTCTTCACCTCCAAACCCGGAAAAACCTGCCCCAACGCGCCCATGCGGGCCGCGAGTTTCCAATATCACACCTTGTCAAGCCCCGTTTTACCTCCTGGATTCCCGGAAACCGCTTTCGTTTGTTGTCGATGCACAGCCTGTACGTACATGTTTGTATTCCAAAAAATATTTTGTTCGCCCACTCTTCGCCCCAAAATGCTTCTCACCCGGCTTGCCCTCTTGACAGCTCAGGATAAAATAGAAGTATTGCAGTCGAGTCCGCACTCGTTCTGTCATTCGCAGGAGCCTCCGAGGAGGCAGCAGCGGGAGATGATCTTTGACATTGTCAGATAGCGAGATCCTTACGTGAGTCTTTGCAGGCGTGTCGAGCGTGGTACCATAACTCGTTTCCAATGAATACTTTGGGATTAGCTTCATTTAGCATCGGAACTTTGCGAGGCAACGGTCGGCGAAAATGGCTAAAATAACCTATTCCAGCGAGCTAACTCCCACGCGCTCAGGACTTTGCCCATAACTCATTTCCGCTGAAGACTTTGCCGGGAATTTATCGCTAAGTCCATGATTCCAATAGACCACCGGGGGAGGGGGTAGGGCATCCCGGAACTGCTTTCTATCGAAAAACTGATCTACGGCGGAGACGGTCTGGCACGCACGCCAGCCGATCCCGGCGGTCGCAGGATGCCCGTCTTCATCCCCTTCGTGCTTCCCGGAGAGCAGATCGAAGCCGAAATCCGGCAAGAAAAGCCCGGCTTCGCGCACGGGACGATCACGCGGATTGTCCAGCCGGCGAGCGAACGTATCGAGCCGCATTGCCTTTATTTTCAGCAATGTGGAGGCTGCCACTACCAGCACATTTCCTATGAGCGGCAGCTCGAATTCAAGGCGCAGATTCTGCGCGAGACCTTCGAGCGGGTGGGAAAAATTGCGCTGAACGACGAGATCCGCGTGCATCCTTCGCCGCCTTGGAATTATCGCAATCGCACGCGATTGCAGGTGCGGGTCGGTCCCGAGTTCGCCCTGGGCTATTACCGGCTCGGCTCGCGCGGATTTCTTCCAGTGAGCCAATGCCCGATCAGTTCGCCGCTCATAAATAACGTGATTGCGCGGCTTACTGAACTCGGCGGACTGGAGTGTCCGCCCGCGGTTGACGAATGGGAACTGTTTGCCGACGCGAGCGACGAGCGGTTGCTCGGGTGGGCCTACTGTAAACCCGACACAAAGGAAGACGGGAGGAGAGATGCGGACGGAAAGGACCTCCTGCGCTGGGCCGAGGCCGTCAGGCGCGAACTGCCAAGTCTGGTCGGACTGCACTTTTTCTCCTCGCGCCGCCGATCGGAAGACGAAGCGCCGCACGATCCGAAATTGCTCGCAAAATCGGGTGCCGAAAGCATTCGCTATCGGGCGGCGCAGGACGAATATCAGGTCAGCCCCGGCGCTTTTTTCCAGACCAACCGCCATTTGCTGGATGAACTCGTTTCCGTTGTTACCGGCAATGCTAGCGGAGACGTCGCGCTCGACCTGTATGCTGGCGTCGGCCTGTTCTCAGTCCCGCTGGCGCGCAGTTTTCATCACATATTTGCTGTAGAGGCGTCACAGACTTCCTTCCGCGACTTGAGACAGAATGTGCCTGCGAGTGTGAAAGCGGTTGGCGCGCGCACCGAGGATTATCTGAGAAGCCGGGCAGTGCGTAAACGTCCTGAGTTGGTGGTGCTGGACCCTCCCCGCACTGGCGCCGGCAAGGCGGTGACCCGCTCTCTGATAGAACTCGGAGCGCAGCGCATCCGTTATGTTTCGTGCGATCCGTCGACGTTGGCCAGGGACCTCGCCCCCCTGGTCGCCGCCGGCTACCGGATCGAGGAGGCGCACCTGTTCGATCTCTTCCCTCATACGTTTCATATCGAATCGATGATACTGCTGGCGCGTTGACCTCTTTCATATTTCGTGGTTTCTCCTGGAAGACGGGTGGATAGCTGAGGGCTCTGGCGCGGGCAAGACGCGCGCCGGGGCCCTACTCGTCCCGGCGTTTCTTTCCGATCGTTTGTTTCGTCTTACCGAGATGCGACTGCGAGTGATCTCTCATGAGTACCAGTAATGCGTCGCCAACAATCGAGCCGGCCAGCGGCAGCTTGACGCTGGCAGAGAATCCAAGCGCAACGAATCAAGCCGAGCGGCACGGAGGTGCCACGCCTTTTCAGCTGCGCTCCGTCATATTCCTCGGAACGGTTCTCGCCGCGGTCGTGGGCTCCGCGGGAATCGCTCTCAATCGACGCGTTCCAGCCTCCGTCCCCACTCAGGAGATACAGCGTCAGCGAAATCTCTCCGAGTTGCAGACGCGCGCCCACACGCGCCTGACCAAAGCGGCCTACGATCCGCACTCTACGCCCGAGATGCGCGCCACCGCGCTTGCGATCCGGGAAAGAGTCGATACGCTGGCCGCCCTCGACGCGCGTCTTGGCACGAACGAGACCGCCATCTTTCTCGAGCAGGAGAATGATCGCTGGGAGCGGCTTATTCGCGCGCCCGACGTGGCAGACGACCCACGGCGGGCGCTAACTCTCTACGAGCAGAAGGAGTCGATTGATTCCCGTTGGAGCGAGATGGTCGACAACGGGCGGAACACGCAGGAGATGAGGGCGGACGAACGTGCCGCTGAGGCGGAGATCGATGCGCTATTCGGCGTCGACGCACGTCTTGGCACGCACGAGGTCAACGGCTTTCTCCGGCAGGAGATCGGTCGTTCGCAGCGTGTGCTCGATGCCAAGGCCAGTAACGCAGCAACGCACTGACGCCCTCGACCAAGCCGAGCCCCAGCGTTCCGGCCACGTCCGGCATGGAACGGCCTGTGCCGTAACCATCAAAGCGCCGTTCTCGGGCGTAGATCGAGGCCAGGAGATCAAAGCCATTCCGCACGACCGCAAGCCGCCACGGCAGCCATCATTCTGCGCGGCGGTGACGTTTTCCCTCGGCCTTTGGGCAGGCGCCCGGGCCTGGCGGCCGCCGGCTTGGTGGATGATCGCAATTCTGGCTTTTGCCCTCGCCGGCCTGTGGTTTCTCTCGCGGCGAGCGTGGCTGGCGAAGGCGCTAGCGCTGGCGGTATGGTTTCTCTTCGGCGCTCTTCTGATTCAGATTCGCGGACGCCCGGCGGGTGATCCGAACCTTCTCGCGCTCTCCGATGGCCGCGTTGTTACTCTGACTGCGCACGTAATCCGAGAAGGCTATGCACACGCGGCCGGACCGCGTTCGATTCGCCAGTCTTTGGATGTCGAAACCGAAGAGATTGAAAGCGATGGCAAGGCTTGGCCAGTGCGAGCGGGAATACGGCTGACCCTTTCCCAGCCGGTCGAGTTCCCACCCTCGGCAAAAAGCACGAATGTTCGGGCAGCCTCAGGTTCCGCCCCGGGTGTGGTTCCGGGTATAGACGAAACCGGCGCCCCGCTGAAGAGCGCGAGCCCGAACAGCGGAGATTACCGGTCAAGCACTGACGACGAATCCTCGATTTCGCCCACGCCCGCACCGTCGCTCGCGTTTCCCTACGGTACACGCCTTCGCATTCGTGCCAAGCTCCACTCGGCTCGCAATTTCCGCAATCCCGGAGCCTTCGACTACGAAGGATACTTGCGCGACAACGGCATCAGCATGCTGGGCTCGGCGCAGATTGCGGATGTTGAGCCACTCACTGGATTTACCGGCAGCCGCGCCGCGCTTTGGCGCGCGCGCGTCCATGCCAGCATCATCCGGAAAATCCACGAACTCTGGCCTGCGCCGCAAGCCACGCTCATGGATGCCATGGTGCTCGGCGAAGAGTCTTTCCTGCGAAACGCCACGCGCACCGAGTTTCAGCGCTCTGGCACCTATCATCTGCTCGTCGTCTCCGGAATGAACCTGAGCATTTTGGCGTTTGCCATCCTGTGGACGCTGCGGCAGTTTCGCCTCGATCCGGCGGTCGCTGCCGTGACGACGGTTGGAGTCTCGTTCGCCTACGCGTTCGTCGTTGGAGTGGGGCCGCCCGTGTGGCGCGCGGCGCTCATGTTGGCGATCTACCTGGGTGCGCGCCTGTTGTATCGCGACCGGAACATGCTGAACGCCATCGGAGCGGCCGCAATTGGTGTTCTTATTGCCGATCCGGATGCCGTATTTGGCGCGAGCTTTCAGCTCACCTTTCTTGCCGTGATCATCATCGGCGGTATTGGCGAGCCGCTGCTCCAACGGAGCACCCTGCCTTACGCACGGGCTTTGAAGTTGTTGAAGTCGACAAGCTACGATGTGCACGTTGCGCCCGGCGCGGCCCAGCTTCGTCTGGACCTGCGTTTGATCGCCCGAAGATTGTCGAGACTGATCGGAGAGCGCGCTGCCTGGGTATTGCCGGCGTTGCTGGTCCGCATCACGATCGGCATTGGCGAACTGATTTTCATTTCCGCGCTCATGCAGTCAGGACTGGCGTTGCTGATGGCGTACCACTTCCATCGGGCAACCACCATGGGCGTGCCCGCGAACTTCGCGGTCATCCCGCTGACGCAGGTGCTGATGCCATCGGCGGCCGCGGCGGTCGGGCTCGGCTACATATCCACCACACTGGCCAAACCCGCGGTTTGGATTTCGGGGCTTGCTCTCGACGCGATCACGGGCACGGTGCACTGGCTCGGTGGAGCGCGAAACGTGGGCTCGAGATTTGCCGATCTGCGTGTGGCGATGCCGTCTACGGCGACGATTCTGGTTGCGCTCGCTGGGCTGGCGTTGGCTATGATTGCGGCCCGGCGAACGCGCATTTGGGCCGTAGCCTCGCTTGCGCTACTGGCCGCAGTCGCGTCCTGGATTGCATTTGTTCCTTCGCGCCCGCACATTCGGCCCGGCGTCATGGAAATGACGGCGATCGATGTGGGACAGGGCGATTCCATCCTGCTGGTTACTCCTCAAGGCCGTACCTTGCTCGTGGACGCGGGCGGCTTGCCGGAATGGATGCACTCGGATTTCGACATCGGCGAGGAGGTCGTTTCCTCGTATCTGTGGAATCGTGGCTTTGATCATCTCGATGCTGTGGTGATTACGCACCCGCACGCCGACCACCTGGGCGGCATGCCTGCCATCATTGCGAATTTTCATCCGCGGCAGCTCTGGATCAGCATCGACAAGCCGAAGGGTGAGTTGGCGCCGATTGTCGCGCAGGCCCTTCGTGCGGGCATGGATGTTTCCGTGAAAAAACAAGGCGACGAGATTGATTCCGGCGGCGTGCATTTCCGAATGCTGGCTCCAGGACGGGACCAGATCACAGGCTCAATGCGGCCAAACGACGACTGCCTGGTGTTTACGGCTGCCTTTGGCGGGACGACGGCTTTGCTGGAAGGAGATGCGGAAAAAGCGGCCGAGCGCCGCGTGGTTGAGGAACATCCCGAAGCCACACTGTTGAAAGTCGCCCATCATGGAAGCGCAAGCAGCACATCCGCGGATTTGCTGGCGACGGTCCATCCGAGATACGCGGTCATCTCTGTGGGCGCAAAGAATGTCTACGGACATCCGCGGCGCGAAGTGCTCGACCGTTTACAACGAGCCGGAGTCGCCACCTTTCGCACCGACGAAGAAGGAGCGGTCAGCTTTTACCTGGACGGGAAATCGGTTACGCCAAGTATCGCGCTCATCCGGTAATGTCGGCGGTCTCATCATCACCGTCGAGGGGGGGCAGTTTTCTGTAGGCGTCGATGATTTTCTCGGCTTCCCCGGCGTCCTCTTCGCGAACAAGAATGATCGATCCACCGACGCCGGGAAACGCATCCTGTACTGCGTCGATGGATTTCAAGTCCACGTCGATGCCGGCCGATTCGAGCAGGCCCTTCACCACCATCGCTTCGCTTTCCTGCTCGGTGTCGAAAACCTTCACCAGTTTCTCGTTGGGACTGGGTTGAGGGGCGGGGGTAACGGGATCTGGCATGCATCCTCCCTGGAAACCACTGTTAACAGATTACGGCAGTGACTGTCTCCTTGTCTTGTCGGGTCACCAAGGTTCAGCGCAAAAGGCAGCTTGCATTGCCCATGGAAGCTGGCACAATGGCGGGGTGGGCGAAAAGGGTGGGGCCGAGCCCACATCCAACTTGCACGCGGCTCGGGGAGCCGGACTCAGGGCACAGTATGGAAGTGCAACGAAGCGAACAGGGCGGAGAGCACGACCGCGTGGAGGAAGCCCGCCGGCTGCGCCGCCTGCAGGTCATGATGAGCATGGTGATGTCGGTGATCAGCCAGGATACTGATCTCACGCTCGAAGAAGCGGCCGAGATGGCGGCCAACGCCCGCCGAGCGGCCCTAACCATGTTTCCGGACAAGGAACTGGCCTACGATCTGATCTATCGCCCCCGCCTCCAGCGCTTGCTGAACGAGCGGTTCCGGCTGCAATAATCCCTTCCTAAACCAATCCTTGCCCCTCCAAAAACGCCCCGAGAACATGTCTTTCGACGCCGTTTCTGACCTTCGGTCTAGGGAATTGGTGACGTGCAGGCGTCCTCATGGTGATTCCAGTCACGGAATTTCAAGGCCAACTAGTGCACAGTTAAAAGTGGATGAGTAGCCTTTTTTGGCGGCGGGGATTCACGAAAAAGGAGGCAATGGACTCTTGATTACCTCCTACCTGTTCCCGCTCGTTGTGGGTGCGTTGGCACTGCTGATTGCCTTCTGGAAGATAGGTCGCCGGGAACATAATGACCTCGTGGCCCAGCTTGAGAAGACGCGGGCCATGGTCAAGCAGTTAGAACGAGAGCGGGACGCAGCGATGCAGGAGTTGTTTCGACGCTTCTCCGAAGAAGGCAAACTCAACAAGCAGAAGAGTCAGTTTGAAGCACAATTGGCGGAGTATGAAAAGTACGCCGCGCTGTCGCAGTTGGCGCTGGGTGCGGCTCACGAAATCAATAATCCTCTGCTGGGGATTTTGTCGCATCTCGAACTTGAGCTGAACTACGCCCAGGGCGAAGAGCGCGACGAGATCGAGCAGTGCATCGAGTGCGCCCGGCGTATTTCGGTCACGTTGCGCAGCCTCATGAACTATGCACGCCCCAGTCCGTTAGTTCTCAGCAAAGTCAACCTTCACCACTTAGTATCGGAGACGGTGGCCTTTCTCGAGCACCAACCCATGCTCCGCGGCCGGATTCTGGAGAGCCGCGTTCCAACTGACCTGCCCGCCATCCGCGTGGATGCCAACCAGTTGTCGCAGATTCTCATGAACCTTCTGCTGAACGCTGCGCAGGCGACTTCCGAAGGAGGCCGCATTACGGTTTCGGCCAATCCGTCCGCCAACGGAGAAGCCGTCGAAGTCCGGGTGGTAGACACGGGCTGCGGGATTCCGGCCGACGTGCTGCCGCACGTTTTCGAACCGTTCTTCACCACCAAGCGTGGCAAAGGAACCGGCTTGGGCCTCAGTATCACGCAGACCTACGTGCGCAGCCACGATGGCGACATCCAGATCGAGAGTGCGCCCCACCGCGGGACCACGGTGACGATCACCCTTCCGCTTCGAAGGGCCGAGCCGCCCGCCGGAAGCGAAAATGATAACCAGGAGGTAATCATCCAATAGCGATGCCCCACTCGGTGCTGGTAGTCGACGATGAAGCCTTAACCCTCCGTACCATCAGCCGCGGACTGACTACGGAAGGATTCGAAGTGTTTACCGCCGGATCGGGCGAAGAAGCGCTGGAAATTTTCGAAGAAGAGAAACCCGATCTCGTCCTGTTGGACATTGTGCTGCCGGGTATCGACGGGGTGGAAGTGCTCCGCCAGGTCAAAGCTACGGCTCCGGCGAGCATTGTCGTGATGATGAGCGCCTACCACATGGTGGATCGCGCCGTGGAAGCCATGAAGCTGGGCGCATTCGACTACCTGATCAAGCCATTCCATCTCACGGACTTGACTTCGACTCTCCAGCGCGCGTTTGAAATGCTGGCCTTGCGTGTCCGCGTGCGCGACACCGTGGAGACGGCGAAGGGCGAGTACGATTTTGGCCGGGTGGTCACTATGAATCCAGCGATGCGCGAAGTGCTGGAAATGGCCCGCAAAGCTGCTGAGACCGAACACACAACGATTCTGATTCTAGGCGAGAGCGGCACGGGAAAAGGCGTGCTCGCCCGCGCAATTCACTACGCCAGCCCACGCGCCAGCCAGCCCTTGCTGGAACTCAACTGTGCCACGCTGCCGGATGCCCTTTTGGAAAGCGAGCTATTCGGTTTTGAGCCCGGAGCCTTCACCGACGCCCGCCGCCGCAAAGAAGGCCTTTTGGAGCGGGCGCACGGTGGAACGCTTTTTCTCGATGAGATCGGAAATATGTCAGCCAGTGTGCAGGCCAAGCTGCTGCGAGTCTTGGAAGAAAGCACATTCATGCGCCTGGGCGGAACCAAACCCATCAAAGTGGACGTTCGCCTGATCGCCGCCACCAACGCCAATCTGAAAGAAATCGTCGCCGAGGGCCGCTTTCGCGAGGATCTTTATTATCGTCTCAACGTCATGCCGTTGTTCATTCCTCCGTTGCGCGAAAGACAGGAAGATATTCTTCCTCTCGCGCTGGATTTGATGAAGTGGTTCAATCAGGAATTGAAGAAGAACTTCATTGGTTTTACGCCGTCGGCCGCAGAGTTGTTGGTCCGCTACACCTGGCCCGGGAATATTCGCGAGCTGAAGAACGTCATCGAGCGAACCATGATTCTCGCTCCGGAAGGCGACATTGACGCTGCCTCTCTGCCGGAAGAGATTCGAAAAACCGAAGCTCCGCTGCCCACCTTGGATGAGGACCCTTTCAAAGAAGATCCACTGGTAACGCTGCGCGAACTGGAGGAAGAGTATATCCAGAAAGTGCTTGCCGCTACCGGCAACAACAAGACGCATGCTGCCAAGATCCTCGGTATTCACCCCACCTCGCTATTACGCAGGCTCAAGAAAGAGTCCGCTGAGCTGAGCTAGCGTCCCTCGAAGAAATCAAAGGTAACGACCCCACTCCTGCAAAATGCAGGAGCAATCTGCAATATGCAATGGCCTCCAGCCCGATCCTAAGGTAACCACTCCTCGTAACTAATTGCAATTACACGAACTCGTAAGTTCCCGAGATTAGTCACCAACGTGCATTATTCTCTGCGGCGGACGGTGCCAAAAGAAAACTTCGGTGCACCGCGCCGGGAGAATGTCATGTCCATACTGTTCGTGCTGCTCACGTTCCTTATCGTTATCGGTGTTAACTATTTCTACTTCCAAGTTCCGCAGGGGCAGCCGCTGGAAACAACCGTGGCGGTTCGTCCCAAAGCGCCTGTCATGGCGAAAGAAGCCGGCTTCGCGATTCCGCAGGGTTACGCCTTTCATCCCGGGCACACCTGGGTTTTGCGCGAGAAGGGAGATGATGCCCGGATCGGACTGGATAGGTTTGCCGCCGACCTGGCTGGAAAAATTGATCGCATCGAAGTTGCCGACCTCAGCCGCTGGATTCGCCAAGGGCAACCCCTCGTTACGGTTCACTCCGGTGAAACAAGCTTTGATCTGCTCTCGCCCGTGGAAGGTGTGATCATGGCCGTCAACGACGACGTGGTCAAGAACCCTTCACTCGCGACTGCCGACCCCTACAAGGACGGATGGATCGCCATGCTGCGATCCCCCGACCTCAAAACGAATACCAGAAACCTGTTACAGGGTCCGATGGTCGCTCCCTGGATGCATTACAGCATGTCGCGCCTTAAAGAAGCTTGCGCCAGCATCAACCCTGCACTCGCTCAGGACGGCGGCTCACTGCTGAGCGATGTTCTGCCTCGGCTCGAGCCGAAGCTCCGGCTGAAGCTGATTAAAGAATTCTTTCTGAATTGACCTGGCGCAGGTGGAGGACGAGGAGAAAGACAATGACGAAAACAAAAGCAATCTTGATCGACATCACAAAATGCATCGGATGCCGGAGCTGCGAGCAGGCCTGCAAGCAGATTCACGGCTTCCCGATGCAAACCGAGGCGAAGCTGTCAGCCACGGCCCTAACGGTGGTCGAGGACCACGGAGACCGATTCCTTCGCAAGATGTGCATGAACTGCCAGGATCCTGCCTGCGCTTCGGCTTGCCTGGTTGGAGCGCTCAGGAAAACCGACCTGGGGCCGGTGACCTATGAGTCATCGAAGTGCATCGGTTGCCGCTATTGCATCGTGGCTTGCCCGTTCAACGTGCCGCGCTACGAGTGGACGAAGCTCGTTCCCTTCGTCAAGAAATGCGACATGTGCTATGCGCGCCAGGTCAAAGGCGAGCAACCGGCCTGCGTGGAAGCATGCCCAGTGCAGGCGTCGATCGTCGGTTGGCGGGACGAGATTCTGGAAGAAGCGCAAAGGCGGATTGTGCTCGATTCAAAGTACGTCAAGCACATCTATGGAAGCGAGGAAGCTGGAGGCACCTCGGTATTCTTCATCTCCGACGTTCCATTCGAGAAGCTGGGCCTGGCCGAAGTGTCGAGCCAGCCAATGCCCGTTCTGACGGCCAACGCGCTGGGTGATGTACCTACCGTGGTACTGGTTGGCGGAAGCCTGTTGGCCAGCCTGTATTGGATCACGAACCGGCGCAAGCATGTGGCATGGGCCGAAGCTCAAGAAGCCGCCGAGAACGGCAAAAGCGGCAAGAGTGAAAGGAGTTGAGTATGTCTAGACTAGAAGCACTTTCCGGATTCATACGTACTAAAATCACGATGTGGCGGGTGATTGTAACTTTGATCTTTGCCGCTGGGTGCTACGGAGCTTATGCGCGTTTTGCGCTCGGCTTGCATCAATCGACGAACCTCACCGATGGCCAGCCTTGGGGGCTGTGGGTAGGTCTCGGCACTCTTTGCGGTGTTGGCATTTCGGCGGGAGGATTCGCCATTGCGGCCGCTGTTTATCTGTTGGGCTTTGAGCGTTATCGTCCGGTTGTTCGGTCGGCCGTCCTGCTATCATTTCTTGGCTATCTGACGGTCTGCGTCGGCATGATGTACGAACTCGGCCTGCCCTGGAGAATCTGGCATCCGATCGTCATGTGGAACCGGCACTCGGTACTGTTCGAGGTGGCCTGGTGCGTCATGCTGTACACAACCGTACTTACACTCGAATTTTCGCCCGCTCTGGTGGAGCAGATTCCTTGGAAGAGGGTGCGCAACCTTTACCTGAAGTGGCATCACGAAATTCTCATCGGTTTGGTGATGGTCGGTGCAGTGCTTTCGTCCTTGCACCAGTCGTTCCTGGGCGGTCTCTATCTCGTTGCCAAGGGCAAGGTCGATCCCCTCTGGTACAGCCAGTACCTTCCCACTTTGTTTTATTTGTCGGCAGTCCCGGCTGGTTTAGCTGCCACGATCATGGCGGTCTATCTGTGCAACCGTTCTCTAAACGCTGGCGTTGATCCCAGGATCCTTACCGAGATGAGCCAGGTGATCGCGCCCTTGCTCTACGTCTATGCGCTGTTCCGCGGCATTGACCTGGTAACGCACGGCGGACTGGCCTCTCTCTGGCATTGGCGCGAAGAATCGCTGCTTTTCTTGCTTGAGATTGGATTGCTGGTCGTGGCTCCCATCATCCTGCTGAGCCAGGAAAAGGTCCGCACGAACCCGCAGCACCTATACCTGACCTGCTCACTCGTAGTGATGGGCTTCATCGCCAACCGTCTGAATGTGTCAGTCACTGCATTTGAGCGCACTTCCGGTTACCACTATGTGCCCAGATGGACCGAGTTCGCCTTGACGCTCGCCACAGTCACGGCCGCAGCGGTTGCGTTTCATTATGCCGTGCTCTACCTGGACATTCTTCCGAAGAAGCAATCCAAGAAATGGATCGTGGAAAACGCCGCGACGGCGTGAAAGTTGGTTGCCTCCGGCGTGATTAGAGAAAAGGAGGTGTGAAACGGCCCGGCGCTCCGCCGGGCCGTTCTCCTTTTTGCAAGCCGTCCGGCAGAATCCGGGACTCTATTTCTCGATCCGCTGCAACCGGAACAAAAGCGTGCCCCATCCCAACTTGGCGCGCATCTGCACGGGCGTGTGCGTTGCATCGTCCGAATACCATGCCCATACCTTGCCTTTCGACTGTAGCGGACCTGAGGTGGCCTCAGCCGAGACCAGTACGGCCGCAAATGTTCCGGCAGGAACCTTGATCTGCTCACGCTTCTCGACCGTAGCCCGGATAATGGTCGTCTTTCCGTCGCTGATCGGGAACTCGTACACGGAACCCAGTTGCAACGGTAGCGACTGAAGATAGTAAAACCCGGTGATCACGTCGGTAGCGCATTCTTCAAGATCGTTTTCGACTTTCTTGGTTTCGCCGGTCTTAAGATTCTTTTCGTCAAGCACACTCTTCTTACGCTGATAGTCAAACTGAATCGACGTCTCGCGCTTATGCGGACCTTCTTCGCTGTGCTTGAAGATGGAGGTCGAGCAGAATGTACTCGGGTCGAACTTCGCCTCGAAACGGTCGTGCACCCGGTAAATCACATTCACGGCTCCCTGTGACTCGGCGGTCGCCGTCACCTTGCGCTCATTGCCGTCCGCTTCCATCCTGACGACGCCTGTTCCCGCAGTGATCAGGTGCCACTCCGCCGCATAAACATAGCTCTGCGAATCCGGGAAGCGATAGTTGGGTGGAGGCGGCACGATTTGAGGATGCGCCTGGCCGATGGATGCCGTCGGCGTATTCTCCTGGCCATACAAAACATTTGTCGACTGGCAGCAGAGGAGCGTACACAGCGCGAGGCCGGGAGACACGCGGTAGTGCCGGGCAAAGAAAGACACGAGTCCAATTCCTGATTTCTGCGAAACCCCACGGCAGACTATCACACCGCATTTGATGCGCAGAACACGAGAGTAATGCCGGCAACGCGGAAAACATCGCGATACCACTACGAAAAGATGACGAGCTTGGCTACAAGAATGGCCAGCATGATCAGGCAGCCAAGGCTGGCCTGGTATTCACGATGTTTCCAGTAGCGAGTGGATGAGTACTCGCTCGTCTGGGTTCGGTAGGGCGTCAGCCGCGGCAAAATACGCGGCACCGAGCGAACGTAATCTTCGTATTCGGGAAAAGCTTGACGCAGGAAACGTTCTTCGCCTGCGATTACGGGCCCGTAAATCAAAATGAAAACCAGCAGCATCAGCGTCACGATCCAAAAGCTGCGCGCCGCGACGGCGAATCCTACCGCCATAACCAATGAACCCAGGTAGAGCGGATTGCGAGTATAGGCATAGGGGCCACTCGTCGTGAGCTGCCTGTCTTTTTGTACGTGACCGGAGGCGAACGCGCGCAGAACGAGCCCGGGAATCATAACCAATGTGCCTGCCAGCAGGGACGGCCACGAAGGGCGAGCCAAGCACACGTATGCGAGGGCCAATAGAAAACTGACTGGAACGCGGATGCGCCGGGCGACCCGTGCCCATGTGACGCGCGCGGGCGGCGATCCGGGTTGTGGCGCGCCTTCGCTCACTCGCAACTCACTTTGCCTCGCCCAGAAGCTTCCGCGCTGCGGCGGTCACTTCCTCCACCGTAATCTCCAGCAAACCTTGCTCCGGTTCGCGGTGGCGGGAGTGGTCAGTCAGGCTGCTGGCGCTGCGCAACACGATCGACCGCGTTCCAAACGGTCCGTTGCGCGCGGGATTCGTCGGCCCAAAGATGGCCACAACCGGAACCTGCAAGGCTGCTGCCAGATGCATCGGTCCAGTATCGCCCGCAATCACCAGCCGTGCCCGGCGCATAAGCGAAATCAGTTCAGAGATCGTGCACGAAACTTTTCGTGAAGCGCCCTGGCTCGCCGTCTCTACCGCCGCCGCCAGCGCTTCCTCTCCCGGGCCGAAGTTCACAAGCGAGCGGAGTCCATCTTGTGCGAGTTCCCGCGCAGTGGCGCCGTATCGTTCCGCGGGCCATTGCTTCGCGCCCCAGCCCGCGCCGGGATTCAAAATCGCATACTCTGGCAAGTCTGCGGCCAGGAGGGATATCTTGGTCTCCGCATCCGGGTCCCACGGAAACTGTGCGCTGGGCGCGTTTCCCGGAGCAGGGGGCGCTTGCTCGCTCCTATTTCCGATCGCGGGCGCGCCAATAACCGCGCCAGCCAGATCAAGGGCCTGCTCGACCACATGTCTGCCATCCGTTTCCACTTGGCGGGTATAAAACATACTGGCTGCATTTTCACGCGGCTGCGCAGCGCCAAAGATGGTGGATGCTCCAGACCATTTTGCCAGCAGCGCCGAACGAACCGCGCCTTGAAAATCGAGGGCCGCGTCATATTTCACTCCGTGTAGTTCGCTCAGGCCGGCGGTGATCTGCTGCCAGGTGTTGAACGAAAAGAAGTTGTGCCGCCATTCGCTAAGGTCGACCGTGTGAACTCGATCCACCAGAGGGCGCTCGCGCGAGAGCCGTCCCGACCGCGGATAGCGCAACGTGCACAACAGTTCGGCCCAGCGTTCTTCAATGAGCCAACCCAACGTGGCATGCGGAAAGGCCTCGCGGAGCGCCGTCACGGCCGGCAGCGTGTGAATAATGTCTCCCATGGCGCTGAGCCGGACTACAAGCAGGCTTTCAAATCGAGGAGTGGTGGCGCCCGAAGAGAGTTCCGTCATCAACGCCGCCTATGCTTTTCGCGGCGTGAGCCGCGTGCGGATGATTTCAGTGGCCGAGTGATTTTTCGGATCGCCGACAATTGCTACCCGGCCTCCGCAAGCTTCCACTTCGCTACGCTCGGGAACGCTCTCCGCTGTGTAGTCCGTGCCCTTGGCGTGGAAATCGGGCCGAATCTCGCGAATGATCGCCCGCACATCTTTCTCCGGAAACACCACGACGGCATCCACAGCCGCGAGCGAAGCGAGAATTTCTGCACGCTCTTCGGCTGGCATCAGCGGCCGGCCATCTCCTTTCAATGCGCGCACAGAATCATCGCTATTGACGGCCACCACGAGTTTCCCGCCCAGCTCCCTGGCGGAGTGCAAGTAACGCACGTGGCCGACATGCAGCAGATCGAAACAGCCGTTAGCCAGCGTGATGCGATCGCCGGCGCGGCGCCAGTCGGCAACACGCCGCCGCAGCTCTTCCCGCGTAACGATCTTCGAATGGATTGATGTACCCAAATGGTTGTGTGAACAAATGCTTGTGCGAAAAAATCTTGGCTCAGTGCTCGTGTGCAACCGGCGGCGCTTTTTCGACCGCCTCCAGAAGTTCCTGCTGGCTGACGGTGGCCGTGCCGCGCTTCATCACCACGATGCCACCGGCATAGTTCGCCAGGTGCGCCGCTTCTTCGGCAGTTGCGCCCGAAGCCAATGCCGCGGTGAAAGTCGCTACCACGGTATCGCCCGCTCCCGTCACGTCCGCAACCTCGTCTGTACCATAGATCGGAATATCCACCGGCTTGTGCCGGCGCGGAAACACCACCATGCCATCCTTGCCGCGCGTGATGAGCAGCGACTCGAGTTGCATCTCGCCGGCAATCTGCTCACCAGCCGCCAGCAACCGATCCCAGTTATCGCCGATACGAATGCCGAGCGCAGTTTCCACTTCCGATTCATTAGGCGTAGCCGCCGTGATCCCCGTGAACTCCAGCATGCGATGGCGAGAATCGAGCATAATCGGCACTTTGTCGATCCCACGTTTTTCGCGAATCAGATTCAGCAGTGCAGGAGTTGCCGCGCCATATCCGTAGTCGGAAACCAGAAGCGCGTCGGAAGCCCGGCCATATTCGCGTGCGGCCAAAACCAGCTCACGCCGAAGATGCTGATTCGGGCCTTCGGCCGGTTCACGGTCCAGGCGCACGACCTGCTGCCCGGCAGTGTGCGCAAACCCGGCGAGGATGCGAGTTTTCGTCACGGTGGGGTAACTCTTGTCTTTCAACACGCCGCTCACGGGAATGCGCTTGTGACGGAAGGCGCGGAGCAGCAGTCTGCCCGGTTCGTCATCTCCTACGATGCCGACGGGCAAAACGGTTACGCCAAGATCGGCGAGGTTATAGATGGCATTGGCGCCGCCGCCCGGCACGATCTTGCGCTCGCGATGTCTTAATATCAGCACGGGCGCCTCGCGCGAGACGCGGGAGATCTCGCCGAAGACATATTCGTCGGCGACGAGGTCGGCGAGCACCGTCACCGTGACCTTGGGGAAGGACTCGACAATTCTCTTTAGGCGCTCGTTTTCTTTTGTGTGCTTTGTCATCAGTCTACTTTGAAGGGGCGCGACACCAAATTCGCGACAGCCCGCATGACCCCGATTTAGTTAACCTAAGATTTTCTCACGAACGGGCCTTCAAACCTTAATTCTGCTGAGAATCGTATCGAGAACGTCAGTCGGGTTGTCGAGGGTGCCGGTCAGTGCCGCGATCGCCAGCGGATCGAGTTTAGACCGCAACGGACCCAGGTTGACCGCGTCTTTTTCCGTGGTCACAAATCCGTCGGCGCTATGCTCTGCGCGCACGGCGATGAGTTGCTCGACGTCGCGCAGACTATAGGAGTGATGGTCGCGAAACGGCACCTCAAATGCGGGGCGAATTCCGGTTGCGCGCATCTGCGCGAAAAACTGCTCCGGACGGGCGATCCCACAAAAGACGATGGGCGCCTTCGTTGCCTCCGGAACCGCGACTCTCCGCCGCATTCGCCAAATGAGCTTTCCTCCAAAGGCGGGATGGCTGACGGCCGATTCAGTCGGCAGAACGATCGCATCGGCGCGGACAAGCGAAGAGAGCGGTTCGCGCAGCCGTCCCGATGGCAGCAGCCGGTCTTCGAAATCGCGTTCGGCAAGGAGCACGATATCGAAATCACGCGCCAGCGAGCGGTGCTGAAATCCGTCATCAAGAATATGAAGCTGCGGCGCGAACTTTGCCTCGGCGACTTGTCCCGCCTCATACCGGCTCTCGCCGACGATCACGGGGATGCTCAACCGCCGCGCAATCAGCAGCGGTTCGTCGCCAAACTCGGCCGGGCTGCCATTCGCGTCCACGACCAAAACGCCGCGAGTCTCGCGGCCGTATCCACGGGACAGAACATCGAATCGAATGCCGCGTGCCTTCAACAGTTCGCCGAGCGCAATTACGAACGGCGTCTTGCCCGCGCCTCCCACCGATAGGTTCCCGACGCTGACCACCGGCCGTTCCAGCCGCCGAATAGCAAGCAGGCGGCGCTCGAACAGCGAGTTGCGCAGCGCGCTTGCGGCGGCGTAAATACCGGTCAAAGGATTCATCGCGCCTCTTTACCCGGTGACTGGGCGTCGACCGCCGGTCGGTTCATCAAATCGACCAATGCGCGGATCGTCTTCTCGGTCGCGCCACGCTGTGAATCGAGCGCTGCCAGCGCATTCTGGCCGAGAGTTGCGCGCTCGGCTTCGTTGCCGAGGAGTTCCATGAAAACCAGCGGCAGCTCCGCCAGGCCGACAACCCGCACCGCATTGCGGCTCAGGAAGAAGTTCACAATGTCGCGAAAATTTTCGTAATGGTTTCCAGTAACGATGGGAACACCGTAGCGTGCGGGCTCGAGAATGTTGTGGCCGCCGCGTGGCACCAGGCTTCCTCCCACAAACGCAACGGTGGCCAGGGAATAGAGCGCGGCCAGTTCTCCAATGGTGTCGAGCAACAATACTCCACCCGCGAGCGGTTCACCGCTCCATAGGGAACGGCGCGACAGGCGGATACCCAGCTTCTCGACCAGGGTGCCAACCTCGGAAAAGCGCTCGGGATGACGCGGTGCGAGAATCATCACTGCCTTCGGATGCGTTGCCAGAATGTTGTGAAAAGCGGAGAGCAGTGGAGCTTCCTCATCTTCGAGCGTGCTGCCGCACACCAGAATCGGCCAGCCGGCAGCGGTTTCCGCCCTCGATTCTCCAAGCACCGCGCGCAGGCTTGCGACGATAGGCAGAGTTGGCGGCGGACACAGGTCAAATTTAAGGTTGCCGGCGACTCTGGTCTTTGCCTCAGTCGCTCCGATCTCAAGCAGCCGCTGCCGATCCTCGTCTGTTTGCGTCAGGAACAGGTCGATATTCGCGAGCACTCGGGGCAACCAGAACCGCAGGCGCTTGTATCCCGGGAAGGACCGATCCGAGATCCGGCAATTGATGATGGCCATCCGCGCGCCGCCGCGCTTGGCGAGTCGCAGAAGGTTCGGCCAGAATTCCGTTTCTGCAATCACGCACAGTTCGGGGCGAAGCGCGTCGATATAGGGCCTCACGGCAAAAGCAAAGTCCAGCGGAAAATAGAAAACGTTCTCGGCGCCAAACTTCTTCACGGCCAGGCTCTGCCCGGTGCTGGTAGTAGTTGAAATGACAACGCGGTACGAGGGAAATTCCCGGCGCAGCCCCTCGACTACGGCGCTCGAAGCGACCACCTCACCGACAGAAACGGCATGCACCCAGATTGTCGGCTTGCCGCGATGCGCCGCGAGCGCAGCCGGAACGGCCCCGAATCGCTGCCGCAAACCCGCGCGATACTTGCCATGCCGCAGCATTTGCAGCAACCAGTAAGGCAGAGTCACGATCAGCGAGAGCGCGAGCAGCGCACTGTAAAGCGCATACATGAATGAAGTTTCATTCTAACTGCTCGCGTCCCGTCTCCGGGCGGCTCCGTGGACGATCGCGGCATCCTATAATCCACATATGCAAAAAATCTCGCGACGGCTTGATCGGTGTACGCGGGCGCCTGCCTTGGTCGTCCTGACTGTTGTGCTTGGTTGTCTGCCGGCTTTGGCGGCGAAGGACTTCGTCATGCCCGACGCTCATTCCGCGCGTACCTATCCCGCCCACGACGAGCACCCGATGGAAAAGGTCGCAGTTGCCGTTGATCCCTACGACGTGGAGTACAAGGCCAACATCTTCAGCGTCAACTACCGGAACTATGGCTTTATGCCGGTGTTCTTTATCATCACCAACGACAGCGACCAACCGATCGCTCTCGCCGCGATGAAGGCCGAACTGAACACCGTGGGTCAAGACAAGCTGTATCCACTCACGCCCGAGGACATCGTGCGGCGTATCTCCCATCCTTCGCGCAGCGATGTGCCCACTTTGCCGATTCCGTTGCCCGGGAAAAAGGTAAAGGGCGGCATGAGCCAAAAGGCGATGGACGAAATCGAGCGTGCGCAATTCGGCGCAAAGGCGGTGGAACCGCACTCCACCGCGCGCGGGTTTTTGTTTTTCGACGTCGCCCAGATCTCAAATCCACTTGCAGGCGCGAATTTCTATTTGACCGGCGTGCGCGATGCGAAAGAGAATGAGTTGATGTATTTCGAGATCCCGTTGGAGAAATACCTAAGCGCACCGGAGCTGAAGAAGCCGTAAAGCGCAAGGCGACGCATGCCGACCATCTATAATCACACCTTATGGCGACCACGTCAGCCATTTCCAAGGATCTCCTCGCCAAGTACGAACCGGTCATCGGGCTCGAAGTTCACGTCCAGCTGCTGACCGCGTCGAAGATTTTTTGTTCCTGCTCGACGCGCTTCGGCGATCCCCCCAATTCGAACGTTTGCCCCGTGTGCCTTGGCCTTCCCGGCGCTTTGCCCGTGCTCAACCGCAAGGCCGTTGAATTCGCCGCGCTCGCCGCAATGGCTCTTAACTGCCGCGTCAATGAAACGTCGATTTTCGCCCGCAAGAATTATTTCTATCCCGACTTGCCCAAGGGCTACCAGATTTCGCAGTACGACAAGCCGCTCGCCGAGCACGGATTCATCGAAATCGACCTGTCCGGCGGTAAAAAGAAAATCGGCATCACCCGCTTGCATCTTGAGGAAGACGCAGGCAAGAGCTTGCACGAGGGTTTCGCGGACGCCGCAACAAAAACGGCCATCGACCTCAACCGCACGGGCGTGCCGCTGGCGGAAATTGTCAGCGAACCCGATATGCGTTCGCCCGATGAAGCTTACCAGTACCTGACGCGCCTGAAGGAGATCATCCTTTATACCGGCGTCAGCGATTGCAATATGGAAGAAGGCTCGCTGCGCTGCGACGCCAATATCAGTGTGCGTCCGCGCGGGCAAAAAGAATTCGGTACCAAAAGCGAAGTCAAGAACGTTAATTCATTTCGCTTCATCAAACAGGCGCTCGAGTACGAAATCGAGCGGCACATCGGCCTGCTCGAGTCGGGCGAAAGAATCATCCAGGAAACCCGCCTCTACAATGCAAACGAAGGACGTACCTACGGAATGCGCTCGAAAGAGCAAGCGCACGACTACCGCTATTTCCCCGAGCCCGATCTGCTGCCGCTGGTGGTGGACGAAAAATGGCAGGCGGAGATTCGCGCCGGGCTTCCTGAACTGCCTGAAGCGCGCCGCCAGCGCATGACCAAGGAGTACGCGATCAGCGCCGGAGATGCATACACTCTTACCAGCACGCGCGCGCTCGCCGACCAGTTTGAATCTGCGGCCCGCGCCGCCAGGAATCCCAAGCGCGTGGCTAATCTGGTGCAGAGTGAGCTGATGGGGCGCCTGAAGGCGCAGTCGCTAGAAATGGACCAGTCCCCCATTTCGATGGCGGGAGTGGCCGCCTCGGCCGACCTGGTCGAGTCCGGCACAATTTCGGGCAAGATGCTGAAAGATCTCTACGACCTTTGCTTCGAACGCAAGAATGATTTTCCTGTTGTCTATGAAGAGGAAGGCCGTCCCGAACAATCGCGGGACACGTCGGCCCTTGAAAAACTTGCCGACGAACTGATCGTGGCGAACCCGAAGCAGGTCGAGCAGTATCGCGCCGGCAAGAAGACCATGCTGGGATTTTTCGTGGGACAGGTGATGAAAGCGTCAAAAGGCCAGGCCAACCCACAATTGGTCAACGAAGTACTGACCAAAAAGCTCGAAGGCGCTTAGGCTACTTCGTTGCCCCCGCGTTTTTCAGAATCTCATCCGCGTAGTAGTTCGTGATCTTGGCGTCGTCGCGCAGACTCTCGTAGTACGCCGCTTTGAGCAGCTGTTCCCGCCGATCCCGCAATTGCTGGCGAATCGCCTGTTGCACGCGCGGATCGTTCAAGTCGCGCTGTCCCGCCGGTTCCTTAGCGATCAGCTTGACGATCAAATACGCGCTCACTTGCCGGTTCGCGGGATTCACCATGGGAATCACCGGCGTGTATTGCCCCGGCTTGAGCTTCATGACAGCATCGCGCGTCGCCGGGTCAGCCTGTTTCAGCGCGGACTCGGGAGCCATCCCCAAATCGCCGCCGTTGTTGCTCGTCTCCGGATCTTCCGAATAGTTCATCGCGAGCGTTGCAAAATCGTCGCCACTGTCTAACCGGTTCGCGATCATCTGGATTTTCTTGCGCGCGTCGGCGTCATTCGCCGCCTTGCTGTTTTGCAGGTTGTGCACCTGCGGAACGGGCATCCCTGTAACCATGATTTTCGCCAGATGATACTGTGGTTCAATCAGGTTGAACTCCGCCTTGTGCGCGTTGTAATAGCTCGTTACATCCTGGTCGGTGATGTTGATGCGCGACGTGATTTCTTTGTTCAGCACCTTGTCGCGGGTCAGTGAGCGCCGCAGGTCGCGCTTGAAGTCGTCGAGCGAAATCTTCTTTTCGTCGAGCCGCTTGTTGAACTCCTCGGCCGTATACGGAGATTTGATTTCGTTGAGCTTGCGGTCCACTTCTTCATCGGTTGCCAGCAGGCCGAGTTTCTCGGCGCGCCGCATCAGGATTTCGGTCTCAATCAGCTCGTTCAGAATGCTCAACCGCAGGCTCACGGCCTGCTCACCGGCCGGTTGCTGATCCGAGCCAGCGGTTTGGTTGGCGTAGTATTTGTCCACTTCTGTGCGGTAGATCTTCCGCCCATTGACCGACGCCATTACGTCCCCGCCGCCGCTGTCGCGGTTGCATGACGACAGTCCAATCACCAGGCAAACGCCAGCCAGGATGAGGCCAGTTTGCCTCAGTTCCAGTTGAACACGATTCTTCAATTTCCCTCCTCCAACCAACAACGGCGCAATCTCGTCGGCTTCCGGGGCAATCTCTCTGTACCGTTTGACCAATACCTATTTTGCAGGTGCCGCGGAAGCTTTCGAATCTGTGGTACCAGGCTTATGCTCGGGCGGGGCAACCCCCGCATCCTTGAGCGCGCGATCCAGTTCAGCGCGCACTTCGCCGGCCGGAACCGCGCCGTCCAACTTTTCTCCGTTCACAAACATCGTGGGAGTCGCATTCACGCCAACGGCCTCAGCCTCGTTCATGGACGCGCGCACGCTCTTCTCATCCTGCGCTTGAAGGCATGCCTGCAGTTTGCCGGCGTCGAGGTTATGCCGCTGTCCGTCGAGCGAAGCCGCCCTGTCCAGTTCCGCATTCTGCGCCTCGCGTCCCTTGGCGCCGCCCACAGTTTGCGGATTGCCGTGCAGGTAATCGGCATAGTCCCAATAGGCGTCCGCAGATTGCGCGCCCAGACAGTTGGCGTCCACCGCGGCGTGCACGGCCCATGGGTGGATTTCCTCCAGCGGATAGTCCTTGTAAATGAAGAGCACGCGGTCGCCGTACTCCTTCAAAATCCCGGGGAAAAGGGTGGCGTGCATCCGCGAGCAGAACGGACACTCAAAATCGTCGTAGCTGACGACCACCACTTTCGCGTCTTTGTTGCCGCGCGTCGGCCTCCCGGTTACATCGATTTTCTTCATGATTTCCGCATAAGGATCCTTGGTCAAATCCATCTTCGTCGTGCGGATGAGAGTTTTGTGATCATGCGACAGCAGGAATTGGTAGTCGTGCTTCTTTTCCGGGCTGTCGATCGTGATCGTGAACTCGTCGTAGTTTGGAAACTCGCTCGCCCGCAGCGGTCCTGCGACGACCTTCACGTCCGGTGGCAACGAATAAAATGCGCGTACCTGCCGCTCCACTGATTGCATCAGGTCCGAAGGAAGGCCAGACGCGGAGGGCTGTCGCTGAGCCGAAGAAGCGGGCCCCGACTGAGCGGAGCAGCCCAGGCAAATCATCAAAAGAACAAGGAACGCGCGACGGATCATCATCGATAGAAGCCACCTGAACATTTGAGAATTCGCTTGATTATCTCATGGCGGGGTGAACCCACTGCCGCCCGACCTTTCCAATGTTCGCGTTTAACGTCCGCGCAGCAAATCTTCCGCTGGCAGGAGTTCGTTCATTGACCCTGAACGGAAGCCCTCCAGATCAAGGGTCACGAACTTGAAGCCCAAATCCTTGAAAATAGCGGTGAACTCGCGCGTCATCTCGTCCGTCAACGCACGCCCCATTTCCTGGCGAGAAATCTCGATGCGTACGATTTCCCCGTGATGCCGAACGCGGAACTGCCGGAACCCCAGCGCCCGCAAAGCGTTTTCGCCCTTCTCGATCACACCGAGCGCCTCCGGGGTGACCGCTCGGCCATACTCGATGCGCGATGAAAGGCATGCCGACGCCGGCTTGTCCCATACGCGCAAACCGATTTGCCTCGCGAGTTCGCGAATTTCAGCCTTTGTCAGTTCCGCTTCCAGCAGCGGCGCAAGCACACTGTGCGCGCGCGCGGCCTTCTGCCCCGGCCGGAAATCGCCTTCGTCATCGGCATTCACGCCGTAGGCAATCGCCGCAAAGCCGTTTGCCCAACAGTATCGTTCGAGGACCGTGAACAACTCGTCCTTGCAATGGAAGCAACGCATGGAGTCATTGCGCGCATAAGAGGGATTTTCCAGTTCCCGCGTCTCCACAACTTCAACTGGGATCCCGTGTTCGTGCGCAAATGCGAGCGCTTCCTCGAGATGCGTACGGGCCAGGCTGGCAGAATCCGCGATCACGGCACGCATGGCATCACCGAGCAATTCATGCGCCGTCCACGCAAGAAACGCCGAATCCACACCGCCCGAGTACGCGACGATCAACCGGGGATGCGAGGCGACAATCTCGCGCAGGCGCGCCGATTTTTGATTCAAATTTACCAGCTGGTCCACGATTTGCATTTTATTCTCAGCGAAAAAACTAATACAGCCGCTCCTGACGCCTCAAATTGCCGAACGCTGCAACGTTCGCCAGCGTGAAGCTGAATCGGTACTCGTTCTCGTTGCGCACGGCTCCCAGCGCAAACCGCCGGTATTCCAGGCTCAACCCGCAGCAATCCCAGTTGTAACTGGTCTGCGCGGTGGCAAATTGCAGATTTCTCTGGTCTGCGTCGAAACCGAAAGTGGCGGCCGCGCTCAGGCCGCGTTTGTTGAGCTGCCCATAGCCAGCAAGCACGCGGAACTGGTGGTAGTCGGCAGGGCCCGGCGGCCCGACGTCGGCGGTTGCGTCGAGCACGCGCAAGAAGGCGTCGCCCCCGCCGATCGTGTAGGGACCGTAATGGTAGTTCACGAGCGCCGTGCTCCCAGTGATTTGCCCGCTCTTCAGGTCATAGTCGAGATCCCACTCCGTGGTGGTGCGCGGACTGGTTTCAATTCGCAAGCGGGAAATCAGCGGGGCGAATCGCCGCTGTTCGTTCAGGAAGGCGACCCCAGTAAAGTCCGCCGTGCTCGTGAAGACATTTCGCATTCCGGGAACCAGCGCATTCCCGAACGTCGGATCGAAGAAATACTTCTGTCCAACTTCCCAACTGACAATTTCCCGCGGTCCCACCGCGCAGGCTTGTGTGTCGGGCGCCGGAGGCAGTTCCCACGGCACGGTGCCCACTTGCGGAGGGCCGCCGATGTTGAGCGTGCTCATTGCGGGCACATCGCAATCTGTCTCCGAATTCAGCCGCTTAGCGTAAAGGCGATTTACGATCGAGTATTCCACTTCATTTGTGTTCGAAAGGACGTCCGCCGCGTCGAAACGCTCAATATCGGCAAAGTTGTTGATACCGGTCAGGTAGTCGTAGCGGACTCGCGACTCGATCACATGTTTCCACTTGCGACCCAGCCACGGACGCTCGAACACCTTCGACACCGCCGGCGGACGCAAATCGAGCGATGCCTCCAGCGATTTTCGGTTGAGGTTCGTATCGTCTGTGACGTCCTGTTGCGGAGAGAATTGCTGCAATTCGAGCCTTTGCGTATAAAACGTATCGCGCAGCGTAAGAGCAGGCCGGAGCGACCATCCTTTCCACTGCCAGGGCATCGCCAATGTGGGCGCCAAATCCAGCCGGCCCACCAGGGGTGATGTTCGAAATCCGCCCTGCCCCGACAACAACCCGGTCTGCCGCCTTTGAAGACCCTCGGCTGCGCTTTCAAAAGACCAATAAAGCGGCGTGCCTCCCAGCCGCCGCTCTTCGCTGGAGGCAAAAAAACTCGGCATGTGTAACACGCGGACCAGTTCTGTAGAGGTAATGTTGCTGCACCCTGTGTTTGTTCCTGTCTCTGGGAGACACACGTCATAGTCCTGGTAGCGCTCCGCAAAAGCATTGAAATGAAACCCATCCCTTGTGTTGGAAAGAAAGACCTGCGACCGAACCTCCGAATCAATTGCCTGCGCGTAGACCTCGGTGAAGGCAACTCGGTACACGAACGAACTCAGATAATCGATGTCGGATGCACCTCGCCAGGCGCCGAACGGATGCTCAGCTTGGAGGCGCGCGTCCTCGCCGCCCTGATTTTGCGGCGGGCTTCCAATGCCGCGATCCACCACTCCTGTATACGTGAAAAGCACGAACGAGTTCTCGCTCGAGCGCATACGGAACGTTGCCTGTTGCGCCCATCCGCGCTTCGAGTAATATTCGGCGCCAGCCGTTGCGTCCATGCTTCGATTGAATACCCAGTACAGAGCGTCGCCGGCGATATACCCCTTGGTCGAGGAGTTGCCGACGCTCGGAATCAGCAAACCGCTTTGCCGCTCCAGTTGCACCGGGTGGGTCACGTAAGGAAAGTAGAAAACCGGGATGCTCCACAGCCGGAAGTCGCTGTTGTAAATCTTTGCCGTGCTATCGACATCCACCACAATCCGGTGCGCATTGAAGAGCCACTTCGCCCGCGGCAGTTCGCAGGTCGTTACCGTTCCTTGCCGCACGAGGTAATGTGCCGGGCCGTTCTTTTCGACGATCTTCCCCGTGAACGCAAACGGGTTCGACGTCGTCAGCACATAGCGCGACCGTTTCCCGCGGAACCCCAAGGTGCCCACTACGCTGTAGAACTTTCCCACCTCGGTTCGAATGTTGTAAGTTCCGTGGCTTGACTCCACGTGCTCATCATAGGGGCCGCCATCCAGCACGGCATGCCCCTCGAGTTCGCTGTCGCCTGTGTCCGAGTTGTAAGTGATTTCTTCAGCGCGGAGGATGTAGTTCCGGTAGTCGATCTCCGCGCGTCCGCGCAGGTGGTAGACGGAACCTTCCTTTTCCTGTTTCACGGCCCGGATGGTTACATCTTCCTCGACCTGGCTCTTTGGGGCAGCCGGTAATTGCTGCAGTGTCTCGCTCTTGGGGGGCCGCGTCTGGCTGGTTACTACCCCGCAAGCGAGAACCAGGTGACAGGTCAGAGCAGCCGTGATAAAGATTCGAGAGGCGATCATTAGCGGATGATCTGCAAGCGCGCGCTCCGCCGGCCGGTCTGCCAACGGGAACGAGTTGACCTTAGCACGCGAGCGGCAGGCGAAGCAAAACTGTGCCCTTTCTTGTGGTCTCCGCGTTTTGTCCAGCCCGGCTCTGGTTGCTGGCTTTCTTCGCTGGTGGTTTTGGAAATGACAGGATTGATGAACTCCGCGAGCGCCGGGGATCCTTTGCTCGATCCTCGCCTCTGCGATCCAACCGCAGCTATTGAACCGGAATTCGCTGCCGAACCTCAGCCGGCCTCTGAGCCCCAGCCGGACCCGGAGGCTTGGCGACGCGAAGTTGCCGCCCGCCTGGCCCGCTATCGCACTCGCCGCAAGCCGCGCGCCCCGCGATATCCGTCGCTGCTCCTGCCGTTTGATGCCCGCGATACCTGGTCTCGTCCGACCGTCTCCACGGCGAATGAAACCTCGGACGCGAGCGCCCCTGTTCCGGAAGAGACCTCTACGGTTGCGGCAACAGCCACCGCCATGCCGTTTGACATTTGCGGCAAAAGTCGGGAGGAGGCCCGAGAAGAAAGCGAATTCGCGCGCCAGGCCGAACCGCAGCCCGCCCCCTTGCCCGAGCCCTCCGCCAAAATCATCGAGTTCCCACGTTCGGCTGCCATCCCGATCGTTCACGCGAGCCCGTTGGCCGATCCGATCTTTGATCGTCCGCGCATCGTCGAAGCCCCGGAAATCGTTCCGCCCGCCCCCGCCCTCGGGGGAATCCTGATAGAGCCGGCGCAATCCGAAACGTCCGATCGCTCCGCTGACGCAGAGTCCCTTATCCCCGCAGCTTCCATCCCGCGCCGCTTGCTCGCCACCGGCGTTGATGCGGCAATCCTTGCCGCCGCCCTCTCCGTTTTTGCCGCCATCTTTCTGCGTTTCAACCCCGTCCGTGGCCCGCTCCCGTTGCTGGCCGGGGCTGCCGGCGTTCTGGCGGTTCTGCTGTGGATGAGCTATCAATTTCTGTTCATTGTGTACATCGGCTCCACGCCCGGCCTACGTGCTGCCGGACTGAAACTGACGAAGTTTGATGGATCGCCGGTCGCCCGCTCCACTCGCCGCTGGCGCGTTCTGGCATCGTTTCTATCTGGCATTTCAGCCAGTCTCGGTTACCTCTGGTGTTTCCTCGACCAGGATTCCCTCTGCTGGCACGATCGCATCACGCGGACTCACATCCAGTCCGCGGGGCCAGCGCAATAGGGCGCTTTCGAGCATGGGGGTGCAACCGCAAGATGTTCGTCCAACAAAACGCCCCGGTCATTTTGGCCGGGGCTTTTTGGGCGGACAAAGCTGCTGTCCGCGTTGTCTGGTTAGTGAAGCCTGGTTTAGCTAGGGCCAGTTAGCTAGCGGATGCGTGCTCATGGTGCCCGCACTTCGTGCCGCAGCAATTCATCGCGGACTTCTCGCCCGCCGCGCCGCAACACTTTCCATTTGTGCACCCGCCATTTTTCTTGCACTGCTTCATGCACTTTCTTACGTCCTTGCCCGAGCATGATTTGCCATCCTTCATGTCCATGCCGGCGCAGCAGGACTTGCCATCCTTCATCTGACACTTGTTGCCACCACAGCAGCTCATGGTGTCCTTTGCGTCAGTACTGGCGTGATGGCAACATCTCTTCGCCGGTGCAGGTGTCGAGTTCGGCGTTGAAGCGGATGGGTTTTCCTGCGCCCAGCAAACCAGCGACAGGGCGAGAATCACGGCAAACAATCTGAACTTCATAAGATCTCCTTTTAAGAGTTATAAGAACGATTTGTCGAGCGGCTGAATTGCGAGCCGCAGAAATTAGGATTTTAGGGATTGAGTTACATCTAAACGCGGAGGGTCATGCCGAAGACGTCTGGAGGTGGACGGAACGCCAGAAGTTGATTGTCAATGCAGCGTCTTGATGACTCGACTGCAGGACATACTGTCGCCGCGCCCGTCGGCGCCACGTCCCGCGCAAGCTTCTGTACGCTGCTCGCCGGAGCCGGTACGCTTTGAGGCCCCTGCCGGAAGCAGCAGCTATGCGGATCGTCACAGGCCGGACCGCTTGTCGTCAGAGCAAGCACAGCTTCAGGTTCTGCTCGGTGCAGCCCCGGACAACAAGGATGCCCAGCCATTTGCGCGTGCTGGGCGTGATGATGTGTGGCGTGTTCGTCAGGCATATCCGCGGCCATTTCATGCCCCGGACGCATGTGCCCCGCGTGCATGCCGAGCATCGGCGCCATCGCCATCTCAGCCCAAGCGGCCATGGCCACCAGCAGCGCCGCCGCGATTGCCTTCCTCGCCATAACTGCTCTGAGTCTGGCATCAACAATGACCGCGGTCAAGCGATCGAGGTCACACCAAGGTGTGCCCCAGCTACCCCAAAGGTGAAGGTCAGACTCGGCGTCTCAAACCAGGCTCTCCAACGCGGCCCGCAAATCCTCAAACCGAAACCGGTACCCGCCTGCCCGCAACTTCCCCGGCTCGACTCGCTGACTGGCGAGGAATAGCTCATCAGCCGCTGCTTGGCCAAATGCCAGCCGCAGCGCAAATCCCGGCACCGGGAAAAACGCCGGTCGTCGCAACATTGACGCCAGCAGCTTCGTGAACTCCTCATTGCGCACTGGATTCGGCGAAACCAGATTGACTGGCCCCGAAACAGCATCGGTCTGCATCGCGTGATGAACAGCCCCCACGATGTCGTCCACATGAATCCAACTCCACCACTGCATGCCGGAGCCAAGACGCCCACCCAATCCCAGCTTGAACGCGGGCAACATTTTAGGGAGCGCACCGCCCTGGGCGCTCAAAACCAGCCCAATGCGGATATTTACCGTGCGAATCCCAGCTTCAGAGCATATCCGGCTGACCTCTTCCCACTCGCGGCAAACCTCCGGCAGGAAACCCCGCCCGCTTGCACTCTTTTCGTCCAAAATCTCATCGCCCCGATTCCCATAGAACCCGATTGCCGAAGCACAAACAAACACCTCTGGCTTGGACTCCGTCCGCGCCAACGCGGAAGCCAGGCTTCGTGTCCCCCGCACGCGGCTCTCGCGGATTGCCTTCTTCTTCGCTGCCGTCCAGCGGCCGACAACACTTTCACCGGCAAGATGAATCACGGCCCGAAAGCCGGACACCGCGGCTGGCGCAAGATTCCCCATCGGCTCCCATAAGATCTGCCCCGCATTCCGCGCCGGGCCTCGCACCAACCGCACTACCTCGGTGCCCGCCAGCGCGAGCGACGACACCAGCGCGGTCCCAATCGGTCCCGAAGCTCCACTAATCAATACTCGGTCCACTGATCGCCCCCGGTTTGTACTCTACCAGTACAGAGTTTTTCTCGGCCACGTTGGCGTCTCTGCGCCGAAACGACTTTCGCGTAAACTATAGATATAGACCACCCGCTGCGGCAGAGCCCCTCCCCGCCCGCGCTGGGTTAGAATCCATCATGGCGACGTTGCGCGAACAGATCGCAACCAACGTGCTCACGGTGACGCGCTTCCGCGAGTTGATGCGGACGCTGCGCGAAAACCGTCCCAACGACGATCTCGCCTTAGTCAAGAAAGCCTACGAATTTTCGCAAAAGCACCACGCCGGACAATCCCGCGCGTCCGGCGAGCCCTACCTCGTTCATCCCCTGGAAGTCGGCATCGTCCTCGCCGGCATGAAAATGGACGCAATTTCCATTGTGGCTGGCCTGCTCCACGATTCGATCGAAGATACCTCGGTTACCAGCGTCGAAATCCGCCAGGAATTCGGTGAACAGGTCGCCCACATCGTCGAGGGCGTCACCAAGATCAGCAAAATCGACTTTTCTTCTCGCGAGGAAGCCCAGGCCGAAAACCTGCGCAAAATGATGCTCGCCATGGTCGACGACATCCGCGTCGTGCTCATCAAACTCGCCGACCGCCTGCACAACATGCGCACGCTAGAGCATCTGGATCCGGAGCGCCAGAACAAAATCGCCCGCGAGACCCTCGACATCTACGCTCCCATAGCGCATCGCCTCGGCATGGGCAAAATCCGCGGCGAGCTCGAAGACCTCGGCTTCAAATATGTCGATCCGATCGCGTACGAGCAGGTCCACGCCGCCGTCGAGTCGCGCCGCAAAACTGGCGAAGCCTTCATGGCCCGCGTCGAAGACACCCTGCGCGACGGCCTGAAGGAAGCCGGCATTACGGGCCGCGTCGAAAGCCGTGTCAAGCGCCTCTACAGCATCCACAATAAGCTCATTCGCCAGCGCATTTCCGTCGACCAGGTCTACGACCTCTACGCCATGCGCGTCATTACCAACTCCGTGCAAGACTGCTACGCCGTCCTCGGCATCATTCATAATTTATGGCGACCCGTCCCTGGCCGCATTAAGGACTTCATCGCCATGCCCCGGCCCAACCTCTACCAGTCCCTGCACACTTCGGTCATCACGGAAACCGGCGAGACATTCGAGATCCAGATTCGCACCGAGGAAATGCACAAGATGTGCGAGGAAGGTATCGCCGCCCATTGGAAATACAAAGACGGCCCCGTCTCCGCTCAGGACGAGCAGCGCCTTGCCTGGCTTCGTCAGGTCGTCGAGTGGCAGCGCGACGTTTCCGACCCCAACGAATTTCTCTCCACTCTAAAAGTCGATCTCTACCCCGAAGAGGTCTACACCTTCACGCCGAAAGGTAAGGTTGTCGTCCTGCCGCGCGACTCCACGCCGATTGATTTCGCCTACTCGATTCACACCGAAGTCGGGCACGCCTGCACCGGCGCCAAAGTCAACGGACGCATGGTGCCGCTCCGCCACAAGCTGCACTCCGGTGACATCGTCGAAATCGTCACGCAGCCAGGGCACAAGCCCAGCCGCGACTGGCTCGCCATCGTCAAATCCTCGCGGGCCCGCAACAAGATCAAGCATTGGCTCAATGTTCATCAGCGCGAGCGCGCCATCGAAATCGGCCGCAAGCTGATCGAGAAAGAGGCTCGCAAGTACCGCATTTCGCTCAAGGACATCAAGGACGCCGACCTGCAGCGCGCTGCCAGCGACTATGGCCTCGGCCGAGCCGATGACCTCATGGCCGGCATCGGCTACGGCAAATATTCTGCACGCCAGGTATTAGCCAAACTCGCTCCCGCCGGCGCTGGACCGATCGCCGAAGGCGAAGAGTCGGCATCGGAGCACGGCATTTCTAGCGTAGTCCGCCGCGTTTTTGGCGGTGAGTCGAACGCCATCGTCGTCAAGGGACAAGGCGACCTCCTTGTCTATCGGGCGCGATGTTGCAACCCCATACGCGGCGAGTCCATCGTCGGCTACGTCACTCGCGGCAAAGGCATCGCCGTGCACTCCATCAACTGTCCCAACGTCACCAATCTTCTCTACGAGCCCGAGCGCCGCATCGACGTCCTCTGGGCTGGAGACAAGGAAGGCCAGCCCGTTTCCTATCCTGTAAAAATCACCCTACTCTGCGATGACCGCTTCGGCATGCTCAAGCAAATCACGGCGGTCATCAGTGACACCCACACCAATATCCGCGACATCTCAGCCCGCACTTCCAACGGCCAAGCCAACGTGGATGTGGTTCTCGAAATCGCGGATCTGAAACATCTCCAGAGAATCATCGACGGAGTCCGTCAAATTCCGGGCGTGCACGACGTGCAGCGACTGCAGAAAATCTAACGATTCCGCTTGAACCAATCCAGTTCGACTCCGCCTTCCTTATGTTTGCGCCAAGGAATCTCTTTGAGGTCGCAATTTGCGACCTCAAACTTTTGCCTTGGGTGCGTCAAATCCGATCCTTCGTCCGCTCGGTGCTGGTGGCCTCATCAACTCCCGAATCGCGCTGAGAATTTCCTCGATCTCATCGTCATGATCCCCGACTTTCCGTTCCAGATCGTTTAGCTTCGCGATGATTCTCCGGTTCGTTGCCAGTGCTTGGCGCATTCTCACGAACGCACGCACAACAAAAATGCTCATCTCCACCGCTTTCGCTGAATTCAATACCGAGGCCGCCATGATTGCCCCGTGTTCGGTAAAAGCAAACGGTTGATAGCGTCTTCCGCCCCTTCCTTCCAACCCCTTTCCCGTCGTTCCCTCCCCCTCATCTCCCTGCCAAACCTTTGAGGTCGCAATTTGCGACCTCAAATCGCTCCTCCTTACTCGAAATACAAAATCTGATGGAAAACGGTCCGCATTGCGTTTCACCTGCTCATTCAAGCGTTTGACCTTCACGCCGTACAGCGCCGCCAAGATCCAGAATCACCTTCCGGCCGCGCATCACAAGAATCTTCGATTCGACGCGTCGAGTTAACAACACAACTTTGTTGTTCACCTGTTCACCATCCGCGGACATCGCAGCGCCAACACAGCCACGCATCGGCTTATTCTTCCGTGGTTTCTCATTGCAGTCTGTGACCGGGCGCGGTCGCTTTTGTGATGAATCCTCGCGGCTCCCCGGATCGGGGGTGGCTTGCCGGGATGATTGGGAATATGCCTCGGCTCTAAGAACCGCTCGCCACCGCCGCTATCGCTTGGGCCTGAATGCCCGGATCGCCGCCGAATCCCGCCAGCCACTGCACTTCCGCTTCGCGCCGGAACCACGTCATCTGCCGCTTGGCATAGTTGCGATGCGCCTGTTGCGCCGCCCGCAGCGCCATTTCGCAATCGCCCTCGCCCCTCAAGAACTGGAGAGCCTGCTTGTATCCGAGTGAAGAGAGCGGGCGAGCCGCCGTTCCATATTTCGCCAACAGCGTTTCCGTCTCCTCGATTAGCCCGTCCTCAAACATCTTCTTCGCGCGCGCATTGATGCGTGCATAGAGTTCCTTGCGCTCCGGATTCAGCCCAAGCCGTAGAATGCGGAAGCCAATCAGCGGCTCGCGCCCCTGCTGCCAGAGTTCGGTCATCGGCTGCCGCGAGGCAAGGCATACTTCGATTGCGCGGATCACTTTGGGTACGTCGTTGGCATGAATGCGATCGGCTGCCGCAGAATCGAGCCGTCGTAGAATGCGCTGCAAATAGTTGGTACCTCGTTCTTCGACCCGGCGCCGCAACCGCTTACGCAGCTCTTCGGATCGCACCGGGCCCACGAAAAGTCCCTCCAGCAGCGCCCGCAAATAGAGCCCGGTGCCACCGCTGATGATCGGCAAGCGCCCGCGCCCCGCGATCTCCCGCACCGCTTGCCGCGCCTCGCGCGCATACTCGCCCGCCGTCACCTCCGTGAGCGGATCGACGCAGTCGAGGAGGTGATGCGGCACTTCCACGCGTTCGGCTCTAGTTGGCTTGGCCGTGCCGATTTCGAAATCGCGGTACATTGCCACCGAATCGCAGTTAACGATTTCCCCGCCGAACCGGCGCGCCAGCGCCAGCGCCAGCGCGGTCTTCCCGCTCGCGGTCGGACCCAGTACGACGACCATCAGCGGTTCGTGTTCTCCCATCGGCAAACTCGGCAAGGGGCAAACTCGGCAACGTCTAGCGCGAAGCTCCTCGGCGCAGCCAGCGGCGGGCAGTCGTCAGCGCGCGCTCCAGGAAATGTACGGCCAGTAGCGGATCAGAACGAGGATAAGCAGGAGCAGGGCAATGACCAGCAAGCCGCTCGCCTCGGCGGCATAGGCAGTGTGTTGGTGACGATGTTTATCGTTGGCCGGCGGCTTCGATGGTTCAATGTTGGATGGAGCAGACGCAGCCACAAAGCTATTGTAGCTCCGAGGCGCCAAATGTGGGAAAAGCTGACCATTCGATGTCGAACGGCGTACCTTTTGTACGGCAGCGGAGCGAACGTCCGCACCGAGTGGCGCTGCCGGCAGTGTAAACTGGCGCCAAGTTATGGCCACGTCGTCATCCAACAATTCGCCCTCCGACAGCGAGACGAAGCTGCTGCGATTCGGCGTGTTTGAGCTTGATTTGGACGCCCGAGAGTTGCGCAAGAATGGCAAGCGGATCCGGCTGCAGGAGCAGCCTTTTCAAGTTCTCGCCATGCTGCTTGAAAACGCAGGCCGCGTCGTCTCCCGCGACGAACTGCGCCAGAAAATCTGGCCAGCCGACACCTTCGTCGATTTCGATCACAGCCTGAACACGGCCGTAAACAAGATTCGCGACTCACTTGGCGATTCCGCCTCAGGCCCACGCTTCGTCGAAACCCTGGCTCGCCGCGGTTACCGCTTCATCGCGCCGGTTGACGGCATACCCGCATCACGGGCTATAGCGCCGATGCCAACGGCCGCACCCATGCTAACGCCAGCGCCAGCTTCCACTGCGAGTGAACCGCTCGCGATCAGCCCGACCACAAACGCCAATGGCGCGAGCGCCGCAAGCGCAGTCGAAGAGACCGACCTCCATCCCGAGTTGCAGGTCCCGGCGCCACACCGCGGGCTGGTGCGCGCGCTATTTGCGCTGATCCAAATAATGTTCCTGGCCTTCTATCTGGCCGCGCTCTCCCAACTGCACGACGTGGACTTGATCGCAACCAGCTTCCTCACCGGCTGGAAGGCCCCGCTGCTGGTGGGCGTGGTACTGCTTACGGGGACAATCGGAATCCCTCTCCGTTTCTACCTGATCTCCGCGGTCGCGTTTGATTTCCGCAAGCTGGGCGAAAACTTCCACAAGCTCTTCCCCTTTGTTCTCGCTCTCGACCAGCTCTGGGCCATCGCCCCGTTCCTGCTCCTGCCACAGATCGGAGTGGGCCTGGCTTTTGCCGCTACCGCGGCGTTACTCTACGTCCCGTTCTCCGAAAGAACGCTGGTGCGCATGGCGTATCACGGAACATAAGAACGCAACGGCACGAAAGACACGCCCCGGAGAGACGGGACAGCCGCCCGCCTTCTCCCAAGGCGTGACCAGCACCAGATAAGCTAACTACCCACATCGGTGCTTATGATGATCGGCGTTTTGCAGTCCGCGGTCGGCCTGCCAAAAAAATAGAGCGCTGCGCCCAGCACGCGTGCGGTAACGTTTCTTATCGCTCCGTGGGTCAACGAACCCAGCCAACTCCCGGGAACAATTCCCGCTTCCCGAACCTCACCCGTGTTCGCGTCGGTGAATGCCGGCATGTGCTGCAGCAGAGACGGCAATACCAGTCGAGCCTTAGCAGGATGCTTCTGCGGGCCCACATCGGGACAACCTGGGGGGCTGTTCGGATAATCGATATACAACATAATGCCCAGGAGGGTGGTCAGGTCGTGGAAGGCATGCTTTTCGTGTGGGTAACACTTATCGCTCGGATCATAGTGCAGCGGCTCAAGGATAAAGCTGATTTGAGGAGTGTCTACCTGGAGCGGGAATGTTGGGAATGTGCCGCTGTCAGGAGTGCCGGCCAATTGAGATGTGTTCAAGCTGCCGACTGAGTATTGCAAGGAAACACCGGTCGCCCACGGTTTTGGCTGCACACCGTTCGCTAAAGGGTGCGGGTTAGGCCCGACGCTGCTTGGGTAGCGATCTTCCGGAATGTAGGCTTCGGGTTTGGGCAGCCGGATGACATATCGGTGGAGCTTGTCCCCGAGCACTCGTTTCACGTCATTGGGGTCAATCTTCGCCCGCACAATGTCTGGATCGACTGTGCTGGTTGGAGGTGCGGTGCGGGCCGGCAGCGCAAGATCGTAGACTCCTGCTTCCATCTCTTTGTTGTACGAAGCTTTCACGAACAACTTATTGTGATAGTTCGTCGACGGTGTCATCGCGAGCACGGAATTTGGATCGTTCGGATCGGGGGCAAAGCCCCACGGTCCCTCGAAAATGACAAATAGTTTTTCTGAGGGTTTTGGCGGAGCGGTCGCGGTCGGCTGCGGCGGCTGGGTTTGGTTGCAACCCGCCATGATGGAGACTGCCAAAATGGCGGCGAGTGCGAGCGGCTGGCCTGGGAGATAGCGTCGCTTCATCATTATTCTCCTGGAAGGTGTTTTACAGCCGTGGAATCACGGCTGTCCGTACGCCGCGAATGCCGCCCAAAAATAAGGGTGAGCGGTGCGCGGATCTGACAACATCTGCTGGGCCGTCGTGCGCAGTGCGTTTGAGACAGTCTGCCCCGACAGCAGCGTGCGATAGAAAATCCCCATCAGTCGTCGGGTCTCCATCGAATCGACCGACCATCGGCTGGCCACAACGTGCGGCACGCCCGAGCTTTCCAGGGCTTCGGCAACCCTGTTGAATCCACCCGACCCATCGCTGCCCGCCGCGGAACTGCAAGTGGAGAGAACCGCCAGTTGCAGGCTTTTCAGGTCAAGATGGCGCAGGTTATCTGCTTCCAATAACTGTGGTCCGCCTGCGGGATCGGTGCCTGCCAGAAGCAATCCGGCGTGCTGCGGGGCATAGAGCGAATGGCCCGTGAAGTGAAACACCGCGGCTGAAGGCAACTTAGCCGTCAAGGCCGCGAGCGTGGCGCCTTGCGCCTTGATCACTTCGGCCGACTGGAATCCCGAGGCGACCATCTCGGCCTCCGCTAACACATTCGGAAGCGGAATAAGGTCCTGCGCCTGTGAGGAGGCCGTGCTCGCCACCACCAGGGCGTACTGCGTGGGTGAGATCTTTCCCTCGGAATGCATCCGAGCGTTCGCATACAAGCCGGGGGAATTCACGACGGGCCACCGCTCGATCAAAGCATGGCCATCCGAATCCAGCAGGGCTTCAAACGGCACGCGTGCTGCCCAGCCATTGGCCTCGACCACCAGCGTCCGCCCTGCCTCCAGCCGATCTTCGACGGGTCTGATGAGCGCTTCGTACAGGTCGCGCGCATCCCTGCGAATTCCGCTCGGCTCCGAGTTTGGGTCGGCGCAGAAGTCGTAGAATCGCTCCGCCTTTTCCGGCAAGTTCTGTGGATACGCAGGCATCCATTGCACGTTGATGCCGCGATTGTCATAAGTCCAGATCGCAAGGCCGTCGGGAAGCACTCCGTAGGCGACCACGGTCTGGCTCGCCAGCAAGGGCAGCCGTGAACTCAGCCACGTCGCGTCCGGCTCGCCCTTCGGCGCGACTCGTAACTTCGCATCCCCGGCGCGCTGCGCCGCTCCCAGATACCACTCATAGACCGCCAGCGACTCTTGTATGCGTCCCTGCGTTAGCTCCGCCTCCGACATCGCCAGATAAACCGGAGCCGTATCCTTGGCCCAAGTGCTTCGTTCCCCCTCCGAATTCAACGAGGCTAATGTTTTTTCGGCCAACGCCAACGCCTGCCTCAGCGATTGCTCCGCCTCCGAAGGCTGGTGCGTACGCAGCTGCAACTCCCCGAGTGCGAAATAGAACATCTGTCCCAGGTAAGCGTCGGAAAGCTGGCGGATCAGATCCTGATTGCCTGTGAGTTTCTTTATCGCCGCGTCGTATTGTCCCTGACGCGCCGCCAGTTGCGCCGCCCGGATCTCATTCTCTAACCCGCTCGAGACACTTGCTCCGGTCCGCGGCGCAACCGCAAACAGGCGCGCTGCTTCGCTATATTCGTCCTGTGCGAGCTGTAGCTGGTTAGCGGAGGCGGCCGCATTCGCCAGGAAGCCGTGGGCGCCTGCCCGCATGGCTAGGTCTTCGTCCGAGTCCACCAAAGCCACCGCTTCCCGCCAGACGGCAACTTTCAGGGACGGCTCCTTGGCGACGTCCACACAGCTGCCAAATATGTTGTAGAGAGAATATCCCCGCAAGGCGGTGAACTGCCCCGACCAATAGCGCTCCATCCCTTTTGTGATCAGTTTCCAGGCCCCGGGAAAATTCCCGGCGCCGAACTGGTAGTCGGCAATGAATCCTACCGCGCGCAGATAAACCGCGCCGTACCCTGCTTTCCGCGCAAGGTCTAAAGCCTGGTCCTCGCTCTTTTCTGCCGGACCTAGATCGCCCGTCAATTCCGTGCAAACACCCGCCTCCAGGCTGAACTGGATCTGCAGCCAGGAATAAGGGTGTTGTTCGGATTGCTTCAGCTCGCGGCTTGCATCCCTGCGGCACTCGTCATTCCGCCGCGTCAACTGCTCGCCAAACACCTGCTCAAACCGTGCCCGCAACGCACCCGCCGTGTTGCCGGAAGCGCGAAAGAGTTGTTCGGCCCGTGCCGCCTGTTCCGCGGACACCGCGTAATCCCCCGCATCATTCGCGGAAGCCGACCGTGCCAGTGCCGCCACCGCCCGCCGGTAACGCGGCGCGGAGGCACCCTGCAGAAGATCCGTCAGCCAGCGGTCGCCATGCTGCCTGCTTGTCAAATCCGCCAAAAGAAAAAGCGCCCGCTGGGCGCTTGCGTCGGCCTCCCGAGCCCCGGACTCGGGAAAGGCCGCCGGCAGCCATTTTCGTACGGCCTCTCCAAGATATTCCTCCACCCGTCCGTCCACTTCGCTATCCATTGCCGCCGGGCCCACCTCCGCAGGAGGGAGCAGCGGACGCGTTTGACCATGCTCCTTCAGTTTCGTCCGCACAGCGGACGCATGGCTGCGAGCTTCTTCGGCCCACTGTGAGGTTGAATCCAGCTTCAGATAATGTTCCCAATCTTCCAGCGCCTGGCGGTAAAGGAACTGGTGCTCGGCGACAATGGCGCGATTGAATAGCGCGGTCGTGTTCTCCGGCTGCAGTGTCAGGGCCTTGCTCAGATATTCGAAAGCCGCGCCGTAGTCTTCCTGGCGATCCTCCGATTGCGCCCGCTGAAAATGAGCCGTGCCCAAGTCAAGCAGCAGCTCGGGCGCATCCGGCCGAAGTTCAAGCGCGCGTTGCAACGACTCGACCGCCGCATCGTACTTCCCTTCGAGCAAGTCGGCGCGTCCCGCTGCTTGCAGCCATTCGGGGTCGTCCGGATGTGCCGCCATTTGGCTCGCGATCAACGCTTCTGCCTTCAGAAGCGCTGCGGGCCGCGCAACGAACGATTCGGCCGGCCCGCGCTGCACGCGCAGCGGAGCATAGGCCGCTCCCGGGATCCTCAATTCGAGCGTGCGCTGGTCGGTGTAGGCGCGAGCCAGAAGCTGATTCGCCGATCCAGGCGTTCCGCGACCATCCGTCGTCCACCATGCCACCGCTGCTACCAGAGCGATCGTCACTCCCGCAGTCGCGAACTTTGGAATCGACAACCAACGCTGCCACCATGAACCGCGAGATACGGGGCTGGGCCGGGGGCTTCCGCTGATGCGCTCCGCTAAACGCAGCTGCCACTCGGGCCGCGCGCTTTCGAGCCGGGCAATCTGCTCGCGCTCGGCATCGGTCAACTCTTGATTCAAGCTGCCCAGTTCCACGACCGCAGCCCGCAGCAGCGGGCCACAGTGGTCGCAACGGCTGCCATGTTCGACGTAGGCCAAGGTCTGGTCCTGCTCGGTCACACCAGCGGCAACTTCACGCCACACTTCCGCGCTTGGACAATCGGACTTTCGGACAGCGGGTTCGCCCGCCTGTAAGTTTCTCAGCTGACCGTCCAGCTCTGCCAAGCTTTCAAACTGCTCCCGGCATGTCGGGCAGACCGCCAAATGTGGATGCACCTCTGCCGCGCTGACTTCCGAATCCGCGTGCTGGCGGGTCTCTTCGAGGAGCTTCGCCAGTTCGGGCTCAGCAAGATGCTGGTTGGGGTCTGTCTGCAAAACTATTTCTCCACTCTTGTAGAACGAATTATGCAAGCCAAAGTATTCATTCGGGGTTAACAGCCCCTTTCTTAATGTGACCGCGAATCATTACCGAAAGCCGCAAAAGAACGCTCTCCACCCCCTCCGTGGAAAGACCAATCGAGGGTAGAGCCGCGATCTCGCTGGCCGAAAGCCCTTGCCGGTGCCGCAGCCAGAAAATCATGCATTTTCTCTCTTGATCTTTCCCGTCAGTAACTCGGCGCAAGATTTTGTCGATCTGCCCGAGTTGCAGGTTACGGTGGATGCCATCTTCCATTTCCGCGCCCTGCGTTCGCGGATCGATCTGCACCGGCTCTCCCATCGCCTCCGTTTGGCTGGCCCCGCGCTTGCCCGCCAACGCCGACTTGAAGTGATCGTGCGCCACATTGGCCGCAACCACTTTCAGATAGCCAAAGATAGAATCCTCACCCCGAGGCTGGAAGGATCGTAACAACCGGCTGTCGTTCTCGCACAACTTCAAGTAAGTGTCCTGGACGAGGTCGTCGAGTAATTGCCGGGGAGGCTCCCCGAAAAGTCGCGCCGTCCGCAAAACTGCGGCCGCGATCACCGGCTGAAAGCGCCGGATGAACTCCACCCACAAGTCGGCGTCTTTCGAGCCCGCACATTCCCTCACTAATTGAACTGAAGACAACTCCGAGTACCGCGCCAAGGCTCGCTCCGGGGAAGGCACGCATTTTACACCACTAGTTGTTCCGGGGATAGGAGTTTGAAGTGCGGGCGGTGGGGTGTTCCACGTGGAACATGATGCAGCGTATTGTGTATGTATGGTGTTATATGCTTAGTGGTCGCAGATGAAACTAAAGAAAAGAGTTACGAAAAATCGGAAGATCGGCAGATTGGGGGCTTCGGGAGGGGGGACAGGAACGTTCCACGGGCAGCGGAGGGCGGTTATTGAGCGGAAGAATCTGGGGAAGCGGGCGCGGGAGTTGAAGGAGTGGCGGACGGTGGCTAAGAAGCGGGTAACGGTGAATCTGGATGCGGATGTGCTGGCGTGGTTCCGGGGGATGGGGCGGGGGTATCAGTGGGAGATCAACCGGACGCTACGGCGGGTCATGGAAGAAGAAGCGAAAGTGCGGGAGGGATGACGGCTTCCGCGGGGCGCGGTTTGTGCATAACAGATTGTACGTACTAAAGAAGCACGCAGAGGCGAATGGGCGGCGAACAAAATATAGTTTGGAACACAGATGTGTACTTACAATCTGTGTAGAGGCAATAAACGAAAGGGGATCGGGGTTTCCGGGAGGTCAAAACCGGGCTTGACAAGGCATGCATATAGAAACTCACGGCTGGCTGGCTTGGTTTTGGCCGGGTGGTTCCCCGCTTCGATGGGACTTCCCGTTTTGGGAATCCTGTCTACTTTGGTGGGATTGCGCCATACTCACCTCACCAAACCAATTCTGGCGCGACTCCAGCGCTCGCCCGAACCAACTTTTTGGGGCCGCAATCATAGCAACGAAGGACTGTGATGGTGCCGGCGAGAACGGGAAAAGTCGTTTCTGGGCGAGAGTCGTTACCTCTGCGGCTAAAGCCGCGTTCAAAGCAATGCCGCTACCGCAGCGCTGAAGCGCTGCGCCACCCAAAATCGGGAGCAACACCGAGTTTTTCCGCAGCCTGCTAGGCCAGCAGCTTGGCTGCGTCCTTGGCGAAGTAGGTCAGGATAATGCTTGCTCCCGCGCGGCGGATGCTGACTAGCGATTCCATCATTACTCGGTCGCGGTCGATCCAGTTGTTGCGGGCTGCGGCTTCGATCATCGCGTACTCGCCCGACACCTGGTAGGCGGCTAGCGGGAGGTCGAAGCGATCGCGGGCGGCGGCGATCACGTCTAGATACGGCATCGCGGGCTTGACCATGATCATGTCCGCGCCTTCTTCTACGTCGAGCGCAATTTCGCGCATGGCTTCCCGGAAATTTGCCGGGTCCATCTGATAGGAGCGGCGATCGCCGAATTGCGGAGTCGAATCGGCGGCTTCGCGGAAGGGACCATAAAAACCAGAAGCGAATTTCGCCGCATAGGAAAGGATGGGCGTGTTTTCAAAACCGGATTTGTCGAGCGCGGAGCGGATCGCGCCCACGCGTCCGTCCATCATGTCGGAAGGCGCGATGATATCGACGCCCGCGCGGGCTAGCGAAACCGAGGTGCGCGCCAGCAGTTCGAGTGAGGCGTCGTTGACGATCTCGTATTCGGTTGTGGCGGGAGGCGCGGCTGCGGCTGCACCCAGCGATTGCGCGCTGGCTTTGACGATTCCGCAATGGCCGTGCGACATGTATTCGCAGAGGCAAACGTCACCCATGATGACTACGTCGCGGACCTCGCTTTTGATGGCGCGGGCGGCGCGTTGCACGATGCCATCCTCGGACCAGGCGCCGGTGGCAACCTCATCTTTGTGTTCGGGCAGGCCAAACAAAATCACCGACAGCACGCCCAGTTTGCGCGCGTCGCGCACTTCCTTGACAGCCTCATCGACGGAGAGATTGAAAACGCCCGGCATCGAACGCACTTCCTTGCGGATGCCGTTGCCCGGGCAGACAAACAGGGGATAGACGAAAGCTTCCGGCGTAAGCCGGGTCTCGCGGACCATGGAACGCAGGGTTTCGGTCCGGCGGAGACGGCGCAGACGGTTAATGGGGAATGCCATGAAAAGAATTTTAGCAGCCGCCCGCAGCCCGCGAACGGCAGGCTCGATCACACCTTATTGTGATACCGGTCACAGGAAGCGAAAGTGCGCAAGTTAAGCCTGCGGTAACGGTTACCTCAGTAACCTATGGTAACTACCAGCGTGATCTAAACATAATGGTGAGAGAACCCTATTATGGAAAGAATGCGCCCGCGTCCCATCTCGTTGCTAGGCTGCGGCCTCTTGACTGTGCTGGCCTTTGGGATGGCTCCGCTACTGTTTCCGAGAGCAGGATTCCGTGTTGCGATGGGTGACCTCGTCCCTTTGCTGTTGCTTGGCATTGCCTGCTTTCTGTGCGGTAGGAACGCCTTCGACAGCCGCGGGCACACGCGCCTGTTCTGGAGCCTGATGGCCACCGGCATGGCCATGTGGTGGTTCAACCAAGCGGGTTGGACATGGTTTGAAGTGGTGCTGCACAAGCCGCTCCCCGATCCTTTTGCGGGAGATGTTGTGCTGTTCCTGCATGTCGTTCCGATCATGGGAGCGGTGGCCATTCGTCCCCATGAGGCGGACGAAAAGGAGGGCACGCTCATCAGCGCGCTGAACGTTTGTATCCTGCTCGTTTGGTGGGTGATCGTTTATGCCTTCTTCGTATTTCCTGAGGAATACCTTGCCCCCGACATTCCGGTTTATACGCTGCGCTGGGATCTCTTGTATGGAACCGAGGGCCTGATCCTGATCGGCATATCTGCCTCCGCTTACTTCTCCAGCACCGGGTGGTGGCGCAGGCTCTATGGAAGCATCGTCGCCGCCAGCATGCTCTATACGGTTGCATCCGAAACTATGAATGCGGCCATAGCGCGCGGTACTTACCACACGGGCGGTCCCTATGACATCCTGTTTCTCGTAGCTCTTCTTTCTTTCCTTTGGGTTGCCTGGAGCGGACGGCTGGGCTTGCGCGAAACGCAAGTTATGCCTCCGATTCCGAAAAACCACCGCCCCCTGGCCTTGCTATTCGCACAGATAGCGCTGCTTTCGCTGCCGGTTATGGGGTACGCGGCGCTGTTCCTGGGCCACGAGACACCCGATCTGCGTCGAATTCGTTTCGCTGTCTCCATGGGCGGCGTCGCCATTCTGGCCTCGTTTGTCTTCGTCAAACAACACCTACTGGATCAACGCCTGATGCAACTGCTGGACCGTTCACGCATCAGCTTCGACAATCTCCAGCGATTACAAGGGCGCGCGGTTCAGCAGGCAAAACTGGCCTCTTTAGGGGAGTTGGTTGCGCTCGCCGCCGGCGAACTGGAATACCCGCTCACCGCCATTCTGGAAAGTTCGGACCGCATGGCGGCCAGCAGCCATCTGACTCGCGAGCAACTCACTAATGCGCAAAAGATCGGACAGCAGGCGCGGCGCGCGCATGAACTGGTCAGCGATCTGCTCAGCTTTGCGCAGCAGACTCCGGGGGAGAAGGCTCCGCTCGAAGTGAAGCCGCTGTTGCAGCGGGCGCTGCAAATGGAAGGATTCAAGCTCGAAAATCGCAACATCACTCTTACCGTCGAAAAGATGGATTCCGTGCCCCGTGTCCTGGGCAATTCCAACCAGCTACTCCAAGCCTTTGTTCAAATTGTGGAAAATGCCGTGGATGCGTTGCAGGCGGCGGGAGGCGGACGGCTACAGGTCGCGGCTTGGCGTGAATCGGAAGACGTGGTGATTCAGTTCGCCGATAGCGGCCCGGGCCTGCAGGAGCCTGAGCGGGTGTTTGACCCGTTCTACACCACCAAACCAGTTGGCAAAGGCACCGGTCTCGGACTCAGCGCCACTTACGGCGTTGTTCGGGATCACAAAGGACAGATTACCTGCTTCAATCGTCCAGAAGGAGGAGCCACATTTGAGATCCGGCTGCCTGCGTTCAAGGCGGGAGCAGCCATGCCAGCATCCGCGCAGGGTTAATAGAAGTTACGCATCGAGCGAGATCTGGAGCTACGAGTGGATTTGGGTTTGTTCGTAACGCGCGGCTACTTCTGCAATTTTACTTCCGAGGAAACTAACCCAGAGACTTAATCAGAGCTTGCGTAACTTTCGATTTTCTATCCTCCGTTGGCGACGATCGCATCCGCCAGCTTGGCCGCCTCGGCAGCCAAGCGCACCTCGTGGGTCCGGATAATATGCGCGCCTTTTAGGATCAGGATCGATTCGGCAGCCAACGTGCCATGCACGCGTTCCCCGACCGGTGCATCCTTACCGTCGCGGGCCAGCGCCCGGCCGAGAAACGACTTTCGCGAAACTCCCGCCAGGAGCGGGAATCCCATTTGCTGAAGCTCGGCAAAGTGCGCCAGCAATGGATAGTTCTCCTCGAAGCTCTTGCCAAACCCGAAACCCGGATCGAGCACGAGGCGATCGCGCTTGATTCCTGCCAGGGTGGCTGCTTCGGCAAACTGCCGCAACTCCCGCTTCACCAGCAGGACCGGGTCTCCAATCGGGGGCAACTTCTGCCACTCTTCGGGGCGTCCGCGGGTATGCATCAAGACGGCACCGACCTTCAGCTCAGCGATCGTCTTCGCCATCTTCGGATCCCAGCGGAAGCCGCTGATGTCATTCACGATCTCGGCGCCCTCTTCGACAGCGGCACGCGCCACGCTCGCTTTGTAAGTGTCGACGCTTAGCACTGCCTGGGGCCTGCGCTTCTTCAGATCGCGAATCACGGGAAGCACTCGCCTACGCTCTTCCTCTTCGGTGACGGCTCGTGGCGCGTTGGCCGCGGACTCGGCCGCGCCGGCCAAAGGCGCCCCCGGCCGAGTCGATTCCCCGCCGACATCGATAATGGCGGCGCCTTGGTCGAGCAAACGCTCGGCATGGGCGACGGCTTTGCTGGCATCGACGAAGAGGCCGCCGTCGGAAAACGAATCGGGTGTCACGTTGACGATGCCCATGATGAGCGTGCGGCGTCCCAATTCGAGTACGCGGGAACCGATCTTCCACTGAAAAATAGCTCGCATGGTGCCGCTATTCTAAACGAGCCAGTTTTTTGTGAATGCTACAATTTGGGCAATGGCATGCCTGCGCCCAGCCGCACGCGTGGTAATGGTGGTTGTGCTCGCCGTCGCGCCGGTTTTCGCGGCGTCCGGCGCGGCTGCAACTGCGGGAACTGCCGCGGCCTCGGCCACGCCGCTGGCGGAGCGCATCGCCGCGCTCCTCAATGCGCCCGACCTGGCGCACGGTTTCTGGGGAATCGAAGTGATTTCGGTCGGGACGGGCGAAACGCTCTACGCTCAGAATGCCGACAAACTTTTTACCCCCGCTTCGAACACAAAGCTGTTTACAACCGCCGCGGCTCTCGCGCTGATCGGCCCTGACTATAAATTCCGCACTACGGTAGAAACCACAGGAACCCTCGACCGCTATGGCCGCCTTAACGGAGACCTCGTGCTCGTCGGCCGGGGCGATCCCAATCTCTCCGGCCGCGAACTTCCGTATGATCAGCGCACGCAGCGTAGCGACGATCCCATTCAGGCGCTTGAGTCGCTGGCGGACACGCTGGTGCAGAAGGGCGTGAAATATATCGACGGGGACATTGTCGCCGATGACTCCTATTTTGCCTTTGAACGCTATGGCGAAGGCTGGAGCCAGGATGACCTTGTCTGGGCTGACGGGGCGCCTGTATCGGCGCTCACGATTAACGACAACGTGGTGTTCGTGAACATTCTGCCCGCCGACCGGGCTGGCGAAAAAGCGTTTGTCAGCATCAAGCCTTTTACCGACTACTACCGGCTGGACAATCGCATCATTACGACTCCGGCGGGGACGGGGCGCAAGTTTTTCGTGAACCGCGAGCCGGGGTCGATGGTGCTAACGCTCTGGGGCAACCTGCCGCTTGACGACCCGGGCACGAACGAAGCGTTAGCCATCGAAGACCCGGCCGAATTTGCCGCGGGACTTTTCCGCGAGCTGCTGGAGAAGCGCGGCATCGTGATTTATGGGCACCAGCGCACGCGCCACACCGAGCTTGCCACGCTTTCTACATTCACGGCCACAGCGACTGCGCCTTCGCACGGAGGGAGCGACGGCGGAGCGCGTCCGTTCAAAAGCGATCAACCGATCACGCTTGCCAGCTACGAATCGAAGCCGTTGCGGGAAGATGTGCGCGTCATCAACAAGGTCAGCCAGAATCTGCACGCGGAGATCCTGCTGCGCCTGCTGGGACGCGAGCGCGGCAATGCGGGCACGGTGGAGGGTGGCCTCGAAGTGCTACGCGGATTTCTCAGTCAGGCGGGCATCGCGGGCGATCAGTATCTTTTCTATGACGGCTCAGGGTTGTCGCGGCAAAACCTAGTCACACCCCGCGCGATTGTACAGCTCCTCCGTTATGCGTCATCGCAGCCGTGGAGCGCAGCGTACAAATCAAGCTTTCCAGTGGCGGGCGTCGATGGGTCGCTTTCCGAGCGCCTAAAGGCTCCGCGGCTGGAGAAGCGCGTTCTGGCCAAGACCGGATCGCTAGGCGGGGTCAAGACGCTTTCTGGCTACGCGACGACAGACTCCGGACAAATGGTCGCCTTCTCGATCCTCTCGAACAACCTGAATCTCCCCGCCAAGCGCGTGCTCGACACCATCGATGGAATCGTGGAGGCGATCCTCGACGATGTGCCAGCGAGACGTTAGGCGGTGCGGCGAGATCCCTGCCGGATTCATGCGATCTGCTGCAAGCGCAGCAAGGCTCCGGAATCGCCATTCAACCCGGCTAGAACCCCGAACGCTGTTGTAAATTAGGTACTAAGCGGGTCGGGGTGATGGAATAAGTTGGATTCGCTTTCGAATGGGACAAAATTCTACAGGACAACAAAATGCAGGGCAATCAAGCGTCGAACGCCCGGGCGCGACATCTGCTGTGAAGATGCGGCGGCGACTCAAGGCGCTGGAGCGGAATGCTCATGGATTGTGGCAAGTCCTCAAAGCGCTCGCTTCGACGGACCATCCTCTGCTGGCGCACCTGATCCCGATTCGCCGCTGCAATCTGGCGTGCACGTACTGCAACGAGTTCGACGATTTCTCCAAGCCGGTTCCGACCGAACAGATGCTGTGCCGCGTGGATAAGTTGAAAGAGCTGGGTACGTCGGTCGTTACCATCAGCGGCGGGGAACCGCTGCTGCACCCGGACCTGGACGCCATCATTCACCGCATGCGCGAACGGAGGGTCGTTTCCGGGCTGATCACGAACGGGTATCTGCTGACCGCGGACCGCATTCGGAGGTTGAATCGGGCGGGCCTGGAGTGGCTGCAGATCTCAATCGACAACGTGAATCCCGACGACGTTTCGAAGAAAAGCCTGAAAGTGCTGGACCGGAAGCTGCAACTTTTGGCCGAGCACGCGGAGTTTCACGTCAATATCAATTCCGTGGTTGGTGGCGGGGTCAGCCATCCGCAGGATGCGCTGACGATTGGGCGGCGCGCACTTGAATTAGGCTTCAGTTCGACGGTTGGCATCATTCACGATGGTTCGGGCCAGTTGCAGCCGCTGAACGACGAAGAGCGTCGCGTGTACCACGAGATGAAGAATCTGGAGAAGCGCAGCTTCACACGCGTCAACGCCTTCCAGGATAATATCGCGCTCGGTCGTCCGAACCAGTGGCGGTGCCGGGCGGGGGCGCGATACCTGTATATCTGTGAAGACGGGCTGGTGCACTACTGCTCGCAGCAGCGCGGATATCCGGGGATTCCGCTGGAGAAGTATTCGGTGAGCGACCTGCGGCGGGAGTTTGTTACTGAAAAATCGTGCGCACCGCATTGCACGGTTTCATGCGTGCATCAGGTTTCGATTCTGGATGCTTGGCGTACTCCGCAGAGGCCGGCTACGGCTTCGGAGCCGGCGCACGGGCTGGTGCACATCGAATAGCAGCATCAGCCATCAGCCTTCAGTTAAATACGTCCTGGGTTGCGGCGTTCCATTGTCGCGACGGAAAGACGGTCCCGACCCGCTCCCAAAAGAAAATAGGACGTCACAGATAACCAGGTCTGGCAATTCCAAATCTCACTTCTGAGAGCTGAGAGCTGAGAGCTGAGAGCTGAGAGCTGAGAGCTGAGAGCTGAGAGCTTTGCTTAGAACGTCGTGGCGACGGTGAAGCGGAAAGTCTTGCGCGGTTCGCGCAGGGTGTAGCTGGAGGCCAAACTGTCCTTGGTGAGCACGTAGGTGTAGCTTCCCGCGCCTTCGTTCTGGCACATGGACGATGTCGGGTCAGGACAAGGGAACATGGAGCGCGTAATCGCGATGGGGGCAGTCGCTGTGTTGTTCAGGCGCAATGCGTTATAGGCGTAATAAATGCGGAAGGGCGCGTTGATGACCGGCAGCATCATCTGCAATTCAAGCCCGGTGGACATGCGTGGAACCCAATTCGTGCCCGGCACCGGCCTGAGAAACTGCGAAATGTTCAGAAGATTGCCTCGCGTCGCGAAAGATTCGTCGCAGGTGTAGCCAGCGGTTAAATACGGACATCCGAAGAAAGTGCTTTGGAGATTCTGGTACTGCACCGGATTGATCTGAAGTTGTGAGGTGCGCAGGATTGCGGTGGTGCCCGTATCGATGAAGGGCGCGATGGCTACGGGCCCCGCGATCGTGTAGCGGTATTCGAGGTTGCCATTCAGGGCGAAGTCGCCGCCCGGCGTGACCAGTTGAGAATAGGGGATCGGGATGTTATAGCAATTGGCCACGCAAGCAGTGCCCGCGGAATTGAGGATCGCGGCGTAGTTTGGATTCGCCGGGACAAAGGTGCCGTCCGGGTTACGGAGTTGAGCGGTCTGAACGCTGGGCAGGTAAGCGATGGGCGAGACGGTGCGGATATCGAAGCCGCGCAGGTCATTCTCTCCGCCCAGGTAAGCGCGTTCGAATGGAGGCGCGACCACTCCTCCATAGCCAGTGATGAAGGAACTTTGAATGTTATAGCCGACTGTGTTGCGCCTCTTTTGGACGGGGAAAAACTGTTTGTACTGGATGATCGGACGGAAGGTATTCACGGTGCCGCCGAGGCCGGCAATCTCCGCGCCGACGAACAAGCTCCTGCCCTTGTGAGGAGCATAGGCAGCGTCGAGCGTATTCATGGTGAAACTGGGAGTAATCTTGCTGGTGACAATGCCGTTGAGCGCGTTGGGTCCGGTGACGCCGCTGAAATTGAGATTATCGAACAATAGCTTCGAGGCATTGCTTACCGCGACCAGCGACGAGCGGTCGAGTGCGTAACTGATTCCAAAACGCTTGAGCGAGTGACGGAGAGGATAACTCAGGCTGAGGGTGAAGCCAGTGCTCGACTGGGAGTAGTTCTGAAGGTTCTGCGTGTAGGAGGATGCCAGACTGGAAGTGCTTTGTCCCGTCAGGATCGCGTACTGGCGCGCCTGGTTGTAGTTCGTTTTGCGCGTGTAAACGTTAAAGCCCGCCTGGATAGGCCGGTCAAAAAGGTAAGGTTCGCTAAATCCGAATACGAGGTCACGCTGGTAGGCGCCAATGCTGGCCTGGACCGACAAGGTTTCGCCAAGGCCGAGGAAATTGTTAGTGCTGTAATTAATGCCGACAAATGCGCCGGCCAGACCGCTGACTCCGCCCTGCAGTCCAATGCTGTTTTTGCCTTTTTCATGCACCTTCAGGGTGAGATCCACGGTGCCATTCTTCTCGTCGAGATGACGGTCGGTGGTGTTGGGATCGTCCGGTTTCAGTTGTTCGAAGTAGCCGAGTTGATTCAGACGCAGCAGGCTGAACTCCCAAAGGCGGGAGTTGTAGATCTGGCCTTCTTCGAGAACGATTTCGCGGCGGATGACTTTATCGCGCGTGGTCGTGTTGCCCTGGAACTCGATGCGGCGCACGTAGAACTGCTTGCCCTCATCGACATCGATGATCAGATTAACGAGTTTTTTCTCGTCGTCGAAGGTTGTGTCGGGAACGGAGGTGAAGTTGATGTAGCCGGCTTCGCCGTAAGCTTTGCGCAGGTTTTCGAGGCCCTTGGCAACTTTTTCGCGGCTGAAGATATCGCCGTCTTTGATGGGAAAAAGGCTGCGCAGAGCCGCGGTGTTGGTGATGGCCTTGTTGTTCTTGAAGGTGATCGACCCCAGGCGGTAGCGCGCGCCCTCTTCGATGGGCATGATGATATCGACGGCCTTGCCGGGACCTGCCTGGATCAAGGGAAGGTGGGGTCCAGTGTGGCCTGTGTCGTGGATCTCGGTTTTCGGGTCCTCCACCAGGACTTTGAAATAGCCGCGGTTCTGGAACTCGGCGCGGACACGTTCGGTATCCTCGTCGAGTTTGGTGGCGTCGTAGGTCTTGGCGAAAAGGTTTTCGAGGAAGATGGAGTGTGGAACTCCGATAGGCCTGAGGTTCTTCATGGAGGCACGCAAAGTGCGGTCATTGATGTGCTTGTTGCCGCGGAAGCTGATCTTGCCAACCTTGACCTTGGGGCCTTCTTTGATCACGAACGTGATGCCCACGGCGGCGGGCGGAATCGGCCGGACTTCGGAACGAATGGTGGCAAACTGGCGGCCGTGCTCGGAAAGCAGCTCCTTAATTACGACTTCGGCCCTCTTGATTCTCGTGGGATCGTACTGGCTCTCGACTGAGAGGCCCACTTTGCGATCCTTGAAACGGTCAAGGACATCGCTGGTGGAGACGGAACTCAGGCCGGTGTAATTGATCTCGCGGATGGTGGCCCGCTCTTTCACATAAATATGGAGGATCCAGCCTTTGGCGCTCTGCTCACGCTCAAAGCGGATGTCTTCGAAGTAGCCGGTGTTCCAGAGAGCGTTGAAATCGCGCTCCAAGGCAGCGGTGTCATAGACGTCGCCAACCTTGGTAAAGATGCGGGCTCTCACCGTGTCAGCGGGGATGCGGCGGTTTCCGTGGATTTGGATGCCGACGATGAGGTCTCCCTGCCCAAAAGCGGATGAGACGATCAGCAGGGTCGCAATCAGGCCGAGCAGGCGGGAGAAGACGGAAGCTTGGCCTCGAGCTTGTTGACGGGAGGCAATTGGAGCGCGGCCGGGGCCCCCCTGCGAGCCCATGTGGCGGCCGAGGGGCAGAACCCGCACAGGGATATCCTGATGACGGCGATGAATCGCAACTACCTCGAAAGACGAGCGTTAGGAAAACGGTAATTATACGGTAGAGAATGAATACCGTCCAAGGCGAGAAGCAGGTTGATTCCCTGCGAGTCACGCCCGGAAAGGTTCCACCTCAACACAGACGGAATAGAACGCCGCCGCGTTGCCCATGCCGGTAGGTTTTTCTGCTGGGCAGAGGCTGGCGGTTCGTCCTGATAGTGTGGCAGCATGGGCGCGATCCTTGGAGGAGTGTGATGTGGAGGAGATTTCCGCGGCGTCACTTGAGAATGCTTATGAATGTCTGGCCGCCGTTTCTCGGCGCCGGGATTCACGTAAAACGGGTTCAGCCCGACTGGAAGGAAATTGATGTTGAGATGAAGCTCCACCGCTGGAACTCGAACTATGTCGGCACGCACTATGGAGGATCGCTCTATTCCATGGCCGATCCGTTCTACATGCTTATGCTGATCGAGAACCTGGGACGCGACTACCTCGTTTGGGACAAGTCGGCCAGCATTCGGTTCCGAACGCCCGGCAGGGGGACGGTTTCCGTCAGCTTCCGTTTGACGGATGACGACATCGCGGGGATTCGCGAAGTTCTCAATACCGAGGACAAGATTGACCGAACGTTCAAGGCGGATCTAAAAGATGAAACGGGAACGGTGGTTGCGGAAGTGCAGAAAGTGGTGCAAATTCGGCGGAAGACGGCTTGACGTGCTTCCGCGCGACCGAACGTAAAACGCGCGGCCGGCCGCGCAGGAATTGGAACGGGCCAAGAAAATGGCCATCCGGGCGGTGGGAAAGCGTACGTCCGCGCTGCGACGGTGAAAGTAGCTGTTAAATAAGGCCGTGGAGAAGAGGGATAGCGGCGCGGGCGAGGGTCCCTTCGACCAGGCCCAGGGCAGGTCCGCGCCACACGATCATTTAAATTCCAATACTTCTTTTTCTTTGCCCTTGCTCATCTCTTCCATCTTCTTGATTTCGTCATCGGTGAGCTTCTGAATTTCTTCGAGAGCGCGCTTCTCGTCGTCCTCGGTGATCTTCTTATCTTTCATTGCCTTTTTTATGGCGTCGTTTCCGTCGCGGCGGACGTTGCGGATGGCGGTGCGGTGCTCTTCGAGAATTCGGTGAAGGTGCTTGACCATTTCCTTGCGCCGCTCTTCAGTGAGCGCTGGGACAGGAACGCGGATGAGCTTGCCATCGTTCATCGGATTCAGGCCGAGATCGGCGGAGCGAATCGCCTTTTCCATGGTCTGCAGCGCGGAGGGATCGAACGGCTGCACCGTGATCATCTGCGGCTCTGGCGCGTGGATCGTCGCAATCTGGTTGAGCGGCATCTGCGAGCCGTAGTAGTCCACCGAGACTGTGTCGAGCATGTGGACATTGGCGCGCCCGGTGCGCGTCGCCGCCATTTCACGGCGGAAGTCCTCCACCGCTTTATCCATGCGGGTCTTGAGTTGCAGATAGGTTTCTTTCAGCGCGGGATTCGCTGCCATCGAGGCTTGTGCCATATCGGAGGGCTCCGAGAAGAAGGTAGATTAAAACGGTTGATTATAAACGGTGATGCGGGGAAAGTCCGCATGACGGTGAAGCCCGGGTAGTGGTGTTTTGTGTTCGCGAGGGCCGGTGTGTGCGTCAGGAGGCACGCTGAGACGTTGTCGCCCTTCGTTCAATTTCGGCCATCAGCTTCTGCGTTACTGGCACTTGCAATCCGTGGCGGCTGGCGGCGCGCACGATGGCGCCGCCAATCGCGTCCAATTCCGGAGCGCGCCCGTGTTCCACGTCTTTCTGCATGGAGCTGCGCATGGCAGGCGGGGCGGCCTTGATCATTGGCAAGACTGTCTCGGCATCGAGCTTCGCGCCCTCAGCCTGTCCCGCCATGCAGGTTTCGCGCACGCAGCCTTCAAGTTGCTGCCACGTGGACGGGTTGGCGACGACTTCGCCGATCGGCTTGCCGAACGCACTCGTGGCCAGGGCAAACGGGCCGAGGAAAGCCAGCTTGGTCCACATCAGGGTGGTTTCGTCGTCGACGAAGTTGCAGGTGAAGCCCAGGGTCCGCAGGCGTTCGCTCACTGGCTGGAGCAGGCTGCGACCGCGCCCAGATATGTTGAGCACGGCAAATGGCGAACGATGAACAAAATGGCCCGCGCTTACCCGTTCCATCTCTCCCGCGATCGTCGCCGGAATCACGCGCTCTGAGCCGAATTTAGACCGCAGGCGTTGGAGGTGGTCGATTCCGTTCAGCAGGGGCACGATGGCTCCGGTGGATGGGGCATCGGCGATCGAGCGCAGCGCACCTTCGAGTTGGGTGGCTTTAACGGTCAGCCATAAAACATCGGCCGCTGGAACCGAAGATGCCCACGCTACTTCGGCCGGCCATCTGCCGAACGGACTGTCGAATTGGATGCTTGGCGGATGGTCCCCAATCGTCTCGGGACGGACTACCAATGTAACCGCTTCGCCGACGCGAGCGAGAGAAGCTCCGATCATTCCACCCACGCCACCGGCGCCTAAGATTGCATGTCGCATGAGCGTTATTGATGACCTGGCCTTAAGTCTGGATTCTAGCGCGCCGGTTTGTGTTTTTGTGAGCGCGGGCGTATAGTTACGGATGGAAACTGTTGTGTCGTAGTGTCGGAATTGGCGAAGCACACCAGTGGGCGAAAGCCCACTTTTTAGTTTGGGCTCAGTCCGACACGCCAGTTTTTTTGTAAGTGATTGAAGCGATGGCTTTTGACCAGGGTAAGATCCGGGAGATTGCCGATCGGGTCGCGGCCTCGAGCGGGCTCGTGGTATGGGACATTGAGTTTCTGGGGTCGGGCGCGCATCGCAGGCTGCGGGTGATTATCGACCGCCCGGGAGCGGTGGCGTCGGCCAATCATCCCGACGGGGTCACGCACGAAGATTGCTCGGCGTTCAGCCGCGAGTTTGGCACGATTGTGGATGTCGAGGATGCGGTGCCCGGCGGGTCGTATGTGCTCGAGGTTTCGTCGCCGGGGCTGGATCGCAAGCTGACGAAGGCAGCGGATTTTGAACGCTTCCGTGGCCATCGCATGAAGCTGACGACCCGCGAGCCGGTGAAGAACAACCGGCATTTTGAGGGGAAGCTGGAACGCTTCGAAAGTGGGAAGCTGTTTCTCGATTTGAGTGCGGCGCGGCGCAAGATGCGTCCGAAAGACGGTTCGCCGTCGGTCGAGATTGAGTTGGCGAACGTGGAAAAGGCGAATCTGGTGCCGGAAATCTAGTTGCCGGGTTGCCAGTACCCAGTTGCCAGTGTTTGGCGACTACGAATTGAACGGAGCGACGGCGGTCAGGCGATCCGGAGAACTGGCAACTGAGAACTGATCTTTATGGCTAGCGAGCTCTACAACATTATCGACGCGGTCAGCCGCGAGAAGGGCATCGACCCGCAGATCGTAGTCAGCGCGGTGGAAGACGCCATCGTAGTGGCCACGCGCAAGTACTACAAGACGCAGGAAAATCTGCGCGCCGTGCTCGATAAGGATTCGGGCAAGATCAACGCCTATGCCGTGAAGTCGATCGTTGAGATTCCCGAGCAGGTGGAAGATCCGAATCTTCAGGTGACGGTGGAGGAAGCGCGCAAGCTCGATCCGAGCGCTGAGGTAGGCGGCGAGTTGCTGATCCCGAAGGTGACCGAAGGGATTCTCGGCCGCATTGCGGCGCAACTGGCGAAGCAGGTGATTTTTCAGAAGGTGCGCGAGGCGGAGCGCGACACGGTTTACAACGAGTATGTCGGCCATGTCGGCGAGATCGTGAATGCCACGGTCAAACGAATCGAAGGGCCGGACGTGGTCGTCGATATCGGCAAGGCCGAAGCGCGGATGGGCCGCAAAGAGCAGTCGCGCCTGGAATCGTTTGCGATCGGCGAGCGGATCCGCGTAGTGATCGTGCGGGTCGAAAAGGCTGTGAAGGGACCGGGCGTGGTTGTTTCGCGGGCGGCGCCGGAACTGGTGCAGCATCTGTTTCAAACCGAAGTGCCGGAAATTTACGATGGCACGGTGGTTATCCGCGCGATTGCGCGCGAGGCCGGCGAGCGTACCAAGATCGCGGTCATGTCGAAAGACAAGGATGTCGATGCGGTCGGCGCTTGCGTGGGCATGAAGGGAATGCGCGTGCAGTCGATCATCCGCGAGTTGCGCGGCGAAAAGATCGACATTATCGAATACCACGAAGATCCGGTGACCTTTGCCGAAAAGGCGCTGCAACCGGCCAAGGTGAGCCGGGTGACGGTGATTGACGCGGGCGAGAAATACCTGGAAGTGGTCGTCGACGACACGCAGCTTTCGCTTGCCATCGGGAAAAAAGGTCAGAACGTGCGCCTGGCGGCCAAATTGTTGGGCTGGAAGATCGACATCAAGAGCGAGGAAGAGAAGCGGCAGGAAGTGGAGCAGCAGATGTCGGCGCTGGTCACGCAAACCGTGACTCCACTCGAGAATGTTACTGGCCTTGGCGAAGGCCTGGTCGAGAAATTGAAGGCTGCCGGCGTTAACACGGTCGAGTCGTTGGCGGATATGACGCCCGAACAACTGGAAGCGATCGAAGGCATCGGCCCGAAAACGGTGGAAAAAATCAGTATTGCGGTCAATAATTACTTTGCCAGTTTAGACGGCGGCGAAGCTGTAGCCGCCGAAGCGGAGAGTCCCGTCGAGGACGCTGCTACGGAAGCCGCTTCCGCCGAGGACGCGCCAGCGGCAAACGCGAGCGAAGCGGAGACGTCGACCGCCGAGGTCGAGTCCGCAGAGACGACGCCAGACGGCGATCAGCCGTCGAAGCAAGAAGCCCCAGAAGACCAAGCTCCGGAAGAAGAAAAAGAGAGCTGAACTGCGGGAACGTGGCGAGTCCGGAAGCGTTTCCGGAGCGAAAGCGCGGAGTTCGTCGGTGTGAAAGAGAATGGCAGCGATCATGACAGTCGTTGGCGCAAGCGGGGTTGAGGCGACTCAGGATTTCGCGAGGCTAGATATGCGAGCGTAAACGTTAACAGCCGAAGCAATGCGGGACAGGAAAAGGAAACGAAAAGCGGATGAAGATTCGAATCAATGATCTGGCCCGTGAGCTGGAGGTCAAGAGCAAGGCCATTCTTGACGTCCTGACCGAGGTCGGCGTTACGGAGAAGAAGACGCATTCCAGTTCGCTGGAAGAGCACGAAGCCGAACTGGTGCGCAAGCGTCTCCGTTCCCACGCTGAAGCTGGTTCGACTTCCGCAAGACCATCCCGGCCTGCCGTTCACGGCGAAGATGAATTCAAGACCAAGATCGACCTGTCGCACATTTCGCGTCCGGGCGACGTGTTGCGTGCCATCACGCAGCAGAAAGAGGCGGCGGAGCATCCCGTAGCGCGGCCTGTGGTCAAGCCACCGGCGGCGCCTTCTGTGGCAGCGCCGTCCATTGAAGCTAAGGCGGAAGCACCGGCACCCCCTGTGCCCGCAAAGCCTGTGCCGACGAAACCCGCAGCTGAACCGCCTGCTCCGAGATTCGTCACACCCGCTTCCGTAGCTGCCCAGCGGCCACCGGCCGTTGTCGTCATTCCTCCGAAGGCCCCCGTGGCTCCGCCCGTGAGCACTGCGCTGCCGTCCTCGGTGTCCTCCGAGACATCTTTGGCGTCGTCGTTGGCGGCCCCGAGCGCAAGTGCCGCGCCGCCAACGGCCGCTGTCCCGCCGCGCGTCACCGCGCCTCCGGCTCCTGCTGCTGGCGCTCCGATATCCGCGCAGGCTTCGAGCACATCTGCGCAGCCGGCGGCGCCTGAAAGGCCCGCTGCGCCAGTACCACCGCCGCGACGCATGATCATGCCGCAGACCGGGCCGCGTCCGGTCTACAAGGCGCCGATCCCCGCGCCGGGAGCGCCGCCGCGTCCAGCGCCGGGACGGCCTGTGCCAGGGCAGCCAATATTTCAGCGCACCGCGCGGCCATCCGCGCCGGGAGCGCGTCCACCACTGCGCCCTGGCGAACGGCGTCCGATGCACCCGACGCGCGTGTCGCCAACGGGTACGCGTCCGCTCGGCGTTGGGCCGGGCGCACCTATGGCACCGCCGGGACCGACTCGGCCGGGGAGCCGTCCGGGAGGTCCGTCGCGCCGTCCGGGACAAAGATATGTCCCGCGAGGCGTGAAGGAAGGCCCGATGAAGGGCTATACTCCACCGCCGCGCATGATCGTCAACAACGAGCCGGCTCCGATCACGCGCAACATCACGATCACCGAAGGAATCTCGGTGAAGGATCTGGCGGAGAAGCTTGGGATTCGCGCCAAGGATCTTATCGCTCGGCTGGTGGTGCGCGGCGTTTTCGCCACCATCAATCAGACGCTCGATGCAGAACTGGCGAGCGAGATGGCGCGCTTCTTCGGAGCCGAGACCGAGGTCATCACGTTCGAAGAGCAGGCTGCGAAAGATACGGCCGAGGCTACTGAAGCCAGCGAAGAAGGCGCGGAAGCCGTGTCGCGTCCGCCGGTGGTCACGATCATGGGCCACGTCGACCACGGCAAGACGACATTGCTCGATGCCATTCGCTCCACGAACGTTGCGGAAGGCGAAGCGGGCGGAATCACGCAGCATATCGGGGCATACAAGGTTCGCATCAGCGATACGGCGTCTCCGGCCTTCGGCCGCGAGATCGTATTCCTCGACACTCCTGGCCACGAAGCCTTCACGCGCATGCGCGCGCGCGGCGCCAAAGCCACGGATATTGTCGTGCTGGTTACGGCCGCCGATGACGGCGTGATGCCGCAGACCATTGAAGCCATCGACCACGCGCACGCCGCGGAAGTGCCGATTATCGTCGCGGTGAACAAGATCGATAAGCCGGAAGCGATGCCGGAGCGGGTGAAGAAGCAGCTAGCCGATCGCGGGCTGTTGCCGGAAGACTGGGGCGGCAAGACGGTTTTCGTCGACGTTTCCGCCAAGAAGAAGACCAACCTCAACCTGCTGATGGAAATGATCTGCCTGACGGCAGACTTGCAGGAACTGAAGGCGACTCCCGGCCGCGCTTCCAGTGGCGTGGTGCTCGAAGCGAAGCTGGATCGCGGACGCGGTCCGGTCGCAACTATCCTCGTGCAGAATGGTACGCTTCACGCCGGCGACAACTTCGTGGTCGGCAATGCCTATGGCAAAGTGCGCGCCATGTTCGACGACCGTGGGCAACAGATGCAGGAAGCGCCGCCTTCGACGCCGGTCGAAATCCTCGGCCTGGAAAGCTTGCCGCAGGCTGGCGACCAGTTTGTGGTTGTGACCGACCGCGAGAAAGCGCGGGACATTTCCGAATACCGCGAGCAGAAGGCTCGCGAAGCGGCTCTGGCCAAGAGTTCGCGCGTCTCGCTCGAAGGCCTGGCCGAGCAGATGAAGACGGCTGGAACCAAGGAACTGAACGTCATCCTGAAAGCCGACGTGCAGGGGTCGGTCGAAGTGCTGGGCGATTTGCTTGGGCGGCTTTCGAACGATAAGGTGCGTCTGAAGCTGCTGCGCTCGGGCATCGGCGCCATCACCGAAACCGACGTGCTGCTGGCTTCGGCATCGAACGCCATCATCATTGGTTTCAACGTTCGGCCCGAACGCAAGGCGCAGGAACTCGCCGATCAGGAGAAAGTCGACATCCGGCTGCACTCGATCATTTACGAGCTGCAGGACGAGATCAAGCGCGCTATGACTGGCCTGCTTGAGCCGACCATCAAAGAGACTTATCAGGGACGCGCGCAGGTGCTCGAGACCTTCCGCATTCCGAAGGTGGGAACGATTGCAGGCTGCCGCGTCAGCGATGGCTTCATCAAGCGCGATTCCGAGGTGCGGCTGCTGCGCGATAACGTGGTCGTCTTCAAGGGCAAGATCGCGTCGCTGCGGCGGTTCAAAGACGATGCTTCGCAGGTAACCAGCGGGATGGAATGCGGAATTTCCATCGCCAACTACGGTGACATTAAAGTTGGCGACGTGATTGAAGCGTTCCTGACGGAGAAGATTGCGGCGGAAAGCATCGCGTAAGCACTGTTTCCGCCGGTAGTTCCTGGTCCGGTTTTGGCTGCCCCGTTGGCAGCTCCTGGACTCTGCCGAAGCGAAAAAAGGCGTGGCCCTGGGGCCACGCCTTGATTGTTTTGCTGGAATTCGCGGATTATTTCTTCCGCGCTGCCGCGTGCGGATGAGCCAGGGGCCGAACCATGAACATGGCGTTGTGCCCTGCCGCGACTTGGGACGTGGGCGGACTCTGCGCCTCAAACGTCCCCACCCCGAGCTGACCAGAGTCGACCTCGATAAAGACGGCGGTGGAGCTGTTGACCACGTAGTACTGGAGGGTTAAGCCGCCCAGGAACGTCCCTTTGGTAGTGACCGAGATCGAGCCGCGACCGTCTGCTGGAGTTACCGCATCCGGAGTGTAGGTGCCTGACAGTGCTGCAGTAAGCTGGTCCGTTTCAAGGTTGTTTTCGTCCAAATTGCCGGTCATGTTGATTGCCGGGGCGGCGGCAGTGGTGGCGGCGAACTCGGCGATGTCGTCGACCTCGCCGTTACTATTGTCACCGGTGAGGTTAAGGCCGTAGCCTGCGGCGCTGAAGGATGTCGCGGATTGGGTGTAGGAGGCGCCCTGAAGTAGCCCGGCACCATTACTATCGATTTCGAGCGTCAAGCCCCCGCCGCTGGAGGGATAAATCACGAACGTTGACGGCGGTGAGCTCGTGCCGTTGCTGAAGCCGTTTAACGTCAGCTGGCACCGTCCCGTGGAAGCGACGCAAGTGGCAGCTGTGGTAGAGAACGGTTTACCTGAACCCACAGAGCCAGTGTTGTTGTAATCCTCGAAGCCGTTGGTGAGATCGCCGTTGGTGTCCGTGGTCGCGTAACCGCCGGCGACGACGGGATTCCCGGTGCCGTCAATACCGCCAAGGGTGAAAACCAACTGGCCGGCGCTAATCGAGGTCACTTGCGTGAAGGCGTCGCCGGCGAGGATGTTCCCCGTGGCGTCGTCCTCGATGAATTTCAAGTGGGTGGAGTCAATCACCCAGACGTCGAAGCCAAGCGAGGTGAGGCTAGTGATGGGGACGGGGGTGTTAAGCTGAGCATCCCAAAACGCTCCGCTAGTATCTAAAGCCAACTGCCCAGTGAGAGACAGACCCGTATACCCGGTGCCGGAAGTGGCATCGTCGTTGAAATCCTCGGTGCCCGCGATGTTGCTGGAGCTGATGGTAAACGCTCCCACCGTGCCGAGCGGATTCGCGCTCGAGTCAACGCCGGAAAGAGAAAAGGCGTAGGATCCCGTGAGACTCGTAACTGCAGTCTGCAAGTCCATGGTACCGCTGGCGGTGGCGCCGGTGTCGAAGACGGTGATCAGGCCGTGACTGGCCGAGGTGAGAACGAAATCGATGTGAAAGGTCACGGCCGAAGTGGCAATGGTGACGGGGGTCGTGGGTCGGCCATCCTCGCCAACCGTGTATGTGCCGGGGCTGACAGACACGGCATTCGCCCCAGTGTACACCCCAGTATTATAGGGGTCGTTGATGTCAAGGGTGCCCCCCTTGATATGGCCGTTGCCATCGGCCGTGATGGTCCCCGCGATGGCAAATGGGTCCACATTACCAGAGCCGTCGACGTTTGTGCCCGAGATGGAGATCACGTAGGTGCCGTTCAGGCTGGCGACGCTGAAGCCCTGCGGGTTGGTCGCGGTTTTGCTGCTGCTGCTGCCGCAGCCGGCTGTCAAAAAGAGACCTGATACCGCCGCTAGAGCCATGAGCAGGCGCGCGGCACACTTGGTGGAGGCAAGGGGATTCATAAGAGACAATCTCCTGAGGGTGATGTCCTTTAGGATGCACTAAAACCCCGGTCGCGGGGAAAAGTTTCTGTAAAGAATGGTAATGAGGAAGCTTCCTCACAGGCGGGTCCGCAGGTACAAGCGGACTCCCTGACTTCAGGCGCTATGCTTTGGAGGCTTCCGCCCGAGCCGGCGAAAGGGTCGGCCTTAGCCTTTGCGTGCGCTTTTCGGCGGCCCAGGTGACTACTCGATAGAGCAGCAGAATTCCGAGCACAACTGCATATTCTTTGGGTTTGCGGACATCGGCCTTTACGAGCCACCAATAGTGCACCACGCCGAGAATCGCAGTCAGATAAATCAAGCGATGCAAACGCTGCCAGTTTTTGCCGCCGAGGCGGCGGATCCAGCCCGCGGTCGAGGTGATGGCCAGTGGGATCAGCAGCACAAACGCTGAGAAGCCAACCGTGATGAAAGGCCGCTTGGCGATGTCCTTCAACATTTCGTGCAGGTCGAAGAATTTGTCGAGCCAGATATAAGTCAGAAAGTGGAGCGTGCCGTAGAAGAAGGCGAATAGTCCGATCATACGGCGAACGCCAATCAGCCAATATTGACGCGTGATGCGGCGCAGGGGCGTGATCGAGAGCGTGGTGAGGATGAGGATGAGCGTCCAGTCGCCGGTGGAGTGGGTGATGACTTCGATGGGATTGGCGCCGAGGCCCTCGTGCAGGGCTTTCCAGCCCAGCCGGGCGAGCGGGATCGGGGCTGCGAGGAAGATGGCGAGTTTTGTCAGCCTCAGTTTCATATCTAATCGGTTTATGGCCGCACGGATTACGACTTGACGCTGTTGGGAAACTGCTGAAAATCGGCTGCTCTTGGTGACTCTCTCAAAGCTTCCAGCAGCTTCGGCGGCGCCACGACAAGTTTTCTGACGGACAAGTCCATCCATCCCCCGGTGCTTGTGACCCGGGCTGCGTGCTTGCCATCGTGCCGAAAGAAATCGTTTCTGATCGAGAACCGGCTTCCGTCTTCCGAAAGGCCCGCAATCGTGAGATCCACTTTGATTTCCTCGAGCAGATGAACCTCCCGGAAATACTCGAGTTTGTCGTTCATCACCACTGGGCCGATTTTCAAGCGCATGAACTCGCTCATCGGGAAACCTCGCTCCGCAAAGAACATCATTCTGATGTCCGCCGATTTGTCGAGGTAGGCGGTGTTCTTCATATGGGAATTGAAGTCCATGTCACCCCATCCGGCAAAAAAGGTGCGAACGAACATGACTACCTCCCTGTCGGAAAATTTACACTTAGAAGTTCTTTTTCAGGTCCATTCCCGCATACAGGCTCGCGACCTGGTCGTAGCCGTTGAACATGAGCGTGGGGCGCTTGAAAAATTCTCCGAGGCGGCGCTCCTTGGCCTGGCTCCAGCGCGGATGGTCCACGTTGGGATTGACGTTGGAGTAGAAGCCGTACTCGTTGGGCGCGGACAGTTGCCAGCTGTTTAGCGGCTGCTGGTCGGTGAACTGGATGCGCACAATCGATTTGGCGCTTTTGAAGCCGTACTTCCACGGGATGACGATGCGCAACGGCGCGCCGTCCTGATTGGGCAGCGTCTCGCCGTACATGCCGAAACAAAGCAGCGCCAGCGGATGCATGGCTTCATCCATGCGCAAGCCTTCTACGTAGGGCCACTTGAGCACATCGAGGCGCTGGCCGGGCATCTGCTTGGGGTCGTAGAGGGTGGTGAATTCGACGAACTTTGCGCTGGGGAGGGGATCGGCGCGCTTGATCAATTCGCTGAGGGAGAAGCCGACCCAGGGCACCACGATCGACCAGCCTTCGACACAGCGATGGCGGTAGATGCGCTCTTCGGGAGGGGCAAATTTGATGATCGCGTCGACGTCGAGCACCTGCTTTTTCTTGACCATGCCGTCGATGGTTACGGTCCAGGGACGCGGCTTGAAATTCTTCGCCAGCTCGGCGGGCTCGTACTTGTCGGTCGAGAATTCGTAGAAATTGTTGTAGTTGGTGACGTCTTTGTAGGGAGTTTGCTTTTCCGTGGTGCTGAAGGAACTTTTCTGTAAGCCGTCGATTTTGGCGTTGGCATGGACGGTGAGCGGAGGCTCGGCGAGATTGCGGAAAGCCACACCGGCTGCGGCTGCGGCCCCGGTGAGCGCCGCGCCGGCTAGAAATCTTCGGCGGTTGAGATACGTCTGCCGGGGAGTAATCTCCGAAGGCGGAATATCAGCTGGCTTCCTGATTAACATCTAATCCCCACAACAACTCATTATCCCCACGACTAGTTATTACGCGTGGCGGGCGCGCATGGATGTCGGCCTGACCTCTTGGCTACAGTATAGGACGCAGAGGGCGCGGAAAAGTTGCGCTCAGTGGGGTTGGAGTCGTTTGGCTGCTTAGTGGCCGGCTGGTAGGCTTTAGAGTTCGTGTTAGTTTTGATGACCGAAGGCACATGGGGAAATCCAGGAAATCGGCACAGCGGTCGAAACACCAAGGCGGATCGGCAAAACGGATGGACGGGAAGTATTACGCCTATGCGTTGTTGGTGCTGGTGATGGTTCTCTTCGCGGCGATCCGGTTCCGGCTGCGGACGATGCCTTTGGAGCGCGACGAAGGAGAGTACGCGTACGCAGGGCAATTGGTGCTGCAAGGGATTCCTCCCTACAAGCTGGCTTACACGATGAAGCTGCCCGGCACGCAAGCGGCATATGCGGTCCTGATGGCTGTTTTTGGACAGACTCCGGCGGGCATACATATTGGCGTGCTGCTGATAAACGCGGCGACGACCTTGCTGATTTACCTGCTGGCGGCGCGGTTGTCGGGGCGGCTGGCAGGCGTGGTAGCGGCTGCTTCCTATGCTTGTCTTTCTACCAGTTTTTCAGTTTTGGGCGTGCCGGCGCACGCGTCGCATTTTGTCGTGCTGTTCGCAGTGGCCGGAACCTTGATTTTGCTGAAAGGGATCGAAACCGGGCGAGTGTGGCAGTTTTTTGCCAGCGGTCTCCTGATGGGACTGGCGTTTCTCATGAAGCAACCCGGGATTGCCTTCGGTGTGTTTGGCGGACTATATCTCCTCAAGTGTGAGTGGAAACGGCCGGTTGAGTGGGAAAGCCTGCTATCGAGAGTTGGTTGCTATGGCGCGGGCTTGGCGTTGCCGTTCGGTCTGACCTGCCTGATTCTTCTGGCCGGGGGCGTGTTCAGGAATTTCTGGTTCTGGGTTTTTACCTATGCGGGACAATACACATCGGAGGTCGGTTTTTCGCGGGGAGTCGAAGTCTTCATGCGGATCTTCCCTGCGATCATGGGCTCTGCGGTCTGGGTGTGGATTATCGCGGCGGTGGGACTCACGACATTTTGGTGGCATCCGGAGAGCCGGCGCCACGCCACTTTGATCGGCGGACTCTTGTTTTTTTCGTTTCTGGCGGTATGTCCGGGATTTTTCTTTCGCCAACACTACTTCATTCTGATGCTGCCGGCAGTTGCGTTGCTGGCGGGTATGGCGGTTCGTGCGGTGACGGAAGGACTGGCTGGCAAAGGCGGCATGGCCCTCGCCGCAATTCCTGCTCTCGTGTTTTCTGCCGCGTTGGGATATGCGGTGTTTCAGCAGAGGGCGTTCCTGTTGGAGGAGGACCCGATGCTGGTTTGTCAGGAACGGTACGGTACGAATCCTTTTCCGGAGGCGTTGGTGGTCGCGCGCTATCTGGATGCGCACACCGCGGCGGATGAGCCGGTTGCGGTGCTGGGTTCGGAGCCGGAGATTTACTTTTATGCCAAGCGTCACTCCGCCACCGGGTTTATCTACGTTTACGGGCTGATGGAACAGCAGAAATATTCGCTCGAGATGCAGAAGAAGATGATCGGCGAGATCGAGTCGGCGCGCCCGCAATATCTGGTGATCGCGAAAAGCCGCCTATCCTGGCTGCCGAAGGAGGGCTCGCCGGAGGCGTTGTCGATGACCGCCTGGATCCAGAGCCTCCTAGGCGGATACGAACTGGTGGGCGTCGCGGAGAGGGTTGGCAATCGCACAGAGTACCGTTGGGATGACGAAGCCAAAGCTTATCGGCCGCACTCGCAGAATATTGTGGGGGTGTTCAGGAGGAAGAGCTGACTTCGGATGACGCCGACGCGGCTTGCGCCCAGGTTGGCGCCCAAAATGCGGGCGCGAACCTGGGGCACCACGTAAGCCCTCTACAAACTCCACCCAATATCGGCCTAAATCTGGCTTTTGCACGAAAGCTACTCTACTTCTCCGCGCCCATTTGCTGCGCCAGGTACGGGCCGATGCCCATTTCCTTGATGGCGTGGAGTTGGGATTCGAGGAAGTCGGCGTGGCGCTCTTCGTCTTTGAGCAGGCGCTCAAACAGGGCTTTGGAGCCGTCGTCGCCGGCAGTGGCGCAGATCCTCACGGCTTCGTTGTACTCGTGGACGGCTTCGAGCTCGTCTTTCAGGTTGATCTCGAGCTGGTCCTGAACCTTGGTGCCGAGTTGGGGTTTCAGGCCGACGTTGACGGCGGGAAGAGCGTCCAAAAAGATGATGCGCTCGATGAGACTTTCGGCGTGGCCCATCTCCTCGATGGCGCGGGCTTTGTGGAGATTGCCGAGGCGCGTGTAGCCCCAGTTCTGGCACATCTCGGAATGAGCCATGTATTGCACGATGGCGGTGAGTTCGGAACTGAGAGCGGTGTTTAACTGCGCGATAACCTTCTTGTCGCCTTGCATGGTTGGCCTCCGTATGCTCCTTATGGTCTTGTTTTGCGTGACCTTTATAAGACGCGGACAAGCGCGAGGGATGTGACGCAGAGCACAGGTAAACGGTTGAACAGGGCGAGGTTAGAGGTTTGACGTCGAAGGCAAAGGTGAGAAAGCAGAGTGAGCCACCAGGCAATCCATGGAGCCATTTTGGGCGGGACGGCACCGTGGTAATCAACAATTCCCGAGTTGGGGCGTAGCCGGAGCGGGTTCTCCCGATAAAATGGACACTACTGTGGGTGTTGCCAACGGCTTTGCGGCCGCGCCGAATGGTGCGCACCGCGGGGCCGAGGATATCAGGCGATGGACGAATCGAGTGTGACGGGAAGAGCGAAATGCGCAACACTGGACAGCTCGACAGATTGAGAGGCAAGAAGTGGATCGCAGCAGCGGAATCGATGTGAGCGGAACAACTCCAAGCGAAAAAGATCAGACCCACATGCCGGAGTCGCCCCTGGAGCACGCAGTGTGCTCGCTGGAGGCAAGCCATGTCCTCGCCTGGGACGAGATTGCAAACCTGACGGCGGAGACGGGCAGTCCGGCCGAAACACTGATGAACGTGGTCGGGCTGATCGCGCGGCGGTTCGGCGTCGATGTTTGCTCGGCGTATCTGCTGGAGCCGGACCGGGCGAACCTGGTGCTGGCGGCAACGGTTGGGTTGAAGCCGTCGTGTATTGGCCACCTGCGCATGTCGGTGCAGGAAGGGCTGACCGGCCTGGTGGCCGAGCAGGTGCGTCCAGTGGCCGTTGAGCAGGTAGGGAAGCATCCGCGGTTCAAGTATTTCAGCGAATCGGGGGAGGATCCGTATCAATCGTTTCTGGGTGTGCCGCTGATCGATCGCGGCGTGCTGCAGGGCGTGCTGGTGATCCAGACGAAAGAGGCGCGGACGTTTCCGGAGAACGAGATCAAGATGCTCCAGGAAGCGGCGGCGCGCGTTGCTCCCGTAGTGAGCGAGGCGCGGACGCTTGACCGCTTTATTGCGCCCGTGCAGGAAAGGTTGTGGGCGCTGGCCCGGAATTTCTGGTGGAGCTGGGACCACGATGCGGCGGGGCTTTTTCGAGAGCTCGATCCGAAGCGCTGGAGCCAGCTGAATCACAGTCCGGTGGCGATGCTGAAGGAGTTTCCGCTGGCGAAGCTGGAGGCGCGGGCAGCGGAACTCGGTCTGCATAGCCGCGTTAACTATGCGTATCGCAGACTGCGTGAGTATGAAAACGCTGAGCACACCTGGGCGGCGCGGCGGGCGGGAGTCCTGCGGCCGCGGCCCGTGGCATATTTCTCGGCGGAGTTCGGCATTCATGAATCGCTGCCGGTGTATTCCGGCGGACTGGGAGTGCTGGCAGGCGATCACATCAAGAGCGCGTCGGATCTGGGGATTCCGCTGGTGGGCGTGGGGTTGTTTTATCCGCAGGGATATTTCCGGCAGCGGCTGGATCGCGACGGTTGGCAGCGGGAAGAGTACTTCGACACCGATGTCAGCCAGTTGGCGCTTGAACCGGCGATCGGCAAGAACGGGCGCCCGGTGGTGGTGCAGGTGGACACGCGGCATGGATCGATCCGAGCGAAAGTGCGGCGCGCGCGCGTCGGGCGGATCGACCTGTATCTGCTGGATTCGGATGTGGAAGGGAATGCGCCGGAGGATCGCGAGCTGACGTCGCGGCTGTACGGCGGCGACGGACGGGTGCGCGTCCACCAGGAATTGCTGCTTGGAGTGGGCGGGCTGCGCGCCCTGAAAGCGCTGGGGATCACGCCGGGCGTGCTGCATCTGAACGAAGGGCATAGCGGCTTCGCGGTGCTGGAAGCGATCCGGCAGCGGATGGAAGAAGAAGGCATCAGCTTTGAGAAGGCGGTGCCGCAGGTATCGCGGCAGGTGGTATTCACGACGCACACGCCGGTTCCCGCGGGACACGACCGCTTTAACGCTGAGCTGATTGAGGAGCATTTGGGGCCGCTCCGCGAAGCGATGGGGATTTCCAGCGAACAATTCATGGGGTTGGGAAGGGAAAACCCCCAGAGCAATGAAACATTCTGCATGACGGTGCTGGGGCTGCGGCTGTCGCGGCGGGCGAATGCGGTTTCGTCGCTGCACGGGGAAGTGTCGCGCGCGATGTGGACGGGCCTGACACCCGGCAAGTCGGAGGACTCGGTGCCGATCGGGCATATCACGAACGGCGTGCATGTGCCGACGTGGCTGGCGCCGCAGATGTTCCGGCTTTATGACCGGCACTTGGGAACGGGATGGCATCTGAAGAGCAGCGAGTCGAAAATTTGGGATGGCATCGACAATGTGGATGATGGCGAACTTTGGGAGACGCACCTGAATCTGAAGGCCCAGATGATCGATTTCGTCCGGCGGCGCGCCGTAATGCAGGCAGAGCGTCGCGAAGAACCGCGCGAGCAGGTGCAGAGGCTGAAGCAGGTGCTCAGTCCGGATGCATTGACGATCGGCTTTGCGCGGCGGTTTGCCACGTACAAGCGCGCCAATTTGATTCTTACAGACATCGAACGGCTGGCCAGTATGGCGAACGATCCAAACCGGCCGGTGCAGTTCGTGTTTGCGGGCAAGGCGCATCCCATGGACGAACCGGGGAAGCGGGTGCTGCAGCAGGTAGCGCAACTGATGCGCGACCCGCAGTTTGCCGACAAGCTGGTGTTCGTGGAGGATTACGACATCAACGTGGGGCGGCATTTCGTGCAGGGCGTGGATGTGTGGCTGAATAACCCGCGGCGTCCGCAGGAGGCGTCGGGAACCAGCGGGCAGAAAGTGGTATTGAACGGGGGATTGAATCTTTCGGTGCTCGACGGCTGGTGGGCCGAGGCCTATGACGGGCTGAACGGCTTTGCCATCGGGGACGGGCGGATGCACTCGGATAACAACGTGCAGGACCGGCGCGATGCGGAAGATTTGCTGCGTGTGCTGCGCGAAGAGGTAATTCCGCTTTATTATCAGCGCGACCGGGACGGGTTGCCGCGGGGCTGGATCAAACGCATGAAGCGGACGATCCGCACGCTGGGATGGAGATTCAACGCGGATCGCATGGTGATGGATTACACCCTGAACTGCTACGTGCCGGCGGCAGGCGGAACGTCGAGCGATCTGCGGAGGAACTTCTAGACGGCCGTCAGAGTCTTAGCATCCCGGGTCAAAAGCTGAACATGGCCTGCAATTCGATTTTGCGATTGGCGGCCGCGCTGTTGAATGGCCCACCTGCCAATGCCACAGACTGTCCAAAGTTTTGTGAACTCAGCACGCCGATGGGAGGCGCGGGGTTCACCTTGTTCAGAACGTTGCGGGCGTTGACGCTGAAAGTCAGGTTGTAACGCCGGGAGCTGGCAGGACTGCCGAACATGCCTCCGCGGCCGCCGGGGCCTCCGCCAAAACCAACGCCGCCTCCGCCTCCGCCGCCTCCACCACCGCCACGCGGGCCGCCACCACCACCGGGAGGTCCGCCTCCAGGGGGACCTCCCGGTTGAGTTCCGTTCTTACCTAGCTCCGGCCCGAAGCCAAATGTTTTTGCGAGACGCAAGTTGAGCGTGAATTGGGATGGGCCGGTGAGATAGTTGATGGGAATCTGCGAGTACGGATTCGCCGGAGTCGCGTAGTGGCAGGCAGCCGCTGGCGAAAGACACGAACCCGTAACGTTTGCGGCAAACGCGGGGCGGACGTTGAACTGCAAGTCATCGGCGAACTGCTGGGGCTGGCCGCCCACGGTGACGTTGTAAGGCGAGCCGGAATTGAAAATCATGAATGGACTCAGGCGAAATCCGCGCGGCAGCGCGAACGTGCCGCCCATAAATACGCGGTCGCGAATGTCGAAAGACGCTCGCCCGTAGTCGAGCCGCAAATTGTGCGGATCCGAGGGAAAGTTTCCGGCGCTGGAAGCGTCGCTGTTGGCGTAATTCAGCGAGTAGTAGCCGCGGAGAGATACTTTGGATCCTGCCTGGATGTTGAATTGCGCAATCAACTGGTTCTGACGGAAGACCCCGTCCGAGGCGTATTGAAAGATGGCCGGATTGGGGAGACCGGTGAAGGGATAGTCGCCTGTGTCAGGCGGGGCGTTGACGACGTTTGACAGAAGCTGGTGCACGCCTCGCGAATTCAGATAGGTAACGGTAGCGTTGGCGACTTTCGTGATCTGTCTCTCGAGGCTCAACGCGGTTTGCAGGATGTAGGGCGCATGGAGGTTTGGGCTGATCTGGTAGATGGACTGGGGCGCTGACGACGAAGTCGGCGGCGTCGGGGTGGGTGTAAAAGCCGGGTTGTCGGCCACATACTGTTGTTGGGTCACGCCGTTCAAGCGGTCTGCATTGAGGACCAGACTGTTGCTGAAGCGGTCGTAGAAAATGCCGAACCCTCCCCGAAGAACAGTCTTCGGCGCGCTTTTTCCGCCGCCTCCAATACCCCAGGCGAAGCCAAGCCGGGGCGCCCAGTCCGCATGATCGTGAATCGCATTCTGGGTTTCGAAACGCAATCCACCGCTCAGAGTGAGGTTGGGTCGCGCCTTCCAATCATCCTGTACATACAATCCCGTATCGACCACGGTGACCGGCACGGTGGGGTTCGCGCCAAAAGGGCCGTCGATGCTGAGCTGACTCGGGGTAAGCGCGAGGTAGTTCTGATACGACGTCGTGGTGGGTGTGCCCGAGAAGGTATAGGAGCCGTTGAAGCCTGCATTGGAGGTATTGACTTCGTGAACGGCACGCAAGCGGACGCCGAATTTTACGAAGTTTTTGCCCTGATTGATCGAGGTGTAATTCTGTAGTTCGTAGTGATCCTGATAGTCGGTTTGCGTTCCCGAACTGCTGCGGCCGGCCGTGAATGCCCCGAGCACGTTGATGGACGCAGTTGTCGTGGAGCCGTCGGGCAAGACCTGCAATGGAGTGGTCACGGGATTTTGCGAGCTGTTATCGCGCAGATACTGGAAGCGGGTTTCATTGACGGCCTTCGCGCCCAGGACTTGCGTGTCGCTGATTTGCAGCGTGTGTTCGGTGGACAAAGTGTCGTAGCCGGCCTCGGGCAGCACCAGACCTCCCACGCCGGCATTCTGCTGCGTGTCGCGGTAATACTGGTAGCGGGCCGTGAGCGTGTTGGTGGGCGTGAGTTGATAGTCGATGCGCGGGCCGATGTTGGTGCGCGTGCGCGGGTTGGGAACGCTTTCGTTCAGGCCGAGTGCTTGCGCGTCCACGACAGCGATTTCGTCGATGTTGCGGCGCTGCACGTTGAAGAAGAAAGATGCCTTTTTGTTAATCGGGCCGCCGATGTTGCCCATAAAAATGACGGAGTCGTACGGCTGCTGCTCCGCGTCACCGAGGAACGGATTGCGCGTGTTCAAGCCTGAGCTGTTGCCCTCGACCGAAAATTGTCCGTGGTACTTGTCGGTGCCGGGCTTGGTGAAGATTTCGATTCTGCCGTAACCCAGCTTGTCGTACTCGGCGGAAAACGGATTCTGGTTGATGCGAATCTCGCGGATCGAAGACTTGGGAGGAAGCTGGCCGCCGGTGAACCCATCAATGTAGAGCTGGCCGCCGTTGGGGCCGGCGGAGGGGCCGGCCAGGGCTTCAAGATCGGCCTGCAGTTCGTCAGGATCGTCGGGCAGAGCGTCGAGGTCCTTGCCGGTGAGTACGATTGCGCTGGCGTTGCTGGCGGGACTGACTTCGACGTGGGGGCTTTCCTCCTCGACGTTGACTTTTTCCTTCTCGACACTGATTTCGAGCGAAATGTTGAACAGCGAAACTTGACCTGCCTCCAAATTCACATCGCTCTTGGCGTAAGCAGTGAAACCCTTGGCATTGACGGTGACGGTGTATTTGCCGGGAGCTAGATTGCCGATCTCATAGGCGCCGTTTGGATTGGTGGTTGCCGAGCGCGCGGGGCCTCCGGACTGCGCAGCAGACACTTTGGCATTGGCAATCACGGCTCCCGAGGGATCGAGAACGGTTCCACGCAGCGTCCCGGTTGCAGGAGCCGACTGCGCCCAGGCTGAAGCGGCGAGTGCGGCGACTAAAACTATGGCGAACGAGAAATACTTCAACGTACACCTTTCTCTTTCCAGGCAGATCGCGCGCATTGGAATCGTGGACTACTGGGCAGCTTCACCGTCGCCTCCCGACGTATTCAACGACCACGGGGAGAGCAGCGAATATGCGGACCGGTTCGGCGCGGCCGTTAGAATGGCGTCGACACCGGCAAGCAGCGTTATCGCTGTCACAGCGCCGGAACCCGCGCCATCGGTGGAAACGATCATCACGGCGTCATTCTTTTGAAGATCGGCCAGTGTGCTGTTCGGCAAGCGGCTCAGAAGCCGTTGAAAATCCGGGGGACCGTTTGCGCCCGGGCCGCCGCCTTGGCCTCGTCCTGCGGCGGAATCGTAGCTGCGCCGATCTCCGCCGGGCAGAGGAAGAGAGCTTTGCGCGCTTGCGTTCTGCGCGCCGGCCGCGTCTCCGTTGGCGCCGGCGCCTCCCTTGAGGCGCATGGCGATGCGCTGCGCCATTTCCGCGGGCAGCTTTTTCATTTGCGAGTCGGCGGAAACTTTAACTACAACCGTCGTTTTGGCAATCAGATCTTTTACGGTGAATGAGCTGTTGGCCGCATCAATCGCGGCGATGGTGCCCGCGATATTGCGGAATGTTCCGGAGACAATTTCTTCGGCGGCGAGTTCGGCGCCGTCCTGGCTGCGGGCCCCGCGAGCGCGCACTTGATCTCCCACCTTGATCTGATCAAGCGGCGCGGGCTTGGCATCGTCGAACTTCACGGAGTCGGGGGCGTAGCGGCGCAGGATCGTGTCTTTGTTGACATGGACAGCGACGCTTTTGCTGGCACCGAAACCGCCGGACGAAATGGTGATCGTCCCTGCCGCAGCGTCCACCTTATTGACGAGTCCGCCGACGCCTCGCTTCTGCCAGTCCTCGCGGTCGCGCTGCTGTTTGGCGCTCACGTCGGATTGCTTCATCACGATGACGGCGAGGGCCGCGATGGTGTACGCGTCAGGCGCCCCCTGCCCGCGCACGAGAACGCGATCTCCGGGCTGCAGGTCCTGCGGTTGGAGCGGGGTTGCATTCTTCAGATCTTTTTCTCCCGGCGGAACGCGCAGGATCTTCGTGGTGGCGGCGAGTTTGGCGGTCACTTCTCCGCCGGATTCGGCGGTTACCGTGATCGAGTCTGGCTGCACGCTTTTGATGACGCCGACGGCTTTCACGATCGACGCATCGCTTGCTGGGCCGGCAGGCGTTGACTGAGCGCTCGCAGATGGCGAAGCCAGCGTCAGAACGAGGAAACCGGCGGCGAGTAGAATCATGAGAAGCCGCCGCACTGCTAACAGCATTGCGTTTATGCGTTGCACTACGGGTACTCTAGCATCGCTGCACAGCGCGGAATTCAGCCTTTACGAAGTTTTACCCGGTATTGACTCTGCTTTGACAAGAGTTGTGGCAACATGGGGCTTGGCTTTGGGCATCCATTCATTTAGCCAATCCAGATTCCAGGCTTGCAGAAAGAGATCATGCAACCGCCATTCCGCTCGCAATTGATTGCTCATGCTTTGGTGGCCGCGCTGACTGCGATCCCCGGATTTGCCACGCAGCAGCCGGAAACGGATTCCAGCGCCGTCCTCATTGGGCCCGTCGTGAAGTTCGTTAGCCTGCTGGTTACGGTGCGCGATAAGCACGGGCAGATCGTCCGCGACCTGACGAAGGACGACTTCATTTTGCAGGTCGACAGCCGGCCCCAGACGATCAGGCATTTCTCGCAGGAGACGAGTCTGCCGCTGGCGATGGGCTTGCTGGTGGATACCAGCTGGAGCCAGAGGGAAGTTCTGGACCAGGAGCGGAATGCCAGCCGCAGCTTTCTGGATCAGATGGTGGTACAGGAAAAAGATAAGGCGTTTCTGATCCACTTCGACCGCGAGGTCGAGCTATTGCAGGATATGACCTCGCATCACGAGAAGCTGGAGTCGGCGCTCGATTTGCTGAAGACGGCGGACCGGGAGCGGCCCAGCGATTCGGATGACTCCGATTCGCGGTCTGGTTCCGGACACAAGCATGGAACGCAACTCTACGATGCGGTTTACCTGGCGTCGAATGAACTGCTGAAGAAGCAGACGGGGCGCAAGGCTGTGGTTATCCTGTCGGACGGAGTAGACCGTGGGAGCAAGACGACGCTTGAGAGTGCGATCGAATCTGCGCAGCGCGCCGACACAGTGGTTTACTGCATCTACTTCGCGGGACAACGCGAAGAGCGTGGCCAGCGTGGAGAAGGCGGTGGGATGGGCCGTCCCGGCGGCGGTTGGCCGGGCGGCGGGGGAGGATGGCCCGGTGGCGGCGGTTATCCGGGAGGTGGTGGCGGCAGACGCGGCGGCGGGCAGCGGCCTCCGGAGGAACCGAAGGTCGACGGCAAGAAAATCCTTCAGCGGATTTCGAAAGAGACGGGCGGACGATTCTTTGAGGCGAGCAAGAAGGAGTCCCTGGGAGAGATTTACACCGGCATTGCTGAGGAACTGAGAACTCAATACAGCCTCGGCTTCACGCCCGATAAAGACGGTTCGGAGGAGGGCTATCACCACTTGCAGTTGCAGGTGAAGCGCAAGGATATGGCGGTGCAGACCCGAGTGGGATATTACGCCGATTGACGGCGAAGGGGTATCTGGGGTTGGATGGAGGCAGCGTGGAATCCGCGCCTCCCATCTTCGATCCCGAATCACGGCGGCATAGCCGCCTCGACGCGATTTGGCTCACCATCTGGCTGGTCTTTCTGGGCGGGCTGGCGGCGCTTCCTCCACGGCTCGAATGGCACAAGCAGGTAATCCTGCTGGCCATAGGAGTCGTCCAGGTGCTGGAGGCGAAGATCATTGCGCGCGTTCCGCGGCGCGGCGTCTTCTACGTCATCCTGCTGAAAATCGTTCTGGCCACGCTGCTGCTCGACCACACTGAGGAAATCGGGATCAACAGCAGCTACTGGCCGATTTATTTCGTTCCGGTGGTGACGGCTGCGATGTATTGCGGTCCGTGGGCGACGCTGCTGTGGACGCTGTTTACCTCGGCCGCATATTGCTCCTACCTTTATCCGGCAATGCAGGAATACGAGTTGACGCCGGAGGCCTTCGAATACCTCGGCCTGCGCATCATGTTTTTCTTTCTCGCGGCCATGGTTGTGAACCGATTTTCGCAGCAGAGCCGGCACCAGACCGAGCTTTATCGCGAACTGGCCGAGCGGCTCGCCGAAACCAACCGGCGCCTGGAGCAGGCGCAAGCCGAAGCGCGGCGCTCGGAACGACTGGCTGCGCTGGGCCAGCTTTCCGCGGGGCTGGCTCATGAAATTCGCAATCCGCTGGGAGTGATCAAGGGCTCGGCCGAGATGCTGAGCCAGAAGCTGGAGGCTTCGGAAGCGCTTCCGCGCGAGCTGGCTGGTTATATTACGACGGAGGTGAACCGGCTGAGCGCATTGGTTACCGAGTTTCTGGATTTTGCGCGGCCGCTGCATGCGCAATGCGAACCCGGCGAGATCGTGAAAGTTCTCGATCGCACGCTCGACATTGTGGCGACTCGCTGGAAAGGAAAGCCGGTGCGCGTGGAACGGAATTATGCGGACTTGCTTCCGCTGGTTCCGCTAGACGAGAGTCTGTGCGAGCAGGCTTTTTTGAATCTGGTTCAGAATGCTTATGAAGCGATGGAAGAGAGTGGCGGCACATTGCGCGCTGAAGTTCGAACGGCGACTCGCGAGGGACGGGAGGGCGTTGAGGTTTTGCTGAACGATACTGGGCCTGGCGTGCCGGAGAATCTTCTGGAGGAGATTTTCAATCCTTTTGTGACGACCAAGAAAACCGGCGTTGGGCTGGGGCTTTCCATCGTTTCGAAAATCGTGGATGGGCACCACGGCTTCATTCACGTGGAGAACGGTCCACAGGGCGGGGCGGTATTCGAGTTGTTTTTCCCGCTGGACGATCACAGCACCAGGTCGCAAACCGCTCAGTCGCCTTGGAGTGCTGGTAGAACCGGCGAACACCGAGGAGTGGAAGAGGCAAGCTGACCAATGCCAACCATCCTTATTATCGAAGACGAAGCCAAGCTGCGACGCCTGCTCGAGTTGAACCTGGGCGACGACGGTTTCAAAACGCTCTCCGCCGGTGACGCGGAAACGGGTTTGAAGCTGCTTGCGTCCGAACCTGTTCACTTGGCCCTCACCGACCTGAAGCTGCCCGGCATGAGCGGCATCGAGTTTCTGCACAAAGCTAAGGAGCAAAACAGCGCGCTGCCGATCGTGGTCATGACGGCATTTGGCTCGGTTGAGACCGCGGTCGAGGCCATGAAAGCCGGCGCCAGCGATTATGTGCTCAAACCATTTTCGCTGGCGGAGATCCGGATTGTGGTGCGCAAGGAACTCGATCACTCGCGCCTGCAGGAGGAGAATCGCTCGCTGCGCGAAGCGCTTGGGCAGAAGTATAGCCATCCGAATATCGTCGCGCGCAGCCCGAAGATGCAGGAGGTGCTGGCCACCGTGGAACGCGTTGCGCCGACTAACTCAACCGTTCTGCTCGGCGGAGAAAGCGGAGTCGGTAAGGACCTGATCGCGCGCGTGATTCATGAGAAGTCGCGGCGCGCATCGGGACCGTTCGTCAAGATCAACAGCACGGCCATTCCGGAAAATCTTCTGGAAAGCGAGTTATTTGGCTATGAGCGGGGCGCATTCACGGGCGCGACCACCAGCAAGCCGGGAAAATTCGAACTGGCGGACAAAGGCACCCTGTTTCTCGACGAAATCGGAGATGTGCCGGCGGCTATGCAAGTCAAGCTTCTGCGGGTGCTGCAGGAGCGCGAATTCGAGCGGTTGGGCGGGACGCGGACGGTCAAAGTTGATGTTCGTTTGCTCGCCGCCACGAATCGTGACCTACGCGCCGCGCTTGAACAAGGGACGTTTCGCGAGGACCTTTATTACCGGCTCAACGTTGTGCCTATCGATATCGCGCCGTTGCGCGAGCGCAAAGAAGATATTCCGGATCTGGCGAATCTGTTTCTGGCGCGCTTTTCGAAAGACTCGGGCCGGGAGATTCGCGGTATTAAGCCGGCTGCAGTGCAATTGCTGCTCGGACATTATTGGCCAGGGAATGTGCGCGAGTTGCAGAACGTGATTGAACGCGCGTGCGCGCTGGCGCCCGGTCCGGAGCTCGATGTCAGCGACATACAGCTCGACTCGCCGCGCAACCGCGCCAATGCCGGAGGCGACCGCTTCCTGCCTGAGGGCATGACGCTCGATCAGTGGGAAGACGAGATGATCCGCGAAGCGCTCAAGCGGGCCAGTGGGAATAAATCGCAGGCTGCGCGGCTGCTCGGGTTGTCGCGCAATGCGCTGCGCTATCGGCTGTCCAAGATCGGGATTGAGGATGAAAACGAGGCGGAATAGGTGCTGGCAAAGGCGGCCCTCGTTAGCCAGCACGTTACGATGACCGCTTATCTTGCGGCAATTAACCAGAAAAGCACCGAGAGGAATGTCATCATCCCGCCGCCGACGAAGATAATCTGGCGTACCGGGGGATTTAATAACGTGCTCAGGAAGGTTGCCAGTAAGCCTGAAGTGACGGATACGAGCCCCATGACTAACATCTGGTCATTCTGATACCACAGGGAACCATAAGTCGGGCCATTATTCGCAAAATGCGTTATCGACCTCATTAAGGCGAGGAAAGCCACTCCAAGCAAACAGGTTGCCAGTGTAGCCTGAGCTGCTCGTTTGTATCTTTCTCGTGCCGTATGACACCTCTACGGACGATCAGAATTAAACGTTCTCTTTTGCCCCCTCAGGCTGCTCCATTATAACCAAACCTTAACAATTGGGATCGAATTTCGTTCATCATCCGACGCCTGGCCGAAAACCACCACTCTGGCCGACATGAGCCACCGAAAGCGCTTCAACGCGCAGGTTTCCGCTGCGGCCATACCGTCTATAAGTCATTAAAAATGATGTGTTTCCCGTCTCCAGGCTCTTATGCTCTGCATTGGCATGCCGCTTGCCTTATCTCTTGCAGGTTTGCCGGTAGAGGTGGAGATGTTTATGAAGCTCAAGATCAAATTCATTGCAGCACTCATCGCAATCATGACCTTTGCGGTTCCGGGCGTGGTGAGCGCTCAGAACCCCGATCTGTCGCAGAACCCGGCGCCCGATCAGGCTACGATGCCGTCGCAGGATCAGAATCAGGGTCAATATCAAAGCCAGGACCAGGGGCAATACATAACACCGGGGCAAGATCAGGAACAGGACATGCGTTCGATGCCGAGCGGGTCCGACGCCAATTCGGGGGCTCCCATGTCAGGGTCCGGCGCTCCGATGGGCGGCTACGATCAGGCATCTCCGAATGATCAGAACGAACGGCCGCCGATGAGCGAGCTTCCGCCTCCGATGAAGCCGAGTCCGAATGGGCCGAGCATGCAGGGACCGCCGCCGGGGCCGGGTGGGCAGAACTACCCTGGAGGCCAGGGCAATTCGAGCGAGACTTCTTCCAATAATGGTGTGGCGCGCGTCAGCTTGATTCATGGCGATGTTTCTACGCGGCGTGGCGATGCGGGCGAATGGTCGGCCGCGCAATTGAATGCTCCGCTGATGGCGGGCGATAGCGTTTCGACGGGCGATAAGTCGCGCGTTGAGCTGCAACTCGATTACGCCAATATTTTCCGTCTGGCCGAACATACGCAGGCCAACATCACCAATCTGACGCGCTCGCAGATTCAAATTCAAATCGGCCACGGGATGGCGAACTACACCGTGTTGCGCAACAGCGACGCCGATGCCGAGATCGACACGCCGAATGTTTCTATCCGGACCGAGCGGCGCGAAGCGAGCTTCCGGATTCTTGTAACTGCGGACGATAACACTGAGGTTCTGGTGCGGCGAGGCGAAGTCGAAATCACAACTCCGCAGGGCGGCACGCGCGTGGGCGCGAACCAGTTCATCACGATTAAAGGCACCGGCGCCGACACGCAGTATCGCGTTGGGGAAGCGCCGGCGCGGGATGACTGGGATCAGTGGAATACCGACCGCGACCGGATGATCAATGGGTCCGTGTCGCGCAAGAATACGAATGACTACTACACCGGCACACAGGATCTCGACGCGAATGGCAACTGGCAGAACGTTCCCGACTACGGTCAGGCGTGGTTCCCGAACGAGCCGCAGGGTTGGGCCCCTTACAGCGCAGGTAACTGGGTTTGGGAGCCTTACTGGGGATGGACCTGGGTTTCTTATGAGCCGTGGGGCTGGGCGCCGTATCACTACGGGCGCTGGTTCCTCTACAACGGAGCGTGGGGTTGGTATCCGGGACCGGTTTATCCGTACTACCGTCCGCTGTGGGCGCCGGCCTATGTATCTTTCTTTGGATTCGGCGGCGGGTTTGGCGTTGGCTTCGGCTGGGGATCGATTGGTTGGTTCCCGATTGGCCCTTGCGACTACTTCCACCCGTGGTGGGGCGGATGGCGTGGACGCTTCGGCTATACCGATTGGCACGGGTGGAACCGCGGCGGATACGCTCCACTGCATGGTGGCAACCGGTTCTCGAATGTGAATCTGGCGATGCATGATCGGAATTTCCGGGGTGCGACGTCGGTGGCGGCCAGCCGATTTGGGCAGGGACGCTCGGCGTTTTCGCCGGTGAGTCATGAGTCTTTGCAAAATGCGCACTTTGCTACTGGCAACCTGCCGGTGACTCCGACGCGCGCCAGCTTGAGCGCCAGCGGGCGTCCGGCGGCGGCCAGCACTTTGGTGAATCGTAGCGGCAACCATTTCTTCTCGCCGCGCGGCACTAACACGGTTGGTAACGGACGGTCGTTTGAGCATGAGCAGTCGCAGATTTCGAATGCCATGCGGCAGAACGGGGTGTCGCCCGTCAACGGCGGGCAGCGCGGCCTTGAAAATGGCAACAATGCACGCGCTGGCGAAGGCGGATCTCGTGGCGAGACTGCCAACCGTGGCAACTCGGTTGAGAGCAACCGCCAAACTGCGCGGCCCGGAAACGGTTCGAACGAAGGGCGCGGATTCGGGCAGTCCGAGAATGGCGGGCGCACGTCGGCGGAAACGCGCGGCAATTCGAATGGGGGTTCGGTGCCGCGGCCCGGCAATTCAGTGAACTCTGGGGCTGGCCGGCCAGGCGGCGCAAATGGTGGTGGTTGGCACGAATTTTCACCGATGCAGCCACGTGCTTCGTCTCCTTCTTCGGAGGGACCCGCGGGCCGCTCTTACGGCAACAGCAGCGAAGGGCGTTCTTACGGAAATTATTCTGAAGGCCGCTCCTACGGGGGCGCGGAGAACCGCGGGTCTTATGGTGCTGCTCGTGGCACGGAAGAGCGTGGCTCTTACGGCTCTCCCCGTTATCCAAGCTCGGAACAGCGAGGCTCGGTGGGACGGACGTACGGCGGAGGCGGAATCTCGCGCCCACCGCTCAACATGAGGCAACCGATTGTTACGCCGCGCTCGTACGGCGGAGGCCGGGCTCCTAGTGGTCGCGCGCCGAGTTTCGGTGGCGGACGCGCCCCGAGCTTTGGCGGAGGCCACTCGGCCCCTAGCGGACATAGTGGTGGATCATCGCACGGTGGCGGGTCGCATGGTGGCGGCGGGTCGCATGGCGGAGGGCACGGACGCCGCTAAACGGTATTCCGAGCGCTCCTCCGGATTGGAGTTGGAGCGCTCGAAACGGAGTCTCTCTTCCCAACGTGGGACGCAAAAGCTTCGCGTCCCACCATTTTTTTGTTCCTTTCTTTGCCTTCGAAGCCGCCGGCAAGTTGCCAGCGCCATACTCTATCCGCCGCGCGCTGCAAGAGTTCATCGCGGCCCGCGCGTGAGTTTCAAGTCGGCGAAGCTAGTCCACTTGCCGTCTTTATCTTTCTGCTCCATCAGCCATTCCCAGGAGTCTTTTTCCGGAGACCAGCGGAAGGTTGTGTGGAACGGGCCATCGGGGTATTCGAAGATGAAACGAATGGCGTTGCCGTCGCGAGTGCCATAGCCCAGAGTTTCCGAGAAGCGAGCTCCAAACACATCGAGCAGATGGAGTACGTAGCGCTCGCTGGTGGGATCGTAGCCGAGAAACCAGACGGCGTCGTACTTATGTTCGGCCGCCGGGGCGCTCGAGGCTGTTTTTTCGTGGATGCGAAGAAACTGATGATTGAGTACCCACTCGGCTTCAAGGTCGTGATGTGCGTCGCGACCCATGACTTGGCCCTCCATCTTCCATGAGCCTGCGATGTGATCGGCAAGGTCGTCGCGCCATTCGGCAGGTGATTGTGCGACAGAAGTGACTGTCAGTTGGAACAGGAAGACTAATAGACAGAAACAGTGCTTCATCAGTATGTCCTTTCGTCGATTCCATGGGGAGTTCGGTTGGTATCGCGGACTTCACTTTATCAACTTCGGCAACTTTAAACGTGTGACCGTTTCGGAGCGCACGGTGTGAAGCGAATTGCACTCGGGCGGAAAGCGCTTGCAGCACGGGTTTTCGCTGTACACACAGGTGATTCTTCATATATAAGTTTTGTCCATCGAGTTTTAACCGGCAACCGATGCGAGTCCTGCATCAGCTAGTTTTTGTTTGCCACAGTGCGTGTCCCCGGAATGATCCAGTTCCGCGGACTCTTCTTTACATGGTCCAGGTGATCCCGGTGGTACTTTAATCAAAATTGCAAAAGGAGAAGATCATGGCGCTTCAAAGTTCGTTCCGATGCGTGGCGGCCGTCGCCTTGACGGCGTTCTTAGCTATTGGAGGCTTGTCCTCCTACGCTCAACGCGCAGAAACCAATGTGCCCGCCGGCATTCAAATTTCGCGGGACCTCGGCCTCGCCGATGCTTCGGCCGAGATTAACATAACAGTTCACTTGAAGCTTAACGACAAGGCGGCATTCGACAAGGCTGTCGACGCGCTCTACGACCCCGCTTCGCCCACCTTTCACAAATGGATGAGCGACGCCGATCTCAGGAAATATGCGCCCGCGGCAAGCCAGCGGCAGATGGTTCGCCGGGAACTGGAGAAACACGGACTCACGATTCTCTCCATCGACAAGTACGGGTTCACCATCCGCGCCCGCGGCACGATGGCAAATGTGGAGAAGGCCTTCAACACCGAACTTCACCAGTTTGATTACAACGGAAGAACCTACCGCGCCAACGTGCGGAACGCCCGGTTGAGCGGCGCGGCGGGAGATTATGTCTCCACCGTGGCTGGTCTCGAAAGCCATCAGGTGCGCCCGCTCTACAAGCAGGCGATTGACCCGCGCACGCAAAAACCGCATGCTCCGGTGCCGCTCAGCAAGGTTCGCAGCAACGGCGGTTTCCCGCCGGTGAGCACCACGGATTGTCTCACCGCACCTGCAACTTATAACTTGCAGGGTTCGAGCACGCTGCCAACCGCTTCCTACACCGGCACCGTGTATGACTTGTCAGGCCTTTTCTGCGTCTACCTGCCGGCGCAATTGCAGACTGCCTACGGCCTTAACCAGGTTTACGAACAGGGATTGAACGGAGCGGGCCAGACGATCGTCCTGGTCGAGGGCTATGGCTATCCCACGCTCGAGAAGGACGCCAACGCGTTGTTTAAACTGGCGGGCCTGCCGCTGCTGAACAAAACCAACTTCAGCATCGTCTACCCGCAGGGTAAACCCAATCCGAAATTGGGAGTAGAAACGGGGTGGGACGGCGAGATCGCGCTCGATGTGCAGTCGTCGCACTCGATCGCTCCGGGGGCGAACATCGTTGTTGTCGCCACCAACGGGCAGGATAGTGAAGACTTCCAGAACGCCATCGCTTACGTGGTCGAAAATAACCTCGGCAACCAACTCTCGAACAGCTATGAAGAAGACCTCGACCTGATCGCGGGGCCGCTGGAACAGACTTCCTGGGACGATGCGATTGAGGTTGCGACCGCGAAAGGCATGACCGTCAACTTCTCGACTGGCGATAGTGGCGACAATGGAGTGGGCTCCCCGCTGGGTGCCCCGGGCGTGCCATCGATTGCGCCGCATGCGACCGGCATCGGCGGCACCTCAATTCTGAACGACGTCAACCATCCGGGATCCACCATCACGACCGCGTGGGGAGACACGCTGGCTTTCCTGGAGAGCGGCGGCGTGGTCCAGGACCCGCCGGCGCAGAATGGTTTGTACGGCGGGGGCGGCGGTGGCGAAAGCGTATTTTGGCCGAAGCCATCGTGGCAGGCGTCGCTTCCCGGCAAAGGCCGGCAATCGCCCGATGTTTCCGCGCTGGCGGACCCGTTCACCGGTTTTGTCATCGCGATCACGAGTCAGGGGCAACAGTTCCTCTTGTACGGCATCGGCGGCACCAGTTTGGCTAGTCCGATCTTTACTGGGTTCTGGGCCATTGCCAACGAGCAGGCCGGCACCCCCCTGGGTTCTGCTGCGCCCCTTATCGCTGGTCTGCCGTACGGTGGCGTTCAGGATGTGCTGTCCACCACCGACAGCACGCCCAACAACGTGACCGGGGAGATTACGGACAGCAGTGGTTCCACCACGTACTCGGCTTCCCAGCTGTTTGATGGATACCTTTACGGCAATAAAGGTTTCACCAGCACGATCTGGCCCATTGATGCGGGCGATGTCGTGGATTTCGGATGGGGGATCGACAGTTCACTCACTGCCAAAAAGGGCTGGGACAACGCCACCGGGTGGGGCACGCCGAACGGCCTCGCCTTCATCAATGCGGTGACCGGCCAGTAGTAAAACCGCCCTCCTCATCGGCGGCCTATAGCGCTGAGAATTCGGATGAGACTACGAAGCCGCCTTCTGGAAGGCGGCTTTTTTATTGGCGCCGCTCTATTAGGTCAGCGAAGTAATCTGAAAATCGCGAGCGTTCTTGACCTGACGCAAAGCGTGATCGGTCATGGCACGACCTCATGGCTGCCGCCAAGCGCGAACGACTGGCCGTCGCGATCGAAGGCGTAGCCGAGCCGTGGAGCAACCAGACAGGATCGTTATTCTGAACTTTCTGAACTGGAAAGAATGTAAGCTGCTTGCCGAACCCGCAAGCCCGATCGAACGCCCGCAAGTTGAAAGCTCAGCACGTCGATGCAAGCCACGCACAGATACGCTCCTTTAGTTAGTATGCTTGAACACTTGAGAACGCCTTGCGAAGACACCGACCTGCGTCCAGATTGCCGGAGCGGCTAGTAAATCACCTCTGCCAAAGCACCCTGTCAATTTCGAGAGGCAAGGCCTTTGGATGGTACGGGAGGATACGCGGGGTGAAATCGGTTTCTAGCCGCGTAGCTGGCATAGTTGCCGAGTATGTGTACGCAAACGCTGTGCCCGGGCGAAATGCCTTGCGATGCATCTGCTGACGAACCGGAGCTTTGCCGTCTTTAGCGTCTGCAAAGAGCTCGACTCGTACGAAACTCGGATCGATTCCCGCAAGCGAGACCTCGGCCTCGAATATCAGGTCGTTGTCTTGTCGAATCACTTTCAGCCGTCCGAAGCGGACGTCCTGCCAGCGTCGGGCAATATCCCGTTGCCATGCGAGGACGCTACTGCCGGCCTTCCCGAGACTTTGGGCGCGAGAGCTATAAGCAGCAGCGGCAGGAAGATAACGCTCTTCTGTGTATTGCCGGACCGCGCGATTGGCGGAAAATGCCGGCGTGAGCAGCGCCATACTTTCTCGGATGCGCGCGATCCAGGCTGCCGGTATTCCATTTTCATCCCGGTCATAAAATTCGGGGGCAATTTCGTCTTCCAAGAGGGCGTACAGCGCTTCTGCATCGGCACGGTCCGCCGCAGCGTCATCCGGAAATTCGTCGCCGCTGCCAATGGCCCAACCTACGGCTGGCGAGTATGCTTCCGCCCACCAGCCGTCAAGCACGGAGAGATTCAGGCCTCCGTTCACCAGAACCTTCATTCCGCTGGTACCGCAAGCCTCCCATGGACGCTTGGGTGTGTTGATCCAGACGTCGACGCCTGTCAGCAAGTGTTGGGCGAGCAGCATGTCATAGTCACTAAGAAAGACGACATGCGAACGCACATCTGGCCGATGGGCAAACTCGATCCATTCCCGAATCAAAGCTTGTCCCGGCATGTCCTGAGGATGGGCTTTCCCAGCTAGCACCAGCTGAACAGGCCGCTCGGGATTGGTGAGGATCCGTGCGAACCGCTCCCAATCGTGAAGCAGAAGGGTGGGACGTTTGTAGGTAGCGAACCGCCGGGCAAGGCCGAGTGTCAGCACGTCAGGATCAAGGACAGAGCGAGCCTCCTGCAACTGCAGAGGCGAAGCGCCGTGGCCCGCCTCCTGGCGCACCAATCGATCGCGCGCATATTCCACTAGAGCGGTTCGCCCTACGTTGCGCATGGTCCAGAGCCGCTGGTTGTCGACAGCCCGGAATTTTTCTTCCGTACCAAACAAGTCACTTCGCCACAGGCCTTTGCCGCATAGTTCCGTCCAAAGCTCGTCAGCACCGGCCGAATCCCATGTGGGCACGTGTATTCCGTTGGTCACATGGCCAATGGGAACGTCCCCCTCCGGAAACCTGGAAAAAAGTGGTTGAAAGAGGCGCCGGCTCACATCTGCATGAAGGCGGCTGACAGCATTGACCGAGCCGCTGCCGCGGATGGCCAGGTATGCCATGTTGAAAGGCTCGGAATGGTCGTCCGGGTTCGCGCGCCCCAGTGCAAGAAGTTCGTTCATCGTTATTCCGAGGCGTTCAGCCAGGAGTGCTGAATATTGGCAAACCAGTTCGGGGGCGAAGCGGTCAAAACCTGCGTCCACCGCCGTGTGTGTGGTGAACACGTTGCCTGCCCTGGTCACCGCAAGGGCGTGGTGGAATGGCACACCCGTCTCTTTCATGTAACTGTGAGCGCGCTCGAGTATCGCAAACGCTGCATGTCCTTCGTTTAAGTGGCAGACGTCCGGTTTTATGCCGAGTGCTTCCAGTAACTTCCATCCTCCCGCTCCGAGGAGCAACTCCTGCTTCAGGCGCAGTTCCGATCCACCGCCATATAACTCGCTGGTGATGGCTCGATCGTGCGGGAGATTGGCGGGATCATTCGTATCGATCAAGTAGAGCTTGGTTCGTCCAACCTGAACTTCCCAAGTGCGAATCCATATCTTGATGCCGGGCAGGCTTACCGGCAATCTCAACCAACTTCCATCGGGGCCGCGGACCGGTCGAATAGGCAACTGGGCGGGCTCGTTAACCGGATACAACGCCTGTTGCTCACCCCGGGCGTCGATTTCCTGACGAAAATAGCCCTGTTGATACAAGAGGCCGACGCCCACCACCGGAACTCCGAGATCACTTGCGGCTTTGAGTTGGTCACCGGCGACGTTGCCCAAGCCACCGGAATAAATCGGCAATGCCTCACTGAGCATGTACTCCATGCTGAAATACGCAACCGTGCGCAGAGCGGAATCCGGATGGGCCTTCTGAAACCAGCCGAGTTCGGAGTTCTTGGCCTGGGCCTCGGCCAGGAGTTGTTCGAGGCGGCTACGCCTGGAATCATTCAGGCTGTCGAGTTTCTCTTGAGAAACAGATTTCAGGATGAGCCACGGATTCTCGGTGAGTTCCCAGAGCTCCGGATCCAGTTCCTTCCAGATCTCGTCGGTCGCATGGTTCCAGGACCAGTGCAGGTCGAGAGCCAGTTGCGTGAGGGCATCCGAGCCCCTCAGTTCGGACGCTAAGACTGAATAAGTGAGATTACCCATCGCTATTGCACCTCTAGGCCGTAAGGCCCTGTATCAAGTCTCAACCCGTAGCTCTGTTGCACGTCATTCTCACTTGACAATTCGAAAAGCTCCAGTTTTGCTCGTTGCCTCTCCTTTGCAACTCTCGCTGAATCTGTTCGATTTCCGCGGCATCGCTTGCAGTGAGCGCGGATTCCGCGGCAAGGATTATGAGCAGCATATCAATAAGTGTGTCAGTCGGGATGTTCATCAGCTCTCCGAGCATCGCCTACTCCTTAGGAGGCCGCGGAAAAAGTCGTTTTGCGGGCTGGCAGTCCTCGAGCGGCTGGAAGCCGCTATTGATTTGGCGTCACTTGCGGCACGAGTGGAACTCGTGCCCTTCCCATTCGTGCCCAATTCTGGAGTTTTTCCGCAGCCTGTTAAAGCGAATTGAAGATCGATAGTCATATTCGCAATCCGGCTGCCAGAGGTGACCACTTGTAAATGGTTGAAAATCACCACGTATCAGTAAGATCGGGAACCCTAACGCAGTCTCTGCCTGACGTGTTAAGGGCACTGACCGAATTCGGGCAGCAAGCTACAAATCAATCTGCCCGAGGTATTCAGGGTTGGCAGGCCTATTGAATAGGCCGCCAGTGCATTTGCGGCCGTCGATTTCCGCTTGTGTCAGTGACCAGGACCCAGTTCAGGCGTAGAGGCTTTCTCATCCTTGCTGCCTGCAGAATGGGCGTTGTGCAGCACATGGTCGTTTACCTCCTGTCTTCAAAATGCCACCCCCGGGATGTGTCTTCTGCTAGCATCGAATCTGCGAACCAAGAGAAGTCGCGTCATATCTCAGTGCTGTTTCACGGGAGCGAAGGTGTCAGGCAAGGACGCTTCAACGGCCGACGCTCTTTTCATCAGTTCTGAGTCGATCAGCGTCGCAATCTGCTCCCACACCCGCGGATCATTCTCGATTTCGTGATGTGGCCTGTTCAGGTGCCGAGCAAGCCAGGGATAGTTGTCACAATTAATTCGATGATCATGGTAGGTCATCCGAAAATTGCCGATAATGTTCGTGTGCCCCGGATCAGCCGCGCGAATGCGCGACCGACCGTGTATGGAACCTCTGGTCTGATAAAAGTTGACCGCGTTGCGAACGTTTGAGGGAATTACGGTATCCTCATGGCCTGGTTTATGGACGCTGTCGACCTGGATCGTGAGTGATACCGGAATGCCCAAGCGTCCCAAATCACGGGCCAACGTGACCGCTTGCGAAGCCCCCCAACTGTGGCCATAGATAATGATGCTTGCGCTTTCTTTTTCATTGGCATTGAGCTCGCCATCTCCATCGGTGTCTAACAACTCCAGCACTCGCCGAAGAGCCCGCTTGCCGTCGTGGTTCGCGAACACTTCCGCGTGCACGATTGACGGATAACTCTCGCGAAGATAGGCGGCGAACTGCACCTCGGGATGGTTCAAGTCATCTCGCCTGACAAAGCCTCCAACGAAGCCGATAACGATGGCATTCCGCAGCATGACATTCCGAGTTCCAAGCCGCTCTCGAAGGCAAACTAATCCTAGAGCTGCCTTGACACTGTCGCCCGGTCCGGATTCATCGCAGACATGAGGCTGTACAGCAGTACCGAAATGAATGTTGGCCTCTTCGGTAAACGCATTCGACTGCCCTTGAACAAAGGATGGCCGAACCAGGCATATTCCACCAAGGACCAGCCACAACGCTGAGAACTTCCCGAGTCCATTCATAGAACCTGCTCGTTTTATCTGTTCTGGGGGCTTCTGAAAGTGGCAAGTGCACGAGGCCACTCGAACCAGGTAATCGCAAGCCGATCTCCAAAGCAGGCTTATTGCAAGGGGCTTTTCAGCAATTACATAGGCATGGGCGATTGTTCTGAACGCTGCCCGTATTGAGGCATTGACCGTAACCGGGCAGGCTACGTGGCACTGGACTGGGCCACCGCACTACAGCGTGAGGCACTTAGCGACAAGTAGGAATGGCAGGGGATCTGCACTACCCAGGGCGTGCATCAGGAAGTCGGTAGTTATGTTCAAGATCACGCACAACACGATTCATCATTTCTCTCTCGCGGAAATCCTTCTGATGGCGGCGATGAACCAAATGGAAGCCAAGCGGAAAGATCCGGTCACGCGGAGCAGAAGTGAAGGTTTCAGTTAGGAGTGGACCATGATTATCTCCGAGGAACATGAGATTGGAGCGGAGGTTACGTCCTTGGAAGTGGTGTGGCGGAATTCGCTCGCACTGGTCCAGGCACACCTCAGAGCCAAACAGGCAAGCAATCCTTATTACCGGTGGGCAGAACAAGCCACAAAGATTCGCGCACGGCGCGCCAACTGGGACAGCAATCACTGCTGGGCGGCATGAGTATCACGATTTCACTCGCAGGAATGGAGCTGGAAGTGCAATGCGCAAGAGATGCGGCCGAGGAGAGTAGTACATGCTGAAACCGATCTGTGTGATCTGCATATGTTTGGCAACCTTTTCACTCTGTGGCCAAGTGTCGCCAAAATACGACGTGGCGACAATCACCGACGTCAAGATTCATCCGGATACCAGCTCGGATGTCGTCCGATACGATGTGTCCGTTAAGGTGGGTGGAACGATTTACGTAGTTCTCTATACCCCGCCGTTGGCCATGAATACGGTCAAGTATGCGGCTGGAAGTGAGCTGCTGGTCGCTGTCGGTAAGAAGACGATTACGTACAACGACATATTGGGCCAATCAGTGGAAGTACCGATCGTGAGCCAACGACCGGCGGAGGACCGCCAAAAGCAGGTGAAGTCGGCGTGCTCAAACGCATCCACTCGCTAGAGCGTGTTTCATGAATTGGTTTCGGGTAGGGCACAGCGCCAATAAAGACGAGGGCTTTAGCCCCTGAGGGGACGGGCCCTCGCCCTGGCACATTGAAGGTTGGTTGTGAATTCGTGACCAGTTGTCTTCGTTTCGTGTAGCGCAAGTTGGCCCTGATATTAATCTCGCCGATCTGTGCAGCCGATCTCAGATTTTCCGGCCGGCTCTGGTGCAGACGATTGAGAGGAACTTCTCACAAGCTAACGGCGCGATTTCACAGGATGTCCGTCAAGGAGTAACGGCATGGACAAGCGGCTACGCCGAACGCTTATTCTCGACACAGACCCAGATACGCTTATTGTTCTACAGCACGTACTCGAAGAGGCCGAGATCGACGCCACTATCACGTGGGACGAAGGGGAAGCCTGTCAATTGGTCGAAACCGCGCCTTTCGATCTGATACTTATCGGGGATCATCCCCCAGAACTCAACGCGGCAGCGATAATCGATAATCTTAGTGTGCGAGGGACCTGTCCGCCTGTTTTGATTTTGAGGGCAATCTTCGGTGAAAAAGACGCCGAGTGCTTTCGCCGGCTCGGCGCAGCTGGGGTAATTCCAAAACGAGACCCTCTGGCGGTTCTTGAGCAGGTCACAAGGGTACTAGCGCCCACCCAATTCAAGGCGAAAGCGGCGAACGCGGCTTGACCGAAGCTCGCAGATGGCGAGCCGTGTCTTGAGCCCCAAAATATCCGTTTATTACTACCGGTTACGGTAGCTTGGCCAAGCTCGGATTACTACGATGCTTCATAAATGTGCAAATCCCGACTGTTCCGCGACATTTCGCAGCCTCCGCGACGGCAGGTTGTTCGCAGCGGAAGTTGAAGTAGAATCCCAAAGGAGCCCCACTGGGCACGCTCGCCGGTACCAGTATTTCTGGCTGTGCAGTTCTTGCTGCCGCAGGATGACCGTTGCGGTCGAGAAAAGAACTCGCGTGCAAGTTGTTCCTCTGCCTGCGATTGGAATTGCCGCGCGGGCAACATCGTAGGTTAAGCGACCCTCGAGGTCCGTCTGCGATCTTTTGTGTTCAACTTCAAGCAATTTTCCAATGCCTTCAACGCGTACATGGCATCCTCGATAGCTTCGCTCTCGCCATCGTAATTCGGCGTGGTGGAAAATAGCTCTCGGGATCGCAAGACCAGTGCTCGGCGGGTCTCTTCGATGCGTAATGGGAGCTTTTGCACATCCGTTTCGGCCAAAGCAGCTTTGTACAGTGTGCGCCAGCCTCGGGTGGGTTCGGGACTGGAATTGCTAGTCATCGCTCACCTCCTGAAACGATCTGGTGTACGAGAGGTCCCTCCCAGCCGCTGAACTGGGGTCTTCTATTGTTGACGCACGGCGATCTTGAGCTTAGTTTTCCAGCTAGAGACCCGAGCTTCCCCTTGCAGGAGTCTGGCGTTATGCAAGCAGAACAGGAGGCGCGGAGTGTTCCGGTCAGGAACAGCCATAGAATACCAAGTGAAGCACCTCGCTGTCAGTGATAGTTGTCACGGCGGGATGTTTGACTGAGCTGCGAGGCTGGAGCACGCAGTGACGCGAGGAGCTACGACTAAGGAGTTCGGTTTTCATCGTGACCGATTTCTCCCCGAATCTGACAGCCCTTGCGCCATGTTCCCGCAGAGCTTCATTCATCAAAACTGCGAGCCCCGCCTTTCAGTCGATTCTTAACGAGATTCGTCCAGACGAACTTGATGACGCGCGCGTCGTCGTAGCAGTATGCGAGATTGTGATTCAGAGTCGAAAAACAGTGCCGCTGACAGGATTTCTTCATGCCAGCCAGTTGTTCGCCATCAAACTTAGGATGATCGATGCTTCCCCAGTCACAAGGTGAAGCGTACATCGGAAAGCAGGGCGCCACAGTGCCATCGGTGCGGACGATCACGTTGTTCTGTCCCGCCCGGCAATTCCACTCGGCGAAATGCAGATCTCCTGCTGCATCCTGCACGATGCCCGGCATGTGCGTAAGATGCTCCGCAGTCCCATTGCCGTTGCTATCGCCGTTCCAACCAAAGGCTTTCAGATCGGACGCATTGCCGCCCATCCTCATGAAAGCCTTCATCTCTTCGAGCCGTTGCACTGAGTTCACCATCTGATAGCCGGCCTTGTTCTTCTCAATCAGCCAGTCAATCAGTTCATCGGTGCGGCGCCAGTCTGCTGGATGTATGTAGGTTGGGTTGTCGGATAGATGTTTGAAATGGTCGTCCTGTTCGAGCATGGGCGTCTCATTGATGTGGTAATCGGTGGCAATCCGGTGAGCGTGCGCGTACTCGGTCAGCTGGCGGACATCGCTGGTATTGTTGCGGCAGATGTTGATATTCAGGAAGACCATGTAGCCATAGGCGTACTGTTTCCGCATCAAGCGCTCCAAGTTCGGTTGGATCGGAAGCAACGCTTTGGGCAGGCCTGGTTTCACGTCCCAGGCATCGACCGCCACGTTGAAAACCGATACTCCGGCGTCCGCGAGACGATCAGCAACCTCGGGTCTTAAGAGCCGTGCATTGGTGCCGATGTAGATCCAGAATCCTTTCTTTGCCGCGTAATAGACGACCTTATGTGCGAACTGCGGGCGCAGGAGCGGTTCGCCTCCCATCAAAGCCAGCACACGGCATCCGCCATCGTGGAGCCAATCAATGGCTCGGCGAGCTGTGTCCTCGGTCATGCCCTTCACTTTGTTGTTGAAGGCCCAGCAGTACCAGCAATCGAGGTTGCACTTATACTCCACGAACAAATACGCGATGATCGGGTGGAACTCTCCGGGCAATACTCGAGAGCGAACGTAGGGGAACAGCCACCCCTGCATCTTGTGATAGGCCTGGGGCAGCGTCCAGTTGCGGTTTTCCGGAGGTATTTCAGGCCCTGGATCCGACAGCTTCTCAGGGAACCGGGGATAGATCGGTTCCGGCAAACTCATTCCCTGGTCGACGGGAAGTTCAGGTCCGTCTGACGCTGGATTCATCAACACGCGGTGGACATTGATCTCGATGCGAAACTTCGGGACTGTGGACATAGTGCTCCTCGAACAAGACGTGATAAATCCGAAAGATTCCTGGCACTCGAACACATAGAAAGCACATCCGTTGCCAAATGCATGACCCGGGGCAAATGGACTGCTGGGCCTGCAGTTCGCGACTGTTCGACTTCAGCAGTCTGCCCTTCTACGAGCACCTGCCCAAATTGGGGCACATCGAAACTGTCGTCGTCACAGGCAGGCTGTCAACTTACGACCGGCAGAGATTTGGCAGGAGATTTGCATCCTTCTCTGGCGGAGAGAACTACCATGAGTACACCTGAAGTAGAAGAACAGATTCCTGTACAGACTCCGGCCATTAAACAACATACTTTCTTGCGATATGCCGCGCTGATTGTCGCGGTGAGCTATGTAATTGTCTCGTTGTATTTCATTTACGACACGCGCCGCTGTCTGGCGTCATTCGAAGCGGCCCAGAGTGTAGCGATTGCCAACCTGGAACAGCGCCAAGCTGCGACGGAAGACGAGCTCAAGACGTCCAACCAGGCCTTGGCACAGCAGCTAGACGTCACTGAGAGAGGACTGCACGCCGCATACGCGGGCACGACCGCCGACTTGCGGGAGAACCAAAGAGCTTTCCAGAGGCGCATGCAGGACCAGCAGAATGAGGCAGTCGATCAGGTCACCTTTGAGGTTGCCAAGGTGCGAACCGAGTTGAGCGGGGCGAAGAACGACATCGCCGCCACCCGTACTGATCTGGACTCAACCAAGGCGAAGTTAGATCACGCCATTGGCGACTTGACCGGACAGGGCACTCTTATTGCCCGCACCCGGGAAGAACTGGAAGAGCTGAAGCATCGCGGCGATCGCAACTACTACGAGTTCACCTTGCTCAAGGGCGCTCACCCTCAAGTCGTTTCCACGGTCAGCCTGCAGTTGAAAAAAGCAGATGCGAAGAAAAACAAATTCACGCTGAATGTGGTTGCTGACGACCGCGTTATCGAGAAAAAGGACCGCGGGGCAGCCGAACCGCTGCAGTTTTACACGGGGCGCGACCGGCAGCTCTATGAAGTGGTTATCTTTACCGTCGAGAAGAACAAGGTGACAGGGTATTTGAGCACACCGAAAACGCCCGGCCTGACGGCCTCGCGGTAACGTGCGCCATGCCTTCTGCGGGCGCCACCCGCAGAGCATAGGTACTGGTAAGTTCGGCTGATACAGAAGTATGCGGGTCAGCCATTTTAAAGTGAGTGTTCATCTGCGGGGGTCTTGCCACATGGGTACCAGCCCGCTGGGAGGTCAAGAGTCTCGCACAACCAGACTGTCGAGGACAATATAATGAAGAACCTAACTGTACGAGTAACACTGATTCTTACACTGAGCGCAGCCGTAATGCTCAGCGCATGCCACAAGGCGAAGGTGACTTCCACTGCACCGCCTCCGCCTCCGCCTGCCGCCCCAACCGCTTCGCTCACTGTAAGTCCCGAGGCGATTGAGAAGGGCCAATCGACTACTCTGACGTGGGAAACTGCGAATGCGAACGATATAAGCATCGATGCAGACGGAATCACGACCCAGACGCTGGGACCCCAGCAACCAAGAGGATCGCTGCAAGTAGCACCGTCCGATTCCACCACATACACCCTGTATGCAAAGGGGCCGGGAGGGAAGGAATCGGCTTCGGCACGAGTCACCGTGACGGTGCCTCCTCCGCCGGCAACTCCGGCAGGGCCCAGTGAGGACGAACTATTCGCACAAAACGTGAAGGACATCTACTTCGATTTCGATAAGGCGGATGTTCGTTATGATCAGCAAAGTGCGATAGAGCGGGATGCTGCTTTTCTCAGCCAGCATCCGAAAATCGGCATCACTGTTGAAGGCCATTGCGATGAGCGTGGATCGATCGAGTACAACTTGGCTTTGGGTGACAGGCGTGCCAACGCCGTGAAGGAGATGTTGGTGGCCGGTGGCGTCAGCTCAGCGAATATCAAGACGATGAGCTACGGCAAAGAGAAGCCGGCCTGTAGCGAGCACGACGAGTCGTGTTGGCAGCAGAACCGCCGCGGGCACTTCGATCGTTAGGAATAGCTAGAAGTCGCGGAAACCTGGGATCACTCCGTGTCTGCGATGCGGCATTCGAGGCGCGGAGTTGATCCCGACGATCAGTGGCAGCGAAATATTGCTGCCGGGTTGCCTTCGCATGATCCGCTTTGTCAAACTGCACTGCGTCAGGAAAGACTTCAAGAAGTGACCTATTGTCTCTACGCGAAGCTTTTATCGAAGCGATCGGCTTGTTGTCATCCTAAATCTTTGAAGCAGAAGTCGCGGTCTCCCGTCGAGCATTTCCGGAGGCGTCTCAGGTTCGGGATCCGACAACTGCTCAGGGAACCGCGGGAGTGGACGGCATCGCATCGCGTACTTGGGTTCAAACGACTAGGACCTAGTCTCTGTCTCGCAATGCATGGAAGCTGTTGAGGAGATGTGGAATATTTCTCCTGGCTTAAAGAACTCTTCCAATGCGATCGAAAGCTCAGATCCCCAATCGTTAGCAAAAAACACCGGGGTTGCTGGTTGCCACTGATGTGCTCTGGCTGTGAAGTCCAGGATTTCGGCGTTTTCTTCCTCGTCTTCGATCACGACAGCATCAAAGTTCTGACGTTGCAACAGTTCGAGCGCATCGGCGTACGTAGTATGGAAGAACACAACGTGACCGCGCTGCCTCAGGACCTTGCCGGTCGTTCCGAGAATGGAATTTGGATTGAGGTAAAGAATGTGCATAATTTTCTTTATGTTCAGCCACGCAATCGCATCGGCAGTTCTCCCGCTGAGTTCTGCGTTGCTAGCGGATCACAATCTGTCGGAGGGGCGTGCGATGCGTGTGGCCTTTCGGCGCGATGGGGGAGAGCCTAGCCACGCGCATCGCAATTGTCGCCCCATGTCACCGCCTACGACAGGCCGGCGTAAACGCCTTCCGGCGGTTTCTGCAGGTCATCGTTGATCGGCTTTTCCGGTCACCTCCGATTCAGCTTGGAGCCAATCGTCGAAGTCGCGCCCGTCTTCTTTTCCGCGGAGTTCGTAAAGGGCGTAAGCTCGCTGCCGAATCCTCTCTCGCAAGGCGTCCAGAGACTCGGTCGATTGCTTTTTCCGGTGCGGAGCAGTCTGTCGTTGTTTCATGCTGGCGGCCCTCATCGCCGAGAGATAAGAATTCAACTTGAATTGCTAAGTGCTTCTTGTCTCTTCGGACTTTCGCACCCCTTCTATCAGTGTGGCGGGGCGGCCGATGCACTGACATTGCCGCGGTTCACGGTGAACAGGATCTAAGTACATCGCATTCCGCCCCACATTGGTACACGTCAAATCAGTTCACGAACTTCCTTCGACTAGTGCTTACCTTTGCTTGTGAATTTGTCCAAAATAAACTCTTGTGCCAAACTGCCCGCGACGTGCAGACCGATGTCAATCCCGAAACCTCTGAACACATGCTGTGCGTTGCGATCCGAACTGGGATAGTAGGCGGTGGAAATGGAATATGCGATTAGACTTCCGCCCAAAGCAGAATAATTCGGCTCTGTTGCTCCATTGTCTCCCTTACAGATAAAGGAAGCTAAGACGGCGTGGAGAGCCCGTGACTTCTTTGTACCGGTGCCCTCGTAGTAGTAGCGGGGGTCCTGATGCAGGAGGGATGGCAGAATGGCGTTGCCGATAAGGCCTGCGGTCGCGGCGTCTGCGAAGCCAGCCCCCACGCGCTTGCCATATCCTTCTGCACCCTGCCGCCACTGACTAGGGCTGTCAGCAGCCTGTTCGACGCCGGCCCACCCAGCCACGCGGGCGGGGAAAACTGGATTTGTGAGACTTTTGTAGGCCAGGTGGAACTTCATCTTCGTGGTGAGAGGCTCGGGGTGGGGTTCGTAGGTCACATAGAGATTCGGTATAAAACGAAGAACGCGCTGCTGTTCTTCAGCTTTGAATTGTTGCTCAGCCACCTCTTTTTCGGAATAACTCACCGTAACCGCTCGCTGCACAGCCAAAATGCGGAGTTTGACGTCGGCTAAAGTTTTCTCTTGCCCGGGTTCGACGGTAACGGACGAGCTCCACTCTGCAAATCCTTCCGCGGTGACGGTGACCTGATAGGCAATGCCCGCCTTGACATTGTGGAAGGCAAAGGATCCATCGTCCCTTGTAACTACGGTGAGGCGATCGCCAGCTGGCCCTTGAAGGACCACTGTGGCATCGGGAACCGGGTCGCCGCTGGTATCGACCACGGTGCCTAGGACGCTTCCTGTTTTTGTATTTGCCACTTCAGTAGACTGCGCGGACGCAGGTACAACGAGGAGCAATCCACCAGCCAGGACGACCAGAAGCAGCGCGTGTGCTACTGTCAGGAGTGGACTGAGATGTCGATTAGGCGTAGCACTTGGGTTGTTGTGCATAGGCGACCTTCCTAGCTTCTGGACAGTGTGAAATTGATTGTAATCCGGGAGTCAACTTCAACCGGTTCTCCATCCAACAAGTACGGCCTGTAACGCCATTGCTTCACTGCATCGATGGCGGCTTGCGCGAGCAGCGGCAAACCGCTCTCGACTCGCACATCCTGCACGGTACCATCCTTGCCGATCACCGCCAGCAGGACGACCGCCCCTTCAATCCTCGCCCGGCCAGCCTCAGGCGGATACGTCGGCGCAACGTCGTGGATCAGGTTTGCCTCGGCTACCCGGGCGGCGACACGGATTCTCTTAGTCGGTACCGGCTCGGGCATCTTCGCAAGGACGGGCACGCTCCGCGTGCTCCCCAGCGCTTCGCTAAGGATTCCACCGGGGATTCCGCCGACCGCGCCAGGAACTCCCCCGACCACTCCGCCGGTTGTGCTGACCGCCGGTGGTGGCGTTTCTTGCGTCTTCTGCATTGCGTTAGGAATGCTGATGCTTGTCGAGGTGTACGCGGGCATGGGCGCTCGAAGCGTCGTGACATTGGAAGCTGCCGCCGCCGGCGGTGCATATAGCATCGTTAGCACTTCACGCTTGGGGAGCGGAACCGTTTGATACAGCGGAATAACAATCAACGCCGTTAAGACGAGCACCTGGAAGGCTAACGATCCAACTGCCGCCAAGGGATTCCGTGGTCGCGAATTCTCGCCCGACACAATTAGACTGTCGTGAAATAAACAACCCTCTTGCGGGCTGGAAGAGATGGGACGCTGTTCTTTGCCTTCCGCCGGAAATGTCGCAACTCGTGAACCAATTCGCAACCCTGGTCCCGGAAAGGCCGGGTATGCAATGTGATGAACTATGTCCGAACTTGCCATAACACCTTGACCTCTTTCCAAAGCAGCATCGCTGTCGCTGTCCTAAACCGCCACTGGACTAGGCCAGAACGTCGCGTGCCGGGTCTTGCCCTACCACACTTCTGCAAAAGCACTTCATTCGCCAAGCTCGCTTCTCGCCAACTCGTTGCGAGAAAAGGACATCGACGATTGGAATCGCGCTGCAGTGCCCACATGTTGGCACCCGCCTTCGGAAGGGCACGGTCAGATGTAGGTTGGGCACAGACCGGTTCGATTAAAGGACGGATTCTGGCCATTAGCCGCGTGAGGCATCGCGAACAAAGCAGTAACATCTCGGCGTGGGGACGGGGTTTTCTGGAACTACAGCGGAACTTGAATGCCCGACAGGCTGATCAATCCACCATCGGCAACTGCAATCTGGACTGTTCCACGGACGTTGGCGCGCGCTTCGGCCAAGTCGGAAGTGCCATTGCAGCCATTAGAACTAGTGTGCTGTCCCACAAATTCGCTAAATAAGTCTCATCCCGACCGAAGCGAAGCGGAGTGGAGGGACCTCGTGTTTTGAACGGCTTCCATTCTTGATCAGGCCGTTGCAATATGTCGCTTCCACTACTGGCCGTTCGACGGCTTCTCCAGGGAGGGAGCAACTCCCGCGCTGGCAGCCTGCGTGATCTGGTACTCGCGATATTCAATGCTAAGAACTGCCGTGCCGAAGACGCGCACCTTCGTCTCACTCTCGTTCGAGTCAGGCAGCCAGAAGTCACCGATGTTTTGGTAGCTGCGCTTGAAGTCAGTCTTCAGTGTCCACCATGACGGATTCACAGCCGGCTCACCCTCCACTCGAGTTATCGCAAAATCTTTTGCGCTCACCCAAATGCGGCCCCGAAACAGAAACTTGTTCTTCGTCCGCGGCTGTGTCTCTAAAACATAGAATTCGTCCGTGTCGGTCTTCTTGTAATCCGAGACCTGAAATGTGTAGTTTTCCGGGGTGATGGCGGAACGCTGCTGATTCTCTTCCCGCATGGACTCTTGTTCCGCCTCGAGGAGCTTTTTGAAGACGCGGTTCCGCACTGTGCCAGATCCGCTCTCAGACACGATCGTAAATACCTTTTTGTCCGGGGCCTGGTAGTCGGCGCGAACGACCATATCTGCCGTCTTGTGGGATACACAGTGGCATTCCAGGTGATAGCGGCGGAGGCTTGAGTAGCTTTCAAGCCCCTTGGCACGCACTTCGTTCATCGCAACTACACGTTGCATCACCTCATCAGCGCTCAGAGGCGCAGACACCGCTGCCTGCTGTGCTACTGCCGAAAAGCAGGCAGCCAGAAAAGCCAATGCATACAAAAGGCAGTGCGCAAGGGACTTCACCGCTTCGGAAAACCGGCTCATTGTGTGCTCCTCCAGGGGAACCGCAAGAAAGCAACAATACTGTTCTTGTTTGCTGATTCTGCTTTTTGCGTGTTTTCTTCGAACTTAGGCGTTGCGTCCCGCAATTGGGCAAGGGTCCATTGTTCCTGGACGCTTCCTGGCTTCGGCGTGGACGCGTCGAAAACATAAATCGTGCTCGCGAGCACCGGTCCAACACGGACTTCTCGATGGGACATGCCAGAGTTTCCCAGGGCGACGAAGAATTTCTGCGTCTCAAAGAAACGGCGCGATGGTTCAAGAACGATTAGATCTCCGTCCCGAGGCACAAAATGCGGGTCGTAGAGCGGCACCGCTTCAATGTCCTTGCGCCCACAACTCTCGAGGTAGTAGGTCATGCTCATCGGTCTTGCCGTCGCTAACCTGCTGTCGGCAGGGGCGCTGGGACAGACCTCTGCTGCCACTTCACGGGTGTCGAACTCCGACACCTCATCTGGGGGAAAGTAGCGAGCGATATTTCTTTTCCCGCCGCCAATGGAGTTCAAGTAGAAGGTGTAGTAGGGCGACCATGCTCGCAATTCGAGAAGCGGCCATGCAAACAGAATGGCAGCGGCCACTCCAACGAAGGCCAGAGGCACTTTCCTTTCCATCATCCGGTTCCACATTTTTTGCACTGCATAACCGCCGGCCAGGTAGAGAAATGGCAGTAGCGAAAGTGAATAACGCTGCCACTTTGCACCACAAAGCGAAAGCGCTACCAGGTGGAGCACCCCGAGAGTAAGAAAAAAGCACGAGGCGAGAGTACGCCGATCCCGCATGAGCAAGATGCTTCCGGCGATGATGGCCGCCAGCATCGGAATCGGTGTTTTGACCAGCAGCAGCCACACATAGTAATTCCAGGGAACTCCAGCAAGCAGACGCGAGGGAAAGTTCAGATACAGCGTGCCGTCGAAGTCGTAGCCACTGTGCTTGACACCGTCATGATGCAGCCAGTGCACGATAGCGTAGAAGTTGCTCGGAAAGAGAACGACTGGGTTCACAAGAATGAAGGTAAGGAAGATCACGAGAAAAAATCGTCCGTACCGGAACCGCGACGGATTGCGATTCAGTCCGAGCTTTCCGGCAACGAACCAGGCAAGTGCGTTCAAGCCGAAAAGGTAAGGAATATACTGCGAGGCAAAAGACAATCCAAATCCAATTGCACTCAGGTCATACCATCGCCGCGCGCTCCGGTCCGAATCTGCCTGTTGGGCCCGGCAATAGAAGTAACAAGCCAGGAGGGTAAAGAAAGTAAGCAGCGTTTCCTCCTTGGCGAGCCGATTCAACGCGACTGGTAAAGGGGCCACTGCCCACAAAAAGCCGGCCGCGAAAGACCCTGCAAATCCGATCATGCGGCGACAAAACAGAAAAAGGATTGCGGCCGTCGCGGCACCAAACAGGACGTTCGGAAATCGAAGCCAGCCCTCAGGATTCATAGATGGCCAGCTGTGTCGTGAGGCCAAGCGGTTCCATCGCTCGCCCGCTGTAAGACTGGCCCAAGCCAGCGTCTTCAGCATCATCGGGTGTTCGCTATTGACGCCCACGAAATGTCCGTGACGATACTCTTGAATGGCCGTCCATTTTGCCGATTCATCTTCGGACAGGCTGTTAAACCCGACATGGTCAAGGCGAACCGCAAAGGCCAGAACCGCCAGCAGGAGTGCAATGGCTGCATCCCGATGCCAGCGGAGGGAACGATCTTCAAGCTCTCTCAACACAGACCCTCGCGCTTGCGGCGCGAACGCGATCGGGCGATTGCATTCTCGATCGATGGCGCCCTTGTGATTCATGACCCCCACCCGGACGTGATCGTAACTTTTCCATTTGCGTGCAGATCAAGCACCTCAGACACGGCATAAGCTCTGCGCGCAGATGGATTGAAGTACTGCCACACCCCCAATTCCCCGAGAAGTCCGAGTGCCACCAGTTGAAGCCCTACTAATATCAGGACTGCAGCAAAGACCAGCAGTAATCCGTGTTGCTGCACGACATCGATTCCGGTGAGGAGCTTCCGTAGCAACAGCCAGAATGCAACCGCCGATCCGAGACCCATGTTGATGACGCCCAGCCGCCCGAAGAAGTGGAGTGGGCGCGACATGTAGCGCAGCAGAAATCGGATCGTCATAAGATCGAAAAATACCCGGAACGTACGGGAAATGTTGTAGTGCGATTCGCCGTGCTTCCGATGGTTGTTTTGAATGGGTATTTCGCAGATCGAGGCTCCGTAGGCCGAAGCCAAAGCCGGAATGAAACGGTGCATTTCGCCATACAGCGGTAGTTGCCGCAGCAGGTCGCCCCGGTACGCCTTGAAGGTTGTCCCAAAGTCGTGGATGTTGACCCCGCTGAGCTTGGCCATCAGCCAATTCGCGCAACGGGAAGGGATCTTTCGAAGCAATAGATTGTCGATGCGGTGGCTGCGCCACCCACTCACGATGTCGTAGCCCTCTTCGATCTTTGCCAGAAAGGCTGGGATCTCTGCGGGATCATGCTGTAGGTCGCCATCCATGGCGATCACATATTCACCCGTTGTATGCGCAAATCCAGCAGCCAGCGCCGCGGTTTGGCCGAAGTTCCGACGCAGGCGGATGATCGTCACGCGAGGATCAATCAGCGCTATTTCCTTCAGCAACTTGTACGTGAGATCCGTGCTTCCGTCATCGACGAAGACGAACTGGTAATCGCGATCCATACTCTCCATGACATTGCGCAGTCGGTCATACAGTTCGGTGACGTTCGATTCCTCGTTATGAAAAGGAACAACGATCGAAAGCATTCCCGTACCCTTGAGATCAGGCATGATGCACCTCCTTGGTGAAGACATGGTCCAGGGCCTTGAGCCAGTTCCGGTCAACCTCGTTCAGAAACAGTTCGGAGTTTTTGTCCAGTTCGTTGAGCAATCGGCACAGCCAGTGTGCAAATTCCCAATCCTGATGCGAGACGCTCAAGACATTTCGTCCATCGCGCTGGATCGCGGGGAAGCCGTTCACTGATTTTGTGGAGTACATATCTAGTCCTTCGCCGGCATCAAGCGGGCGTTGCCGCGGCAAGCGCGGTCAACAGCCTGGTTCGTCCTACTGTTGACGATTCCCACCGCGCAAACTCGACGCTAGTGCTTAGGGCACTTAGCCTGCCAAAAACCGAGCCTCGCCAACTTGCTGCACAGCGGCGAGATAGACCTATGTCGGCGTCAAACAGTTGTGCCCACATTGCGGCAGTGCCCTCGAAAGGTCAGACAGCCGACGGGCACAAGCGTCGGGAATACAGGAAGGACTAAGGACTTAAGGACAACGCGGATTGGCAGGCAACCTGCACGCTCATCCTGTTCGTTATGGCTCGCTCCCCGCACACGGCTGTACGCCCGGAGCGGCGCAAGGAGGGTTTATGGACATCCTATTAGCTGCCCTTGATTTTGTGTTTGGTTGTCATCACAAGAATCTGAGCCGCGTCTTCACGCTCGACGGCCACACTTACCGTGTGTGTTGTGACTGCGGAGCAAGATTTGGGTATTCGATGAAAACAATGTCGGTTGAGCGCCGTCTTCCTGTCGTTCCGGTATTGACCAGGTTTCGGACTGCTTGAGAACAGGACATGAACAGGCAAAATCGGAAAAAGAGCACATTCTGAAAGGTTCACGTTCGAAAGCGTGGTCTCCTTCCTTCAATCCTTCCCGAACAAATCTGTCAGCGTCTGCTGCAGCGCGTTGACCGCGCGCTCCCGATTGCCGCGGGCACCGAACTGGTAGATACTTGAACGCAAAAGTGTATTGTTCTTGTAAGCATTCAATCTCACTGCGCGAGCACCAAGTTGCTGGCATGCGTGTCGAGGGGGACCGCAGGAGAGCATATGACAACCGCCGAAGATCGATATCGAACGTTGCTGGATGCATCCAGCACCCTGGCCGATCAGCCCACGGTCAAAGCCGTTCTCCACAGCCTGCGAGGTGTTCTGTCGAGCACTTCCAGATTGCACGGGGCCGAACTCTACGTGCTGAGTGATGACGGCGAGAGCTTATCCACCTTCGAATTTGATCGAGACGCGGACGCTCCCGCAATCAAACGTGGAGCCAAATTGTTGCGCATTGGTCTGGTGGCGCAAGTACTGAATGAACAGAAACCGGTGTTTGTCCCGGACCTGTCGCTGACAATGTTGGAACACCCTGAGATGGCTCCTTTTGCAGCAGAAGTTGCCGGACGAAGCACCTACTTGTTCCCAGTGTCGACCGCGCAAAAACGCTACGGAATTCTGTCAACGCCAAAGTTGCAGGGTCAGGAATTCGCCCCCGAAGACGTCGAGATGCTCAGTGCCCTGGCCTCCCACGTTGCGGTCGCGCTCGAGTGCGCCCTGACAAGGGACACTGCAGAGCTTTACCACCGGGAAGTCGTGAAGCAACGGGATCGGCTCGGCCTGTTGCTGGAAATCAACAATCACATTGTGAGCAGGCTTGAAGCGGAGGAACTCTTTCAGGCTGTGGCCGCGTCGATGCGCAAGCACTTGGGCAACGACATGACCTCATTGTGGCTCGTTAACAAGCAGTCGGGCAGTTTGGAACGTAGATTTCTCGATTTCCCGACTGGAAGGGGCTTTCTCGATAAGGTCGTGGTCGCCGAGCCCACGAAGCTATGGCGCGAATGGTCGCGCCTCCGCACGCCACAGTATTACTCTCCGTTGGAAACAGATATACCCCCGGCCCTCCGCGAGGCGTCCCGGGCTGAATCCCTCCTTTCGGCCGTCCTGGTGCCACTGGTTGGCGCCGATGGCCCCTTGGGGCTGTTGACCATGTGCAGTCGCAAGGCGAATGGGTTCAGCGAGGCGGACCGCGACCTGCTGTCGCAGATCGGCACCCAGACATCTCTGGTACTCGAGAATGCTCTGGCCTACGGACGCCTTCGCGCATCGCGCGACGATCTGGAAGAGCAGCGCCTTTATCTGGAATCCGAGATCAGCTCGGAATACAACTTCGAAGACATAGTCGGCAAGAGTGCTGCTCTCCGCAAGGTGCTGGACCAAGTGGCGATCGTAGCGCCCACCAGCTCCACCGCCTTACTGCACGGCGAGACCGGTACGGGCAAAGAATTGATTGCCCGCGCCATTCATAATCTCAGCCCGCGCCGTGAGCGCACATTTGTTCGGCTGAACTGCGCGGCGATCCCGTCCGGACTGGTGGAAAGCGAACTATTCGGCCACGAAAAGGGCGCTTTCACCGGAGCCCTGATACAAAAGAAAGGCCGGTTCGAGCTGGCCGATCACGGAACTCTATTTCTCGACGAGATCGGCGACATCAGCCTGGAGTTACAGCCGAAGCTCCTGCGCGCCCTGCAGGAGCAGGAGTTCGAGCGCTTGGGAAGTGCAAAGACCATTCATGTCGATGTTCGTTTGATTGCGGCTACCCATCGCGATCTGGATGGCATGATCCGCAAGAATCAGTTTCGCGAGGACCTTTTTTACCGGCTCAATGTGTTCCCGATAGAAATTCCGCCACTTCGCGAAAGGCGGGAAGACATTCCACTGCTGGTGCACTTTTTTGTCTCGCGCCTCTCTCGTCGAATGCAAAAGCGTATCCGGTCCGTCCCCAAGCCGGCGCTGGAGGGTCTGGTGAATGCCGATTGGCCTGGCAACATTCGTGAGCTGGAGAACTTCATTGAGCGCTGTGTGATACTCACGCAGGGCGACGAACTGAATGTGCCGCGCACAGAGCTGAAGGGACCCGTTGGCCGCACGGTGGTTCCAGCAATATCAGCAGCGTCGACCTTCGAGCAAGCGGAGCGGCAGGCGATCATCGACGCTTTGAAAGGCGCATCTGGAAGGGTAGCCGGCAAAGGGGGAGCGGCAGAGCACCTCGGCCTTAAGAGAACGACCCTGCAGAATAAGATGCGCCGGCTAAGTATCACTCGTGCTGATTATTCAGCCTGACTGCATGCGCCTAAAAGCAGCAAGAACAACGACTGCATCCCAAAGCTCCTTATCGTCGACCACTTGGAAGATGCGCATTACATTCGATCCACTCGCAATCCCCGGCACCGGCCGCATTCCCACTTCTCCGCTGTTGAAATTGCTGCCTGATGCCGCCCTGTCATTCATTGCCCCAGCGCCCGGATGTGGGCACTTGCAAATGGTTGCCCCGATGCCCAGCCGAATGAAATCAGCAACTTGCCCGAGATTGTCTTTGGCACCGGTGTTGCACATCTCTTGGTGTTTCGGAGGTAGATCAGCGATGAAATGGCCGGACATCCTGGACATCCTGGAGCGTCCTAGTCACCGGTATGCGACCGTGGAAGACGTCCGCAAGATCTTCGCGGACTATCATGACGCACTGCACTGGCTTGCCGGTTTCTTGGTTGGTGACAAGCTCGCCCCCGCATGCATCATTGACGCTTGCAATATCGCAGAGCGCCAAGGGCCCGTGTTCCATGAATGGCTCGCTCACTGGGCTGCGCGAGCGACCCTTCGTTGCGCGCTCCAAATGCAGGGGGCAGACATCGCCAAGCTTGCTCCCACATACGAGCGATTCGAACGCGTTGACGAGAAGCGATCGCCACTTTCACCAAAAGATCTTCAGCTTCTTATCGAAGAATCGGACGTTCTGCCGACTAGGCTCGACGTCCTTTGTCGCTTCGTGCTCGTCATGCACGGCATTGCCAAGGAATCCTACGGGGAAGTTGCCGCGCACCTCGGGGTCAGCCCGAGCGCCGTCGAGCGCGCATATTGCGTTGCATATGACACGCTCCATCTCACGTCGGAAAGGATGCTCTGCAACGCGGAAATTCCGGTCGCGTTGTCGCCGTGACTCACTTTCCGTTCCGATGTTCGCGGTCTTTCCCTTGCGCGTGCGTTCGGTCTGCGGCTGATCGTGGAGGCCAACTCCTCAAGCCGGCTGATTCAGCCTTGATGCCTGCCGCGAACCTGCCCGCATGCTGGCACTGCCCGTTCTCGTTGGCGTCTCTGGCGCGAGAGATCCCGAAATCTCAACAAGTTGCGTTAACGAACTCCGGCACTCGACCTGCAATTCCAACTTGCTAGCCCTTTGAGGGCGCTAAATAAATGGCAAAAGGGGCCAACCATGCTACGCGTCGAAACACAAGAATCAGTCGATGCTTTGATCTTCAGGCTCGAAGGCCGATTCACCGGTGAGGGAGCTGAACACGTTCGCACGCTCGTCGCGCGATGCGACAACGAAATGAGACTAGTGATCGATCTGACGGAAGTACTGTTTATCGATGCTCTCGGTGAAAGGGTGCTCTCTTTTCTTAAGAGATTGGGAGCGCAGTTCGTGGCCGAGACCTCGTACTCTCGGGACATTTGCGAACGGCTTCATCTTCCTCTCGTTTAGCAAGGATAGATCGACCAACCACTTGTTGGGTGGTTCAGACGGAGAAGGATCATCCTCAACCCGCTGGAAGCCCTGGTTGTTGCAGACTTAGCCTTCACTTATCAGATCTATTCCGCCAAAACGACACTTTGTCCACAGGCCTCACTTCTTCGCTGACCGAAAACACGGCGCTGCCCGCATCCGGTCAGTATTGCCCCCTCCCGCATCGTAGGCAGGAGCCATTTGTTTTTTGAGCTCAACCACTTACGCACTGTATCGGTTTGGCATCAGCCTTGCCTGATCACAAATGTGGTCGCAAACCCACAAAGGAAGCAATTCATGATAAGCGCAGCGAACAAGATCTTCCCGGAGCCTGTGGCCGGTGAAAACGTTGGCAACGTTTTCAGCCAGCATCGCGAAGCGCTGGAGTGGCTGGCGAATTTTCTCATCGGTGACGAGCGGATAGCAGCGGCCTGCTTGGTCGACGCCGGCGCACTGGCAGAATCGGAAAATCCTGGCTTTCAAGACTGGCTTTCGGAATGGGTCTGCCTGGCTACAATTCGCTCTGCGGCACAAATCCAGCAGCGCAGGATCGCTCAGCTTGCCTCCACGTACAAGCAGCGGTCATGCATTCACGGAGGGCACAGGGCGTTATCTTCCGATTGGCAGGAAATTCTGGTGGAGGAATCAAACATCCTTATCGCGAGGCTCGATGTCCTCTGCCGTTTTGCGCTGGTGATCTGCGGCCTGGAGAAGCGCTCAGCGCATGAAGCTGCGCTTCTGCTTGGGGTCGATGAGACGTGTGTGGAAGGGGCGTATTGCGCCGCGATTAAGTTTCTGGAGGTGGTCGGCTGCGAGCAGTTCCAACGGCAGAATGACCTTGCAGCCGTATTTAACTGATGGATGTCCCGCGAGTGCTGGGTGGTTGCGGGACACATTTGATGCGTCGGAGTTGGGGCATTTCGGAGTCAAACAGCTCCTATGCCCAGGTGCCCGCGAATGCTCTCAGTCTTGCCGGCAAAGCGCTGCTGTTGTGCTCGAGACTGGAGCGTTCGCGGACATTTCAACATTCGTTGTCCCGAGACCCAGGGAGTTCATGCATGGTTGAGCACTGTGCCGCGGAGATCCAGAGCGAAGAGAGCCTAAAGTCGGTTCCCAGGCGCGACCCACTCTACTTGTTCGCCTGTTACATCGAATGGCGAAATGAACTGAATCTTATGGCATTTCAGGAGTTGTTGGCGGCGTTAGACGACCCGCATGAAGACGTGCGTATCGTTGCGGAGTCCTTACTTGGCTGGCCTTCTCCACGTCGTAGGCAAGCCGACCGAAATCGCGGCCATACAGACTGATAACACGAACTTCGCCTCGTGCCTCCGCAGCTGCTGTGGCTTCAAGAACATCCACGGTCGGTGAACCCGAGGATTCCTCACATTCCTCCTTAGCCTCTCTCAAGGGCAAAACTCGGCGCGGCGATCCGTGGAACTGTCCTTTCTTCGACGCCGCTCGGTGGTGCTTGGCTTTGCGTTGATCTGGGAGCCCTTCGATTGGGGACGCCGCCACAATCGCGTCCGCGGCCGTCAAGCCGCTTCTGGTCTTCACTGCAATTCCCTACGGAATGACAGGAACTCTGACGGGGCGTCACGATCCCGTCTACCACTTCACGCCGAGCCCGCGAATGCGAATCAAATCGGCTTGCGACAGAGGCGACAATGTTACTTGCGTGGGCTCTGGTCGAATGTCCAGATTCCCTGAAGGATAATTCACAGTCAGTACCGGGCTGCCGGCATGACAAACGACGTCATATGCGGTGGTCCAATTTAAGGGCGATTGCACTCCGGTGTGAGCGGAATAGTGCAATCCCATAATGATAAGGTCGGCCCGGAGTCTTTCAGCAGTTTCGAGGATCTTCTCACTTACTGGCCGACCTGATTTGAATTCCGCGCACAACTCAGGTCGCAGGTCGAGTCCGGCATTGTCGGCGAGTTCTGTCAAGCGCTGGAGGGTTCTCATGCGCGCATCCGCTTGGCAGTTCCTCAACCCTTCGTCAGTTTGTGATGGCGCGGATGGCACGAGATTGAGAAAAGCGAGTTTGGCTCCGAACTGATCGGCAGCCGCAATCGCTTGCGGCAAGCCGTGGAGAGAGGCGGGGCCGAAGTCTGTCGCGAACAGAAATGTAGGGTGCGTGGACGACGTTCCAAACCAGGGACGGCCATCGGAGTCCGGCCCAATGGTCAAGACCGGACAATATGCATGACGGAAGATTTGTTCCGCAATGGAGCCGAAGAAGAGCTTGCCTATGCCCTGTCGTCCGTGTGTGCCGACGACGAGGAGATCTGCGCTCTCTTGTCGGATGATCTCTTCCAGTTCTGGCCACAGTTCGCCCTGCCGAACGATGAATTTATGCTGAATGCCAGTAAGAGCCCCGGTTTGAATCAGCGAGTCCGCCAAATCCGCAGCCTCGCGCGATACAGCCTCTTCACAGGCCGCAATTGCACCCGGACCTGCCATAGTCAGACCCAGGGAGGACACCACGTGCGCCAAGCAGAAAGTCGACTCATAGAGCCGAGCGAGTGCCAGAGAATAGCGCAGCGCTTTTTCAGAAGCCTCGGAGAAGTCCGTTGCCATCAATATCGACCGGGGTTTCAGAGCCGCTGCGATGAGTGACATGCTGAATTAAACGCCGCTCTTGTCGTCCTAAGAACCGTCGGATGAGGTGCGGGCGACTTGATCCGTAACTGCATGGGGAGAGCTGGGATCAAGTGCCGCACCTCTCCTTCACCGACGGGCTTTGCGTGCGCACATAACTTTCTACAGTTTGCATGCCATGTGCCAATCGAGACCGAACGGTATGTCCCTGAAGCACAACAATGTCCGCGATCTTTGTCCCGCGAGCATCTGCCCGGATGGAGGCACTGCCCAAGGCAGGGCGCGCCTATAGTGGAGAGAAGGTGCAGAGAACATACGGAAAATGGCTTAGTTGCAGGTACGATTGGATTGGCGAGCCATCTGCAATAGATCAGTAAGCACTCATTCGGAGTAGTGTTGGTTAAACAGGGCAAGGTCGGATAGGATTCCCACTTTCAGGCTCGACAGACGCAATGAACATACTGGTTCTAAACTCGGGAAGTTCCACCCTGAAATTTCAAGTGATTGCCACAGACCTTGAACGGATCGCTCAAGATAAAGACGACCGCATCTGCCGGGGCGATGTTGAGGGCATAGGAGGAGAGGCAATCATTCGCATCCAGTACCGCAACCAGCCGAGGCAGACTCTCACAGCGCCGTTGCGCGATGTGGCCGCTGCACTCGAATACCTGATTCGCTACATCTCTTCGGATCGATCGGGAGTCTCCGAAATCAAGAGTACGGCTGATGTAAGTGCGGTAGGACACCGAGTGGTGCACGGGGGTGAGATGTTCAAGGACTCAGCCCTGATTGACAACTTGGTTTTGAAGGGACTTGAGGACTGCATCGATCTGGCCCCACTTCACAATCCAAACAACATCAAAGGCATCCGGGCAGCCCGCGAATTATTCGGTAAAGGCATTCCCCAAGTAGCGGTGTTCGACACTTCCTTTCATCATTCGCTTCTCGAGCAGGCCTACCTGTATGCCATTCCGTATCACCTTTACCGGCGGCACCGCATCCGGCGTTACGGATTCCATGGTACTTCTCATCGCTACGTCGCTTTTCGCTATCGCGCCATGCGAGGACTGACGCGCGAACAAACCAACATCATCACGCTCCATTTAGGCAACGGCTGCTCGGCAGCCGCAATCAAAGGTGGATGTTCGATTGATACGTCGATGGGGCTAACGCCGCTTGAAGGTCTGGTCATGGGCACGCGCTCAGGGGACGTCGATCCCGCCGTGGTCAGTGCCATCGCCAGAAAAGAAGGGCTATCAGCCTTCGAGGTGGACAGTCTGCTCAACACGCAATCCGGCTTGCTCGGCATTTCTGGGCTCACGAATGACATGCGCGAGCTGCAGGCCGAGTTGAAAGAGCATGAAGACCGCCGGGTGCGTCTGGCCATCGAAATTTTCTGTTATCGGGCGAAGAAATACATCGGCGCATACCTGGCTGCAATGGGCGGAGCTGACGCAGTTGTTTTCACGGGCGGCATCGGAGAAAATTCGCCGGACGTTCGTGCAAGAATTTGTGCGGGGATGGAGTGGGCAGGACTTTGTCTCGACCCGGCGAAGAACCAGGAGACGGTCGGTCGCGAAGGCAAGATATCAACGGAAAACTCCAAGTTGCTCGCATATGCTATCCCGACGGATGAGGAGCTCCTCATCGCCCGGGACACTGTGCGAGTTATCTTAGGCGTGGCGCATCCGTCATAAACGCGCAGACTGCCGAGTAAGCGCGCGCCGACGCTGAGTTGCGAGAGAATAAAAGGTGATCAGTTCTGCTAATTTTTCAAACGGCCGCACCGTTGGGTAGTTTGGGGCGACAATTGAAGGGTGAAACCATGTCCAGTGTATTAGAAAAGAAAGAATCGGCAACACAGTTGAGCGTATCCAGGATTTCACCGCTGGCCGGGAAACCCGCTCCAAGGGAAATGCTTGTGGACCTGGCCAGATTGGAGAAGGAATATTTTGACCGCAAGCCGGATCTCGAAGATGCCAACCAGTTCGTTGTGTTTGGAACCAGCGGCCACCGCGGGACGTCTCTAAACGGCACGTTCACGGAAGCGCACGTTCTCGCTATTACCCAGGCGATCTGCGATTACCGCAAGGCGCAAGGTATTACGGGCCCGCTGTACATGGGGAAGGACACGCACGCCCTGTCCTCGCCTGCGCAGTGTTCTGCGCTGCAAGTTCTTGCCGCGAACAATGTTGAGACCATCATCCAGAAGGATGATGGCTTCACACCAACGCCTGTTATCTCGCATGCCATCCTGGTGTACAACCGCACTCGACAAGTTGATTTGGCGGACGGCATTGTCATTACACCTTCCCACAATCCTCCGGAAGATGGTGGTTTCAAGTACAACCCGCCCAACGGCGGCCCTGCCGATACGGAGGTCACGCGCTGGGTACAGGATCGGGCAAACAGTCTCTTGCGAGACGGCAATCGCGAAGTGAAACGAATTCCGTATGAGAAGGCAATCAAAGCACCTTCTACCCGCAAGGAAGACTTGGTGTTGCCCTACGTGCAAGATCTGAAGAATGTCGTCGACATGGACGCCATTCGCGATGCGGGCCTCAGATTGGCTGTTGACCCGCTGGGCGGAGCCGCGCTGGCATACTGGGAACCTATCAACGGCATCTACCGATTGGACATCACTGTCGTAAATCCCGCGATCGATCCCACATTTTCCTTTATGTCTGTTGATCATGACGGCAGGATTCGGATGGATTGCTCGAGCCCGTACGCTATGGCCAGGCTGGTCGGCCTGAAGGATCAATACCAGGTGGCCTTCGCCAATGATCCCGACTCCGACCGTCATGGCATTGTGACCCCATCCGCGGGTTTGATGAACCCGAACCACTTCCTGGCTGTCGCAATCCGTTACCTGCTGACGAATCGGCCGGAGTGGAACTCCCACTCCGCAGTCGGCAAAACATTGGTAAGCAGCAGCATGATCGATCGCGTCGTGGAGAAGCTCGGACGCCAGTTGCACGAAGTGCCAGTGGGCTTCAAGTGGTTTGTGCCCGGCCTGATCGATGGTTCCGTGTGTTTCGGTGGAGAGGAGAGCGCGGGTGCGAGCTTCCTGCGCCGCAACAGCACGGTCTGGACCACCGATAAAGACGGACCGATCATGGATCTTCTTGCCGCAGAGATCACCGCTCGAACCGGAAAAGATCCAGGAGTGCACTACCGTGAATTGACCGCAGAGTTCGGAAGTCCTTTTTATACGCGGATCGATGCGCCGGCCTCGCCTGACCAAAAACGGAAACTGCAGAAGCTCTCAGTTGACTCGGTGAAAGAAACAGAATTAGCGGGCGAACCCATCGTTGCCAAGTTAACGAAAGCGCCTGGCAACCATGCTTCTATTGGCGGAGTGAAAGTGGTGGCGAAGTCTGGCTGGTTTGCCGCGCGGCCCTCCGGCACCGAAAACGTCTACAAGATCTATGCTGAGACCTTCAAAAACGAGTCACATCTGAATGTGATCATTAGCGAAGCTCAGGAGATCGTTAGCAACGCTCTCGGTCAGTCCTGAGCTCAGAGGAAACCATCATGGAAGTCAGCGAAATGGCAGCGGAGGAATGCAAGGCGGTTCTTGAGCATGCTTCTCTGGGCAGGCTGGGCTGCTCGTATGAGAACCAGCCGTACGTAATTCCGATTCATTTTGCCTACGATAGCGGATACCTGTACGTTTTCTCGACCTTTGGGCAGAAGGTGAAGTGGATGCGTGCCAATCCCAAAGTGTGTGTGCAGACCGACCAGATAGAGAATCAAGGCGAGTGGATCAGCGTCATCGTCAACGGAGAATATGAGGAATTACCCGAGCCGCACTATACGGCCGAGCGTAAACATGCCAGTTCATTGCTCGCCAAAAGCAGTCATTGGTGGCTTAATGCACTGGGTGAGCGGCAAACAAGAGTTGGCGATAAATTAATCGAACCGCTCTTTTTTCGCATTCGCATCCAGTCGATGTCGGGGTTGCGTGCTACTGATGAAAAGGAAAGGCGTAGGTAGCTGCGGATGACGCGCCCTCCTGCAACAAAGTGGTGTGCCTTTTCGTTTAGTGGGCCCTTCGAGTCCTTCCATCAATGCCCACATTGAGGCACTGCCCTAGACAGGGCATTCCAAATCCAGGGTGGCTCCTGGGAAATAAGCGAAATCAACGCTTTTAAGCGGACATCCCGATTGGCAATCCATCTGCTGTTCCTCAATGTCGAGGTACGTAAATCGGCTGGAAATGGGGAGAGCAACGTGGGAGCCGTTAACTCAGTTATTGAATGTGCGCTGGTGGGGATCCAGCAGACGCCCAAGTCGAAGAAGGCGAGGAGATGGAGAGGCGGTACCGCGCCCAGACTACAGCCTCTCATTCAGCTTTCTCTGCGATTTTTCGCAGCCCTGCTGGGCCTTGGTCTACTGGGCTACTTGGTGTTTCGAACCGGCCCGGCGATCGTTTGGAAACAAGTGCAGACAGTCGGCTGGGGCTTCGTCGTGATCATCATTCTGGGAGGGTTCTCCCAGTTGATCCAGACATGGGCCTGGCGAAAGACATTTACGTGCGATATCAGCAGGCTCTCCTGGTCCCGCAGTCTTGGCACGCAGCTCGCCTCGGATGCGGCTGGACAGCTTGGTGTTGCGGGGAAGCTGGTGGGAGATATGCTGCGCGTATCTCTCGTTGATTCTGCAGTGCCGCTGGCAAGTGGAATATCAGCCTGTGCAATTGACGGGGGACTGCACATTTTTACCGCCTCACTCGTCGCTGTATCGGGAATCACTGTCGCTTTACTGTTTGCCCCAGTTTCTGGCAGGTGGCGAGTACATGCGTTGTTGCTCGCTGTCGTACTCGTAGCAGTGGTGATCCTGGCGGCTGTGGCTGTCGCAAGGGGTTGGCGGTTGGCGGCGAACCTGGCCAGAGCGATTGGACGATTGCCTCAGTTCCACAACTGGATCACCGGCAAACAGCCCATCATTGATTCAGCCGAACACAACCTGCTCACCTTTTATCGGGAAGCGCCTTCCGCATTCTGGGCAAGCCTGATTCTCAATTTCCTATGGCACGCGCTGGCAGTCTTGGAGGTGTTTGTCGTCCTGCGGTTTATGGGAGTAAGGGTCGCCATGGTCGGGGCGTTCGTGGTGGAGGGTCTGACAAAGGTGATCAACCTTGTGGGTGCGTTTAATCCGGGTAACCTCGGGACCTACGAAGGCGGGAATATCCTCATCGCAAAGATGTTCGGTGTGACGAGCACCGCAGGATTGACTCTGGCACTTTGCCGGCGTGCGCGCACCGTTTTCTGGGCAGGGGTTGGAGCCATCTGCATGATCGTCATGAAGAAGGGCGAGGCGCCGAGCACAATAGCAGCGAAGCTAGATTCGGCAGTAGAGCTGTCCCACGGCGAATAGGTCTCCGCGAATACTCCAATGCACAGTAACAAACGATTTTCGATTCGAGCAGGATCCGTGACCAGATGAGGTCCGCTGCCCGTTACTGGTCACGGTATGGCCGTGTGGAACCAGGTTTATTGCAGAAAACACAACATAAGACATGATTTGATTATCGAGAGAGTTCGGCAAACGGCGTGCCTACATCAACTGGTGCACTGCTTCCGGTCCCTCGAGGAGCCGTTCACAAAGAAGGTGTCGAGCGCACTGCGCCGCTGCGCCGGCGAATGACACGAACCAAGCGGCTTAGGAGTTCAGTCAATGATGAAGAATTCTGCATTACTCATGCTCATGTTCGCGATGCTCGCATTTTGCCCGCTCGGCCGTGCTCAAAATCAGGAGCCCGCAATCGACTCCACCATCGCGGTAGTGAGGGCCAATATGCAGGCAGACAGGACTACCCTCATCACAGCGGGAATGAATTTCAACGACAAAGATGGCGCGGCATTCTGGCCGATCTATCAGCAATACGAGCATGAACGATCCCGACTGGATGATCGCCGCGCTGGCGTCATAAAGCAGTACGCGCAGAAGTACCCGAACCTGACCAACGCCGAGGCCAAAGCGATGGCAGACCAAATGTTGGACTGCGAGTCTCGTCTGGTTGAGTTGAAGAAGAAGTATCACAAGAAGTTCGACAAGGTGCTCCCGGCCCTTACGGTGGCGAAGTTCTTTCAATTGGAGCGTCGCATCGATTTGATGATGGATATGCAAGTCGAAGCCTCCCTTCCTCCGCTCACCCAGGCACAATACACCGTGCCGGGAAGCAGCGTGGCAGAATTGCCTCAGCAATGAGGCACGCTCGAGTTCGAGCGCAACTTTAATCCGGGGACTAGTCGATGTTCCACATGATGAAGCATAAGCCGTGGTGACGATGAGCAACACTTCGAGTTCAAAAGTATGATCAAGGCTCTTCACAAAGCCGGTATCTTCGCGGTGCTCGACGTTGTGTACAACCATACATGCGAGGGCGATCACCTCGGTCCCATCTATAGCCTCAAGGGTTTCGATGCCGCCGGTTATTAATCAAGCGGGCCCGCGATCCATTGTCGTCCTGGTTCGCGCTACGTAAGGAACTACTCTCTCGTAGTTCTTTCCGATGCCCGAACGTCAACGCCACATTGTGTGAGCAGGATTACGGTCTGTTGGTTGTTTTTGGGGTACACTACGCCCATCGAAACGGGTAGCATTACTGTCTAATGCTGTTCGGATGCGAACGTGGGAAAAATGGCTTCTCGCCGACGATTTCTGCTTCGGGCTAGCTGGCCCCGCACGACGTTTGCGGCCGCATTGGCCTGTCATCTCGCTTGCATATTGTTGCTGGCAGGCATGGTTCACGCCCTCGACCCGAACAAACGCCTCACCCAGTACATTCACACTGCTTGGCGAATACAAGATGGGTCTCTGCCGACGGGGATGCACGAGATTAAGCAAACCTCGGACGGCTTCCTGTGGTTAGTGTCTCTTCCCGGCGATATCTACAGATTCGATGGCGTTCGATTTGTGCCCTGGCATTTGCCTGCTGGCCTTCCGTTCAAAATCGCGAGTAATGTGCTCGCCGACCACGCCGGCGGGCTCTGGGTAGTCGGGGACCCCGAACTTGTTCATCTGAAAGAGGGGATTGTCACTTCGCACTTCCGTTTGGAAGGGACAATGTTTCAGACCGTCAGCGGGGATCCGGACGGCTCTTTGTGGATGGTGCGAGGTCGCGCCCCGGACGCGCCCCTTTGCCATGTTACCGACCGCGCGTTCCAATGTTTTGGGAAAGCTGATGGAATTCCAATTTCCAACATCGAATCGTTGCTAGCCGACGGGGAGGGTGGCTTTTGGCTGGGAGCACAGTCGGCGCTTGTTCATTGGCATCGCGGGAGCTCAGAAACGTACCGCAGCGAAGGGATTCAAGCCTTGGCGCGCGGTCCCGATGGATCGCTATGGTTGGGCATATCCGGAGGTCACGGACTGGAACAATTTACGGACGGTGCCGCGAAGCCGTTCGTGACTCCCACATTTGACGGCAGTAGCCTCGATATCGGAACACTGATGTTCGACCGTGACGGCAATCTTTGGGTCGGCACCACAGGAAAGGGGCTTTTTCGTGTCCATGGAGATGTGGTGGACCATTACGACCATACGAATGGCTTATCCGGCGATTCCGTTTGGGCCCTTTTCGAGGACCGTGAAGGAATTGTCTGGGCTGGAACTACAAGCGGAATTGACAGCTTTCGTGATCCGCGTATCGCTACGTTCTCCCCAACGGAAGGATTGCCGAAGGATTTAGCAGCGGGCATTCTGGCCAGCAGAGACGGGACGATATGGGTAGGAAATGCCGGATCGCTTGATCACATTGTTGATGGAAACGTTGTATCGATTCGCGCGGGTAAGGGTCTTCCAGGTGAGCAAGTGACCTCCATGCTGGAAGATCACGCCGGGAACATGTGGGTGGGGGTGGACGACGCACTGTATTTGTTCAAGGATGGCCACTTTCGCCGGCTTCCCGGAGAGAATCACCGAGCGCTTGGGATGGTAGTTGGATTGACGGAGGACACTGACGGCAATATTTGGGCGGCGCGCAAGGGCCATCCGCGAAAGCTTATTCGTATCCGTGATTTCCAGATCCGGGAAGTATTCCCCGAGCCGGATTTTCCGCCAGCTCAGATCGCTGCTGATCAGCATGGCGGAATTTGGATATCGACCACGAAGGGAGACATGGTGCGGTTCCGCAACGGCGTTGTGGAAACGAAGTTTCCGCTAGACCCGGGAGGCTATCCGATCACTTTCCAAATTATCCCTGCGCCCGATGGCTCCGTTCTGGCTGGCTCCGAGCATGGCCTGGTCGGATGGCGCGCAGGTAAGGTGCAGCGCATGACGACGAAAAACGGCCTGCCCTGCGACTCCATCATCACTTTTATCAAGGACAAAGAGAAGCGCTGGTGGCTCTATACTCGCTGCGGCGTCGTCGAATTATCGGATTCCGAACTCGAGAAATGGTGGGCCAACCCGGACGCAATTGTTCAGAACCGCCTCTATGACACATTCGATGGAGCTCAGCCAAACAATGGTTCTTTCAACCTGGCCGCAAACTCTTCCGATGGACGTATATGGTTTGCCAGCGGAATTGTTGTGCAGGTAATCGATCCGTCCCAGCTCTCGCCAGCGCCTCTGCCAGCGGCGACGTACATCGAATCGGTTACCGCTAACCGAAAGGACCTCACGGCCACGGACAACATCAACCTCCCACCACATCTTCGTGACTTACAGATTGACTACACTTCGCCGACCTTCACTATTCCACAGAAAGTAAAGTTCCGTTACCGCCTCGACAACTATGACCGTGATTGGCATGACGCCGGCACACGGCGGCAGGCTTTCTACACGGATTTGCCTCCAGGGAAGTATTCCTTCCGCGTGATCGCATCCAATAGCGACGGCGTCTGGAACGATAGTGCCGCCAAGCTGGATTTCTCCATCGCTCCTGCCTATTACCAGACAAACTGGTTTCGCGTACTCTGCGCGGTCATGTTTATGGCACTGGCGTGGGCGGCCTACCAGTTTCGCGTCCAGCAACTGCATAAGCAGTTCGACATGATGTTGGAGGCCCGCGTCGGTGAGAGAACTCGGATTGCGCGTGACCTGCACGACACCCTTCTGCAGAGTTTCCACGGGCTGCTGTTCCGTTTCCAGGCGGCTCGCAACATGCTTCCCGATCGCCCCGAGGAAGCAACTCAGGCTCTCGATACCGCATTAACTCGGGCCGAGCAGGCACTGGACGAAAGCCGGCACTCGATTCAGGGGTTACGTTCCAATCTGTCCGCTGAAAACGACCTCGATCAAATGTTGGTAACAACCGGTCAGGAACTGGCTTCTTCCAACCACGCCGAGGGCGGCTCCCCCCGCTTCGAAGTGATCGTGGAAGGCGAACGCCGAGGCCTGCCTCCGTTGGTCAAGGATGAACTCGGCCGAATCGCGCGGGAACTGCTCCGCAATGCTTTCCGGCACGCACGCGCGCATAAGATTGAGGTCGAGATACGTTATGAGAACGACGTTTTCCGCCTGATCGTGCGGGATGATGGAAAGGGGATGGACCCAAAGATAATAAAAGATGGTGGGCGTCCCGGGCACTGGGGGCTGCCAGGCATCCATGAGCGCGCGAGTGAAATTGGAGCTCGATTGGAATTTTGGAGCGAAGCCGGAGCCGGTACAGAAATTCGATTGACGCTGCCCGCGGCTCTCGCGTACGAAAGGCCGCGGAATGGCGACCGATTTAGTCTGTTCCGCAAACGGAGGATTCATGAGCGCCAGTCCTAGTTTGATTCGAGTCCTCACCGTGGATGATCACGCCCTCCTGCGCGAAGGGATCGCGGCCATGGTCAATGCTGAGCCAGACATGGAGCTGGTAGCAGAGGCCTCCGACGGCGAGGAAGCCATCAAACAGTTTCGACAGCACCGTCCGGACGTGACTCTGATGGATCTTCAAATGCCGAATTTGAATGGTATCGAAGCCATCAGCCGCCTCAGGAACGAATTCCCGAACGCCAAGATCATAGTCCTATCGACTTATTCCGGGGATGTTCAGGTCCTGCGCGCCATCAAAGCGGGTGCTCAGGGATACATCTTGAAGGGACACGTGCACAGAGAACTGTTAGACGCGATCCGCAGTGTCCATGCCGGACACAAGCGAATACCGCCCGAAATCGCGGCGGAGCTGGCTGAGCACGCCGCCGAGGATGAGCTCAGCTCGCGCGAAATTGATGTGCTTCGCTTGATCGCCGCCGGCAACGCCAATAAGCAAATCGCGGACAAGCTCTCCATTGAGGAAACGACCGTCAAGAGCCATATCAGCAGCATTCTCTCGAAGCTGGGCGCCAACGATCGGACCCATGCTGTGACCATTGGACTACAGCGCGGGATCATCGAACTGGGTATCCCTCAAAAGTATGACTCGTAAGTCCTCCTATATACCGTTTCGACACCTTTCCGTGTCCACTAGCATGGA